>JAESFI010000020.1_pt1 | contig 396052 bp, 305 predicted proteins | sample 9269361 | NCBI WGS metagenome assembly JAESFI01 (sample SAMN14504119, study PRJNA617095) | algae metagenome | isolation source: Brasilonema angustatum HA4187-MV1 and co-occurring heterotrophs from moss... | place: USA: Manoa Valley, Honolulu, Hawaii | collected 2009-07-20 | reverse complement strand
ATTTTTCTAGCCCGTTCCTGACACCGCCCATTAGAGCGAAGCGTCATCCGGTTCGCCACTTGGGACGAGTAGTCGAGGTTTTGGGATTGAGATATTTATCCTCTTTTTTTGGCGAAGGTATTGCTATATGTATCAATTTATCAATCATTTTATCTAGGAAAGCAATACTAATCCTTACATAAGGATCGCCCAATCGCCAGTCAGGTAAGTGCGCTTTGCACAATTCCTCAGCATGTCTTGCCCAAAGACTCTGTGAAATGATAACTCTGCTCCTTGGGAGCAGGGAAGGCGTTTTGAAACAAACGCCTTGATCCTTACAGGTATTTTCTATGCCTTCGGCACGGCTGAGCACAAAGCGCACGCACTCACGTTCGCTGTAAGTCCTATTCGCAGGACTTACGGCGCGAAGCATTCGTAACCATGTGTTAGGACACATCTTTTTCATCCGATATTTCATCTACCGCAATTTCCCAAGGTATACCCTCTTTAGATGGAGGACAGAAACGGATTTTGGCAGTGTCAGAAAATAGCTTTAATTTGTTAGCCATCTGAGGAATAGCATTTGCTATATGCCAGTAACTTTCCATGTCATAGCTAACAATGATCAGTATTAAAGTGCCACCGTTTATTTGAAAATACCAGTGACAATTAGACAATAAAGATCGAGTCATTGAACCACAAGCTTTGAAAAAGCGTTTGCAGATAGCTTCTTCTAGTTGTCTTCGTAATAACTCATCAAGTTGTGTCACCCGAGTTGGAGGCAAATCATCTGGAGAAAGAGGAGGAAGAAAACGTCTGCTCATGGCACAAAATATTTACTATCAACGGAATAGCTTATACATAAATTCGCATTCAATTATGAGGGAACCTCAATTTCTCCAGATTTTTTTCCAAATTATAATAAGAAAATTCATAAAAATGGAATATTTTTTAACACATTGAAAATCTCTTTCCTTGTTCTATTTGTTATTAAATACACGCTCTAACTTATTCGATTGTACTTGTATAAGTGAGCTATAGGCATAAAAAAAGAACAATGACAGTTGTCAGCTTTCAGCAACCAGACTGAAAGCCAACAATTCATTATTCGCTCATCACAGAGGCTCTGTGTTGAGCTTCTTGCCAAAGTTTGTGGAGGAAAAACTCAGTAGGTGAAGCAGAGTGTTCACCATAAGATGAATCGCTGCTCGCGGTGATAAAAATGCCATCAGCATCTTGAGAACCATTTGATAGCCAATAACCTCGCAGAGTCACTTCCACACACTCATGATCACAATTGACAAGAGCGATAATTTCACTGTTCTCTCTATTGACAAGAGCTTTAAGTATTTCTACTCCTGGCAAATTAACAGGAAGTAAAAAGGAAGCAGTGCTGGGTTCAACACATAGAGATTGACCCACTCGCAGTGCCAAAATCACTCGCGCTTGCACCCATTCTTCCAACGATTGAACTAAACACTCTAAACAAAAACTCGCTTCAGTGTATGTTAATTTCAGCATTGCTTATGCTCTCCTGTTATTCCAGGTTTGCTTGAGCTGGGTGAGTGAACTTCCGATCCGCTTTGGCTAGAAAAATATAGTGGATCAGCTTTACCTGTTACTAACAATACAATCGCTTGCTCGATATTAACCCGACACAGTGGCAAATCATTTAGAGAAAACACCACCACGGATTGTTCTAAAACTTGCATCGCGCTTGTCACAGCTTGACTCCTTATAAACAAACCCCCGCTTCTTATTGAGTGGAAGCGGGGGTTAGAATTTGACCTTTAAGTCTTGGTGCTTCTATATCGGTACAGCATCCTGTTGCTTGTACATCCCGCTTCGTAGTTCTAGTTTTGCTACTGCATTCAGTGCACGAATGCTGGCATATTGAGAATCATAATTGCCTTGTGTGATTTGCCATTTATTCCAGCCACCGTCTCCCATAAATAAATACTCCACTCCCACAGCGGCTGATTCCCAACTAAATCGGCAGTTGACAACACGCAAGGAAGTAGAGATGGGGTAAACGGATTTCACAGAAAATTTCACCTATTGAACATTCCTTTAAACATACTACACTTGTATTACTATCCTGTCCATACTTTAAGGAGAAAAACTGATGCATACAATAGCTCGCACACCAACCACCGATATGGAAGTCACCAGCATCCGTCTAGAACGGGAATTGAAAGATAAACTCAAAGAATTAGCTGGAAATCAGGGATATCAAGCTCTGATTCGAGACATCCTCTGGAATTATGTGCAGCAAAAATCAGGTGAGTGGAAGCCCCGATTTTCGCGAGCCGATATTCGGGCTAGCATAGCCGCAACAGCACAACAAGAAGAACGCTGTGTACTAACAGGTCAACTCATTCAAGCAAAACAACCTATGTTACTAGGACTGACAAGAAATGGCGATATGGTTCCTCTGAGTGTCGAGAGTTTAGCTGGTTAAACTTTTTTTCTTTGTGAATGCAGCTCAGTTGTTCTATGTGATACTGCAACGGGCTGCATTCAGAATTTTGTTTTCTCTTATTTATCAGTAAATTTAATAGTTTAAGATATCAAATTATTAGACTCTTTAGTCCAATAGATTTGGATGCCTTGCAAAAGACTGAGGCTGTTTCAGTCGCAGGAGTTTCAACAACACTGAGGTATAAAAACCCTAAAGCTGGGTCAAAAGTAAAATTTTGTAAACAATTATGAGTAAGACTATAAATACCTAAAAAAAATTTGGCTTTTTGTAAAAGTAAGTCACACAGTTTCTCTAAAACTTTGTGGTGATAAGATTTTCTTCTACCTACACTAGCAGGGTTCATCCCACTCACAAAATGCATAATGATAAAGAAAAATACCTTCTTGCTAGAAATATATCAGTGTTAACGCGGATACATTTTACAGAGCTTTCGCCTTAAAACCAGAGAAATTACGGTTTGTATATGGAGGCTGGCAGGATATTCTAAGTCTAGGTTGGCTAGTTATTGAAGACGAACATACCCGAAATTCTTTGACGACAGCGTCTTGATTAATTTTTAATATTTTTTACATAAAAAGAAAATTTCTCACAAAGGATTTGACCATCTCCAATAGAAACGGGCTATAACAGGTAGCACAAGCTTTGGGTGAATCATGTTCCGAGAGGTTGCTTACGAAGAAAATGGGGTCAATATTCAAGAGTGTGGCAAGAATGAACAAACCTTTATCACCGTCCAAGTGTTTAGATGAAGTAAATCTACACAAACAATACTCGGTTAAGCTGATGCCGCATCAGGAAGATCCTGTCTACCAGTTAGTAAACAAAATTAACAAAATAATTGCCAATAGCTCAACTCCGACAAGGATGCTGCAAGATCTTGCCAAAGTCATAGGAGTTGCCTTTCAAGTCGATGGTTGTAGCTTAGTGACAGTATCAGGAGAAGTATCGAGTGAGGCAATAACTGCTAGCTGGTGTGCCCAAGAGAACTTAGAGTTGTCTGGTGCAGAAGATGAAATGTTTTCAATGGAAGAGCACTTAGACGTGGCGGTAATCGAATGTGCGTCTGAAAGATTCACCATTGAGGATATTCCAACCATTCAAAAATGTTTGGCTATTGGACGTCAATCTTTGCCACCGACAATCAAGGCGGTTTTAGCAATACCCACTCGATTTGGTGGTAAAAATAACGGTGTGATTAGTCTGATTAAATCGCAGCCATACATTTGGCGGGAATCAGAAAAACAGCTCTTAAAAGCTGTCGAGTCGTGTTGCGCGATCGCATTTTCTCAAGTCGCACAAACACAGCAGATTGCTGATCAAAATCACTACCTGCGAACTTGTGTACAGCATCAAAGCTTAATCAAGCGGCTAACTATTATAAGTCGCACCAATCTGGAGATTAATCAAATGCTTCGGCTGGCGCTCGCTTCCACAGCTGAGGCTCTCGAAGCAGATCGTGGTCTGCTTATACTGCTCAAGTATACCGATCCATTGTTTAGAAATCGACGACAACAACAAATTCCCCAAGCAAAAGCCTCTGTTGTGGCTCAGTGGAATGGAACGACAGAAACTCCCCTAATAAATCAGTTAGATATTTCACAAATTTCCTTTTCTCTAAGGGACTGTGGTCTATGCCAGCGTGCTTTCGTGAACTCTGGAAATCCATTAATTCTTAATAATGATGATACAAACTTAAAAGATACTTTAACAGTTAACCCAGTATTTGCTATAGAAGCGCTGCCTGTAGTGCTATTAATGCCATTAGAAATTCAAGGTAAAGTATTAGGATTTTTAGTGTTACAGCAAGCAGTAGCTCGCGATTGGCAAGCAACAGAATTAAATATAGTACAAATGGTCTGTGCTCAACTCAGCAACGCCATAATTCAAACACAAACACTACGCCAAGTCCAAACATTGGTAGATGAACGTACAGCACAACTGCAACGTAGTTTGGAAGTTCAAGCAAGACTTTACGAAGTGAAGCGTCAACAGACAGAACAATTACAAAAGCTTAATGATTTGAAGGATGAATTTTTAAGCAATATTAGCGATCGCTTGCGTCATCCACTGACAAGGATTAGTGTGGCTATCCGTAACTTACGTCAAATGGGGCAATTAAACGAACGTCAGACCAAATACGCCCATATGATCGAGCAAGATTGCACCGATGAGATTCATTTAATTAATGATTTATTAAAACTCCAAGAATTAGCCACTCATAATGAACGTCCGCAGTTAGAAACGACTGATTTAAATACAAGAATTCGTGATTTATCTGCCACTTTTGAGGCTAAACTAGCAGATAAGGGCATAAGCCTTTCCCTAGATTTTCCAGATTCGCCACTCACAGTGCAAACTGAAAGAGAGAGTTTTGACCGTATTTTGCAGGAGTTATTAACAAATGCTAGTAAATACTCAGAACATGACACTGTTGTCCATTTGCACGTCACTCATCAAGTCAATCAAGAGGTTGACCAAGTTATGATTAAAGTGAGCAACATCGGACGTGGCATCTCAGAAGAAGAAGCTAGTTACATATTTGACAGGTTTCGTCGGGGGAAAGGGAGATGGACTCCAGGGGCAGGCTTGGGACTTGCTCTGGTCAAGTCTTTAGTTCAACATCTCAATGGGACAATTGCAGTAGAAAGTACGCCCATAGAGGATTCTAGCTTCAGTACAATCTGCTTTACCCTGACACTGCCCCAATTTTCTGATAAAAATGACTCATAACTTGTGAAAGTGACTGAAGAACACAACATACAAGAGGGACTGGATTTGTCTGTTATTAGCGACGACATCGATCTAGAACGAAATGGAGCGACTCAAGCAGATGATTTACAAGCTGTAGACGTCGAAATCGAGAAAATAGCAGAACGAGTGCGACAAATCACGGCTTCGCTTCAAATTTCCCAACCAGTAGAACAAGTCTGGAAAGTACTCACAGATTATGAAGCTTTAGCTGACTTCATCCCCAATCTGACAAAAAGTCGCCTCCTTGAGCATCCTCAAGGAGGTATTCGTTTAGAACAAATAGGCGCTCAGCGGTTTCTACGCTTTAACTTTTGTGCCCGTGTTGTTCTGGACTTAGAAGAATCTTTTCCCAAGGAAATTAATTTCCGCATGGTAGAGGGAGATTTCAAAGACTTCTCTGGTAGCTGGCTATTAAAGCCTTACTCCTTTAGTGAAGATATGGGAACATATCTTTACTACACCGTGAAGGTTTGGCCTAAACGTACTATGCCAATCGCAATCATCGAGCGTCGTATAAGCGACGATATGCAGTTGAACCTTCTTGCCATTCGCCAACGAGTGTTAGAAGCATAAATAAAGAGCGAAGTAGAAATATTTGCAGATTTTCTACTTCGCTCTTTATTTTTTATACCCCCAGGGGAATTCGAATCCCCGTCGCCTCCGTGAAAGGGAGGTGTCCTAGGCCTCTAGACGATGGGGGCGCTAGATCCACACTTTCCATAATATATCTATTTTTCTTATTGATGTCAACAGCTTTTAAAAAAAACTTTCTAGCAAAATGAAAAATAGGGACATTCTAACTGTTTACCAGCAAAAATACTTAATAATAAGAATGGAGAATTCAGAGTATAGAAGAACTCCAGACTCTATAGCAGGGGTTGGGAACAAGGTTGCTTTGCCTGATAGTCAGAGGCAATCATCACTCTTAATTCACAACTCCAGCAAAAAAAGTATAATTAGTAACTAAATATGAAATCAGAACTCGATTTGGTCAGAAACTTTGGATGTGATGTTGCACGCAGTAAAATTAAGATTTACTATTCTTTACAAAAGATTTTGAAATATTTCGGTCAAAATCTACAGCATGGAAGCATCTTTTGAAATCACCCTGCAAATCGTGATTGCCGTGTTTGCAGGTATTTGCGCCCAGGTGCTGGCTGCATCCCTTCGGATACCCAGCATCGTCTTTTTGCTGATGTTTGGCATCCTGCTTGGCTCTGATGGCTTTGGGCTGTTAGACCCTCATATGCTAGGCACTGGTCTGGAAGTTATCGTCGCTTTGGCAACAGCAATTATTCTGTTTGAAGGCGGACTTAGCCTGGATCTTGAAGAGTTAAGCAAAGTTTCGACTAGCCTGCAACTGCTTGTGACCTTGGGAACGATGATCACGCTGCTTGGCGGTAGTATGGCTGTGCACTGGCTGGGTGAATTCCCTTGGCCAATTGCTTTTCTCTACGCTTCCTTAGTTGTGGTCACAGGACCAACTGTTGTTAGTCCTCTGCTCAAACAAATCAATGTGGATCGGCAGGTTGCAACGCTTTTGGAAGGGGAAGGCGTTCTTATTGACCCAGTAGGAGCTATCCTCGCCGTCGTGGTGCTCAACACGATATTAAACGACCATACCGACTTCATGACGGCAATGATCAGTCTCACGCTGCGCTTGGGTGTTGGTGGAATCATTGGTGCAGCAGGTGGCTGGCTGATGTCCTTAATTTCCAAACGTGCCAATTTTCTCTCGTTTGAACTAAAAAACCTGGTTGTTCTGGCGGGATTATGGGGCTTATTTGCTTTATCGCAAATGATTCGTAGCGAGTCGGGATTAATGACAGTTGTCGTTGCAGGAGTCGTTTTTGGAGCTTCCTCAGTGCCAGAAGAACGATTGTTGCGCCGTTTCAAAGGTCAACTGACTATTCTCAGCGTTTCGGTGTTGTTCATTTTGCTCGCTGCTGACTTATCTATTGCGAGTGTCTTTGCTTTGGGTTGGGGTGGTGTGTTCACGGTGCTGGTCTTGATGTTTGTCGTTCGCCCGATAAATATCCTCTTTTGTACTTGGAACAGTGAATTTAACTGGCGCCAGAAATTGTTTTTAAGTTGGGTTGCCCCACGCGGAATAGTTTCTGCCTCCGTTGCTTCTTTGTTTGCAATTTTACTGACTGATCGCGGAATTAACGGTGGTGAAGCTATCAAAGCTTTGGTGTTTCTCACAATTATTATGACTGTGTTCTGTCAAGGGTTAACGGCTGCTTGGTTTGCCAAGTGTCTGGAAATCACCTCAAAAGACACCATAGGGGCGGTGATTGTCGGTTGTAACCCCTTGAGTTTATTAATTGCTCGGTTGTTCCAAGAATGGGGAGAACCAGTGGTGATGATTGACACTGACGCACAACGTAGTGAACAAGCCCAAGCACAAAATCTGAGAGTTATCTCCAGCAGCGCCTTGGATACTGGTGTATTGGAAGAAGCAGGACTTGGCTCAATGGGAACTTTTTTAGCAATGACTAGTAATGGTGAGGTTAATTTTGTCTTAGCACAACGTGCGGCAGAAGAGTTTAATCCGCCGCGTGTCTTGGCTGTTTTCCCTCGTGATCCACAAGCAACAACCTCTACGAATGAGAATACGGTTAGTCAGGCTTTGATTCCAGATTTACCAATTAAAACCTGGAATGATTATGTGAATGACGGACAGGTTAAGTTGGGGACAACGACGCTGAATGAATCTAGTTTTGACCTTCAACAAGAGCATTTGAAGGCATTAATTAGAGCTGGCGAATTGATACCGCTATTGGTAGAACGAGAAGAACATCTTCAAGTTATGCCCGCAGCGCAAGAGTGGGAAGTTGGCGATCGCATTATCTACCTATTACACGATCCCAGACCACAATTATTAAAACGCTTGTCGGGTGCTAGCCAGTCCACTCGCCTCGCCCTTGAAAAATTACCGAAGGTTGAAGAAATACCGTTGGCAAAACTCTCTCAACTTTCTCGCAGCGATGCTCCCACACCTTAAAATTTATTATCCCTGAGCATTGGCTGGTTGCTGCTGTACTTTATCAGTCTGTGGGAGCGTTCCTTCTGAATACATTTTTTTCAATTGCAATTCTAGCCACAGCACACTCAATAAATGCACAACAGATAGAACTATGGCAGTAACCGAGATCAGATAACTATGTATTGTGTAAAGGTGCTGCACAGTGATGGTACTAATCGCTCCACCACCAGTCAAAATATCTCGCAGTATTGAACCAACCAAAGGAATAGCTTCTATGGTTCCCAGTTCGATGTTAAAACGCCAAAATCCTTCTTGATCCCAAGAGAGGATCATTGCTGTCCAACCCAATCCAATCGCACTTAGGGTAAAGAAAATCCCACTGATCCAAGCAGTCAGCCAACTCTTGCGAAATTGTCTGCTGACAAACATGATCACAACTTGGATCAGAGCAATGACAACAACTGCGTTACCAGCTATCTGGTGCGCTTTGTGGAATAACCAACCGTATGGAACTTCTGTGTCAATGATTTTCAATGACTGGTAAGCTCGACCTGCTGCTGGTTCATAGTAAAAGGACAACAAAATTCCGGTCGTAGCACCAACCAGGGTTAAAGTGATGATGACTACCGATAATATTGTTGTGATTCGCCGCAGAACCACATCTGACTGTGTGTTGTCCATGGCTAAGCACTTCCTTAATTATCTTTACTTGTATTACGAGTCTAACTAAGAATTATTAAGAATAGTTAGTTTTTGATAAGAATTAAAAAATATTTTTTATACTAAGTATTGAACCCAAGCTTTCAATGGTTCTGGTGAACCGTACCACAATCCAGAGCTTTTAGGAGAATGCCTGACTCCTTCTATAACAAGATTTTGGGCCCCTTCAAGATGAGCCGCTTCAATGGGTATAATTCCGTCACCCCACGTGTTACCTTTCCCACAAGTTAACTGATAGCTACTGTAAGCTAACCAACTGCCCCTCCGCCTTTGCCCAAAGATAGTTTTTCCAGCTACACAAACGTAGCGAACATTTTTGTAAAATGTTCCAGGATAGTTTTGATTAACAAAATCCAAATTCCAGCGTGTCCAGCGTTCTTGGCTGACATGAGGTGTACCCAATGTTATCAGAGTTGCAACCAGAGGATGAGCTTGCCATACAGATGATGTGACTTCACCACGTCCTGAGTAAGGTTTTTCTCCCAAGTAAATGCGAGAAAGCCAACCTCCGGCTGAGTGACCAATCAAGTTAATTTGAGACGTATTGTATTGCTGTAACATCTGGTTGACCGTCGCATGGAGTTGCTGCAAAATAGGTGTCACAGATCTTCCGCCAAGAGTGGGTATCCAGTCACGCCGTCGCAGTGCTACAGTCACAGCAGGAAAACCCAATTGCTGCAAAGATTGTTCTAGTGAGCGGTAAGCAACTCCGCTTTCTAGATATCCCGGCAAAATAACTGTCGGTAAAGGCATTTTTGATTTTGGATAGAGATTAGAGATGAAAAAGCGTCATTTTGGAAGCAGAATGTTAGCGATTGCAACTTTTGAGTAAAATATCCGTCATTTTTGAAAAAAATAACAAGTTAAAAAATTGGTGTTGTTCGGTGTTTTCAATTCTCAATAGAAAGCTATTATTTGAAGAGGGGCGCTTCCGTTCTACTACTATACTATATGTTACATGTTACCTCATAGATTTGACTGCTAGATAACTGCAACTGAGTCGAGTGAATGATAATAGCAAAGTAATAGATTGCTAGATAATTGCAACTGAGTCGAGTGAACGATAACAGCTATGTCCTACGTCTCCGTCCTAAAAAATATACCCGAATTCTTAAGCCAGCCGACTGGGATAGCAGTCCTAGCATCTCTTGGCATTCACAGTGCTATCGCGTTTCTCCTGCCGATAGTGCCAATGAATTCTTCTAAACCTAAGCAAGAACCATCATTAAAAAGCAGTGTTGGACTTGTTGAATTAAGTCAATCTGAAAAAAACCGTCTACCACAACCAGGCGTACCACAACTCTCCTCACAACCGCCAGCACCCGCATTACTTCCACAAGTTCCTTCGCCAAAGTTTGCTAATCAATCAATTCCATCATTACCGCCTTTACCACCATCACGGTCTTCTACTGCTCTGATATTACCCCCCCTGCCTACTAAAACGAATAATGTAGCCATTGCTTCGTTGCCTAAAAGTCAGTCTTTGCCAATTCTTTCCAAGAAAGATTTGCAACCTGATCCATCGTTAAGTACGAAAGTTAGACCATTGCCTCGTTATGCAGAACCTGACCCATCATTAAGTGCGAAAGTCAAACCATTGCCTCGTTTTCCAGAAGAAAAGGTACAATTACGAGAAGCTAAGCCACTGGCATCTTCTAGGATTCCTTACAATGTACCTCCAATACAGGCAGCTAACATAGCTCAGGAACAGGAACTCCTTAACACCTCTGCTCCTGTTTACCCTGACCAGATGCGTGCCGCTAGCGATGTAAGCAATGCTACACAAAACACTGCTCCTGGCAGCGAGGTATCACAAGGTGCGAATAATCAGCCGCTGGTAACCCCTGTTGTACAATCTCCACAAGTTGGAGATAACAGCATCGCTTTAGCAAGGCAAAACCTCCCGCAATTGCAGCAAGGTTCAAATTTGCAAGCTCCTGAGTTACCCCCACTAGCAACTGCCCGGTCGTTGTCAACACCGTTAATACCGTCAATACCGTCAACACCGTCAACACCTAAAACCTTTCCACAACGTTTGGCAGAAGCTAAACAGCAATATCCTAACTTAGAAACCAAACAGCCCATAGCTGAAACAGTTAATGGCAAAACAGCACAACAGGGCAACGTTGAAGGTGATTTGGTAGTCAATCGTCAAGGTCAAGTGGAGTCAATAGATTTCCGAAATAATGCTGTTTCACCTGAGTTGAAAACATCTGCTAGGCAATATCTCAGAGAATATTTCCAAAAAAATCCTGTGCAGGCAAATGGCAAGCCCAAGCTTTACCCATTTAACATTTCGTTCAAGCCTAACAGCAATATTTCTAAAATTCCTGCATCCGAACTGTCAACCTCATCTCAAGTCAGTCAAACGCAACCAGCAACCACCGCAGCACAACGCAGCTTAATTCAACGTTTGCGCTCAGTACCAGTCACCTCACTACCATCCAAAGAACCACAAAAAATCGAGATGACTCAGGGTTTGCGTCCCGACAAGGTCAATTTACAACCATCCAAACAACCGCAAAAAGTTAATTTGGCTCAGCGATCTAGCTCATTATCAACGAACCAACAACTATCCCAAAGCCAAACTCAGTCTGCACCGCAAGCAAATCTTGAACAACAAACTTCACGACGGCGACGGGTGGTTGTGATGCAGAATACGCCCGCACCACAAACTAATCAAGAAAAACAAACATCACAGCAACAGGTTGTTGTCAGACAATCTGCATCTTCTTTACAAACTGATAAACAACAACAAACATCACAGCAACAAGTTGTTGTCAGACAGTCTGCATCTTCTTTACAAACTGATAAACAACAACAAACATCACAGCAACGGGTTGTTATCAGACAAAGTACGTCGTCACCACAAGCTAATCTTAAACAAACTTCTGAGCAAGAAGCCAGTAGCAATCAAGCTTCTGCTTCTGGTCAAAATAGTCAAAAATTACTACAACAGTTGCGTCAAATTAGAGATACAAGACAAGGCGGCAATCAGGAAAAATAAAAACAGTAATCACTCAACTAAAGTTCCTGATCTTGCTTCCCATCAAGAAAAAACCCTCTGGTGTCCCAGAGGGTTTTCTTTTTGTATTGTATTTTTAGCTATCTTGCCAGCCTTGTTCTGCTTTTTCGACAATGTAAGCAGCTACGTCTATAATCTCCTGTTCACTTAACTTACTCTTGAATGCGGGCATAGCATTCTTACCATTTTGCACCTGGTAGATAATCGCTTGGATTGAGTCTGCATCATAATCCTCCAGGTACTTTGATAAAGCTTCCTTTTTCAAAGTTTTTTCGCTAATCAGGATGTTACCACCACCTATGTGACAAGAAGAGCAGTTAGCTTTAAAGATTTTGGCACCGTAGGATATTTCGGCTGCAAGTGCTGAATCAATAAATGTAAATTGGAACAAGGCGATGTTCCAGCAGGGAGCCGCCCAAAGGGCGATCGCCAATAAAGCTATAAATAAAACTATTCTCAAGAGATTCTCCTTGCAACTAGCCTCCAGCGACTCAAAAACAGTCTCCAGTAACTATTGTAAGGCTGCCAGAAGTCTCAAAGGAACTACTCTTTGATACAGTTGCTAACTTACTCGTGCGACTATGCCGTAATGCTCTAAATTATTTGTGACTAACGAGAGAATTTGTTTGTTTAGATACAAATTTTTTCAAAATTAGCGGTGACGAGTTTACCTCTGTTTGTTGCTATCAACTCTTGGACGAGGATAAAACTTGTCACCACTGATAACCCCTCATGTAAACATCCCAACATTAGGGTCTGTTTCTAAAAGCGTAATTCGCTCTTGTATAACACGATGAAGTTTTTCTGTCAACAGCTTAAATCTAGCCTTCGACAGTGACTTTGCCAACCATACCTGCGCCACGGTGAGGTTCGCAGTAGAAAGTGTATTCACCCGGAGCTGCGTCTGCTGGGATAGTTGTTGTTGTTTTTTGACCAGGACTCATGAGCAACTTCTTATGAGACAAATCTTTGGCAACTTCCTTACTCTTGGCAGGATTTTTGGCTGGATCAAACACAACATTATGAGGAGGAACTTTGTTGTTCAGCCATTCAATTGTGTCGCCTGGTTTAACTGTCAATTGCTTTGGCTGAAATACCAACATTCCTTTATCACTACCCAGTTTGACAGTATATGTTTCCGCTGAAGCACTGGGAGCAAAAACAGCTAAGCTACTGACAACGAAAAAAATTGTTAACAATGCTAGACTAAAGCGCCGTAAGCTTGACGCGATTATTTTCATGGCTTTCTCCTAACAGCAGGTTTTATCTTCCTTATCCATTTTAAATAAAATTAAGCCAAATATGACAATATGTCGTAGATGCAAATTTTTTTTTAATATTGGCGGATCATACTATTGTCATCAGCAATGACGACTTGACTATAAAACACAAAGATGTATATGATTCATCAGTCTTAAGTACTAAGTTCCAAAAAACTCTTTTTGTCCTCAATTCCAGCTCACTGACTCCAACTATTTTCCTAAGTGTTGTAACTGTTAATCAACCTCCATTAAAAATAGTTTGTAGTCATTAGTCAGTAGTACCGCGCTCGTCCCAAGGACAGACGCGTAGCGGTGAGGGGTATGTGTGTTTTATTTTGTTGGTGTGTAGTAGTGAATAAATCATTAGTCTCTATTTAGAGAGCTTCTAATGATCCAACAGCAGAGCCAGAGCCAGCACGAGGAAAACCTCGGTACAGCCCTGGCTCACTAATGACTAATAACTAAATCAAGCTACTCGTTTTAGTAATAAATTTTACCGCCTCCCCATCGTATAGGGTCAACCTTCGGTTGCACGAGAATATAACCAGCGATCGCCTCTAGGTCATCATCGGTCAGATTTCTCATTTCTGTGAAAATATCTGCGCTCTTGGTGCTGGGGTGTAATTCAGAAATTTCCTCTTCCCCGTCAAAGGTGGTAGGATTTTTCAGATAGTCCACCAAACCTTCAACATTGTTACGGTTTGGTGTCGCTAGGGCGAGTGTTTCAGGATCGAGTCCTATGTTTTGGTTTGTCTTGGTAATACCTCCAGGATGACACTGGGAGCAAGTGTTGTTAAATAAGCGTTTGCCTTCTTTGAGTTGTTTAAGGCTGACGACAGTAGTCTCGCCACCCTCATTTAATGTCACCGTGCGGGTCGTTTTATCTAGTTGCACTGCGGAGGCGCTACCGACAACGAATTGAAAGGTCAGCAAAATAGTTGCCGCAAAAATGCCAAACAATTTTCTAAACATTTTTCCCCTTAACGATTTTGATGCTCAACACAGCTAAGATGACAATGCTCAATCTCATTCGTGCTCATGGCTAATTGCTGAGTGTTAATATTGTTTGCTATTAGGCACGAGCTATAAGCAACTCAAGTCACTTCGGTTTCATTAACTCAGTTGCCAGTACCTTCTAAGTGTCCTTCAGACAGAATTTGGGAAATAATTGCCTTTGTATCCTAAGCGAGCCAAAGGGGTCTTAGGGTTTGTAGGCAATTAAAAGTTCGTCACACATAGACAACACCTTTTCCACAGGAACACTGTAGTCAGTGGCTATCTCGGCAATTGACAGATCCGCAAAAGCCATAACACTTCAGGTAGAGATAGAGCTGCTGTAATACCAATATCACAAAAGGCGACAGGGAAACTCATCAGTAGTAGGCTGACTCAGAAAGCTTGCCATGTCATGTTACGTGTGGGAGTGTCAATTATTGATGATGTTGATAGCGACGGAAGGCAGGATCTTAGGTTGCTAAAAGGTTTTGGGGCTAAAGTGCGACTTCTGGAACACCAATACAAACTCCGTTTGCATTGCCCCAAGCGATGCTCACAAAGGGCGACTCACCATGTGGATGTCATGGCAAACCTGTACGGGGGTCAATTTTTGTTTTCGGTGGTACTAAAATTCTACATTTTCTTCTACGTCTGGTGTCAGTCCAGCTCACTGTTTTGTCCTTACTGAAAACTGTTTGGTTTACTGTGTTTAAGTTTTGTTGATAATGAGATTTATTTTAAAGATTCTATGATAATGATTATTACATTGAATTTCCTGATTAGGTATTAGTAATAACAACAAAATTTTTCAAGAAGTACTGCTGTATGTACTTAGACTGAACAAATGTATATATTTATTCCGAGTGAACTCTTGTAATTTGTCGTGTAGGAGTTTTACTTTGATATATATGCAGATTTAATGATAATTTTTGAAATTTGTTGTTAAACCATTTGTTGATTACTGATAAATTAATGAAACTACTTTCTATAAAAAATGAGTTTTAAGAAAGCAGAGTGTGGCTACTAATTGAGAATTGGTGTGAGGAAAAAATGACAAACTTGTGGAAATCTTTGCTGGCTGGCCCAGCAGTTCTCGGGGCAATGTTAGCGATGAGTACCACTGCTGTTGCAGGGGAAACACCAGCCAATTTAGAAATCAAACAAGCTGAGAATACCACCCAAAACAAGACAAGGGCACAAGTCACTTCGGTGTCTCAGCTATCAGATGTACAACCCACAGATTGGGCTTTTCAAGCACTGCAATCCTTAGTGGAGCGCTATGGCTGTATTGCTGGATACCCGAATGGGACTTATCGCGGAAATCGAGCGATGACGCGATATGAATTCGCAGCTGGGTTGAATGCTTGTCTCAACCGAGTTAACGAACTCATAGCCACAGCTACAGCAGATTTGGTAAATAAACAAGATTTAGCGACATTACAAAGATTACAAGAAGAATTTGCAGCAGAACTGGCTACACTGCGAGGTCGTGTGGATACTTTGGAAGCAAAAGCTGCTGAGTTGGAGGCAAATCAATTTTCGACTACAACCAAACTCAACGCTGAAGCTGTGGTGACAGTGGCAGGAATTGCGACAGGAGAGAATGCAAGGGGAGAAAAAATAAGCCGGAATACTATCGTAGGAGATCGAATTCGCCTCAACTTTGACACAACCTTTAATGGCGAAGATTTACTCAGAACTCGACTACAGGCGAGCAACTTGAATGCTTTCTCTAGCACCTCTACGTTCACACCAGAAGGCGACTTCCGATTCGCAGGCGGCGCTTTCGATGACAGTAACAGTAATGATGTAGGGCTAGACGCACTGCTGTATCAGTTTAAGATTGGCGAGAAAACAACCGTTGTTGTTGAAGCCAATGCAGGTGCGATTGATGATTTTACCAATACAGTTAACCCTTTCCTGGATGGGGATGGTGGTACCGGTGCCCTTTCTCATTTTGGCACTCGCAACCCAATTTACTATCAGCTTAATGGTACTGGTTTAGGACTTAGGCACGAGTTCAGCAAGAACCTGGAACTTAGCTTAGGGTATTTAGCAAACGCCGCTGCCAATCCTGACAGGGGAAGTGGTCTGTTCAATGGTCCTTATGGCGCAATGGCACAGCTAACTATCAAACCAAGTGACAAATTTACCTTTGGTTTGACCTATGTGAATGCTTATAACAATGATTTCACTGCTAACGGTAGTACTGGTAGCAACCGTGCCAACCTACGATCAGCATTGGCAAATAATCCCAATCTACCAGATCGTTTAGCGACCTTCTCAGAGCTTGATGTACCAATTTCCAGTAATTCCTATGGTATAGAAGCATCCTTCCAGCTTAGCCCTAAGTTCGTTTTGGGTGGTTGGGCTGGTTATACCAATACTCGCACCTTGTCCTCTGTTGGTGGAACAATTCCCCGTGGGGAACTTGAGATTTGGAATTATGCTGTCACCCTAGCCTTTCCGGATTTAGGTAAAAAGGGTAACGTCGCAGGTATTATTGTGGGTATGGAGCCGAAAGTGACTGGTGTGAGTGATTCTCTGAGGAGGGCGATCGGCAAAGACGAAGACACTTCCTATCACATTGAAGCTTTCTACCAATATCAGGTGAGCGAAAATATTAGCATAACTCCAGGAGTCATTTGGCTGACAGCGCCAGATCATAACAGTAACAACGATGGTGTTGTGATCGGTGCAGTCAGAACCACCTTCAGTTTTTGAAAAGCACAAATTAAACAGTACAAAAAGACCAGCCTACCACAGCTGGTCTTTTTAAACATCTTAATTTGTGTTGTCTTCTCAAAACAGTTAACCCCAAGTTGCGCGTTCCCAAAACGCAACGGGATACTTTTCTTAACAATATTGTAACAGTCAGTACAAATTTTTTATGACATTTATCAAAAAAAGATATTTAGGAAGAAAATAAGTTTCCATCTTTAAGAAAAATTCTAAATATGGTATGTAGCCAGAAAATTATTTAAATTTTGAATTAAAAATCAAAAGTTAAATAATTTTTTTGTATTTTGAACAACAAATATACTCGCAACTCACGACTTAGGATTAAGCACCAACGACTGCGGTTGTCCCCAAATAATACGCTCTTGCTTGTAGATAGCAATTCCCGGTTTCGCTCCTTTGGGTTTATAAACATATTTTGGCTGAGTGTAAACAACTGGAACCTGTTCACTTTGACGACCACGACTGTAGTATGCTGTTAAGTTAGCAACATATTGCAAATCAGATTCTTCTGGGACACGACCTGCTTCCAGACGCAGTAACACGTGGCTACCTGGAATCTCTTGAGCATGGAACCATAAATCGTAATCGTTTGCCACACGAAAGCTTAATTGGTCATTTTGGCGGTTATTCCGACCAATTAAAACTTCAAAACCACTGGGAGTGCGATAATGATAAAAGTTCATGCTAGCAGCTTCCGTTGGACTGCGACGGCGATATTCTGAGTCTTCTAAATACCGCTGTTGAATAAGTTCCTCGCGGATTTCTTCAAGAGCTTGTAAATCTTCTGCTGTGTTGTAATTTTCTATCTGCGAAATGGCTGCTTCCACTTGCTCCAAATACTCAATTTCAGCACTGACTTCTGCCAATAAAGGTTCTACAGCAATGCGAGCGCGTTTGAGTTTTTGATGCTGCTTGTAGAGATTTTGGGCATTTTGGACGGCATTTTTATCTGGCTGTAAAGCGATTTTTACTGGTTCGCTAGTTTCAAAATCAGGGATAACAATTTCTGTCATTCCCACTTGCCATAGATGGAGATGCGCCATCAACAAATCAGCATTTTGTCGATATTCATCTGCTTTTTCTGACTGCTGCAAGCGTTGCTCAAAAGTAGCAGCTTTGACTCGTAATTTTTCCAAAAGATTATTCAGTTTTTGACTCAATTGATGGCGCAGTTGGGAAAATATTTGTTGATTGAGTTGATCCGTGTAGTAACGGTTGAGTAACTCTTGGATATTTTTCGCCCTCTTGTGGACACCCCAACCAATCACGGTGTAACCTTGTTGTGTCCAACCAGGTTCAAACTTCTGGCTTTCGACCTTTTGCAGCCATTCTTGCCAACGGTGAAACAACCGTTGCCAGTCATCGAGTTTGAGCGTGTCTGTGGAACTCTCTGGGTTGATGTCTGATACCAACAGCATTGATTGTATCAGTGAAGGAGAAACACCGCGATGGGTTTTGAGCAACTGACGCTTGATTGCTCCTGGTACTAAGCTAACTCGTTCTTGCCAGCGTTCTTGAGATTCACTCAAGCTGGGTGTTGCAGCGGTGAGACTGGGTGGTGTTTCATAAGGCTGTCCTGTCAGAATTGGACGGACACTAGATTGTTGTTGTTTGACTTGATGGGCAACCGTGATAATGCTGTTATTGGCATCGGTGAGAATTACGTTGCTGTACTTGCCCATGATTTCGACGTACAGGTGATACAGGGCGCTTTCTCCTGGACGACGGGCAAATTGCAAATCAACTACACGTTCCCAAGGAGCGATCGCCTCAAGCCCTACCAACGCCAAACCGCCCAACTGGTGCACTAGTTGTTGACTAAAAGTAAAGGTATCTGGTGTTCTTGGTGGTGGTTCACCAATGTGAAGGCGTGCTGCTTGAGGATGCCAAGAAATTTCCAGCCAACCCCGCTGCTTGAGGGTGCGGAGTGCTACGGCAATTGTGTAGCTGTTGCGTTGATAAACCTGCTCTACGCGCGATGGTAGCCAGTGAGCGCGGATGTCGCTACAAACAGCGGTAAGAGTTGTAAAGTCAAATGTTTGCACAACGGTTAGTCGCTGTTATTTAGGTATCGATTGTCAGTATAGCAATCTTAAATCATTCGTGAACAACAAGATACTTCTTAACAGGCAACAGGCAACAGGCAACAGGCAACAGGGGGTAGGTTGGGGAGGACAGTGCCGTGGACGGGTCTGTCTTAACGTTCAAACGTTTATTCCACGCTGATTTAACCCCACCCCTTACCCGAGGGGTAAGGGGTAGGGTTAGACAAAACCGGGGTGGGGTTATGCGAGAATTGTGGGCGACATCATTATCTGGTTGCAGCACAACTACTAGTTGGTGCTGGTGAGGAGCGTTGTGGGCCAGTTTTGGTAGGATCATAAGCTACCAGCACCACCTGACCTTTTTCGTTATATATCCAACCTTGGGCTGGTACTATCTTTTTGACAGTTGGCTGTTGAGATGCTTTCTTTTCTGTTGTACTTGTTGAACTTACCGTAATAGGAACAGGTTCAACTAAATCAACGCGCACATTATCACTACTGAGAATTTTATTGGGGTCAGATGGCAATCCGCCACGTCCTGTGATAGTGAAAGTACTACCAAAACCTTTTATACAGGGATTTAGGGCTATCTGCTGTGCAGGGTCGATCACAGTTTCTGTCAATTCAAATAATCCTTGAGTGGGGTCAATATCTGGGGTGACAATATTAACAGTACCACTCAAGTTTGGATTGTTTTGGGAAATAGCAGTGATGTCACTCGTAGGTAAGTTTTTTGGGTCTAGTTGAGTCGGATCTGTGGTGTTCAAACGTTGCTCAAGTTCTTGCCGACTGAGTGGGGCAATTCCAAAAAGACCTTGAGTTTTAATTGTGACTTTCCCACCGCTACCGTTGACAGCATTGGCAGTGATGTCACTATTTTCTAAGGGAAAAGCAACGATTAATGGGGAATTAATCGTAATGTTGCCGCCATCACCACCAGTATTATTACTACCTGCACTAGCAGAAATCCTGCTACCATTACGTAGTAGGAGTAAGTTAGCAACGTTGAGTTTAAGGTCGCCTCCATTACCAGAGGAACTGGTTGCTGAGAACTTACTTTGATGATCAAGCTTAATGGTGTCAGCCGAAATGTTCAAATTACCAGCATTAGCATTGCCAGAAGATCTAGTAGTTATTTCACTTGTACTACTGGCCAAAGTTAATGGACCTTTAACAGTAATGTTGATGTCTCCAGCATCACCTTTACCAAAAGTAGTTGTAGATATAACTGCTGTAGCTGGTGGAATTTGTAGTAGTTCCAGAGAGTTTGCGTTAATGTTGATGACTCCACCCTTACCTGTGCTACCTTGCTCCGCCTGGCTAAGAATCTCTCCTTTAAGCTGAAAAGAATTTGCTTTGATATTAATTGTTCCAGCGTCACCCGTACCAAAAGTATTGGTTTTTATACCGGCTCCGTTGATCGTAAGAGAGTCTGCGACATTAAAGTTGATTTCTCCAGCTTGACCTGTCTTTGTCGCAGTACTAGAGACACTCGTGCCGTTAATTTGCAAAGAATTTGCATTTATCTTGATTTTGCCAGCATTACCCGCACCAGTGGATTCGGTACTTATAGAACCGGCTATAGTCAATGGACCTTTAACAGTAATGTTGATGTCTCCAGCGTCACCTTTACTAGAAGTGGCTGTAGATATAAGACCTTTGAGTAATCCCAAAGAACCTATGGTAATGTTGATATTTCCACCCCGACCTGTGCTACTTGCCTGCGGCTCGCTTTTAATTTCTCCTTCAAACCGAAAAGAATTTGCATTGATGTTGATTGCGCCAGCATTACCCGTCGTGTCAAAGGTGTTGGTAATTATCCTTGAACCCTTGATGACAAGAGAGTCTGCGACATTAAAGTTGATTTCTCCAGCTTGACCTGTGTTTGTCGCCTTGCTAGAGATATACGTGCCGTCAATCTGCAAAGAATTTGCATTTATCTTGATTTTGCCAGCATTACCCGCACCAGTGGATTCCGCACTTATTGGACGGGCTACAGTCAATGGACCTTTAACAGTAATGTTGATGTCTCCAGCGTTACCTTTACTAGAAGTGGCTGTAGATATAACACCATCGTTACGGAATTCCAAAGAACCTGTGGTAATATTGATTTGTCCACTCCGACCCGTGCTATCTTTTTGAGCTTCGCTTTTAATAACTCCTTCAAGCCCAAAAGAATTTGCACTAATGTTGATGTCTCCGGCTTTACCCTTGTCCCATGTCTGAATGGTTAGAGTACTGCTATCCTTAAACTCGATGTTGTTGGTGGCATCCAGTTTTATTCGTCCACTGTCCCCGGAACTGAAGGTGTTAGAGAAGACGCCAGACCGATTGAAATTTATAGAGTCACCGACAATGCTAATTTCTCCCCCATTTTTCTGGCCAAGCGTATTAGCTAATAAAACTGATTCAGAGTTGAAATTAATAGTCCTACCTTTGATCGCAATAGAACCACTGCCATCTCCTGTGACATTCGCGAACGATTTCTTAGAAAACTCGATGTCTCGAAAACTGGGTGTGCCTTGATACGCTAGTGAAAAACCTTCAGATTGTGCTGGGACGAGATTAACAACCTGGTTGCTGTCAAAACTGCCGATTTCAATACGTCCTCCTTGTGACCTGAGTACACCACGCTCAAGGGAGACATTCCCTCCTACAAGTGCTAAGGTTTTTCCGGGTTCGACTTGCAATCCTGTAACGTTCGGGTCAATATTTTGACGATTTGTAACAGTAAAATCACCAAAGTTAAGTCCGTGCCCTAATCCAGTTACCTGAATCGGTTGAGGATTATCCCGAAACCTCAACCCAATCGGAACATTTATTGTTAACAGTGGCGGTGCTTGCGGGTTAGTGGCGCTAAACTCAAATCCATTGTCAAATAAGAAACTGTGCGCTGTAGTTCCTAAAAAGGAACCACCAATATTCAAACTGGCATTTGGTCCAAAAATAATCCCGGCTGGATTGAGTAAGAATACGTTCGCTGCGCCATTTGCTTTAATCAAACCATCAATATTAGAAATAGAACCACCCGTGACTCGGTTGATAATGTTTTGTATATTGGCTGCATTGTTAAAGTTAGCCGAACCACCTGTGGGTACAGAAAATTCTTTGAAGCTGTGAAAAAGGTTTCCTCCTCTTGTTGTACCATCATTGATGTTGAAGTTTTTACCATCAGGAGTGGTAACTGTGGTGGATACAGTTCCATCTGCAGAAACTTGCGCAACTGCGGTGGTGATAGTCGCAAGAGTTGCTATGGTTGCTAGGGGTAAGGTGAGGAAAAAGAGAATATGATGCACCAGTTTTATTCTCAGCATTTTAGAATTTTTTGATGATGGGGTTAGCTTTGGGGAGCACAGCAATGGTGTGCCCTTATCATCTGGTTTGCAGTTATGCCAATGAAAAGTGATCTAGAAACAGTAAAATATCTCGAAAGAGTAAAATAGTAGATCTTGAGTATTAATACCACGTTTGTAGACTATGTAACCTTTTTGTAGGTTTTTGTTACAAAACGTTGTCATTTTTACAGATTCAATTCTGTATCTCTTGGAATTCTTGAGCAGATTGGATTTGAACTACTTATAACTAACCGTATTGTGCTATAGACCAATATTCTTGAACAACTAAAAATACATAATTCATAAAAATAGAGAAAAAATAAAAAGACTTCATAAAGAAGTCTGATCCTAAACACGTATGTTAAAAATATAAAATGTACGATCGCAAGTTGTGTCTCAACGAGAGATAATCGATATTCGTCGAAGTGTAAGAAGTTAACAATAAAAAGTTTAGTTTTTTAATGTTAACTTCTTACATTTGATATTAACTCGCTAAGATTGCTTCTTTTGGTGTTTCTTCGGGGGAAATTTCCGGTTGTGTTATTTCAGGTTTATCGTCTAACAATTGAGTGTAAAGTTGAGCAAGATCAGATGCAACTCCTTCCCAACTGAACTTTGTTTCAACGCGCTTTCTTGCGGCTTCACCCAACTGGTCTCGCCATTGGGAACTGCTCAGAATTCGGTCAATTGCAGTAGAGAAAGCAGCGACATCTTGTGGTGGTGCAAGTAAACCAGTTTCTTCAGAGACAACTGTAAACTGAAGTCCACCGACATCACTAGCTACCACTGGTGTTCTACTTGCCATAGCTTCAATGGCCACTAGTCCAAATGGTTCGTAGTGACTGGGAACAACACAAATATCAGCAGCCGCGTAGTAATATGGCAGCAGTTCTTGCTCGACACGACCGGGGAAAGTCGTAAAGTCGCTCATCCCTAATTCGGCGACAATACTTTCGATGCGATCGCGTTCGATTCCATCGCTTTGACCTGGGCGGCTACCACCAGCAATCATTAACTGCAGCTTTGAAGAAGGTCCTCGCAACTGAGACTGTCCTACAGCACGCACTAGTGTTTCTATGCCTTTGCGTGGGTCAAAACGTCCTACATACATGACAAGTTTCGCTTCTGGGTCGATTCCCAACTTAGCTCTTGCTGCTTGTCGATCTATACAACCAAACTGTGCGATATCTGTACCGCAGGGAATAATGTCGATGCTTCCTTCTGTGGAAACAAACGATCGCATATGTTCTTTTTCCTGCGGACTTGTTGCAACGATTCGTTCGGCTGTCTCTAACACCTGTTTTTCTACTGCTAGCCTGGTTGCAGCAACCAAAGGAATCACATCAATCGTGTTGTACTTAACAGCTCCTAAGGAGTGGTATGTGTGAACCTGCTTGCTCCCTTGTTTTTCTTTCAACTGCATTCCTACCCAACTAGAAAGCCAGTAGTTTGTATGAACCAAAGGGTATACGAAGCCATTTTCTTGCTGGAATTGGAGAAATTTATCTACAAATTCTGGCAAGTTTGCGAACAAATCGTCTCGCGGTACAAATTCAACAGGGCCAGCTTCCAAGCGAATCGTTCGACAGTTTGGGCTATGTTGAACTATTGTTTCTTGTTGTGCACTCACTTTGCGAGTAAACATATCTACTTGCCATCCAAGCTTGGCTAGTGCTTCTCCTACTTGGCGCACGTAAACGTTTTGTCCTCCAGCCTCTTCTTTCCCAATCTCAACAGCCGGATCACCGTGTACGGAAATTAGGGCGACGCGTTGTTCAGTTCTAGAGTTCATAGTTTGTTGGTGTCTTCTGGTTAAGAGGTACTAAGCAAATTGCGTATGCAACTAGACTTTTACCTTTCGCAAAATTTAATTAATCTTTATTATATTTTAAGATTACAACACTTTTATACATCTGCTACTAGAGGTAATCTTCCTATTTCAGTACTAACACTTAGAATATATATCGCTTGGCTATATTTGTATCTTAATTCTTTCAAGAAACACAGGGGTGTAAGGGTGTAGGGGTGTAGGGGAGCCAGTACTGCAGGAGGGTCTCCCTCCGTAGGTATCTGGCGTGAAAAGAGTGTTTTTTTCATTCGTAGCGGGTGGCACGCCGCCTGTAGGGCTGCTCTTAAGAAAAAAAATATATTTTTTGTCATCAGGATGACATGTATAGGACTCCTGTTTGATTTTTGAAAAAAACTCAGTATACCTTATATTGCTTTTTCTCTGTTAAGCGTTAAGCCTTAAGCGTTAAGCGCCCTAACGAGTTGTTCACCCTATGGCTAACGCCACGCCTTACGGTGAGTCCAGCGCTGCGGGAGGGTCTCCCTCTGCAGCACTGGTCTCACCAAATCAAACCGGATTCCTATATAGAGTTTTATCGATTTAAAGTACCGTATTATTTCATCGAAAATCTTTTCAAATCAAGTATACAAACAGACTTCTTTACTATAAATAGTTGCTTTTTATAATTAACAAAACCTAGCAGGTGGACTAATAAGTTTCCAAGGACAACTTCCCAAGGTAAGAGTCTTATTGAACAAATATGACTTACGAAAACTTGTTAATGATAATTTAAAGTTATTAATAACACTTAATTTTCAGCGATGCGTCTCTTCATGTCTTATTTTTTACTCCGTTAGTCAAGACAAAAAGTTAAAATCAACCATCTGTTAATTTCTAGCTAGGGATATCTCAACAAATGGTAAGTTAATTGACGACATAAGCAATCTGACAAAATGATTCGAGACTTCAATCTCCGGCACACTCTGAAAGATACTGTATGCAATTAGAATTTGTTCCTGTGGAAGAATTTTACTTTGTCCTAACTTTGGCGGTTCGGACTTTGGAAGAATTGGTAAAACCTGGTCTTGTCGAACAAGTGCGATCGCGACTGTTGGTAGAATGTGGACAACCCTCTACTGTCGCTCCTGGTAAACAAAATACTTTCAACTATGTATTCCGTGTACAAGGTGTAGACAATAGCCCTGCTTCTGGACTTGTCGTTTCCATTTCAGATTGGCAAGACAAGCTGCGTCTGAGTAGCGACTATGGATGGACGCTAGATCAAGAACGTAAGCCTATTCGCACACAAAGGTATAGCCAGCGATCAGATTTTTCCCAAGAATTGCGATCGCACTTACAAGTATGGTTACAGCTTCCCATTAATACTTAAGGGATATCTAGATTAAAAATTAAAAATCAAACAAGCTTGACTTTTAATTTTTAATCTTTCCTGGTTTAAGTTTAAGTCGTCGTTTGTGCAGCAAGCATTTGCTTGAGTTTTTCCAACTCATTAGCCCACCTGGGATCTGGACGAATCGCGTCGTCGCTAGTGGCGGCTGTTGGTGTGTTTTCCCGAACACCGCCACCACGACGAGACTTCTTCGAGCTTTTCTCTCTACGGTTGTTTTCTTTTGCTGGAGTTGGACTAGAGTTACTAGTTGTAGGATGACTAATAACTTTAGTTGGTTGCTCCTCGTTATTTTCCTCTCCTTTGGTACGAGGTAATGCTTTTTCGAGTTTGATCGCAGTGTCTTTGAACAACTGACCGTTGTACTTTTCAATAATTTGGTCTGCTTGTTCGTCATTATTGACTGTAAGAAAACCAAAACCACGACACTTGCCGGTTTTTCGGTCTTTAATCAGTTTAGTAGTAACAGCATCGCCTTCTGCTGCAAAAACTGCTTGCAGTTCTTGACGATCTATTTCTTCTTTGGGCAAATTACCTATGTATAGGCGAATGGACATGAACTAAACCTCCACAAGTTGAGTGAAAACGACCAGGCAAAAAACAGTAGCTTGGCTCTGGCTTTCTATAGATACTGTTGACCAATTCTGCCACAAACCAATTTTTCTCTCCGAACTGTTAACCTATACAATACAGTTTTTTACCAGGATAAAGCTTGCTTAATACAAAAGCGTACAATTCTAACAACACCTTTATTCTAGGAATTTTGAATTTTCTTGCGTACTGCTTATAACTCGAAAGTTCTTCTACACTTTATTTTTCCAAACAATTAAACACTCTTCCCTAGATTATCACGCTATTTTACACGCAGCCAGTTCATATTAGACATTTCTGGCAATACCATAATTGCATAGTAGCATCAAATACAGTTTTTCCACAGTTTTATATCATAATAAACAAAAACCAGCCAGTTACTGGCTGATTAACTGCTGTGTTGGGGAGAAAAAAACTATATATCCCAAGTCGCCGCACAGATAAGCAAACTTGGAAGCCAAGCTATATCGGCTGTTGCTGTTAATATAAAGAATAGTAACATTTGATTGAGAATTGTGCCACTTGTGTTTACAAATCGCCGTGCGAAGTTATGAAGTGTAGAGTAAAAAGTCAAATCACTAACCTTTTAAAAAAATCAGGACTTACGCACGAACAACGTAACCATAGTCATTGCGACCTCTGGGAAGCAATCGCAACCCACTGTTTTTAGTAGCGCGTGCGTAAGTCCTAAAAATGTATGCTCCCCAAGCCTTCGTTACAACGGCTAAAACGGTAGACCAAATGGGATGAAGACTGTAGATGGTTGTACCGCTATGAGTTTGCAGAGTGTGGACGTCAATCCAAGGTGTTGTTCCTCGCGCTGCTTTTTAAGAGGATCGCCGCAGGCGGGGGGATCTTATCCGAACCGTATTGGGGATGTACCACATTGTCGTAAGGTGACTTCTCACCTTGTACAATGATGTGACTATTTTCACTGTATGAGACTTTAGGGAATGCCTTATCCAGTAGTATTTTACTAGATATTTTGGTGTTGTTTTTCTCACCGTTGAACACATTAAATGTTCTCTTTTGCATGTAGTAAATCCGGTTTTCGGTTACTTTCATCTGACAAAATCGGTGATAATTTCGCCACCCTCTAACTAGCGGTGCGAGCTTTTCGGCTTTTTCGCTAGAACCAATGTCTGAGCGTCTGACGATGTTCTTTACCTTCTGGCGGAATTTTTGGTAGTTGTCCTCTGAGGGGTAAGTTCTAAATTTTCTGTTACTTTGCACTTTAAAGTGCCAGCCTAGAAAGTCGAAACCATCTGTCGCTGCCGTGATTCTGGTCTTCTGTTCGCTAATTCTCATGCCTCTGGTGGCTAAGAACTCTCTGATTCTTTCAAGTATCTCTTGTGGGTTATCTTTTGGTTGTACGATGATAACCATGTCAGTGGAACAATGGTTTAGTATTTTGCAGCGTAAACGTTTACGAATAGCAGATTTTGCTGATAAAAAGCAATTAGGCGATCGCTTGAGTGCGTTCATTGCTGAGTGGAACCTCGTGGCACATCCTTTTAATTGGAGCAGTAAGTCTGTACTTAAAGTGATAGCGAAATGCCAGGTTGAACATCCTCAAACAGATGCCTCCACCAACCAACCTATTGCTGCATGATTTCCGTACCTCTTTTATGGTGACGCGTACTTAGGGGCTAGAAAATTCTCTGTTTCCCCTACACCCTTACACACGCCCTATGGCTAACGCCACGCCTTACGGCTATCGGGGATGACCTATGCTCTGCGGGCACGCTGCGCATAGGTCACGCTAGCCCCTAAGGGGGCGCTACGCAAACGCGCTCCGCAGTCGCCTAGGTCGGGAGAGCCTTCTACAGCGCTGTCTCACCAGATACCTTTGTCGGGAAACACTATGGCACAAAGTGGCACGCTGCGCGAACAGTACTGGCTCACGCCACATGCACGCCACTTGCTACAACGGGGGGAACCCCCGCAACGCAGTGGCTCCTCAACGCGCTTAACCCGCGCACGGCAGTGGCTCCCCTATACCCCTACACCTCGTTTTTAGTATAAAAATATATTAAAAAGTAATGAGACGGCGGGACAACTATCGTCGCATCCCCCACTGGGGTAAAATTGGTTAATTCAGACAAGTATAGGTAATTTAACAAAGAATGCTTACTTCGGTTGCCCAAAATTTTTCAAATACAATTTTTCCCAACACTGAAGCTAAAATTATCACTACAAATAATACGCTGATCAACGCGGGAGCATGATAGCCCCGAAGTGAATCTATCAATAAATTAAATGACTCATTAAAGGAAAACTTTTATGCAACTATCACCTCAAGAAAAAGATAAACTGCTCATTTTCACGGCGGCTCTAGTAGCAGAAAGACGTAAGGACAAGGGGTTAAAGCTAAATTACCCCGAAGCAGTGGCGTATATATCTGCTGCTATTTTAGAAGGTGCTAGAGAAGGAAAAACTGTGAGTCAATTAATGAGTGAGGGTGGAAAGCTGCTGAAAAAGGATGATGTTATGGATGGAATAGCAGAAATGATCCATGAAGTGCAAGTAGAAGCAACTTTTCCTGACGGAACAAAATTAGTAACAGTACATAATCCGATTCAAGACTAAAATCTCTGAAAAAACACAGGGGTGTAAGGGTGTAAAAGTGTAAGGGTGTAAGGGAAAAAGTGTTTATTTAATCCATAACAAGTGGTGTGCCGTTATAGTGCGCCTCCTCCCAAAAAAAATGCAGAATTTTAGATTATGAGTTGACAGCAAGGGAAATTATAAATGTATACAATTAACAAAGTAGTGATTTATGAAGCTCCTAACTACAAGGGAAATCACAAGGAACTGGGAGAGGGGGAGTATAAGATTTGCGATTTGGGAATTGGTGACAAAAAGCTGAGTTCCTTAACAGTGCCAGCAGGCATGAAAGTCACGATATACGAAGACGAGGAATTTAGGGGTAGGAGTAAAACCTTTACTAGTAATGTAGGTGATCTGAAAAATGTTAAAGTTGAGGGAAAAAACTTTAACAACGAGGCTTCCTCGATTAAAGTCGAAAAAATAACAATGACTCCAGGACAAATAATAGTTACTAAATCAGAACCAATCGAACTCAATGCTGGGCGAGAAATGACCAAAATCCGAGTCAGTAATCAAGGCGATCGCCCAATTCAAGTTGGTTCTCATTTCCACTTTTATGAAGTTAATGACGGCAGTCAAGACAAGAAAGGTCTACAATTTGACCGCCAGAAAGCTTACGGTAAGCGCTTAAATATTCCAGCCGGGACAGCAATCAGATTTGAACCAGGAGATGAAAAAGAAGTCGAGTTAGTCCCATTCGGTGGTAGCCGTGAAATCTATGGTTTTAATGGATTAGTGAATGGGTCTTTAGAGAAACAGAAAAAATGATTGTAAAACGGGTAAGGGCGCAAGCAAGAGCGCCCCTATTGTGCTGTAATTTATTTGTTGGAAGTCGCCATAAGATTCAGACAGCAGATTGAAGCCAAATCTGCTGCAACTTGCTTCCACGTAATCCCAGCATCGTCCGAGAAAAAGACCTGACCGTCACTGGTTCCAAAAGCAGCCAGATTCCCTGATGTAGAAAGAGTTGCCGTGTTGATATTGTGATCGAACCACTCCGGTAGCCCTCGTTCACATTTCTCGAAGGCTCCTGGCTTGTCAAGTGGGTGTCGATAGATGGCTGCTTTGTGACCACTAGGACCTGTAGAAGCTGTCATCAAAATGGTTTCTTCACACACAGCTATGGCTCGTGCGTAAGCAGCATGTAGGTTTTCATGTGAAAAGCTCCAAGAATTCCCTCTGTCTTTACTCACAGCCAGCCCCTTAGCTGTAGCCGCCAACACAAGATCCGGATGAGATGGAACTGTCCGTACTTCATGGACATCTGCATCAACGTCGATAGTGGATTGCCATGACTTACCTTGGTCATCAGAGCGCAAAATGCCTCCAACGTGCACATTCACGTAGAGTTCACCAGATTGACCTATAGCCATCGAACGAACATCTGGAGGACCACCCCACGGCGTATACCACTCATCTCGTCCCTCAGCCGTCTCAAAGCAATTGATGCGATGAGTGCTTCCGTCTGCAATGCGGATGAGATGAGCTTGTGATGTCCCGACTAGAACTGAGCCATTGTAAGGAAGGATGCAGTTCAGCTGTAAATCATCAATTAAAGTTATTTGGTGCCACTCGCCTTCTGGGTTGCGATGCCATACCGAGTTGCGATCAACTATAACCCACAACCCATCCGGACTTGAGGCAAGAGCAGTGATAGAATGACCTTCAAGTTCAACATATTGCCTGGAATCGAGAAACAGCAAGCCATCAGATGTTCCTGCTATTATTAGGGGTTTCTGTATCGTCGCAGAGGCATTGGCAAAATCTGTATCTGTTTGCTTGTGCGAAGTCGGCTCAACCTGCTCGACTATTTGCTGTAGAGTATTATCCATTGTTTGAACCTCCAAACCTCATCGGTGCTGCCACTATGAGCATCTGTTACACTAAATGGCTCACTCCTTCAGCACTTACTTCTTAATCTACTGTAGTGAATTCGTTCAACCCTGAACTCAGTCCTAAGCATGAGGATAAGTATCCATCATTTTGAACAGTGATGTCGTAACGGTCTTATTCAAACAAATCATATTGCCTGTGCTATTGTAGTCTGGATTCGACTTAAGGATTTAGGCTACATAACTAACTGAGTGTATATGTAACAACTAGTGTAGAATAATGTTGACGCGAATTCATAATAAGATATTAACAGTAATGAAAAAAAAAGAGGAGGTGATTTAATTGGCTCGGAGCACAACATCATCTATAACAGAAGTCCCGTTAATTGTAGACACCAAGCAGGAAGCAGAATTACTGTCTCGTCTTCAAGCAGGAAGGCAGCTATATAATGCCTGTTTGAATGAAGCGATGAAGCGGCTAGAACTAGTACGCAACTCCGAGCTATATAGTGCTGCTAGAAAGATTTCTAGAACCAAAAAGAAAGAGCGGAGCGAAGCTTTTAATAAAGCAAGAGAGCAGTACAGATACTCTGAGTATGACTTGCATAGTTTTGCAACGATAAGCAGTAAAAATGCCAAGTGGATAGCTGAAAAAGTTGATTCTACTGCCCAACAAAAATTAGCTACGCGAGCATTCAAAGCAAGTGAACGAGTTATGCTGGGTTTTGCGAAAAACGTAAGGTACAAAGTACCTAGCCGATTTCGTTCAATTGAGGGAAAATCCAATAAGCAAGGTATTCGGTGGAAAGATGATTGTCTGGTATGGGGGAAGCTCATGCTGAAACCAATCATTGATCCAACCAATCAGGTCATTCGACATGGACTAGAATCTCCAGTTAAGTATGTTCGTTTGTTGTGGCGTATCTTGAATGGTAAACGTCATTGGTATTGTCAACTAATCAATGAAGGATTGCCTTACCAGAAACCTCACCAATTTGTTTATGATGGTTTAATTGGTTTAGACTTGAATATCAGTAACATTGCTTTTGTTGGTGATAGCCATGCTGACTTGCTACCTTTTGCGGAAAATGTGCCCACTTTTCAAAAAGAGATAGCAGCACTACAAAGAAAGATGCAGCGTTCTCAACGTGTTAACAACCCAGACAACTTTGAACCAAACTTCAAGGCAAGAAAGGGACGCAAAACCGTTGTTAAAAAAGGTAAAGTAAAGATTGGTAAAAGTCAGTGGAATAAGTCCAGTAATTACCACAAAACTGCTGCCAAGAAGCGTGAATTAGAACGCAGAAAAACCGCGTATGCTAAAACCCAGAATCGCCGCGCTGTTAACGAGATTCTCAGACATGGCAAAGACATCAAAACCAAGAATGTCTCGGTAAAAGGATGGCAGAAAATATATGGAAAAGCCATATCTGCCAAGTCTCCAGGTTTTGTACAATCAGAACTGAAACGTAAAGCTGAAAAAGCTGGCGGTTCGTTCACGAAGTTCTCTACTTCAAAAACCGCGTTAAGCCAAACGCATTTAGACGGCACGCGCATCAAAAAATCACTGTCCCAACGAGTTCACCGCGATGTAACGGGTATTCCAGAGCATCATCGTGATTTGTTTAGCGCGTTTTTGAGTAGGTCAGTCAATCAGGATAAGTTGGTGAGCAGCGCCTTGCGGGGGTTCCCCCCGTTGTGGCGACTGCGAACCCGTAGGGTGCTGCAAGGTGCTCAAGACGAGTATCTAAGGTTGGAACCAGCCTTGTTGGAGGCGCATCAACGACATTTAACCCGCAAACGAGTAGGCAAGTCCGAAAGTAGGTCGTCTGATTCGCCCTTAGAGTGGGTTTCCAACGAGTTACTAACCACTGACCAGATAACCAATAAGGGTCAAAAGTCAGATGGGGATGTGGCGTGATTCTGCGTACCGCGATAGTCGCAGAGGGTTCAATAGCAGTCTCCAAGAGTTCAAGCAGGATAGATTAGCCATGCTAAAGTCAGCAGCTCGACTGGGGATTGGGGGACCAGTAGGAAGCGGAAAAACAGCTCTAATAGAGTCTATAGTCCCAACATTGATGAATCAAGGTATTGAAGTAGCCGTTGTTACCAATGACTTACTTACTACGGAAGATGCAGATCGACTCAAAAGTCGCGGGTTTTTGCCAGCACAAAGGATTATAGGAGTAGAAACGGGTAGCTGTCCACACACAGCAATTCGGGAAGATCCAACGATGAATCTTTTAGCGGTGAAGGATTTTGAGTTACTGATTCCGGAATTAGACTTAATCTTGATTGAAAGTGGTGGTGATAATCTTGCCTCCACTTTTAGCTATGATTTGGTGGATTCCTATATTTTTGTGATTGATGTAGGTGCGGGAGATGATATCCCCCGTAAAAATGGTCCTGGCTTTGTACAAGCTGATTTAGCGGTGGTGAATAAAATTGATATTGCTCCTTATGTTGGTGCTGATTTGGAGTTAATCCGCAAAGAAGCGCCGATATACCGTCGAGGCAAACCTATTGCATATACTAATTGCAAGACGGGAGAAGGATTGGACGAGGTAATCGATTTTATTTTGGAGACAGTTCTGTTTCGCAGTGCTTCCGCAACACATCAAAGAGTTGAGGAACCGCAGATGGACGCCGAAGTAGATGGACGCAGATGAATGCAGATGAGAAGCGCTGTAATTTGGAGTTAAGACTGAAGTGCGTTACGCCTTTAGGCGTCTGCCCTTCGGGCAATCGCTTTGGTCAAACTATTCTCAGCCATCAATACACAGCTTATCCTTTGAGGGTATCTCCGGTATTTTATCTCGATGATGCTGATTTTCAGCGTGCTTATCTCTATGTTATGAGCACATCTCCAGGTTTACTGGCACAAGATAAGTTGAATATATCTTTGCAACTAGCAGATCATACTAGCGTTTATCTTACGGAACAAGCTGCAACTAAAGTTCATTCGATGCCTATAGCAGGCTCAAAAGCGACAACCAATTATGAAATTGAAATTGGGGAAGGAGCAACGTTAGAATTTGTCCCAGAACCATTAATTTTGTTTGCTGATGCAAGTTTGGAGCAAACTATAAATATTAAGATTCATCCGACTGGAAGATTATTTTTGAGTGAAATGATTCTACCTGGAAGGTTGGCAAGGGGAGAATTTTACCAGTTTCAATACTACTTCAGCCGCCTGCAAGTGACTTCTACTTGTGGAGAGCTATGGTTTACTGATGCGATGCGCTTAGAAGGAAAGCGAAATCCCTTTACTAAAACTAACCTCTTTGCCTCTTCACCTGTCCTTGGTAATGTGATTATAGTTTTACCTGAAACAAATCTGGAATTATTAAGTAAAAGTGTAGAAGACTTAGAAGCAGCTAACTGCTCCGGTCTGACTGTAGCAAGCTCAATCTTACCCCGAAACAAGGGTCTGTTGATTAGAGCTATGGCTAGTGGAACTCACGAACTCAAAAATTATTTAAAATACGCCTTAAACTGTGTGCGTAGCTCGATTCATCAACCTTCTTTACCCAATGATTTATGACTGAGTTAGCAGAAATTTACCTGGGCAATTCAAAAGAAAATGTCAGCTTATCTGAACGAATAGAAAAAGCTCGTGTTTCAGCACTTTGCTTGGAAGTTCATATTAGTCAAACTGATAGCCACAAAGGTCGAATTCACGCTCACACTACCACTGGTGTGGCTGTAGGAATCGTGAAAAGTCGAGATTGGGCATTGCGGGAAGGAGATGTTTTAGAAACGGAAGAAGGTAAACTAGTGCTGATTCATCTGCAAGAGCAAAAAGTCATGGTACTTAGTTTTACTAAGCCAGTTACTGAGCATGCTATTGAATTAATTCATCTGGGTCATGTCTTGGGTAATCACCATTGGCCTATTATCGTACAAGATGGTAAACTCTACGTTCAACTAGCAGCAGATATGGAAGTTATGGAATCAACTGTTCGGGATTTTCAGATTCCTGGCTTACAGATTAACTACGAATTGCGTTCGCGAAGCGGCTCCAGAGGAGCATCGCCCCAACAACATCTCGACTTTTCTCCACACACTCATCACGATCACGGCTCATGAGTTTACCTGCATCTGCGTTCGCGAAGGGGCTCCAGAGGAGCATCGCCCAACAACTCGCCTTAATGCAGTTGTCTGATTCTTTCTTCCCCTCTGGCTCTTTTACTTTATCTCACGGGTTAGAATCCTTAGTCCAAGAAAATCAACTGCGTGGATCAGAAGATTTGCAAACTTTTTTGCGGCTATTATTGCGTAATAAGGTAGGAGTTACAGATACAGTAGCGCTGATTCATGCTTACCGGGGAAGTTCGATCGCTGATTTAGAAGCAGTACGAGCTGCAGATGCTCGACTATTTGCTCAAACCCTAGTCGAGAAAACGCGCGAAACCCAGCGCAAAAGCGGACGGGCGTTGCTCATGGTTGCCAGTTTGACTTGGGAAGATTCTCAATTAGAGATTTTAAATCAAGATGCTGCCAAAGGTAAAATTCATTGCTTGCATCCAGTTGTCTTTGCTGTAGTTGGTAGAGCAGCTCTTTTGAGTGAACAGGATACAGTGCTGGGTTTTTTGCATAGCTTCGTGACTGGGTTGTTGGGGGCTGCGATCCGTTTGAGTGTTGTGGGACATTTGCAAGCACAACGAGTTTTGCTTCAGTTAGCACCAGAAATTGAGACAGCTTACCAAACTGCTGCATCAATGAGTCTGGAGGAAATGTGGTCTTGTACTCCTACTATAGATATTGCCCAAATGCGGCATCAAAAACTGGCTCAGAGATTATTTGCCAGTTAATTGTTCTTAATATTAAGGCTTACGCAAGAACTCTCTAAAATTCTTATTTCTTTGTGTCCTTTGCGGTTCGTTTATTGTTTCAAATTTTCAAATCACGATTTTTAACTTGATGTAGGGTTCAGCGCAACGCAACCCAACAAAACCAAGTGGATGTTGGGTTTCGTTCCTCAACCCAACCTACTAGCTATTATTTCCGAACCGCCAGAAGAATAACTATTTTTGAACCGCAGAGGCGCAGAGGACACAGAGAGAGGAGTAATGTAGAGATTACGTTTCTACACATCACTAGAAAGATATTAAACATGAGTTATTTTATGAACCGACGGGAATATACCAATACTTTTGGTCCTACGATTGGCGATCGCATTCGTCTTGCTGATACGGATTTGTTCATTGAAGTGGAACAAGACTACACAACCTATGGTGGTACGGTTTACGGCGAAGAGGTTAAATTCGGTGGTGGTAAGGTGATTCGGGATGGTATGGGACAATCCCCGATTTCAAATGCTGATGGTGCAGTAGATGTGGTGATCACCAACGCCTTGATTCTTGATTGGTCAGGCATTATTAAAGCAGATGTTGGCATTAAAGACGGGAAGATTTTTAAAATTGGTAAAGCAGGCAATCCCTACACACAAGACAATATAGATATTATTATTGGTCCTGGTACGGAAGCGATCGCAGGAGAAGGCAAAATTCTGACTGCTGGGGCGATTGATACCCACATTCACTTTATCTGTCCTCAGCAAATTGAAACTGCGATCGCCTCTGGTACGACTACTTTAATTGGGGGTGGTACTGGTTCTGCTACGGGTACTCTCGCGACGACTTGTACCCCTGGTCCTTGGAATATTTACCGCATGCTACAAGCGGCTGATGGTTTCCCTGTCAATGTTGGTTTCTTAGGCAAAGGTAATACTAGCAAACCTGAAGGATTGATAGAGCAAGTTGCTGCGGGAGTTATGGGTTTAAAGCTGCATGAAGATTGGGGAACCACCGCAAATGCGATTGATACTTGTCTTTCGGTTGCAGATGAATACGACGTACAAGTCGCAATTCACACCGACTCCCTGAATGAAGCAGGATTTGTGGAAAATACCATTGCTGCTTTTAAAAACCGTGTGATTCACACTTTCCATACAGAAGGTGCAGGTGGTGGTCATGCGCCTGATATTCTGAAAGTCTGTAGTCTAGCTAATGTTTTGCCCGCTTCTACTAATCCCACTCGTCCCTACACCATCAATACTTTTGATGAACATCTTGATATGTTGATGGTATGTCATCACCTCGATAAAAACATTCGTGAAGATGTCAAATTTGCCGAATCGAGAATTCGCAAGGAAACGATTGCGGCTGAGGACATTTTGCATGATATGGGGATTATCAGCATTATGTCTTCCGATTCTCAAGCAATGGGAAGGGTAGGGGAAGTGATTACTCGCACCTGGCAAACTGCCCATAAGATGAAAGTACAGAAGGGATTATTACCGAATCCTGGTCATCCTCACCAAACCCATGATAATTTTAGGGCAAAACGCTACATCGCCAAATACACCATTAACCCTGCGATCGCTCACGGCGTTGCAGATCATATAGGTTCCGTTGAAGAAGGAAAGCTAGCAGATTTGTGTTTGTGGAAGCCAGCATTTTTTGGCGTCAAACCAGAGACTGTGATCAAAGGAGGAATGATCGCTTACTCACAAATGGGCGATCCTAATGCTAGTATCTCCACCCCCGAACCAGTTCATATGCGTCCGATGTTTGGTAGCTTTGGCGGTGCAATGGCAGAAACTTCTATAACTTTCGTTTCCAACGAAGCCTTGAAACAGGGTATACCCGAAAAACTTGGTTTAAAAACTCGAACAGTCGCAGTTTCCAAAACACGTGAGTTGAAAAAAGCAGATTTGAAGCTCAACGATGCTACCCCACAAATAGAGGTTGATCCAGAAACTTTCGATGTGAGGGTAGATGGGAAGTTGTTAACTTGTGAACCTGCTAGCTCTTTACCTATGACACAACGTTATTTCTTGTTTTAATTAGAAATTAAGCTTTTTGTTGATTCCAGTGTCAAGGATTCGGGCAGTGCCAGTGGATCGTAACCTAGCTGCTGGGTAATGCGTTCTCTCGCTAAAACACGGTACTCCCAGAAATGTTCCCCAGCAGCACACAAGCCCAGATACATATTAAGAACTTGAGGTTTAGTACGTAGGATTGTCCACAGTTGTTGCCAAAATTGCACCCGGATTTCAGAGCGTTGCCAACCTTGATGCCAAATTAATTGTGCTACTAGTCGCAGTCCCTTGCCCGCAGGGAAGCGCATGGTCTGCCTTTTCTCTGGAGGCTGCCCAATGTTGAGGCATTGTTGAAAGCAGCGTCTGAGATAGTTAGCTGGTTCGTACAACGTCCAGAAACCTTGTACATACTCTCTACCAATCTCGCTGAGTGGTCGGGTAGGTTTGAAGTTCATCAAAGTATTTTGGTCTCCCACCTCTACGCCTCCGATACCTTCTAATAAACGTTGCTCTGCTTTCAGGCGATTCCAGAGAGCGGTATTGGGCAACGCTTGTAGTATCCCAAGCATCGGTTGAGGAATACTGGTTTGTTCAACAAAAGTTTGAATCCTCTCGCCAGCGCCAGAGCGTTCTCCATCAAAGCCGAGAATAAATCCGGCATAAATCAGTAATCCGGCTGAGTTAATCTGGCGACAGGCTTCTAACAGTGAATTGCGGGTATTTTGAAACTTCTGAGTGACTTTGAGGCTATCTTGGTCTGGGGTTTCAATGCCGAGAAAGACAGCGTTGAAACCAGCTTCTACCATTAGATGCAGCAGTTCCGCATCTTCTGCCAGATTGACAGAAGCTTCAGTGATGAAAGTGAAGGGATAGTTGCGCTCTTTCATCCAAGGAATCAATGAAACCAGAAACCGTTTGACATTACGCTGGTTTCCAATAAAGTTGTCATCGACAATAAAAAGTGGTCCTCTCCAGCCTAAGTCATAGAGGGTTTGCAACTCTGCTAAGGTTTGACTCGGTTCCTTAGTACGCGGTTTGCGACCATAAAGAGTGATAATGTCACAGAATTCGCAGTTGAAGGGACAGCCCCGAGAAAACTGAATCGCCATCATGAAGTAGGCATCTAGCTTCAACAGGTCGAAGCGGGGAATGGGGCTTTTTGTAACGTCAGGTTTGTCACTAGCGCGAAAGATTCCTTGGTCTTTACCTTGGGCAAGTGCTTCCAGAAATTGCGGGATAGTGAGCTCTCCCTCATCCAATACCAAGTAATGAGCTCCAGAAGCAAGAGAATCTTGAGGAATCGACGTTGGATAAGGACCACCCACTACCACCTTCTTGCCCAATCGCACAGCTTTTTGAATCAGGGCGTGGAAGTCAGGTTTTTGAACCAACATTGCAGACAGAATAACCATGTCACACCACTGCCAATCATCATCTGTTTCTGGGTTGACATTACGGTCAAAAAATCTAATTTCCCAATCCTTTGGTAACAATGCGGCAATTGTAATAATTCCCAATGGAGGAATGAAAGCTTTAAGTCCAGCTATTTTTAGAAATCGGTCATAAGACCAAAAAGACTGGGGAAAACAAGGGTAGAGTAACAGCGTTTTCATTCGCTCAGTCCTCAAATTAATTACTTGTTTCTGATGCGGAATTTACTTATCTCTGCTTTAGCATTTATTAGCTAGTTACTAAAGGAAAAAAGCAAATTCTGCAACAATTATTTGCAATGTGTCCGAACTGAGTGGAGCCAACTTGAAGGGGGCGAAGCCGTTGGGTATTTCTTAATTGCCTGGTCTAAACTTCAGTTCGCAGTCCCTTGCCCAGAGGGAAGCGCATGGTCTGCTTTTGCTCTGGAGGCTCCCCAATGTTGAGGCATTGTTGAAAAATACTTCTAGTATCCCAAACATCCTCTGAGGAATACTGCTTTGTTCGACAAAAACTTGAATCCGTTCGCAGGTTAAGAATCTGCTTTTCGCTCAATTACGTGTGAACCATAAGATATTGACCATTCCCATTATATTCACCATCGCACGTCGCAAAAATCGTCCCCAGCATCAGCAAGTAGAATCGCCAAATGCGACGGAACTTGGCATAGTCCATGCCATAGTCTAAGTGTTTGATGCTCTCTTGATGGTCGTCAAATCGCCGTAACCAATCTGTCAGCGTTTTGTGATAATTCATGCCGTTTATGTACCACTGACTGATGGTTTTCAGGTCTCGATTGTGGTTTGGAATAGCATCATAATTCCAGTAGCGACCATGTGGAAAAATATACTTATGCGTGAAGCCAGACGACATATTGTTAGGAATGCGAGCGGTGATGATGTGAATAAACACTCTACCGCCACTCTTTAAGAGGGATGCCAGTTTTTGGAAGGCATTGGTGAGATTGCCAACATGTTCAAAGACACCAATTGAGAGAATTTTGTCGAAATTCTCTGCAAATTGAGCATCATTTAGATCGCCTTCATAAAGCGTGAACCGACCAGAACTCAAATAGCTCTCAGGGTCTTGCATTTTACTGCGCATGTACTCACATTGTTCATGGCTCAAATTCAATCCGGTAAATCGCACATTGGGAAACTTAGACAGAATGTAGTTAGGTACGCAACCCCAGCCGCAGCCAAAATCCAAAATGTTATCGCCATCTTTTATTTCTAGCCGCTCAATTATTTGATCGATCATGTGCTTTTGAGATTCTTCTAAATCGACAGCGCCACGCTCCCACAATCCCATGCTGTACTTAGGGTAAATTAATTTCCAATCTCCCAACATTTGGTTCAGCATTGCTTGTGGTAAGTCATATTGAACCTTCATTAGTTCGCGCGAGCCTTCAGCAATATGATCCGTTTCGTTTAAGACCCATTCGTAGGGAGCAAGCAGACCAGGACAATGCTGAAATAACAGCGGCATGGAGGAATTGATTAGCGAGCGATAGACTGAATCTGGTATTTCTAATCCATTAACGTAGGCTTCTCCCAATGCCATTTGAGCTGCGTTGATCACTCTGGCTGCTCCTCGCGTTGCCTTATAGGCGATCAGCGTTTTGAGATTGATATCGCCCATGATGGGAAGATACTTTTGAATATTTCTAAATGTGTTTGCAGATGTCATTTTTGCTTCTCTCCACTTAAAGTACTGGTCAGTTAATCACTTGTGCAGTCCATTGTGGGACAACGAATAAAAACATCAGGTGAGGAAGACTCTGGTACTTGCATCGCGCTCAAAGAATGTTTCTAGAACTTACGCATTGACGTAAAGCTCGCCGGAGGAAGCTTCCCCCGGCAGACTTTACAAAATTTTGATTGTGTGAAAATCACCATAGTCGGCATAAATCACTTCAATAAAGTCGGGGTTATTACCTTGTGAGGACATAAGCCTTCCTTCTACTTCTTATTTAGATGTAAGTGAAATCAACTTATGCACACTGCGGAAGATTCATATCTTGCACCTATCCGTATAACCCTAGGCTTAGTCAAAAATAGCGCAAGAAAGTTACATCGTTTTTCTTGGTTTTTCTGAGGAAAACATAGGATTCAAGATTAGTACTGAGTTTTAAAATAACATTAATTTTTTTATGCAAGACGTAAGAAGATGAACGTGGATTGTAGATAGAGTCAAGCATTTTGCCGCTGTAGTACAATAGATCCGCAAATACAAACAATATTTCCACGCGTTCGCGCGCGTTATGCATAATCCAGTCTTTTTGTACAGTGCGTAAGTCCTAGTTTCATCTTTCGAGAGATTATAGACACCTTGATTATAGACACCTTGAAGGATTACGTAACTGCAATAGGACTTACGCACTCGCGACGAAAAATAAGGCTTTGCGATTGCTTCCCTATGCCTAACGGCACGCGCAAGGGACGGTCGCAATGACAGAAGTGCGTTATTTTTGCGTAAGTCCTGTGCAAGCAAGATTTAGATCGATATCTCCACTTCAGTTCCAAGTGCTAAGTGTTGATGGTTCCGGTCTTTAGCGCGAGCAATAAGTTCTGTTTCAGACGGCACTCTAATCTTTGATGCTAGATTAAGAAATTCAAGCAGTTTGATCAACCAAAATGTTGGATCTGGCAAATAAACAACTTGACCTACTCGCAAGGTTATACCGTGTCGGGCTGATGATTGAAATGCATGATGCAGATTATGCCAGCCTTCACCCAAAGTCAGAACTGCGACGAGCCAGTTGTTTCGACTGTAATCGTTGGTGCTAAACGGTTGATCACCAGCGGTGTGGGTCAGTGAGTTAACCGTTGCGACTCCGTGAAAGAGGAGGGTTGTGCTGAGGAAAAAAGCAGTAAGATAGTCTACTCCACCCATAAGGTACGAGATTGCACCGAGCGCAATCATGGGAATGAAGTGCAATCGATCAACCATCCTCAAAACCACATCATTTTCAACATCAGCAGGCAACTTTGCAGGTAAAAACTCTGAAGAGAACAGCCATCCAGCTTGAGACCACCAGAAGCCTTTGATCCCTTTAAACGGTCGATACGGCGAATGCGGGTCGTGATCCTGGTCGGAAAATTGATGATGCTTTGTATGGTGAGCTTTCCACCAACTCGGTCCCATTTGTCCACCAGCAGCAGCGACAATGCTACCAATCCATAGCACTAGCGCTGGAGCTTGATAGCTTTTGTGTGTCAGCAACCTGTGGTAAATGCTAGTAGTGGCAAACATTCGGATGACATACAGTAACAATGTCCAAGTGATCGCCCCCCAGGATAAGCCAGTGAAAATCACGAGTAGTGCACCAACATGACTCACGACGATCAACGTAGGACCGATGATGTAAGAAATAACAGTGAGTTGAGAATACGGCTTCATTAAGCGTTTAGTTTCCTTAAACTGCAAGCCACAGAGCCAGTCCAGTAGAAGTAATTGACGTGAAATGCAGAATATGCAAGTGTGTTGAAATCCAATATTTAGGCGCTCAGTTTTAATGCGATACGCTTTGCGTCAAGCAAGCGGGCTTATCGCTCTTAACCAGACCGAAAAATTTAACTACAAATAGGCGTTTTGACCGGATCACATCATTTTTTTTGTCAACATATATTAGTGGACTGGCGCTCTAGGAATACAATATCCAAATTCTGCCTAGTTGACTTGTACCGCGCGGCGTAAATACGCTTACCATTTTTTTGTAGTCTGTATACAAGAAATTTGAGTCAAAATAATGGTTGGTTTACTTCCGCCATATTGTAGCATTTTTTGGCAAATTAATCAATGAAAATAGCAAATTATGTAACTTTTATTTGCAAAGTATTTGAACGAAGCTAACTTGAAGAAGTAACCACGGCAATACCCTATAGCAATTCCAAAAAAAGTACTATAAAACACTAAAAGTGAAAGCTTTAAAATGTCTTTTCACAAATCAATAACGCTCATTTACATAATTAATAAAAAACAAGCAAAAATTATTTTTTAAATAAAGTATATTTGACTGAAAAAGAGGATAAGTAAGATAAGTGGGATAAGTAAGTATCTTATACAAACTATTGATTTGCCAGAAAATTCATGATATGTCTAAAAAAAACAGTGGCCGTACAACTTTTTCATTAAATATTTACCGAATAAAATAATTATAAAAAAAATCTTTTGATTATATTCTTTTTGGTATTTTCTGCCGAAAATATTTAGTTAAGGAGTTGACAATAAAGCTGAATAAATCTTTTGTAATCCTAGTAGTTGGTATGTTTTCTGTATCAACGCTCTCTTTGTTCATGAATTTCAATTTAGGTTCATCATGGAGTGCGTTCGATAATATTTCGCGCACTTAGAGGATGTTAGAAAAGTCGGCTACAGAGTCAAAAAAACTCTCAACGAAGACAGAGCAGTTTGAACGAAGCTAGAGGGAGCCAAACAGGTACTTTAGAGGTTAAACAGATGGCAAAACTGCCTCGGTTGTAACCATTTTTTGGGTAGATGGCGGTTTATGATAGCAATCCGTTTATGCAATGGGTGATAAATCTTGTCACTGGATTGTATAGGTGGTGCTGTGACTGCAATGGTTCAAGCCTTTTGTCTTATTACCCAAACAGTGGGTAGTGGAGGGTACCAAAAGCTTGCTCAATCTGTGTCAGAGTTTGAACAAAGACTACAACCTATTACCGCTAAACAGTAGAAATATTTGTCTACATTGCCATGATGCGTATTGTGGTGAGGCGATTGGCATGACTTTTTTCCCTTAATGACTTTTCAAACATCCTTTTAGAACTTGGCTGATAGACATTACAGATCATTGACTTTTTCTATTTTGTAAACCAAGGTAAGCAAGAAATTAATATGAGATTTTCTGATCTGAGTCAGTTTGAGGATGATTTGTTAATTGAAACAGATTTATGTATAGTTGGTAGCGGACCGGCTGGTCTATCTATTGCAAAAGAGTTTGCTGGGACGAAGATTCAAGTGTGGATTTTAGAAAGCGGTGGCTTTGAGAAAGAGGGTGATACGGAAGCCTTGTGTAAAATCGAAAATGTAGGAGTTTCACGAAAAGACAATACTCGTAATCGGCTTTATGGTGGAACCTCACATACATGGACAGGTAGATGCGCCCCTTTTAATCCCACTGATTTTCAAAAACGATCTTGGATCCCCTACTCAGGATGGGATCTTAAATACGAGGAATTAGAACCATTCTTAGAACGAGCAGGAAAAAATTTGGGACTTGGACCAAATTGTTATGACAATCGACTTTGGGAGTTGTTTAAAGTTTTGCCTGCTACACCTAATATAGACTCAAAATTTTTAGACACGACATTCTGGCAATTCAGTAAGAGTCTTAAGGAACGAGGAGAACCAATAAGGTTTGGACGCGATTTTTTCATTGATAATAGTCCAAATATTGAAGTTCTTTTGCATGCCAATGTAACCCATATTAATACAAATGAATTGGGGACTTGCTTTGAATCAGTTGAAGTGAGAACCTTAGAGGGTAAGCGTGCGTTTGTGAAAGCAAAAGCTTTAGTGCTATCCTGTGGCGGGATTGAAAATGCGCGACTACTTTTAGCCTCCAACCGAACCATTCCTAATGGAATAGGGAATCAAAATGATGTGGTTGGTAGATTTTTAATGGATCATAGTTTGTGTGTCATTGGTTCTTTTGCTCATCACTCTGCCTACAGTGTACGAAATAGATTTGGACATTATTTGATAAAAAATAAACAACAGACTCATGTTTATCTACATGGATTATCACTAAGTCCAAAAATTCAGGAGCAAGAAAACCTATTGAGATGTGATGCTTATCTAGAAGAATACAATCCACTACCAAACGATTCTTGGTCAGCAATGAGGCGACTTAAAAGTACTCTCCGAAAACGAGAGTTGATCAAGCAATCAACTCAAGATATATTCACGATCTTGTCTAGTTTTAGGGAGATAAGCTCAGGCTTTCACCGCCGTTACGTCAAGCGCCGTCCTCCACTCATCAAAGTTGAACGTATTGAACTTCACTGTATGCTAGAGCAGTTACCTGATCCAGAAAGTCGTATTACTCTTTCTAGCAACCAAAAAGATAGATTGAATATGCCACTAGCCAAGGTAAATTGGAAAGTAAATTCGTTGGAACGACAAACTGCTCAAAGAATGAGTCAATTAATTACGCAAGAATTTCAAAGAATTGGCTTTCCTGCACCGCATCTTTCTAGTTGGTTAAACAAGGAAGAAAATTGGCAGGAAAACTTTGAGGATAAAGCCCACCACACGGGGACAACGCGGATGTCAGCTAACCCGAAGGAAGGTGTTGTGAATTTAAATTCTCAGGTTCATGAAGTAAATGGTCTGTTTGTTGCGGGAAGCTCTACATTTCCTACTTCAGGTACTGCTAATTCTACGTTAATGATTGTTGCGTTAGCATTGCGTTTAGCAGATCATTTAAAATACAACTACTTTAGAGCCTCATAAAAAATGGTGTTGCGTAATGCATGAATCAAAAATACCATCCATTTGTTCGCTTAAGTGCAAAATGTAGGGTCTAAACTTCAGTCTTAAACGAACCGTATTAACCAGACTCCCGTGTTGAGCAACGGTTCACACGGGAGTCTGGTTAGTCGTTTGTTAATCACTAACGACTAACTATTTGAATTTGTCGGTTGTCCGGAAACAACGGGAGCAATAGTACTCAATTTCAATTCTGGATGGTCTTCCTGTAATTGGTTACAATTCCATTCATTGCGGAATAATAACACTGGACGCCCCATGCTGTCTTTTACTGTTGTTGTATTAAAGACACGTCCGATTTTATTCAAGGCTTCCCAGCCGCCCTCAACCCAACGCGCGACACTGTAAGGCAACAACTCTAGCAGAGTTTCCACTCCATACTCATTTTGCAACCGAAACTGTACCACTTCAAATTGCAACTGACCGACTGCAGCCAAAATTGGGTCGCGTTTGGCTTCATCCACTGAGTACATAATTTGTACAGCCCCTTCTTCGCGCAATTCTGAAACACCTTTTTGAAACTGCTTGAATTTAGAAGGGTTTGGGTTACGCAAGACTGCAAATAACTCAGGCGAGAAATAAGGAATACCCTCATACTCCAACTTTTGCCCAGTATAAATGGTATCACCTATCGCAAACACACCAGGATTATTCAAACCAATCACATCACCAGCGTAAGCAACATCTATAGATTCCCGTTCTTGAGCAAATAATTTCTGTGGACGGGATAAGCGAATCGTTTTGCCAGTGCGGGCGTGACTGACTGTCATATCTTTTTCAAACTTGCCTGTACAAACACGGATAAAGGCGACGCGATCGCGATGTTTCGGATCCATGTTTGCCTGAAGTTTGAAGACAAACCCAGAAAACTCTGGGTATATAGGTGTAACTTCGCCAACACTGCTGCTATGAGGACCAGGTTTGAGGGCATAATTAAGAAAGTCTTTCAAGAATAACTCAACCCCGAAGTTGGTCATGGCACTACCAAAGAAAACGGGCGTCATTTTGCCTTGATGAACCAATTCCAAATCTAATTCGGGTCCCACTCCTTCTAAAAGTTCTATATCGTTTTTGAGTTGGTAGTACAAATCTTGTTCTAAAAGTTCTTCTATTCTGGCATCGCCTAAGTCAACGACTGTATCGACAGCTTCGCGACTTCCGTGGGCGCTTCTTTCAAACAGGTGTATTTGTTGTTCTTTGCGATCGTACACACCTTTGAAGCGATCGCCCATGCCAATGGGCCAATTAACAGCATAAGTTATCAGGCCCAATTCCTGCTCAATTTCGTCCAACAATTCCAAAGGTTCCCTTCCTGGACGATCCAGCTTATTCACAAACGTGAAGATGGGTATACCGCGCAGCTTACACACTTCAAACAACTTCCGTGTCTGGGGTTCTAAACCTTTTGCCACGTCAATAAGCATCACAGCATTATCTGCCGCTGCCAAGGTACGATAGGTATCTTCACTAAAATCCTGGTGTCCAGGCGTATCCAATAAATTTATCTGACAGTCCTGATATTCAAACTGCAATACTGTAGAGGTAATCGAAATACCTCTTTGCTGTTCCATTGCCATCCAGTCAGAGGTTGCTTTACGCTGTGCCCGTCTAGCCTTAACTGCGCCAGCTTCATGAATGGCTCCTCCGTACAATAATAGCTTTTCTGTCAGTGTCGTTTTCCCAGCATCTGGGTGAGAAATAATTGCAAAGTTGCGACGGCTATCAACTGCTTTGTGTAGTTCTGACTCAAGTTCAGTAGACATAATGCTATTTGATTACTTGTAACTTAACTTAACTTAACTTTTTTCAACTTTAGTAAGTCTTTTAATCTTAAGACAACAACGCCTATGTAGTGGTCGTTATATAATAACCAAGTCAAACTGAAGGAGAAAAAAACAGTGTACGATCCAGATAAGCGAAAGATTTTATCAGCACTGAGTCATGGTGCAATTTTCTTGAGCGCTACCTTTGTGTCTGTAGGTCTACCCATCGCTATACTCTTTGTGTCTGAAGATCCAGTTGTCAGGGAAAATGCTAAAGAATCCATTAACTTCCACTTTAATGTATGGCTTTATGGAGCTATTGTGACAGGATTGATGTGGATCACCTTCGGTTTGCTGTTACCACTAGCAGGTCTATGGTTTCTAGTCCATTGGGGACTCACAATTTGGGCGGTTTACCATGTTCTTACCGATCCAGATCTACCCTTCCGCTATCCCTACATTTTCCGGGTTTTTTAGTTATTTGTCATCAGCCACTCGTTAGTCATTCATCAAAAAACTCGCGCGACTAGTGAGCTTTTCATATTGGACTAATTACGCGCACATCACCATTAAATTTTAATTACGTCCAAAAGGAGAAATAGAGGTAATTTTTAAGATTTTTGTTTGACGATATAGCTGTAAAATACAAAATTACCCCACAGCGTTACAAACAGTAGGGCAGAGGAGCTACCGGGGGTTTGCCCCGACTTTTTGCAAATTGCGTGACAATTAAGCGCTTTTTGCACAATCTCTGACTACAAAGCGTTTGTGTCCTATGATTTGTGACGCTTTGTTTTGTGTCCATTTTGTATTACTCAGTTCACAAAAATTTATGTTTCCTACCCATCGCCCTCGTCGTCTGCGTACCCATCCACAACTACGCCGCATGGTACGCGAAACTGTTTTAACCACTAATGATTTAATTTACCCTCTGTTTGCTGTACCAGGTGAAGGAATCGCGAATGAAGTCAGATCGATGCCTGGAGTCTACCAACTTTCGATAGACAAAATAGTGGAAGAGGCAAAGGAAGTTTATGACTTAGGAATTCCTGCCATTATTTTGTTTGGTATTCCTGCAGATAAAGATGTTGATGCCACTGGCGCATGGCATGATTGCGGTATTGTTCAAAAAGCAGCGACTGCTGTCAAAGAAGCAGTACCAGACTTGATTGTGATTGCTGATACTTGTCTGTGCGAGTACACCAGTCATGGACACTGCGGTTATCTACAAGTGGGTGATTTAACCGGACGAGTTTTGAATGATCCAACGCTGGATTTACTTGGAAAAACAGCAGTTTCCCAAGCTAAGGCTGGGGCAGACATCATTGCTCCTTCTGGAATGATGGATGGCTTTGTACAGGCAATTCGTAGCGCTTTGGATGAAGCGGGATTTCATGATACCCCGATTTTGTCGTATGCTGCGAAATATGCTTCAGCTTACTATGGCCCATTTCGAGATGCAGCAGATTCTGCCCCACAGTTTGGCGATCGCCGCACATACCAAATGGACCCCGGTAACTCTCGTGAAGCTCTAAAAGAAATTGGGCTAGATATCGCCGAAGGTGCGGATATGCTCATGGTGAAGCCAGCTTTGGCATACATGGATGTTATCTGCCGTGTTAAGGAAGCTTGCAACCTGCCTGTTGCCGCTTATAACGTCTCTGGTGAGTATTCTATGGTGAAAGCTGCAGCTTTAAACGGCTGGATTGATGAACAGCGTGTGGTGATGGAAACTCTGATCGGCTTTAAACGCGCTGGAGCAGACTTGATTTTAACTTACCATGCCAAAGATGCAGCGCGGTGGTTGCGATAGGCGGTGAGTTTTGCCTCAAGTGCTACAACGTGAAGTTTTAATAACTTTGCTTGATAATCTCACATCAAACCGCTAGGGCAAAGAGCAAATCTAGGTGTCTTTGTGGCTGGGTGTGAGATTATCCTTTAACTGGAAGATAAATTTGAATGCCAATACTTTTTCGACGACAGATAAATTTACACTATTAGTAGGGCAAACGTTGTCAACTAGCAACTTTTGGCGGGGGTGAGGGCGATCGCCCGTTTGCCAAATACGTAACTAATAGATTATAAAATAATATAGTTAACAAATAATCCTCAGTTGGCTTTTTTACGTCAATTGATTTAATAAATAAGTACTATAGTTTTTTAAAGGGAGCATTGGCTATGGATATGCAAGTCCTGAGAGAGCGTGCGGGACTTAGCCGCGCAGAAGTTGCCTTCAGGCTTGCAATAAGTGAAACGAGTGTGCGCAACTGGGAAGCAGGGCGTACAGAACCAACCATGACACCCAAAAAATATTTAGATGCATTGCGGCTGTTTAAATGCACACCAGAAGAACTGGCTGCTGCTAGCGAAAAATCCATCAATCAACGACATAAGCGTAAACCAGGAAGACCCAGAAGATTTCCTGAAAGTTCAGTTAATTCGTCTCCTCCGGTGAATCAGGTAACCCAGGTTAATCAAGTTAATGATTCCCCGAGTTTCCACTTAAATGAAGTTGGATATTAATCAGGGAAGAGGGAACAGGCAACAGGCAACAGGAAAGAGGGAACAGGGAACAGGGAACAGGGAACAAACACTGGTCAGTGGTAACTGGTAACTGCTAACTGTTCAAGTACTTGCTGTCACATCGCCTATAATTTTAAACGCAAGACAAGCAACTCGTGCGTTCGCGTGCGTAGCGGCATACTTTGCAGCATCGCTCACCATCTTAGGGAGCAGATGCGCGTTAAGATTCTAAAACAATAGTCGCAATATAAAAGTCTAATGGCAGAAACACTGTTCTTCAACGCTTTACGGGAAGCCATTGATGAAGAAATGGCCCATGACGCAACTGTATTTGTTCTTGGTGAAGACGTAGGACACTATGGTGGTTCCTACAAAGTGACCAAAGACTTGTACAAAAAATATGGCGATCTCCGGCTTCTAGACACCCCGATCGCCGAAAACAGCTTTATGGGTTTAGCAGTTGGGGCAGCAATGACTGGGTTGCGACCAATTGTTGAAGGTATGAACATGGGTTTCTTGCTTCTTGCCTTCAACCAAATATCTAATAACGCCGGAATGCTGCGTTATACTTCTGGCGGTAACTTTAAAATTCCAATGGTTATTCGTGGTCCTGGAGGTGTGGGCAAGCAGCTTGGTGCAGAACATTCCCAGCGTCTAGAAGCATACTTCCAAGCTGTACCAGGGTTAAAGATTGTTGCCTGCTCTACAGCTTACAACGCCAAAGGATTGCTCAAATCAGCTATTCGTGATGATAACCCAGTGTTGTTCTTTGAACACGTTCTGCTTTACAACTTAAAAGAAGATTTGCCAGAAAAAGAATATCTGCTGCCTTTGGATAAAGCAGAAGTTGTACGTTCGGGCATTGATGTCACAATCCTGACTTACTCACGCATGCGACATCATGTAATGCAAGCTGTCAAAACATTGGAAAAAGAAGGTTATGATCCAGAAGTCATTGACCTGATATCACTCAAACCGCTAGATTTTGATACTATTGGTGCATCTGTAAGAAAAACTCATCGAGTAATTATTGTGGAAGAGTGCATGAGAACAGGGGGCATTGGAGCGGAATTAACTGCCTCTATTAATGAACGCTTGTTTGATGAATTGGATGCACCTGTATTGCGACTTTCTTCCCAAGATATTCCCACACCTTACAATGGAACTTTAGAAAGATTAACTATCGTTCAACCAGAACAAATTGTTGAGGCTGTGGAAAAAATGGTAGCTTTGCGCGTTTAGGAGGTGGAATTGGGGAGTGGTTAGGAGTGAGTAGTTGATGATGTAAAATATCAACAGCAAAAGACTAACAATCTACAATCCCCAATTCTTTGTAAAAGTTGTCACTCAAAACTGTTAACTTATAGGTCACAACTCTTCCAAAGAGCGCTATCATAGCCTTTGTCGCAGCAAGTAAGGGTATGCAAAGACAGCGATCGCTATTAGTTTTAATTTTAGTTTTGGTAATCGCCGCAATTGCGGTGATTGCTACAATTCCTGTCTCTCTGGGATTAGACTTGCGGGGAGGCTCACAACTCACAATTCAAGTAAAAACGACACCGGAAATTAAACAAATCACCGACCGAGAATTAGAGGCTGTCAAAAAAGTCGTCGAAGGTCGCATCAATGGTCTAGGCGTTTCGGAACCAGTTATCCAAACTGCAGGTCAAGACAAAATATTAGTACAATTGCCGGGGGTCAACGACCCACAGCAAGCAGAACGAGTACTGGGAGGTACAGCGCAGTTAGAGTTCAAAAAGCAAAAGCCAAACACAGAAATTCAACTGAATACATTTTTCGCATCAAAAACACAATTGAAAGCAAAGCAAGCAGAACTACGAAAGACTAACGACAAAGCTACAATTGAAAAAAATCAGCAAGAACTACAAAAGAGTAATTCAGCGATCGCTGAATTATTTGAAAGCACAAACCCACCACTAATTGGTAAGTACCTCAAGGACGCTTATGGTGAACCAACTCAAAGCAACAACTGGAATGTAGCCATTCGCTTCGATGATAAAGGTGGTGAATTATTTGGCGAACTGACAAAACAACTTGCTGGTACTGGGCGCAGCATAGGTATCTTTCTAGATAACGAACTGATCAGCTATCCTACCGTCGGTCCGGAATTTGCCGCATCTGGTATCAGTGGAGGAGCTGCTGTGATTACAGGTCGATTTACTTCACAGGAAGCCAATGACTTAGGCGTACAGCTACGCGGTGGTGCACTACCTGTACCTGTGGAAATCGTAGAAAATCGTACAGTAGGAGCGACCTTAGGTAAAGATAGCATTCAACGTAGCATCTATGCTGGCATAGGTGGTCTGGTGTTAGTATTAATCTTTATGGTGGCGTACTATCGACTACCAGGTATAATTGCTGATATTGCTTTAGTCATCTACGCCTTGCTAACATATGCAACCTTCGTTCTACTGGCTGTCACTTTAACTCTTCCTGGCATTGCTGGATTCATCCTTAGTATCGGGATGGCAGTTGATGCTAACGTGCTGATTTTTGAGCGCACTCGTGAAGAACTACGAGCTGGCAAAAGCCTGTATCGTTCGGTAGAGGCTGGATTTTACAGAGCTTGGTCTAGTATTTTAGACTCTCACGTGACAACTTTAATTTCCTGTGCAACGCTTTTTTGGCTTGGGGCAGGTTTAGTCAAAGGCTTTGCTCTAACATTGGCATTAGGATTGCTCGTGAACTTGTTTACATCCATCACTTGTAGTCGTACGTTGCTGTTGGTGGCAATCGGATTTCCTAACTTGCGCAAGCCGGAACTGTTTTGTCCTAATCTGGCAATGTATACTAAGTCTGAGCCGGAGGCGGTACAATGAAAATTAGTGTCATCAAACAGCGTTTTCTATGGTGGGCACTTTCCGGTGCTCTCATTCTCAGCGGTATCATTGCGATGGTGATTTCTTGGCAGACGTTAGGCGCACCTCTTCGTCCTAGTCTGGACTTTGTGGGTGGTACGCGCTTAGTGTTTGAACGGGATTGCACAATTGCGCAAAACTGTGCAAAGCCAATTGAACTTTCATCTGTGCGGGAAGTAATGGATGCTCAAGGATTAGGCAACAGCAGCATCCAAGTTGTCGGTCAAAACCAACAGGCAGTATCAGTCCGCACTGAGACGTTAAATGTTGAGGCACGCACAAAGTTACAAACAGCTTTGAGCGAAAAATTGGGAGCATTTGACCCCAAAGCAACTCAGATTGAGACTGTTGGTCCTACTCTGGGTCAGGAATTGTTTACCAGTGGAATAACCGCTTTAATTGTCTCGTTTCTCGGCATTATTATTTACCTGAGCGTGCGCTTCAAAACCGATTATGCCGTGATTGCGATTATTGCCTTGTTGCATGATGTCCTAATTACGACGGGAATTTTCTCGATTTTGGGATTAGTACAAGGTGTTGAGGTTGACAGCCTGTTTGTCGTTGCGATATTGACGATTACTGGTTTTTCGGTGACAGATACGGTAGTCATTTATGACCGGATTCGGGAAATTCTCAACCAACATCCGAATGACCCTATTAACCAAGTTGTAGATGATGCCATCAATCAGACACTGACGCGATCGCTTAACACCACTTTCACGGTGCTGCTGACCTTGTTTGCCTTATTCATATTTGGCGGCGAAACCTTGAGAAACTTTGCCCTCGCTTTGATTATTGGTTTTGCAGTGGGCGCTTATTCTAGTATTTTTGTCGCTGGTCCCTTGCTCGCTTTATGGCGGGGAAGATCACCAACGCGAATCAATCCGACATAATAGATGATTCATCATGATTAGTTATTAGTCACTCCTTAATCTATGGCTCAACCGGAAGAACCACCAAAAACTAGCTGGTACACAGACGAAAGTGATGCGTCTTTTGCAAAACAAGTACAAAAGCTACACCAGCTAGAGGTGTATAGCAGGTGGTTGTTTGTTGGCTTTTTATGGTTGACAATCGCGCCTTTTTGTGTATGGGAGTTACGAGGCGAAATTGTTCTGTGGCGACAATATTTTACCTGGGTAGCTGTGCGATACGGGCTGTACTACCATTTATTGGCTAGTCTTGGTCTGTTTTTTTGTCTTGGTATGACCGTTGCGGTTCTGATTTGGCAAAGTCGGAATATTCTATTCGGACTACCACTGCAGGAAAAGGAACGCTTAGAACAACAGGTTTTCCGGATACGTCAGCAAGGACCAAGTCATCCTTTCTGGAAATGGGTTTGTAGTTAAATGAAAATATTAACTTTTTTTAAGATTACAATTGATACAGGTATAGCACTATCTTACAAAATCGGATAAAAAGGTAGCGAATATACTCCAACGATTCGGTAACATCCATGAACTCTAGTCACAATCAGATTCGATTTAGCGATCGCAAGTCTAAAATGGACCTTTATCAGATTCAACAGCTGCTAAACATTTCTGCTTTCTGGGCAAATAATCGCAGCATTGAAGATTTAGGCATCGCCATTGCAAACAGCGACCCTGTGATTACCGTTTGGGATGGAGAACGATTAATTGGTTTTGCCAGAGCAACATCTGATTGTGTTTATCGCGCAACTATTTGGGATGTTGCCATTCATCCAGAGTACCGTGATACTGGACTGGGAAGTAAGTTGGTGGAAACTGTTTTGAGCCACCCGCGCATGAATCGTGTTGAGCGTGTTTATTTGATGACAACTCACAAGCAGCGGTTCTACGAAAGGATTGGTTTCCAACAGAATTCTACCACCACAATGGTCTTATATAACCAACCTAAATTTAATTCTCTTAGTGTAGATGCTCAACTTCAGGAATCACTAGGGGGATAGAGACTTGTAGCCTCGTCACTTCATCAGCTTGTTCCTCAAGGGCGGGAGAGGGAACTACTTGTAACTTTCCCCCCATGACTTCCAAAAGAGTTTGATTGAGTAGAAGCTTCATTCCTGGCAAGAGAATATCATTTTTATTGTCAGTTTCAGGTGAGTTGTTTTTCGGCGTCATGAAATCTATCGGTTCACTTAGGGAAGTTGCATGGGTTGGTACATCCAACCAAATATGAACGCAATCACTTGTGTGCCCAACATGAGCAGAAATACAGATGCTGCCTTCCTCCATTTGATCAATGCAACTTTCCACTAAAGTGACTAATACTTGTCGCAGCCAGTAGGGATCTGCAAGTATATATATTTCTGGATTTGGCGGTAGAACTTGAAAGGGGAAATTGCGATTTTCCGCCAGCATATAAGTCAAATCATGAACTTCTTGCAACAATTCGGATAAGTTTAAAGGCTGAATGTGTAATTTGTTTGTACCATGTTCGACTCTAGCAACGCTAAGAATTTCATCAATCAGCTTGAGCAACTTTAGCGCTCGCTCATGAGCTTGAGCGATAAACTCTCGTTCTTCCTCTGGATTTTCACATAGATCAGATAAGATTAACTGATGCAAGCCAATCAGACCATTTAAGGGCGATCGCAACACATGAGTCGTTCGCGCCAAAAACCCCGCCTTAAACTGGCTTATTTCTCGTGTCATATGATACGCTAGCTGCGTTTGCTTCATCTGTTGCAGGAGTATTGGCGTAGCCTGTTGTTCATCTTCCGATAAGACTGTCGATGAGCTAGAAGATACCTTTACCTGTGCAAATAACCCACGAACAGCAATCCCTATTGCTAGTCCTGCTCCTAGATAGACCCAGTTTCCAACATTCATAATTTAGCAATAATGACCTTTTTCATTGACCATACAGACATAAGACAAAGTTCCGAAGTTTCCATTTCACCAGTTTCCAACAAAGTCCTCAAAGACTGGATTTCTAGGTACAGATGAAAGTTCATCTGTTTCTCATCCAGTTTGAGGCTGAACAGAAAACTTGAAATTGTTTATACACAGCACTTTGTTCTGAACACTGCGATGATCCTTATTCTTAATACTGAGTTGATGGGGAGCATCCGACAAACCAAGCTTACATCCGACATTCCCCACTCCCCACTGTCATAATCTGTTTGATCGTATTTATATTTATAATTATGGATGTATTTTATACGAAAGTGGAGTTATTTGGGATACCTATCGCCAATTTCCAAATCTTCAAAGGTTCAAAATTCCTAGTGCTCGACTTTAGGGTGCGGAATGTGGGTTACAAGTAACAAAAAATCCAGCTGTAGGATACGGCTGGATTTTTATTTTTTGGATTTTCCTTAAAAACATGGAAGTCATCTTCCATGCTTATGCGAACGGTTAACTAAAGTTATACAGGCTAGAAAAATCTACCCTTAGAATTTTTACGGTGAATGCCAATGACTGCTGGACGCGGTATACCTGTTGCTTGATTGCTACCACCATCACTAGCAGGAATATTGCTTGGCCAGCTACTACCACGGGGTACCGTGCGTGTCTGGTCGAAGGTAGTACCGCTCAAATCCAATAGCTGGAGACTGCGACTCAGTTGTGTACCATCGTTCACTGGAGAGTCTTCGCCGGGATGCTGTACGGAAAGAAACAGTGTATCACCGACTAAAGTTGGTCCGGTCATCTCACAACGAACTGGACCTTGAGCGAAGGGTATCACAACTCCTGCATTGGGACCACTGGTGGGAATGCAGAAAAACCAGTTATTACCGAAGACGCCGGTAAAAGTGGAAACGTTACCTGTAGCGGAGTGGTCAATTTTATTTTCAGTTGGAATTGCACCGACAGTAAAACCGTTGTGGGTATCGGTGGACATATCAATACAACCCCAGACGTTTCCTTGATCGTCAATTACGAGGTTATCCACATTGGCAAAACCAGCGCCGTACTCAGAACCAGCTTCCCCGCCCTGGGCGAATCTCTCCCAGCGGAAAGTCGTACCTGTACCGTCTTGACTATCGTCAATAATCTTGTAAAGTCCCCCAGATTGTTGAGTCGCATTATTGTCAGCACTTAACTTAGCAACTTGGAAGATGCGCGAATCAGGGTAGCCATCGCTTCCAGGTGCGCCGTCGGTGTAAGCAATAAACACTTCTTTGGTGCGTGGATGTACTTCTAGATCTTCGGGACGTGCTGTGGGGGTTCCTCCAGCTAAGTTAGCAGCTAAGAAGGCGTCAGCAAGAACAGCACCTTGAGTGGGGTAGAAGTCGGAAAGCTTTTTGTTTTGATAATCGCTGAGGGCAGTTGCTTCGTTTTTGCGATCGCAGTTGAAAGCACCACCATCAGTTGTTTGTTCAGCAATGCCTTTACGTCTAGGCAGTTTCAATAGACCATCTCTTTGTGCTGAGCCTAAAGCGTCGTATTCTACAGAAGATATCACTGATGGGGCAATCGGATTGGTAGGAGTCTGTAGGTTTAAAGCGATCCACTCGCCAGTACCATCTGGATTGAAACGAGCAACGTAGAGAGTACCACTTTCCCACAACTGGCTATTGCTTCTATCTTCGAGTGAGGAGATTGTACCATTGCTGACAAATTTCCAGGTGTGTCCGCCGCGTCTGTCATCTCCCATGTAGGCGACTAACTTGTTTCCCGCTTCAGCACGGACACCAACGTTTTCGTGGCGGAAGCGACCTAAGGATGTATGCTTACGTGGACGGAAATTGGGGTCTTCAGGAGCAACTTCTACAATCCATCCGTATTTTTCTCCAACTAGACCAAAGGTTTCACCAGTAGTTCCTTTGGTGTAGGCTGTTTGTGTGCCATCAGGTTTGACAAACTCTGTGACACCAACGAAAGATTCCTCACTTCCTTGGAAGTTTTCTTCTCCAGAGAGGATTGTACCCCAAGGAGTTGTACCACCAGAACAGTTATACCCTGTACCAATGATTTTCTCACCCAGTCCATCGGAACTGAGAGGAAAAACTTCCTTTGCAGCAGGTCCAGTTCCAATGAGATACTTGTCATCACCTTGTTGGTAACTCAAACCTCCCCAAGAGGTGACTTTCTCATAGCCATCTTTACGTTCTTTGTTGATTCCTAAGCCAGAAAGACCGTGAACACGACGGTTCTTGGAGTCTTTAACGACGCGGTAACGCCCATCAGCGTTACCGCGTCGAGAAATGCGGACAATCGAGCCACCAACGTTGTATAAAAATTCTCCATCAACTTCAATATTTCTGGTGGTAGGTAAAGCCCGCCCAATCACTTGAGCAAAGACACCAGGAGTTTCTTTGAGATTTGTAGGTATCCCCGGTGCTAAACCAGAAATTGGGTAGCTGACATATTCATGATTCACCCACAAATAACCATCGGCTGCTTTGCCTTTGCCAATAGGTATGAAGGCGGTGTAGTCGTTGTTGTAGCCGAAATACTCTTCGGGGTTTGGAAAAACGCGATCGCCCCAACTAACAATAACGTACCGCTCATACTCTGGAGCTACCACAACGTCATCAACGACGTTGTAGCTAGCTAACTTCACATCAGGTGAAGCATCAAGAGTTTTTCCCTGTCCGATTTCTGTGGGTAAGTAGTTCTTCTGTTGCTTGTAAATTGGCAGAGGATGTGGTAAGCGTACAGGTGTAAAACCTAGAGGTGCGAATTTTACTTGTCTTGCATCGACAGTACCACCTAAAACTTGATCTGCCAGTACAGCACCAGCAGCACCAGCAAAGAATAGAAGTACTTGTCGGCGACTCAACTTAGACATACAATTTCCCTTTTGCGCTCTATCTCTGCTGTTATATAAGTTGTCTTATAAGACAAATGGATGACAAAAAAGCCTAATCATTGCCAGCAAAACTCTAGGCGAAATTTCATTTGTCTCACCTAGAGAAAAAAACAAATACCAGTGGATACGAAATTTGCTTGAAAAAAGCTTAGAACGAAATCCACACAACATGAGCATATACGAGAATGTATAATTTCTAAGTTAAGACCAGGTAATGTCTTAGTTAATAATAGTTTATTTACTGATTGATTCTCATAAAGTTAATAACAGTGGTTTGAATTATTGGGAATTAGAAAAAATATTATTTGATGAATTAACTTGTGAATTGATAAAAGTTTTTGGTAGTTTTTTATTATGTATTGAAACTCTATTTGTGACTTTGATATTAGCTTGAAAAGTCGAATTCGTATCCATCAACACAAGATTCTTCTTAAGTGTGTTATATTAGGCATTGATCATTGGCTTATGTATAGTGTATAATACAGCACTTCAAGTTGAGAGGTATCCAATGAATAATGGCGAAACCAAGCTTTTCTGAAATTGTAATGATACATTATCAACAAAGAGTTATAGATGAACTACTATCTACAAGTGGTTTGTGTTAAAGAAGTTAGGAAAGTTAGTCCATGCCTCTAAGATCTACTCAGCTAAAAGTACCGTATCAACTCAAACACCGATTCACTCATGTGTTGGCATCTGTGCCCTTGTTGCTTGCTTTTGCTGTCTTTTTAAGTGTGATTTGCTCTCAAAGCCCGACTCTGCTACTTTGCTTGCTCGTGGGCACGATCGCAATAGCAGTTATTCAGCAAATAGGACAAGCGATCGCTCTACCGAAACCTTGGCTCATATTACTTCAAACTCTCGTATTTTCAGCAATACTCAGTTTCTTTTGGATAGACTACTTTAGTGATCCAGCAGCAGCTCAATTTTTCGGAAAAGCAGAAACATTTTTCAAAAACAATTTAACCCAAGGTTCCCAACAAACCGGTGCAGCTGCCGCAGTGAGTTTGGTGTTTAATGTTTTAAGAGCACTTTACTTACTCTACATTGCTGTTGCTCTGATTGGTGTGATTAACGCCGTTCGCAAAGATGAAGATTGGCAAGTCGTCGCCAGAACACCGTTGTTGGTAGTGATTGCTGTGACTGTTGCTGATGTGTTGACCAGCTTTATCGTTGGTAGTCAATGATTAAGTCAGGAATTTGTTATGACTGATGAGCGAGATAGAGAATTTCGACCTGTCAACCAAATTTTAGGAACCCAACCTTCCTTAGGACCAATTCCTGCTGACCAAATTTTTCCTTGGACGATTATAGCTCTAGTTTCCTACATGATTGTGAATGGCATCTTTGGAGGTGTCTTCTCTGATGAATGGCAAAAATGGTTGTGGACAGTTTTAATTGCAGGGTGGGGAATAGCAACTTGGTGGATACTAACAGGTGGTAGAAGTTGGCGATTTTTGAGCAAATTTATCGGTGTTCCGACCTGGACAAGAGGTACTGCTCGTTATAAAAGTTTTCTAGAATTCCATTATGAAAGAAAAAATAGGAAAACAAAGCGTAGGGATCGCAGGTCAAGAAAATAGACTAACACCTTTTGAAGATGCTTTAAATCTTGCCACCATGCTGCGTATTGCAGTTGATGGCAGAGATGTTGGTGCTTACATTTTAACCAAAGGTAGCCAAAGAGATAGATTTTGCTTTGTTTTTGGATTTGAATGCAGAGGCATTCATACCACTTTAAGAACAGAGCAAATAGATACAATTTGTAACAATATAGAAGCTGGTTTAAAAGACCTTCCACCAGAAGAAAGAGTGACTTTTCATTTGGGGTCTTTTTCTACAGATACAAAACGCCAACAAGAACTCGCATCTCTTGTACAGAAAACCCAATCGCCTAGTATACAGTACTTGCTGACCTCTGAAAGAGCCAGAACACAACAACTGACTCGCGCTGGTATCCGAAAACCAAAATTTCTGCGAGTGTATGTAACATATACTGTAGAACCAGATGCTTCTGCTGCTGATGATTGGATTGAGAAGTTTTTGGCAAGGGCTGAGTCTTGGTGGTCATCATTTAAAGGTGAAGCAGCAGAAAGAGAAAACCAACGATTAGAAACTTTGATTTCTAATGCTTATACTGAAGGATTTCGGCGTTGGGAACAGATTTTATCTAACAAATGGGGTTTGGATATTAAAGCGTTGACGGCAATTGACTTATGGCAGGAAGCTTGGCGACGATTTAATAGTACTGAACCGATAGATATTCCCCAATTATTAGTTTTAAATGAAAAGGGACTTCATGAAGAAATTTATTCGGATTTATCTAGCAGCAAATTACTATTAGAAAATATCCATAGCACCACTTTATTGATGGAGTCAGATGTACCTGTTGCTGACCGTGAATGGGTGAATATTAAAAATCGCTATGTTGGCGTGATGACGTTTCTGGAAAAACCGGGAGGATGGCAAAGTAAAGCATCTCAACTGCGTTATTTATGGGAACTGGTTGCTAGGGATGCGATTGTAGATACGGAGATTTTTTGTGAGTTAACGGCGGCGAATCCAGCGATAGTCAAAACGACATTACAACGGGTGCTGAAACAATCGAATGTAACGTCAAAAGTTGCACAAGAAAAAGGTAATACGATTGATGTCGGCGCACAATTAAAATTGAGAAAATCTGTGGCGGCGCAAGAACAAATTTATGAAGGTGCGTTGCCAATTTATACAGGAATTGCTATTCTTGTTCATCGCCAAAGCCGAGAGAAATTGGATGAGGCGTGCAGGTATATAGAAAACTGTTTTCAACGTCCGGCACAAGTTATTCGAGAAACTGAATATGCTTGGAGAATTTGGTTGCAGACACTGCCAATTGTTTGGGACATACTGTTAGCAAAACCCTTCAACCGTCGTCAATTGTATCTCACAAATGAAGTGTGGGGATTGATACCTTTGGTAACAACGAGGGCGGGCGATCGCAAAGGCTTTGAATTAATTGCAGATGAAGGAGGAACACCACTTCATTTAGATTTATTTAACCAGCACAAAAATTTAGCGTTATTTGCCACAACTCGCGCGGGTAAATCGGTATTGGTGTCAGGAATTTTAACCCAGGCTTTGGCACATAATATGCCTGTCGTAGCCTTGGACTTTCCGAAACCAGATGGTACGTCTACCTTTACCGACTATACAGAATTTGTTGGAGAGAAAGGAGCTTATTTTGATATTTCCAAACAATCCAATAATTTGTTTGAACAGCCAGACTTGCGGTTCTTGAATGAAGAAGAACAGCGAGAACGCTTTCAAGACTACGCCGCTTTTCTTGAGTCGGCGTTGATGACAATGGTACTGGGTTCATCCACTGGTAATCAACTGCTGGCGCAAACAGTGCGATCGCTTCTGAATTTAGCCTTAAATACCTTCTTCGCCGACGAGGGGATTCAAAAGCGCTATCATGCAGCGATATTAGAAGGATTTGGGACTGAAGCTTGGCAAAAAACTCCGACTTTAAGAGATTTCATCATCTTTTGTTCGCGCGATCATCTTAACCTGAATACTATAGGTGGCAGAATTGATGATGCACTCGAAGTTATCAATCTCCGTTTGCGCTTCTGGGTGGAAAGTCGAGTCGGACAAGCTGTTTCTGCACCTTCGAGTTTTCCAACTGATGCTCAATTGTTAGTTTTTGCATTGAGAAACTTATCAGATAACGAAGATGCTGCATTGCTATCCTTAAGTGCTTATTCTGCAGCACTGCGACGTGCTTTGAGTAGTCCCGCCTCGATATTCTTTATTGATGAAGCACCAATTCTGTTTGAATTCGACCAAATTTCTGATTTGGTAGGTAGACTTTGCGCGAACGGAGCAAAAGCCGGGGTAAGAGTTATTTTATCAGGACAAGATCCTGATACAATCGCCAAATCTAAAGCTTCTTCTAAGATTCTGCAAAACCTATCAACAAGATTAATTGGTCGGATTCAACCCGTTGCTGTTGATAGTTTCGTAGATATCTTAAAATATCCTCGCGAAATTATTGCTCGCAATGCGTCAGAAGGTTTTTTCCCTCGTAAAGAAGATATTTATAGTCAATGGCTGCTTGATGATAATGGCGTTTATACTTACTGTCGTTATTACCCAGGCTACGAACAGTTAGCTGTCGTGGCGAATAATCCTGATGAACAAGCTGCACGTAATCAAGCAATGCAACGATATGGAGATAAATTTGAGGCGGTTTCTCATTTTGCGCGTCAATTGATCGGGTCAATTCGTGGTTATTAAAGGGAGATCCCCCCGCCTGCGGCGACCCCCTTAAAAATGGGGTAAATAGGTAAAATAGCCCCCCTTTTTAAGGGGGGTTGGGGGGATCTCCCGACAGTCACGCAAGTGGCGTGGGTTGGGGAAACAGATTTACGGCGTGAGGTAAAACCTCCCCTCCCCTGCGCTTAATTCAAAGTTCAAAATTCAAAGTTCAAAAAAAAGAATTCTTCATTTTGAATTTTGAATTGATAATTTTGAATTTGAGCGAAGCGAGTGGGGAGGGGTAAAACCAACGCAGGATAAAAAATTCAACGTTAAATCAACACCAATGCCTTCCGCTTACCTCCACTCATAATGACAGAAAAATACTTCTCAAACATCCACCAAGAGAATAGCAAGTCATTAAACCGAAGCTAATATGATGCTCAAAAAAATTGCCAAACCTCAAATCATCATGACTTCTTTTTTTGCCGTGGCATTTTTAGGAACCTTACCAGCCATAGCAGAATTGGGAACCGTTTGGACTGATTTTCAATTGTACACAACTGATTTTACAAATTATATTACAAACAATATTTCAGAGACTTTAAACCCTGTAGAACTTCAGACACAATCAGCAATCACAAGTTCATCAGGTGATCTCAATCTTCCTAATCCTAATTATGCTAGTCAGTATACTCGCGACCAGATTACTCAGTACTCTGTTTCGGATAAGTTTGAGAATAATCCAGCAGTATATGGTAAAGAGGTGAGTGGTGAAATTAATCGATATATTACCCGTGGTGCAGTTGAAGGTGTTTTCGGGAGAGATGGACAAACTCGGTTAAAAGGTAAGCTACAGGATACTGAGAACGCTGTTAAAAAAGTCAATGAATTAACTCGAAAAGCTGATATGGAAAACAATAGTGCACAACGAGAAAGCTGCATGTCCACTAATAGTAATGCCGGGATAACGACGATGGGGCAGGATCCCACCTGTGTGGTAACTAAAAGTTTATTAAGCGTGTTATATCAAAATTTCAGGCTTCAAGCAGATCAATCCAAGATGATGGGTGAAACCCTAGGAAATACAATCCAACTGCGTAATGACATACAATATTCCAACTTGAATTTAGCAGATATCTCCCAGCAAATGAATGAGGCGAATCGTGCCAGAAGAGTCGGTACATCGGCAGAAGTCGCACGACTTTTACGAGTCACTTCTCAAACAGATTTGTTTAGAAAAAGCGGTAACCCTCTTCCTTTACAAACTAATCTTGGTTCAGAAAGTAATCCTCCTGCTTCAGAAACTAATCCTTCTCCTACAGAAACTAATCCTCCTTCCTCAGAGAATATCCCTTCTCCCTTGACAGCACCATAAGGAGCATTTCAAATGTGTAAAAACATAATTTGCCATTGCGTTAGCGCAGCGTGCCCGGAGGGCATACACAACATAGTGGAGCGAAGCAATCACAAAGTAGGGATGTTGCGATTGCTTCATTCCGCTGAGTCCCAAGGGGACACGCTGCGCGTTAGCTCTTAGCGTGCGCTTTGCGCTTACGCTTCATTCGCAATGACAAACACATTCTTGTAAAATTAGGATGCTCTCGCAGCATATAAGGAATCAAGCTCAAGTGATGGTGAAAAAATGTGGCTTTCTCATCTCTATATTTTTTCTCAACTGGACACCAGTAATGTTTTAACAAATGGTGTCGTGACTGCACAAACTATTGCTGAGGGTTGGGATAAACAGTGGATTGATTTATTACAAAATAACACGAAAAATAACTTATACGGTGCACTCACCAATTTAGGTATTTTCTTTGCCGTAGGAACCTTGCTTTTCTTCATGGCGCAATGGATTAGAGATGTCCTGAATAATGAATATTCTCGTCCTCTATCTGCTTTGATTTGGCCTTTTATAGTAGTCATCTTACTCGCTAATCCAGGCAATGGCACTGCATTGTCTAATTTGACACTGGGATTAAGAGATTTTCTCAACACAATCAATCAGCAAGTTGTAGAAGCAGCTGATGTCAATCAAACTTATCAGCAAGCACTGAATATGACTGTTGCTGAAGAAGTTGTTGGTGGTTTATTGCGTCCTTGTCAGTCTCTCACAGGTCAACAACAAATTAATTGTTTGATTAAAGCAAAAGAGAAAATAGATGTCCTCTTACAACAGTACAGAAATATATACGGTCTCCAACCTTGGATAGACAGACTTGAACTGAAAGTTAATCAGATAGTGATCACCACTGGGAATGTAGCAGAATTCAGTTTTAACTCTCTGTTGGGTTCCACAACTCAAACAATTATCAAAAATCTTTTAGTTTCCTTACAGTCTGCTTTTCAAAACTTAATAGAAGTGGCAATGTTACTGATAGCAGCTTTAGGACCTGTAGCAGTAGGAGGGTCTTTGCTACCAGTCGCTGGTAAACCTATTTTTGCATGGCTTACGGGATTATTGTCTATGGGTATTGCCAAGATTTCTTTCAATATTGTTGCTGTCATATCAGCCGCAGTGATTGTGAATGGTCCTGCACAAAATCTCGATGCTGATCCAGACTTAATGTGGTTTCTGATTCTGTTAGGAGTTCTCGCACCGATTATGTCTTTAGCTTTGGCTGCTGCTGGAGGATTTGCCGTTTTCAACGGCATCAGCAATACTGCTGTATGGGTACAGGAAAAAGTTTAGAAAAGTACGGTTCGGATAAGATCCCCCCGCCTGCGGCGACCCCCTTAAAAAGGGGGTAAAGAGGTAAAATAGCCCCCCTTTTTAAGGGGGGTTGGGGGGATCTCCCTTGAGAGAAACAAGCTAATCGAACCGTATTGGGACTTGAATTATTAGCCGGTAAATTCATTTCCGGGTGGGCTATGGGGCTATAAAAATGAAATAACCCTGAGGTGACTAGCATTATGACCAAGTTATTACAAGAAAAAAAGTCCTCTATCAATCTTTTAACGCTCTTTGCTATTTTTACCTTCAGTCTACATTTATTGGCAGCAATTTTCTTATTATTTGAAGGTTTACGTATCTACGGTCTCATTCATAAAAAACCTCTGACGTTTGTCCAACTTGTTGATGGTAAAGTAGTTTCTCAAACGGACACTCTTGAACGAGAACCGGAAGTCATTCGCCAATTTGTTGCTAAAACAATGGCGGCGATGTTCAACTGGTCTGGAACACTTCCACCAGCAACTGTTGAAGAAGCAACTAATCCGAAACTTGATACCGGAATACCTGTTAAGACTTTACAAGGTTTGACAAAAAAAGTTTCTACCAGTAGTTGGGTAGCGAGTTTTGCACTTTCAGAAGATTTTCGTCAAGGTTTTTTGGCACAAATTGCGGATATGACACCGCTAGAAATTTTTTCTCAAAACAATAAGCAAGCTTTAACAGGACAGTTAGTTATCCAACGAGTTTATCCTCCGGAAAAAATTGCGCCAGGTCAATGGCGAGTTGGTATGGTTGCTAATATTGTGCAGGTGAGACGTACTGACAATAAAAAGTTATTAACTCCTTTTAATAAGGATTTTTTAGTAAGATCTGTAGATTCTTATGGACATCCTCTATCAAACGGTCTGACTCCATTGCAGAAAGCTGTCTATAGTGTCCGCGCCCAAAAGTTAGAAATTTACGAAGTCAGTGATTTCTGTCTAACCAATGGCTATGATTCTTCGTCAAAAAGTCAGTCTCAACGCTGTGGAGATATTCTTAATTCTGGTAGCTTTACACGATAGGTAGAACAAGATAATGCTATTTAATCAAAAAAATAAGAAAAATAATTTTCTGCCTGTGTTCGTTGTCGCAACATTTGGGTTGAATGTGTTAACTATATTGTTGCTGATGTTTCACCAGTCTATGCTCAAAAGGCTGAGTGGTCAATTACCACAAAGTTTAGTGCAACTTGTTGATGGTCGTGCCATCACAATAGGTTCCCAAGAAAATTTAGAACGCAACCCAGAAACGATTCGGCGTTTTGTTGGTGAAACAATGACCATGATGTTTACTTGGTCAGACAAACAACCACCGCAAATAGTTTGGCAAGCAACTTCCGAACTTTTATCTGGTGATGCCAGACGAAGATTTGAAGTGGAAACGACACAGGGAATTCCTAAAAGTGTTTTAGCCAATCCTGGTGGAAATGCAGAAAGCTTATTATTGATTCGCAGAATTTCTCAACCAGAAAAAATAGCAGATGGTCTATGGCAATTAGAAATCGTTGCTAATCGCTTGATTTTCGCAGGTTATAATAGCAAAGACGGGGAGGCAATTCCTTTTAATAAGAAAATATTGATTCGGGCGTTAGACACACAAGCCATTTCTATTCCAAATGTAGAAAATCCTTTATACTCAGCAATATACCGTCTTAATGAAGCGAGGTTAGAAGTTGCGAATATTTGTGACATTCAACAAAAAAAATGCCCCTAGCGAAAGGAAAGACACCAATGAACAACCTACCGAACTCTCATAATTCCAATAATTCTAACAATAACAATCATAATAATCATAACAATCATAATAATTCACAGCCGGAATCTAACAACCATCATTCGGATGAAGTACAACCATCAGATTGGCATCAACGAATGGCTAATTTAGTTGGTTTAGAAGAACAATTTCCCCCATCTCATCCGGAAAGTAGTCCTTCAGAGACTGCTAGTAGTAATCCTGACGAACCACCACCTTCTCATCCATCCTCACAGAAAACAAAACAAGCATTGTCATCTAACCCTTTTGCCAAGGTAGGTGTGGTGGGTGCTGCTACCCTAAGTGTGGCTTTGGTAGCAGGTGCGTTTCTGACTCAACTGATGAGTGGAACAAACAAACAAGCGCCAAAGAATTTTCCACAAATAACTCGTAAGGAGAATGAATCGAACAAAATACAGCAATTAAAACCAGAACAAGAAATTGAGATATTAAAAACAAAACTAGCATTAGCTGAACAAGCAAAAGCTGTGAAATTAGCACAGCTTCAGTTAAAAACTGTAAGACCTACTCAAACTCAGCCAAAACCAACTCCAGCACAACCAAGAATTAGACCACAAACTGTCACGCGGGTGGTGATCCAAAGAGTACCCACACCAGCACAAACTGTTTACGTACCTCGTGTTGTCGAACGAATTGTCAGAGTTCCTCAACGTGTTGTAGCCCAGCAGCCAAAACCAACTTATACTCAGCCTCCTCAGCAGCAGACTCCTCAACCTATTCGGCAGACTCCTCAACCAACAGCTAAACCCTCAATATCTCCATCCTTTGAGTTATCAACTCCAGGATTAAAGCCATCGGAGTTAGCACAAATTCCCTTGTCTTTATCAATACCCACTCCAACAGCCACTCCCACTCCAACAGCTACTCCCACTCCAACACCAACCCTACCAAGAGTAACAAGTTCCCCTCCATCTACTTTGGGTTCTCAATTGAATTCCAGGGCTAGAGATAATGTACAAACTTTACCTGTTCCAAATCGGACAAATACAACAGCAAATCCTCAACAGACACCAGAAACAACAAACCAAACTACTCAGTATACTGGTAAATCTATTGCGGTAGGAACTAGTGCCAAAGCTGTGTTAGCAACGGCTATATTTGGGGAATCAAATAGAATAGGAAGTAATAGTAATTATAGTAGTAGTAATAGTAATAACAATAATAATAATAAGAATGATAGTCAATTTGTCGTGCGTCTACAGCAACCATTAAAGTCTGTAGATGGGGCGATCGCACTACCTGCAAATACTGAATTATTAGCTCAACTTGACCAAGTTTCTGAAACCGGAATGTTTAACCTAACAGTCGTTTCAGTTGTTTCTCAAAATAAAAGTAATCTCACAGAAACTCGCCTACGTCAAAGTGCAATGAAAGTTCGCGCACCTGGCGGAAGACCATTACTTGCCAAGAAATATCCTGATAAATCCGGAAAGATTTCAGGTATGGACACATTCATATTCGGTTTGGGAGGTGCTGGGAAAATAGGGGAGATACTTAACCGTCCTGAGACAAAGATTAGAACAGATCCTGATTGTCAGAACCAGCGGGTTAATAATCCTGGTAGTTATTATAGTTGCTATTATAACGAAACCATACAACCAAGAAACATCCCTGCGGGTGTTTTAGAAGGCGGAATGAATGCTCTTGTACCCCAACTTAACCAGCGTAACCAACAAGCAATCAACGAGATGATTCAAAAAAGTAACGTTTGGTATTTGCCAGCGGGTACACAGGTTGAAGTCGTTGCTAATCAAATAACGCGGTTTTAGAGGTTGTTTGAAAAGTCTAATTTATTCCTTGCCTTAGCGACTGGAAGTCGCGGCTATACAGACAAAACCCACCTTCGTGGGTTAAAAACCTTTAATTTTCCATTAGTCCACGGAGGTGGACTTTGCTTGTGTAGTAGCGAATTCTATTCGCTTTTCAAACATCCTCTTAGGTTATTGCTTAAAAATCGTTGGTTTTGGAAAATGTTGGGTTTCCTTGCGTCAAACGCCACTCGCCTCAAGCCGGGGAACCCGTCCACGGCGGTGGCTCCCCAACCTACTAGCTTCTATAATTTAGTTTGACATAAATGGCTATTTCTGCTATGTCATTGCTTTTTATATTAGTCGTTGGTAGTCATAGTCTGCTCATCCTGAAAATATGGCATAGTTGGGTTGTGAACCGTGGAAAGCTGAGAAATCAAGAAACTATAATTTAGAATTATTTTTTTTTAGGAAATTGAGAATTATCTTCACTAGAAGCTTCTGGTAGTAGTTGTTGACGTCCGTTACGGATGATTCGCAACATATCCTGAAGATTCTGCTCAATATTTTCTAGTACGCCGTCAGCGTAGTCATCAGCACCTTGTTCAACTGCTTCTGCTTCTGCAACAGCTTGACGCCGCATTTCCTCTATTTCTTGCTGACAGGCGCGTCGTTTGCGGTCAATTTCTTCAAGAGTGTCTTGCATCATCTGCTCACATTCTTGTTGAACTTGTCGCCGCAGTTCAGCGGCTTCCCGTTCTGCTTGTATGATAATGTCGCTTTCATCCAAGATTTGCGATCGCTTGGCTTGCGCTGCATCAACAATTTGTTGTCCATATTCTTCTGCTTCCAGGAGAATATCTTCCTTTTGTTGGATAATTGTTGCTGCTTCCTGAAAAACTTCAGGTAAAGAAAGCCGTATTTCATCAAGCTGATCAAGCAGCTTGTCTTCATCTACTATCGTGCGTCGCGTCAGTGGAATGTTGAAACCAGCAAGAATCATCTCCTCCAAGCGGTTGAGTTCCATCTGTATGTCTACACTTGTTGTTCGCGTAGCATCTGGATTATCGGATATTCCAGCAGGATACTCTTGCGGGGGAGGAGTGCTTCCGTTTTGATTTAGTTCGATACGGGATGGTTTTGGGCGTAGCATTGGTAAATATCTAAAGCAACGTGCGGGGGGACAAGATGATCAACAGAGCCACCAAACTTAGCAATCTCTTTCACCACACTACTACTTAAAAAACTATATTCATTTGACGTTGCTAAGAAAACGGTTTCTATATCATGAGAAAGGGTTTTATTTGTGTGAGCCATCTGAAGTTCTACCTCAAAGTCAGAAATTGCTCGTAAACCGCGCAATAGCACTTGTGCACCATGCATTTGGGCATACTTTACAGTCAAACCAGCAAAAGCGTCTACCTCCACATTCGTGAGATGTTTTGTACACAGACGAATCTGTTCTAACCGTTTTTCCACTGTAAACAGCGGAGTTTTGTTAGGATTCCGCAATACCGCGACAATCACTTGAGCAAACAAACGACTGCCGCGTTGGATAATGTCAAGATGTCCTAAGGTAACAGGATCGAAACTTCCTGGATAAATGGCAATCATGATCACAGATGCCTCACAGTTGTTTAGGTGATTATATCTAACCAATCGTGATTTGTAATAAAGTACGAGTTCTCAGATAGAAATTCAATATGTTAGTTTTTGTGAGCTTTAGCCCACCTACTGCCATAGTTTTATTTATCTACTTTCAAAAGAAAATTCTGGATAAATACACTACCTCTACTGCCTTTTCTACTCACAGCGATCTAAAATCAATAGTTTGGCTTTTGCAACAATTTTTGACTGTCGTTCCCGTGTTTCTTGTTCCCTGTTCCTTGTTCCCTGTTAAGAGTGTTTATTCGTAACGGGTTACAATCGCTGCCCGTAGGGCGCTGTTAACAAGCACAACTTAAATCTACATTACCTTTTTTTAGTCTTCTAGGTACTTTTACATGGCACTGGATATTTCCACCTTGCCCTTGGCATTTGAATTTTCTTCTCCAGGACCGATTCTGGTGAAAATAGGACCATTAACAATCCGTTGGTATGGCTTTTTGATTGCTTCAGCAGTATTGATTGGCGTTACGCTTTCTCAGTTCTTGGCAAAGCGCCGTAACGTTAATCCAGATTTAATTAGCGATTTATCAATTTGGCTGGTGATTGGGGCAATTCCAGCAGCACGGATATATTACGTTTTGTTTCAATGGTCAGAATATGCCCAGCACCCAGAACGCATTATTGCAATTTGGCAAGGAGGGATAGCAATTCATGGGGCAATTATCGGTGGTGTTACCGCAGCATTATTATTTGCCAAAAGAAACCAGATTTCTTTCTGGCAATTGGCTGACTTGGTGTCTCCTTCGCTGATTTTAGGTCAAGCAATAGGACGCTGGGGCAATTTCTTCAACTCTGAGGCATTTGGCAGTCCGACAAATGTACCTTGGAAGTTACATATTCCACCAGAACACCGTCCCCCAGAACTGGCTAATTTTGAGTTTTTCCATCCCACTTTTCTTTATGAATCTTTGTGGGATCTTATGGTGTTCGCCTTGCTGCTGACTTTATTTTTTAGAAGTTTGTCAGGTAAACCAGCTTTGAAAACGGGTACACTGTCTCTAGTTTATTTGGCAACTTACAGCTTAGGACGCTTCTGGATAGAAGGTCTTCGGACGGATAGTTTGATGCTTGGACCTTTACGAATAGCACAAGTCGTGAGTTTAGTAGGAATAATCTTCGGTTTAGCTGGGTTAGCTTGGCTTTATATAGCTAAACGTCCTTTACCAGATGTCATTTCTACCCCTCAAGAAGATAGACAGAGGCGGTAAAGGAATGGGGAAGCCACTCTTCCCCAGGTTTGTTGTTCGGGATTGGTGGTTTCGGGGCGGTATCAATACGGTTCGGTTAACGTTTTAATATTTTGAAGATCCCCCCAACCCCCTTAAAAAGGGGGCTTTGAACCCTCTTTTACCCCCTTTTTAAGGGGATCGCCGCAGGCAGGGGGATCTTAACCGAACTGCATTGCGGGCGGTATCACTGCCTCAAAGAGTTCTCTCAACCTCTAAGATTCTTCCTCTAACTTGTCTACCATCTCGCACAGTTCTTCTTTTGCATCTTTGGCAAACTGAACGCTGCTAATACTGGCAAGAATTCCTGCTCCTGCGGTGAGACTGGCTTCTGGTACTTTATTTAAATAAAGAAGCCCCACGCCAGATAATGTCATCATCGCAGATGCTGCAGTTACGCCTAAAGCAAGGTTGAAGGTAAGACGTGCTTGGCGTAGTAATTCTTCAATTATATTTTTTTTGATCTCTTGTGCAGCTTCATTATTGTTGGGTTGTGGTTTAGAAAAAATATTGAGATTCATAAGTTGTTGCCTTTTGTGGTATGTGTTGTGTGTTGATTGACTGGTAAGCGCAAGGTTTTTTAAACTTGCATATTCGTATTATGTAGAGGCAACAATTCAAATTCCAGAGCAGATAGGTTGATGTAGATTTATGATTTGCCCTATGTTTTGGGGCAGATAGGGCAAGTTAAGAAAACCTAACTGCCCTACACAGGTAAATTAAAGATTAGTTATCTTAGATCTTGTACCTCACTGGTGAGTACGCCTTGAACTCAAGTTCAAGGCTTATAGGCAAAGTCCGTTAAAACGGACTGAAATATATATTCAGTGAGCTTTAGCTTACTTGATCTTTGAGCCTAGAAATAAATTTCTAGGCGGACGAGAAAGCAGATGCAATATCTGAGCTATCACATTATTAAATACCTAGATTCATCAATCTCTTTTATCTATGTTGCAATCGGATAAGGTTCAATCTAGCGAGGAAGGCAAAATTAGACTCAGAAATGCTTACAAAGAAGCGGGTTTAACTATAGAAAAACTTGCATCTGAAGCACAACCAGTTTCTGTTGACACAATTAAACGTTTATTAGGAACCAAAGACTGCCCGAATGGGGTTGAAAGATGGGCAGTTCAAAATATTGCCAAAGTTTTAAAGATTAAACCAACTGATATTGTTGATCCAAAAGATTGGAATCCGCAGCAAATACCGCCAGAATTTGAACGATTAATCAAAGACAAAACAGAGTCATTTCGTGGTAGAAAATTTGTCTTTGATGCTATTGAAGAGTTCTTCAGCAATAACCCCAAGGGCTACTTTACTGTTGTGGGTGATGCAGGAATGGGGAAAAGTGCGATCGCCGCTAAATACGTATTAGACAATCCAGAAGCTATATGCTTTTTCAATATTCGCGCTGAGGGCATGAATCGCCCGGAATTGTTCCTGAAAAAAATCCGCGAACAATTGATCAGTCGTTATCAGTTGCAGGATGCAGTAGATACTGATTTATCAAGTTTGTTGACCAAAGCTGGCGAAAGAATTGGTGTTGGCGATCGCCTGATAATTGTTGTTGATGCACTCGACGAAGTTGACCAGGAATCCACCGGAAACCTTTTATATTTACCTACTATTCTTCCAGAAGGTGTTTACTTTCTGCTGACAAGACGACCTTATAACCAAAATGAGAAAAGGTTGAATTTTTCACCCAGCGTTTCCACCAAGGAATTGGACTTAAGAGACTACGCCGAAAGAAGTAGCCAGGATGTGAAAGAGTATATTTGGCTATTGCTCAATGATGGAGAATATAAACAGGGTTTGAGTCTGTGGATTCAAAAGCAAAATCTCTCTAATACTGACTTTGTGGAAGAAGTAGCCACAAAAAGCGAAAATAATTTTATGTATTTGCGCTGTGTTTTGCCAGCAATAGCTGAAGGTTTTTACAATAATAAACCTCTGGATGAATTACCTGTAGGTTTACAAGGATATTATGAAAACCACTGGCAACTCATGGGCATGACAACCAAGCCTTTACCAAAAAATAAAATTAAGATTATTTATGTTATGTGTGCTTTACATAGCGCTGCTTCCCGTGAAGTGGTTGCGAAATATTCTAAGCAGAATGATTTAGCTGTGCAGGAAGTTCTTAATGGGTGGGCGCAGTTTTTGCAGAAACAAGAAAATTATCAACCACCGCGCTACAGATTTTATCACGAAAGTTTCCGCGATTTTTTGCATCGCCAGGATATTGTGCAGGCGGCGGGGGTGAATTTACCAGGTGTCAGCGCTGAAGTTGCCGATAATATGACAGAAGGACTTTTTGGCTATGAGTAATCTTCGCGCCTGGTTAACAGAAAAGTCATCGGAAGAAATAGAGCATTTCTTGGGTGAAGTTCCACGTTTGTATTTAGAAGGTGGTCAAGTTAAGAAATTCTGCCGTTTTTTGAGCGATATTGACTTTATAGAAGCAAAAATTAATCATCCTGAATTTGGAGTCCAGGCGCTGATTGAAGATTATGATTTGATTAATGATGCAAAATTATCAACTCACCTAGAATACGATGCCCAAACTGTTGAAGCGCTGAAATTAATTCAAGGGGCATTGCGATTGTCGGCACATATTTTCATTCAAGATACAAAGCAACTAGCAGGGCAATTGTCAGGGCGTTTGCTGCACTTTGATGCACCAGAAATTCAAGAGTTGCTGCAACAAATATCGCAAACCAAAACAACTTGCTTGCGTACCTTGACAGCTAGCTTAACTCCTCCTGGTGGCGCGTTAGTTCGCACCCTCAACGGTCATAGTGACTCGGTTCAGGCAGTCGCCGTCACCGGTGATAATAAGTACGTGATTTCTGGTTCCGGTGACTCTACACTCCAAGTCTGGGATTTGCACTCTGGTCAAGAAAAGTTTACTCTGCGCGGTCACAGTGACTCGGTTCAGGCAGTCGCCGTCACTGGTGATGGCAAGTACGTGATTTCTGGTTCGCTTGACAAAACACTCAAAGTCTGGGATTTGCACTCTGGTAAACAAAAGTTTACTCTGCGCGGTCATAGTAACTCGGTTCAGGCAGTCGTCGTCACTGGTGATGGCAAGTACGTGATTTCTGGTTCGCTTGACAAAACACTCAAAGTCTGGGATTTGCACTCTGGTAAACAAAAGTTTACTCTGCGCGGTCATAGTAACTCGGTTCAGGCAGTCGCCGTCACTGGTGATGGCAAGTACGTGATTTCTGGTTGCGATGACTCTACACTCAAAGTCTGGGATTTGCACTCTGGTCAAGAAAAGTTTACTCTGCGCGGTCATAGTAACTGGGTTCAGACAGTCGTCGTCACTGGTGATGGCAAGTACGTGATTTCTGGTTCGCTTGACAAAACACTCAAAGTCTGGGATTTGCACTCTGGTCAAGAAAAGTTTACCCTGGGTCGTCATAGTGACTCGGTTCAGGCAGTCGCCGTCACCGGTGATAGCAAGTACGTGATTTCTGGTTGCGATGACTCTACACTCAAAGTCTGGGATTTGCACTCTGGTCAAGAAAAGTTTACTCTGCGCGGTCATAGTAACTGGGTTCAGACAGTCGTCGTCACCGGTGATAGCAAGTACGTGATTTCTGGTTGCGATGACTCTACACTCAAAGTCTGGGATTTGCACTCTGGTCAAGAAAAGTTTACTCTGCGCGGTCATAGTAACTCGGTTCAGGCAGTCGCCGTCACCGGTGATAGCAAGTACGTGATTTCTGGTTGCGGTGACTCTACACTCAAAGTCTGGGATTTGCACTCTGGTCAAGAAAAGTTTACTCTGCGCGGTCATAGTAACTGGATTCAGGCAGTCGCCGTCACCGGTGATGGCAAGTACGTGATTTCTGGTTGCGGTGACTCTACACTCAAAGTCTGGGATTTGCACTCTGGTCAAGAAAAGTTTACTCTGCGCGGTCATAGTAACTCGGTTCAGGCAGTCGCCGTCACCGGTGATAGCAAGTACGTGATTTCTGGTTGCGGTGACTCTACACTCAAAGTCTGGGATTTGCACTCTGGTCAAGAAAAGTTTACTCTGCGCGGTCATAGTGACTGGGTTCAGGCAGTCGCCGTCACCGGTGATGGCAAGTACGTGATTTCTGGTTGCGGTGACTCTACACTCAAAGTCTGGGATTTGCACTCTGGTCAAGAAAAGTTTACTCTGCGCGGTCATAGTAACTGGGTTCAGGCAGTCGCCGTCACCGGTGATAGCAAGTACGTGATTTCTGGTTGCGGTGACTCTACACTCAAAGTCTGGGATTTGCACTCTGGTCAAGAAAAGTTTACTCTGCGCGGTCATAGTGACTGGGTTCAGGCAGTCGCCGTCACCGGTGATGGCAAGTACGTGATTTCTGGTTCGGATGACTCTACACTCAAAGTCTGGGATTTGCACTTTGGTCAAGAAATTGCTAGTTTCACCGGAGAAAGCGAAATCAAATGCTGCGCTGTCGCACCAGATGACGTCACAATCGTAGCAGGCGAAGCATCCGGACGCTTGCATTTTCTCCGCCTGGAAGGCATTGAGGCGAAACCATGAATACCCCACCTTCCGAAGCCCGCATCAATTTCGCCTCCTACCCAACCGAATTTCAACAAGTCATTCTCGAAAAAAGCCAAAATTTTATCGGTCGTGAATTTATCTTCACCGCCATCACCGACTTTCTCCACCGTCACAAGCGCGGTTACTTCACGATTGTTGGTGTTCCTGGTAGCGGCAAAAGTGCTATACTTGCCAAGTACGTGACGGAAAATTACCACGTTATTTATTACAATGCCCAAGTCGTGGGCAAAAATACGGCTGAAGAATTTCTCAAAACAGTTTGCACCAACCTTGTAGAGATGTTACACGTAACGTCTCTACAAGATGAAACGTCTCTATACCCAATACCCGACAACGCCACACAGGGAAGTTGGTTTCTCTCACTCCTGCTGCAAAAAATCAGCGACAAGCTAGAACCATCACAACGCTTGATAATTGCTATTGATGCCTTAGAGGCGATTGACCCTAACAGCCAACCCCCAGGTACAAATCTGTTTTATCTTCCCAGATATCTGCCGGATAGAGTCTATTTTCTTCTCACTCGCCGTCCCTTCAAAAGAGAAAAATCTGGTTTGCTGATTGAAGCACCTTCACAAATACTTGATTTATCGGAGTATCCAGAAGAAAACCGGGAAGATGTGCAAGCGTATATTCAAGAATACCTAACCCCCCTATCCCACGACGGGGAATGTAGAGACGTTGCATGCAACGTCTCTACAAATCACAACATCAACGAACTTGACGTTATGCATCGCCTCACCACGGCAAGCGAAAATAATTTCATGTACCTGCACCATACTTTGAATGCCATTGCTGAGGGTTTTTACTCAGAACCCTATCAATTTGATTGCATTCCCCCAGGTTTAGAGGCATATTACCAGCAGCATTGGCAGAAAATGAAAAGTGAGGGTTTATCTGATTTGGTTTTGAAAGTGATGAGTGTCCTCACTTGTGCGGAAACTGGAGAAATTTCAGCAAAAGGAATTGCTCAGGCGATCGCCGAAGATGAATATGATGTAGAAGAAATTCTTGAAAATTGGCTTGAGTTCCTACAGCAGCACCGCATCGGGAAAGAAACCCGTTACAGCTTCTACCATTCCCACTTCCGGCTTTGGTTGGCAAATCAAAAGGGTATTTGCTAGACGGGATGTTCCTGTCATAGATTTTGGTAAACTTCATCATCGTTTCGTTTCCCAACACGGAACACGTCAAGTTGGTGATTGTCATCGTCTATCGTGTAAAGAATCCTGTATTCTCCTTGATCGACACGATAACCACCTTCATAGCCTTTTAAGGCTTTGCAGTCTTGTGGTCTGGGATTGCCCTGTAGTGAGAAGATTTTAGATACTACTTGCTTGAATTGTTTGGCTTGCAAGTCTAATAAGTCTTTTTCTGCTGTTTTAGCAATCCGCAGAGTGTAGCGTTCACTCATTACGGCTGTTAATAATTGATTCTAAGGTTACAAAACCATCGTTTTGGGCAACAGCATGTCGTAACTGTTCTGAGTCAATGAAATCTTCTAAAGCTTCCAGCCGTTTCAAGTCTTCTAAGCCAACGATCGCAACCACGGCTTTACCATGTCGTTCAATAACAATGCGATCGCCTTTATACTCGACACGATTAATTAATTCTTGGAAGTTTGCACGGGCTTCTGTTGCACTGACAGTATCTGCCATTTTAGTATTTTGTACAATTTTGGTATTTTGTACAATTTTATCAAAACTTTCTTCTTGTTACGTTGAGTCAAGCCTACACTTCGCGCAAGTCTTGAGAACGAACGCTTAATCAAGGTAATTCGACGACACTAATTTGTTAAGACGACATTAATATGTTGACGACAAATAATGTGGCAATCGACAGTTTGGAGAATCATATCATGTGCCTGTAGTACTTTGGAATTCTTTTTTAGAATAAACTTCCTGCACCCGTTCCAATTCCAAGTCAGTCAGATCATCTACCGTCCAGTTGCAGCAACGCTGAAGCATATGGAAAGGATAAGTATTCGCCACACCAACCACTTGCATACCTGCTCGTTTTGCAGCTTGGATACCCGCAAAAGTATCTTCTATCGCTAAACACTCTTGTGGTTGAAGATTCAAATCAGGATATTCCTGGTTCAGGCGTTCCACAGCCAACAAATAACCATCAGGTTCTGGTTTAGTGGTGGTAACGTCATCACCTACGACAATAACTTTGAAATGTTCAGCTAGTTTAGCACGCTTAAGTACCAGTTCTATTTCTTTGCGGATAGCACCACTCACTATCCCGAGTTTGATATTGCGAGAAGACACTTGAGATATCAACTCATCTAAACCAGGATACAAAGGCAGTTCTTCTATTTTTTCCAGTTCCAAAGCATACCCTTGTGCTTTGGAATTGAACAACTTAGTTAATTCAGTATCACTTAGCACACGACCGCGATTAGCAAGCAAATCTTTTAAACAACTGCGATCGTTACGTCCTAAGCAAACTTTCCGATACTCACGTGGCTTAAGAATGAGGTTCTCCTCAAGTAGAATTTCCTCTGTCAGTCGCTCGTGGATTGACTCATCATTGATGATGACACCATTAAAATCAAATAAAACTGCCTTTAAACTCATGGCATTGTATCAAAAGCTGGAGATGGAAAACCCTGTAAATCTTCATTATCCACTGTGTCGTCTCTTTGTACAGAAGTGTAACGTCGTACATCTGTTCGCACAGTACCATCTTCAGATAAAATTGGTTTCACGCCACTTGTAACTTGATTTATCCACCATACATCCTGGGTTTGCACTGCTTGAAATCCTGTAGCACCCATCCACGCATCCACACTTCCAGCAGCATATTCACGAATATACGGCTCCTCAAACACATTATTCAACCAATCTAATTGACGCAAAGTGTTTTGATTTCCATCCAAAATCAGCACTTGTCCACCAGTTACCAGCAAGCGGAAACATTCTTGTAAAATTGCCACAGCTGCTGTTGTTGGTGTTTCGTGGAATAACAAAGAAGCTGTAACCAAGTCGAAAGAAGCATCAGGGAAACCCGTCTTCTGTGCGTCCCCATGTCGCCAATTTATGTCTAAACCAGTCTTTTCAGCTTTGTGAGAAGCACGTACCAACATATAAGGCGATAAATCTAAGCCGATGACTTCTGCCTGAGGGAAAGCCTGCTTTAACATCAAAGTTGTGGAACCTGTTCCACAGCCCAAGTCAAGAATACGTCGCGGCTGTACTTTGATCGAATCTATTAAAGCCTGACGCACTATAGTTTCAGTAGGCGGGAGAACATATTGGGTAATAGGATCGTAGCTCACCGCCGCACCTGGCTTGAGATATCCATCCTTAATTCCGTGAAAATTTTGGCTGCTGTAGTATGCCGGTACTGTGACATCAGCGCGTCGAAAGCGGCTGCTTTCTTTTTCCCAATCAACGCTCTCAAAGTAACGCCGTAACCCTTCCTCATCAATGAGCAAACGTACTACAGGGGATAAAAAACGTTCCCAAATTGTATCTTGACGAACTGTCATAAGATTGTGTTTAAGCTGTCGGTTTTTTTAATTTATTGTGATTTTATTTACAAATTTTAATATATTTTTTACAAGAAGTACTCGTCATCTAATCAATACATCATGTATTATATAAATAATACAAAAGCAACTACTTGCTGGGAGTGGCACTTAGGTAATGCCCATCGTTATCTGGTTGTGGTGGGCATTATCCATTTAACTTAGGACTTACGCAACGATAATTGGTCATTGCGAGCGGAACAGAGTGAAGCGAAGCAATCCTGATCTTGACGAGATTGCTGAGTCCCTTCGGGACACGCTGCGCGTTCGCTCGATTCGTGCGCTTTGCGCTTACGCTTAGCTCGCTGCAAACGAAAATACGTTACCTTTGCCTAAATCCTATAACTAACACATGTCTATTTGTAAGTAGGAAATAAAATGAAATACTGTGCAAAATTAAAATTGCAGTGAAACTGCCCCTATAATCCGAAATCTTAAATTGAAAATTTTAAAGAATTATGGCTTACGAAGAGTTAAAACTTTCAACACCATCACCCATTCTGTCTTGGGCAAATCACCCTTTGGGTTCAGAAGAAACCAAGATGGCAAAGAATGTGGCATCGCTGCCATTTGTGTATAAGCACGTCGCATTGATGCCAGATGTTCACTTGGGTAAAGGTGCCTTAGTTGGTTCTGTCATTGCAACCAAAGAAGCAATTATTCCGGCTGCTGTGGGTGTGGATATTGGTTGCGGTGTCTGTGCCATAAAAACACCATTTAATAGTGATCAACTGGAAGGCAAGCTAAAGAAAATTCGCTTGGATCTTGAAGCAGAAATTCCTACAGGTTTCAACGAAAATAAAGACGTTGAAAAAAGTGTCACCAATTGGCAACGCTGGCGTGATTTCCAAGACTTGCATCAAGGTGTTCAAAATTTGCAAGGTAAAGCGATGAAACAAATGGGTTCTCTCGGTGGAGGCAATCACTTCATTGAAGTTTGCCTCGATACAGAGAACCAAGTTTGGCTGATGTTGCATTCCGGTTCCCGCCATATTGGGAATAATCTAGCCCAGTGCCACATTAATACAGCTAAAGAATTAGCAAAAATGGCAGGTAATAAATTACCTGACCCCGATTTAGCTCATTTTGTCGCTGGTACGCCAGAATTTCAAGCATACTGGCATGATTTGCAGTGGGCGCAGAATTATGCGCGTTTCAACCGTGAGGTGATGATGGGGCGTTTTAAGCGCATCGTCGAAAAGCATCTAACGGGTGGTAAAGCGACTAAGCCTTTATTGGAAGTGAACTGCCATCACAACTACGCTGAAAAAGAAGTGCATTTTGGCGAGGATGTCTACGTGACTCGCAAAGGTGCAGTCCGTGCAACAGAAGAAGACTATGGCATTATCCCTGGTTCGATGGGGGCTAAATCTTACATCGTTAAGGGTAAGGGTTCTGCCAACAGTTTTTGCAGTTGTTCCCACGGTGCCGGACGTTTGCTATCAAGAAGTAAGGCAAAAAATACCTACACGCTTGATGATTTGATTGAGCAAACAAAAGGTGTAGAGTGCCGTAAAGATACAGGCGTTTTGGATGAAATTCCCAGCGCTTATAAGCCGATAGATGAGGTGATGAATAATCAAGCGGATTTGGTTGAGGTTGTAGCAACACTCAAGCAAGTCCTTTGTGTGAAGGGTTGAATTTAGGCTTGCCCATAAGTAGGTCGGTGTAAATAATTCTTGTTGGAATAAGGCAGGGAGCACCCGAGCAGGGAGAGAAAGAGTTTGAGCCTTATTTACTTTTCTTCACACAGTTTGGTTTTATTGCACCGACTTACTTAATTCTCGTTTCACCCCACCCCGAGGGATCTAGTTGTTGCAGTTCTTGCAAGGGGGGAAAGAAGAACCTTTGAAAACTAAAGTTCCCTGTACCCCTGCCATTTGTTATCCACACAAATCCGTAATTCACTTTTTCGCTAGTGAAGAAATTATAATCAACTTGACGCGATATGAAAGTATGAGACAGGCATTAGCTGTTTTCGGTCTTGGTGTTGCATTGGCTATGGCAGCGCTGCCGCCCGTGGCAGCAAAAGCCGCTTCCGATCTGATCATTCCCGGTCAAAGTATCGGGCAGACACACCTCGGCAGCAATGGTAATTTCTACCTCAACAAGCTCCCCAAACCAGATGCTGTAGATGTGGGTATGTCACAGTTCCGAGGGGTCTGGGTTTCAAAAAACAAAAGTCGGACTGATACGCTGTTCATTCATACAGTCAGCAACGGTGCACTGAACGTCCAGCCGCTTTCTGGCTCTAGTATTGATGTGATTCGAGTTACATCTCCTTGGTATCATACGCATGAGGGCATCTCTACTGCGAGTACCAGAGTGCAAATCTTCCGCCGCTTCCCCAACGCGCATCCGGTAGATGGAAACCCGACAATATATGATGATGCAAAGCTTGGTATCGCTTTTGAATTTGCAAAACAAGCAAACGCCTCCTCACCCTGCATTGCCATAATGGTTCATCCCCCCGATAATGTGCATTTGGCGAACACTGAGAATGTCAATAACATCCTGCACGAGAAAAATTGACATGGTGTTAACAAACAGTAACTAGAAAGGAAAAAATTATAAACAGCAGCTATTTGCTGACTTCAATTCTCGAATTCATTACGACCAAGGCAGATTTTACGCTCCTATTGGCGTTAAGCCTAGCTCTTTGTCCGAGAGTGCGGTTTCTCTTAGGGGCTAGGAATCGCCTAATTCAACTGGTCAAACTTCAAAGTGGACAGAAAATTCTGGATATTGCAACAGTACAGGTATCATTTTTGATTTGTGAACATCGGGCATGTTCAGATTCCCGACTTCTTAAAGAAGTCGGGAATCTTGTTGTTCAGGTTATTTAGGAATCAGGTAGAAAGCACGAGAAAAAAGCAAAACAAAAGTGTGTATTTGCTTAGGACTGTGTACCATCAACGACTTAAAACGAAGGAGCTAATGGGCGACGAGGTGTCCCGCCACCACCAACACGCTCTGAACCATTGTTCGCTACTACCTGAAGGTACTTTGGCAGTACTTGCAGACCTTCCCATGAAAGCTGTTTCACCTCTTCGTCTGCTGAGGGCTCAGCGTACAGGTTAAGGTGACCCCGATCCACTACATAAGCACCGTAGTCTTGGAGGGCGCGAGCCAGCTCGTAGATCGGTGTGCCCGGTGGTCCGACTATAGCCTGGATGTCTACGTCTGGCGGAATTGCCAACAACGAACCCATGTACAGATTCCCCGTCCCTGTATAGCTGCTGCCTTTGCCGTCGTCATCAGCCCAGTTCGCAGGCCATACATAAGGCTTTCCACTAGGGGTGTTCTTATTTAAGACGGCAGTTGTGAGCGAGATTCGCAGTGCGTGTCGAATTCCGTTGTAGAGTTCCCCTTTGCGGATCAGTCCAGCTGTACACGAGCCGCCGTAGGCACACGAGCCGTGGTACGTGTCAAAAACTCCAGGACCTTTCAAGTCAATTTTGTTGGGGTACGGTGCTTCAAGGTTGCTATCAGCCCGCCTCTTTGCCCAGAGCATCTCGATGACGGAATTGTGGGTTTCGTCGATGATGTGCAAATGACCGTCCTCGCTAGAATCCGGTACAGCGGCGTCTGGCACGTGCACCTCGAAAGCAAGTTTGTCGTAGTCCGTGCTATAAATATTGCGCATCGGATCAGATGCATCAGCCATAAAGATCGGGATAGACCAGTCTGTTGTATTGATCTGAAGACCGTACTTTAACGCTTGTGTCGTCCACTCGGACGAACTCACCGACTCGAACTGCGCCTCAGAGCCGATCGGCATGTTCCACGGACTGTGTGCATCAAATGGCCAATAAGCGGGGTCGCGTGTCTCGCCCGTCGTGTTGATACTATCCAACACGACGGGCGAGAAGTCAGCATTTGGGGTCGGCTTGCTCTGGGCCGGCATAATTGGCGGCACGCCGGACAGGACAAAAGTAATCACTCCCAGCAGGACGAGCCGTGCAAACCTATAACGTGTGACACGGTGTGGGCATTGCACTGATATGCGTTGCTGGAGCTTGGAATCCATTATCGGTGTTTTAGGCTTCATAGTCAGTGATTCACCCACCATGTTTTGTCATGCGATAACCTTACAGAGTTGAAGTAGAGTAACTTTGTCCAGAGAAAAATTGAGGATTACTACTAAGCGTTGGAGTATTGACTTTTTCCAAATTCGCCAGTGACCGAGGCTGAGTGTTGTCCACATTCGAGCTATCTTGACCAGGCTGGCTGGTTGAAAAATGACTCGGAGTCAGAGTGTCCAATAAGCCGACATAGTTTTGTCCAGAGTTCAACTGAGAATTTAATTCAGAGCCTTGACTAGGAGTGAGCACAGAGTTGTCAATTCCCTTGCCTTGTGTGAGAGTGTCCTGGCTAAGACCACTGTAGAGATGATCAGCCTGAGTAATATTACCACACAGTAGCTTATCACCACTGACAGTGAATATAGGGGTACTGCTGCTGGATCTATCGTTACCGGGCACTTGAGTAAGACTACCATCCGAAGCATTGCTAGAGCTATTTCCATTAACAGCGACAGGGGTAAGGCTATCATTAGGATTATTGTTGGAGGTATTACCTGTGGCGTCTACAGGGGTACCTTTAGTTGAGCTATTGTCACTTACAGATGCTGGGGTAATGGCTGTAGCCAGATTAGAACTATTGTCAGTCACAGAATTGCTTACGTTTTGGCTGGTGTTCTGCAAATTACTCAAATCAGGCTGTGCAATATTAATAGATGCTGTGACATTGATGTCAGTGGGGTCATTTGAGTTCTTAGCTGGCCATTGAGTATTTCCCCCACCATCGCTGAGTTGATCAGTAACTTGGTTTTTAATGTTCCAATTGTTACCACCATTATAAGCAACGTTATTTGCAAAGGTTGAGTTTTTAAGAGTAGTGGACGAACCTCCTCCAGAAATGCCTCCACCTTGCCACCCAGCGTAGTTGTTAGCAACAGTCGTACCATCGACAGTGACGGCATTAGAGCCATTAGCTAAAGCGATCGCTCCACCCATCCCATTTTTGCCGTCAGTACTCTCGGCTCGATTACCAGAGAACGTACTCTCGGTGATGGTACCTGGCGATTGTTCTCCTACCCACAAACCACCACCTTGCTCCAGTGCCCGATTATCTGTGAAGGTGGTGTTGTTGATAGTAAACTCACCATTACCAATTCGCAAACCACCGCCGAGTGAATCACCTTGACTATCCAGAACGACCTCATTTTTAGTAATTGTGGAATTGTCAACGATGATCTTGTCTGGGGGATAAGCATACAGAAAAAGTCCTCCCCCTTGTCCAGCACCTTTGTTACCCTCAAATTTGCTGTTGCGAATGGTAATTGTGCCGCCTACAGAACCATGATCGAAATTCGCTCCAGAGGCATTCGCTCCATCAGTATAGATGGCTCCACCGTAACCTATGGTATTAGGACCGATCGGACCTCCAGCAGTTGAGTCATTATTGTGGAAAGTAGAGTCTTCTACTGTGAGTGTACTCAAGACAGTGTTGATTGCACCGCCATTGGTTCCCTTGTTATTATCGAACTCACTACCTTTGACCGTGAGAGTACTGTTAGTATTAACTGCGATCGCTCCGCCACCGCGTTCGCTTTTACCAGCAGTACCATCGTTACCCTCAAACAGACTGTTAGTGATGGTGTTGGCTGTATTAAACCCTGCCCAAATTGCACCTCCTCCATTTCCTGAAGAGGCGTTATTTATAAATTTGCTATTCTCTACGTTAAGAGTGGTGAGCTTATCACTAGTCACTGTCCGAATTGCACCTCCGGCACCATTTTCACCTTCACCACTGGATTTTCCATTGGCAAGGGTCAAATTTCGCAACGTAAAACTTGAGCCTGGTGTTGTGACATCGAAAATTCGGCTGGCATTATTGCCACTAATGGTTAGACCACTAGTACCTGCACCATCAACTGTCAGGTTTTTGTCAACTGTGAGTTCACCTGAGGTAAGGTTAATTGTTTGATTGGCGAGGTTAGAGCCAAATTGAATGGTATCACCTGATTTTGCTTGAGCGATCGCTTCTCTAAGAGAACCAGCACCATTGTCAGCATTAGACGTCACGTTAATAGTACTCATGTTCTATCAATCCTTGTTTGTTGTTTGTCTTGACCAAATCAGGACTTACGCACGAACAACGTAACCATAGTCATTGCAACCTCTGGGAAGCAATCGCAACCCACTGTTTTTAGTAGCGCGTGCGTAAATCCCCACAAATAACTTATGAACAATGACAAAGTGATCCAGATGTAGGTAAAACACCTATCGGTCCTTGATATGTTCCGATAGACAACAACCTTCTGACCATGACCTGATAGGCATGATCATATGAGTTGCACCTCATATAGACGCGCTGATTATGTCATTACCGATAGTTGCGCTCTTGACTCTAGTTAACTCAAGCAAGAGCGTTGCTCAAGGGTGGATCTAGTCACCCTTAGCACGAACAGAGTTACCATAGAGTCTGGTACTTGCCTCTGATATTGAAACTCTTGCCTACTCTTGTTAACAGTTAACAGTTATCAGTTATCAGTTATCAGGCTAGGAAACGGACGAGTCCACCCCTTGTTCACTGCCGCTGGTACTGGTCACTGTTCACCCTTCGGGTTCGCCAGATGCCTACGGAGGGAAACCCTCCTGCAGCACTGGACTCACTGTTCACTGTTCACTGGTTTAAGAGGCAGAGTGGTTTTTATTTCAGATTTGTTTGTTGAATTTCGCTGTCCCTAATTGCTGAGTTTTTAGTTGTTGATGGGAAATAGAGACACCAGAAAGATTGAAATGTGGAATGAACACTTTAGCAACTTGTGCGTTTTTATTGTGTGTAGTGTTCAAGACAATCATCTCGGCTTTTGGTGTCATGCCTTTAATCAGCAAAGGAACCTTTACTAGTTGAGACTCACTCAACATTGGGGTATTTCTAGTGAAAGCCTGAAGCATTTGGCTGTACATAGTAAATTCTTGTGATTACGGGTTTGCTGCAGATACTTGACTTACACAACACTAAGCACCTGTACGTTGCATTAGTATTTCAGCGATCAAGAAGCATGAGTTGCTTAGCTTTTGGTAGACACCCGTTATTCAGTCGATTTACTCTAGGCAAGCAAGTTTTTTAATTTTCTCGCTTGATACTGTCAAAGAACTTTTAACACTCTTTGCTCTTACTCTGATGAAGCTTTAAAAGCTGAAGTTGTTTTTTGAAAGTATGCACCTTAAATATTATTTGCACCTTTTTCTACCGAAAATGTCAATTTATTTCTAACTTCATGAAGCTTTTATCTTTATGAGCAAAAATCTTTATCATAAATTTTTAATTCACGTCTAAAGTCTAATTGACGGAAGTTCAAAAGCGTGCATATTTAGAGATAAACATTTGTCATGCCCTACTTGGCTGTATAGCGTGAAAATTTTTTATTTTCTTTATTTTTCTTGTTCCAGAAGTATCATAAGCATTTATACTTAAATAAAACTTGTTATTTTATTTGGAGAATCGCGGCGTTTCATACCATTCAAAAGTGTTCACAAAGTGTTTGTTGCAATCAACCATAACAATATAGTTTACCGTTGCAGTGTACCGTCGAAGAAGACGGTTCTGTTTGTGTCATTTATCTACATACAGGAATATCAACCATGACTGTTGCTACAGCTACGTTTCCTATAAACCTTGGTGCTTATAAGCAAATAGCACTGAACCCTGCCAATCCAACTCTGAGCGATGAGCAACGGGAGACACTCAAAGCCAATATTCAACTCTGTCGTGATGCAATTGTTTTCTTCACAGCCACAGGAGCTGCTAGCGGTGTAGGCGGTCATACTGGCGGTCCTTACGATACAGTACCAGAAGTCGTTATCCTCGATGCCTTATTCCGGGGGGCACCAGATAAATTCGTACCAATTTTCTTTGATGAAGCTGGACACCGCGTTGCTACCCAGTACCTTATGGCTGTGTTGCATGGTGAGTTAAGTGCTGAACAACTTGTTCATTACCGCCAAGCTGGTGCAAAACTACCTGGACACCCCGAACTCGGCTTAACTCCAGGAGTTAAGTTCAGTTCCGGACGCCTGGGACACATTTGGCCTTACATCAATGGTGTCGCACTGGCAAATCCGAATAAGGTGGTTTTCTGTCTCGGCTCTGACGGTTCCCAACAGGAAGGTAACGATGCGGAAGCAGCACGTTTAGCAGTTGCCAAGAATCTTAATGTCAAGCTCATTATCGATGATAATGATGTCACAATCGCCGGACATCCTTCGGAATACTTACCAGGATTTAGTGTCGCTAAGACATTAGCTGGTCACGGACTCAGCGTTAATGAAGGAGACGGCGAAGATTTGGATGATTTGTATCGTCGTATCTGTCAAGCAGTGACGAGTGATGGACCAGTAGCTTTGGTGAACAAGCGCAAGATGGCTGTGGGAATTGAAGGTATCGAAGGTTCGACTCATGGTCATGATGTGATTCCAGCTGATAAGGCGATCGCCTACTTGGAAAAGCGCGGACTCACTGAAGCCGTTAGATATCTCAAAAGTATTCAAAAACCCAAAAATAACTATACCTTCATCGGTTCTGGCGATAAGTTGGGTTCCAACCGCACCGTGTTTGGCGAAGCTGTGGTGTCCGTCCTTGATCGCTTGAGTGAAACCGAGCGTAAAGAAAAGGTCATGTGTATCGATAGTGACCTGGAAGGATCCTGTGGACTGAACAAGATTCACGACGCTCACCCAGAAATCTTCGTGAGTTCTGGCATTATGGAGCGAGGAAATTTCTCCGCAGCTGCTGGTTTCGGTATGGAAAAAGGTAAGCAGGGTATTTTCGGCACCTTCAGCGCATTTCTGGAGATGTGCGTTTCCGAAATTACAATGGCGCGGCTGAACTACTCCAACGTCCTATGTCACTTCTCTCACTCTGGCGTAGATGACATGGCGGATAATACCTGTCACTTCGGTTTAAACAATTTCTTTGCCGATAATGGCTTAGATGACGGCTACGAAACGCGACTGTATTTCCCCGCTGACGCAGCTCAAATGAAAGCTTGTGTTGAAGCAGTATTTTTTGACCAGGGACTCAGATTTATTTTCTCCACCCGGTCTAAAACGCCGAATATTCTCGATGCCAATGGCAAAGACTTACACGGCGAAGGCTACACCTTTACTCCGGGTAAAGATGAAGTTGTGCGTGAAGGAACTGCTGGTTATATCATCAGCTTTGGTGAAGCACTATACCGCGCAGTTGACGCCGTGGAACGTCTCAAACAGCAAGGAATTGATGTCGGCTTAATTAATAAGCCAACACTCAACGTTATTGATGAACAAATGCTGGCAAAAGTTGGTAAAGCCCCGTTTGTATTGGTTGTTGAATCTTTCAACCGCCGCACAGGATTGGGTAGCCGCTTTGGTACTTGGTTACTTGAGCGTGGACTGACACCAAAATTTGCTCACTTAGGAACTCACAAAGAGGGATGTGGTGGTTTATGGGAACAGTACCCCCATCAAGGAATTGACCCTGAAGGCATCATCAGTAAAGTTAAGGAACTTATTGGTTAGTCGCATTATTTCCATTTTTACAAAGAATGTGTCGTTTTTCCTCCGTTTGGCTTTACCTTGCGGGGGATTTTTATAACCCAAACAGAGTGTTCAGAACGGTTGCTGATAAGATAATTTACAAGAATAATAACTAATGCAATCTTCTGGAGAGCATCCTAAATGTGTAAACTAATTTGATTTTGTAGTGGGGGGATCTTGCCCCCTTTGGTAATAAAGTAGGGATCAAGATGCACACCATACCCTTCTTTTTTACAAAATTGGGATGCTCCCATATTACGTTGCATCCCTTGAGTTTTACACCTCTGAAATCTCCAAAAACCATCTTTAACAACAACGGTATTGTTTTATCACTTGATGGGGGAGAATCCTCTGATTAGTACGCTCTTGAATTTATCCTAATTTTTGTTATATTTTCTACTTTTTTATTCCTTGATAACAAAGTAAAAATCTATATAGATGCATTGATATTAGAGTGTCATTTACAAGTGATACCCGTTTACTTGTCATCGTTGTGTTATTTAAATAACTTTGTATAAAAAACTATTTGCTTGCTTTTAGCCAACCTCTTCAAAAAGAAAATCAATACACTAACGGACAAATTGTGAAAGCACCTTAGAGTATCAAATAAATCTCTGCTCAACTTGACTTTAGCCAACACTTTCACTGGGCACTCTAACAAGGTAAAGAGGAGTGTTCAGGTTATTCAAATCTCTAGACGAGAGCATCAGATTTCGCTTCCTTAAAAGCTATGACTGAAAACGCTAGGCAAGTGGAAGTGTTATCCAGTTCATAAGGAACGTCTTGATAAGAATACTGGCAAAGTCATGCGTTTCTTTGTCACAAGCTAATGACAATCCAATTAGGATTTTGCAAACCCAACAGCTTTGATGATTCAAAGAAAAGATTCAATCTTATTAGCAATTATTCATTTTTTCAACCCAAAGATTGAGGCTCAAAAATTATGAAAGTAGTTAAATGGGTAGACACTTTTCTGCTCACAGTTACACTTGTAAGTGTTCAGACTTTCGCTAATCAAACTTTAGCTACTACAAAGCTCAAGCAGCATCTTGATACGCCATATTCTCAAATGACGACAGGGCAATCACTCTCTACTGATCAACAGATAACCAGAAAACTTAACCCTTCTACTGTTATAGCGTCTCAAATTAATTCAGTTTTCACAAATTTTCAAACCTATGTAGAAAACAAAGTATATTCAATTTCTTATCCACTAGGGTGGTTTTTCACAAGAAGCTGTAGTGAATTAGCTTATATTACGAATCTAAAAATGGCAATAAGAGGTGGAGGAAAAATTCCCCAAAATTTTATTAAAACTGATGTTCAAATTATTTCCGAAAAAATTCAAACAACTTTCACTGAAAACCTCAGCTATTCAGAAGAAAATGGAGAGAGGCTAGTTAAAAAGGAAAATATTAATGTGGATGGTAAAAATGGTATGAGGATGTGGTACTCTAGTGGAGAGACAGAAACAATGATTACTTTATTACCTTATAAAGATAACAATACCGCTTGTATTACTACTTTTTACACAAGAAACAATTCAAACTATATACCTATTTTTGAAAAGATACACTCCTCCTTCAAAGTTTTGAGTTGATAAACTTAACATTATAAAATTGTATATGGCCTTGTGACTTCGAGTTGTACTGCACGGGCAATAGCTAGCACGTGATTTTCTTTGAGTTCAGAAATGATTTCCAAATACAAAGATGCGTAGATTGGCTAGAACAATGCAAAACCCAACCCAACTTTTACAAGCATTGTAGGCGTTGGGTTAATGCATTGTAGCTAAAATACAAAAATTGCAATTATTTTTTTAATTCATATAGAATTCCTATAGGAATCCGGTTTGACTTCTGAATTACTCGTAGAGACCCTTAACAGGGAACGCTTAACAAGGAACAGGAAACTAGGTACAGCTCCCTGTTAAGGGTCTCTACTTTGTGATTCACCCTAGTGGGAACGGCCACGCCTTACGGTGAGACCAGCGCTCTTGGTAGGGTTTTCCTCGTGCCGGCTCTGGCGGAGCGCGTTAGCTCCGCCAGATGCCTAGGTCGGGAAAGCCGTCATTCGCACTGGTCTCGCCAAATCAAACCGGATTCCTATATGAGCCTATTCCTTTAGGTAGATTTTTAGTATTCTTCGCTCAGAAATAGCTAAAAAAGGGATTGATGAACTTAAAAACGAAGACTGACGTGAGTATAAGCGTTGTAACTCCTATTTTTTGTGGATAACATAAAGAATAGTTCTTTAAAAGCTTCTCTCACCGCGTTTAGCGTCAGTTTTTTTATGGACATTCAGTTAATCAACATCGGCTTTGGCAACATCGTGTCTGCCAACCGAGTAGTTGCCATTGTCAGTCCAGAGTCTGCCCCGATTAAGCGGATCATCACCGATGCGCGCGATCGCGGTCAACTGATCGACGCAACTTACGGTCGCCGTACTAGGGCTGTTATCATCACTGATTCCAGTCACGTTATTCTTTCGGCGATTCAACCGGAAACGGTAGCGAATCGCTTTGTGATCACACGTGATCACCATCAAGCTGTAGATAATTGACTAAAGGTAGGTCTATAGTCCCACGTCTATTTGCGCCATACCAGCAGTAACATGTGAATAACAGTGGTTTTATGTCACCCAGGCTACAAAATTTCGTTAGTCAGGAGTCGTCAGACTCATGGCTAATGAATAGTATCTACTGAATCAATTCACAGGTTAAACGGATGATGCAAGTTATAAGCACTAAAAGTGGTGCTACTACTAAGGAATGCCCGCCAACAGGCAAGCTAATTATCTTGACTGGTCCAAGTGGAGTTGGCAAAGGCACTCTAATGCGATCGCTCTTACAGCGTCATCCCCAACTACATTATTCTGTATCCGTGACGACTCGTTCTCCTCGTCCAGGGGAAACGAACGGCAAAGACTATTATTTCGTCAGCCGTAGAGAGTTTGAAGAATTGGTTGCTACAGGGGAATTATTAGAGTGGGCAGAATTTGCTGGTAATTATTACGGCACTCCGCGAGAAGCCGTAATGAACCAAATTCGCTCTGACAAAAGGGTTGTGCTAGAAATTGAGCTAAAAGGAGCACGACAAATTCGGACTTCTTATCCTAGCGCCCTCAGCATTTTCATTTTGCCGCCTTCTATAAGTGAATTAGAAAAACGAATACGTGGTCGGGCACAGGATTCAGACGAGGCGATCGCCCGTCGTCTGCGCTGTGCTCAAGAAGAAATAAATGCTGCTGATGAGTTTGATATTCAAATTGTTAATGACGATTTTGAAAGCGCTCTCAATTCCATAGAAGCAGCCATACTGAGTTAACGCTCGTTGGTAAAACCCTCGACGCTGTTGGAGGTAAAGTCATAACTAAAGGACGCAAGAAAAAGTTACGTAAACCTTTTCCTTGCGTCCTTTATCTTTTGTAATCTGTCTGGCGGCTTTTTGATAGAGGTATTATGACCTCATGCCTCAGAACACTTATTAGCCAAACAAACCTTGAATCAGAGTGATATTACTAGTTAAAAAGTAAGCGACTACTCCACCACCAATACCACCGATTAACAAAGCACTGGCAAAGCCATTCCAACCTTCACCAGATTTAAAAGCATTAGGAGGATTGGGTGCAGTAACAGTCACGCTTGGTTCAGGAGGATTGCTAGCAGCATATAGAGATATGACTCCAGTCATAAGGACTATGAAGCCCAAGGTTGACAGTAATCCCGCTAAGTTGGCATTAGGCGTATCGCGCAGGGGACCGAGTTTGGCAAATGGACCAAAAACCCAGTAACCATGAGCCATACCAACTTCTAGTCCTCTCCTGAATGGAGTTAGTCCTGGGCGATAGGCGGGCAAATTACTGATGAACCACTTAACCAAGGGAGAAGAATTAACCGGTGTTTCTAAGTTGCCCCGTTGTGGATCACGCAATTCAGGGAAAACAACTTCGCGATTCCTAGGATCGCTGGCAAGATTTTTTGATGCATCTACTGCTTGCATATTTTCTGTGTGCCTCTCAATAAAGTGTTGGCAGTGTTCTCCGTAATTTACGGCATAGGATGGAAAAGTAAATCAGGGAAAAAGCGATTAAATTCAATCAAAATGCCAGCAGTGATAAACAACCATATGGTAGTTATGACTGGTGCTGTGGAAAGAAACTTCACAAAATGATTTTGGTTCATTAATCTATACTCCAAAATGTGTGAATGACTGATGTTGAATTAACGCGGCGAAATGGGGATTTCTTCATCTTTGGCTGTTAGTTGACCAGACAGTAGTTGTTGTACCGCTGCTGCAGGCCAAGCGAAGCCTGATGCCATAATTGGAAGCGCTAGAGCAACATCAATCTGAATTTCTTTTTGTTCAACATCGCTCCCTTGTTTTTTAATGACCTGTAGGTAGGTACGACCTACCCAGCCAATCCAGCCAGCGATGTAGAGAAAAAGAATGCTAGGAATCAGAAAGTCACCAGCGCGATCTAAGCGACCATCTACTATGAGATGAGGTAAACCTTCTGGTCCGCACAGGGCTTGAGAATAGCGCTCAAACCGCTTTTTCCCAGATTCGGGGTCAGCTGTTGTATTCCGGGCAGATGCTGCTCTCTCCTGAAAGCTAGGGGATTCAGCACATGGTACAAGATTCTCCCCAAGCGCTAAAGCTGGTGGGGAAAAGTTGAACCAAACACAAATAGCTAGAACTAAAGCAAACAAGCGACGCATGGAATTGTTTCCTTTTATTACGAAACAAAAAGTTTTTTGTACAAAACGAAGCGGCTTGTACAATCTTGATTTGTAGAACTAGGATGTCATGATACTCTTGCGCGTGAACCGAGTAAAGTTGAAGTAAATAAAAGTTAAAGCTTCTCAAACCAGTTCTTATGAAGTTCTGAGTTCGCAAGTCAGTTATAAGTAAAATTTTTCCAGAATTTTACTCACAACCGGGCACTCAGTAACCTACTGCCTTTTGTGCAAGAGAAACACCTGTAGCCGAATAGCTCCTTTGTACTTACCATTTTATTGTAGCAATGGCAACTGTTTTAGCAATAGAAACGAGCTGTGATGAAACTGCCGTAGCAATTGTAAACAATCGTCAAGTTTGTAGTAGTATTATTGCTTCGCAAATTCCAGTTCATCAGCAGTATGGTGGAGTTGTGCCGGAAGTCGCATCCCGGCAGCATCTAGAAACGATAAATGGGGCGATCGCCCAAGCCATGGAACAAGCAGAAGTAGATTGGGGTAAAATTGACGGCATTGCGGCGACTTGTGCTCCTGGGTTGGTTGGGGCGTTATTGGTCGGGTTAACTGCCGCCAAAACCTTAGCAATGGTACATAAAAAGCCATTTTTGGGTGTTCATCATCTCGAAGGTCACATTTACGCTACTTATTTAAGTGAGCCAACCTTAGAGCCTCCTTTCCTTAGCTTACTAGTTTCTGGTGGTCATACAAGCTTAATTTACGTCAAAGATTGTGGTGTGTATGAGACCTTAGGAGAAACTCGTGATGATGCAGCTGGTGAAGCGTTTGATAAAGTGGCACGTTTATTGAATTTGGGATATCCCGGCGGGCCAGCAATTGACAAGCAAGCATTGCAGGGAAATCCGCAAGCTTTTACACTACCAGAGGGGAAAGTTTCTCTACCAGGTGGTGGATATCATCGGTATGATGCAAGTTTTAGTGGGTTAAAAACAGCAGTGTTGCGGTTGGTACAGCAATTTGAGAAAGATGGACAGTTTTTACCAACAAAAGATGTGGCGGCTAGTTTTCAGGAAACTGTAGCACGCTCCCTCACCAAAAGGGCAATAACTTGTGCTCTAGATTATGGTCTTTCCACCATTGCCATTGGTGGAGGCGTAGCAGCCAACAGTGGGTTAAGACAACATTTACAACAAGCAGCACAAACTCATAACCTACGCGTGCTATTCCCTCCCCTAAAATTTTGTACCGATAATGCCGCTATGATTGGTTGTACTGCTGCTGACCACCTCAACAGAGGTCATACTTCGCCTCTGACCTTAGGCGTTCACTCTAGGTTAGCGCTGAGCCAAGTTATGGAGTTGTATAAAACTGGTACAGATAATCTTTAACTTGACTCTATTAACAATTGACGACTGACGATTGATTCTTGACGACAGAGCGAATATGAGTAGCAACTGCATCCGGCTGTTCCAACATTGCTAAGTGTCCGCAATCAGGAATTTCGATCACATTGTCACCACAGTAAGAAAAAAGAGGGTGAAAGCTAGCTAAATGACGGACATACTTAGGTTCCATAACCTTGTCTTCCGCACCAGCTAAGAAATAAATTGGTTGCTTAAGTTGAGCAACCAGCTGGGGCAAATAGTTAATTTCTTCCTCTGTTGTAGAATCTAGCAACGCTCCCAAAGCAGCTTCTGGATCGGCAACAACAAAATCAATAACCCGCTGCCGTGCCCAATTACGCTCCAAAGGACGTGCTACACTCGCTCTAGTAAACAATAAATCAATCAGAGGCAATTGCCCAAGCCATTTAGGGCGAACTTGCAAAAACCGCTGACCTGCTGAACGAAACTGCTCAAAAGCTTCCTTGAGGTAAATTCCACCACCAGAGTTAATGCAAATAACTCCTTTGACACATTCCGGCATATGGGCAGCACCCCAAAGGGCGATCATGCCTCCCAAAGAGTGACCAATCAACCAAGCACTCTTGACGTTTAGCTGTTTGAGAAGATCTGCTAAATCTTGAGTATAGGCAGCCGGAGTATACACAGAATCAAAGGGATCAACAACGGCACGACTAGATTTAGTATTTTGGGTGAAATAATTCTGTTCTTGACTAAAATCAGTTTTTAATTTACGTTGCGACTCCCCAAAACCTCTTAAATCATAAGACAGACACTGAAAATCATCTGACAACCGAGAAATTACAGGTTGCCAATATCCACGGCTATTGAGCCATCCGTGGATAAAAACTAAGGTCTGGGGGTAGGAAGTAGGAGCTGTGAGTTCGTATGCGTGTGGAACGCCCAAGATTTCGATGGTTGCCATATTTCTATCGTACCCCGTTCACTTCGGGAGTTGGCAAGGTAAGGAGATGGGAAAATGGGGGGACATGAATTCTGGTGTCATACACAATTTATTCTTAAATGTTTCCGTTTTAGCTAATTTCTTCTTAGCTCCACAACAAAATGCTAAAGTTGAAAAAGACTAGTGTAAGATGCACGCTTAATGACTACTGTCATCGGAAAATTCCGCCAACAGACAAAACAACTGTATGTGTTGCGGGATACAACGTCGGTAGTTTAATCACAAGTGAATCAGCACTCTTATCAGTCAAAACCACCTCGTATATACTACCTGAACCACGTTGGCATGGGTTTTTGGAAAACTTGGTTTAGTACATCAGAAGCTAACTCAACAACTAGGACAACACCCTCAGAAGAGTATGCAGTTGAAACTGTAGGTAACTCAGGCTCTAATGGTGTTGCCGAAGTTAATCAGCAGGAAACTCGTATAGTTTTTAGTACCGAGCGAGATATTGACCTGTATGAACTAGAGGAACTATGCGATTCAGTCGGTTGGTCGCGTCGTCCTTTGCGAAAAGTCAAAAAAGCTATTGAGCATAGTTTTCTTGTCGCCTCTATGTGGCAAGTACGAGGAAACAAAAGGCGACTTATTGGTTTTGCCCGTGCGACGTCAGATCATGCCTTTAATGCCACAATTTGGGATGTGGTAGTTCACCCAGACTTTCAAGCAAAAGGACTGGGAAAGGCACTTATGAAATATGTACTCAAAAAACTCAGGAGCGAAGAAATTAGTAATGTGACTCTATTTGCTGACCCCCATGTCTTAGATTTTTATCGGGGTTTGGGGTTTATGTCCGACCCAGAAGGCATCAAAGGTATGTTTTGGTACCCTCATTAATTTTTAACAGAGACATTACTGTTATAAGTCTATGTATAGGGAAGGCAACAGTTTACAAAAAGCAACAAAGCATGATATGATGTGGATGAATATTTGGCAATATATCAAGTAGAATCTTAAATGAGCTATTGATTGTCGCCAAAAAGCAACAACTAAGTTAAAATAACAAGTTAATCGGGATGTAGCGCAGCTTGGTAGCGCGCCTGCTTTGGGAGCAGGATGCCGCAGGTTCAAATCCTGTCATCCCGATCTTATAGATGAATAGTAAACCCTAGATCTGAATACAGGTTTAGGGTTTATTTATATAGTGCAACCAATTAGCGCAAGCAAACAGGATATCGCTTCAAATTCTGTTACCTTAGGTTGAGCGTGCAAATGACTCAAGCATACATAAATGACTTCCATTATTTTTTGGAGATACCATCAAAAAATTAAATCAAAAAGTCAAAACTGGATTATGCTGCAACTATTTGTTTGATTTGTCAGACAATGTACACTGAAATTGCATATTTTCCTAGAAGCACTAATCATGTTGCTTTGCTATTTCTTCTTTTCTATTAGACAAAATAAATTCCAAGCATTGAAGAAGGCCACAAGAGAGGAAATCTGTAAACCTTGAGACATTTTACGACAAATTTAGAAGGAACGATCTCATATTTATTGTCGTCAACCATAGCTGAAAAAGCCAATAAAATGGCAGAAGACACCCTTGAAGTAAAAAGCACATTTTTCGCCTTTGTTAATTACAGCAATCATCTACCGTTCGAGTGCAATTGTTTAGTAGGGCGAAATTGAAATACCAAAAACAGCACAGTTAATGAGCAAAGAAGGTAATATATCTAGAACTGGTTAATACTGTGCAAATCCAACTATATTGTCAGACTTGATTTTAGAGAAATTGATGCGAGGAGTAGTTATGAATTTATTAGTTCGCTGGGGCACAACATTGACTTTGGTTGGGAGTACTCTGCTAACAACAGTTTTTAGCGGAAATGCTCCAGTGCTGGCATTGACAGAACAACAAATTAAAGAAAAATTAGATCCAGTACCAGTGTTTTTGATTACTAACAACCAGGGTGTGCCTCTCACTCGTACAGTGCCTAACAATACCCAAAATGGGCAAAACGCTCAAAACGCTCAAAATAAACAAGCTACGGTGACAGACGTTTTTATGAGTGGGCAGGAAGCTCAGGCTTTTATTAACGAACTGCGAAATGTCAAAGGTAAAGATCCAAAAATGGCAGATATGTTAAAAAGCCTGCAAGTGACGCCAGTACCTTTGGGGATGATTTATCAGAAACTTCAAGAAAATGCTAAGAAACCAAACAACCTAGTGTTTGCTTTTAATCCTGGAAAACAAGATTTAGAAGGAGCAGTTACATTGCTGCGCCAAAGCGGTAAAGAAGTTAAGCAGTTCCCAAGTGTGCCTGTTTTTATTGTTAGATCTCCGGATAAGGGATATGTATCCGTCAAACGGAAGACTGACAACAAGGAAGTTATTCCTTTGTTCTTGAGTCAAAAAGACGCCCAAAATTTATTAACCCAGGTTAAGCAACAAGTTCCCAAGGCTGATATTCAGGTTGTAGACATAGATGGAGTCATTAAAACTTTGAAAGAGAAAAATGACACTTGGCTCAGCCAAGTCGCCATAGTACCATCTACTGAGAGCATGCAGTATGTCGTTAGCAAGCGAAGTGGTGCTCCAAATCAAAACCTCTCTCCCAAAAAGAAATAAACTTATGCCTGATAGTATAGAGGCATGGCAGATAAGCAGTTATCAGTAACTGGTTTACAACTTTGGCAGTGGCGTAAGGTGGCAATTCAAGCTGCTAATGCCACTGCTATTTTACCTACTGAAGTCGATTGGTTACTACAAGAAGTCGCTGGATTAGATCGCTTGGCATTGCGCTTGGAATCATACAAAAACCAGGCTGAGATTTGTTTGAAATTATCTTTAGAGGATTTAGACAAACTCTGGCAGCAGCGCTTAAATGAACACTTGCCAGTACAATATGTTGCAGGAGCAACTCCTTGGCGAAAGTATAAAATAGCTGTGTCAAACGCGGTTTTGATTCCCAGACCAGAAACAGAGTACTTGATAGATTTAGCTGTCGCTGCGGCGAGAAACAGTACGGTGACACCGTCTTTAGAGCAAGGACACTGGGCTGATTTGGGAACTGGTAGTGGGGCGATCGCCATTGGATTAGCAGACGTTTTCACCACAGCAATCATTCACGCTGTTGACTACAGTCATGAGGCGCTAGTGGTTGCAAAGGCAAACGCTCAAAATTTGGGTTTTGGCGAGCGTATTCAATTTTACCAAGGTTCTTGGTGGGAACCTTTAGCATTGCTCAAAGGTCAATTCAGCGGAATGGTATCTAACCCGCCCTATATTCCCACTAACATCATACCTACCCTACAGCTTGAAGTTGTTAAGCATGAACCACATCTAGCTTTAGACGGTGGCATAGATGGTTTAGATTGCATCCGCCATTTGGTAGAAATTTCTTCCACCTATTTACGCTCTGGTGGGGTTTGGTTGATTGAGATGATGAAAGGACAGGCAGATGCTGTGGGAGAAATGTTGCACAATCAAGGGAGTTACTGTAACATTCAGATTCATAAAGATTTAGCTGGCATTGAGCGCTTTGCTCTGGCATATAGAAAGAGCTAACATCACCAAGTAAAAACTCAGAACTCAGTACAGTCAACAGTGAATTGATCACTGATAACTGATAACTCAATTCTGAGTTTTAAGTTCGCAATTCTGAGTTCTGTTCATGCAAGTTTCCCTAGACACCCTTATCTTAGGCGCACGTGCTGGTAAATTAGTCAGCTTTCCTACAGATACTGTTCCGGCATTGGCAGCTTTATCAGAACAAGGAGAGTTAATTTACGCAGCTAAGCAGCGCAGTCGAGATAAACCCTTAATCTTAATGGCAGCGACTGCTGAAGAAATCTGGTCTTTCACCACGGGTAGTGACGAAGAGTATGAAATTTGGCACAGAGTTGCCAAGAAATATTGGCCAGGAACACTGACTTTGGTGTTGCCTGCCTCCGAACTAGTACCACAAGAAATAATTTCTATTTCTGATGGAGATTCAGCCTCTCAAAAGGATAAGCTTACTCCTGACAGGACAATTGGAATTCGAGTGCCTAATTGTAGAATTGCCCAGACTATCTTGGCACAAACAGGTCCTCTTGTAACCACCAGCGCCAATTTATCAGGTCAACCTCCTTTACAAACAATGGGAGAAATTTCGGCACAGTTTCCTGATGTCTTGACTTTGGCGGCGACAGAATTAAAAGACGAGGTACACGGAGATGGTGTTCCTTCGACTGTTGTGAAATGGACTGGAAACAATTGGCAAGTTTTACGACAAGGTGCAACGAAAATAGATATCTTTAGATAACTAGGGGTGTAGGGGAATAGGGGTATAAGGGTGTAGGGGACTCCACCCATTAGAGATGGAGTTTGAAACAAGGACACCGTGTTTTTAAGCCCTTCGGGCACGCTCCGCGAACGCGCCAAACGCCGTCTTAAAACACATTTTTTTTCTCTTCCCCTTAAAAGGGGAGGCTTCTAACCAATATTCGGGACGGGTTTCCCCTACACCCCTACACCCCTACACCCTTACTTCCGTCCCGATAGCGTAGCGTGCCGTTAGGCATAGGGACTCGGTGATTTTCAAAAAACCAATTACCAAAGAACCCCTACACCCTGAATTTTGCTCAATCAAACAGCCTTAACTGTTCCTTTGCTAGGAATTAATGTCTGAGTGGTAAATTGAACTCGGGCTTTGCAACAGTTGATACCTTGAAGCAGCAGGAAAATTTGATCGTCTGGTGTTCTTTGAATTAACGTGAGTTCGACGGGTTGATTTAGGCACAAAAAAAGGCGCTCGCTGTAAAAGAGTGTGATATCGACGATTGACATACTGGTTTAGTGGTTTGTTAATTCTTACCCTGGATGCCTTGGATCATCTGTTCCTCTGCCTTGATTTGTGAGTTACTCAGGGGAAAAAGATGTTAGATTACCAGAATTTTGAGCGATTTTTGTGCAGCCGTATCAAGCGACGGAACTTAATTATTGGGGCTGGGGTATTGACTGGTTTGGCGATCGCTAACCAATTCAATCAACGAGCGATCGCCCAAGTCCCATTTTCCAGTTATCCCTTCACGCTTGGTGTGGCGTCGGGTGATCCTTATCCAAATAGCGTGGTACTGTGGACTCGTCTGGCTCCCAATCCTTTACAAGGGGGTGGAATGCCATCTGTGAATGTGCCAATTCGTTGGGAAGTGGCAACTGATCCCAACATGAGAAATGTAGTAGCAAAAGGCACTGAAATTGCCATCCCAGAATTAGCTCACTCAGTGAGAGTGGTTGTAAATAAACTCAAACCAAATACATGGTATTGGTATCGATTCATCTCCGGTACGGAAGAAAGCCCAATTGGTCGCACTCGTACCGCTCCTCAGCCAGGTAGCGACCTAAGTAAATTTGCCTTTGCATTTGTTTCCTGTCAGCACTACGAGCAAGGGTACTACACAGCATACAAATATTTGGCGCAGGAAGACTTAAGCTTGGTGGTGCATGTTGGCGACTACATCTACGAGGGAGGAATTACAGCAAATCGTCCTAGACAACACAATAGTCCTGAAATTGTGACTCTGGAAGATTATCGCAATCGTCACGCCCTTTACAAAACCGATTCAAATCTGCAAGCAACTCATGCAGCATTTCCCTGGATTGTCACTTGGGATGACCACGAGGTGGAAAACAACTACGCCAATGCCACTTCAGAAATCGATGATGAACCGGATCAAGACCCTCAAATCTTCCTACAACGTCGGGCAGCTGCTTATCAAGCTTACTACGAGCATATGCCGTTACGACCCTTGTCAAAGCCAGAAGGACCAGATATGCAACTTTTCCGTCGGCTTTCCTTCGGCAATTTGGCGACCTTCCATGTACTAGATACCCGTCAATATCGCACAGATCAGCCTTGTGGAGATGGTACTAAAGAACGTTGTCCAGAAAATTTTGATCCCAATGCAACGATTACTGGTAAACGTCAAGAAAATTGGCTATACCAAGGTTTAGATCGCTCTACGGCTCGTTGGAATATCCTGGCACAGCAAGTTGTTGTTGCTCAGATAGATATGAAAGCAGGAGAAGGCGCAACTTTCAGCATGGATAAGTGGGATGGATATTTGGCTTCGCGCGATCGCCTAATGAGTTTTCTAGAACAACGCAAACCATTTAATCCAGTCGTCTTGTCAGGCGATATCCATTCCAACTGGGCAATGGATCTCAAAGCTGACTTTAATAAACCAGAATCCGCTACCGTTGGCAGTGAATTTGTTTGTACCTCAATTACTTCCGGTGGAGATGGGGCAGACTCAAGTCCTACAGTTGAAGCGTATTTGCCAGACAACCCCCACATTAAATTTTACAACGGTCAACGAGGATATGTCCGTTGTGTGGTGACTCCCGAAACCTGGCAGTCAGATTTTCTAGTCTTATCAAACGTGACAACCCAATCTGGCACTATCAGTAACCGTGCTTCATTTGTCGTTGAAAACGGTCGTCCTGGAATACAGAAAATCTAGAAGAATTGCTGCTTTTCGTTGAAAAGAGCCCAGCAGGTTCACGGCGATCGTAACTTATTTGTTATTGATGGTTCGCTCATCCCAGGCTCGACAGCCTGCACTAACCCCTCGCTCACTATCGCGGCTTTAGCGGAACTGAGCATGGATCACTTTCTCAACCGGAAAAGTTGAACGCAAATAAACTCAAAAGATCAGTGATCAGTTGTTTGATAACTGATCACTCCAAAAAATTTGCAAAAATAACGAGTCAAAATTTGAACAAAAACAGTAATAAAATTCTTAGTAGATCTTCCCATTAAAAAATAGTGACACAAGTGCTATTACACCTCAGTCTTCTATAGACGTAGTGACTTCACTTCCCTTATCCTGCTTGGCATTATTACTGTTAACAGCAAAATGTTTATCCATAAGTCCAGGAACTTGTGCAGCTTTTATCCGGCTGTAGCGAGTTTTATCAGGCATCACCAAGTTTGGTCCTGCTTTGCAGTCTTTCATGCAGCCAGTTCCTTTTATTGTGACTTCTGATTCCAAACCACGAGCACTCAAAGCCGCTTCCAAAGCTTGACAAACCTCTTTGCCACCGCGTTTGATGCAATCAGACTTTTGACAGATTAATATAGTAGCTTTTTTGGGCTTGGCGTTATTAATGGCTGGGGTGATCGGGTGATTGGGTGATGCGGTGACTGCTTTGTCAGCATCTGCCAATCTCCCAATCTCCTTATCTTTATCAAGAATACGAGCCGCCATCACTTGCTGTGCTTTTAATTTCACTTCTCCCGTTTTCAAGTCAAACTTTTTCTCGCCTGTAACTTGCAACCGTGTACCTGGTGGTAACCGTAAGTCAAAAGCGGCGCGTAAATGTTTAGCCAGTTTGATGTAGCATTCCCCTTCAGCAGTTTCCAGTCGTAAGCCTTTGAGCTTATAACCATCTTTGATGACGAAATCGAGAAACTTTCCCTCAAGGCAGAATTCTGAAACGTCGGTTTTGTAGGATTTACTCATTTTTTTGACCAATTATTAACTTGTGTTGTGGCAACACTAAGCATTAACTGCGATATTGCCAACATTTCTTGAGATTCCTAATCGAGTCTTTGCGGCAAATTGTAAATTGCTGCACAACACTCCAAAGTTGTATGGCTGCTGTAGGATTGCTAATTTCAACTGTTAACGGCTGGTTCGTCTGACACCAACAAGGAATGTCTAGTTCCTGTAAGCGTTGATATATTTGCCACCTGTCTGCCCAGTTTAGCTCAACAGTGTATTTTACTTGCGGTTTAACAATTGACGGTTTCAAAACAATCCCCCTAAAAGTGCAATCGCTTTGCAGTAAGTGTGCCCTTTGACTCCCATGATTTTTTCTTCAATCGGAACTGAGCACAACTCATCATTAATTAGGGTTCGGAAATCAAATGTATGAAACAGGGAAATTAATTATCTTTTAACCCAATTCCGAACCCATTTTATGGTGACGTGTGTTTAGCCTCTTACATAAGAATAACCTAAGTGCAAAGTTTTCTCAGTAATTTTGGAAAAAAAATTAGAGTAATAAAGATTTTTAAACTATATTATGTTCAAATTTTATACATACACATTTACAAAATAGTGTCAATACTGTTTATAACATTTTGCAATATTTGTGTGAAAATCTCTCAAAAGGAATGAAAGTTATCGCTTTTTTTTCACAAAAAGGTCAAAAAATCGTGATATAGATCGAGCTTGTTATCATTTTTTCGATGTTAAGATGTAGAGACTAAGAAGTTAGCAACTATATCTACCAGAAGCTAGGAGAAGCACAATGTCTGAAACGCAAACTTTGTTACGAAATTTTGGTCAAGTATATGACAACCCTATCCTTTTGGACAAAAGTGTAACCGAGCCAGTCTGTGAAGGATTTAATGTTGTATTAGCTAGTTTCCAGGCACTTTACTTACAGTACCAAAAGCATCATTTTGTTGTTGAAGGTGCAGAATTCTACTCTCTGCATGAGTTTTTTAACGAAGGTTATAACGAAGTTCAAGAACACATCCATGACATTGGAGAACGTCTGGATGGATTGGGTGGAGTACCCGTTGCTAACTTACGTAAATTGGTAGAATTATCTGTTGTTGAGCAAGAACCTGATGGTGTCTACTCTTCCCGTCAAATGGTAGAAAATGACCTGAAGGCAGAACAGACAATTCTTGGCGTTATTCGTCGCCAAGCCGCACAGGCAGAGAGTTTGGGTGATCGTGCTACTCGCTATTTATACGAAAAAATCCTGTTAAAAACAGAAGAAAGAGCTTACCACTTGGGTCACTTCCTTGCCAAGGATAGTTTAACTTTGGGATTTGTTCAACCTGCTTCAAACTAACAGACTCGACTCATACTCTCAGAAATAGAGAGTAGTTTAACTAGACTAGAAAAAAGCTGTAAGCACTGATTCTTAAGAAACTATAAGAAATGGCAGAGAGAAGGATTGTTTATCTCTCTGCCATTTTTCATGTAAGTCAGTCAACAAAAAAATATAATCTTTAATCTTTAGGATTGTTAGAAAAAATAGTTAGTAATTATTTTTCTTAAAAAAATCTGAAGATGTTTGTAAAAATTGATTACTTAATTGTTGAGAAAGATCTTTAATCTAAATGAAAAATAGTTGCAAACAATTTTGAAATACCTGATGATAAATAAATAAAATCAAACCTCTAAAGAAAGGGGAACAGAAAACACCGGACAGGGATAGAACCAAAATAAAAACCTGTAACCTGTAACCTGCCCTTTACCTCCTGGTCTATAAAAGAACTAACAAAAGTTGATAATAAACAAAGTAAGTCATGGGTGAAGACCCTTAAAATAATCAAGATTTATATTTTTTTACTCCAAACCAAGAACTATGCCCCGTCGTGACGATATCAGAAAGATTCTGCTACTCGGATCTGGTCCAATCGTTATTGGACAAGCCTGCGAGTTTGACTATTCTGGCACCCAAGCTTGTAAAGCGCTGCGAGAAGAAGGTTATGAAGTGGTGCTGGTCAACTCGAATCCTGCCACAATTATGACTGACCCGGAAACAGCTAATCGTACCTACATCGAACCGCTGATACCGGAACTGGTTGAAAAAGTCATCGCTAAAGAACGTCCAGACGCCCTACTACCGACGATGGGCGGGCAAACTGCCTTGAATATTGCCGTAAGTTTGGCGAAAAGTGGAGTGCTGGAGAAATACAATGTTGAGTTAATTGGCGCTAAACTACCAGCAATTGAGAAAGCCGAAGACAGGAAACTTTTTAACGAAGCGATGACAAAGATCGGAGTGAAGATGTGTCCTAGTGGGACAGCTTCATCTTTGGAAGACGCCAAGGCGATCGCCAAACAAATTGGCACCTATCCCCTGATCATCCGTCCGGCTTTCACAATGGGTGGTACCGGAGGCGGTATTGCTTACAACGAAGAAGAATTTGCAGAAATGGCGCAAGCAGGTATAGATGCGAGTCCCGTTTCACAAATTCTTATCGATCAATCTCTCCTCGGTTGGAAAGAATTTGAGTTAGAGGTGATGCGCGACTTAGCAGATAACGTTGTGATTATCTGTTCCATCGAAAACCTTGACCCGATGGGTATCCACACTGGAGACTCTATCACCGTTGCCCCAGCTCAAACCCTCACCGATAAAGAGTACCAACGGTTACGGGATATGGCAATTAAAATTATCCGCGAGATTGGCGTGGAAACTGGAGGTTCCAATATCCAGTTTGCCGTTAATCCCGTCGATGGAGATGTGATTGTCATTGAAATGAATCCCCGTGTTTCTCGTTCTTCAGCTTTGGCTTCCAAAGCGACAGGTTTCCCGATCGCCAAGATGGCGGCTAAGCTTGCCGTTGGCTACACGCTGGATGAGATTAAAAATGATATCACCAAAAAAACTCCAGCATCTTTTGAACCGACGATTGATTATGTAGTCACAAAAATTCCCCGCTTCGCTTTTGAAAAGTTCCCCGGTGCGGAAGAAGTGCTGACAACACAAATGAAGTCGGTAGGAGAAGCGATGGCGATTGGGCGAACTTTTAACGAGTCTTTCCAAAAGGCATTGCGTTCCCTGGAAACCGGACGTGCTGGATGGGGTTGTGACAAAAGAGAAAAATTACCCAGCGGTGACCAAATTCGCGCCCATCTGCGGACACCAAACCCTGACCGTATATTTGCTGTGCGTCATGCCATGCTACTGGGAATGACTGTTGAGGAAATCTACGAGTTAACGGGTATTGATCCGTGGTTCTTGGATAAGATGCAGGAACTGCTGGAGGTGGAGAAGTTTCTGAAGCGGACACCATTGCCGCAGTTGACAAAAGAGCGGATGTATGAAGTGAAACGCCAGGGATTTAGCGATCGCCAAATTGCCTACGCCACCAAAACCACCGAAGATGAAGTTCGGCAATATCGCAAACAACTGGATGTGATTCCAGTGTACAAAACGGTAGATACCTGTGCAGCGGAATTTGAGGCATTTACTCCTTATCACTATTCGACTTACGAAGAAGAAACAGAGGTTCTTCCAACCAGCAAACCCAAGGTGATGATTTTGGGAGGTGGTCCCAACCGCATTGGGCAAGGTATCGAGTTTGATTACTGTTGTTGTCACGCTGCTTTTGCTTTAAAAGACGCGGGGTATGAGACAATTATGGTTAACTCGAACCCTGAGACAGTTTCGACGGATTATGATACGAGCGATCGCCTGTACTTTGAGCCACTGACCAAAGAAGATGTCCTGAATATTATCGAAGCAGAAAACCCAGTTGGAATCATTGTTCAGTTTGGTGGGCAGACTCCGTTAAAACTGTCCGTTCCTCTCCAAAAAGCTCTCACCACCCATACCCAAATTTGGGGGACTCCTCCCGACTCCATCGACACAGCAGAAGACCGGGAGCGGTTTGAGAAAATTCTTCAAGAGTTGAATATTACTCAACCACCGAATGGTATCGCTCGTACCTACGAAGATGCTTTGGTTGTTGCTCAACGCATTGGTTATCCAGTGGTGGTGCGTCCTAGTTATGTGTTGGGGGGAAGGGCAATGGAAATTGTCTACTCCGATGCTGAACTAGAACGTTACATGACTTATGCCGTGCAGGTGGAACCAGAACACCCAATTCTGATTGATAAGTTTTTGGAAAATGCCATTGAGGTCGATGTGGATGCGATCGCCGACCACACCGGACGTGTCGTGATTGGTGGTATTATGGAACACATCGAACAAGCAGGAATTCACTCTGGGGATTCTGCCTGCACAATACCTTCGATTTCTCTACCACCAATCGTTTTAGAAAAAATTCGTAGTTGGACTGTGCAGTTGGCAAGGGCACTCAATGTTGTCGGGTTGATGAATATTCAGTTTGCTGTTGTTGGCACGCAAGGTTATTCACCCCAGGTTTACATTCTAGAAGCCAACCCTCGTGCTTCTCGCACAGTACCATTTGTGTCTAAAGCAACTGGTGTGCCACTGGCAAAACTCGCATCCTTAATTATGTCGGGTAAAACTTTGGAGGAGCTAAACTTTACCCAAGAAGTCATTCCAGACCACATTGCCGTTAAAGAAGCCGTCTTACCATTTAACAAATTTCCTGGTACTGATATCATCTTAGGGCCGGAGATGCGCTCTACTGGTGAGGTGATGGGTATTGACAACGATTTTGGACGCGCCTTTGCCAAAGCAGCATTGGGTGCTGGAGAGCGTTTTCCCTTAAGTGGTACAGTATTCTTCTCCATGAACGATCGCGATAAAACGGCTGCAGTTCCAGTTGTTCAGGAATTTATCAATTTGGGCTTTGCTGTGATGGCGACAGATGGTACACGTCGTGTTCTCCAAGAGCATGGTTTAGATGTAGAGTTGGTGCTGAAACTGCATGAAGGTCGTCCTCACGTGTTAGACGCAATTAAGAACCATAGAGTTCAATTGATTATCAACACGCCTTCTGGGGAAGAAGCGCAAAGTGATGGTAGACTGATTCGTCGCACAGCATTGGCTTACAAAATTCCCATCACTACCACAATTGCTGGAGCAAAAGCGATTGTCGCTGCTATCCGTTCTTTACAAAATACAACTTTAGATGTAAAAGTCATCCAAGAATATACAACTGTAAATTAATCGCACCTTTGGGCAGTCAGAGGAAAAGCGGTGAGCGAACAGAGCATTATTGAATGTTCAAACTCTTATCTGACGTTATTTTGACCCCATTTCATGAACTCCCCCGCCCTGATTTTCAAACAGGGCGGAGTGGCTCACTTAAAGAAAGATGAATACTCGGTAAAACCACTGCTTAACTCACCTATAATGCCGCTAAAATACGGTTTATCTAAAAATATTCCGTAATTAAGTCGGAGAATTTTAATGAGCAAGTGGCAATATACAAAAAAATCAGAGGCATACTCGATTGAGAAAATTCAGACTTACGTTGTTCAAGTCTGGCAAGGAATTAAACAGTGGAGCAATAGATCAATAAAAAGTTGGTCTAAAAGGCATTCTCTGCAAGGCTTTGTGTGCCTTTTTTTGGTAGGGATCAGCTTGAGCTTGGCGATCGCTGCTTATGCCGCAAGTAGTAGCGATACTTCAAGAGGGACTGATTCTGGAAAACATCCCAGCCTTGTTGCTCAGCAGAAAAATATTGAACTTAACCTCGTTTCCTTTTCTGTTACGAAAGCTGCCCACGACAAGATTATTCCCAGATTTGTAGAAAAGTGGAAAAAAGAGCATAACCAAAATATCACCTTTAAACAGAGTTATGGCGCTTCTAGCCCTCAAGCTCTTACAGTGATTCAAGGAGGAATAGAAGCTGATGTGGTACATTTATCCCTCGCTCCAGATATTCAAAAGATTGAGACAGCAGGATTGATTCAACCAGGTTGGGAAAAAGAATTTTCTAACAACAGTATCGTCAGCAAGTCTGTAGCTGCAATTGTGACTCGTAAAGGCAATCCCAAAGGGATCAAAACATGGGTAGACTTAGCAAAAAATGGAGTCAGTGTGATTACGCCGAACCCGATAACATCTGGTAGCGCACGCTGGAACTTCCTCGCATTATGGAATGCAGCAACCAAAGCCGGAGGTAATGAGTCTAAGGCAATAGAGTTTGTCACTAATGTCTATAAAAATGTTCCCATCTTGCCTGAAAGCGCCCGTGAGGCAACTGATGCTTTTTTCAAGGGGGGCAAAGGGGATGCTCTGATCAGTTACGAAAATGAAGTTTACCTGAAAGCTCTCAATGGTGAAAAACCTTTATACGTTGTTCCGGATGTCAATTTCTCGATTGATAACCCAGTTGCGATTGTCGATAAAAATGTGGACAAGCACGGCACCCGTGAAGTGGCAAAAGCGTTTATTCAATATTTGTACACCCCAGAAGCTCAACAAATATTTGCCCAAACTGGTTACCGACCAATTGATCCGGGTGTAGCGCAAGCAAAAGAGTTCGTTGATAAATACCCTCAGGTCAAAACTTTGGCAACAACTAATGATTATGGCGGTTGGGCTGTTATTCAGAAAAAGTTTTTTAGTGACAACGCCATTTTTGCCAAGATTCTACGCAGTGTCAACAATTAGGGGTGTAAGGGGGTAAGGATTCCCCTACACACGCCCTATGGCGCTCCGCCACGCCTTACGGCTATCGGGGCCCGTCGCCTCTGTCGGGAAACCCCTATGGCGCTCCGCCACGCCTTACGGCTATCGGGGAGAACCTCCGGTTCCGCTAGCCCCTAAGGGGGCCGGAGCTAACGTGCTACGCTAGATGCCTGCGGAGGGAGATCCTCCCGCAGCCGGTTGTCGTCACCTCCAAAGAGCGCTGGTTTCACCAGATACCTCTGTCGGGAAACAAGGACTATGGCACAAAGTGCCACGCTGCGCGCACGGCAGTGGCTCCCCTACACCCTTACCCCCTTACACCCGCACCCGTTGCGGCGTTGACGGCTAACACCGTTTCACTTTAAGGTTGATACAAATAGGCAGCAGAGGAGCAGAGGAGCAGAGGAGCAGGGGAGAAAGAATTAGAGACTAATCATTTGTATCAAGGATTTCGTGAAATGGTATAACACCAGTCGCCTGGGTGTGGGAGGCAATGAAGGAACCTGTTGATTCGCAATCCTCGGATCAAACAAAGTAATATTTTTTTTAAACTTTATAAGTGGTTTGATTGAAGTGCTTCACAACAGGTTCAATGTCGCCCAATGTTATCGACGGCTTGCAGACTTTAACAAGTACATCTGTGACGTATTATTCTCCAGAATGAAGATGGACTTCAATGTTTTTTTTGATACTTAAATTTTCATGGCGAGCTTCATATAGTCGCCACTGCAAAAACGTCAACGTTAAATAAACGAGTCTACACAGCACAAAATGATTATAGTTATTGTTGATTTATTTTAAGAATTCTTAGAAAAGTTTCTTTTTCCATATAAAGTTATGAAATAGGTTTATTAAAAATCTCTAAAAGTAAATAAAGCTAAAATCACATCCAGCCGCTATAAAATGAGTGCCTGAGAGCTAGTCAAACATCCCTCATAAATGTTACAATTTTTAACAAAATAGCAATAAGAATAATGTTCAACTGGTTACCTTCTATCTAACCGTAGATACTTGAGAAAAGGGGAAAAAACCTGTAACTTCTAGCAATTAGGAATAAAATTTCCAGACCATTAGCCGCCCTTGTTTATGGAGCGCGAAAGTCGTGAAATACAGCATGGGTTCCCAGTCTAACTGGGTGGACATCCAAAAAAGGCATCTATCAGCCCGCTTACCGTTCTGTCAAACCCGTCGATACCGAAGAGTAGTGCTATGAAGACCGCTCAGACAGCCACAGACCTCGTGCGGACTTACCTGCGTGAGATTGGCCGTGTGCCACTTTTATCCCATGAAGAGGAAATACATTATGGCAAACAGGTGCAACGTGCAACGATTCTGCAGGAAGTAAGGGAGTCTCTTGCCATTCAGTTGAGTCGTCAACCGACTCTAGAAGAGTGGGCAAAAGCGACAGAGTTAGAGCCAAAAGAGTTGAATGAAGCAATTGCAGAGGGTGAAATAGCCAAGCGCAAGATGGTAGAAGCCAATTTGCGACTGGTTGTGTCTGTTGCTAAAAAGTACATCAAGCGTAACGTAGATTTACTCGACTTGATTCAGGAAGGTAGCATAGGGATGCAGCGGGGTGTAGAAAAGTTTGACCCGACCAAAGGATACAGGTTTTCAACCTATGCGTACTGGTGGATTCGTCAAGCTATTACTCGGGCGATCGCCGAAAAAGGTCGCACCATCCGCTTGCCTATCCACATAACAGAAAAATTAAATAAAATCAAGAAGGCACAGCGACAACTCTCTCAGAATCTAGGACGAGCTCCTACAGCTATTGAGTTAGCTCAAGAATTAGAATTGACTCCCAGACAAGTGCGAGAATATATGGAAAAAGCGCGTGTACCGCTATCTTTGGATTTGCGCTTGGGAGATAACTACGATACAGAACTAGGGGAAATGTTGGAGGATCCAGGAGTTTCTCCAGAAGAATTTGTTGCCCAATCTTCCCTATCATTTGATTTAGAGCGTCTGATGGGGGAACTGACTCCACAACAAAGGGAAGTTATATCTCTGCGCTTTGGTTTAAATGATGGGCAAGCACACACTCTGGCGAGTATCGGTCAACTCCTCAATATTAGCCGTGAACGAGTGCGGCAAATTGAGCGGGAAGCCTTAACTAAACTGCGTAAAATCAAAGCCGATATAAATGAATATCTAGCTAGCTAGTTAGTGATTTGTCATTTGTCATTGGTAAATGACAAATGACAAAAACACCTTCTGCTTGCCGTAAGGTACGACAAATAACAATCAGGTGAAACAATCCGTTGCTTTTGGTACGGTTACACCCACTTCTACATTGTAACCAAGCTGTTACATTAGTCCGTAGGAATACAAAAAAGCTAAAGTGTTGTCTTACAGACGAAAGATATTTACGGCGCAAGTCATATCGACCGCAGTTATAGTAGTCAAGGAGATATAACGTGAGTAACCCATCCAATCGAGTTTCAGAATCAGAATTTTTTAACAGTGAGTCAGAAACTGGTGATTTGCTGTGGCAGTATGTAAAATCATTAAGTCCTGAAACAGTGACCCAGCTATCTAAACCCACTTCGCCCGAAGTTTTTCAAGTCATGGAGCGTAATATTGTAGGGCTTTTGGGTAACCTACCTTCTGAAAACTTTGGTGTCAGTATCAGCACGAACAGAGAAAGTTTGGGTCGTCTTCTTGCTTCTGCCATGATCAGCGGTTATTTCCTGCGTAATGCTGAACAGAGAATGAACTTTGAAGTTGCACTGCAAGGTTCAGAAACTAACAATAGTGATGCTGGTTAGCGGTTTGTGCTGAAAAAAACGAAAAAATCTTGCAATCCATCATACAATACAGACTCGGCAAACATTAAGATAGCTTGCCGAGTTTTGTTATAATTTATACAGTGCTTTTCATCTGAATAGACAACACCTTACAGAAAACTACTGTAAGTTTTTTTCACATTTATGCCACTCTTTTAAAAACAAGCATGAGTGAAACTGCTGTTCTACCTCATAAAATCATTGGGGTTGCTGTCATTTGGAACGATCAAGGACAAATTCTCATTGATCGCCGTCGTTCGGAAGGTTTGATGGGTGGTTTGTGGGAATTTCCTGGAGGTAAAGTTGAAAGGAGTGAAAGTATCGAAGAGTGTATTAAACGGGAAATTTCTGAAGAACTCGCAATAGAAATTGAAGTGGGAGAGCATTTAATCACTATCGACCACACCTATACGCACTTGCGCGTAACCCTCATAGTACATCATTGCCGCTATGTGGCAGGTGTTCCTCAACCAATTGAATGTGAAGAAATTCGCTGGGTCAGTTTGGATGAGTTAGGGCAGTATACTTTTCCTGAGGCAAATACTCAAATTATTGCTGTTTTACAACCCGAAGTAGGAAAGTCTTAAATATTAGTCAATTTGGATACACTGGTAACGTAAAATGGAACCATGCTCCACCATGAGAGGCGGTTTCTACCCATATTTGACCGTAGTGGGCTAGGATAATGCGCTGGCATAAAGACAGACCAATGCCGTAGCCTTCTTTACCTTGATCACGCTCCAAGCGGTAGTGGTTTTCAAAGATGCGATCGCGGTTTTCTTCAGGTATACCAGGACCAGTATCGCCAATACTGAATTGAATTTTCTGGCTAGTACGGTGAAGTCCACAAACACTGATATCCCCACCTTCCTGTGTGTATTTGATAGCGTTATCCAGCAAGTTTATCAGCACCTGGCGTATGCGTTCTGGATCTGCATAAACATTGGGTAAGTCTTTGGGAATGTCTTTGTTTACTTTGTGAAATTTGGCGGTGTAGCGATCGCGCAATTCCTCTAGAACCTCAAGACAAAGTTTGCCGATGTCTACCTTTTGCGGTTGAATAAAAAATTCCCTGTCTTGACCACGACCTACCCGTAAAAGGTCAGTAATCATACGGTCTATTGTCTTTGTTTGGCTACGGGCTTGCTTGAACAAATGCAGCGTCATTTTTGGTGTCAGACGCTCAAATTCACCTTTTTCTATGTTGTAATTAGATTGTAAGGTGTCTATGGCGATAGAAGCTGCAGTTAGCGGATTGCGGAGGTCATGAGCTAACATAGCTATCACCCGGTCTTTAAACTGGATTTGCTGTTGGAGTTTCTCTGTTTCCTGTTTGAGGCGAAAGACTTCATCTGATAGTCTCATAAGTTCGGCTGAAACAGCAACAGAACCGATAGAGGACTTAGGTTCTTTGACACGACCGTTGTGATCGTGTTCGTGTAAATCACTCTCTAATTGTAAGTAGGCATCTATAGCGGCTTGCCACCGAGGCCACCAAGCTTTTAATTGACCAGTTATATTACTACCAGCCAAGATTTCTCTTGGCTCTGGATGAACTTTGATTAAAGCTGGCGTTGCTACCAGTTTAAAATGTTCCGCTAAATAGGGTTGTTGACCAACATCAACAATCTGAAGTTGAAAATTGTAGTCAGCTTCCAACTCTTTTAAGTAAGAGCGAATTCGCTGTACTTCTTGTTTGGACTTTGGTCGTCCATCGACAAAAAGTAACAGTTGTAGTGGAGCCTCAGAAGAAATAGGCTGATCCTGGGAAACTTGCATGTAATCGTGTTTCAGCACTGGTAACAAACCGACGACGCTTTACAGAAAGTAAAAATTGACTGGCGGTTGTCGATGGGATGGTCGTTGTGTTTTTTCTTTAATATCTATTTTAGATTTTTCAGACTCCTAACATATATAGGTTTTTGAAATGAGATCAATTGTTTTTAGCATTTTGGTTCTTTTGGAGATGGAAATTGCTCCTTTGAAAGAGACTTTCCACTGAAGCTAAGTTGCAATATTGGTGTTGATAAATCATTAGTCAAATTCAAATGAAAGTTTTTCTAGAGCGGCTGCTTGACGATCAAAAATTATTTCAAGCACCAGTACAACAGTCCGGAAGCTTCCTGTAATTCATTACCTTCTGCAAAAAGTTTCTTCCGGGGTAAACCAGTCGAGGTGCAACACGGGTTGCTGCACCAACAAAAGCTTAGGCAACTGATAGCCAAAGCCACAACACCATTCCCTTTGTGAAACGAAATCTCAAGACTTGAAGGAAACCGCAGAGGCGTTACACCACTTTATCTATAACCTCGACACTTAAGAACAGCGTTGCTTATGCCAACTCTCTTCAAAATCCAACACTGAAGTTTTCCAAGTGTTGCCATATTCAGCTTATATTTATTTAATAGAGACTATCCAAAATTGGCAGCATGTGAAAGTTTGTAAGCCGTCTAGGACGGACACTTTACCTTCATCGCCTTTTTAGGAGGCTGCCCTTTGCACTATCTTTATTCTGTTCTTGAGTGAGGTAAACAAAGGATTTACTTTCAGCTTAACACTAATGGTAGTTGATGATAACCACCTGATGTTGCTTGATAATAAAGTTCTCCAAGGTTTTCGGATGCCTGCAAGGTGACTCAGTGCCTGCAATTTTCAGAGATTTTTCGTTACAACTCTCATGAATCCTGAGTTGGTGCGTTCTTTCGATAGTCTTTTGCTAGTGTAGGAATTGACACTCGAATTGTAATTGCTTGTGGTGCGCTTTAAACATCCAGTTGTATTAGTGAGTTTGGCTGTTTTACTCACCTGTTTGACAGCTTGTGCCAACAGTCGATCTGCCAAAAACATTGAGCAGTCTTTGGCGGCTGACCCCAAACTAAAGAATAACCCAGCCACCTTTGGTGCTCAAGAGGTGCGCACTAGCCAACAACCACAAACCCCTCAGGCGACAGTTCAATTGCCAAGTGATTTTCCCAAACAGATCCCGTTGTATCCTAATGCCACCCTACAAGAGGTGACACCATTAAGCAATGAGAATCCCACTGTATCCAGTCGCTGGCTCAGTTCTGATCCCAGCAATTTTATTGTTAGCTATTATCGCCAACAGTTTCAGGCAAACAAGTGGCAGATTGTGCAAAAAGCTTCCACAGATGAGGCGAAAAGCTCTTTTGAAGCGCGCGGCAATGATATACAACTAAAAGTTTCCGTTCAACCGAAAACAGTTACCAACGCTGCACCCAATCAACCACAAACATCAACTGAAATAGACATTTCATACTCACCATTATCCACTCAAACACCACAAGCTAACCCAACTCCAACTCCTCAAGCTACTGACAATAGTGTGCAATCTGGTGAGTCGCAGTTGGTTAGTCCGGTGCCATCACAAGACTCGACAACACAACCAAGTGGTACGTTAGATAACAAAAACCCTACATCCACTCCCAGTTCTGGGTCCAAATCTCAAGAATTCAGCGATTTGAACAAAATACCTCAAGAATTCCGGCAATATATTCAAGATTTGGCAGCATTAGGAGTTTTCAATGTAGAATCAAATGCGCTTAAGGGCAATAGTACCACAACCAACCAGTTTGAACCAGGTAAAGTCGTGACTCATCGGCAATTTGCCCATTGGCTAGTTACTGCTAACAATGCGATGTATGCCAATAACCCAGCAAAGCAGATTCGTTTGGCATCAGAAAGCTCTCAACCAACATTTCGGGATGTGCCAAAAACTGACCCTGATTTTCGGGCAATTCAGGGATTAGCTGAGGCCGGATTAATTCCCAGTTCTCTATCTGGAGATTCTACAGCTGTATTGTTTCAACCTGATGCACCTTTAACACGCGAGCAGTTGATTCTTTGGAAAGTTCCCCTTGACACACGTCAAGCTTTACCCTCTGCTTCTTTAGAAGCAGTTAAGCAAACCTGGGGTTTTCAAGATGCTGGGAAAATTGACCCGAAAGCATTACGGGCAGTTCTGGCAGATTTCCAAAGTGGTGAAAAATCGAATATTCGTCGAGTCTTTGGTTATACAACCCTATTTCAGCCTAAGAAATCAGTCACGCGTGTTGAGGCTGCTGCTGTTTTATCGTATTTCGGTACTCAAAGCGAAGGAGTCTCAGCTCAGGAAGCTTTGAAGTTAGCAGGTTCGCCAAAGCAGTAGTTTTCTTCTGGAATGAGGTTAAGTATGGTCAGAGCTAACGCAGAAAGCCTATTCCAAGTGCCTATTCCAAAATTTCCGGTTCTTCAGGCGGTGAGTCAGCAAGCATGACTTTCAGCGCCGGAGGCGCGATAACCGATGTGAGCAATGACATAGCAATGATGATCGCGTAAGTCGTGCCGGAGAATACCTGTGCCTGTTTGCCCAGACTTGCCACGATGATACCAACCTCTCCACGCGGAACCATCCCCATCCCCACGATAAGGGCAGACTTCTTGCCGAGCGAGCGAGCGCCTAATCCACAGCCGACAAGTTTGCCTATGACTGCGAGCAGCGTCACCAGCAGGAGCGTTCCAAGTACGGACAGGCTTGCCAATTCTCTTAGGTTCACTTGCGCACCGGTGACAACAAAGAAAAACGGCACAAGGAATGCCATGAGCGGTTGAATCTGCTTTTCCAGAATATGACGCTGGCTGCTTTCCGCCACCACCATACCTGCCAGAAATGCGCCAATAATTGCGGCTAAGCCGATTTGGGAGGCGGATGCAGCCAACCCCAGGCAGAGCGCGAGGGAGAGGGTAAGCGGCGAGAGCGGATTAATGGGCGCATCGAGCAGGGAAGAATTTTTCTGCATGATCTTTGTGCCAACTAACGCAATAACGACCACGAAACCCACCGCCTGCACCAGAACTACGGCAAGTTTCGCCACGTCCACGCCGCCCCCGCCTTGCAGCGCCGTTACCGTGCTTAGCAAGAGCATCGCAAGAATGTCGTCAATCACCGCCGCGCCCAAAATAATACGGCTTTCGATCCGCCCCAACACCTTCATATCCTGCAATACCCGTGCCGTGATTCCGGCAGAGGTAGCGACAAACGCCGCCGCGAAGAACAGGGCTTTCGGTGTCGCAAACCCCGCAAACTTCGCCGAAGCCAAGCCCAAAAGAAACGGCACAATGACACCGAAAACACCAACTAGCCCCGCGACTTTCCCCACTTTGCGAAGATCGGCTACGCGGGTTTCCAAGCCCGCCGAAAACAGGAGCAACACCGCCCCGATCTCCGCTAGCACTTCCAGCGGCTCATTGAGATGCACCCAACCCAATGCAGAGGAACCAACGACGCAGCCCACCGCGATCTCGCCGACGACGGCGGGAAGTTTCAGGCGTCCGGCGATTTCCGCGCCGATTTGCGCGGCTACAAAGACAATAAACAGACTGAATAGAATCTCTGTCGTGTTGTGCATTGGAGTTACCTTTCGCGCAAGAAATGACCCGATACCTTCGTGTAGTTTACCAAAAGGTGATATAACGCAAGAGTTTGTATCCCGGCCTCAACAACCCCAAGCATGATGACCACAGACCCAACGCGAATATCAAACTTGCCAAATTTGTGCGAAAAGTAGGGCAGTGCAATTTCGCCTTGAAAGATGTTTCTGGCGAAAAACTAAAATCCTATAGGCTCAGATCTTGTACTTCTCTGTACAAAACCGTACAACACAAAATAATCCGCGACGCGATAAAGCTACATTATTTTTGTTAGCTTTTATCGCTAAATTATCGCTAAATCAAGGACTTTGACTAGAATACTGAGTAGCTAAATACAATCCATTATTATTGATGCAAGATGTGACTATAATCAAATTCCCGACTTCTGCGAAGTCGGGAATTTGATTATATTTCAAAATTAATGCCGTAGATTACTAAGTGCAGAATGTGGAATACGATTGCACTAAGCTTGACTAACTGGCGACTTCAGCCATTTCAATAATGCGCCCTTCGTAGTCCTTAACCAGAAAATTTAATGGCTTCTCGCTGCGAATCTTGAATTTCAACCCCCGCGTTTCCACTCGCATTAAAATCATTTCTAGGCAATCGCGGTCAAAGCAAACGTGGCGTTGCTGATTTTTATTGCCTAGACTTGCTCCCATAATAATGTGCAGCTGAGTATTTTTCTTTAGCTGATACCAAAGCCCCTCGCTAGCATTGCTCATTCTGCTGCCGGAAAAGGAGGGAGTGCTAGACAGGTAAAGCGGATCAACTCCCGTTGCGCCTAAAGTTTGCTCGTAGTTGTAATAGTAGTGTAAAGGCACTTCAGCCGCTGGCAAATCTAGCAGTCCTTCATACAACTGTCGTGCCACCTCCAAATCTGACACCATAACAGTGTGTACTTTTGGAGCACTGGTAAGAAACATCCACATCGCACCAGCATAGGCTGCTAGTAGCATCACCATGATACCTTGGGTGGAGAAAAGGCTATCTAACGGCAGGGATGGCAAAAAAGAACCTAGGATGAAAGGCTCGATTAGGAACTGTGACATGCTAACTGCTATAACCATGAATAATCAGCTAATGTATAAAGAGATTCGCTCTTTCAGCTTTTAAGTTTAAGTCTATGTTTATAGTGTATCAAGACCAATAAAATATGACTCCTAAATCTCAAATTCTACCAGCCAGCAAGTCTGATTGGTCTAGTAATATGGGAAGCATAACAGAAGGTTGCTCTAAAATATACCTGTAGGAGTCACACAGCCAGTACCTTGTTGATACGTATAATGTAAAAATAAAAACAATAGATAACAACTCAGATTATGTAGCAGATAATTGAATCATCAATAGAACACGCAAATTTTCCGCTCAAAGCGCGTTTGCACCCAGCGACCCATTGTTTCAGTTTTATTCAAAAAACGTTCCTACCACTCATAATTAGTCATTCGGATGGTGCAAATTCCTTCTTTCGCGGAAGCTCATCACCCATTAATAAAGTCACTGTTCTATCACACTGACAACGAACTGGTGACTCTTGTTCAGCAAAACCCTGATGCAGGTAGATACTTCACAGCGATTTTTTGTCGCTATAACCCGATAGTCTACACCTTGATTCGGCATTCTGCGCGATCGCCTGTGCAAGCTGATTATCTTTTTGCGCTCACCTGGCGACATATTTATTACGAACTCGTTGGAGTTGATTTAAACAGCAGCCAATTTGCCAAAGATGGTCTGACTATGCAAAATTGGCTGATTAATATGACAGCTTACTGTATTAACGATATTCAACTCCCTCCGACAGAAGCAATTCATTATTCTCTCAAGACGACTTCTCCACCATTGTTGTGTTATGTGGAACAAGCATTAGACCAATTGCCACCCATTTTGCGATTAATGGTTTTGATGGCTCAAACCTTTCGTTGGAGCGAAACTAGAATTGCTGCTTACCTGCAAGCTGAAGGAGAAACTATCAACCCAAACGAGATAGTACATTTTCTTCAAGAAGGTTATCGTATGATGGAAGAGAAATTACCAACAGATATCCGCACTATCTATCTAGGTGAAAATGTTCTTCAACCTGGAAGTGCCTAAAAAGGCAATTTCATATGTTTGAGAAAAACATGTTGCAGCCATTTACCTACTGAGCAAATGGCTGCCTAACTAAGTGAAGATTGTAGAAGCCTAATTCAAAAAGACCTTACCATCTTCTCGAATTCTCACTACACCCTGATTATTAGCATTTCTTTGTTCACTCAAAGAAAGCTCTATCATTCCTGGCTTGGTAGATATTGGAGTAACTTTTACAAAACCCTTATCTTGACGAATGGTGCTGATACTCACAGGGAGTGGCAGGTTTTGCAGTACAACTTCTTGACGACCAGAAAGAATCCGCTGCCCCGTGTACCCGATTGCTTCATAACTGATTCGAGCATTTGTGTTATTTTTCAATCTTACAGAAACTTTGCCATTGCTAGGAGTAACCAGAGCAATCGGGCTTTGGCCTTGTTGTGATGAGGTGGGTACTACGACTGAATTTTGTCTTTGTTGACTACTAGGATTACCGCCAGATTGAGAGTATGTCCTGACGGTGGAGTTACCTGTTGGTCCACTACTGCTGTAAGTCCGAACTTCCGATGAGGAACTATTTGTATCTTGTCCAGTACTCGTTGTTGTTGACTGTGTCTGGCTGCTGTAACTTTCGGAGCTATTATCAGAACGGTTGTTGTATGGTGTTTCACCGCCTACACCCTGCCTCATTTGTTCTTGTGAAGGTGTTGGTTGATTAGAAACACTCCCTGGAGTCACACGTCCTTGCTCTTGTAGTTGTCGAGTGAGTGCGTTGGGTGGACATCCCTGGGGAACCAAGACTCTACTGTTGTGAGGCTCTTGGTAGAAAATACTCGGACAAGGGTTAGTTTTGGAGTTAGTTTGTTGCGGGGGTTGCTGAAGTACAGATTGCTGAGCCATTGCTTGGGGAATGGCTGGCAAGCCAATTAGTAATCCACCACAAATAGCTCCTAAAAATTTAGTAGTTCGACTGAGTTTTTGGTATTGTTGGTTCATACTGACCTCCTATGTAAAAGATTGAAATCTTTGAATGATGTCAAAACTCTTGCTACAAGTTGCTTTTTTAAGGCAACATACAAGATTATTTACTTGTCGCTTGGTTATGCTTGTTTTTTAAAAGTTTTTTAAATTCATTAATAATCAAACTATAACAATTAGTAATTAATTCGTACTCTAACTATAGATATGAAAACTTGTACTCGGTGAGATAGAGTTTTATGCCACCAGTACTACATAAATAGGTATATTGAGGCTCTGGTTCAAGTCATCCATCCCCGATCAGAGCCTCTTAATCAGGAAGATTTGTTAAGCTTCTTCCCAAAGTTGAAGAACTCTATCAGGCAACCAACTAGCAATCTCTTGAATTCTTTCTGGAGATAATTCTTCTTTTGTAGCAGAGAATACAGCCTTAACAGCTTCTTCTCGGTCTACATTGCGTGACAATCCACCTTCATTTGCGACTCGGAATAAAAAGCGGTCAGAATCAATCTTAAAAATTCCAGGACCTTGCCAAGGTGGACGAACCCGACTCAGGAAGCCCACAATTGGATTTGTGTCTTTCCAAAGCTCTACGATATCATTTTGCAGTGCTTTTTCATCAGTGATTTCAGCTGGCTTACCTTGTAGTTCCTCAGCAACTCGGTCTGCGGCTTCGGTGGTCATGAGGTCACGCATCACACGGAACACCACTTCCGTAAAATCCCTAGCGTCGTAAATGTCCTCTAGGCCCGCTTTAGCCTTTATCTTCTCTAAAAAAGGGATATCTTTTGAGTCGATAGGAGATGATTTTTTGGCATCTGAAGATTCTGGAACAGCAGATGGTTGTTTTTCATCTAAAGATTCTGGAGTATTTGTCATTTATCCTCCTGATAACATCAGTTTTTCTATAATTGCTGACGCCATAAGTGAATTTTTCCACTAAAAATCTAGCAATTTCTAAAACTACTTATAAATGTTGTATAAGTAGTGATCTCAAACTGCTAGAACTTTCTTGCTTAATTCAACAAGCATCACTTTTAACTTATTAAGTAAAGTTACTTCAGTGCATCTGTCACAAGAAACATTTCTTAACCTTAATCTATTAAGAATCAAAAGTAACGGGTAAAGTAACGGTGACAGTAGTCCCACTGCCTAGAGTACTTTCTACATAAATTTGCCCTTGGTGGTTCTCGACTATGGCTTGGGCGATCGCCAGCCCCAATCCCGAACCAGTCGCACTTTGTGTTACTGTACCTTTCGCCGTATGAGTACGCGCTGGATCTACTCTGTAAAAACGGTCAAATAAACGGGGTAGCGCCTCAGCAGGAATACCAATACCAGTGTCTTTCACCTTAAAGACTAACTGGCCACTGTTGTAACGCAATCCAGAAACGCGATTTGTTGCCTCAAAGCCTGCTAATTCTATATTTACGCATCCTCCAGAAGGAGTATATTGTAAAGCATTGCCAATCAAATTTGTGAATAACCGTACCAGTTGATCCCAGTTGCCAACAACTGTAAACCAATTGTCAAGTAATTCGGGATCTGTTTCGCAAACAGGAGGATCAACCAAATCTAGAGAGAAAATAATATTTTTTTCTGTCGCTAACAGTTGTTGTTCTTCAACCACTTCCATTAACAAAGCATCAACAGGACAGGGAGAAAAAATTTCTTTGCTGATACCACTATCCTGTCTTGCGAGAAACAGTAAATCATTGACTAACTTGCCCAAACGTTGCGTGAGTCGTTCGACCACTTTTAATTGTTGCCGATAGTGTGATGGAATAGAACTGTCTGCTTCGGATAATTCCAACTCACTCAAAGCGACTTGCACATTAGTTTGAATCAACGTAATTGGACTTCTTAATTCGTGAGAAGCATCAGCGGTAAACTGTTTAAGACGTTGATATGATTCATGTACTGGTTCCATCGCTTTACCTGAAAGAAACCAGCCACTTGCTGCAACAGAAAATACCATCAATCCAATACCCAGTGCTAAATCAAAAATTAATTGACGACTGGGTTTTGTGACTTCAAACCACGGATGACTAACACGCAAATATCCTAAAACCTGCCGACCAATTTGTACCCGTTCTGTCACTTGTCTCAGGAGGAGTGGGGGAGTGGAGGAATATTCAACATTTTGAATTGATTTGTCTTGGTTCCTAAAAACTTTGACAGTCTCACCTGTACGGTTCGCATGCAATGGAATGTTCAGAGGTTGTGACAAAGTAGACCAAAGTAATTCACCAGTGGGGCTAAACCATTCAAGATCGATGTGGTCATCTTCTGCGGTGTCCGTATTATCGCGAAAAGTGGCATCTATATTGATACGGGATTGACCAAAATCTGAGTTAACTGACTCAATGACGAGCGATCGCTCTACTACCTCCACCACATGATTCAAAGTATCGTCAATCCGCTCAATCAAGGTACTACGTACATACAAATACACCCCACTTGCAAACAGCAGCAGTAACACAGCTGTCACAGCAGTGTACCATAGGGCAAGACGGCGACGAGTGGCTTGAAACATAGATGCTTGCGACTGAAAAATAACAGTAAGATTTATAATTTCAACAATAACCTTGCTGTTGTGGCAAAAAATGCTTTGGAAATAAAGAGTTAAGTATATGGATACTGATGAGACAATTTTCAGTACCGATTGGGTTACTGTCAAGAATACATCTAAAGGATTTCATTTGAAAATTGATTTTTCAGCGTAGGCTATCGCACTGTCAAGACCAACGATACTGACTTCAGCTAATAATATAATTGTCAAGATGGTAGCTATAAGATTCTATTTTATTTTTTAACGGAATTCAGTACAGTTGATGTTAAGCGTTTGGGTGTTCCCTGTTCCCTATTCCCTGTTAAGCGTTCCCTACCTCTACGAGTCAATTCAGAAATCAAACCGGATTCCTATATAAGATAGACACTTTTACTTAGAAAGGAAAAGCTGGGGAACATAACCTTATATAAATATCTCTTTGATCATCAACAAAAGCTCTTCTACCGTGAAGTATTCTTGTGTTATCAACCATGAGAATATCCCCTTTTTTCCACTTAATTTCTGTGGTTATTTTTTCAGCTATTTCATTAAGTTCAGATACGACTTCATCAGGTATATCAGAATCATCCTCAAACTTAAGAATATTTGGACTTAACTGCTTCGTCGGCAATAGGCTATTAATAAATACCTGATACTTTCCACATCGGCTGGGAATAATTGCTGAACAAATGTATTCCAGCAAAATTGAGTGATCATCGTACACTGTCAGACGTGTATTATTCTGTTTACACATTTCTTTAACCCTATTCAAGTTATCTGTTTGGTATTTCTTCTGCCATGCCTCTTGAGGAATCCGAACAGTAAACTTTAGTTTCTTTTTGCTGAATAATTCTTTGATGAAACAACTCATTTCATTAAAAAACTGTCTGCCATCACATACCGTAGTTTCACCATCTTTAAGTGGCGGATTAGCACAGAAAAACCATAGCATAAGTGGAATATTTTGCTGATAATACATTTCTCCATGCAACTTAATCTCAGACTTAAAATCATTTACACTCAAAAGAGTCTGATCTCCATTAATTACCTTTCTCGTGAATGCGCCACCTGCATAATTTCTAAAATTAATACTTAATAAATTTGTAAAGTTTCTAAAATTATCAGTATCAGTGTTAAATCCTCTAAAAAGTAATATTCCATAAGATTTAAACAAACTAATAATTTCTTCTTGGTCTAATTCTAGAATATTGATATGACCGAGATTAATAATTTCTTGACCTATGCTATCAGATATGGGCTGTAGTTTAATATTCATATGATTTAACAAGTTTTTAGAGAAGTTTTCACGCCTAGAAAGCCACTAGAGTGTAACTTAGTGGTCTAATTTATATATAGATGTAGGCGAAATCGACTTATGCAGTAGAAAAGGCAGTGTCTTTTTTGAAAAATGACTTCTTCCTATCTATAGCGCTTCTCAGTTGCGTGCAATACACAGCTGTAGAGACGTAGCATTTACGTGCTCTACATTATTCGTGGTGGTGTATGTGATTCAAATGAGAACCGCTATAAAACCGTAGACGACAGTAAAATTCTTGGATGGCATATCGATTTTTTCTTTTAGACAAGTATGTGCTTTTGGGCACAATTACTTCTGTCTGCGATGACTTGGACTTTTATAAAAAATTCTTGGAAAAAATATTTTATATGTCAGTTTACATAACGATTTAAGTCATAACTCATCCTACTGCAATTGTAATAGTTCATTAGAAAATTTCTGATAGCAAGTCCAACAACAGAATACATATGCTACAGATGAGCATAAGTGTATTCATGCAAAAATTAAGAGAAATTATCTCGTATAAAAATGTTCCCAAAAATTATTTAAGGCAGCGGCAACTAAAAAGAGGCGCTGATTCTTTCCTTTTGTAGAGTTTAGGTGTTGGTGCTGTGATCTCTGGTGATTTCTTTTTGTATCAGCTGCTGTTCTTCTTTGGACTTTTGCGACATGCCTAAAGGCGTCTCTGGCTTTGCGCAATCCTACCCACTTTTGGTACTATTAGCCCCGCTTTGTTTATCGCCAGCAATCAGTGGTGACTTCGCTACTTGTCTTTATTGATAACCATTTTTTCAATCGCCATAAGACACTCCAGGTACTTATTGCCACCACTCCCAATGTTAAGGGTGCTTCAGGAATAGGCTTTATTTGTTTGGTGACACTGACATTTGCATCTTTCATATCGCCTGTAAAATAGACGTAATCAAAAGCACTTTTGTCACCAAGAATGCTGGCACGTAAAAACAATCCACTCCAACGGGCGATAGTTTCAGTTGCTACATCTTGATCTATGGTAGGTGTGTTTTTTTCAGATCCAGACTTTGAAGGGTCATTGATATTCGTAATCCCGTAGTGGTTGGCACCATCAATGGTGACAAAGAATTTGGGCGGCTCTTGAATTTGCTCGTAAGTTAACTTTGCTGTTTCAATAGTATTTATGCTATCAAGCGTTCCGTGTAATAAGGCAACAGGAATTCCTGAATTATTGATAGGGAGGAACTCTTGAGTTGATAAATTTCGTAGAAAAGAACCGAAAAACGCTCCTGCTTTCAGTTCTTGTGGTCGGCTGAAAGAATCTTCACAAAAAAAGGGAAGACAAGCGTTTGCGATCGCAGCTAATCCGGCATAGCCTCCCGCAGAATGACCAAGCAAGCCTAATTTTTGCGTATCAACAATACCACTCACTGGCGTTGTAGGATTTTCCGAATCAGTTTTTATCTGTGACAAAACAGCATTGATTTGTGAGGGTTCAGGTAAAAGTCCTGTCCTACCAGTCTGTGGTGAAGTTCTGAGGTGATTGGGTACAACTACCACAAATCCGTAGCGGGCTACTAAGTTAGCGTAATTGGAGTAATTTGATTTATCAATATTTGCACCTTGCAACAAAATTACCAGGGGGAATGAATAATTGCTAGTTTTTAAATTTGATGGATTGGGGTAGTAGATATCAGCTAAATCGTTATTAGCTGTGATAGATGTCGTGTAGCTAGCAACATCTTGAAACAATGGAGCATCACTATAAGTTACAGCAGCAGCTTTCCCTATATTCAGTACCATTAAAGCTGTACTCAAAAAAGCTACTAACAGGACTTGACATGTAGTCACAACAATGACTCCTTGGTTTTAGTTCAGTTAATCATTCTTCAGTCTACTTTCCAGCAATGTTAAAAAAGATTTGGATAATAAATAGCTCTTTTGAAAAGGTAAGGGAAAATGACTAGCAAAATTATACAAATTATTTCTCAATTCAGTAACGCCATTTTTTGAATATGGATTATTTGATGATGAATTTTCAACAAAAAGCGATCGCTCTCCAGAATTGAGGTTATTGCCGCAAAGTTTTCAACCAATACAGTAAGTATTTTAACTTAGTAAACCCTGCCCGTCTAACCGTTTTGACTCGGGTGTCCCTATCGTGCAACACAACTTTCCACATCCGTCTGCAAATTTTCCTTTCTCTTTGCCTTGAGATAAAAGTGATGGCTTTTTTCCTCTACTATGTTTAGTATGCTGTCCGAGTTGTGTTAAGCTCTCCCTTTCTGTGGTCATCATGCCAAAATCAAAGAAGGCCGCTCATCAAATCAATCTCAACGATCCTCAATACTATCTCAACCGAGAGTTAAGCTGGCTAGAGTTTAATAAAAGGGTGTTACATGAAGCCTGCGACTCACGAACCCCTTTGCTAGAACGGCTTAAGTTTTTGGCAATATGGAGTTCTAACCTGGATGAGTTCTTTATGGTGCGCGTTGCAGCACTTAAGCAGCAAGTAGAAGCAAAGGTTAGCGTGTTAGCTTCTGATGCTCGCACGCCACAACAACAGTTAGACGAAATTACCTCTATGCTGCGTCCGTTAGTCGCCAAAGAGCATGAACAATTTGAGAAAGTCTTACGACCTCAACTTACCGAGCATGGCATACATATTTTAGATTACATAGATTTAACCGAAAAACAGAGAAAATATTTAGACAAATACTACGAAGAGCAAGTCTTTCCCGTCGTGACTCCTCTTGCTGTTGACCCCAGCCATCCTTTTCCCTATATTTCCAATCTCAGTTTGAATTTGGCTGTTGTTGTCAAAAACCCGGAGACAGAAGAAGAATTGTTTGCCAGAGTCAAAGTCCCAACAGTTTTGCCACGATTTTTGGCTTTACCGCCAGATTTGGGAATTCAAAATAATGGCAAACCAGCAGTGTGGACAGGGGTTCCTTTGGAACAGGCGATCGCCCATAACTTGGAGTCCCTCTTCCCAGGAATGAATATACAAGAATACCATATCTTCCGTATAACCCGTGACGCTGACTTGGGATTAAAAGAAGATGAAGCCGATGATTTGCTGTTGGCTATTGAGCAAGAACTGCGAAAACGCCGCGTTGGTGGAAGTCCTTTGCGGTTAGAAATACATTCTCAAACTCCTGAATTTATCAAACAACGACTGTTGGAGGATTTAGAATTAGAGGAAAATGATGTTTACGAAGTAGATGGTATTATCGGACTGAAAGATATGATGTACTTCATGTCTTTACCCGTCCCAGAACTCAAAGACGAACCGTGGCAAGCTGTTGTACATCCTCGCTTACAAAGGATTAAAAACCCAAATCTAAATCCAGAGCTAGAAGAGATAGAAGAAGGAAAAGATTTTTTTACAGTTATTCGAGAAAAGGATTTATTTGTACACCATCCCTATCAATCCTTTTCAAGTTCTGTGGTGAACTTTATTGTCTATGCTGCCCATGATCCGAATGTGCTGGCAATTAAGATGACTCTTTATCGGACTTCTTCTGACTCACCGATAATAAATGCCTTAATTGCAGCTGCTGAAAATGGTAAGCAGGTTTCTGTATTGGTAGAACTCAAGGCACGGTTTGATGAAGAGAATAATATCTACTGGGCGAAGCGGTTGGAAAGGGTTGGAATTCACGTAGTTTACGGTTTAGTCGGTCTAAAAACTCACAGTAAAATTATTATGGTCGTTCGGCGCGAACAAGACCGTATTTCTCGCTATGTACATATTGGGACTGGTAACTATAATCATAAAACGGCACGATTGTACACAGATTTGGGATTATTTAGTTGCAATGAAGAGTTGGGAGCGGATGTTACAGATGTTTTCAATTTCTTGACAGGATACTCGCGGCAAAAGTCATACCGAAAACTTTTGGTTGCACCTGTCACGATGCGCGATCGCTTCCTTTCTATGATTCAGCGAGAAATTGAAAATGTTCGTAATAACTTGACTGGGCGGATTGTTGCCAAAATGAATTCATTGGTAGATCCGGAAATCATCTGCCATTTATACGAAGCTTCCCGCGCTGGCGTGCAAATTGACTTAATTGTGCGTGGAATTTGCTGTTTACGCCCTGGACTAAAAGATATTAGTGAAAATATTCGCGTGATTAGTATTGTTGGTCGCTTTTTGGAACACTCCCGCATTTTTTATTTTCATAACAATGGGCAGGAGGAAATTTACATCGGTAGTGCCGATTGGATGCGACGTAATTTAGATCGTCGGGTAGAAGTTATTACCCCAATCTTAGATGCAGACATTGCTAAAGATTTGCAAGAAATCTTAGGAATTATGTTGGCAGATAACCGTCAAGCTTGGGAGTTGCAGCCAGATGGTAGTTATATTCAAAGACGCCCTGGTGAAGACGTTCCAGAAGCAAGTTCACAAAAAATTCTCATGTCAATGGCTTTAAACTCAAATGCGAATTAATTAAGTACCCTGTGGCTGACTCTGCACGGAGTGCAGAGTTTCCCCAAAAGAAGTCAGCGTTTGAGAGTTCGTCCGCCCGCTCGCTCGTTACCCTCCCATGTTTCCCGTGTAAGTTGCCATTCAGTTTGACTCCATCCTCGCGTTTGCATCCAAGGTGCACCTGGGCGTGTCCCAACTGCTACAAACCCATATCGGCGCGCCAAGCGTTCCACCCGTGAATTCGCACTAACAGAAATTCCTCGAATCTCTTTCAACCCGAGTTCGCGGAACCCAAACTCGATGAGCGCCCTAGCAACCTCAATTGCGTAGCCGTAACGACCCCAGCACTGTGGTGCTAGTTCGATTCCTAGTTCCGCTTTGTCAGGGCCATAGCCTTCACGGCGCAGACCGCAGCAGCCAAATATTTCCTGGGGGTTCTGGAGGTGAGCGATCGCAAACTGATAATTGCTACGTGGCTGTTCGACTGCCCATTGACCGAAAAGCCCCAGAAGCGATCGTGCATACTCAGGTGTTACCTCTTCTGGTGCACAAAACTCCGCATACCGTGGATCGGCATGATAGGCAATAAACGCAGGCTCATCTTCCTCAATAAACTCGCGCAGCAAAAATCTTTTGGTAATGATCTCCATGCTCAACCCAATATACCAATTATGACCGAAACAATTTTAGATTTTAAATTTTAGATTTGAGATTGGGGATTTTCGGTATAAGCCCCGTCTTTCTAAAATGGAATTAATCCAAAATCTAAAATCCTAAATCCAAAATTGATTGACCCAATTAATCCAAAATTGTAAATTTAAAAATCTAGGCTTCGTTTCCCTCCGCTCCAAGCAGAGCACTTTTAGGGTGGAGTTAATCCAAAATCTAAAATCCTAAATCCAAAATTGATTGACTTTACTCGCTTTGTTTTAACCTGTTTTCTAAAACGGATGCACTCTTAGTCATACCCATAACTAAAAGATAGTAAATTAACCCCGCGAACAGCAGAGGCTCAAAGTAAATATATTTATTTGCACCAACAATTTGGGCACTGCGTAATATTTCCACTACACCAATTGTTGATACCAAAGCTGAGTCTTTCAATAATCCAATAGTTTCATTTACTAATGCTGGTAGAATATTCTTCAATGCTTGCGGCAAAATTATGTCCCACATCATCAACGAGTAAGGAATACCCATAGACATAGCCGCCTCAGCTTGTCCTTTATCTACAGCTTGAATTCCACCCCGGATAGTTTCCGACATATAAGCCCCAGAGTTAAGGGTAAAAGTTAGCACCCCTGCTTCTAAAGCCGAAATATTATACCCGCTCAGCTGGGGTGTCGCATAGTAAACCAAAGCTAACTGTAACAACAAAGGTGTGCCTCGAAATACGGAGGTATAGGCGTTAGCAAGCCAGACAAGGGGCTTAATACCAGTAATTTTGCATAAAGAGAGAACTGTACCCCAAATTAATCCTAGAAATACTGACAACAGCGTAAATAACAACGTCAGAGGAATGCCTTTGAGGATAAAAGGAATATCTGGGATAATTCTAGAAAAGTCTAAATTCAGTCCGCCTTTAGAAGGAGATGAAGATACGGTAGTGGTTGAGGTTGTTTGGGAAAACCATTTGGTTGCTAATTTTTCTAATTCTCCTTTATCCTTCATTTGTTGCAGGACTTTATTAAAAGGTTCTACAAAAGAGGAACCTTTAGGAAAAGCGATCGCCGATCCACTCGCCTTTTCTGAGGTAATAACGTTAAAACTTAATTCTGGATTGGCTTGGACGAATCCCTTAGCAACAGCATCCTCAACTATTGCTGCATCAATTCGCCCTGATTTAATTTCCTGAATAATTTCTGCTACTTTATTGAGCTGCTTTAGCTGAATCCCTGTAACTTTTTGGGCAATTTTTTTAGCATTTTGCTCTTGGATAGTTCCTAGTTGTACTCCAACTTTTTTAAGAGCTAAATCTTGGGGCTGTTTTAGGTTGCTATTTTTGGGAGCGACAATTGTATCTTTTGCTTGGTAATAAATAATTGAAAAGTCAATATTTTTCTTACGTTCTGGAGTGGGAGTCATCCCAGCCATAGCAAAATCAGCCCGATTTGTTTGGAGTGCTGGAATTAGTCCATTAAAATCGGATTCCACAATCTTGAGTTTAAATCTTAGTTCTTGAGCAACAGTTTTGGCTATATCTACATCAAAACCAACAATTTGCCTGTCACCCTTTTCAGTATTATAAAACTCATAAGGCGGATAATCTGGGGAAGTAATCATCGTGAGCGTGTCTTTGCCTAAAGATGAGGCTGCTTTTAAAGAATGACTAGAACCTGTGATCAGACTAATCATTAGTATTGGTGTAAACAGGACGGTTAAGAACCATACTTTTCTTTTCTTCATAAAATTGATAATTATTGAGGTAAACAGTTTATCATTCTCCAACATGATCATTACCCCAATTTGAAGAATTCATGTCAAACTTAAAACTCTATATTAATCAGGTGTTTGCAAAAATGAGACAAACTCTTCAAACAGAACAATTCTTCTTGAAGAAATACTAAAATTTATTATCTGACCAAATCTACATTAAATTATGAATGCACTTTTACAGCTTTAACTGTGATACTCTCTGTAGTGGACTACAAGTTAGCGGTTAGTAAAAAAACAATAACTAACAACTAACACAACAAAATGCACAGATGAGCAATGACAAAAAGTCTATAGTTTCCTTATGACGCACATCCCTCACCCAGACACCCCAGGCATAACAGTAAGTTGCGCGATCGTAACTGTTAGCGACACACGCTCAAAACAAACTGATAAAAGTGGTCAGTTGATTCAAGAATTACTCCGCAATGCCAATCATGCCATAGAAGCTTACGCGATTGTCAAGGATGAACCTGTCCAAATTCAAGAGCAAATAGAACAACTGAGTCAGTATCCAAGTCTGGATGTCGTGATTTTCAATGGTGGTACAGGGATTGCACCAAGAGATAACACATATGATACAATTATAGAATTGCTAGAAAAAACCCTGCCTGGGTTTGGTGAGTTATTCCGCTTTTTAAGTTATCAAGAAATTGGTTCGCGAGCGATGACATCTAGATCTGTTGCTGGTGTGTACAAGCGCAAACTCATCTTTTCCCTTCCAGGCTCTAGTAATGCAGTACGACTGGCAATGGAAAAACTCATTTTGCCAGAACTTGTTCATCTAGTTGGACAGTTGCACAAATAAAAAATAACCCCCTCTAGTTGAGGAGGATATTATATTTGATTGCGGTAATTTATGCAATCATCACAGACTAATCGTCAGGCTGATGACAGCCAAAATAGCGCAAACTATGTAGAAGACCGCAACAACTTGCAGTTCTGACCAACCAGAGAGTTCCAGGTGATGGTGTAATGGTGCCATCTTGAATAAGCGCTTGCCTTTGCCATCAGAACCTTTGGTAGCTTTGTAGTAGCTAACCTGCGCCATTACCGAAAGGGTTTCCACGAAGAAGATTCCGCTGAGAATGAACAGTGCGACTAAACTGTTAGTCAGCAAGCCCACTGCAGCCAAAGCGCCTCCTAAAGCCAAGGAGCCAGTATCACCCATAAAAACACGCGCTGGGTTACGGTTATGAGCCAAAAACCCTATACAACTGCCACTCATACAAGCGCAGAAAATCATCAATCCAGTTGAGGAGGGAGCGCTAAGGGCACCCAATGCTAGCAGTGCGATCGCCACCGTTCCTGCTGCCAAACCATCAATACCATCAGTCAGGTTCGTGGCATTACTTTCTGCCACCAGTACAAAGCCCGCTAAAGGCCAAAATAGTAATCCTAAGGGTAGAGAAAAACCCAAAGGCAAAGCAATATTTGTAATATCAAAAGGTTGAGTAAAAATGAGCCACAGACAGAACGCTAGTGCAAAACCGATTTGCAAAGCTAGTTTCATCCGGGGAGATATACCTTTATTAGACTTGCGGCGCAGAATTTGCCAGTCATCTATCCAGCCAATCAATCCGTAGCTTAAGGTCAAAGCAGAAACTGCGAGTACCTCTGTTGTAAAGTTAGACCACACACAGGCAGTGACCACTGCCACAGGAACAAAGAATATGCCCCCCATCGTTGGTGTACCTGCTTTTTTCAGATGAGCCACCGGACCATCCTCACGGATGATTTGACCCGTTTTCAGTGCTTGTAGTAGCGGTACTACCCAAAAACCGACGGCGGCTGAAGCGAGTGCACAGAACAAAAACGGCAAGGTTAACGACATACCTTGCCAAGGCAATCTATTCGCTATTCCATCTAACACTAGTGCTGATACACCCAGACCTACACCCAGTAGAGAGACCAGACCTATGCCATTTATGATGTTTAACCCTTGGTTAGGAGATAATTTTGCGTCCACGGAAACTTCCCTTCACTCCACACTTGCAAAACTAAACAATAGGGACGAGTTGTGCCAGTAATATACCTTCAGCCCAGATTATTTACTCCTCATCTGGAGCCGAATCATCGTCATCATCAAAGTCATATTCGCCAATCCCGTCCTCAGTACTCAAAAACTCTGTTATCTCTTCTTCGTCATCTTGAAAATCCTGCTCGTGAACATCACGGGCTATGAGACGACCACTTGATTGTAACCAGTCCAAGAGCGAGGACTCTTGCTTTAATGGAATAACAGACGCCCGCTGGTTTCGGGGTACTTCACGCAACGGAGAATTTAGCATATCAACGAAGACAATATAAGGAGAAGGTAACTAGACACTAAGAGTCTATCACTTGATACCGCACTATTTACTTGTTAATTCAACTCTTAGCTTAAAAATCCGACAAAAAAAATTTTATTTATGATTGATACTGGAAAACGTGAAACCCTACTATTTATCGGTATGACACTATACATAGTTAATCAATATTTTCTGAAGTGAACGATGTTTTTTGAGGTGAAAAACAATGCTAAGAAAAGCTTCCCTTTTAGAAGCAATTGCTGGGAAAAATCGGGGACTACTTGCAACTGAGCAAGATAAACAGGCTATATTAATAGCCATTACAAATTTAGAAGATGTAAATCCTACATCTTCCCCAGTTGAAGCAACACACTTGCTCAATGGCAACTGGCGATTAATATATACCACAAGCAAAGCTCTACTAAATATTGATAATTTACCATTGTACAAGCTCGGTCAAATTTATCAGTATATTCGCGTAGAAACTAACAGCATTTACAATATAGCTGAAACTTATGGCTTGCCTTTTTTTGAAGGCATAGTCAGCGTTGCTGCAAAATTTGAGCCAGTTTCATATCGGCGCGTCAACGTGAAATTTGAGCGGTCTGTTATCGGTTTACAACGGTTAATAGGATACACCTCACCTGAGAGTTTGGTCGAACAAATTGAACTTGGCAAAAAACTCACCGCAATTGATTTTTCTTTAAACAGCGACAAACAGCAAGGCTGGCTGGATATCACCTACATAGATGACAATTTGCGTATTGGTAGAGGTAATGAGGGGAGCGTGTTTGTTTTGACTAAAGCATAAGAACCTCCCAAACAAGTACTTGCGACCAATGAAATTATGCGATCTCAAGAACTTTGTCAAGGTTTATTTCATACTTTTGTGGAATAAAAATAATAAAGAATTAGGTAACAAGTGGTAGGTGAGAGTCAAAAACCTTTATCAGCTATGCTTTGTAACCTTTTCCTGTAACCTATTCCCCACACCCGATAACTTTTTTTGACCCTGTAACTTACTCCCTATTTACCCCAGAGGACGAAAATTGATCGTACAAGTTTCTCCCAGAATCACCACTGTAATGTCTTAAAGAACCCTTGGCAAGATAAATAACTTAACAAAGCTTCTTGGTGAGCCCTCCTGGTTGTAGAGTGAAATCAATTAGCCTTGTGTATTGGCAATTTATAACTTAAAGGGAAGAAACTCATGGTTCAACGTGGTTCTAAAGTGCGTATTCTCCGCCGGGAATCCTACTGGTATCAAGATGTAGGAACCGTGGCGTCTGTTGACCAAAGCGGTATTAAATACCCAGTCATTGTCCGTTTTGAAAAAGTAAACTATGCTGGCGTCAACACTAATAACTTTGCTCAGGCAGAACTCTTAGAGGTTGAAGCTCCAAAAGCAAAAGCGAAGAAGTAAGGTAGAAGACAAAGGGAAACAGCAAAGGGAGTGACAAAGGGAGGAAACTTCTGTTGCTTCCCCACTCACCCCATCTGTTTGAGCTACAGGAGTAGCACGCCAGTTGTTATCTCCTCTACCAGACGCAAGTGAACAAAGGAGAGCCGAAGCGCTTTGTTCGCAATGGCTCCCCTTCTATAGCCTTGCTGCATCAGTTATGCTGTTCCCCCTATTCCCCTTATATTGCTGTCTTTCAAACAAGATGCCTGAACTGCCTGAGGTTGAAACAGTCCGGCGGGGTCTGAATCAATTGACCCTTAACCAAAAAATAACGGGTGTCCAAGTGCTGCTTCATCGCACGCTTGCCCACCCGTTTTCTGTAGAAGAGTTTTTCATTGGAATTAAAGAGAGTTTCATCGTAACTTGGCATCGGCGCGGCAAATATCTGCTGGCAGAACTCTCCTTGTCTGACCCTAATTTGTCAGCTGGTTGGCTGGGGGTTCATCTGCGAATGACAGGTCAACTTCTGTGGTTAGATCGAGACGATCCGTTACCCAAGCACACACGAGTCAGATTATTTTTTGGAGATGAACGCGAATTACGCTTTGTAGATCAGCGTACCTTTGGTCAAATCTGGTGGGTACCTCCAACAGTTGCACCGGAAAGTATTATCACAGGTTTGGGAAAACTAGCAGTTGACCCTTTTTCACCGGAATTTACTGTTGAATATTTGGCACTCAAATTGCGAAACCGCCGCCGTTCGATAAAGACAGCACTTCTAGATCAGTCAGTAGTGGCGGGTTTAGGTAATATCTATGCTGATGAAGCGCTATTTATGAGTGGAGTTTTGCCACAAACTTTATGTACAGATTTGCAACCAGAGCAAATTGAGCGTTTGCACTCTTCGATCATTCAAGTGTTAAAAGCCAGTATTGAAGCTGGTGGTACTACGTTCAGTAATTTCCTAAATGTCAAGGGAGTCAACGGTAACTACGGTGGTGTTGCCTGGGTTTACAACCGTGCTGGAGAACCCTGTCGAGTTTGTGGTACAGCAATTCAACGGATTCGGATAGCTGGGCGTTCCAGCCACTATTGTGTTCACTGCCAACGATAAGCAATATAAAAGAAAAAGTGAAAAAAGTTACAACTAAATATAGAAAATACTAATGTATAAAAATTAATGTATTATTCTGATACAATTTTGATTTTAGATTCGAAATTTTGAATAAACGCAGATGAGGGCAGACAATTATCTAGAAAATTATCTAGAAACTATTTGCGTACATCCGCGTGCATATGCGGTTGCAATTTTGGATTCTGAATAAGCTCCTACCAGTAGGAAGTTTCAGGAATCTAAACATAGCAGCCATAAAACTAACTGAATATCTACGCAAAAAATGTAAAAGACATATCCCAACACAAATAGGGAAAAGATAACTCTTGGCTCTACAAAGACTTCCTGCGAGCTACAATCCTGAAGAAAACAATTTACACACTCACGAGGGAAACTCATGGCTGTAAAAAGAGGAAATATGGTTCGTGCTGTCCGCGAAAAGCTGGAAAACAGTCTAGAAGCACAAGCTAGTGATTCTCGTTTTCCTTCCTATCTGTTTGAAACCAAGGGTGAAGTCGTAGATATCAAAGGTGACTATGCCCTTGTGAAGTTTGGGAAAGTGCCAACTCCAAATATTTGGTTACGTCTAGATCAACTTGAAGAATTTAAATAACACTCAACCATTAGCAAATATGAGCTATTCCCCTTTCTCCCAAATTAAGCGCCATTCACCCCGTGTCACCGTTATCGGTGCTGGTAGAGTTGGTAGTACCTTAGCCCAGCGCATTGCTGAAAAAAATCTGGCAGATGTCGTGTTGCTTGATGTTGTTGAGGGTATGCCCCGAGGACTGGCACTAGATTTGATGGAGGCAAGGGGAATTGAACTGCACAATCGTCGGATTATCGGTACAACTGACTACGCTGAGACATGTGGTTCTGATATCGTGGTCATTACAGCAGGTTTTCCTCGCAAACCGGGCATGACTCGGGATGATTTGCTTTTGACGAATGCAAAAATTGTGATGGAAGCCGCAAACAAATCAATCAGTTATTCTCCCGACGCCATATACATAGTTGTCACAAATCCCTTGGATGTGATGACTTATTTAGCATGGCAAGCAACTGGACTGCCACGCGATCATATTATGGGTATGGCTGGTGTGTTAGACTCAGCACGCTTTGAAACCTTTATTGCGATGGAACTAGGGGTTTGTTCCCTTGATGTTAAAGCAATGGTGCTGGGCAGTCACGGAGATTTAATGGTGCCCTTGCCGCGTTATGCTACTGTTAACGGTATTCCGATTACAGAACTGCTGGATGCAGCCACAATTGAGCGATTGGTACAACGTACACGTAACGGTGGTGCAGAAATTGTAGAACTAATGCAGACAGGTAGTGCTTTTTATACTCCTGCCTCTTCTACCTGCGTGATGGTGGAATCAATATTGCTAAATCAGTCACGCCTGTTGCCAGTGGCAGCGTATCTTCAGGGTGAATACAGTTTAAACGATATTTTTACTGGTGTTCCCTGTCGCTTAGGTTCTAGCGGAATTGAGGAAATAATGGAATTAAAACTTACCGATGCAGAAATAAACGCTTTACATACTTGTGCGCATGAAGTACGCAAGAATATTACCCGAGCACAGGAAATTTTCGCTGCTGTGAGTCGGTAATAACAAACTCCTGTCCTTATTCTCCCCGAAAGGGGAGAGGCGGAATCAAGAAAAAGAGGTGTAAGGGGTGTAGGGGAAATTAATTAGTAAGGGCTTGAACCCAAATGGCTCTAGGTTAGCGTGTACAAAAAAGCGCATGTTTTTGTCGCTCCCCTACACCGTTCGGCGCTCGCGCTCACCTTGGCGTTGCCCTTAGACCCCTAGTTTTGGTTATCAGCAGAGATTTGTTATTTCCGCGTTAACGGTAACCTTCATCAGCAGGATCGCCATAGGGGTCTTCACTTGCTGGGCGGACCTCGCCAAACTGGCCGTAGCCCTGGTCAGCAGGGTCACCGTAGGGATCTTCACTTGCTGGGCGGACCTCGCCAAACTGGCCGTAGTTATCAGCAGGGTCGCCATAGGGGTCTTGGCTAGCTGGGATGGCGTTACCGTAGCCCTGGTCAGCAGGGTCGCCATAGGGGTCTTGGCTAGCTGGGATGGCGTTACCGTAGCCCTGGTCAGCAGGGTCGCCGTAGGGGTCTTCACTTGCTGGGCGAACGTCGCGATCATCTTCGTTTGACCGACCACCCAAAAAATCCGTTGCCTTCCGCAAAAAGTCGTCTACCATGACTTGTCTCCTTTTTATTTCCTTGCTTAATTATGTTGTGGTCTTTTTCTATCCTTTTTTGGTCTTGAGTGCAAGACTTTATGTGATTCTCAACAAGCGATTTTTATTTAATATGTGGGCGCTTCCTGTGGAACAATATCAGTTAAATCGCGACCTATTGTACGCCCATTGTAGGCTTGGAAATCCCGATAGTGTTTTTAACAACAGCACAGGAACACAAGTAAATCCTTAACTCAAAATTATCATGCAATTTTTCAGGTTATCCATCTTGCCTTTGAGAGAAGTTGCATTCATCCTCAAGAAGTATGAAGGTAAGTAGATAACAAATAAGAACGGTAATTATATTTAAAATTTAAGATAAACGATGTGAATTGTTGATTTCTCTTGACTTAATGCAGGAGTTGTGATCAGCGCCAAGATTGTGCCACTCAGTAACAGGCTGGGAAGAAGCTTGTTAAATTTCATAGTTTTCCTCTGACTTCGTCACGCCACAGCTATTTGTTGTTCATGATCACTGCATCGGAAAATATTGAAATATCTTTGTATTAAAGAAACAAGCTTAATAATACTGCAATCAACAAAACTTTACATATGGGCAGGTAAGTGCAACAAGTTTAATGAGCAGCAGCACCACCCGTTACTTTGACTTTTTTTAGGAATAAAATAGCAATACCGCTAAGTAACAAAGCAATTCCAATAAAGTAGAAACAATCATTAAAAGCGTTAACAAAAGCTTCACGACGCACTATATTGTCAATAGCTTTTATGGCTTGGTCTTGTGCTGTACTCAAATCAGAACCACGACTGACAAAATATTGAGTCATTTGGTTGATTCTCTCTTGAGTTGCTGGATTATATAAAGATACTGATTCCCCTAATCTATTGGAGTGAAATTGTTCTCTATTAGTTAATAGAGTACCTAATGCTGCAATTCCCATAGAACCACCCATATTACGCATCATATTAAATAAACCGCTTGCTGAACCTGCGTCTTTCGGACTCAAACCTGCAGTAGCAATAGATGTCAGTGGTACCATGATGAGTGGTTGTCCCATTGCGCGAACAAGTTGCGACCAAATTAATTGGTCATATCCTGTTTGATAAGTCATCTTGGAATTCATGAATGCACTGACAGAAAATAAAGTCACACCCACAGCAACCATTAACCGCACATCAATGCGTTGCATCACTTTTGGAAGAAAGGGAATAATAAACAATTGGGGAATTCCCGCCCAAATCAGCACTTGACCAATTTGCAGTGCATTGTATCCTTGAATTTGAGCGAGATACAATGGCAAGATATAAATTGAACCATACAATCCCACTCCCAAGGAAACATTAACAATACTTGCTAAACCAAAGTTACGAGATCGCACAAGTCGCAAATTAATAAATGGCTGTTTGCTAGTTAATTCAATCCAGAAAAATATTGTTATAAAAATCACCGCTAAGATACTCAAGCGCACTATCAATTCTGAACCAAACCAATCTTTGCGGCTACCTTCTTCTAAAACAACTTGCAGGGAAGCTAACCCAATTGCCATTGAAATAATTCCCCACCAGTCGCCTTGTTTTAGCAATTGCAATTGGGGTCTTTCTTGCTTAATTCCATACCAAACCCCGGCAAGCATCAACAACCCTGGAACTACATTTATGTAAAAACTGTAGTGCCAACTGAAGTTTTCTGTTAACCAACCTCCTAATGTTGGACCAATTGATGGTGCAAAAACCGCTGTAATCGCAAAAGCAGCTAACCCAACTGCTTGCTTGGATGGTGGTAAAGTAGTTAGTACAACCGTCATGGAAGTGGGAATTAAAACTCCTCCGGTGAAGCCTTGTAAGGCGCGGAAGACAATCATGGAATTGAGATCCCATGACGAAGCACAGCATACAGAAAAAAAGATAAACAAAACGGTGTTAACTAACAAATATCGTTTGAGAGAAAATACCCGCGATAACCATCCGGTTAAAGGAATAACTACAATTTCTGCCACAAGATAAGCAGTAGAAATCCAAGAACCTTCTTCTAAAGTCGCCGCCAAACTCGCCTGAATATCTTGTAGTGAAGAATTAGTTATCTGAATATCCAGCACCGCCATGAATGCGCCTAGCATACTTGCCATAACGCCAATCCAGGTTCTCAACGGTATGGGTTGATTCGAGGAAGATTGGCTAGAACCTTGATTCCCTTGGTTGCCAACTGCATTTGTTTCAGCCACAGCAGTACTCCAGGTATAGAAATAGAGATATGTTGAAATTAAAAGATATATTTATTTTTAACTTTAAAACTAAAAGTGCGTAGACGAGTATTTTGACCCCAATAAATATTTCAATATGTCAAGTTGAGGCTTAACGCTTAAGCCCCAAAATGTCGAGTGTACGGGCTTCGCCGCTTGCCGAACGTCTGAATGGTATAAGGGTGTAGGGAATTATGCGTTAAGCGTTTCTTATCTCCATGAGTGATTCTCAAAAATCAGATCGGATTGCTATAGCATACTTTTTATCCCCTTCTAGTGTTGTGTAGTCGTCAAAATACCCTTTTCTACATAAATTGAGTGAACAAGTTGTCTTATACGGGGTAATTGTCTTGAGAAAAAGATATAACCCAATATACAAGCAATACCGTCAAGAATTAATGTATTCGTAGCACCAATGCGATCTGCTAATGCACCTCCTAACAAATTCCCAAAAGGTGTAATTCCCAAAAAGGACATGTTGAAAAAACTCATGACTCGTCCGCGTTTATCATCTTCAAGAATTGTTTGTAATACTGTATTACTTCCAGCAACTTGAATGATTATTCCTACACCAACTAACAGCAGTGCTAACAAAGAAAATGGTAGAAAGCGTGACAAGGAAAAAGCAATCAAACCAATTCCTAAAACACCTGGTGCTAAAGCAATCAATTTACCAAGTCCTACTACCGTTTGGCGTGTCGCTAAATAAATTCCACCTGCTAGTGCTCCAACTCCTGATGCTGCCATGAAAAAACCTAGAGTTTGTGCACCACCTTTATAGATTTCTTCTGCAAAAATCGGTACGATAATCGTATACTGCATTCCCATAAGGCTGACTAAAGCCGAGAGCAGCAAGATAGCACGAATTGGTGGAAAGCCAAAGGCATAGTCAAACCCCTCTTTGACTCTCTGGAAGACATTTGTGTCAATAACTACGATTTTCCACGGCTTCACCTCCATTGCTAATAACCCACAAATCACAGCAATGTAGCTTAACCCATCAATTAAAAAACAATATGCAGTACCAATGTGAGCAATCAGCAAACCTCCAATTGCTGGACCAATTAATCGCGCACCATTGAACATTGTCGAATTAATAGCAATGGCATTTGCTAAATCGTCTCTGTGTTCTACTAACTCTGGTACAAATGCTTGTCTTGCTGGTGCATCAAAAGCATTGATCAATCCTTGAAACAAACTTAAGGCAATAATATGCCAAATCTGAATCGCGCCAGTCAACGCTAGAATTGCTAGCGTTAATGACTGAATCATTGACAGAATTTGTGTACCAATAATAGTGCGATGACGGGAAAAGCGATCTATAAAAACTCCACCAAAGGGAGCAATAAAAAAACTAGGTATTTGACTAGAAAATCCCACAACTCCCAGCATGAATGGCGATTTAGTTAAGTCATAAACTAGCCAAATTGTGGCAATTTGGGTCATCCATGTCCCAATGAGAGAGATTCCTTGTCCAGCAAAAAACAGACGGTAATTTCTTGACCTTAATGCCGGTAAAAGCGGACTCTTTCTATTTGCTTGTGTCTTCATTCAAGCCTGATTTATACCACTATATATCTTTTTATAAATATCATCTGACCTGACACCTTATTACGCCTCTCTACAGGTGGAAAAGAATACCATTGCTTTTGGAAGAGGTTTTAGTAACAAATTTTTCCTTGTACCCTATCCCCTCGTCCTACTTGACTTTTACACTGATTTCTGCGGACATCCCTGGTGCAATTTGCGATTCGTAGCCTTTGATGCTCTGTTTATCGAAAACAATTTTCACAGGAACACGTTGTACAATTTTCGTAAAGTTACCTGTAGCATTATCTGGTGGTAAAAGGGCAAACTGTGCGCCGGAAGCTGGCGAAATACTATCAACGCGACCCTTAAAGGGATGATGGGATAAAGCATCAACTTTAATCTCCACTTCCTCTCCTGGCTTCATGTTTTCCAACTGAGTTTCTTTAAAGTTGGCAACAACCCAAGATTCGTCATTGACGATCGCCATCAAAGGTGTTCCTGCTTGTACCCGGTTACCAACTTCCACCGTTTTGCGCCCTACCCGTCCGGCTGCAGGAGCAGTAATGTTGGTGTAGGATAACTGCAACTGGGCGTCTTTCAAGGATGCATCTGCTTGAGCTATGGCTGCTTTGGCTGCTTCGTATTGATTACGGTTGACTGTTGTTTGTTCACCGCCTGCAGTTGCTTGTTGCAGTCCACCTTTGGATGCTGCTAGTTTTGCTTGAGCACTCACTACTCCTTCTTGTGCTTGCGCTAGTTGCGATTGTGCTTTTGCTACGCCAACTCTGGCGGCGGCTAATCGTGCTTGCGCTTGGTTCACTCCTTGAATCGCAGCATCCTTTTGGGCTACAGCCACATCATACGCTGACTTAGCAGTATCTAATTGCTGACGGGGAATTGCCCCTTGTTGAGACAAGGTGTTGTAACGGTTGTAATCAGCTTGCGCTTTTTGCAAATTGGCGTTTGCTTGGGCAACTTGGGCTTGTGCGGCGGGAATTCCTGCTTCTGCCTGTTTCACCTCAGCTTGTGCAGCGGGAATCCCAGCTTGTGCTTCCTGTACGGCGGCTTGCGCTGTGGAAATCGCTGCGACAGCACCGCTAACATCTCCCTGTGCTTGAACTGTTTTTGCACTCGTTGTTTTTGAGGCTAAGTTAATATTTGCTTGTGCTGCTTGCGCCTGACGACGAGCATTTTGTAGCGCTGCATCAGCTTGTTGCACTTTGCTTTGATAATCCCGTGGATCAAGTTTTACCAGCAATTGTCCTGGTTGTACCTCCTGGTTATCATTCACCAAGACTTGACTTATGGTTCCGGGAATGCGAGTACTGACTTGGTGTAAGTGTCCCGCAACTTGAGCGTTGTCTGTCTCTTGGTGAGTGGAAGCATACTGCCACCAGTGGTAACCAAAACCTCCACCAACTACAGCACCCACACCCAATGCTGTCAAAATCAAACCTATCGGTTTTTTCTTCTTTGGTGTTTCCGGCGGTTGGGGTTTGACTTGCTTGTTCTCAGTCTCAGCCTGAGTATGCACATCAGCTTCTGGAGTTGTTTGTGCTGGTAGAGTTCTATTTGTAAAATTTTCTGATGTTAAAGCTTCCAAAGTTTCTGTGTCTTTAACAAGCTCTTTCTCCAGAACTGCAGTTTTGTGTTTGTTACGTCCGTTGGAGTTGATGTTGTTTGTGCGTTCCATGATAGTTAAGCTCCAGTATCGTTTTTGCCCGTTGTAATATTTAGAGTGCTAAATGTTTAGGGAAGATTATTTAATAGATATTTATTTAGAATGCGTAATATTATTTTAGAGAAAACAACCAACAAAGCACCTCACCCAAATGGATGATTGATTCTAGGATAAATTCTCGATTGCCTGATTCATAAGTTGGGAAAACTGTTCTCGTTCAGCGTAAGAAATACCGTGCATAGCTTGCTCGCGAATTTCTACCGCAATAGCTGGCAAGACTGTTTCGAGTTCTCTGCCTGCATCTGTTAGCCAAATACGCCAAATTCGGCGATCGCGACAGTCACGTTCTCGGCGAATCAAACCTCTTTCTTCCATTCTGTCCAATACGCCAGTTAACGTACCTCCCACCTGTTGCAGCTTTTCTCCAATACTAGAAGTTGGTAAACCGTCTTCCTCCCATAAACAGCAAAGCACTACCCAGTGGAAGGGGGTTAGTCCAAACGGCTCCAACCGCTCAGTCAACTTGCGACTTAACAGTTGTGAGAGAATTTTAATCCGGTAGCCTAAACCGTATGGTGCACGGACTTGCTGCCATGACTCCAAATCTTGAGACTTGTTGGGTTTATAGACCATTTTTCACAAAAAACTTAGTGTGCGTAATATTAAGATAGCATTATTCAATTATATAGCAAGGACTTATAGTCAGCTATTTGATGGATTTAGTTAGCTATCTTTTAGAAAACTGGCACATTAGATTTGGAAAACAATTAGATTTGGGGCTACTTGAAACCACAGATGCGCAAGGCAGGGAGTGTTTTGGGGAACCAGCGCCGTCGGGAGAGTTTCACAGGCTTAGACGCCCACCAGAAAACTTGTTGTAGGATAGCGACTGGCGTTGGGTTCCCCTGAATATGCAACCAAACCGTGCGGACAAACAACAGAGAAATTACTTATTGTGTGTGTATCTGTCTCTACTGTGCTGTACAACACCTTTGAATAAAGTGGGAGGCTTGTTTTGAAATCAAGCTAATGACTAAACACTAGACAAGGAGTAGACTTGACCATCTATTAACAGTCGAGTGATTCCTTTTGCTTGTAGATGATAACGAGCCTTGTGCAGCATTTTAGTATCAGGAATTTTAATCACGCGATCGCGCTTGGTTGAGAAGCGCTTTGCCACTCGATGGTTATCGAATACTGGTAGCGTTCTTTGTTGAGTTTCCAAGCTAGGAATTTGTCCCAAGTCGCCAAATTCCCGCAGTGGACGAGTGATTAATTCTGAGGAACGATCTATAACTAAATAGCAAGTTTTGGGCAAAGCCGCTGATGACAATGGTAAAACTCTTACTAATGCCTCACCCGATCTTGGTCTTGTGACGAAAGGTGCAGCTGGTTCAAAGTCTTCTTCATCATAGTCATCATCATCATCATCATCTTCCAAATCCTCCAAATCATCTGACTCATCTAGCAAATCTTCCCCAAACATTTCCGCTATGACATTAGCCTCTGGACGTGTATCTTCCAAAAGCGGACTAGGAATGCTGGTGATTTCTGAAGGTTTTATTTCTGGAGGTTTTATTTCTGGAGGTTTTATTTCTGGGGGTTTTTGTTCTAGAAGTTCCAATTGCTCAGCAACTGGTTGCTCATGTGGTTGCTCATATTGCTTACCTCGAATTGGTAAAATTGGTTTTGTCTCGGCTGAGGAGCGCCGCTTCACTCGTCTGCTAGCATGACTTGGCTCATCAACTTCCACAAGGTGTAAGTTTTGTGCCACCACAGGTTCTTCTTGCGGTAAGACCACTGCTGCTGGAGGATCTGACGACTTAGGCGTCTGGGGAACTTGGAGGGGCGCAATCTCAACGACAGTTTGCGAAACTTCAGGCTCTAATATTTTTTGCTCTTGTTTCTGGTCTTCCTGTGGCTGATTGTTAAAAGCAGGCAGATTGTCGTAGTTAACTTGTGCCCTTCCTTCAGGGGTTCTTGCAGCACGCTTTAAAGACACAAGGTATTCATACTCATCTTCTGGCAGAGTACTTTTGAGTAAGCGGCTAATCGTCGAGTTACTCACGTCATAGCGTTCTGCCAAAGTTGAGGTTGTTTCGGCAGTTTCGCGGTATAATTTGAGAATTTCGTGTTTATCTGGTTCTGTTAGTTTTCTCACGGTAGACACCACAAATTTCTAAACTGTATTTCTTCCACTGACACGTCGCGAACGGATGAATGATGCGTCGTATTCTTCCAACAGCGGCTATGCCAAATAAAACTCCACTTCACGCCCAAAATACCTCTAAATATCTCTCTATTTTGATAGTTACGAACCCAACTTGTGGCCCATTTAAAGCGGGTCATGCCCATCCCCAGGAAAAAATCAGTGATCACAAAAAACAGAACAGCAAGGAAAACCATAAGTTCTTCTTGCAAGACTATTTCTGTACAACTGACAAATATCTTTCCAAGGAAATATAAAAGCATAACCATACTGATGACTAACCAAACACTATAACCACTCTTGTATTTGTGGACTGCGCCAATTTCTTAAGCATAAGACACCAGCAGCTAGATAAGCTATTACCTCAAAAATATATGTTCCAATAACATCCCACTCAGCACGCTTTCGGAGCAAGAGTGAATATGACATTATACTACTAAACACCAGAAATAGTAGAAGTGCCAGCAGACCCCAACTTAGGATAGCCCAGACAATGCCTTGAGTGGAGAACATAGTTTTGAGATGGTGTAACTTGGTGTTAGCGCTACTCATAGAACTTTACTGTATAAATGCAGGCATTGCAGCTTTTTGGCTGAATAATAGTTCAAAAGACAGTTCTGATAAAACTAAACCAGTCAATTTCAAGCTAAAACTGGTACTCAGCTCACGCCCATGACGAACCAATATGCCATTTGCTTTGTTTTCGCTGTTTGTTCATTAACTCACTCTTGCGACGACTTGGATCTTAGCTTCGCCGAGGTGAAATCTGCAATAATTTTAGATTGCCTTTTGCTTAGGTTTACAGATATAATGTAAAAACTGACTGTCCAACGAGGCAGTTATTTTGATTGGGCGCGTAGCTCAGTGGATAGAGCCACGGATTTCTAATCCGTTGGTCGCAGGTTCGAACCCTGCCGCGCTCGTTTTAAATTTGACCAAGCCCGCTTCGGGGAGCGGGTGTGGGGGTGTAGGGAGAAGTAGCCCTCAATAGAATTAGAATAAAGTGTGAAGTTTAATTTTTTCATCCTTCACTCTTTATCCTTTAGACTTGACTAAGCTCCAGGTCCGGCTGTGACAATCACCAGCTTCTCTGGATGAATAAGTTCTTGTATTGTCTGTTGCACCTGAACCGGAGTCACTGCTTCAATTCGTTTGGGAAATTCTCGGATTTCGGCTTGAGAAAGACCATAGACGGCATTATCTAAAATCATGCTCGCTACGTTACTAGGATTAGCCAATTCTACAGGGTAGTTATTGGTGATTGAGCGTTTGGCTGTATTCAATTCGGCTTCGGTAATTCCTTGCTCTCGCAACTGCTTAAGTAAAGCGAGGGTACTAGTAATAGCCTTCTGAGCATCTCCTGGAGCTGTCTGCATCTGAATTAAGAATGGACCAGGATTAATACCTGTAGCAAAGCCACTGTAGATACCGTAGGTTAAACCTTGGCGATCGCGCACCTCAGTACCCAAGCGACTAGACAAGGTATCGCCGCCCAAAATTTGATTGAGTACCAAAGCAGAATAGTAACGAGAATCTTTGCGTGCGATACCATTGTAACCAATGTAGGTTACAGCTTCCGTCTTACCGGGAATCACTGAATTCAACTGTTTCATTGTTTGCGGTAAGGACACCGGAGGTAAGTTAAGAGTCGGTGGCTTATTCTGAACTTGCCATTTATCGAAAGCTTTATTGAATAGTGCTTTCACTTGGTTAGGGTCAAAGTCACCAACAAGGGCGATCGTTGTCGTATCTGGGCGATAGTGTTCCTGGTAAAAGCGAAGCACATCAGCACGAGTCACACTTTTTAAGCTTTCTTCTGTAGGAAAGCTATGAAACGGATGATTTTCCGGGTAAATTGCTTGCTGGAATACCCGTCGTCCCAATCCGCGAGGATCATCTAGTTGTACTTTCAGACTTATCAAAGCCCGCTGACGAGTAAGTTCTAGTTGGTTATCTGGGAAGGTAGCATTTTGCACTACATCTGCCAGAGTTTGAATTAATATCGGCATATTAGCAGACAGCCCATTTCCACTAATACCAACTCCTTCACGAGTAGCACCGAATCCTAAGCTGACTCCCTTATTCTCCAAGATTTTTGCTAGAGTTAGAGCGTTTTTTGTTTGAGTTCCATTCATTAAATTGGTTGCAACCAAACTTGCTAAACCTGCTTTCTGGTTAGTATCAAATTCGGCACCAGCATCAATTTGTCCATTGAGATTCACAGTGGGGACACTGTGATCAGGTAGCAGTAAAACGCGCAAGCCATTTTTGAGTGTGAATTGCTGTGGTAACGGTTGTTGAGTCGAAGCAGTGGCTGATGTTGCGGGAGGGAGGTATTTAGCAAGTTCTGCTGGATCGACAGGTTTACCAGGGCTGAAGTTTTCTACAGTGCGACTAGAAGCACCACTGGAACTCCCTGGCTTACCACCTGGTAGAGTCGGTTCAAAAAAGCCGATAGTTTGTTTAGCAGGATTGAGGTAAGTTTTCGCCACTCGCTGTATATCTGCTGCTGTGAGTTTGGCAATTGCTTTAAGATATCCCTCAACATAACGATAATCTCCAGCGACTGTTTGGTTATACCCTAGCTGTGTCGCCTGAGAGGTAATATCTTGGTTACCGAGTACAAAGGAAGCTTGAAGTTGCGTCTTTGCTCGGTTCAATTCTTCTGTGGTGACTTGTTTTTGTTGCAGTTGAGCCAACGATTGTTGCAACACCTGGGCAATTTTTGATAGGGGTTGACCTGCAGCAGCTGTGACATTAATTTCGTACCAACCTGGTTCGATCAGTTCTGAAGGACTTGCACCCACCGAGCTTGCCAAGCCTGATTCTACCAAGGTTTGATAAAGCTGTGAGCTACGTCCGCCCGTGAGAACCACATCCATCAGATCAATGGCTGGTACGTCTGGATGATTAACATTTGGTAGAGGATAAACGACTTGCAATAATGCAGCGCTTCCTGGTTCTTTTAAGACGATAGGTGCTTTTTTAGGAGCAGAGGTAGAAGAAGAGGAGGGAGAAGGTGTTTTTTTAGGAGTAGAGGTAGAAGAAGGTGTTTTTGAAGAATTTTCCTTAGTTTGGCTGTCTTGTTTCCCCCGATTTGGTAACTTTCCAAAAGTCTTTTGGACAGTTTTCAGCACCGGCTCTGTGGCAAAATCTCCCGTAATCACTAGAGTCGCATTGTCAGGGGTGTAGTAGGTTTTGTAGTAGTTGCGTACCTGCTCCACTGTGAATTGCTGTACATCAGCTTTTGTACCTCCTACGGGTAAACCATAAGCCCGTTTCGGGAAAGCTGCTCGCATCACAGCCCGATTTAGGCGATAGCCTGGAGAATTTTCGTATCCTTGTAATTCCGAAATGACAACGCGCTTCTCACTTGTCAGTTGTTCAGCACCAACTAAAGCGCCTTCCATGCGATCGGCTTCTAAGGTGACTAGGGCTTCTAATTTGTCGCGTTGCACTGTGCCAAAATAAGCTGTCTCGTCATGACTCGTAAAAGCATTGAACTGACTTCCCAAAGCACTAAACAGCCGACCAAATTGTACTGGACGATCTGTGGTTCCTTTGAACATCAAATGCTCTAGCTGGTGAGAGATACCATTCTCTCCTGCTTTCTCGTTGCGCGAACCAACTCGATACCAAACCTGCACACTCACCACAGGTGCGGTGTGGACTTCCTTAGTTAAGACTGTTAAACCATTTTTCAATACCGTTTTACGTACCCCCTGAGTGAGGGCAAAATTAGACACAGGTGTTACTGCACTTGGTGTTGCAGCATTGCTAAAATAGCCTCCTGAGAGCACTCCAGTTAAGAGGGAGCTTATAAAAAAGACTATCAAAATGAATGGACGCAGTTTGGGGAAAAAAGGCATAATAGGTCACAGAAAAAATAAACAGCGTGGTGTGAATAAATATATGCTATAAAAATGCTCCCTTGCTATCTACCATACAAGAGAGCACAAATTGTGGTGATAGGAGCAAACTTAATTTTTCCTTGAGATAACTCTAACAAGCCAATATGACGGATTAATGACAGTTGTTTGTCACTCCCATGACTGAGTCAGTGAGCAGTGAGCCAGCGCTGCAGGAGGGTCTCCCTCCGTAGGCGACTGGCGAACCCGAAGGGTTAACAGTAAGCAGTTATCATTTGAGTTCACTCCCTCACTCGTCTTTTCAACATAGTCGTTTCTAACCCTTGAATTTATAAATTGCTGAATGAGCGATAAGCGAAGCTTGCTGCCAAAGGCAGATCGCACTCCTTGGACTCCTCTGCATGCAAAATTACACCGTACGATCCGCTCTCGTCACCTGTTTGAGCGCAACCAACGACTATTAGTTGCAGTTTCAGGTGGACAAGATTCCCTGTGCCTCATAAAGTTAATGTTAGATTTACAAAAAAAATGGGGATGGTATCTAAGTATTGTCCACTGCGACCATTGCTGGCGTTCCGACTCCCAAGCAAATGCTAAGCATGTAGAAAACTTGGCAAAAAATTGGGGTGTTTCATTTTATTTACGAACAGCTGACGAACCTTTAAAAAGCGAAGCTGCTGCACGTAATTGGCGGTATCAAGTTTTGAGTGCGATCGCCCAGGAAAATCAATTTTCTTGCATTGTTACAGGTCACACAGCCAGCGATCGCGCTGAAACTCTACTTTACAACTTAATTCGCGGTACAGGTGCTGATGGCTTGCAAGCATTAACATGGCAACGACTGCTGGATAATGGGGTCGTGCTTGTACGCCCACTGTTAGAAATAACTCGTATGCAAACTGGGCAATTTTGCCAAGAGTTTCAGCTACCTGTTTGGGAAGATTCAACTAATCAAGATTTGAAGTTTGCCCGTAATCGCATTCGTCAAAATGTTTTACCATATTTGCAAGAAAATTTCAACCCTCAAGTTGAATCAGTTCTTGCCCAGACTGCTGAAATTTTGCAAGCAGAAGTAGAATATTTAGAACAAGCTGCCTATCAGTTGCTCCAACAGGCGATGGTGACATCAGCAGATGAGGAAGGAAATTTTTATACTTCATATCCAATCAGGCTAAACCGTCGCGTATTACAGAAAGCACCACTGGCGCTACAGCGTCGCGTCATGCGTCAGGTATTACAAGAAATAATTCAGATTGCTCCTAGTTTTGAGCAAATTGAAAAACTAATCGCTTTAATCAATGCACCAAACCGTTCGCAGACTGATCCATTTCCTGGTGGTGCGATCGCCCAAGTTGAAGGTGAGTGGATTTACCTGAAACAGTTTTAGCTTGCTTATTCAATCTCGGAGGTGTTGATCAACTGTACTTTTATACTGTTGCAACTGTTGGCAGTTTAAAACTTCCTGCTGCCTTTCGAGCACTTTCAGGGCATGATTGAGATATTCGCGTACTATTTGTGTAAAAGCAAGGCTAGTAGACACTTGAGCAAGTAACTCGTTTAGTGCTGGACTTTGCTGATTATCCAATACAGCAGAGTAGGAACACTTTGTTTTGTACTCTTCCAAGCGACGTTGCTCACCCCGCAAGTGCTCCCATGCTCCTTCAAGTTCTTTACGGTTGCGGGAAATCTCGGTTTGCAACATTTCAATTTCCTGGCGGGAAGCTTCTACTTCTTGTTGTTGCGTCTCCAAGCGCTGAAATTCATCCTCCATTTGTTGCAGTTGTTCCAAACGCTCTTCCATATCCATTTCACGCCGATTTAACTCTTGCGCTTGAAACGTCAGAGACTGCTTCCACTGGTTAATTTCTTCTTCTCTAAGCTTAAATTTTTCTACCTGACGGGAAAAATTCTGCAAAATATTCACTAAAGGACGCCCCGCCTCCTGAATCCGTTGTACTTTACGGTTGGGATTGATTTCAACCAATACGAGGACTCCATCACTTAATTTGCTAGCTTCCTCAGCAGGAACCACTTCTTCAGAAACTGTACTCCAACTTTGGTCAGTTCGTTGACAAGCCAATAGTTTTAGTTCAGTTTTGCCACCACCAAGTAAACCGCCTTTCTGCTTTTGTACTTCTGCTAAATACAGCACACTGTTATTCCTTTTGTGTACTTAAGACTCCTAAAATCAGTGAATACTTATCTATGTATACTATATTTTTAGTAGTATATAATACTTTATGTACGTCAAAACCACTAGGCAGGCAGTCGCCTGACGCCACATTCTACCCTGCGGGAAGCCCTCCGGGGATGACCTATGCCCTGCGGGCACGCTGCGATAGCCCTCCGGGGAGAACCTTCGGTTCCGCTAGCCCCTAAGGGGGCGCTGCGCAAACGCTAACGCCAGTCGCCTGCGGAGGGAGACCCTCCCGCAGCGCTGGACTCACCGTAAGGCGTGGCGGAACGCCATAGAGCGGGGGTTCGCAATCGACGGGAACCGCCGTTTGTGTAGCAGGTTGTCTCACCCTTGAGGTATGTTCTATGCCTGAAGGATACGCTATTTTGTATACCGAAAGGCAGATTTTGCTATTCTCTTGTTTTTGTCCCACGGCTGAAATATTTCAATTTGCTCGTCCATAAGTTATGTATCATAAATCACTTTTATCAAAAATAGCGGTTATCGTTTGAATCATATACACACATGTATAGACATTACATGTTAGGTCTATACTGTATGACACACAACAAATACCTGTTATAATTTGTCACCTATTTATATTGTGTACTGAGGGTTTGTGTTTTACAGCCGTATAATTGCTAACTTTTTTATGACTGATATAGCATTTTGATTTGGATAGAGTACTCTTGACAGGTTGGGATAGAATTATTTTATACAGTAAAGACAGTTAGGAAAATCCGCAAATGTTCTAACCAGAAACGTTTACATCAGGAGGTATATGGGCGTCGTATGAGTACAGTTCTGATAGTGGAAGACAGTGTTACACAGAGGGAGATGATTACAGATTTATTAAAAGCGAGTGGCTTAACAGTGACCCATGCGAGTGATGGAGTAGAAGCATTGGAGGCAATTCAAATTGCTTGTCCCGATTTAGTCGTTTTGGATATAGTCATGCCTCGGATGAATGGCTATGAAGTTTGTCGTCGCTTAAAGTCTAATCCTAAAACCCAAAATCTTCCGGTGGTGATATGTTCTTCCAAAGGTGAAGAAGTTGATCGCTACTGGGGTATCAAACAGGGAGCCGACGCCTATATAGCTAAACCCTTCCAACCAACTGAGTTGGTGGGAACAGTCAAACAGCTGTTGCGAGGATAAGGATGAACACAAAATGATCACTCAAGCGGACTTTTTAGGAGGAGGTGGACAAGAGCAGTCCCGTTCTGAATTAGAAGTAAAAAGTCCAGAAAAAGAGTTATGTCTAAGATTTTATATTCCCTTACGTCAGGAGTTTGCACTACTAGCCACTGATATTCGGGAAGTCATTGAACTAAGTCCTGACAGAATTACCCCAATTCCTAATACTTCTTCTTTGCTTTTGGGTGCTCTAAATCTACGAGGTCGAGTCATTTGGGTGGCTGATTTGGGTCAATTTCTAGGACAAAGAACCACCTTAAATACCAATCGTTCTCAGATTCCTGTGATTGCTATAGAACAGCAAGATACAATAGTCGGTTTAGCAGTTGAAGAAATCGGGGGTATGGACTGGCTTGATAAAAAGCAGCTGAGGCTATCTACGAGTGTACCAGATACAATGGCTCTGTTTTTACAAGGAGAATGGATATTAGGATCTAAAAAAAATCAGTGTCTGCGGCTGCTTGATCACAAGGCAATTTTACGAAGTGCGCGATGGGTTGGGTAAAAAATTAGTTAGTCCAACTCGCTTACGCCCTATGTCCTATGCCTACGGCACTTGGCTTGGGGGAGCAGACACGCACTCGCGTATACCTAGAGGGCAGGCTATGCGTAAGTCCCTTTGGGACACGAAGAATGCAACGCAAGGGTTTGGGCGTGCGCTTACAAAATAAAGAATCTTTTTTTGAATGAACACCTGAGTAAATTTTGAATTTAAGTGCAGCAAGTTGGGGCTGGCAGACTTTTCAGTCGTCTAATGAAGCGGCAGGATGAAATGGAGGCACAAAAGGGTAGTGAGTATAAAAGAGTATGAGCAGACTTATGTTCAGGCTTATAAAGCTTACATGCAAGGAAACTACAAACAAGCAGCCACTCTCATCGATCAACTGGTGCAACATTTACCATATGACCCTAATATATCTTTGCTGCGGGGTCACATATACTATGTTTTGCAGCAGTGTGATGTGGCAAAAATAGAATACCAAAAAGTTTTAAAGTTTACAGACGACCAAGAAATTATCCGCCTTGCCAATAATGGTCTTGACAATATAAAAGAATATCAACAAAAGCTAGACGCTCAAGATTTTGAGAAAAAAGACAATAATTTTCCTGATTCTTCTGAATCTCAAACAGTGAAGAAACAAGAATTAGAAAATTCGACAGATAATCAAAACTTTAAGACTAACAGTAGCAGCTTTCATTTGAATTCATTGGATGAACTTCAAAAAGCTGTAGACGATATGGAAGAGCTACCTATTAGCAGTCCATTTGATATATCAATAGACGATACTACCGTATCTGATACAACGTTCAATTCAAAAGAAAATTTTAGCGATGCCTTTTCTGGTGTTATTCAACAAGAAGCATGGCAACTATCTAATGTGAATCATCAAGAAGCGAAAGCTGAGAATACAAAAACTTTCAAAGCTGACAAAACAGAGTCTTTAGAGGACTTTGATCAATTTGACGATTCAGGAAATATTCCAGGATTTAACTTAACACAAAATTCTCCCTTTGAGGAACCACAGATATCTTCAACATCTGTGGAAAACGACACTTCACAACCCACTCAAGCAGAGACTACACTCACTCAGCAAAATTACGATTTGACTTGGGATAGCACCCCCAAAGGTGATGGGGCTTTTCTCCCACCCGGAAGGGACGATTGGGCTTCGCGTAGCATCCGAGGTGATCGCGATTTGGAGCTACTATTTATGAGTGCTGCTTCCCAACAAGAAGTCCCAGTTATTATCCGGGCTGATCTGTGGAATAAAAAACCTCAAGTCTCTGTCAAGCAAGGTTTTCTTGGTTCATTAGCAAATGCCCCTCTACAAACTAAGCAATGGATTGTCGCTGGTACAGTGGGTGTTGTCTCAGCTCTGGTTGTTGCTGGAGTTAGCTTTGTTTATACTAAGTTGTTACCACTTCAACAACGAGAGTTGGTGCAAAACACCGCTAGGGTAATGACTTTGGCATCTGGAATTGCTGGGTTTGCTACCGCAGGTATCATGGGCAGTCTCAGTCACAGGCACATTTCCCGCACAGCTAAAGATCTACAAGCTCAATTCGATGCTGTGCGCCAAGGAAATTTTCATGTCCAAGCCACCGTGTATTCAAAAGATGAATTTGGGCAACTGGCAGCTAGCTTTAACCAAATGACTCGTGTTATATTGACGACTACTAATGAAGCTACACGTAAAGCTCAAGAACAAGAGGAAGCTAGAGAAAACCTGCAACGCCAAGTGATTCACCTGTTAGACGATGTAGAAGGAGCTGCCAGAGGAGATTTGACAGTGCAAGCCGAAGTAACCGCCGATGTACTTGGAGCGATCGCTGATGCTTTTAACTTCACAATTCAAAACCTACGGGATCTGGTACAACAGGTGAAAGTCGCAGCACACGAAGTTACCAGAGGGGCAACCAATTCGGAAACCTTTGCTAGGGCGTTATCTCGGGATGCCCTAAGACAAGCACAAGAGTTGGCGGTGACGCTGAATTCTGTACAAGTTATGACTGACTCAATCCAACGTGTCGCACAAGCAGCACGCGAAGCACAAGCTGTTACCCGTGATGCTAGCGATATAGCTCTTCAAGGTGGACAAGCAGTAGAGAATACTTTGGCAGGGATTTTAGAAATTCGGGAAACTGTAGCGCAAACAACCCGGAAAGTGAAGCGACTGGCAGAGTCTTGCCAAGAAATTTCCAAGATTGTGGCGTTGATCTCGCAAATTGCTTCTCGGACAAATTTGTTAGCACTCAATGCTAGCATTGAAGCGGCACGTGCGGGAGTTGCTGGACGAGGTTTTGCAATTGTAGCGGATGAAGTGCGGCAGTTAGCAGATAAATCAGCGAAGTCGTTGAAAGAAATAGAACAAATAGTCATGCAGATTCAGAGCGAAACAGGCTCTGTAATGATTGCGATGGAGGAAGGTATACAACAGGTCATTAATGGTACCAAGTTAGCAGAGGAAGCTAAGCGATCGCTAGAAAACATTATTCAAGTCGCCAAGTGCATCGATGTTTTAGTGCGTGGGATTACCTCGGACACTGTTGAACAAACCGAAACCTTCCGTGCTGTGGCTGAAGTTATGCAATCTGTGGAATTAACAGCGCAAGACACTTCACGAGAAGCACAACAAGTCTCTGGTGCTTTACATAGTTTGGTCAGTGTATCTGGTGAGCTGATCACCTCCGTTGAACGTTTCCAAGTCGAAATCTCTGAAAATACAAGGTAACTAGTCAATAGTCTATAGTTCAAAGTATAAGTATTGACTTTTGAATATAGACTATTGACTTTTGACATTTGACTATTTACCAATGACTTAATGATTAAAAACTATGCTGCCAGAACAACAACAGCGCATTTTGGGTTACTTCATTGAGGAAGCAAAAGACCATCTAGATACGATAGAAAAGGGGTTGCTGAATCTACAGAGTACCCTTGATAACCCAGAAATGATTAACGAAGTTTTTCGGGCGGCTCACTCCATAAAAGGAGGAGCAGCAATGCTTGGTCTGAGTAGCATTCAACACACAGCTCACCGTTTAGAAGACTATTTTAAGATTCTCAAACAGCATCCCATTCAAGTTGACCAAAAATTAGAATCTTTGTTTCTTGGTGTATCTGATACTTTAAAAGCGCTGTTAGAAAGTTGCACCGAACCTTCTGGTCTTACTGATGAAATGGCACAGACCTTAATGTCAGAAACTGAACCTGTCTTCAAATGGTTGCAAGAACATTTGGAATTACTAGTAGAGGAAAGTCGCAATCAACTAACAGAAAATACAAGTATCTTAGCAAAAGTTTCTCCTACAACTTCGCCACAGACTCTATCACAAAGAAGTGAAAATTGGCAAAATTCACAAACTGTGCAAAGTCAAGTTATCCGGATATTACGGGAAATGTTGCAACTGTTTAAACAAACTGCAACACCGCAAACGCGACAAAGCCTTGTGAAGTGTTGTGACAAGTTAGTTGAACTTGGTGAAGAATTTAATTGGGCTAACTGGTGTGGTTTGTGTCGAACAGCAGGAAATGCGATCGCATTTTCACAAAACACCTATCTCACTCTCGCTAAAACCGTTATTACAGATCTTAAACAAGCTTTAGAATTAGTTATTGCAGGTAAAGAAACTGAAATAACAATTAGTCAGCAACTGCAAGCACTCGTTAAGGTAGAAGAAACAATTGAATTGTTAGAAATACCTCTTTTTCTGGCAGATGAATTTGATAGCCCAACAGAACGATTAGAATTACCACCAGTTACATCTTCCAGCACTTTATATTTGGGATATGGTAAAGAAAATTCACAAAAAATCAGTAATGCTACTTCTACAAAAGTTTTGGACATAGAGCCAGAAGACAAAATTACTAGTTTATCTGAACTGTTTGATCAATTTAATAGCAATGATAACGCTCATTTCACTCATACAACAGATACGAATAATCAAGAAGTTAGAATATCTAACTTAAATCGATTGGCCGATTTTTTTGAAGGTAACAGTTCCGAAGAGGGAATGTGGGACAAAGAAGAAATTTTAGAGATGAACGCTGAGGATAAAGTAAAAAGAGATGTTAGCAATGACAACGCCGAAGATACTGATAACCCTCTGGAAAAATTTCTTGATAAAAATACAATAGAAACAGAAGAATATACTCTTTTGTTTTCTGATGATTTATTAGAAGACGATTTAGAATCAACCCATCAGACAACGAGTCACTCTATCAAGTTAAGTCTTGATAAAAAGCTTGCACCAACAGCAGAAATCGTACAAAGCCCATTAGAAGAGTTTATTGCTGATGACGAAAAAACACAAGATAAAGTGACTAGTTTATTAGAACTGTTAATAGATGAAAATCAACCATTATCCACAGATAAAATAAATCAAAAAGAAACAGAGAATATTGCCAATGTCGAACTTTCCCAAATCCAAGAAACTAAAGATTCTAATTTTTTATTAGAATCGCCGAGAGTAAAAAAAATAGACGAAAGAGATGATAGTCACACCATAAAATTATTAAATAATAAGATACCACATCAAGACAAAATCTTAACCTTACAAGAGTTATTTTTTAATACAGAAGAAGACAATACCATAGGCTTGTCTGTCAACAATTCAACTTCTAGTGATATCTTGAGCACACAGCTTGAAACAGAAGATTTGAACAGCTTTTTGGAACTGGAATTAAAAGAACCAAAGGACGATTTTTCTCCTGGATATCAACCAGATGTAGCAAGTGAGTTAGAAGAAATTTTGTTGGCTACCGCTGCGGAAGACTTTTTGTATGATGTAGTAACTCAGTCCAGAGACTCTACTTTAGATAGTTTAATTTTTGAAGACTCGGAACTAAATTTCCAAATGGAAGATCAACAATTCCATTTGTTATTTTCATCAGAGACGGACGATGATTGGTTTCAAGATTTAACATCAAAGATAAAAAAATCATCTTCTGTTGACACGACTATAGATACCCAAAGTACATCTAACTACAGGGTAGTATCTCAGACTGAAAAGAGTGTGTTCTCCCAACAGCCAGAAGCTGTAGAATTAACTCCAGAATTTACGATACTGGCTTTAGAAGCTGAAAAGAAGCAAGACTTAGTCAACAATTTCTTGTTGACACAACAGCTTCAAGATGTGAATCGGAAAAACTCTGAGTATTCACAGGAACAGGCAGAGATTATAAACACAGAAGCAGATTTGGATGGCGATAATTCTTTACAGTTAGATTCAGCACTTGATGTCAAGGAAAATTTGTTCGCAACAGAAGCAGTTGATTCAGAAGATGAATTAACTCAAGAAATTGATACCTTCTTGAATGGCGACTTGACTGAGTTAGATGAATTACTAAGCCAGAAAGTAGTATCAGAGGTCAATGCTGAACTCAGACCAGAAGAAAGAACCCCCCAAGGAAAATTATTCGGTGTAGCAGCAAACCAGGTAACATCAGATAGAGACAAGAAAGATTTACCTCCTCGTCCCTTTGTCTATCGCACGACAAAATTTGAACAACTAATAAAAGTTCCTGTTAAGCATCTGGATGATCTGAGTAATTTAGTAGGAGAATTAGTAGTTAATCGCAACACGTTGGAAGAAGACCAACAACGTCTGCGACAGTTTTTAGATAACTTGCTGCATCAGATGCAGCAGTTGAGTAATGTCGGCGCGAGAATGCAGGAATTGTACGAACGATCGCTCTTAGATGCATCTGTTAACCCGAACCGCAGTCATCACAGCTATGATTACAATAAAGATATAGACAGAGGTTTGACTAAATTGGAAATGGATCAGTTTAGTCCTTTTCATACCCTGTCCCAAGAAATGATTGAACTCATTGTGCGGGTGCGTGAGGCAGCCAGTGATATTGATTTTGTAACAGAAGATAGCGAGAGAGTCGCGCGACAGTTCCGACAGGTGACTAACCAGCTTCAAGAAGGGATAATGCAATCGCGAATGGAACCATTTGCAGAAGTAACCATTCCTTTAGAACGAGGAGTGCGCGAAAGCGCTATCAAGTGTGGTAAACAAGCGCAACTGGTTATTGAAGGTCGAGAAACCTTGATAGACAAAGTGATTCTGGAACATCTTAAAACCCCGCTGACTCATTTGCTGAACAATGCGATCGCCCACGGTATTGAAACACCAGACATACGACAAGCGATTGGTAAGCCACCTGTGGGAGTCATTACTGTCCGCGCATTCCATCAAGGTAATCAAACTGTCATTTCGATCAGTGATGATGGCGCAGGTATTGACATAGAAGCGGTGAAGGCAAAAGCAATTAAGATTGGCATAATAACGCCAGAACAAGCTCAAAGCTTGTCTGACCATCATGTTTACGATTTACTGTTCCAACCAGGTTTTAGTACCAAAGAAAAAGAAGATGAATTAGCAGGTCGTGGTATCGGTTTGGATGTTGTTCTGGCTAGAATGAGCGAAATGCGAGGGAAAATTAATATTCATTCCACTCTCGGCGGGGGAACAACTTTCACTATTTGTCTACCCCTGACTCTGAGTATTTGCAAAGCCCTTTGCTGTATATCTGATAAAGCGGGCATTGCTTTCCCAATGGATGCTGTGGAAGATACCTTAGATGTTCCTGTAAAAAATATCCAACAAAATTCTGATGAGCAGAAATACATTCCTTGGCGTAACACACTCCTGCCATTGCAACAACTCAAAGAAATTTTAACTGTTAATCGTCAACTGAGTCGAGGTAGTATTTATGGTGGCCATCGGGACGACGACATGATTAGTGTTGTTGTCGTGCGATCGGCAAATGTCTTTCTTGCGCTACAGGTAGATCAAGTGCTTAACGAGCAAGAAATCGTGATTAAGCAATTTGAAGGACTATTCCCCAAACCTATTGGTGTTGCTGGTGCGACTATCCTGGGTGATGGTCGTATTATGCCGATTGCGGATGTTATGGAAATCATTGACATCTTCCAAGGACGAACCTCCAAACACCGTAGTACCAGTCTTTGCCAACAGCAGCAGACTCCTACTGTACAAGAAACCACTACAGAGAAGATGAACCCCATAGTGCTGATTGTGGATGACTCAATTACAGTACGGGAATTGCTGTCACTCACATTTAGTAAAGCAGGTTATCGTGTAGAACAGGCGCGTGATGGTCAAGAAGCCTGGGATAAACTGCGTTGTGATCTACCTTGTGATATTGTATTTTGTGACATTGAAATGCCTCGCTGCGACGGCTTAGAGTTGCTCTCTCGCATCCGGAAAAACCCTAACCTCAAGCATTTGCCGATTGCTATGCTTACCTCACGGGGTGCACAAAAGCACAGACAAATGGCAATTCAAATGGGTGCAAGCGGTTATTTCACCAAACCATATCTTGAAGAAGTCTTACTAGAAGGCGCATCCCGGATGCTCAAAGGCGAAAAACTTGTTGACTGATGAAAACTCTACAGCGATTTTTGTTCATCTTACTCACAACTATTATTATATGTAGGTGGTTGTTAGCTCCTGATATTGCAATTGCCAAAACTTATACTCACTGGCATTCACCAATGCAAAATGGCATAACTAAGGAGCAACCCCTACACTATGTAAAAGTACCCTCTTCACCCCAAAATATGTCTGAAAAAAAACACTTGAGCTATCCAGTTAGCCCCAAAAACAATCAAGTTGATGACTACCACGGTACTTCAGTAGCAGACCCTTATCGTCCTTTAGAAAATCCTGACTCAGTAGAAACAAAGGCTTGGGTAGAAGCACAAAATAAAGTAACTTTTAGCTATCTTCAGGAAATTCCTGCAAGAGAAAAAATTAAGCAGCGTCTCACCAAATTATGGGATTATGAAAAATATAGTCTTCCTTTCAAAGAGGGTAAGCGTTACTTTTACTTTAAAAATAACGGACTGCAAAACCAGTCTGTTTTATACACCTTAACTTCCCTTGACGGTGAACCAAAAGTTTTACTTGACCCCAATACACTTTCAGAAGATGGTACTGTTGCTCTTTCAGGAACAACTATCAGTGAAGATGGTAATTTTTTAGCATACGGTCTCTCCACTGCTGGTTCTGACTGGCAAGAATGGAAAGTTAGGGATATTGAAACAGGTATTGACCTCAAAGACCAGTTGAAGTGGATTAAATTCTCTGGCGCATCTTGGACAAATGATAGTAAAGGATTTTTCTACAGTCGCTATGATGAGCCAAAGGAAAAAACAAAATTAGAAGATGTCAACTATTACCAAAAGCTTTACTACCATAAACTGGGAACACCTCAATCAGAAGACTTACTAATTTACAATCGTCTAGACCAGAAAGAATGGGGATTTAACGGTGATGTCACAGAAGATGGACGCTACCTAATTATTTCTGTATGGCAAGGAACTGACCCCAGAAATTTAGTTTTCTACAAAGATTTGACTAATCCAAAAGCGAAAGTTGTAGAACTCATTCAGGAATTTGAGTCTAGTTTCGGTTTTATCGACAATGACGATCACATCTTCTATTTCCGCACTGATTTCAACGCACCAAGAGGACGAGTCATTGCTATTGATACCAATAATTCGTCGCGAGAAAACTGGAAAGAAATTATCCCTCAAGCGACAGAAACTTTAGAAAGCGTTAGTATACTTAATAACCAATTTGTTGCTGATTATCTTCAAGATGCTCATACCCAAATTAAAATTTTTGACCTAAAAGGCAAATTGATACGTGAGGTTAAATTACCAGGACTCGGTTCAGCCGGTGGCTTTCATGGCAAGCGACATGATACCGAAACTTTCTATAGTTTCACCAGCTTTACCACACCAGGAACCGTCTATCGCTACGACATGGTAAGCGGAAAGAGCACAGTTTTCCGTCAACCCAAGGTGGCTTTTAATCCTGAAGATTACGAGACAAAGCAAGTTTTTTATAAAAGCAATGATGGTACAAAAGTGCCAATGTTTCTTACCTATAAAAAAGGGATTAAATTAGATGGCAATAATCCTACATATCTCTACGGTTATGGTGGTTTCAATATCTCTCTAAGCCCCAACTTTTCTGTCAGTAATTTAGTATGGATGGAAATGGGTGGTGTTTACGCTGTGGCTAACTTACGCGGTGGCGGTGAGTATGGGGAAGAATGGCATCAGGCAGGTATGAAGTCGAAAAAGCAAAATGTGTTTGATGACTTTATCGCCGCTGCTGAGTGGCTGATTGCCAATAATTATACAAAGCCTGCTAAGTTAGCTATTGGCGGTGGAAGTAACGGCGGATTACTTGTTGGTGCTTGCATAACTCAACGTCCCGATTTATTCGGTGCTGCTTTACCTGCTGTGGGTGTTATGGATATGTTGCGCTTCCATAAATTTACTATTGGTTGGGCATGGACTTCTGAATATGGCTCGCCAGACAATCAAGAAGATTTCAAAACACTTTATGCTTATTCGCCACTGCACAAACTTAAATCAGGTACAGCATACCCAGCAACAATGATTACCACAGCCGATCATGACGATCGCGTTGTTCCCGCCCATAGTTTCAAATTTGCTGCTGCTTTGCAAGCTGCTCATAATGGTGATGCGCCAGCACTGATTAGAATTGAGACAAAAGCGGGACATGGTGCTGGTAAGCCTACAGCAAAGATCATTGAGGAAATTGCAGATAAGTGGGCCTTTTTGGTGCGTACGTTAAATGTTGCACTCAACAATTAGCATCTGGTAAGGTGGGCAATGCCCACCTATGTCTATGACTATGAAAGATTTAGCACCGAATATTTTTAGTTTACTTTAGTTGCCATAACATTAACCTTAGACCGCGTGCTGGATAAGTTGTTTTAAAAAGTTAGCAACTGACAAGTCAGGGCATGGCTCAGTATAGTTTGGTCTTTGTGTTACCTGGTTTCGGTCTGCCATTATGAAGCAAGCAGCATTGTAATGTCGTTCCCGCATCATCTTCTGACAAAAGAGTTCATAACGCTTGGCGTAGCTTGCTCCCCTGAATTCTGGTAACACAGAAAAATGCGGTTCAGCGACCTGTACAGATGCGTGTGAAGCAGCACAATCCTCGAGTACAAAGAAATACCCAAGCCAAGGCGGCGGGGGTGCATCGCCAAATACGCCTTCCCGGTAAGCCGTCCAAATGTCCAAGGCAGCACCCATTGCCTCTTCTGTCCGGTTGTTAAAATTGTTGCCAAAACTCCCAACTTGGCTCTTTAACTCAATAACGACCTTGAGATGCTGATTCTCTGCGTCTACTACTAAAAAGTCATAAGTTTTCGTAGGGCGAAAAAAGCCTGGTATTACCGTCAAGCTTTTCTTAACGTGGATATGGTGTTTTGGAACTTCGGCTTCCAGTAACAAATTGGTGATGGTCAAAATAAATCCGTCCATCTGCTTACCACCCGTCACAGCACTACGGTTACCCCGGTCAATCTTGCCAGCTACTTCCTGTGCTTGTGCTTGTGCTACCCGTGTATTCCAAAAACCACATACTGCATCCCAGAAGATATCTTGGGGTATGCGACAGTTGCTTGTCATACTGCTCCCAACACTTGATCACGTACGAGTCGCAAGCCATAGATTTTATCCATTCGTTCTAGTGCCAGATGGTAATAGGTTGGCTCAACTTCCACACCAATGCTGTTACGTCCCCAGTTTGCCGCCGCTACGGAAGTTGTTCCTGTGCCCATAAATGGATCAAGTACTGTATCTCCTACAAACGAAAACATCCTTATTAATCGCTCGGATAATTCCAAAGGAAACGGGGCAGGGTGTTGCCGCGTTGAAGCACCTTTTATATCGTGCCAAATTTGCTGAAACCACTGCCTGTGTAGTGTTTCAGGAATGACAGACAATGCTCTGGCAGTAAGAGAAGGGCTGCGGTACCCACCAGGTTTACGTTGCATAAGAATAAACTCAATATCGTTTTTAATCACACCACCTGGTTCATATGGTTTGCCCAGAAAGCTACTACCATTTCCTGTTGCCTCTAGAGAGGCATTAGCGATTTTATACCAAATAATCGGCGCTAGGTTATCAAATCCCAGACTGCGGCAATGTTCTTGAATACTGGCGTGTAACGGAAATACTACGTGTCTGCCATAGCGCCTACGGGCAAGACAGACATCCCCCACTACGATCACCAAACGTCCACCTGGGACTAAAACGCGCCACATATTATGCCATACCCGATCAAGTTCTTGTAAAAACTGCTCGTAGTCCTCAATTTCTGCAAGCTGATTTGGATTTTTAATATACTCCTTCAAATTCCAATATGGTGGCGAAGTTACTATCAGATGCACACTCTCATTAGCGATATCAACTAAGCTTCTACTATCCCCCAATAACAACTGATGTGATGACGGTAAGTCTTGAACCCGTTGCTGAATTTCTTCCATCAGGGTAGTATTTTTACTAATAGAAGGAATGGCTCGCTGCTCATCTGCCGCCAGCAATGTCGTAGCTTCTTCTGGTATGAGATTTTTATCCTGTAGCGCATCTGTTAATGGATCGGATTCTTCCTCAGAACTAAACCGCGTTAAAACATAAATTTTACTCAGACTGGCATACTTCATAGATTACGTACAATGATCGTATTTATCTTAGAGGATTTCTGAAATTGAAGTATTTACAATAAACGAGTATTTTCACTAGTCAATGTACATTTAAGAATTTTTCTCAAAAGTATTTCCTGGCAGATTTTAAATTTGCTAAACTACCCCCTCTTTGCAAGTGAAGAGGGGATAGAAAGTCAAGATAATTACAAAAACCAACCGTAAGAGTGTAAACCCTTACCCAACAAATTAACCCCTAGGTAGCAAATCCAAACAACAACAAAGCCACCCGCAGCTAAGATTGCAGGACGACGCCCTTGCCAACCACGGGTGATGCGAGCGTGAAGATAAGCAGCAAAAACTAACCAGGTAATCAGTGCCCAGGTTTCCTTAGGATCCCAACTCCAGTAAGAACCCCAAGCTTCGTTCGCCCAAACAGCACCAGCAATGATGCCAATAGTCAGTAGGGGAAATCCCAATCCAATAATACGATAGCTGATGTTGTCTAGAGTTTCCGCAAGGCTTAGACGCTGAGGTGAAAGGGGTTCTGCTTTTGCGATCGCTTGAGACTGAGTAACGGTGACTAAATCTAAAACAGCAGTTTTGCCGTTGTTATTGCTTTCTATACGCGCGACTCCGTTATTCTCAGCAGCAACTGTCGATGGTTGAGCATTTAACTCAGTGACTTTATGCAAGCGATAGCCGTTGCTACGATATCCACCAGTACCGACAGAACTTCCTTGTAATTGAATTTCTTTACCGCTGGTGACAATCAAGAAGGCGATCGCCACAAGTGAACCCACCATCAAAGCTGCGTAACTCAACATCATCACGCTGACGTGCATCATCAGCCAATTAGATTTCAGCGCAGGTACTAAAGGTTCTGCGACTTGCATTTGCGATGGTAGGGTGAGGGTGGCAAAAGCGGTGATACACATAGCCACAGGTGCAGTTACAACTCCTACTAAGCGGCTGCGACTTGTATTTTCCGCAATCAGATGGACAGCCGTTATTCCCCAAGCTAAGAAGAATAAAGATTCATACAAATTACTGAGAGGAAAATACCCAGCCTCCAGCCATCTTGCACCTAGTAAGGTTGCTATGCACAAATTAGCGATCGCCATTCCAGCCGTACCGACAACAGTTGCAGGCACATTTGGAAAAGCCGCCCCACCCCAATAAACTAGCATCGTCACAAATAGAATTGCAAATGAGGCATTGTCTAGCCAGTTCTGGAGTCCAACCAAATTCATAATTAACTTTATCTCCAGTCAATATGGTATGGATTTCGATTGTTATGATCCTATCTGTTTTAAGGCAGGTAGGAATTCTAAATCATAAATCATGAATAATCCTAAAAATTTCATGATTCATCATTGATTTGTGGGACTTGGTAAAGGATCTGGTTTTCCAGTTTTTTGAAGTGATAGAAAAATGTCGTAGCGAGTACTGCGGCTATCACTCACAGCACTTGTCACTCCGATTGAGCGTGTTGCTTGTAACAAAGTTTGTTGTTCAGGCAAGAAAACTGGTAGAGGAAAATTTTTCGCCGTATGTTCTACATCCAAGAAAAACTGACTATTTGTAGGATTGGGTTCTCGTGGAACTGTGTCCTGGAATAAGCCACTACTGTCTAAGGTGTTATTTGGTCTAGGAACTATTTTATCAGTGACAGGTCCACCAACCGCCAAGAAAGCGACATCATCATCTAACCAACCATGAGTCGCGGTCAAAGTTCCAAAAGGTCCAAGCCAGTTGACAACAGGTTTACCATCAACTGTTGTGTATTTTATCTGGAACTGGTATTGATTTTTCATAACTTCATCAAGCTGCTTGAGGGCGGTTTCACCACGGCTGCGATCGCTTGCCTGTACCATGAAAACCAAAGCAGCACGAAAATCGTCTGCCATACCTTGTTTAGGAGTATTTGGAATCACTGAGACAGAAAACTCTCCTCTCATCCACGAGAGCAAATCTCGCTCTAAATCAAGACCTGTGAGGGATTTTACACCATTTCGCAGTTGTTCTGGCATAACTGGTGCAGAGGGATTTGCTTGGGAAGTTGAGGCATAATCACCCCAAAACTGCTGTAAGTTTCCGCCAGACAGCATCATTAAGGTTTCTGTGGGCAAGCGATCTTGCATGTTTCCTGCTTTATTTTCCACTGTTAGCACGCGCGGGCTAGTCGGATTTAGCCAAGAAACACTCTTTAAGCGAATTCCTTGTGACTCCAAAGTCATCGTCCCTGCTATACCTTGGTTATTTTGAAGTTGAGTCAAAACTTCAGCAGACAAAGGACGATTTGGAGATTTAGCGGCTATTCTAGCAGAGTAAGGCACATTCACATACAACTCAGCAAAGGGTTGGTAATTATAGATTTTTGGCAAATTCTCTGCAAAACCCGGACTTGTAGCTAGGGATTGTTGACCTTTGTATGCGTCAATTGCCCGTTCTGTGGTTTTGGAATTATCGCTAATCACAAGAAAACGTTTGTCTAATAGGGCTGCTGACAATTTTTCTCCAACTTGCCCTTCAGTTTCTTTAATAACAATATTCTCGTAAGTGCGGTCAATCCACTTACCACCTTTGGCGGCTTTAGGTTGTGCTAGAATGCTGCTCGCTTTTTCGGGATTTTTGACTGGCAGAATCATTACCATCGACTGCTCATTGCTCGTTATTTCTCCATCAGTCGCAATCGGCTTTGACACTGGTTTACTGGCGCTTGGGGCGAGAACTGCCATTGTGACTTGATCGCCAACCCAAGGACTGATATCTTTTTGGAAGTCGTAACCATTACTAGTTAAAAAGCGATCGCGCAACTGTACTAAATTTTTATCCAGTAAGCTTTGACTTTCTTTTGTGCCAAACTCTCGTAATTTCTGCCATTGTCCTGGATCTGTGCTTAGAGAAACTGCAAATAGGGCATCTTGGGGAATGATATTCGCACCTGGTAGTAAATCTTTAGATGATGAGTTTCCCTGACTTAACAGCCAGTACCCTCCACTCCCTCCACAGATTAATAATCCCGCAAACGAGAGCGTTAGTACCAAAGACGGTTTCTTTTTTTTCTTCATTGATATGCAGTTTGATTTCATCAAATAAATTCTTGGGTTTATACTGCAAGTGTCGCAAAAATCTATTGACACCATCATGCGACAAACCCCTGACATAATCTCCGGCAAAAGTACACATCCAGCATCCGCATGATTCTGCCAGTAGGAATAGAGGTAAGTGTTCAAGTCACACGAATCGGTTAACAGAAGAACTCAGGAGTCAGGAGCCAGAAGTCCGAATGAACATAGTATCTGGCGTTGTCTACAATTGGTTGGGGTTTAAATCCCCCATCCAATTGATTCTGACTCCTAAGTTCTGAATTCTGACTCCTTTTTTTAATGGTTTGGTACAGGACTTACGCAACAATGACGTAGTTGCACCCGTTGCGACGTCTGGCGCGCAATCTCACAGTCAAGTTCATTAGTAACTCATGCGTAAGTCCTATAGTAGTAGCTCTCATAGTGTTCCTACAGCTTCCTACCCCAGAGAAGCCAACATACGTGTTATCCGTCTTCCAACGCTTCTAGTGATTAGCGATACGCCCAGGCGCGTCTGCGCTCTGCGCAATCGCCTACCACTTTCATTTTTACTATGCATTTTTTGTATACTTTGTCAATTCTTAAGTTTTAAGTGTAACCAATTCTGTAAAGTTTTATAACTATCTTAGTTGTCTTAACTGTCTTAACTGTCTTAACTGTCTGCTTAACTCAGATCTTGCACCAGAAAAAAAATGATATATTTTGTAACTCAGTATTAAAATCAGTATGTCTGATTTAAGAAGAATTAGTCAGGGAAAGAAGGTATTTTTATAGTCAATACTTTAAATTTGCCTGTGTTTTTACGTAACTTACAAGATATTTAGTTAACTGTCTTAATATCTTCAATTTTGATTGAACTATCTGCTTAACTGTTTTACTCTACCTATTGCTTTTTTTGTTTCACTATGAGATTGTTTTACTCGAATGCATCTTACTCAGAGATAAACTCTGGTGAATTTAGAGGCAAACCCTAGTAAGCACTGATTTGCAAGGGTCGAATATCAAAAATAACGAGACTCAAAAGTCCAATAGGACAATGATCGTAGCGATGCTTTTTCAGGCAGACGCCCAAATTGTGGTGTTCTTAAAACAACCTGTCTAAAAGCGAATCGCACTGAAATTTATTCGTCCAATTTGTCATTTTTCACTGATAGGTTTAAATGGACAATGACTTCAAGCAAGCAACCTTTTGAGTTGCCGAGTTTTTATGTGCCTTGGCCGGCACGACTGAACCCAAACCTGGAAGCGGCACGGGTACATTCTAAAGCCTGGGCTTATGAAATGGGGATTTTGGGTGGGGCAGAGGAATCAGAAGATTATGGGATTTGGGATGAGCGCAAGTTTGATGCCCATGACTACGCGTTGTTGTGTTCCTATACTCATCCAGATGCCGATGAACCCATGCTCAATCTGGTAACTGACTGGTATGTTTGGGTATTTTTCTTTGACGATCACTTCCTTGAACTTTACAAGCGTAGCCAAGATATGGCTGGGGCTAAGAAGTACCTCAATGGACTGCCAGCGTTTATGCCTGTGCAGCCCCAAGAAACACAGCCAGAACCTACCAATGCCGTAGAACGGGGTTTAGTAGATCTCTGGGCTCGCACCATCCCCAATGCCTCCCAAGACTGGGTAATCCGATTTTCTGAAAGTACGATCAATCTTCTCAAAGAATCTCAGTGGGAACTGGCTAATATCAGCCAAAATCGAGTCGCTAACCCCATTGAGTACATTGAGATGCGCCGTAAGGTGGGGGGAGCGCCTTGGTCAGCTAACCTAGTGGAACACGCGGTTGGGGCAGAAATTCCCGGTGCGATCGCGCCCACTCGACCAATGCGTGTCCTCAAAGATACCTTTTCTGACGGGGTACATCTACGAAATGACATCTTCTCTTACCAAAGAGAAGTGGAAGAAGAAGGAGAAAATGCTAACTGTATCCTGGTTTTAGAACGATTCCTCGATGTGAGTACCCAGGAAGCGGCCAATCAAACTAACGACTTACTAACATCTCGGGTGCAACAGTTCGAGAACACCTTTGTCACTGAGCTTCCTTCTTTGTTCGAGGAATATAGTCTCAGTCCCGATGAGCGTCTGAAAGTCGTCCTATATGCCAAAGGACTTCAGGACTGGCAGTCGGGGGGTCATGAGTGGCACATGAGATCGAGCCGCTACATGAACCAAACATCAGACAAATCTTCGTCACTCAGCTGGCTTTTAGGCGGCCCCACTGGATTAGGCACATCGGCGGCTCGTCTGGGAGCTTTATACGATAGTTTGGGACTAAAACGGTTCAAAAGCTTCACCCATGTCCCCTATCAGCCTGTAGGACCAGTAACCCTGCCACAGTTTTATATGCCCTTCTCCACCAGCTTGAATCCCCATCTAGAGGAGGCTCGGCGACATTCTAAAGAATGGGCGCGTCAAATGGGGATGCTGGACGTACTGCCTGGGATGCCAGGTGTTTACATCTGGGATGACCACAAATTCGATGTGGCCGACGTAGCTTTATGCGGTGCGTATATTCATCCCAATGGATCTGGTCCTGAGTTGAATATCACAGCTTGTTGGCTCGTTTGGGGAACCTATGCCGATGACTACTTTCCGGCATTGTATGGCTATAGCCGAAATATGCCAGGGGCAAAAATTTTCAACGCTCGGCTATCGGCGTTTATGCCCCTTGATGGAGATCCCATTCCCGAAGCAACCAACCCAGTCGAACGGGGTTTAGCTGATATTTGGGCACGGACGGCTGGACCGATGACAGCTAATGCTCGTCGCCAGTTTCGTCAGGCGATCGAGGATATGACGGAAAGTTGGTTATGGGAACTGGCTAACCAAATCCAAAATCGCATTCCAGACCCAATAGACTATGTGGAAATGCGCCGTAAGACTTTTGGTTCTGACCTAACCATGAGCCTATCTCGACTGTCCCAAGGGGATGAAATCCCAGCAGAAATCTTCCGCACCCGAACTATGCAGGGAATTGAGAATTCAGCCGCCGACTTCGCCTGTTTGACGAACGATGTTTTTTCTTACCAGAAAGAAATCGAATTTGAGGGCGAGATTAATAACGGTGTGCTGGCGGTTCAGAATTTCCTTAACTGCGATATCCCCCAGGCCGTTGCAATTGTTAACGACCTGATGACCTCTCGTGCCCTTCAGTTTGAACATATCGTTGCGACTGAACTCCCTATCTTGTGTGACGATTTCGACCTGGATACAAGTACGCGTGAGAAACTGTACGGATACGTCAAGAAACTGGAACAGTGGATGTGCGGCGTACTCAAGTGGCATAGGGCGGTAGACCGCTATAAGGAATTTGAATTGCGGAACAACTCGACAGAAAAGCGCTTACTCAGTGGTCCCACAGGGTTAGGCACTGCCGCGACCCAAATTAGACCAAGTGTCAGTCAGGAAAAAACTCAAACCAATGTTGAGCCAGTAGTGCAGAACTTACTAAGTGGTCCAACAGGGTTAGGGACTTCAGCGACCAAAATCGGATCGCTCTTAGGAAGGAAAGGTTAGCTCAACTCAATCTGAGTCGCTATTCCGGTCAATCAAATAACTTGTCAACAAACATTACTAATGGAGATTAATCATGACTGATGCAGCAAACACTCCCATACAAAATCAAATTGAGCAATTGCCAATGAGTTTGCAGACCCAAGCAGCGCGTAATTTGGCAACAACCACCAAAACCCAACCCCAGATGCAGGGAATTACCTCACGGTGGCTGTTAAAACTGCTGCCTTGGGTAGAAACAGTTGGTGGTACCTATCGGGTTAACCGTCGCTTAACCTATGTGGTTGGAGATGGACGAGTCAGCTTTACCAATACAGGAGCGCAGATACAGGTCATCCCTCAAGAACTCACTGAGTTACCTTTATTACGAGGATTTGAAGATACTGAGATCTTAAACACCTTGGCTGGTCAATTTGTACAACAAGAATTTGCTGCAGGAGATGTCATCATCCGAGCAGGCCAACAAGCCGATCAAGTATTGCTGATTGCTCATGGTAAAGTCAATAAAATTGGCGCAGGCAAGTATGATGAGCAAGTTGTTTTAGATGTGCTATCCGATGGCGACCATTTTGGCGACTACGCTTTAGTGGAATCCGAGGATACTTGGGATGTCACCCTCACTGCTCTTACCCGTTGCACCATCTTGTTTCTGCCTCAAGCAGCCTTTCAAAACCTGGTTAACCAGTCTGAGGCGTTACAAACTCAAGTGGATCAATTCAGGGCAAAATTGCGCCAACCCAAAAACGAAGAAGGGGAAGCTTCAATCGATATTTCCTCAGGCCACCTCGCGGAAGCAGTATTACCTGGGACTTTTGCAGATTATGAAATCAATCCACGGGAATATGAGTTAAGCGTTGCTCAAACCATTTTGCAAATCAGTACACGGGTTGCTGACCTCTACAACGAACCCATGAACCAAACTGAGGAGCAATTACGCCTCACCATCGAAGCTTTACGGGAACGCCAAGAACACGAAATGGTTAACAATCGTGACTTCGGACTGTTGCACAATGCTGATCTCAAACAACGCATCTTTACCCGCAGTGGCCCCCCAACTCCCGATGATCTTGATGAGTTGATCTCTATTGTTTGGAAAGAACCAAGCTTTTTCTTAGCCCATCCCCGCACTATTGCTGCTTTTGGTCGGGAATGCAACCGCCTTGGACTCTATCCTGATCCTATCCCTGCAGGCAACAGTGCAATTCCGTCTTGGCGTGGTATTCCCATCTATCCTTGCAATAAGATTCCCGTGACAAAAGAGCGTACTAGCTCCATCATGTTAATGCGTGTGGGAGCAGCCAACCAGGGAGTTATTGGTCTTCATAAAACTGGCATTCCTGATGAATATCAACCTAGTTTGTCTGTTCGCTTCATGAATATCAACGAAAAGGCTGTTATTTCTTACCTGGTTAGTGCCTACTACTCTACAGCCATTCTCGTTCCTGACGCACTAGGCATCCTTGAAGATGTAGAAATTGGTCTTTAAGTAGTCGGACACCCTCCTTAAAATAGGGGCGAACGGCTGTCAGACGTGTCAACTTAAGCCCAAACCCAAGTCAAGAACGTTACATCATGCCTTATTCTACTCGTCCACAATTGTCGCGCTTACCTCACCCCGGTTTTGTCTTGCGCCAAAACCGCCCCTCTCCTTACTAAGGCTATCCATTACCCGGATCTTTCTTAATATTTGCGAGAGCGCTCGCTCACGACTCACCAAACCCTGATACTCCGTAACATATTCTCAATAAAAAGGCTCTTTTCCTGAGAAGAATGAGTGGTCAATTGTCAAGCCTTGCCAAAAACTCAATCTTTATAAACTTTGTATAGCAAGGCTTTCAGGATTGTTAAGAAAGATCTGGACAATGCATAGCCTTACTAAGGAGAGGGGACGTTAAGCGTAGCTTTACGGGGGGTGAGGTCAAATCAACGACGTGGTATAAGGATTTGAACGTTAAGTTGACACCAATGAACGGCCGTTCGCCCCTATTCCCGATAGTCTCTCTTAGGAATGTAAATTTAGTGGCATGAAACGTTAATGTTATGACAGATGCTTCGATTAGGCCAGATTTAGACCAAGAAAACGGGCAACCCCAGATGAGCTTAAGCACGAAAGGGGCGCGGAATCTAGCCAAAACCACGAAAACTCCACCCCAGATGCAGGGGATTACCCCAAGGTGGTTGTTACAGATGTTGCCTTGGGTACAAATCAAGGGTGGGGCCTATCGGGTTAACCGTCGCTTGACTTATGACGTTGGCAGTGGACGGGTTAGCTTTACCAATACAGGAGCCGAAGTGCGAGTTATTCCCCAAGCACTTTGTGAACTACCATTACTGCGTGGGTTTGAGGATATTTCGTTACTCAACGCCTTGGCGGATCGCTTTGTACAACAAGAATTTGCCCCTGGTGAGGTAATTGTACAGGAAGGTCAACCAGCTGACCAGGTGTTATTAATTGCCCACGGTAAAGTTAATAAGCTTAAAGCAGGAAAGTATGAGGCGGAAGCTTTACGAGATATCTTAGCTGAGGGCGATTGTTTTGGTGGCGAAGCTATAGTTCTATCTCAAGATACTTGGGAAGTTAGCCTCAGAGCTATTACGCGCTGCATAGTTTTGTCTTTGCCAGTACAGGCGTTTCGGGAGCTGATGAACCAGTCGCAAGCGTTGCAGACTCAGGTTGATCGCTTTAGAGCTATGTTGAGCAAACCTCAGGATAAGCATAATCAAGCTGAGATCGTTCTGTCCGCCGGTCATAGTCCGGAAACTGAGTTACCCAGGACATTTGTTGATTACGACTTGCATCCACGAGAGTATGAGTTAAGCGTCGCTCAAACCATTTTACAGGTGAATACGCGAGTTGCTGACCTCTACAACGAACCGATGAACCAGACGGAGCAACAATTACGCCTGACTATCGAAGCGTTGCGGGAACGGCAAGAATACGAAATGTTGAATAATCTTGATTTCGGGTTGTTGCACAATGCGGATCTTAAGCAACGCATTTTTACCCGCACCGGCCCACCCACCCCAGATGATTTTGATGAATTGCTCTCTCGGCGGAGGAAGTCGAAATTCTTCCTAGCTCACCCTCGCGCGATCGCTGCTTTTGGTCGAGAGTGTAACCGTCGTGGAGTCTATTCCCCTAGTATCGAGGTTAATGGAAAGATTGTACCTGCTTGGCGCAACTATCCGATTTTTCCTTGTAACAAAATTCCTATCACCAAAGAGGGTACTAGCTCTATTTTGGTACTCCGTGTCGGAGAAGAAAACCAAGGGGTGATAGGTTTACACAAAACCGGTATCCCTGATGAATACCAACCCAGTTTGTCTGTGCGGTTTTTGGGTATCAACGAAAAGGCGATCATTTCCTACTTAGTGAGTGCTTACTACTCTGCTGCCATACTCATCCCCGACGCACTCGGCATCCTTGAAGGTGTCGAAATCGGGCGCTGAGGGAACGAGTCGGGCACTTAGACACCGAGGTAGATGACTCTGAGCCAGTCGGCGCATCATGACTGGCTCAGAGTTGTAAGCGCAACTCATTATTGTGACATGATAATTGCTTGTTGGTAATATTAACCAAAAGGTTTTCTTTGCTTTATTGATGAGTTGATCCACAACAGACTAAGTTAAGTATTGGTGGGACAAAATACCTGTCACGGATCAGGATGCTGAGCACATGATGACTAAACCTAAGATTTTCATTGATGGGGAATCGGGAACTACAGGCTTACAGATTTATTCGCGCCTCAACCAACGAGATGACATTGAGGTAGTTAACATTGAAGCTTCTCGACGCAGGGATTCAGCTGAGCGAGCGAAACTGATCAATGCTGTCGATGTTGCCATTCTTTGTCTACCTGATGATGCAGCCCGCGAAGCTGTTAGCTTTGTCAGCAGTTCTGTTAAAATCCTCGATGCTAGTACTGCTCATCGAACGGCTGAGGGTTGGGTTTATGGCTTTCCTGAACTGAGTTCGGGACAGAGAGAGAAAATTGCCAGCGCCGAGTTTGTTAGTGTTCCGGGCTGTTATCCCACAGGATTTTTAGCTTGTATCCGTCCATTGATTGCTAACGGACTGCTTCCCACTCACTTTCCGATTACCATTAATGCGGTATCAGGATACTCTGGTGGCGGAAAGAATCTGATCAAAGAATACCACGCTTTCCACGAGCAGCAAGCCGGAGCAACATCGCTCTATCCCTATGGCATTTACAGTACAGAGTTTGGGCACAAGCACGTTAAGGAAATGCATAAGTATTCAGGATTAGCATCGCCGCCGCTGTTTGTACCAGCAGTGGGGGATTTTGAGCAGGGGATGCTAGTACAGGTACCCTTACCACTGTGGACTTTGGAGAATCCACCATCAGGTGAAGTTATTTATCAGGCGATCGCTGACTACTACCAAGGCGAAAAATTTGTACAGATCGCTCCATTCCAAGACTCCACTCTTTTGCGAGACGGAAAATTCTTAGACGTGATGGCAATGAATAACACTAATATTGTTCAAATTTCCGTCTTCGCCAATGATACAACCCACGAGGCGCTGCTAGTTGCTCGCCTCGATAATTTAGGTAAAGGCGCATCCGGAGCAGCTGTACAAAACTTAAATATCATGCTGGGTTTTCCAGAGGATCTGGGACTTTGATGTTAAACAAAGCAGCATGACGTGAATTCGACGGAGTTAAAAAACAGCAGGAGGTAGTAGCTGCGCTAGTTGTTGCCACCACTGCTTCCATGATGACCAGAAATCGTCTACATTACAGAAAATCTGGGTTACGTCGAGCCCAGATACAAAGCGTGGACATTGCACCACACACCTTGTTTATTTTTGGTTTTATGACAGTCTCACGCTTTTTTATGCCTTTTTCAACCCGTTGAACTTACGTCTCATTATGACGTCAGTTTCTGAAAGTTTGTGAGCTACTGATTGCTGGGTTTTTATAATGTGGCTTTCTGCTTACGCCTAAGTATCTTGCCTGTTCCTAGCGCAGCACCAACCGCCAATACAGCTAACCCCATTTTAGGTTCAGGAATAACAGTGCTGTCTTCCGTAAAAGCTAAAAAGCCAGCCCCATTTAAGCCACCGCTACCTGTAGGGACAAAGGTATCAATAAAAGCTCCCGTCTTGCCGTCGTAACGCAACACGTTGTTACTATTTAAGCCACTGACGTAGAGGTTGTCGTCGGGACCGAAGATTGGCTTGACAGGACCGTTGAGTCCGCCACTGCCAGCAGGGACAAAAGTGTCGATAAAGGCTCCTGTCTTACCGTTAAAGCGTGAGATACTGTTAGTCTTAAAGTTGGCGACGTAGAGATTGCCGTCAGGTCCAAAGGTTAAGCCACTAGGTTCTGACCCTTTTTCGTCTGTTGCAAAAGTGTCAATAAAAGCCCCTGTTTCTCCGTTGTAGCGTAAAATACTATCAGTAAGACTACTACTGACGTAGAGGTTACCGTCGGAACCAAAGCTCAAACCAAATGGCGCACTAACTCCGCCGCTGCCTGAGGGAACAAAAGTATTAATAAAAGCTCCTGTTTGTCCGTTGTAGCGTAAAACACTATTATTTGTGCGGGTAGTAATACTGGTAACGTAGAGGTTACTGTCTGGTCCAAAAACCAAGTCCTCAGGTGTGTCTAATCCACCACTACCTGAAGGAACGAAGGTACTAATAAAATTTCCTGTGTTTCCGTCGTAACGTTGGACGCTACCGCTCAAAATACTACTAACATACAGATTTTTATCGGATCCAATAGTTAAACCTGTTGATCCCTGTAGTCCGCCACTACCTGAAGCAACAAAGTCATCAATGAATTCTCCCGTTTTTTCGTTGTAGCGCAGAACGGAGTTATTATAATAACTTCCCACTAAAAGTGCTGCATCAGATCTTGGCGCTACCCACCCTAACAGGGCAAGGCTGATTAGTGGAAGGCCAATCTGATAAAAATTGAAAAATCTCATAATTTTATTAGCCTGTACAACCATAATTACTTAGTACAGTTAATCACAAATTCATAGCATTTGTGACTACAAAAATTATTTGCAGCAATGACAAACTTATCCTTCTTTTTAGTTCGTCGAACTCACGTCAGCATAAGGAAGCCAGCACAGATAAGTGGAAAATCCTCATTGTGTAGCAAAAAACAAGAAGTTTTTGCTACACAACTAAATTTGGGACTAAACCTTACCATTAATAGAACTTAGCTGCGTAGGTCCTAAATATTTCGTCAAGTAAGGCGAGAAAACTTCGTAAATTAAGGTTAAAGGCTGTCCGTGATGCCAAAACAAGTAGTGGCGACCCCAAAAAGATCCGGGTTCATCAAAACCTGACTCCAAAGCATCTGAGTTACCGTAGTAAATCCCTTGCACATCCCGATACAATTCCGTACGCAGACGAGCTAAACTCGCCCAAATCGGTAATGAACGGTTTTGCAAATACTCATCTACATGAGATGCTTCCCACCATGAAGTAGCATATGCCAATCGTTGACCAGAGGCGGTACGCAGCCACACCTGTCGCCGTAGCCTTGGTCCTGGGACAGCTTTGATAAGTTCTGGTGCACCATCCAAGTCCATGCCAATTAATGACATATCGATGACGTCTACCTCTGTCGGTTCGCCCGTTAGCAATTGTAGGTGTCTCGTTGGAGACCCATCACCTAGAAGGAGTAATTGCCAAGCTGGTGCTAGCTGAGTGTGGGGCAAACTTTGTTGAATGACTTCCTCGCCACCTTGCCAAGTTGCACTGAGGCGATGCCATCCCATAGGTAATGTTAAGTTGTTTGTCGGTCTAAAAGTCGCAGTCAAGGTTCTTTACAAAACTTCACTTATTTCTATAAAAGCACAAGTGAAGCTTAATAGCGAATGAACCATGAGTCATGAGTGCTGAGTCATTCTTTGATTTACAAAAAGTTGACATTTCGGCACTCATAACTTGGCACTACATACTAAGATATGCGGATGGCGAGACTCGAACTCGCAAGGCAAAGCCACACGCCCCTCAAACGTGCGCGTATACCAATTCCGCCACATCCGCAAGGTTTCCCTAGGTTTAGAGTATAGCATAACAGAAATATTTATGATCAGTAATACCCAACTTATAGAAAATTTCAGTGCAAGAATTCACAACAGATGGATATACTCGACGGACAGAAATGTCATGGCTTTCCAAGTGATATTAAAGGTATCGCGATCGCAACTGCGGTCGGAAATTGGTTCTACCCTCGGGGTGTGCCTGCCTTCGCCTAACGGAAGAGCGCCAGTCGCCTGGCTGTCGGGAAACTTGTCACTCGTGCTGGTCTCACCATGAAGCGCACGGTACGCTCTTATTATGCCAAAGTCGGGAAAATGAACTCATACTCGGCAACATCGCTGCTGCTAGTCTAGTTAATACCCGTAGAGGCAAGCAGCGAGATCTTTCCTTATATTTGGAAAGAATTTTGGGAATCTCCAGTCAGAATTTGAAATGAGGGTCTGCGTAATTTCAATTTTGACGGCAGAACAATGTCAATCTACAGGACTGATATCAAAAGCTAAAAGATGAAGTTTGACAAAATATTAATTGCTAATCGGGGAGAAATAGCGCTTCGCATTCTCCGCGCCTGTGAAGAAATGGGGATTGCGACGGTTGCGGTACACTCCACCGTTGACCGTAATGCTCTGCACGTCCAACTTGCTGATGAAGCGGTTTGCATTGGCGAAGCTGCTAGCAGTAAAAGTTATTTGAATATTCCTAACATTATTGCAGCGGCATTGATCCGCAATGCCAGCGCTATTCACCCTGGTTATGGGTTTTTAGCTGAAAATGCTCGGTTTGCAGAAATCTGTGCAGACCATCATATTGCTTTTATTGGTCCATCTCCCGAAGCTATCCGGCTGATGGGGGATAAATCCACAGCCAAAGAAACCATGCAAAAAGCCGGAGTACCCACAGTACCAGGTAGCGATGGGTTGATAGAGTCGGAGCAAGAGGGTTTGGCGATCGCCAGAAAAATTGGCTACCCAGTGATGATTAAAGCTACAGCAGGCGGTGGCGGACGGGGTATGCGCCTGGTACATTCTGAAAGTGAATTTGTCAAATCCTACCAAGCAGCCCAAGGCGAAGCCGGAGCTGCATTTGGTAATTCCGGAGTTTATCTAGAAAAATTTATTGAGCGTCCCCGTCATATTGAATTTCAAATCTTGGCTGATAACTATGGAAATGTCATCCACTTAGGTGAACGGGATTGCTCAATTCAACGCCGTAACCAAAAGCTTTTAGAAGAAGCTCCCAGTCCAGCTCTCGATCCAGATTTGCGAGAGAAAATGGGACAAGCTGCAGTCAAAGCTGCCCAGTTTATCAACTACAGTGGGGCAGGTACGATTGAGTTTCTCTTGGATAAATCCGGTGACTTCTATTTTATGGAAATGAATACCCGGATTCAAGTTGAGCATCCAGTCACGGAGATGATTACTGGTATAGATTTAGTTGTTGAACAAATCCGTGTTGCTCAAGGGGAGAGACTTAAGTTAACACAAGACCAAGTTGTCTTACGGGGTCATGCGATCGAATGTCGTATTAATGCCGAAGATCCTGAGCATGACTTTCGTCCCTCTCCCGGACGTATCAGTGGTTATCTCCCCCCAGGAGGTCCAGGAGTTAGAATTGATTCCCATGTTTACACTGATTACCAAATTCCTCCTTACTACGACTCCCTCATTGGCAAGTTAATAGTTTGGGGAGCAGACCGTCCCACTGCGATTAACCGTATGAAACGAGCACTGCGAGAATGTGCCATCACGGGATTACCCACAACGATTGGGTTTCATCAAAAAATCATGGAAAACCCACAGTTTTTGCAGGGGCAAGTCTACACGAGTTTCATACAGGAAATGAAAACCTTAGTGCAGTAGTATTTGTGATCAAAGCTAAGGGTGTAGGGGGGTAAGGGTGTAGGGGAATAAGAGAATAAGAGAAAAAATGCATTTTCTCTATCTCAAGCGTAAATGCATTTCCTCTATACGCCTAACACCCCCAGACCACTACACCCCTACACCCCTATACCCCTATACCCCTTGTTACTAAGCACGAGACAGCATGGTCAGCAGTCCTTGCTGACCGAGAAGAATTTCCCGTAAAAGACTGAAGATACCAACCCAAATGATTGGGGTAATGTCCACCCCACCCACAGGTGCCACAATCTTTCGTAACGGTACTAGAAAGGGTTCAGTAGGCCAAGCGACCAGATTAAAAGGCAAACGATTCAAATCAGCTTGGGGATACCAAGTCAGAATAATCCGGAAAATAAACAAAAATGTCATCAGTCCTAATATTGGACCGAGAATCCAAATGGCAAGGTCAGCACCAGTCATGATTTAAGCTTGACTTTTTTTGAATAAAGGGAAAGAACTGGATCAGCAGATTTTAAGGTTTGTAAAGCCTTTCTCTAATTTTAACCAAAGGCTGTTACACAACTTGAATCATTTATCTTTGGGATAACTGGCTTCTCAACGGTCTACTAGACCATTAGAATTGTTATAAAGTATGTAAAAAAAGGTTGAAATCTATGACGCCATCTTTAGCAAACTTCCTTTGGAGTCTGTTTTGGGGTGCATTAATTGTTGTTGTCCCCGCCACAGTAGGATTGGTTTTTGTGAGCCAGAAGGATAAAATCCAGCGTTCATAAGAGATCTCATAGGGGCGTGGCATACCACGCCTCTAGTATTAAAACTGATTTTCCGCCAGTTCACTGCTCAATTGCTAACTCTTAGCAATTCATTATAAAAAAATACTTATACTAAGCTTACTGAGCCGGCAGACACAGACTTGTTAGCTTTGGGTCATAATGTAGGGACAAAGTTAAGTGTTGCTTCGCTTAGCCCGAGTGGCAAATTCACATCCTTAAAGTATATTGTGTCTAATTACAGTAGAGATTTCAATTCTGACTCGCTAACATAGATTTTGATATTAGGTAAACAACGATGCTAATGTTTGGGCTGAACTCAGCCAGTGTTCTGGCTCAAGTCAATTTTGGGGCAAACTCAGCCAGTATCCTAGGAATTTTCTTGGCTGTGGCTGGGGCAGCACTGTATTTTCTCCGCACTGTGCGTCCAGAACTCTCACGCGACCAGGATATCTTTTTTGCTGCTGTGGGTTTACTCTGCGGCTTCATTCTCATATTCCAAGGTTGGCGTCTGGATCCGATTTTACAATTTGGTCAGTTGCTTTTGGCAGGCTCAACTATATTTTTTGCGGTGGAAAGTATTCGCCTGCGGGGTATAGCGACTCAGCAAGCCAAGCGTAACACTCCCATTGTTGATGACGAACGAGAAGTTAGCGACAACTATAGGTACAACAAGAAGTATAAGGCACAGGTAGACGCTGAGTTAGAACCACTGCCTTATGATGATGACTACGATGAGCGCCCCGTGCGTGGTCGTATTTCGGGTAGCAGGGAGAACCGTTCATCTCAGGATGATTACTACGAAGATGAAACTCCTCGTCGCTCAGAACGTCGCAATGGTAGCGAAAGACCGATATCAAGTGACAAAACTGACAAAACCCGTCGTCGGAGTTCTGGACGTTCTGTACGCCCTTCAGAAAGGATTGAAGATGAAGATTGGGGTGGTTCCGATAGAGTAGTTGATGAGTGGGGCAGCTCGACTACTGAAGAAAGACGACCTTCGCGTCGTGGTAGTAATGGAACAGTACGTCCAGAAACTCGTGATCAGGATGTTCCTGCAAGACCGAGAAAACGGCGATCGCCCAGTGAATCCACTCCTCAAAGGGGACGTGAGGATGATGATGTCATTTCTAGTGAGTATGTTGAATACAAACCATTAGACCGTCCTGAGCGTTCCGATCAAGATCGAGATAGCTCATCGAAATTTGATGATGATCTATAAATCTATAAATAAGATTAGGTGGAAGACGCGAAAGCGTAACGAAAAAAGTTGAGGTGAGGAAAATTACACCTAGTTTTTGGCTCCAAAGGCAAATTCCTTGGGGTCTAACTTTTGCATTGGCAAGTTTGCTTGTATCTTGTAGTTATAGCGATATCCCTCTTGGACCGACTTCTCTCAACAGCCGTTACACGGAACAGCAACCAGCGTTGAGTGGAAATGGTCGTTTTTTAGGATTTGTCTCTAATCGCAATGGTAGTCACCAACTGCTGGTGTATGACTTGGATCAGCAACAGTTTATTCAAACACCGCGCTTAAACCAACCGGAAACAATTGTCGAAAGTCCTAGCCTCAGCTACACCGGACGTTACATTGCTTATATGACTAGTGACCAAGGTAGACCAGTGGTGGCGCTTTATGATCGCGCTACGCAACAGTCGCAAATTCTTACCCCAACCTATCGTGGCTGGATCAGAAATCCAAGTATCAGCCCAAATGGGCGTTATGTTGTCTTTGAAACTGCTAGCCGTGGTCAGTGGGATATTGAAGTTTTAGATCGCGGACCGGATGTTGAGTTAGATATAGACAATGGCGCATCGGTGGGTGCACCTCCATAAGGGGGATGGTGTAAAAGTCTTAAGTCTTCGACTCATGACTCATGACTATGAAACATTCTATTTTTTTACCTATATTTGTTACAGCTAGTTTGTTAAGTGGCTGTGTTGGTTACCCACGCATAGTGAACTATCCTTACGATCCAGGCGGACTAAGTCTTAATAGTTCTGCTTCGGAATTAGATCCCCAAATCTCAAGAAGATATATCGTTTTTGCGAGTGACCGAGGGGGTAGGCAAGATATTTATATGTTTGACAAAGTCACTGGCAGTTTGGTAGATTTGCCCGGTCTAAATTCCTTTGATACTGTCGCTTCTCATCCTGCTGTTTCTGAAAGTGGTCGTTATATCGTCTTTGCAGGTAGTAGACAGGGTCGCTCGGCTATCTTTCTTTATGATAGAGATACACGTCAATTAAGAAATTTGACTGCCAACCTGCAAGCAGAAGTTCGTCATCCAACAATGAGTGCTGATGGTAATAGGATTGCTTTTGAGTCTAGTGTGAATGGGCAATGGGATATTTTAGTTTATAACCGTTCCGGACAACCGCTGAATATACCTCAAGATCCACGTTAAGGGATATGAGGCAGATGAGCAAGGAGAGCTTTTATGATTGATCATAAGCACAGGAAAGGGTTCTTTTTCCAAGGGATTTCTCCCCTACTCCCTTTCCTCTTCGATGACTCTCCCCGTATCTGCCTTATTTCTTATCTCTATTTTCTTCTTGCTTGACGGCTTGAATCAGCGATCGCACTTGTTGAGTTCCTTCGGAAGGTTCAAACGAAAGAGGAAACTTACCTCGGGTTATCATTCTTAACCCAAGGGGAGCAAGACTGAGCAACCCTTTGAGGTCTTTAAAATAGTTCCCAACTACTTGTATACCAAATTGACGCTCATCAATCCAACCGCCTTCTTTAACTAAGTCTATCAATACTTTGCGATGGCGAATTGAACGGCTGTCGCTTGCTTGTTTGCGTTCAAGAATTTCCTGCTTGATTTTTGTGATTTGGTCTAATGGGGCGACATCCATTGGACATACGGAATTACAGTAAAAACAACGGGTGCAACCCCAAACTCCCTTAGTTCCTTCGTTATATTCTTCTAAACGACTTTCGGTTTTCTGATCACGAGAGTCAGCTACCATGCGGTAAGCTTTAGCCAGTGCGTGGGGGCCAACAAAATTTGGGTCAACTTCACGAGCATTGCACTCAGAGTAGCAAGCTCCACACATGATACAATTACCAGTTTCATCAAGACGCGATCGCTCTTGGGGTGTTTGTAAAAATTCTCTTTCTGGGATGTTACGCCCTGCTGTACTCACATAAGGAGTAACCGCCTCAAGGTTGTTCCAAAAACTGCTCATATCTACCACTAAATCTTTGATAACAGGCATATTGCCTAGTGGTGCGATGATGATTTCTGGAATGCCATTTCTATGACTTCCTGTTGTAACCGTTTGTTCCAATTTAGCAATTTCACTGCCAACATTTTCCTTACAAGCCAAAGCAGAACGCCCATTGATTCGCATTGCGCAGCTACCACAAATCGTGTTGCGACAATTTTTGCGAAATGCCAATGTCCCATCTTGCTCCCACTTAATAAGATTGAGACAATCTAGGATTGTATTCCCCCCTTCAACATCCAAATGGTAATTCTGCACTATCGGAGAGGAATTTTGTTGTTGCCGTATGATCTTAAAAATAACTTCCATGACTACCAACCAAAGTTTTTAAATTGCTATACCCATCTTTGGCAATAATTTCCACTATGGAGTAGCTCACCAATAAGTGAGCTATACTCTTGTTGCCCTTAATTAAAAGCTAGCTGTTAATAGGCTGATGATTAAAGAGCTACTCATTATAGTTTAAGGATAATCATCAAAATCTCAGTTGTATTACTACCCAATGGGTTTAACACCAGATGTGTCAATAGCCAGATTACCAGAAAAAAATGCTCACGGCTTGACAATTAATTTCTATATTTGGGCTTATGAGGAACAAGAGTAAAATACAGCGACACTGGAAGTCAGACTTAAGTTCATTCTAAGGTGCGAAAATTTCCAAATTCAATGCTCCTTGGATTATAACTATATCTTGATGTCAAGACGAGTTAAACAAGCCCTGAGTCAAAAAATCCCTCAATTGGTCGTGAAGCTGCATTTTTTTGGTTATATAGAATTGTTAAAGCTCTTAATGAACATCTTGATCTCTTGATCAAGAAACTCTAGCTTCTCACTCATCTCGTTAAAACTGCTTGTCTAAATTAAATCAATTTTTAGAAAACCCGACCAGCAATACTCATCCCAACCATAAAAATTTATAAAAAAGTGTATCAGCAAGTTGAATTCAAAGTTAAACACCTATTTTGCTATTATTAAACCATGCTACTATTTAATATAAAATTATGAGGCAACAAAACCAGTAGCAATCGCCGTGTAAGTGCGACTGTTACTGCTTTGTTTCTTTGTAATAAAGTGGGGGCAAGAAATTTATGGTCTCTACTAGCAGGATAAAAGGTTGTATGTCAGCACAACCTTAGGAAAATACTATGCTGTCAATCATGTTTCTTGAGGAGAAATGGGTAAAACCCTACGACTCAAGGTCAATTAAGACAGAGTTAGGAAAGTAAAAAGCCTGCAATTTATTGGGTCTACGACTTGTTTGGTCGTGGTAGAACACAACGGCGAAACGGCGAGAAATCGGGATGAAAATCCTCACCCGGACACTTTGCATCCCCCTTGGGAACCCCTAAGGGCGCAGTGTCATCGCTTTTTGTCTCCCCAATTTGTAGTTGTTCAAAGTTGCTCCACTTTAGTAGTGCCAAAAAAGAGAATTATTTCGTTTCAGATGGCAAATGATGGTTAGAAATGGCGTAAAATTACGAAAATTAATGCCTGTGACAACTACAACCATCTTCTGTTGTGGTCAATCGTAACAGAAACTCTTGTGGCTCACCCTATATGGAGGAATAACCCCTCTGGTATTGGGTCTGAAGCAACGTTGTGCAGATGTCAAAAAGCCAAGTACTGGCAGAAGATGATTTGTTTATTTGTTTGGAGAGAGTGAGGATATTTGAAGCATAATGACTGAAACCGCAACTGCTGCATTAACTGGGAAAACACTGCTAGCTAAAGTAAAAGAACTTTCTAACTTGCCAAGGCGAGAAAGAGCAAAGCAGTGTGGTTATTACACCGTTACAAAAAATAACCAAGTTCGTGTCAATCTAACCGACTTTTATGATGCTTTGCTCTCGGCTAGGGGAATTCCCTTAAGTCCAGAAGCACCAAAAGATGGTCGTGGGCGTGAACCTACCTACAGGGTTAGTGTCCATCAAAACGGTCAGATTGTGATTGGTGCAACTTATACCAAAGCAATGGGTTTAAAGCCAGGTGATGAGTTTGAAATTAAGCTGGGTTACAAGCATATTCACTTAATTCAAGTTGATAGTGATAAAAAGCTACTCCAGCATGATGAAGACGCAGAAATCTATGATGAAGAGCTTGAAGACGAGGAAGATTTTGAAGACGATGACGAAGAGGAGGAATAAACTTTTGTGATCGTAGAGGCAAGTTTAAGGCAAACGCTGGACAACTTGTCTTTACGGCGAGAGTCAAATTTTAAAAAATTTTTGAATAAAAAAACAATTAGACTTCTTGGATGCATGATTCATTTTAGTAAAAGTTTGGTCAACAAAAAGAAGAGCGATTAGATGAGCAATACTTGAGGTAGTGGGAAAAGAAGCGCAACCTAGCTATCCCTACTTGAAAGCTGCTCCAAATTAAGAAAACTTTTCTCTGACCAAAATAAAATGTTTCTACTATGCAAGAAGTCAATTGTGTTTTTTTATTTACTTTCATATCGTTACATGAGCCATCAGTCAACTTTTTACTGTCATCCTTAAAAGATGCACCAGTATTGTTTGTTGTGATGGCTTTCTTTATTATTTGGGTGTCCTGCTGGTTACCCATAGCAGCTTTAACAGCGTTTGTCCTCAAATGGCAACCTTCTCAACTTTTGCAGCCAGAAAAAAAGTTACCTTTACTAGTATCTCTCTACTTACTAGCTCCCCTGATTTTGTGGGGAACTAGTTGGTTCACCGATACACCTTTCTCAGATTACGGCTTGATTGGAAATGTTTCAACTCTATATTCATTGGTGGTAGGTTTAGCTTTAGGAATATTTAGTATAACATTAGTTTTTTTATGGCAATTGTGGCTAGGATGGTGCTCTTTTCAATGGTCAAATATTAAGCTTGTGCGACCTATCTTACTACCTATTTTGTTAGTGGCGTTATTTGTAGGTGGTATTGAGGAGCTAATTTTTCGTGGGTTTGTGTTTACTGAACTAGAGAAAGGTGGTTCTGTTTGGGTAGCAGCGCTCATTTCTAGCTCGATTTTTGCTTTGCTACACTTGGTTTGGGAGCAAAAAGAAACCATCCCACAGTTACCTGGACTCTGGTTTATGGGGATGGTGTTGGTACTAGCACGGTTTGTGGATGGGGGGAGTATAGGCTTAGCTTGGGGATTGCATACTGGATGGATATGGGCGATCGCCACAGTAGACACAGCCGCACTCATTGATTACACAGGTAACGTCTCGGAGTGGGTGACAGGTAAGAATAAAAAACCCCTTGCTGGTGTAGCGGGAATTGTTTGTTTACTGCTGACTGGGGGAGTTCTCTGGTTATTCTCTCGCTATTTTGATTTTGTGCATTGACGCTGAGGCGTAAAAAATCAGTAGTGACAGGGTAAGGTAAACAACGTGATACTGCATAAGTCTACTTTGATTAAACTTATAAAAAACAAAAGTTAAGCCAATACCCTAGTTTTTTCTGTAATCATACGCTACTGATTAGTGAAAGTGTAAGCCAACACCTGCCCCCTCATGAAAGTTATGAGTCGTAACACGTCTAAAACCATTTTGATACTAGCAGCAAATCCTACAAGTACTGCTCGATTACGACTCGATGAGGAAGTACGGGAGATAGACCTTGGTTTGCAACTGGCAAAGAACCGCGAGCTGTTTAGATTGGTGCAAAAATGGGCTGTGCGGCAGCGTGACTTTTACCGAGCTATTCTAGAGTACCAGCCCCAAATTATTCACTTCTGCGGTCACGGAACAGGAGAGGATGGAATTGTTCTAGAAGATGAAACAGGACAACCAGTGTTGATTGAACAAGAAGCGCTGGCTAAGTTGTTTAAGTTATTTGCGGTTACAGGCGTTGAGTGTGTTGTTTTGAACGCTTGCTACTCAGAAAAACAAGCCCAAGCCATCAGCCAGTACATCAAATATGTCATTGGCATGAATAAAACGATTGGGGATAAAGCAGCAGTTAATTTTGCTGTTGCCTTCTATGATGCACTTGCTGCTGGCAATGAAGTCCCATTTGCTCATGAATTAGGTTGTGCTCAGTTAGTTGGGTTAAAAGAAGACCAAACTCCAGTCCTAAAAGTTTCATCAATCCATCCGGCTGATATTGAATTTGTTGCAGGTGATATTCCCCCCAACCCATACCTTGGATTATCTGCTTTTGATGAGAAAGATGCAGCCTTCTTTTTTGGACGAGAAACATTTACCCAGGAGTTATTTCAAATGACTCATCAGCAACCCTTGGTTGCAGTTATAGGTGCAAGTGGAAGTGGAAAATCATCTGTTGTATTTGCTGGATTAATTCCAAGATTGCGAGAAGAAGGAACTTGGTTGATTGAATCGTTTCGTCCTAAGAGCCAACCTTTTGATGAACTTGCTTTGGCTTTAGTGCGTCAATTGGAACCAGATATTAATAAAGTTGAAAAAGCCATTCAAGTAGGTAGGTTAGCAGAAAGTCTAAAAAAAGGTGAAGTGAAATTACATCAAGTTGTATCCCAAGTTCTAGAGAAAAAACCTAACAAACGCTTTTTGTTAATTGTAGACCAGTTTGAGGAACTTTATACCCAATACCAAGATAAGGAAGAACAACAGCGCTTCATTGATACGTTACTCTTAGCTGTTAATCAAAAAAGCATAACATTGGTTTTCACATTACGAGCCGATTTTTACGGTTATGTTCTTTCGTATCGTCCCTTTAGCGATGCATTACAGCAAATTCAATTTAAACCACTGGGTTTAATGAGTCGAGAAGAATTACAAAGAGCCATTGAACAACCCGCTCAAAAATTAAATGTACAACTCCAAACGCATTTAGCTCAAAGAATTTTGGATGATGTGGGACAAGAGCCAGGGAACTTGCCGTTGTTAGAATTTGCCTTAACTCAATTATGGTTAAAGCAGAACGATAATCAACTGACTCATAAGGCCTATGATGAAATTGGAGGCATTAAACAAGCTTTAATAAAACACGCTGAGTCAATTTACCACAAACTTAGTGATACACAACAAAAGCAAGCGCAGCGTATTTTTCTGCAATTAGTGAGGTTAGGAGAAGGCACGGAAGATACGAGACGAGTCGCAACTTTGGAAGAAGTAGGTAAAGAGAATTGGGAATTAATCGCGTATTTAGCTGGGAGAGAATCGCGTTTAGTAGTTACAGGACGTAATGATAAGTCAGAACAAGAAACAGTAGAAGTTGTTCATGAAGCACTGATTCGTGAATGGGAACGCTTACGTCAATGGGTTAATGAGAATCGAGAGAAATTAATACAACAGCGTAAAATCGAAACAGGAGCAATAGAGTGGCGAGATAAGAACAAGTCAAAGGATTATCTGCTTGGGGGCAAACAGTTAAATTCAGCTCAGGCTTTTCAAAAAGAGCAAATTACTCTGTTGAGATTATCTCCTTTAGCTTACGAGTTCATTCAAAAAAGTCTTAACTATAGACGAAATAATCGCTTAAGGCTAATTGGTTTTATAGTTATTCCAATTATATTTTTAACGATATTTTTAGGATTTACTGGCTATCGGGAAATAAGAGTTAGTAATTTGCGTAATGAAGTAGAGAAATTTAAAGGACAGAAAGAAAGTTATCCTAGAATCGAAGCACTTGAAGAACTTGTGAAGCTCGGCGCTTCCCTAAATAAAATTGACCTCAGGGGTGCCAACCTCAGTAATGCCAACCTCAGTAAGGCCAACCTCAGCAGTGCCGACCTCAGTAGTGCCAACCTCAGTAAGGCCAACCTCAGCAGTGCCGACCTCAGTAGTGCCAACCTCAGGGGTGCCAACCTCAATAATGCCTACCTCAATAATGCCAAGCTCAGTAGTGCCGACCTCAATAATGCCTACCTCAATAATGCCTACCTCAGTAGTGCCGACCTCTATGGTGCCGACCTCAGGGGTGCCGAACTCTATGGTGCCGACCTCATTAATGCCTACCTCATTAATGCATACCTCAGTAATGCCGACCTCAGTAATGCCAACCTCTATGGTGCCAACCTCAGTAATGCCGACCTCAGGGGTGCCTACTTCAATAGTGCTGACCTCAGTAATGCCGACCTCAGTGGTGCCAAAAACTTAACACCAAAACAAGTTAAGCAAGCCAAGAATTGGCAGCAAGCAATCTATGACCAAGAATTTCGTAAAGAGTTAGGATTACCGCCAGAAAAAGAAAAATAACAATTAACCGTCTAGCAGTGGAGTGACAGCAGTAGGTAGGATATTTAAGCCTTAAGCCACCCAAACAGCAGCTAGTAATTCCCCATACCACTATGATTACTAAAGCGGGAAACGTTTTAGAGAGATTTACACCACTTGAGAACAGAAATGGCTTAAAGCGTATAGACATTTTCTGCACCCAGTACAGAACAAGCCTTTTCTAGCATCTATACCCTTTCTACACGCTTATCTGTTGGCCATTGGAAACCGATGCTGTAGCTGATTTTTCCCTGCTGTCATGAATATGGATTATACCTGTAATTGGCAAAGTTGCCGCTAGTATAAGCAGAAATTATAAATCGGGGCTGAAACGGGCTTTTTGCGTGCAGCCTCAAGAAAGTGATTGATAAGCTTCGGATTGGTTCACGAAAGAATCAGGATTGTGTGCGCTGAAACTGTCAGATTTCCATCCTATAATTCCGACAGTACCACAGACAACCCAAAATAATGGCCACGGTTTACAGATGTTTGCTTGGATGATTGGGGAAAGAACTTAAGAGGCGATATGCGCAATGACTATCAACTACCCACCAAAACCCGGAACAAGACGCTTAAGTGCCCGACCAGTCACTTCGCTGTAACGCATTTCACCACACAAAAGTTTGCCCATAATTTTGACAGATGACGGACGCCTAACACCCACTTTGTAACCAACACCAGGGAAGCGGTAAAACGCCCCAGCTAATTTCTGCGCCCAAGCCATATCACTACCCCATTCTTCGTTGATGATGTCAGTGTAATTTTCCAAGGCGTTGATATCACCACCTAAAGCTTGGTCAATAGCAACTGCCGCTTTCATCCCGCTAAAAATGGAGGGGCGAATACCTTCTGCGGTGAAGGGATCAACGACACAAGCAGTTTCTCCAGCTAAAACCGCATTTTCAGTGTGCAGCTTTTGATTGCCATTCCACAAGCACAAAGCATGTCCATACTGCTTGCAGATTTTGAGATCTACACCAAACGAGCTGCTGTACTCGTTCAAAATGCTCTTGAAATCTTGGGATTCACCACCGCCAACAAATGTGCCAATTCCAATAGAATATCCATCCGCTTTGGGGAAGTTCCAGAGATAACCATTTTTGACCATGCCAAATTCAAAGTGAGCAATGTGACCGTTCTCCACTTTGGCTGCGGCTTCCGCTTCTAAAGCTCCTGCTAGACGGCGTTTGCGCTCTTTGAAGCCTAGGAATCTTGCCATTGGTCCTTTTGCGCCATCAGCAGCAATTAAGTAACGTCCACTGACTGGTCCATTTGCTGTATTGACTTGCCAAGAGTCACCTTTAAATTCAATGCCTTTGACTTCCGTATTATCTTTGAGTTGGGCCCCTTGCTTTTGAGCTTGTTGAATCAGGAAATGGTCAAAGACATCGCGCCTCACCATCCAAACTGGTTCAGGAATTCCTAGTTCAGCTTCTACAGGTTCGCCCATTTTCCAGGTGCAGCGAATTGTGGTTGCTTTGATGGAAATTGCAGGGCTAAAGTCAAAGTCGAACCATTGAGCGATCGCTGGCGATACTCCACCCCCACAAGGTTTATATCTTGGCAGAGTTTCTTTTTCCAGAACTAAGACTGAGCGTCCCCGCTTAGCTAAATGATATGCGGCTGTTCCACCAGCTGGTCCCGCACCGACGATAATACAGTCGTACATATGCTTTTTGTCTTTGCTCCTGAACTTGTTAGCTTCCCTGTTTTTTTTATTACTCTGTCAATAGACAGCCTGACGAGACTTAACTGTTTTTATAGTTTGCTGTTTCAAATCGTACAGTGCTTGTCTGACTCCTCAAAAATTTTTTTCTTAACTATGTTTAACCGTCAATCTTAGTATATGGAACTACTGTCTTAATTTATTCTTTTATTGATCATGGCTTTGCTCTGATTATCTTTTTTTTGAAAAACATAGTTTTCAATATTTTTGATAATCTCAATGTCTTTTTGCGTACAAGTAACTCGTCTATTTTTTTATCCACATACTAAAATACATTTCATTCATTTTACTTCCCACAAATTTTTTGCTAAGGTTTTCAGTTCTTGATAAAGTTTTTGTAATTTTTTAATGCTTTTTTCGATTTTGGCAATTTTTTAAAAAATATTTTTTTTAATATCTTATAAAGCAATCATAAATTTATAAGAGTCATTTATAACAGTTGCCAAAAAGCAAATTTATGCCTCAACCAACAGTTTTGAGGTAATGCATGAAAATTCGTTGATCTGCTGTAAAAACTGTAAGATGCGCTGACGCGGTTTGTGTTTTCGGCGTATACACGAAGAAAAGGAGACGTTGTGACACTGTTGATAACGTGAAGATAACTAGACGCTGTGACGTGGGGAATCTTTCGGAAGAATTTCCCCGTATTTGGTTTGTCGCTTTGTCTTGGTATCCTTTATCCTCATGTCTCCCTGATGTTTGATAACCGCGTCTCCCTGATGAGCATTTTCTTTAGTTGTTTCTAGACAGTTGTGATGTCTTTTTCTTTTTCTGCGAGTAACTCGTCTATTCTGGCGGTGTACTTGTTTGTCAATTTTTGCAGTTTGTCCTGCTGATCACGTGACTCATCCTCAGAAACTTCGGCGCTTTTTTCTAGTTTGCGAATTGTATCTAAGGCGTCGCGGCGGATATTGCGAATAGCAACGCGCCCTTCTTCGGCATACTTGGCGGCGATTTTGACTAATTCTTTACGGCGATCGCTCGTCAAGGGTGGAATGTTGAGCCGAATTAGGGAACCATCATTGCTAGGGGTTAAACCCACATCCGACATAGATATTGCCTTTTCAATCAAATTTAAGGTATTGCGATCGTAAGGCTGAATCAGAATTGTTGTTGAATCTGGCGTACTAATGTTTGCCAGTGATTTTAACGACGTTGGCGAACCGTAATAATCCACGGTGATCTTATCTAATAAACTCGCATTAGCGCGACCAGTGCGAATTGTGTTAAAAGACCGTTGAGTTGACTCTACGGTTTTTTGCATTGTACTCTCAGCTTCAGCTAATTTCACAAGAACCTCCCACAAGGGTGCCGATGGACTCTCCCATGACTGCTCGATGGATATTACCGCGCACAGTTAAGTCAAATATAAGAATAGGGATATTGTTTTCCTTACACAAGGCTATCGCGGTACTGTCCATTACTCGTAAATCTTTTGCCAAAACGTGTCCATATGTCAAGGTATTGTAACGTTTGGCGTCCGGGTATATATGAGGATCAGCATCATAAACGCCATCTACCTTGGTGGCTTTAAAAATCACTTCAGCTTCTATTTCTGCGGCTCTCAATGCTGCGGTAGTATCGGTGGTGAAAAAGGGATTTCCAGAACCAGCACCAAAAATAACCACCCGCCCTTTTTCTAAGTGACGAATGGCACGACGACGAATATACGGTTCAGCGACTTCTTGCATAGAGATTGCGGTTTGCACCCGCGTCTGTACCCCGATTCGTTCTAGTGAATCTTGCAATGTCATGGCATTCATTACCGTAGCAATCATCCCGATGTAGTCAGCGGTTGCTCGATCCATTCCCGCCGACGCCGCCTTGACGCCACGAAAAATATTTCCGCCTCCGACGACGATGGCAGTCTGAACGCCAGTTGACACTACCTCTGCTACTTCTTCGGCTATTTCCTTGACCACTTCTGGATCAATTCCATAACCCATATTGCCCATGAGGGCTTCACCACTAACTTTAAGTAAAACCCTTCGGTAATGTGTTCCCATGAAGTTACGCGCTTGATCAAAAATTTGTTATTACCTCCAATTTAAGATAGCAATACAGTGGCATTCTGTCTCTAGTTTTTCATTACCAAATAAGTATAAATTCATTCAGTCTCTTTGGGATGAATTTCTTGACCTTGCAACAAACAGATAATTGGGCAAAGTTTACCACACACTCCACCGCGTGCGATACGCGGAGCGTCAAGCAAGCGGGCTTATCGCACGCTTGTTGATAATTGTGTTTGGCACCTTCAGTGTTTTACGAGTTATCATCTTGTTTGTCCTTGACGCGTATCGGCAGAGTTATAACCATATTTCTCATGCCCAACGCTTAACACCTTGGGCTAATCATTGTTAAGTACTGCAACAATAAAAACAGTCGTACCTGCCGTATGCGGGTGCATCTTTACTCCTTGTACTAATTATTCATCTGTCATGACCACCTCTGCTTCCACTCCTGCATTTACTTCAACAAAAACGTGGATTTGGCAAGGTTTTCCCATTTGCTACCAAACCCAAGGAACCACTGGACCTGCTGTTATCCTCGTGCATGGCTTTGGTGCTTCTTGGTGGCACTGGCGGAAAAATATCCCTGTGCTGGCAGAACACTGTCGTGTCTATGCCATTGATTTGATTGGCTTTGGTGCTTCCGCTAAACCAAAGCCAAATGAAAAAATAGCTTACACAATTGAAACTTGGGGACAGCAAGTCGCAGATTTTTGCCGTGAGGTCGTGGGTGAGCCAGCTTTTTTGGTTGCTAACTCCATCGGCTGTATTGTGGTAATGCAAGCGGCGGTGAGTTGCCCTGAAGCCGCCTTGGGAATTGCGTTACTTAACTGTTCCTTACGACTGTTGCATGATCGTAAGCGGGCAACTTTACCGTGGCATCGCCGTTTTGGAGCGCCTGTACTCCAACGTGTACTATCTGTCAAATTAATTGGTGACTTCTTTTTCAATCAAGTCGCTAAACCCAAAACAGTGCGGAAAATTCTCTTGCAAGCTTATGCTAATTCAGAAGCAGTTACAGAGGAGTTAGTAGATATACTGACAACACCCGCCCGCGATCCTGGAGCTGTTGCTGTTTTCCTCGCCTTTACCTCTTATTCCTCAGGTCCTTTACCAGAAGACCTTTTACCTCAACTGTCTTGTCCTGCGATTATCTTGTGGGGAACTGCAGATCCGTGGGAACCAGTTGAGTTAGGTAGAGAGTTAGCCAATTTTGCGCATGTGCAAAAGTTTTTTCCTCTAGAAGGCATTGGACATTGTCCTCAGGATGAAGCTCCTGAGGTGGTAAATCCAATTATACAGGATTGGATTTTGAAGCTAACACGATAACCTCACAATCCCCAGATTTTCTGCATAAATGAACAAAGCCAAATTCATGCAGTTGGGGAAGTGTTAATTTATCTTGCTATGGTTGAACAGGGTTCTGATTGATTTGTGTTTGCCGCAACCAGTCTTTACCCACTTGGATACTAATATCAGAACCGAGATTACCGGTGCTTTCTACCCGCACTTCTCCAAATCCTAAAGTGTTGCGAATTGATTCGGCCGTGTTACCGTCTCCTTGTTGGGCAACAATATGAGTCACTTCTAGAGGTTCACCCCAGCTTTTGGCTACATAAACGTTGGTATAGCCAAGTTTTTGCAAAGCTTTAATCAATGTTTGGATATTAGCTTTATCGTTACCCGTGCTGTTTTGAATTGCGACTCGTAAAGATCCTGGATTTACTACACCAGATACAGAATCTGTTTGTTGCACATCAAAGTACTGAGCCATCATGCTATGAATGCGCTGGCTATCTGGAATCCAGTAGCCCCCTTTTTGTTGACCGAACTGGCCAGGTAGCATTAACATTTGCATATTGGAGCGATTTGTTCTGACGCCAAAACCAATTAGTGCTAATAGCTCCTCAAGTGTTAAGTTAGTATCAATGTGTTCTTTAACGACGTTAAGAACTTTAGGCAATTGAGCTACGGTTGCTGGGTTGACAGATTGATCCATCAGTGCTCGCATCACCATTTGCTGCCGCTGAATCCGACCAATGTCGCCATTTTCATCATGTCGGAAGCGCAGAAGTTGCAGTGCTTGATCGCCATTGAGATGCTGTTTTCCTTTCTTTAAATTGATATATAAGTGCTGAGAGTCATCTTGATATTTCATATCCTTGGGTACGTAGACTGTAACTCCACCCAAAGCATCAATAAGCTTAGCAACTCCCAACACGTTAATCCGCATATAGCGGTCAATTCCTACATCACCTAACAAGCTACTCACAGTTTTGGCGGTTAAAGCTGGTCCACCAATCACATTTGCGGAATTAATTTTTTTTGTACCATGTCCATCTATTTGTGTCCGAGTATCTCTGGGAATAGAAAGCATCATCACTTTTTTGTGCTCTGGATCAAATTTGGTCAAGAGCATAACGTCAGCAAGACCATCAAAGGAGTTGACTTGGGGCAGATATCTCAGATTTTTGGTTTCAGCGGGAGGGTTTCGCACATCAGGAGGAAGTACGCTCATCCCCATGATTAAAATATTCACGGGGCGAGTTAATTGTGAAAATTTCAGTCCATCTCCAGCAATGCGATCGCTATCAAACACCGCTGCTTCATCTGGGCTTAAAGAAGCTTGCATTAAAGGAGTACCTGTTAAAGAAACTGCTAACAGTGCTCCTGCTGTTGCTGATACCATTGCAATCCCGCTCATAGCAACCCAAAACCACAGCCAACGTCCAGATTTGTCAGTGTTGGCATTTTTATCACTTGAGTTGGTAGTATCTGTAGAATAGTCGTCTTGCGCCGAAGTTCTTTGAATAGTCACGCTACTCCTCACACTTATCTGAATAAAATCTGGAGAATCTGTTGCTATGGAAACAGACAAATTAACCCATGATAACTAACTCTTAGATTAACAATGATAAATTTTACACTTCAGTATGAACCACAACACTTATTGGAGTAATTCTCCTATTTTTTGATAAATCCGGAGAGGTTTTCTTAGAAGTATGACAATCTCAAAAGAGATTTGACTAGGTCTGTTAATAATAAAATGCATATTTTTTAGTAAATTAAGTAAAAATACTGTCAACTGTTTTGATGACTAAAGAATTCTGACAGGTTATTTGTCAAGCGCTCTTTCCACAAAACGACTCACCAGGTGACAATCGCTTTAATCTGCTTTTAACTAGAGGAACAATTAACCAGATATTAATCAAAAAGTAGCGACTGGTGAGAAAGTTAGGAACGATTTGTAGATGCAATGTTAAAAACTTTGAAGTTGCCGCCCCAGTTGCTAGTAAAAAGTAACCCAAAAGCCAGGAAAATACTAAAGTGATTGACAGATAACTAACTCGAACTTGTTCCCGGCTTTCCTGATGATGGTAGAGTGTGCATAGTGAGGAGAAAAAGTCCATGACCGGAATCAGGTAGATAAGCACCTGTCCACCAGAGGTGGGCGAGTCTTGAGGATGGTGAGAATTGTTAGATGATTCAAGAATTTTCATTTGCCTGAGTGCAATCCCAAATAAGAGGGATGAATCATAATGGTGTAGTTAGAGATAATAGGCTTGATAGAAGAATTTTATTTAGTTGTATCCAACAATTGGCAGATGCAGACACGCAAGCTTTTAAACTGGTGGGAAACACTTACACCCGTAGCACGATTCTTGACAATAACTCTATTCGCTCCACTGCTAGTGCTTAATGGTTGGGCGATTAGCGCAATTTTTCATTACTTTCACTCCCTAATTGTTATTTTAGTCGGAGCGGCAGTGCTAGCATTTCTGCTAAACTACCCAGTTAGCTGGATGCAGCGCCAAGGTGCTAGGCGAGAGCAGGTTGCTATTTTAGTCTTTCTACTCGCTTTGTCAGTTTTACTGGCGTTGGGTGTCACCCTTGTGCCGCTTGCTCTAACTCAGGCTCAACAACTGGTGGCGCGTATACCAGAGTTAATAGATTCTGGGCGATCGCAGTTGATGATGCTGAACGAGAAAGCAGATAGTTTTGGTTTACCCATCAACCTTGATGCTTTAGTCTCACAAATTAACGACCGTGTCAAGGGACAATTGCAGGCGATCGCTGGACAAGTTTTAAATTTGGCTGTTGTTACAGTCACAAGCCTGCTTGACTTTATCTTGACAATGGTATTAACTTTTTATCTCCTACAACATGGGGATGAACTGTGGGGAAGTTTAATATATTGGCTACCTGTTAAATTCCGTGAGGCTTTTTCAAATACAGTACGCCTAAGCTTTCAAAATTTTTTTATTAGTCAGTTAATTTCATCCACCTGTATGGCATCAGCCCTGATTCCCATCTTTTTGTGGCTGAAAGTTCCATTTGGCTTACTATTTGGTTTGACTATTGGTATCATGGCACTTGTGCCATTTGGTGGTTCTGTAGGTATTGCTCTAACGACTTTGATAGTGGCACTACAAGATTTTTGGATGGGGGCAAGGGTATTGGCTGCTGCACTTATTGTTCAGCAAATTCTGGAAAACTTTATTGCTCCGAGAATTTTAGGAAGTTTTACAGGTTTAAACCCTGTTTGGGTGCTTATTTCAGTTTTGACAGGCGCAAGAATTGGTGGACTTTTGGGTGTGATCGTAGCGGTACCCAGCGCTGTTGTACTCAAAACAGTTTTAAGCGCTATACGTCCTTACTCTTCTGTATCCAGTGGCAGTAATGTAGAAGTACTTCCTCAAGGAAGTTCAGAATCTAGCAATACGGAAAATGATCAGACTGCAGGGGATAGTATAACTGCAGATTCAAAGGCTAATTCTACTGAGGTAGCTGCACCCGTTTCAGTTGAAGTATCGCCTTCAACTGCTCAAACAAATCATCCAGGGGCTAATCCTTCTAAGACTGTGGCTCCACAATGGAACCCATAAACAATATGCTTCCTGTTTGATTATCCCGAATCGCACAGAAGAAGGGACGCTCAACAATCATTCGGAATGGCTCTTTTGATGGCTTTACCGCTCTTACTGGCATGATTTCCACAGAAGTAGCAGCAGCAGCTTCTGTACCTTCCTCATTGACTTCAACAAAAGTTTTATGCTTGACTTCGCTTATTTTTAAATCCTTACCCATCGCAGAAAAATTTGCCTGATCGCTGAAAGCTTCACCCATACCTATGGCTGTTAGAGGATTTTTCAGCGTTACGTCATAGTCCATCTTAAAACGGGGCAAGCGAATAGACCCCTGTTGTTTGCTGAACTGAGCTATCCAATTTTCCCAATTCTCTGCATTTAGGTTTTGATAAAAACTTTGTAGATTAGAGTTTTGTTTGGGCAAGAAAATATAAAAGCCAATTTTACCATCTTTTCCATACGGTAAGCTAACTGCCTGAAATTGTTGATTTTCATAGTATTTATAGTCACCTGATTGTGACATCATTGGGTGTTGTTTCTGTTCACCTGAGCGGAGATAAAAAGGATATTCTGCGGTTTGCTGTTTATCAAATTCATTTGTCCAGCTACCTTTAAAATAGATAGCATTGATGAGAAATAAAACTTGGTCAGGTTGTATTTTTTCAACGATCTTACTGATTTTTCCGCTTGTTTTCTGATTAACCCAGTCATTAATCACATTCAAAGAACTTGCATCTGTGAAGTTGAGACTGGTAACCTTAGCTGTATAAAAATCTCTATTTCGTTGCAGAAAATCTGGTTGAAAGCTAGCTTTTTTATTTCCCCAAAGCGAATTAGCAATTGTCAGCTGCACCTTTGGATCTGGGTTTTCTAATAATTTTCTTAACACCGCGTTAGAGGAATTAATTTGTTCTAAGTTCAACTCCTTAAACTCCAATGCTTTAGCCATTGCTTCTTTTGTGTTGCCACTCGCGCCATTGTAGGTCATGGCAAGGGCGATCGCCACACTAGAAGGTGAAACAAAAATGTTCTTGCCACTATCGTTTTTCAAAACTTCTGAAAACAGTTTGAAGCCAAACTTTGTGTTGGCAGTAATAAGTTTACTATCAGGATTTAATGCTGGCTTCGATACAGGAGATTCTGAGCGAGGTGAACCCGACTGGGCAAACGCACTCGTGCTACTATTAACTTGAGAGCATCCTATAACACCCATTAGGACAACGCTAGCAGCCGCCAAAACGTAACGTCTGCCTAAACGAACTCCATAACGTCTTTGTAAGAAATTTTCCCCAGCATTGCTAAATTTCTGCTTCATTTTACCACCATTATCGCCAGAGTCTTTATTTTGACTATCGCATCTGGTGTGAGGTAATATCTGACCCGTTACAGTTTTGGCAACAGTGATTGTACAGTTTCAGGTTTTTTCGTGATGACTAATTTGGCTAATTAGTCAATAAGTATTAGTTCTTAGCTTTGATTTTTGATCACTGTTTGTAGCCCAACTTCCTACCTGACGGGTACACTCCACCAAGCTAAAGCGTAAGCCTGAGTTGCTTCGTTAACTTTCTTGGGAAATTGAACACGGATTTTGTAGTTGCCAGTTACGGGAACAGGGCAGAAAATATGTTCAACACTGTCAACTTCACTGATTGAGGAACAGACAGCGTCAGCATTTCCATTTTTATCATCGGCTTTGACCAGATAAAGGTCGAGGTTGTTTAAGCCGCGATCGCGAAAATATTCTCCTGCGTCAAACTGACCGTTTTTATTCCTGTCGTTTAGCTCTACTAACCTATCCCAAGTTAAGGTGATAGAAACAAAACTCCCCTGCCTTAAGGGTTTTGCTAACTCATATTCTACAGATGCTTCTGCATTGACTGTGCGATAGTCCCAACCAAGGGCTGGTACAGTTTGCGTTGGATTCCATTCACCAGCGCTAAATTGTTGGTAAGCGCGAAACGCGTTCAAATGACCAGTTCCCATTTGGGAATCTAAAGGGATTTTTGGGTCTTTATATGCATCAGAAGCCAACCAGTCTTTATTTTGTTTATCGATGAGCGTCCGCGTCATTCCTAAGCGCAAACCGTCGCCAGTGTCTTGAATTTTATCAGCTGAGTTGAGCAGTACTGCTTTCATCACTTCATGTCTGCGAGAATCTATACTCCAGTTGGGTTGTTTTGTGCGCAATTGTTTATCACCAAACTCCTGCAACAGAGCAACTGTTGCAGTCACCTGAGGCGCTGCAAAGCTTGTCCCTGTGACTTTATTCTTCTTCCCATCTGCATTTCGCAAGCCGATGTTATTCCCTGGAGCAACTATACCAATAGCACGACGTGGACCAAGATTAATCTCTTTTCCAGCAAGCCGCATCAGTAGTCCTTCACTCACAGCCGCCAAATTAGAAACATCAACTTTATTATAAATCCCTCCTCGACGGGATGAAAAAGCTACGTTGAGTCCGTTATAATTGTCAGTAGGTATGGGAATGCCACCCTTTCCCTGATTGCCTGCAATTATGTAGAGACTATTGTGGACGCGACTAGACCAGTCAATACATAAGGTGAGTAAGGCGTTGCCATCTAAAGTAGCCTGAGGTCGTGGGTCACGGTTTAAAGGTTCGCCAAAACTAAAGTTAATTGCGCGGACATCTCCCCCATTTTGTAGTGCTATGTGCTGTGCAGACAAGCACTCTTGTGGTTGACCTAAGCTTTTTCCATAACCCACAGCAGATGAGTACAATCGCGCTCCAGGAGCAACTCCAGGAAAAGCTTTATCTGTACTAACCATGATACTAGCGACATTGTAGGCGTGGGGGTCAACACCGCTATTTGACTTTGCAAGTTCATTGCGTAGGAATGCACCTGCTATTGATACTGAGTTATTCTTAGAGACGGCTTTATCCAACCCATATCTACCTGGACGCCCAATCTCTACCTGACCAATGGCTATCTTGCGACCGATTAAATTATATGGGAGTTGGTGTAGTCTAAGAGCATCAATACCATTAGTGCCAAAAGGAGATTCCACAGCAGCAAGTACCGGCGCACTCAAGCAGCAAGCACCTAATCCCCAAATTATCCAAGTTTGTTTGTTCGCCATAGTCAGTTAGAAATCATGAGTTGTTATTTGTTTGTTGTCAATGCCCTAGGGGCAGGGTGTAAGGGGAGCCAGTGCGTTGGGAAGCCAGTACTTGATGTAGGTATCAGGCGTTCGGGTTTCCCGACTTGTAGACGCCCGAAGGGCGGCTTCCCGTAGGGTAGCACCTGGCGTTGTAAGGGTGTAGGGGTTCCCCTGAATTTATTGATAGGCTTGATACAAGGATTAATGGTATCTTTTTGTTTCCATTATTAAAATAAGGGGCTTGTATCCTTATGGGTTCCGGAGCAGGGGTAGTACAATTGGCTCATTCGCTGCCTGCGGCACGCTACGCTAACATTCAAAATTCCCCTTACACCCCTATACCCCTACACCCCCTTCTTGGTCAGAAAGTACTACTAACGACTAATTAATCCCCATGAAGGAAAAAGTCGGGATCAGATAGATGAGCGTTTGCTCAAGTTTTGTTACAATGCTGACAGATGAGGACGCTTAAAAACCCACTAGCCATGACCCAAACACAATCTAAAAAGCCCATTGTAATAGCTCCGTCCATCCTATCAGCAGATTTTAGTCGTCTAGGAGACGAAATACGTGCTGTAGATCAGGCTGGCGCAGATTGGATTCATGTCGATGTAATGGACGGTCGCTTTGTACCTAATATTACGATAGGTCCTCTGATTGTGGAGGCGATTCGCCCAGTGACACAAAAGCCTCTGGACGTTCACTTGATGATTGTGGAACCAGAAAAGTACGTAGAAGATTTTGCGAAAGCAGGGGCAGATCACATCTATGTTCATTGCGAACACAACGCTTCACCTCACCTGCACCGCACGTTGGGACAAATCAAAGAACTTGGTAAAAAAGCAGGAGTGGTTCTTAACCCCGGTAGTCCTTTGGAACTGATTGAGTATGTTATAGAACTGTGTGACTTGGTGTTGATTATGAGCGTCAACCCCGGTTTTGGCGGTCAAAGCTTTATTCCTGAAGTTGTGCCAAAAATCCGCAAGCTACGTCAAATGTGCGATGAACGTGGTCTTGATCCTTGGATAGAAGTGGATGGGGGACTCAAGGCAAATAATACCTGGCAAGTTTTGGAAGCTGGGGCTAATGCGATCGTAGCTGGTTCCGCTGTGTTTAAGGCAAAGGATTATGCTGAGGCTATAGAGGGTATTCGCAACAGCAAGCGTCCTACTCCACAACTCGCAACAGCTTGAACTATTCAAGGACAAATAGTTGTTAACTGTCGATAAAAAAAACTCGGTTTTTCAAAACCGAGTTTTTTTCTCGTTTCTCGTTCCTATGCAGAGTATAGGAACGAGATATAAATCAAACCGGATTCCTATATCAGTTTCTCGCCCAACGGGTTCCCTTCCAAATACTGATAAACAAAGTTCCTGCAACCACAGCACCAAGATTCCATTTTACAGAAGTCTTAATCAAGCTTAACCCTCGAAGAGACTGAGTTGCTTCTGCTTGAGTTTTAATCTGTTGTTTAGCTTGTGAGACTTGTGATAACAATTGCTCCTTTAATTGTTGAGGATTTTTACCATCTGTTTGGCGACCTTGGCTCTTTAAAAATTTATCTATCTGTTCGGGTGAAGCTTTATTCACCTGCTGTTCTAATTGATCGGCTTGAGATATTTTTTGAGTGGATACAGTTTGAACTTGAGCAGCATTTTGACTGTTTAATCGAATCGTGCTAGTCAGTCCTAAAGGTATGAGTAGAAAAAATAATATTCCAAATAATAAAGTTAACCAAGATAAAAACTTTAAAATAGGAATTTCTAATTTTGTTCGCGAATGTAGCTCTCCAAAAAACACTAACACTAACCCAATTAAAGGCACTGGTACTTTTTCAACTAGCATCCCCATTGTTTGAAACTCCCAAACAGGATTCATAAAATTGGGCGGGATAAACATCTCAATGATGTCGAACAATGCCAATAATAATAAACCATAGCCCAGCGATCGCACTATTGTCATCGAACCTTGCTGACTGAAGGCAAAGTCTTGTAGTTCTTGAACTATGGGCATGAAATTATCTCTATTTGATTTTGTCATTTTGTTAACCGAGTAAAACTGAAAGAATTGACGATAATTTAGGACTTGGGAAAGCGTGGTTTCCACCACTGATACCAAGAAAACCAAGCCTTTTCTAAAACTTGGTAAGCTGTTTCTGGGGAAGAATTTTTTAAAGGAATTGATAAATGCGCCCAAAGACAACGGTTGTCTTGAAGTTGTTTCTGACTCAAGATCCAGGACAATAGACGTTTCGGCTGGATTGCGTGGATATGTAGATTTTGATTAAATTGCTCATTAGTAAACGTACTGCCGCCTTGAGGGTTGATACACGTACTCAAGTAAGCTCGTTGCTTTTCTACTCCCAAACCATAGTAGCCAACTCCTTGTTGCTGACGTATCACAGCAGGTGAATAGATAAAGGTAAAATCTCGCAGAAACTGAACAACATCTCCATCCTTCAAATAACGCATTTCAATATCTAGAACCAAATTATTGTTTAGGTATTGATAATGCTTTTGAGCTATGACTTGGTAAATCTTTTTTGTTGGCTGTGGTAGTGGACGACTTACGCTGAATTGCCATTGTGGTAAAGGAACCTCTTGAGGAAATGTAAACGCAGTCACTGTCTGTTTGTCTTTTGTGGGAAGCAACACTATAGTTCCTAAAACAAACAAGACGCCACTCAGAGTGAAAGCCAAAAGTGGTATGCGCAATTGTTTCCAAATCATCGTTTCCAAATCATTACTTTGATGACTCCGTGGCGTCTTTATTTCTTAATTCAGACCTTCCAAGGTAAAACCAGCAAAATAATCCAAAAAGTAACACAGCAATCAGCGAAAATACCAGAGAACCATCTCCATCATGCCAGTAATCAAAGACTTCCATATGTCCTTGTGCTACTAAGATAGCCATCAGAGCGACTCTTAAAGCATTCACAATAAACGCCAAAGTGCCGGCTGTAAATGCTATCAGAATTTTGTGCTTCCAATTTTGAGGAAACATTAAGAGAAAAAGTAGAGCTAAGCCTACTAGTTGGAATATCAGCTCTATCCCAGAACATCCCGAATAAACTTCTACGCTTCCAGTCGGGAGATAAAGTTGAGTTCCTTTTTGAGCAACATCAAAACCTGTGTACCAAAGAATTAAAGTTGTAAATTTGGCAGTCAACAGGGATATATCAAGCCATGAAGATAATAATTTAGGTACACTCAGAAAAAATAGAATAAATAATTCTGCTTTGTATTGCTTTAGTCCCTTAAAGCCAGACGCCAGGATTGCAAAACCAATGGCAAAAATCACTGGTGAAAGATACAACAAAACACCAAAGCTTGTGAGGGATATACTCTTGATGAGTAACAGCGCAATCAGTGTTAAACCAAAGAAACTAGAGAAAACTCCACTTTCTAGATTTAAACTGTGGCGCTTTTCCCAGACTAAGGAAGATATCGCCGCCCAAAATAGAAAAGTCATGCCTAGGAGGCTAGAATTATTGGCTTTCCAAAGCACAACCAAATTAATAGCAATTAAGCCTGTTCCTATAGCTAATAACCAGATTTGAGGGTATTTGAGTTGTGAGATAACCGTGAGGTGAGAAGCTTTCATGTCATATGATGATGACTATAAGTAAGTCGGTGCAAAAAAATCAAACTGTGTAAAGAAAAGTAAATAAGGCTCAAACTCTTTCTCTCCCTACTCCCTGCTCCCCTTCGGGTTCCCAGTCGCCTGCGGAGGGAAACCCTCCCGCAGCGCTGTCTCACCTGCTCCCTGCTTTATTCCAACAAGAATTATTTACGCCGATCTACTTAGGCTATTAGCCAGGAGTTATAAACCCCTGGCAAGTGATGAGATGGATGCAGGAAGTTTATTCTACCTGTCTGGTTTTCCTACACTTTTGCAGTCTCTTTTTGTTCCTGCTTGTTGTATTTACGACGCAGAGCCACACCAAAACTACCTGCGGCTAAAGAACCTAATATGGTTATAGGTTCGGGAACAGGATTAGAAGGTTGGACAGCTGGACCTTGACCGACGTTGGTAAAGTTGGAACTTACTCCCTGTGTAAAGTCATAATAGTTGTCGTACGGGTCAATGTCTTGAACTTGGTAAACAACTTTTTGTGTATTCACAAAACTGTTATACAAGTTGGTAAGGAGTGTAGCATTGTTGGAATAGAACCAGCCCGTATCTAGTGTTTCATTGCGGAAACCGCCACTACTTAAACCACCAGAAGCGGCATTTCCTTGGTCATCAGTGTTTTCAGCATTTACACTGCTCCAATTGCCAAAGTTGAGACCATTAACTTGGAGTGTATTATCGTTGAAATCGAAATCACCAGACGCTGAATCGCCGTCATAAAGAGAGAACCGGATAGCAGCCTCTTTAATACCTCCCCCCAGTGCTGAGATGACTGACGAATTAAAACCAGTTTGGGTACCGATAGTAAGTGGATTGTTATTAGCATAGCCTATGTATAATTGATTGGCAGCCAACTGGCTAGTTACCCGTGTATTGTTTTGACCAATCAAATCCAAAACAATTCCACCTACTGGGGTGAATCCATTGCCCAATGTTCCACCCGAAGTTGGGGAAGTGAGTGTGAAGGTAGTTGCGTGCGCTGAACCTGCGACTACACTCAATCCCAGTACAGTGGTAGAGCCTAATGTTAAAACGCGAATAAACGGCTTCATTCCTACCAATTTCAGACTAGCCCTTACGCCCAGTCTACTCCCGGCTCGACTCACACTCGCCTGTCCCATGCCAAGTGTTTCTAGAGCAACATATTTGACCTTAACACAAGCTTTACGTAACTTTTTTCTAACCTTAAATCGTGTCATTGGGCTCACTCCTGTAAGTAGGTAAAAATTGATGGTAGATTTACCCTGGAGTGAGATTCGTTAGTACCTCAAAATAGTTGCACACAAAAGCGTTGCGACGGGTTAGCGTTAACCTGTCGCATACATCATCAGAAAACATCTATCAAACGCTGATGGCAAGTTCTATACTTGCCTCTATTTCTGAGGTACTAGCGGTGTCTTCAGTAATGCTTCTGAAATTGCATAGTAATGAGTGTCACTGTTTACGTAAGCAAAATCAACTAGTTCTAGTTGTCTTAACACAAAATTTAAAGTGAATGTTGTTATTGCGTAAACATTACATATCATCAAAAGTTAGCTTAGATCAACCTTCTGGATGATTCATCACCGAAATTACGATATAAAAACTTTGTAAATTTACGACTATTAAATAAAAAAGATGGGCATTTTTGCCCACCCTACTACAAACTTAAGAATTCAACACTCAACTTTTATCGGTTGTGATTACCTAACCATTTAGCTGCAGCAATTCCCAAAACAGCTGCTACAACAGGATTGCTAAGAAACCTAATAATTCCGGGTTGCTCTGCCAACACTTCGCGGAAGATATCGGGATGGTTGTGATAAGCGAAGGAGGCGAGTTTACTGACATCCTCAGCGTTCATTTGATTAGGAGAGTGAGTGGAAAGACTAAGTTGTTGTTCCAGATGGCGGTCATCGAATCCTCTTTGCTTGAAGTGCTTCAAGAAGCCGCGGGCGACATCATCCCGTTCATTAGGTTTAATTTGAGAAATTGCCTTTTGCAATTCTGGCTCCATTTGGTGGGGGGGAACGTTGTCATGATGTAAACACTGACCAAACAACTGACGGCGTTCTTCGTGTGTTGAGCGCTGGGCAAAATCATCAAAATTATCGTACTCTCTTCCTGAAGAGGTGGGAGCTTGATCTAAAGAATCAACATTTCCATGAGCCAAATCACTCATGATGTCACGTCTGTATTGATCGCTGCTACTCATCTTACTTATCTCCTTTGTCTTATCAAGCTTTTGATTATCAAGCTTTTGAAATAAACTGACTTTTCTTAAACTTTTATCAAATCCAGCAATTATGTGTACTGAACTTGGTTTGTTTGCACGTCATACTGCGCTGTCAAAATCAGTTTTTTATCAGGCGCATACACTAAAACTTTCAAGTCTTGATTGGGAAAGTTGTGACGAAAACCTTCTACTAAGGATTTTGCTAAGGGACGCACATCACTGGGAGGAACTTTAGAGGAAATTACAACACCTAATTTGTTGTTGTCACGCACATAAGCCTCTGTGACTAATCCCTTCGATGTCTGTACAACCCAGTCACCAAAACTTTCTCCTGCTGGGATATTCACTCGCCCTAATTCTCCGGAAGCGACGTCTTTACCAACCATTGGTGGGTTAGTTGTGCGATTAGCTTGTGTCACATTACCACCACAGGCTGTTGTCAAAGTTAAGACTAAAATCAAAACACAACCTATGATGATTTGGCGGCTCTGCTTCAGTAGACTCATACTTCTTACCTCCCTAAAATCAGTTCTCAGTTAGCTGAAATAGAATATCTATTACAGTTGATTGAGTCTGTCTTCAGCTTTCTAAGTAGGTCAACATTGAAAAACGTAAAATAGAGTCTTTGCTATTACTTCGCTACCCTAGTGGGAACAGCCATGCCTTACGGTGAGTCCGAAAAGGACACGCTTCAAACGACGCGTGTACACTCCGTAACCTATGCCCTGCCTTGCCCCCTGCGTACTCCGTAATGACATTTCACATTTAATTAGGTTGAGCTACTTACAATTCTCGGTGTAAGTTCATTGGTGAATCTAAACTACTACATGAACAAACGAAGTCCACCGATGCGGACTTCGTTCCCGCGCTTTGATAACGCGCGTAACTATGAGTTGTTAAGTTTAATAGCGTAGGTATTTCTTAAAATAAATACGCCATTACAAACGCCCAAAGTTAGTAGAAAAAACATTAGTTTTATTTAAGCGTATCCTTTACGTCATCTTTGACATTTTCAACGCCATGACGTACTTCGCCTTCTGCTTGCTTTGCCTGACCTTTAGCTTTATCTTCTGGATCGCCAGTAACGTTTCCTACTACTTCTTGAATTTTACCTTCAACATTTTTAGCTACAGCTTTTGCACGATCTTCTAAACTCATTTAGCCCTCCAGGAATTCTATCAATTACGTTTCAAAGTTGATAATTAACTTTGAACTTGCTTTTTATTACTCTTACAAATTAGCTGAATTATCTTACAGTAGCCTTCCACCTCTAGATATATTAATCTTCTATGCTAAAAGAGAGAGGAAGAGTCACTACTATCCTCTAACACTAGTTAGTTATGAAAAACTTTTGATGCTACTGCATGCCAGTCTATTTAATAATAATGTTTTATGAATAACTCTTAATGTGGCCTATTTAATTAATGAAAAACCCGGCTTCCTTACAAAAACCGGGTGAATAAAGTTATGTGTACAATTTTTATTTAATCAAGAAAGCCCATGAGAGATTCAGGATCGTCAATAGTATTTGACGCTATTGGGCGATTCCCCATGGCAGAGTATGTTTCATAAATTACGAGATCACTTGTACCAATTGGACGAGTTCCAGACTGGTTCATAGTGTGAGCAATTTCAAATGAGTGACCTGTAACTGGGCGTATACCCATTACATTCCTTGTTTCTACAACTTGTAAACTACTGGAGCTGACTGGACGTATTCCACCGACAGGTAGTGTATTATCTACTTTAACTTCACCTAGTAGTTCTACCTGGTTTTGCTGGTCACTACTGTGCTCTACCTGATCCCAACTTTTACCCTGATTATTTTCCACTGTAGTTTCTCCGTTAAGCTTGACATTTTTTCGCCGAGGACTTCTTGCTTCACCAGAGCTAGTTATGCTCATTCATTCTCACCTGGTGTATTGTTAACTTATTTTACAAGATTCTGGGAAAGTTAAATTTTTCCTTAATATCTCAGTTTAACTTTAAAAATATCGTGTAGATATAATTCTTCTATAAGACTTATATTTTAAATATAAATATAAGATTTTTGTTAACTAAAATAAAGAAATGTTGCAGATATCGGCCACAGATTTCAAAGTGGCGACAAAACTTATTTATACAGTAAAAGCACCGATTGTGTTGAAGTTGCTTAGCATATTAAATAGAAGCAGCTGAATTAACTTCTATGACGCAATTTCATCTTCAAGCTCCCTTTCAACCGACAGGCGATCAACCACAAGCGATCGCTCAACTTATCACCAGCGTAAATTATGCAAACAGGTATCAAACTTTACTGGGAGCGACGGGAACAGGAAAAACTTTTACCATCGCCTCAGTGATTGAAAAAGTGGGGAAACCCACTCTCGTTCTTGCTCACAACAAAACTCTTGCGGCACAACTGTGTAACGAGTTACGAGAATTCTTTGCTGAGAATGCAGTTGAGTATTTCGTTAGTTACTACGATTACTATCAGCCAGAAGCCTATATTCCTGTCAGCGATACATATATAGAAAAAACGGCTTCGATTAACGATGAAATTGATATGTTGCGACACTCAGCAACGCGATCGCTCTTTGAACGCCGCGATGTAGTTGTTGTTGCATCTATTAGTTGCATCTATGGTTTAGGAATGCCTTCAGAATACCTGAAAGCAGCTATTCCCTTTCAAGTCGGTTTGGAAGTGAACCAACGGGAAATACTGAAAGATTTAGTATCCATTCAGTATAGCCGCAACGATGTGGAGTTAGGTCGCGGACGTTTTCGCGTCCGGGGTGATGTATTGGAAATTGGTCCAGCGTATGAAGACCGAATTATCCGCGTGGAATTCTTTGGTGATGAGATTGATGCTATTCGCTATGTTGACCCTGTCACAGGTGAAATTATTAAGAGTGTAGAAGCGGTGAATCTTTATCCGGCGCGTCACTTCGTCACTCCTGAAGAAAGGTTAGAAGAAGCTTGCGATGCGATCGCAGCAGAACTCAAACAGCGAAAAGCAGAATTAGAGGAAGCTGGGAAATTACTGGAAGCGCAACGCATAGACCAGAGGACGCGCTATGATTTGGAAATGTTGCGTGAGGTGGGTTATTGCAATGGTGTGGAAAACTATTCCCGTCACCTTGCAGGACGCCAAGCAGGCGAACCACCCGAATGTTTGATTGATTATTTCCCCAAAGATTGGCTGTTGGTCATAGATGAATCTCATGTCACTGTACCGCAAATACGCGGAATGTATAACGGTGACCAAGCACGAAAAAAAGTGTTAATTGAGCATGGGTTTCGTCTACCCAGTGCGGCTGATAACCGTCCACTGAAGGCTGAGGAATTTTGGACAAAGGTGAATCAGTGTATTTTCGTTTCCGCTACCCCAGGAAATTGGGAACTCGAAGTTTCTGAAGGTCATATCGCACAACAAATCATTAGACCAACTGGAGTTGTTGATCCAGAAATCATAGTCCGTCCGACAGAAGGGCAAATCGATGATTTGTTGGGCGAAATAAAAGACAGAGTTGATCGCCAGGAACGAGTGCTGATTACAACACTGACTAAGCGCATGGCAGAAGATTTAACTGAATATCTGCAAGACAACAGTATTCGAGTAAGGTATCTGCATTCTGAAATTAATTCGATTGAGCGAATTGAGATTTTGCAGGATTTGCGCGATGGTAGCTTTGATGTGTTGGTTGGTGTGAACTTGCTGCGGGAAGGTTTGGATTTACCAGAAGTTTCTCTGGTGGCGATTTTGGATGCTGATAAAGAAGGCTTTTTGCGTGCAGAACGTTCTCTGATTCAAACGATTGGAAGAGCAGCGCGTCATGTGCGGGGACAAGCGATTATGTATGCGGATAACTTAACTGATAGCATGATCAAAGCTATGGAAGAAACCGAGAGGCGTCGCAATATTCAAATGGCTCATAACCGGATGCACGGAATTACACCGCAACCAATTGTGAAGAAAAAATCGAGCAATGCGATTTTATCTTTCTTAGAAGTGTCGCGGCGATTAAATGCAACCGAGTTAGATACAGTTAAACAACATATAGATGAATTTCCTTTGGAAGAGATTCCAGGTTTGATTACTCAACTGGAAGCACAGATGAAAGAAGCGGCGAAGAAACTAGAGTTTGAGGAGGCGGGGAAGTTGCGCGATCGCATTAAGCTGCTGCGGGATAAATTAGTGGGACGATAACAATTCACGCATTCGCTCATTTCGCTACTGCATAACTGAGTCTTTAAACGAACTCATCGTTTCTGAAAGTGCTTCCCACAGGATTTGAACATCAATCTGTTGAGTGCGCCAGTTGGAGAATGCAGCTCGAATTGCTGGCACACTTCCGTAAACAGTTGGTGTTAGGAAAACCTTTCCACTATCGTGCAACTTTTCCAGGAATTTTTCAATGGTGTCTAATCGAATCTCTTGCCCGTCAACTGACAAGGTAAAGCAGACGACATTAAGACGAACAGGAGCTAAAAGCTTGAAATCTCTAGAATTCTTTATTTTCTTACCTAAAAGTTGAGCTAACTCACAGTTTGTCTCAACGATGTCTCGATACCCCTGTGCACCATAAGCTATCAAGCTAAACCATGCAGGAAGTGCCCTGAATCGGCGTGAGTTTTCTGGAGTTAAGTGAACAAAATCAGGATTTTCAGCCGGAACTCCAAGATAAGCTGCATTATTTTGAAAGACTTCGAGTTGGAGATTTCGATGCCGTGTAAATTGCATAGCCGAATCATAAGGAACATTCAGCCATTTGTGAGCATCAATCGCGATCGAATCCGCAGCATCCAGCCCTTGTACCAGATGGCAGTATTGAGGTGAACAAGCTGCAAATCCACCAAAGGCAGCATCTACATGCAGCCAGAAATTAAACTCTTGCTTGAGTGCTGCAATTCCCATTAAATCGTCAAAATCACCAGTATTAACGGTTCCTGCATTTGCCACAACAATACATGGCTCCTGGCAACGACTCAAGTTTTTGGTGAGTTCATCTAAGTCAATAGCTTCTCGTTCAGGTAAACAAGGAACAATTTGTAGATTACTTTTACCCATTCCAAGCATAGAAACTGCTTTGCTGATACACGAATGGGGTGAACCGCTGAAGATTTTGATAGCGGGCAAAGCATACAGTCCATGATGAGTAATATCGATCTTCAGCTGTTGAGCAATCCATTGTCTGGCTAATGCTAAACCCACAAAATTGGACATTGTCGCACCTGAGACAAATGTTCCGGAGTGGGAGTCTGATATCTGGAAGAGTTGGCGAAGGAAACTGATTGTCTCTCGCTCAACTTCAGGCGCAGAGGAATCTTTCGCACCGATGACATTTTGATCAAAGATACTCACAAGCCAGTCACCTGCAATCGCTGCAGGTGTAGAACCGCCAGTCACAAAGCCCAAGTAACGAGGACCAATACTAGCAGTAATTCCTGCACCATACTTGTTGTTAAACGCCTCTAAAGCTTTCTCTGTACCAATTCCCTCTTTAGGCAAGGAGGCTATGTCATAATTTGCAGGCATAACTCCAACAGGACGTTGGTTCAAACCTTGCAAAAATTGGGTTGCATGACTCAGAATTTTTCCGAGTATCTGGTTAAGGCGTCTAACATCAGTTTCTAAATTTCTATCCACTGTGTTTCACAAGCTGTGACTTTCGGTTACCAAGCCTACACAGAACTTTATTGTATGTGCAAATTTGATATTACTGTCCTTCGATCACCCTTGGTTGCTCAGGCAAAGATTCTTGTTGAGATTGTTCTTGTGTAGGTTGTTGTTGAGATTGTTCCTGTGGAACTTCTTGTGGCTGAGGATTGAGATATTCTTGCCATGCTCTAATTTGTTCTCGTGCAGCACTATAGGCATCAGTTCCTCTTGGAATCAGTCTGGCTGTCTCAATAGCTCTAGGAATATTAGATTCTCCTTGAGCACGAGCTATATCCAACAATTGCTGACTCCATTGGTCAATGGCGATACTTGCATCACTGTGTAGGATGCTATTATCCGGTACTCTGTTTGCTAGCCTAATTGCTTGTGCCAAAGCTTCCGGAGTTCCGGTAACTGCGATTTCTCGTGCTTTGTTCCAATTTTGTTTTGCACGAATTTGTCCTTGCCACTGATCTATAACTGTTTGTGCTTCACCAGAAAGTGCTCGTCCTGAGCGGATTTGTTGAGCTGTTGCAATAGCAGAGGGTAAATCGCCACTGTCAGCTAAGCTTTTTGCTTGGTCTAAGTAGGGCTGGTCTTGAGTAGTTTGAATCTTTGCTGTCCAATTCCCAATTTTTCTTCGTGCTTCTGGATACAATGCACGACCTCGTCGAACTTGACTTGCCTGTGCGATCGCCGCTTGTAGAGAGTTAACATCCTCAAGCATTGCCATTTGATCAGCTCGATCCAAATACGGACGGTCTTCGATTGTCTGTATTTGAGCAACCCAACCACCAATTTCTTTTTTTGCTTGCTCTGCACGAGGGTTGCCTTCTGGAATTAGTTGTGCTTCAGTGATAGCTGCTGCAAAATCTTTAACTGAACCAAGGCTTGCCAGAGTTCTTGCTTTTTCCAAATGGGCGACATCTTGAATTTCTAGTTGCCAGCTAGCAATAAGTTCTTGCGCTTTTTCATATTTTGGTCTGGTTGCCTCTATTTGTTGAGCTTGGGCAATTGCTGTTTCTAGACCGGCTGTTGTCCCTAACCATGCACTCCTTTGCGCTTCAGATAAAGCAATAAAGTCTTGTATGTCCTTATTGTGTCCAGTGCTGGGGGGAATTTTTTGGGCTATCAAGATAGCTTGGTCTGGATTTCGTCCGTCCAGTTTTGCCTGTGCCAACTCAAGCATTTTATCTCCAAATTCCGAAAGAGCTTGCTGGGCTTTGGGATAAACGTAACTGTCCTGCCGTATCGACTCTGCCACCTTAATGGCTTTGAGGAGATTATCGACTGTTTTGCTTTCGGCTAAAGTTTTCGCTTTTCCTAACTGCTCACCATCTTCTCGGGCGCTGACAATTAATCGATTCAACTGGTCATATTTCGTCATCGACCAGTATGTATTATCTACACGCAACAATCTAGAAGCTAACATGAACGCTTGATGCCATTTTTCGTCCCGCATTTGGGCTTCTGCTTCAGTGTAAATGCCTTCTGCTGTTGACCAGATGGATTGCCATTTGGAAATTTTTGGCTCCACCAATCGATAAGCGGATTCCTCTTTTGGAACCTGGCGAGCTGTTGCGATCGCTTCGTCTAGCCGACCTGCCTGGAAACTCTGGTCTGCTAATTGCAGAATCTCCCGTGACCAATCTTCTATTAAACGGTCAATTTCTCCACGAAGCGGGTGATTTTTTGGCAGTTCTTTGACTAGGGCGATCGCTTGGAGAAGGTCTTTTACCGTTTGCTTAGAAGCTGCCAACTGAGCGCAATTTAGCCGTACCGAAGCACTAGCCAATGGCCAGAAAATCGATGGACAGTTAGGCGCAGATGGCAGCTTGAGTAACATTGCTGTTGCCATAAAGGCTATTCCGCTAGGAACCAACGCTAACAGTAACGTCCACAACACCCACGATTTCGTCCATTTAGGCAATGTCCAAGAACTTTTACTGACTGGTACTATTTCTTGGGACTCTTTATCTAGAGACAGTTGGTCCGAATCATTTTCTTTTGAGCCTTTCACAGAATCGATGATATAACTGGTTGTTGCGACTCCAGACGTATGTGTTTCACTAGATTCTTGCCTTCGGTATCCTCTAGTCATATTGTTATCTGGCTCTCTTGCTTTGCCTGGTAACCAACTTTCTGGCATATCCCGCTCTGTCATCTCTCACACCAAAATAAACAATTAACTTTAGCGATCTGTTATAGCTCCAAAGTTTCGTCCCTGCCATCGTAACTTTCCTTCTGGATGAAGTTACTTCTTACATGATGATATGTCCTCCACTCATATCATGTATATGCTAGATAAAAAGTTTTCTTTTATACTTTACACCCCGGCTGAAGCTTCTGCTTGCAAATCTACAACCAGTTGAGCCAAGTCATCTCGACTTGCCTGGTAAACTGTACCACAAAAATCGCAAGTTGCTTCCGCCCCATTATCTTTAACAATCATGTCTTGTAGTTCTGCTTCACCCAACATTTTGAGTGCTCCTAGCACGCGGTCAAAGGAGCAACCGCAGTGGTAACGTAAAATTTGGGTTTCCGGAAAGATCGCAACTCCCATATCTCCCAGTAAATCACCAAAGATGTCTGTCAAGGATTTCCCTGCTTGCAACAAAGGTGTAAATCCTGATAGTGCGGCGACTCGTGATTCCAAAGTTTCCACTAGAGCTTCATCTCTAGCGGCTTTAGGCAATACTTGTACCAGTAATCCTCCGGCTGCTGTCACTCCGTTTGCTCCTACGAACACGCCTAATACTACCGCTGAAGGTGTTTGTTCCGAACTGATGAGGTAATGAGCCACGTCGTCCCCTATCTCACCAGAAACAAGCTCCACCGTACTAGAGTAAGGATACCCATATCCAATGTCGCGGACTACGTAAAGAAAACCTTTACCAACTGCACCACCAACGTCAAGCTTACCTTTACTATTGGGAGGCAGTTCTACAGATGAATTTTCCACGTAACCGCGTACTGTTCCATCTAGTCCTGCGTCTATTAATATACCACCTAAAGGTCCATCACCTTTAACTCGGACATTAACTCTAGATCCAGCCCGTTTCATACTAGAAGCCATCAGCAAGCCTGCTGTCATCGTTCGACCTAGCGCAGCCGTTGCTACATAAGAAAGCTTATGTCTATTTCTTGCTTCTTCTGTCAAGCGTGTAGTTATTGCACCAACTGCACGAATACCACCTTGTGCTGCAGTGGCGCGAATTAATTGATCCGCCATGAAAAAAACCTATACCTTTAATTTCTTACCGAAATTTCCTGTGCAAAAAGCACCGAAAGATAATTATTTTAGTATAACAAAACTTAACTTAACTTAAACACGTGGGTAATGAGTGGGTTGGAGTCAGTGCACTAACTTAGTGAATACATGTTGTATTTGCATATCTTTTGTGCTTACTGTGCAAGGATGTTGAAATAAATTACAACTCCTTAATCCGCAATCAGCGAAACATCACGATATCGCTTTTGGTTCTTCGTAGTGTTGACTAGAAAGGTGTCGCTAATGACACGTTGTAGAAATCTTTTAGTAATCGTGGACTTCGCGCCATCAAGAAGCATCAATGCGGTTCGTTATACTAAAAAAACACTCTCTCATGCTTCCCGTAATCCTCGAAAAATGTTAGGTAATTATCAACAAAGCCAAATACGGATAGAAGTGGATGCATCCTTCAGTGCAATTCGCGACAGTCTGCTGCGTCCTACGGAACTAGAAAAATGGCTGCCCACAGGTCGCTTTGCTACTGGAATCCCAGAAGAACTCCATTCTGGAGTTGAGTATACTACCCAGATTGGACCACTCTCGATTCATCATCAAGTAGATGTGGCACGTCCTAACTGTTTACGCTTGTTACTCTCTCAAGGAATAGATGGGTTTCATGAATGGTACTGGGGAGAAGGTTGGGTACAGTCTCGTCTAGAGGGAGTGACAATTTTACCGCTTTCTTTGGGACAAACTTTAAGTTTGTTGAGTTTGCGTCAGTTTCTGGTAAAGAAAAAACCTTGACAAAAAACCCAGCTTCTTCAAAAAGCTGGGCTTTTACAGTCTAGAATTTAAAAATTTTTACCAGAAGACGAGGAGAAAGCCCATCCCACGCGCGGAGTGGGAGGAATCGTCGCTACGTCGTCTTAGTCATTAGTCATTAGTCAATAGTCATTAGTAAGAAAAAGCACGATTTTCGTGTTCGCGTTAGCTCCGGCCCCCTCCGGGGCTAGCGTGCCGTAGGCATAAAACATACTAGTGACAAAGGACTAATGATATCATCGTGTCCGGTTAAAGACTTATCATTAAGACTGCAAGGGAGCAGGGGGAACGGAGCACCGGAGAAAGGGTTTTCGGTTTCTGCATAGATTTAGGAATAATAACTAATCAACCGGACTTGATATGACTAATGACTTCGATTTCTCCCGGCTTTTTATGAAATTTTCACTCCGTTTAATTTCATAAAAAGCCGGGAGATGAGTTAAGAGGGATTTTGCAGTTGAACAGTACGTATCGATAGCTGTTGTGTCCGGTTACCCCTTTGGACTTTTAACTGCAATTGCTGACCTACACGACTATTTTCTACAATGTCAAGCAACTGTGTGCCTTTTGTGACGGGCTGTCGATCAACCTCAAGAATCACATCTCCCGGACGTATTCCCGCAGTTGCGGCTGGTGAATTGGGCACCACTTGCATGACTAAAACGCCATCAATTTCTGGCAATTGAATCGGAGAATTAGGGTTAGAGTTGAATTGTCTTGCCAATTCGGGGGTTATCTCTTGCATTTGCACACCTATGAATGGGTGAGCAATTGTTTCTCCTCGTTCCAGTTTAGTTGCAACTGTTTTAGCTTTATCAATAGGAATGGCAAACCCAATACCCGTTGCGTCACCACGAATAGCTGTGTTGATACCAATGACTTCACCTTGAGCATTCACCAGTGGTCCACCAGAGTTACCAGGGTTGATAGCGGCGTCGGTTTGAATGAAATCTAGGCGTTTGTTACCAATGCCAACTAGACTACTGGAACGTCTGAGGGTGCTGATAATTCCTAAAGTAACGGTGTTATCTAATCCTAAGGGGTTACCAACTGCGATCGCCCAGTCACCCACTTGTACCTTAGTTGAAGAACCCAAGGGTGCAATTGGTAAATCAGCACCAGCGTTAATTTTGACTACCGCCAAATCAGTCACTTCATCAACGCCTTGTACCTTTCCTTCAAAGCTGCGTCCGTCTTTGAGGCGGACAGTTACTTTATCAGCCTTATCGACTACATGAGCATTCGTCAGAATTAACCCACTCTTATCAATGATAAAGCCAGAACCAAGACCACGTAATTGCTCGGGGGGCAACTGCTGTGGTGAACCGTTACCAAAAAATCGCCGGAAAAAGGGATCGTCAAAGAATGGATCAGAGCGTCGGGTAATTGTACGCTCAGTGTCTATCCTCACAACTGCTGGTCCAACGCGATTTACTGCTGCTGTCACAAAGCTACTGCTACCAATAGCAGCAGTGGCTGGTGATTTCTGAGCAACAAGTTGTGAATCAGCACTCACATAACTCGGTGCTGGTTCTGCTTGGGAGGGTGAGACTTGCAGAGTGCCAACAGTTAGCAAAACTCCCAAAATTACGGCTAACACATGAGTACTTAGTTGGCGTATTGACCGGAGTCGTTTGGAAAATCGCATAACCACAACCTTATATTTCAGCCTAATTGTTGTTTCTATTGTGAAAAATTTCTCTATGCTATTTTTACAGGTTTTGTGATAACGAATATTTATTGACTTTGTTTATGGCTTGATGTTTCGCGCTTCCTCCTTAATCGTTGAAAATCTGGGATTTATTCTTTAATTTAGGACATTTTCAGATAAGATTGGTCATTTTCCTCATCTTCCTCATTTCCCTCGTCCCCTCCTCTGTGCTCTAGGTTAGGATCTTATTTACTGGCAGCACCTCAACACAAACCTATGAATGGATCGAACAGATCAACAAAACAATCTTCATCCACATCTGGGCAGGATGAGGATTTCCTCCTTGAGGATACACACAAAGATAATACACAGCATCTTCATAACCATGAACATTCTGTTCATGCTCACGTTCATAGTGAAGAATCTCTGCGGCGAATCGTCAATCGGCTTTCGCGTATAGAAGGGCACATTCGCGGGGTCAAGACAATGGTGCAGCAAAGTAGCCCTTGTCCTGATGTTTTACTACAAATTGCTGCAGTACGGGGAGCATTGGATCGGGTAGCACGGATTGTCTTGGATGAACATTTAACAGAGTGTATCGCAAGAGCTGCAAAAGAAGGCAATATTGAAGTTGAACTGGAACAACTTAAAGCTGCTTTAGATAGATTTTTATAAACACACATGCTTTCCAAATCAAAAACGAATGAAGATTATCAATTTCATTATTCGTTCAGTGGTAATCCAGATCAACCACTGATTCTTTTTTTGCACGGATTCATGGGGAACAGTCATGAATTTGATGAAGCCATTTCATTACTATGTGATGATTTTTACTGTTTGACAGTTGACCTTCCTGGACATGGAAAAACTAAAGTTTTGTGTGGTGATGAGTGGTATACAATGCCAAACACTGCTGATACTGTAATCAACTTACTGGATAATTTAAAAATTACCAAATGCTTTTTGGTTGGATATTCAATGGGTGGGAGATTAGCTTTATACCTGACTCTGCATTTTCCTCAGCGTTTCACGAAAGTTGTTCTGGAATCAGCGTCTCCTGGTTTATTAACAGAAGCAGAACGAGTAGAACGAGTTAAACGTGATGAGCAAATAGCCAGGAAATTAGAAAGAAGTGTTTGCAGAAATGATTTTGTTACCTTTGTCTACAATTGGTACAATCAACAAATTTTTGGCTTAATTAAAGATCATCCCCAATTTCATCGCCTTCTAGAAGTCCGGTTGCAAAATCATCCAATTGAGTTAGCTAAATCACTACGGTTTATGGGTACTGGATGTCAACCTTCTTTGTGGGAAATGCTGAAAAAAAATAAAAACCCTGTGCTTTTATTAGCAGGGGAATATGATGAAAAGTTTATAGATGTCAATACAGAGATGACTAACATTTGTGAATCTTGCCAACTAAAAGTTATTCAGACGTCCGCACATAATATTCATTTTGAAAATGTTAAGGCTTTTGTTGAGAATCTTCAATATTTTTTATCTAAGCATAACATTTGAAAAGCATCGTCACCCACATCTTGCACATTTGACGATCATCAATAAATATGACAAGAGAAAAAAAGGAAAGACATGAAATAATTTCAGATGATTGAGTTATACTATTCAATGAAAAGAAATAGTCAACTTGTAGCAAACTTCCAAAAAAGCAATTTATGGAAAACAAGAAATTATCTAACACTCACATTGAAAGTTTTCAACCCTTATTAACTCCAGATGATTTGAAATCGAGATTACCTTTAACACCTTTAGCAAAAGAAACAGTTTTTCAATTTAGAGAGGAATTAGAAAAAATTCTAACTTTTCAAGACAGGAGAAAATTCATAGTAGTTGGTCCATGTTCTATCCACGATACAAAAGCAGCGATAGAATATTCAGAAAAACTAAAAATTCTTGCTGAGCGAGTCCAGGATAAACTGCTGCTTATCATGAGGGTATATTTTGAAAAACCAAGAACAACAGTAGGATGGAAAGGATTAATTAATGATCCTGATATGGATGATTCTTTCCAGATCGAAAAAGGTTTATTAATGGCACGTACCTTACTGCTAAAAATTGCGGAATTGGGATTACCTATCGGTACAGAAGCACTCGATCCTATAGTACCTCAGTATATTAGTGAACTTATTACGTGGTCTGCAATTGGAGCACGCACAACCGAATCACAAACTCATCGCGAAATGGCAAGCGGACTTTCAATGCCAGTGGGTTTTAAAAATGGCACTGATGGTAATATTAATGTGGCTTTGAATGCTCTCCAATCAGCTCAGAAACCTCACAACTTTTTAGGAATTAATAAAAAGGGACAGGTGAGCATCTTTAAAACGAGAGGAAATGCCTACGGTCATGTTATTTTGCGAGGCGGTAATGGTCAGCCTAACTTTGATGCAGCGAATGTCAAACAGGTAGAAGAAAAATTAAAAGAGGCAAATTTATCGCCGGGAATTGTGATCGACTGTAGTCACGGCAATTCAAGTAAACAATATAAATTACAGAGTTCTGTTTTTGAAAAAATTATTCAACAAATAGTGGATGGTAATACATCAATAGTTGGCATGATGTTGGAATCCAATTTGTATGAAGGTCATCAACAGATTCCTAGTGATCGAGAGCAATTACAATATGGCGTTTCTGTTACAGATGGGTGTATTGCTTGGCAAGAAACAGAAGAAATTATTTTGGCTGCTCACAAAAACCTAAAATAGAAAGGTTTTGTTGCAAAAAGTTGTACCAAGAGTTCCAAAAACCAATCATTAACTGAGAGCTTTTTCTTACACTGATTTTCCAGATGCCTTTAATTCTTCTATCAACATTTTCTGATAAATCTGTGGTAGAGACTTGCTCACAGAATTAGTTTCTATACCATATCCCAAACTTGTCCAAGTAGGAGACAACCGGCGCAAAACATCCGGTAACTTTCCTTGACGTAACTGTTGAGAAATATCAGTTCCCCAAAATCGAGAGTCACTTAACCAACGGTAAACAACTACGTCTTGATACTCTGGTTCAAAACTATAAGAAGCCCAAAACAAAAATCGTCCTGGGCTTGGATGATAACGTGATGCTAAATTATACCATGTGACATTAATAATTTGATATCTACCTGCGGCTGTAGAACAATTACCTTTGTTCAGACCTGTAACAATAGTGACGCATATCTCCGGATGGCGGTTAAGGTTGTTAACGTGCTGTCCACCATACAACACTGAATAAGGACGGTTGCTACTCGCTTCACTTGCTGAGATGGTTCGCATCAAAGCACGGATATAAGGATCGCCCCCTTTCATAACTAAGGGAGGCTGTTTGTTGCCAAAGGTAGGATCCTGATGCGATCGCAAATCTCCAAATATCGACCACTGCAACAAACATACCAAGCCAAGAAGTGCGGCTATTGGTGCTATGAGTTGTTCAACGCCGCCTTTGCGTTCTAAGCTTTTGTTCAGAGTCCGACTCCTTAAAAATTAGCTATTATTGCCATCAAAATATAACAACAATCTTCGACGCACTCATTCCGGAAAATAACCAGAAAATTACTGAAAAGTCAATAGCCATTAGTGATTTGTTATTCGACTCTTGACCCCGAATGAGTCAAAAGTCACAGTTAGACTGGCTCACTTTTGACTCACAGCCTTGTGCTAAAACTTAGGCAACATTAGCAAAGAGTTCTCCAAAGCTTTTTGCGGGAACATTTTCCTGAGCAACAATCTCGACAATCTTATTTTTTGCTGCTGGCTCAAACAGCGCCTCAACAGAAACCTGGGCTACTTTTTGTCGGGGAATGCTACCCTCGAACAATGTATCAGCGCTTTGCATCACGATTTGGTTGGAATTATCTTCATTCTTTAAACCACCAGGTCGCACAATTGTATAGCTCAGACCGCTTTTCTGGATGTACTCCTCGGCTTGCTTTTTCCAATACAAAATCAGCCAGAACAAGTTCAATGGGTGAAAAAACTTAGAAGCCGCCAAAGAAGAAACAAAGACAAAATGCTCAATTCCTTTAGCCTTTGCCGCATCTACCAAATTTTTAGTCCCTTCATAATCTACTTTATAAGGTCCTGTTGGATCAAAGCTTGGTTTTGCGCCAGTGGCACATAGTAGCACTGTGCTATCTCCCAAAGCAGCAGACAAGCTTTCTGGCTTTAACACATCCCCCACGACTAACTCGGCTTGAGCACCTAGAATACTCCTTGCTTTTTCTACATCCCTGACTAAGGCACGCACGGGAATATTCCGCGCTATCAGCTGTTGTACTATCCGGCGACCTGTTTCACCTGTTGCCCCTGCTACAAATGCTTTCATGAGAAACGCTATCCTGGAAAACTAGTATCTGTTTTTCAGTTTCCTATTTTAAAGATTCTCACAAAGATTTAGATGAACCACATGACAGATGATTAAGATTCCGCCAAAATGGAAATTTAGTACGAAATGTTTTATCTACCAGCCGAATTATTCATTTAGACAAACACTCTGACTATAAAAGAACGCTTTTATGGTTTCAAAGCACCTGGATTATCAATCCGACACAACAGAAGCAATTTTATCTATGACATCGACTCAAGAAGCTGGAGACGTAACCCAAGAAGCAATAGGAACACCAACACGGTTTCACGGTCGTTATAAAGACCGTATGAAAATGTATGCCACAGCTGGAACTGTTGCTGAATACCTCAATAATCACGCCTTATGGTTTTCGCGCTGTGCTGATCCCATGAAGGTCGAAGCATTAGGGAAAAATGGCTATGCCTTAGTTATTGGTCGTTTTGGCTCTTTTGGTTACGAAGTAGAACCAAAAATAGGTTTGGAATTATTACCTCCACAAGAAGGAGTTTATCGGATTTGCACTATTCCCATTCCTGACTACCATGCTCCTGGCTATGATGTGGATTATCGTGCTGCGCTGCAGTTACAAGAAAATGTGGGAAATAATTCTTCCACCCGCTTAAGTGAAATGACACAGGTGGAGTGGGAATTGGATCTCAGTGTTTATATTCATTTTCCCAAGTTTATTCAGCGACTACCAAAGTCTTTAGTTCTATCTACAGGTGAACGGTTACTTAACCAAGTTGTTCGCCAAGTTTCCCGCCGCCTAACTCGCAAGGTACAGGAAGATTTTCACCAATCTTTGGGCATTCCTTTTCCAGATTGTTCCAAGAAAAAATAGTCACTGTTCACATGTCCTTTAAGTTTCAAAGTATGCTCAACGGAGCATACTTTGTTTTAAGTAGCGTGCTCTATAGGCATATGTTTGAGTAGGCAGAGTCAAGAGCCATTTGTTTTTCACCTATGACTCATGACTCATGACTATGCTCCAGTGATAAGTTTGTTGACAATTCCCATCCCACTAACAGCTTGCAATACAAAAAGACCTACAATTGTAAAATTCAACAGAATATGCGTTAAACGCGCCCAATTTGCGCCTTTTTGCATAAAAGGAGACAGGGAAGCCGAGATGGCAATCAGAGTTGTCATCCCAAGTCCTATGAGTAGGTGACCTCCAAAGAACAACTTACCATTGTTGAGGTAAGTCACAGCCATAGCAGCAACAGCGCCTGTTACCATCAAAGCCAAAATGATAGATCCGATTTGGTAGTGTTTAACGTTGTATTTACCTTTGATTAATTCTTTCTTTTCTTCACCTTGAGCATTTCTTGTCCGTTGGACTTGTAGTCCCAGATATCCTGCATACAAGGAAAGTAGTAATAACACCCACATGATGATTGGGTGAACGAAATTTAACGAAAATTTTACTGATGGTGAAAGTTCCATACCTAGTGTCCCTCTCCTTAAATCTTCATAAAAAGTAGCATAACGCTTATTGGTAATGGGGAAATGGGATGATGAGAACATAGGGAGAAAAAAATGCGCTGACGCGGGGACGCGAAAACGCGGAAAATCATCAGTGACTAATTGACGAATGACGAATGACTAAAAATAACGATGTCTTGCTGCTATCGGCTGTGAAAAATGGTGATATTAAGCAGGTGCAAGCACTGCTTAATGATGGTGCCAACGTAGATACGGGCGATCGCGATGGCACTACACCCTTGATGTTTGCTGCTCATTTCGGCTACACCGAAATTGGGCGATCGCTTCTTGATGCAGGTGCTGATTTCGACTTGAAAAGAAAGCGTTATGGGTTGACGGCTTTGATGTTAGCGGCGAGTGCTAACCAACTTGACATTATAAAACTTTTAGTATCTAAAGGCGCGGATGTTAATGCGACTAATGAAGATGGTAGCACAGCCTTAATGGTTGCCGCCTTAAAAGGAAACGCTGATGTGGTGCGAGTCTTACTTGCTGCTGGTGCCAAAGTTGATCTTAAAGATAAAGATGAGGACACAGCTTTTCAATTAGCAATACGCGCTGGACATCCTGTAGTTGTCAAAAAAATACTAGAAAAAAGTGCAAATGTCAACTCCCAAAATGAAGAGGGAGAAACACCATTGATGATTGCGGCAGATTTGGGACATTTGGAAGTTGTGCAAGCGCTGTTAGCAGCAGGGGCTGATGTTAACGCGACAAATCTTGATGGTAGTACGGCAGCCTTAGCAGCGGCGGCGGCGGGACATAGTGCGATCGCAGCCGAAATACTCGCTCGGGGTGCTGATGTCAACGTCCAAGATCAAGATGGGGAAACAGCCTTGCATCTTGCTGTTGTTGAAGGTTATACCGATGTAGTAGAAGTCTTACTCAGCCAAGGAGCAAACGTAGAAATTAAGAACCATTTAGGAGATACACCCCTACTCGTGGCAGCTTTGCAGGGACACAGCCAAATTGTCGAAACATTACTGCGTCAGGGAGCAAATGTAAATGAAAAAAACTTGGGTGAGCAACCGTTGATGCTAGCAGCAATCCAAGGATACACTGAAATAGTGAAAGCTTTACTAGACTATGGTGCTGATGTCAATACTCAAGGAGATGATGGAAAAACGCCTTTAATTAAGGCAGCAGAACGTAACCATCTAGGCGTGATACAGCAGCTTCTAGCAAAAGGAGCACAAGTAAATCCAACAGACTCAGCAGGTGCAACAGCACTGATGTGGGCAGCTTCGCGGGGTTATGACGAAGTAGTGCAATTGTTACTCAAAGCCAGGGCAGATGTGAAAATTAAAAACGAAGGTGGTTATACAGCTTTAATGCTTGCAGAGTTTAATCAGTATCCTAGCGTGGTGCGAAGCCTCTTGGCGGCAGGTGCACAGGATTAACAATTCAAAATGGACTGCGTTCCGCTGCGCTAACAAAATCACCGTTCGCGCAGCGTGCCCGTTAGGCGCAGCCGTGGCGTTAGCCATAGGGCATAGATTTGAGCCTCGCTCCGCGTAGACGCGTAGCGGCTTCTCGTAAGAGTGGAGCTATCGCTTACGGAGGAAACCTCCGCTCAAACTTCTCTCAAAATTCAAAAATAATAAGTAGCGAGCTACCTAATTCAACGTAAAATGTCCGCAGGGAGTTTCACTCCCTGCGGTTCAAAAATAGGCATTCTTTTGGCGGTTCGGGAGTAATCAACCGGACTTGATATTATGATTTATGCACGCAGTTTTTCATAGTTATCAAAAGCGGCTGTTTCTATTCCCTGGATGTAATATTGGTCGGGATCAAAGGCTCCATGTGTTGTGATCATCATGGCATGGATCAATGCCTTAGCTTTGAGCAGCGTTTCCTGAAACTCCATCTGGGGATCGCTAAGCGCCACAATACCCCCACCAACGCCGATAGTGGTTTGATCAGGAGTCACCACAGCGGTACGAATGACAATATTCAAATCGGCTGAACCGTTTAATCCCAAAAAGCCGATCGCCCCTGAGTAGACTCCCCGCGCTGACTGCTCTAGTCGATCAATAATCTCAAGGGTTCTAAGCTTGGGGGCACCTGTCATAGAACCGCCAGGGAATGCGTTGCGAATGCAGTCTGTAGCGCTCATCTCAGCGCGTAAATGACCGCGAATGGTCGTCACCAGTTGATGCACCGTGGCATAGGTTTCCACATCCATCAATTTGGGAACATGCACAGTGCCCACTGCACAAACCCGTCCGAGATCATTGCGAAGCAAATCCACAATCATCAAATTCTCCGCTCGGTCTTTTTCGCTGTTTTGCAATCGTTCACGCAGGATAAAATCTTCTTCGGGTGTTTTTCCGCGTTGCAGTGTCCCCTTGATGGGCTTTGTTTCCACCCAACCTTGGCAATCAATGCGCAGAAATCGCTCTGGAGACGAGCAAGCGATCGCTAGATCGCCAAAGCGCAAAAATGCAGCATAGGGAGCAGGATTGATGCGGCGTAATGAACGATAGAACGCCAGTGGATCGGGAGTAGTGTCTGTCTGAATTTGGTTTGTCAAACAAACTTGATAAGTTTCTCCTTCCTGAATTTCCTGCAAACATGTTTGAATATCATCAAGATAAGTCTGATGCGATCGACTTAATCGGAACATAACAGGAGTCTGTTTCTTCTCAGGAACAATTGGCGACAGAGGAGCAAGCTGGTCAATCTGTTGTCTGATCCATTCAAACCAAACTTCTGCTCTTGCTGTTTGTCCCTGCTGAATTAGGCACAGTAGATAGAGGGTTTGCTCCTGATGATCGATCGCAATCATCCGATCAGCCAACAGGAACATTGCATCGGGTAAGGCAGAGGGGTGGTTTAATTGAGATCCGCACTCTGCTTTTAATTCATAGCCAAAATAACCCACAAACCCGCAGTTGAAATCGAAGGGTAAATCATCAGATGGGCAGTGTCGCCGTTCAATTTCCCGCTTGAGATACTGGAAAATCTCCTCTGTCCTACAACTTACGTTATCGGACTGTGTAACTGTCAGTTCCTGTGATTGTGTCCGATAATGAATCAACAGACTGTTTTCGCCATTGCTATCTCCCATGAAGGAGAAGCGAGAAAGACCCGGTTCAACACGACTGCTGTCTAGCCAGAATGCATTTGATGATTTGGCAAACAGATGCACAAACATTTGCTCGGTATCGGGGCACAGATTCAGCTTGCGCGTACAAAGTTCAAATTCCTGCTGTTGTTTTTGGCACGAAGGACTTGTCGGCAAAAAAGCAGTCCCGCTATCTCCTGTCCAATAGTGTTTTCTGGGACTGTAGCGCCCCTTTTGGGCAAATTTTAGAGTCATCTGTCTAAAATTATCTAACAAAATTTGTCCATACTGAGAACAGATAGACTCTGGATGAAACTGCACACCCCATAGCGGCAAAAATCGATGGCGCAGTCCCATCACAAGGTTGTCCTTTGTCCACGCCACTTTTTCTAAACAGTCCGGCAGGTCATTTGAAACCAGCAAGGAATGGTAGCGGACAACAGAAAAGGGAGAAGGAATTCCCTTAAACAGTTCAGTTCCAATGTGATAAACTTCGCTGATTCTACCATGCCGAACTTCAGGCGCATGAATAACTTTTCCGCCATACTGATAACCAAGTCCCTGATGTCCAAGGCAAATGCCTAGAAGCGGTACCTGTGTATTTTGAATAGCTTGACGACAGATACCAAAATCTTTTGGGTTCTCCGGACGACCAGGACCTGGTGAAATCACAATGTTATCAAATTCCCAGTGTTTGAGTTCATCCCATGCAACTCGATCATTGCAAATTACAGTGGGATATTCTCCATTGACTTGTGCAATTAATTGGTAAAGATTAAAGGTATAAGAGTCATAGTTGTCAATAATCAGGGTTTTCACATTACGATCCTCTCAGTTACCTTATCGCTTGAATCTCGACAAGTCCAGTAGCTGATAGGTCGTTCGTAATCCTCAAGGTAAGAATAAAGCAAGCGCAAATAAATCTACAACTTGCTCCATGCTAATCTTACTGGTGGTACCACTGCCCTGTTGGTGAAGTAATCGCCAGTGGGACTGTAGCCTCGCGTCCGCTTAAGATTTCAATATAATTGTGAATGATTAAGTGAATTTCTTTACAACTAAAATACATCTGGTCAGATTCCACACGTGTGGTCATACCATTTCTTTGTGATAGCTTGCGTGGCGTAGCCATAGCTGCACGCCGTCCCCCCGATGCCTTGGGGAGACTGCGGTTGTAGTACCTGACGTGGGACTACAGGGGGGTGTTATTATGTGCAAAATTATACGAAATTGCTATTACATTTCATGACAATGGCTCCATTGACACAGCATAAATAAGTTTTTATATATAACGGTTTTGAAGCAGATGAACCTGTATTTTATCCGAATTAGAACCGCTATAGATGTAGTTAATATTAGTACCTGATCTGCTTGTGCTATACAGGTATCACCTGATTAACTATGATTCAAAATACAACATATGAGTCAAAACAACAATTTACAGCAAACAAATGATAATCTACCTTTGTGGTCTGCCGAAGATGTAGATTTGTCCAGTTTTAATGCCTTGAGAAGTCCGGATGATAAGCAAGGTAAACCAATCAAGGACATGAGGCAGTTATTCCACAAGCAAGTCATCATAGATGATGAGACTATTCTCGATGTGGAAACGATAAAAGTTCCAGGGTTTATCGGTATCGCGGATGAACAGAAAATCACAGATCCTAATGGAAACACCGTTTCCGGACACGAAGATATTGTGCAGTATCTTGATAAGTACGGTTTACTTATCTGTACTTACCAATACAATAAAGACCGATATGGTGAGGCTATTGACCTGCGCAAACCGCCTGAAGATTATGAGTTGTCAGATTTGGTGGAAATTTTTATTAAAAATGAAGGACATCATTCTGGTGCGATTGTACCTGCATTATGGAACGGTGGAAGAACAAAGGCATTTGGTAGCTTGAATGAACCAGACACTTACCATGACGGGCTATATGGACACGATGGGTTTATTGCTGTAGCTCAGCGATTAGTTTTTCCGGAGTTTGTAACGCCACAACAGGCGCGTGGCTATACCGACAGCATGATCTGTTGGATGGCTTTAATGAATCCGTTTGTGGAATTCTCAGAAAATGATTTTAATGGAAACGATCCAACTCGCGTGTGCGATCGCCCAACTCTCAAAGAATTTTTGCAAAACTGCGCCCTTGCTAGTCTTGGTTCAAAAGAGGCAATTGATTTCCTCAATAATTCAGAAAATAAAGCCTATTGTGCTGAGTTTATTTATATTTGTCTGAATACTCCTATCTACCCGTTTAACAAGCAAGGGTTGACTTTATTATTGGATGGTGATCAAGCAAAGGCAACAGAAATACTCAAAATTCGCGACAAACAAAACAGCAGAAAGAAAAATATCCTCAGCCAAACCAGCGAAAACCTTCAATTCAAAGAGTTTAACATTCAAATGCCAGTAGTACCTGAGGACTTGCCACCTCTTGATGTTCTCATGGCAACAAATGGACAACCGCCATCACCCAACAGCATTCCCTTTCCTCCTTTTACACTTTCTCAAGTACTGCGCCGTGCCTTCCGTACTTTACTGAAGCGCCAAGAAGATGTAAATAATACCAAAATTGCCAAAGCACAAGCCCAAATGTTGGGGTACTTAGAACCTTTGATTCTGAGACAATTGGGTATTGTTACACCTCCTAGGGAAGCAGAATCTTCTAATGAAGGTGAAGGTTTAATCTCCAGAATTCCTTTGGAATTTTTCTCGGTTTCTCCTGCGCCTGATGATCCAAAAGTCAAAGCCGTTGGCGAGTTTATTGCTTTTGTACAACAACAACTACAACGTCAGTTCGACAGTTATGAAGAATTTGACTTGAATTTTGACCAAGTGATGGCAAAAGCAGATGAGTTGATAGGTAAAGATGGTGTCACTTATTTTATCCCGCCGCGTATTTACGTTGATTTGGGACAAAATGATCGGGATAACAATTTACCCAAAGGTTGGGGTTTCAGGCTAGAAACTCTAGGGACACTGATTTATCGGGGATTTATTCGGGGAACTGGTTCAAGTTCTTTGCCATCTGATGGAGGTGCTGATCCTGTAACTAACACGCCGTCACATGAGAGAGATCATCAACAAACTAGCAAGCAACCACCTGGTTCTGTGGGTGGGAATAGGATGCACTAAGGGAACTTCACGACAGTTGATTGAGGAGGCTATTGAGGAAATTTTTCAAAAAAATCAACTGGCAAAAAGTGCGATCGCAGGTTTTGGAACTATTGATACTAAGTCTCAAGAAACGGGTTTAGTGGAATTTTGCCAACAGCACAATTTGCCTTTAAAAACCTTTCCCTGTGATGTTCTAGGCAAAATTTCTGTCCCTAACCCATCTCAAGGAGTTGGAAAAAAAGTAGGAACCTGTAGCGTGGCGGAGGCGGCTGCTTTGTGTGCAGCCTCTGACTTCACCTTTGTTGAGTCTTCCCAGAATAAGGAGATTAGCCTAGGATTAGGGGTAAGATTACTCGTTCCTAAACAAATTTTTAGTTTAGAGGGGCTACCTGGAATGGTAACGCTCGCTGTTGCTCAAGCTGAAAAAAATATACTGTTAAAATGCAATTGACTCTATCACTGAAGCATGGCAAGCTAAGCATTTACATCTGGACTCCGGTTGAAGGAATAGCGATTGATGTCATTACGCTTGAGCCAGCCATGTTTGACCCAATATTGATTAGCAAGGTTATTATCAATAAACACATCAATATGAGTCTTGAAAATACCAATGGACTCAAGTTTTGACAAACAGCGTTCAACGAGTTCAGAAGCAATTCCACGCTTGCGATAACTGGGAAGGACAATGACATGCTGTAGGTAACCACGTCTACCGTCATGCCCGCACATAGCACACGCAATTACTTCACGTTGATCAAGGGCTATGAAACTTAACCCTGGATTACGTGCTAAATAACGAGCAGTAGCCTCTATAGAATCGGCTGCACGAACGCTAACACCGGGAGTTTGCCTCATCAACTCAAGCACAGCATCATAGTGTTCGATTGTCATTTCAACAATTTCCATGTCAAGCGTATGAGCACTTGGGTTTGCCATCTGGTCTTAAAAATGAGCAAAAAGGTGGGAGAAATGACCTATCATCATGGCTTGACTACCAACACAGAGCAATTGGCATCTTCCACCACTTGAGAACTCACAGAACCCTGGACAATTCGGTTCATACCAGTTAACCCGCGACTGCCAATGATAATTAAATCAGCTTTATAAATATTTGCAAGACGAATAATCTCTTCTGGTGGGTTACCAGTGACAAGTTCTACATTGCTTTCAACTGGTAATAGTGTCTGGTAAGATTGGAGCTGTTTTTCAATATGAAAATAAGAAAATGTTGATGACTCTGGCTGAGGACGATCAGCGGGTAGTTCCATCTCCGATTCGGATGGAGAAAACACATGGCAGAGAATAACTTTGCTGTCTTTTACCATGACCACTTCTTGTAGAGTCTGAATGACTCTGTCTGCAAGTTCCGAATCATCCAGAGCAACCAAAATAGTCTTTAGCACCGATGTCCTCTCCACAAGAGTAGACTTTATTACTTGACTTTCCCCGACTATCTGTCAATTATATCTTTCTTAACAATTTTAAAACTATAATTTTATATGGCTGATGAAGATGGACTTTTCAGGCTTGCTTGACAAATCGCCCTTTACCTTTCGTGCCGAAATCCCCATTTTTATTCAAAATTGCTTACGAAGGTATAACGGTTAGATTGTTCATGAGTGATTCTTCTGACAAATGTTGAGAAAGATCCGAGTAGTGGATAGCCTTATAAGTAAGGGGTGAGAAACTGTAAGTTAAAATCTATAACAATGTAGACATTACTATCCATTTTTAGGTAGTGTTTGTAAAAATCTGATATGCTTAAATCAGATAAAGCCGCCGTCAAATCGGATGGTAAGCAGTACTTTATCCATTTTTTTAGCCAAGACAACTTAGAATAGTTGAATCCATAGGCTTAATCGAGTTAAAGTAATCCCAAACTTTATGGATGGGATAGTGGAGCCAGCACCGTGCGGAGAGAAGTTTGAGCGGAGGTTTCCTCCGTAAGCGATAGCTCCACTCTTACGAGAAGCCGCTACGCGTCTACGCGGAGCGAGGCTCAAAGCTTCGGAGGGTTCCCCCCCCCGTTGAGGCGACTGGCGTGGATTGCCGTTTATCCCTGTAGTTTTAAAACTTTGAATTAAGACTACAAACGTATACGAACGGTGAAATAAGTTAATGGCTATACTCACTAAATCCAAGCTCTGGATATAATTTTGTATAGCCTTAAACTTTAAAAATTAACCCATAGGCTGAGTTTGGCGTAATTTCTAAGGAAAAAATTAATAATTCAAATTCAAAATTACTCTTGCTTTTGGACTCGACGTCTGACAGAATCAGCATGAGAAGGTAAGCCTTCAGCTGTTGCCAGTACATCAATTGCACCAGCGACTTTTTCCAGTGCGGTCTCAGAGTATTGAATAATACTAGAGTGTTTCATGAAAGTTTCGACTCCCAATGCTGAGGCGTAACGAGCAGCACCAGAAGTTGGTAAGGTGTGGTTAGGTCCAGCTAAATAATCTCCTACGGCTTCTGGTGTGGAATACCCCAAGAAAATAGCACCCGCATTCCGAATCAATGGTAGTAACTTCCAAGGATCTTCTACTTCCAACTCTAGGTGTTCGGGAGCAAATTCGTTTGAGAGTTCCGCTGCGGCTTCCAAGGATTCTACAATCACTATTAAACCGTAATGAGCGATCGCCTTTTCTGTGAGCAAGCGCCTTGGGTGATCCACAAGTTGTCTTTCCACCGCCACTTTTACATTCTTTGCCAAAGCTGTATCCGTGGTTAGCAAAATTGCTGCTGCCATCGGATCATGTTCTGCCTGCGCTAACAAATCAGCGGCAACGTGTACAGGATTTGCGGATTCATCGGCAATAATGAGGACTTCGCTAGGTCCTGCTAAGGAATCGATGCCTACTGTACCATAGACGAGTTTTTTCGCCAAAGTGACATAAATATTACCTGGTCCTGTGATCACATTAACTTTAGGAATCGTTTCTGTACCATAGGCTAAAGCGGCGATCGCCTGCGCGCCTCCGACGCGATAAATTTCTTGTACTCCAGCTTCTTGTGCTGCTACCAGCACTGCTGGGTTAACTGCTTTGTCTGGTCCTGGTGGTGTGACCATTGCCACACGTGGCACACCAGCCACCTTTGCCGGAATTGCATTCATCAATACCGTACTTGGATAGGCGGCACGACCACCTGGTACATATAACCCTGCTTTATCTACTGGTGTGTAGCGCTTGCCCAACACGATCTCATCATCGCCAAATTGTACCCAACTTTTGGGGACTCGCTGGCGGTGAAATGTATCGATTTGGCGGCAAGCAAGCCTGATTGCCTGGAGCAATTCCTTTGATACCTGTTGGTAGGCTGCATCCAGTTCTGAGCCTGTCACGCGCAGTTCATCTGGCTTGAGGGTTTGCTTATCGAATTCGGCGGTGTAATGCAGTACAGCGTTATCGCCTTGGCGCTTCACTGCCTGCAACACTTCCCGCACTGTTGCTTCTTTGTGAAGTACCTGTTCATCATGGGTGCGATCGCAGATCCGTTGTAGTTCTGCTCTAACGTCTGCCTGCTGAGTAATGATTCGCAGCATGGAGTAAGGACAATGCCAATTTGAGAAAATTCCTACCTGAGAATGAGTTTTGCTCTTTACCTCAAAGGGTGTAAAGCTAATCCTAACTCTCTTCTCTAGCTTAACCTGGATTTTTTTGATACTTCCATGGCTTTGGGCACATGGTTTATCTGAAGAAGGCAACAAAACGAGGATATTTTTACTTGCCTTTGTCTTAACTTAACACCGGGAGAGCCTAATTTGCTATTAGTACCAGCGAGTAGGGATCCTAGTTCCCAGTCTCTTGGTGACTTTTACTCCCAAGGTTTACAGTAGGTCAACTATATACTTCTTCATCCACTCCCCTTTTTGAGTATAAGTAGAAACTGATTATGATTTTTGGCTATTTTTACTTAATTTCTCAACATATTTACAGAAGCGATGTGCTTAATTGATGTACTTAATTACTGTATGTTAACTTTTGAACCCTAACCGTTCACATTACCCTATTGAGAGGAATAAATTTCTCTTTGGGAGGAACTACATTGACAGTGTTCACTCATCATAACCCTTCCTTAACTAAAGTTAGGAAATTTTAACAAGGATTTTAAATTAATAACTTCTAGCATAATCTCTTATCTTAGCACATTTACATAGTTAACAACAAGCGGGAGGACTAGGCTTTCATGAAAATGTAGACAAAACAGAGTTGTTTGATTCAAGGATATATGCTTAAAGGCTGTCTGTCCTCACGCTTGTTTAAAAATATTTTTGTCAGTTAAGTAAGGGTACGAGAAGTATGCAATTTTTTTATACGATTAAACGGAAATTTTTCCAGAAAAATTTAAAATTTCATCACCATTTACTCATTTTCTCAGTAACGGTAGTTTTTTTTCTTACACATGAAATCAGCAACCTGCCTGCTCAAAGCCAGGTAAACCAGATAAATAGTGAAATGATTATGGAATTACCACTTTCAACTCGTGGCGCAAAAATTATTGATGCCAAAGGTCGGCAAGTCTTGTTAAGAGGTGTTAACTGGTTTGGCATGGAAACAGAAACTCATGTACCACACGGGCTATGGAAGCGAGATTATAAGGAGATACTGGCACAAATTAGGACATTTGGGTATAACTTGATTCGCTTACCTTATTCTCTACAAGCGTTATTGTCGCCTAATATTAGCGGTATTGATTTCAGTATTGGTAGCAATAAAGAATTTGAAGGAAAAACGCCAATACAGGTGATGGACTTAATTATTCAGGAAGCAGAACGTCAAGGGTTACTGGTTCTACTTGATAGTCACTGTTTGAGTGATAAGCGGATTGCCGAATTATGGTATGAAGACAACTTTACAGAAGCAGACTGGATTAATACCTGGACAATGTTAGCCAATAGATACAAGAATCAAACCAACGTTATTGGTGCAGATCTCAAAAACGAACCTCACGGAAAAGCAAGCTGGGGTACTGACGATATAGCGACAGACTGGCGACTCGCAGCAGAAAGGGCTGGAAATGCGATTCTTGAGGTTAATCCTAACTGGTTGATTGTTGTGGAAGGAGTAGAAAAGAACGTTCCTACACAAAAGCTGCTTAAGCATTGGCACGGTGGTAATTTAGAAGGAGTGAAGCGCTACCCAGTACGTTTATCTCGTCGTAACAAGCTTGTCTATTCACCTCATGAATACGGTCCTGGAGTTGCAGATCAGCCTTGGTTTTCTGATCCAAAATTTCCTAAAGATCTCATCAATCGTTGGCAAATAGGATTTCATTATATTTCTAGTCAAAATCTGGCACCTATTTTTATTGGTGAATTTGGTGGAAAGCAAGTGGATACAACTTCTAAAGAAGGAATTTGGCAGAACGAATTTGTGCAATATATTAAACAGAAACAATTAAGTTTTGCTTATTGGAGTTTGAATCCTAATAGTTCAGATACAGGCGGTATTTTATTAGATGATTGGCAAAATGTTGATATACCTAAGCAGCAGCTACTCTCCCAAATCCTGCCAGTTAGTTTTTCGCAAGTAGCACCCGTGCAAGTCGAAGAGGACACAGCAAGGATTCTTCACCCTATCTCCCCATCACAAAATCACCTATCTCCTGTTTACCGTATCTTTTATTCTCAACTAACAGTAACTTCTGACATCTATGCAAATTGGCAAACAGGATTTTGTGTTAGCTTCAAAATCATAAATCAGGGGAATACGAAGGTTAACAATTGGCAAATGACATTTGATATGAAACAGGCTGCTATTAATAACTCTTGGAACGGTAACTTTAAACCTCAAGGAGCAACACAATATGCTGTCACTCCACTAGAGTGGGGACGGATAATTGAGCCAAATCAAGTACGTGATGTTGGTTTTTGTGCTAATAAACTTGGTTCGCAGTACCAGCCGACGGAAGTTAGAGTCAAGAGTCAAAGGTAAAAAGATAAGACTTTTTCTGGGGTAAGTACTTATTCAATTTTAATAATTTCTACAGATTTTCCTGTACGTGTACTGACACGCCGGGAATAATAACCTTCTTTTTCTGTCGTAAGTACTTGTTCAGTGTGAAGAGTTTTCACCTTATATGTACGTATATCACTGACACGCCGGGAATAATAAATTTAAATCAGGTAATTCGTGACGTAGGGATCAGGCAGCTATGCTGAAACTGACTAGGTGTAATCAGGCAAAGCGAACTGGAAGTATGAGAACTGTAGGGCAAAGCCCTTGCCGTGGGGCAGGGTAGAATGCCTATCAAATCAGCTTTTTGTCAATTTTTAACTGTTTAGTTATTTCTACCGCTCCGTACAAGTTATCAATTTTCTGAGGCTTTGTTATGCAAGCACCAAAGCCTTGATAAGTAGAACGGCGCAAAAAAACCGAAGTATGTAACGGAAAGTAAAGTTGCCCAAAAAGCTCTTCTCTTCTGCCTTCTGCCCTCTGCCTCCTGCCTTGTCATAACGACAATTTTCAACACCGACCTACTTATCTCCGCGTAAAGGTAATAGTTCTCAAGAACTATTACAACTTTGCAATCAATATACTATTGCCAAAAACCTTGAAAAAAATGATAAAAACTCCTGAATATTGCTATCAGATTGCCCAAACACCAAAGCAGGATCGAGAAATCTGCCTGCAACAGTCGCAAAAAATCGGAAAATTTGTGCCCTTTGAGTTAAAAAAGCAGGATATGTCAGACTGTTTTCTGATTTCTGAAAAACTCTATGGTCGCCAACATGAAGTTGAAACTCTACTGGCTGCTTTTGAGCGAGTGAAAGGCAGTGGAACAACTGAAATGATCTTAGTAGCTGGTGCCGCTGGTGTGGGCAAAACAGCAGTTGTTAAAGAAGTTCACAAAGCGATCGCTTCGTCAGGCATGACACGGACAATAAGCCAGAGGCTTGACGCTACCCGTATCGCGCAACCGCGTAGTTACTTTATCCAAGGGAAATGTGACATATTACAACGTAACATTCCCTTGTCAGCATTGGTACAAGCTGTTGAGGACTTAATTGGACAATTGCTAAGTGAAACTGATGCTGAAATTCAACAGTGGAAAAGTAAGATTTTGTCAGCCTTCGGTGAACAAGCTCAAATCATTATTGATGTTATCCCTAAACTGGAACTCATTATTGGCAAGCAACCCTTAGTTCCTGAGTTCTCTGGTATTACTCCCCAAGATACCTTCATTTTATTGCTGAAAAATTTTCTAAAATTATTTACAACAAAAGACCATCCCTTAGTTATCTTCCTCGATGATTTGCAATGGGTAGATACACTTAATTTGACATTAATTAAATCATTAATGACTGGGAATCCAGATACTATAAAAAATAATAATCACTGTGATATTACGTTAAATAATCATATAAATCAGGATGAAAACGAAGGGGGTTTACTTTTCATTGGTGCTTACCGTCATGATGAGATTTTAAGAACACATCCACTATTTTTAACAAAAAATGAACTAAAAAAAACAAACATAAAAATTAACACTATTAATCTACAGCCATTAAATCAGGCTAATTCAAATCGTCTCATCGCTGACATCCTGTGTTGTTCAGAAGCGCTTGCTATTCCTCTCAACCAAATGGTATTTGCAAAAACTAAAGGCAACCCCTTCTTTATTCGTCGATTCCTTAAAGGTTTGTACGATGAGGGGCTAATGCAATTTAATTTTGATGTTGGTCATTGGCAATGTGATATTGCCAAAGTCAAGGCATTAGCTTTAACAGATGATGTCATACAAAGTATGATACTTAAAATAGAAAATTTACCAAAACATACTCAAGAAGTCTTGAAACTAGCTGCTTGCATCGGGAAGTCTTTTGATATAAAAACTCTTAGCATTTTATATCAAAAGTCTGTAGTAGATACAGCTGGTGATTTGTGGGCTGCCTTAGTTGAGGGGCTAGTTATATTTGAAGTTGATAATGATAAGTTATTTTTCAATAAGAATATTTCCTCAGGAACTATCTCTAGTAAAGATCGGAAACAATTATCAAATACTAATTCTAAATTACCTCAATACAAATTTATACATGACCGAGTACAGCAAGCTGCTTATTCTCTAATTGCTGATTCAAAAAAACAGTCAATTAACCTGGAGGTTGGACAACTACTGTTAGACAACACTTCCATTGAACAACGGGATGAAAAGATTTTTGATGTGGTAAATCAGTTCAACGTAGCAGTGGCACTAATCACCTATAAGACTGGTGCAACTAAGTTATAGCAGGAAGCAGGGAGCAGGCGTGTGATTGTCTCGTGGTTTTCGTATTTTCTCATTCGTTGATGTCCTAATCTACCTGATAACTGCTGTACAACGATGAGTTCTAGTTAACCAGAAAAAATTATAGGAATCCGGTTTGATTTGGTGAAACCAGTGCGAATGAAGGCTTTCCCGACCTAGGCATCTGGCGGAACGCGTTTGCCCAGCGCCCCCTTATACCGTTTCACTTTAAGGTTGATACAAATGGGGAGCAGGGGGCAGGGAGCAGAGAGCAGGGGGCAGGGAGTAGGGGGAAAGAATTAAAAACCAATCATTTGTATCAGGAATTTCGTGAAATGGTATTAGGGGCTAGCGGAACCGTTCGGCACGGGGCCGTGCCCGTTAGGCGCAGCCGTGGCGTTAGCCATAGGGCTCAGGTTCTCCCCGATAGCCGTAAGGCGTGGCGTTAGCCATAGGGTGAAATTGTTTGCGTAGGGAGGGAACGCTTAACGCTTAATATAACCCTTAACAGGAAAAAAGGCTCTTGAAGTGTACGAAGCTTCGCAAAAATCAAATATAGCAGTCGCCACAATTGTTAGGACATTTCTCTGTTCCCTGTTAAGGGTTCCCTGTTCCCTTGAGATCAAAATATGATGTCCTAACCAATATGTCCGTTGCTATAGTAGTCCTATATAAATTTCCATGAATTTAAAAAAGTCTAGCATAAAAAACTCACCCCACTTGAGGAATTCCTCTGATTGGGGTGAGTAAGTTAGTAGAGCTTTTCATTAATAGGGGTTCTAAATCCTGGAGGTTGATCTTGGGTTGCGGGGAATGCAACCTAACCTACAACAAATCGACGAATTCTGTACCCCAATTACTGTGATGTGTACTCAGATCATTTAGCAGACAAAATACTACTCGTCGTCATCATCGTAATCGTCGTCTTCATCGTAGTCTTCTTCTACGAACTCATCAATGTCACTTTCGTTATCAGAAGCAAGCATCAAATCATCCTCATCCAAAATCGACTTTTCTGAACTGCGTCTGATACCAAAGCCATCCCCGTTAACAGTGGGAGAATCTAATTGATAGCTTCGGGCTGTGCGGTCATCCAATACCATATCGAGTGGATCGTCAACTTCATCCAAGACAGTGCTAGTCATATCAGCAGCATAGTCCTCGATAGCACCAGGTTCTTCATAAGCATTAAACCCAGTACCTGCAGGAATCAGTCGTCCGATAATCACGTTTTCCTTTAAGCCGCGCAACCAGTCAGACTTACCTTCAATTGCCGCCTCAGTCAAGACACGCGTTGTTTCTTGGAAGGATGCTGCGGAAATAAAGCTATCAGTATTCAAGGATGCTTTGGTAATACCCAATAATACTGGGGTATACTGCGCCCGCGCACCACCAGTGATTGCCATAGCTTCATTGACTTGCTCGACTTGGCGCAACTCTACCAATTCTCCAGGGAGCATGCTGGTGTCACCACCATCATCTATTCGTACTTTCGAGGTCATCTGGCGGACAATCACTTCAATGTGCTTGTCAGCAATATCAATACCTTGGGACTGATACACTGATTGCACTTCGTTCACCAAGAACGTCTGCACCTTTTGCAAGGCATGGCTGGCGCAGGCATAGATTCCGTCTTCAGAACCCAGGCTGAAGAAGATGTCCAGAATTTCATGAGGATTAGAAGGACCATCAGTTAATGCTTGTCCTGCTGTGATTTGTGCTCCATCTGGCATGATCAGGTTTTGTCCTGGTCCTAGAGGATAATCGGTGACCACACCATTAGATTCAACAACTTTCAGCGCGATCGCTTCATCGCCATCGCCGTAAACAACCTTGAGTTCTCCAGTACGACGTGCTAGTATACACGCCTCTTTTGGCTTACGGGCTTCAAGGAGTTCCTCAATTCTGGGCAAACCTTGAATGATGTCCCCAGTCTTGGCGCGTTCAAACACCAGTAACACCAAGTTATCACCACGCTGTACTAAATCGCCATCGTCTACCTGCAACACAGCGCCTCCACTGACTCGGTACGGACGACCAACACGGAGTGTAACGGAGTAGTTCACAGTAGTGAGTGCTGATTCCTCAGTAGGGGGAATTTCTCCTTGTGCCTTCTCAGCTTTTCTTTCTCCCTTCTGTACTGCCAGGACTTGCCCAGATTGCTCGGCAAATACTCCAGGGGCAATTTCTACACCTTCTACTACCAACTCACCCACTTTGACTTTAGGTGGAGAACTCAAATTTGTCTTAGTCATGTCAGTGTGGCGCAACACTAAACAGCGGCGAACTGCCTCTGTTCCCTTTTGTACGCCCCGCACGATACCCCCTTCTTTACACAATATCTGGGTACGTGCTACGACAGAACCTGGGACTATTGTGTGTCCATCCTCAACTTCCAGGCTTGTCTGAGTACTGCCTTGGGTTACGTCAGCAGCTATATCCCGACGAAGCACCAAAGATTCCAAAATGACCAGTTGCAAGCGCTGAATTTCTGGATCATTAACATCCGCTACTAATTCAATATCTGCTGCCAAGGGGGAAGCATTGTGGTCTTGTTCGCCTTCCTGCTCAATCTCCAATACCAGTTGGGTTCGCAGCAGTTCAACACCTTCGACGGTCTTGACACGCTCAGAATCTTTGTATGGCAGACGCTGTACTGCCCGCAATTGAATTGAACGACTCGTTTGTTGACTGACTGATGTGGTTGATGGCACATCAGGATTGTTGGGTACTGCAAACTCAACAACTGGACGACTCAACAGTCCTGGACCTTCTGGTGATTCGACATATTCGATGTAGCGCAACTCTGTAGCGACTTGCCCTAATAATTCTTCACCAGGCTGAATAAAGGTGCCATCTTTGCCCATCACTGCTTCTGGGTCGTCCACCATCAACAGTTCTCCTGGCTTAACAACCACTTCCCGGAGAATGTCGTTTTTCTGAGTGACTTCGATCACACCACTATTTTGGCAGAAGATATCTTTCACGACTTCAGTGCCAGCTTCAACAAACTGACCGTCTTCTACCATCAGCAGCGAAATATCTTTGTTAACTTCGTGGGTTTCTTCAGGAATCCAGAGGAGGGTACCTCCCTGCACCACCTCGTAACCCAGCTTTGCCTTACCTTTTTTCTGGACATCCACACCAGCGTATTTCAGCAATCCACCAGTGGTTGTGCGATAGCGGTCATCAATCAACTCAGCTACCACTTGACCATTTTGAACTTTTGTGCCTGGGGTTGCTCTAAGGTTAAAGACTTGGTTGTTTCCAGTGGTGACTAAGTAGTTGTTGCGACCTTGAGTTGTTTGTGCTGTTACTGTTGCTTGGTCTAAGACCACAGAAGCAGTGATAATTTCAATCTCCCGTGTTCCTTTACCTGGGATCGCTTCTGGTAAACGGACAACACCGCCGTGCAACGTTGTTAACTTGGTTTCTGCTAAAACACCATTGGATTCTATAGTGTCACCATTGTTGACCACCAACTCTGCTCCTGGGGGTAAGTTATAAACTTCCCCTGAGAGAATCCAAATCAATCCACCCCGGGCTGCTGTTGTTGTGGTGTTTCCCTGACGGTCAGTTTTTTGTTCTGGCACAACATCAGCAAATTTGACTTCCCCTGCCATGTCAGAGGCGACATCTTTGACCGCTTTTTCTGTATTGATACGAGTTGTACGTCCACCAATCGCAACCTCAGCAAATAGCTGACCCGTCTTAATCTTTTGCCCATCAACAACGTATAGTGTTGAACCTTGGGTAACAGAAATTTCTTGAGTCGTTGGGGAGCCAGCTTTGTCTGCTGCTATTTCTAAAGTAATGCTGCCATTAGCTTCTACATACAGGGCATCTTCCCCGTGGCGAGTACGGTAAGCTCTTGTCCGCAATTTACGTGGCAAGCGAACGGTACCATCGGATTCTGCACGGACTTGTTTTGCAACTTCACCAGAGAAGACACCACCTGTGTGAAAGGTACGCATCGTCAGCTGGGTTCCGGGTTCACCAATACTTTGTGCCGCAATGATCCCTACAGCTTCGCCGAGGTCCACCATCTTAGCGTGTGCCAAACTCCAGCCATAGCAATGTTGGCAGACGGATCGCGCAGCTTCACAAGTCAAAGGAGAGCGCACGACGACTTCTTTGACTCCGGCCTTATCAATTTTGCGTGCCAGATCATCGGAAACGGGGCTATTACGTGCTGCAAGAACTTCTTTTGTTTTTGGATGCACCACATCCTCTCCAATGACTCGCCCCATTAACCTTGTGCCAAGGTTAATCAAGACTTTTTCACCTTCTGTCATGGCTCGCAAAGGAATTCCCCTGGTGGTACCGCAGTCAAATTCTCGAATAATCACATCCTGCGATACGTCCACCAAACGGCGGGTAAGATAACCAGAGTCAGCAGTCCGCAAGGCTGTGTCTACTAGACCTTTTCTCGCACCGTAAGACGAAATAATGTATTCTGTTACGGTCAGTCCTTCGCGGAAGTTTGTTTTGATCGGCTGGTCAATAATTTCTCCTTGGGGATCCGCCATCAGTCCTCGCATTCCGACCAATTGGCGTACCTGAGAAATGTTACCCCTTGCTCCAGAGAATGCCATCATGTACACGGAGTTAAGGGGGTTAGTTTTCTTGAAGTAGTTGACCACTTCGTCCTTAAGAGCTTCAGAAGTACCGTTCCAAGTGTCAATCACTTTTTGGAATCGCTCTACTTCGGTAATTTCTCCACGTTGGTAGCGTTCTTCAGTTGCACGAATTTCAGCCTCAGCTGCTTCTAGAAGCGCTCGCTTGGAAGGAGGAACCATCAAATCATCAACACTGATGGAAACACCTGCTTTGGTCGCGTAGCGGAATCCCAAATCTTTTAATTTGTCTGCCATCATTGCTGTCCGGGCCGTACCATAATGGATGAACGACCAGGAGATAAGGTTCTTCAGTTGACCTTTGTCAACGATACGATTCCGAAAAACCATTTTGTCATTAGTCATGAGTCATTAGTCCTTAGTCATTAGTCATTGGTCAAGGGGAGGCAGTGCGGGGATTTTCCCGTAGCAACTGCCTCTGGTAGAGTCAAGGATCAACACCTCATTGGTCAAAAAACTTTGAACTTTTGACTTTTTGATCCTTAGGGGTTTGCCAGTTGCTGTAGCCTGACCAAACCCTTTGGGCAGTGCTGCTTCACCCCGGTACTAGCTCATTTTTGACTTTGCGTAACGGTTAACTGGCGATCGCTTCTTGAATCGCTTTATTGTAAATAACGCGACCTGGTGTTGTCCGTATATACTGAGAGAGCATGTTTCCCTGAGCATCTTCTCTGACTCGACGGAACTTATACAGCAAAGTCCGGCTACCATCGTCATTGGGTTTAACTTCAACCGGTTCTATATCTGGCTCACCTGTCTCGACTTCGCCGTCATATCGCACATAGATATAGGCATGTAGGTCAATTTGTTGCTGTTCGTAAGCCATGACAACATCATCAAGACAAGTAAAGTACCGTCCTGCGCCTTTTGTCGCATTAGGATTTTCTGCGGTTAAGTAATATGCCCCTAAGACCATGTCTTGGCTAGGTGTAATAATTGGTCTACCAGTTGCTGGTGACAAAATGTTGTTAGACGCCAGCATCAGTAACCGTGCTTCCGCTTGAGATTCCAAAGATAACGGTACGTGTACCGCCATTTGGTCACCATCAAAGTCAGCGTTAAATGCTGGACAAACAAGTGGGTGGAGCTGAATTGCTCGACCTTCTACTAAAATTGGTTCGAAAGCTTGAATACCCAAACGGTGCAGCGTCGGCGCACGGTTGAGCAAAACAGGGTGTCCTTCAATCACTTCTTCTAGAACATCCCAAACACTCGGGTCAGAACGAGATATCAACTTTTTCGCGGCTTTGATGTTATTCACCATTCCGCTACGAATCAGCCGATTGATGACAAACGGTTGAAATAGCTCAATTGCCATTTCTCGTGGCAAACCGCACTGGTGGATGTTAAGCTTTGGTCCGACGACAATTACGGAACGTCCGGAGTAGTCAACCCGTTTACCGAGTAAGTTTTGCCGGAAACGTCCTTGCTTACCTTCGATGATGTCGGACAAAGACTTGAGTGGTCGGTTGTTTGCCCCTACGACCGTGCGTCCCCGACGACCATTGTCTATCAAAGCGTCCACTGCTTCTTGCAGCATCCGCTTTTCGTTGCGAACAATAATCTCTGGAGCCAAAATTTCTTGCAGGCGTGCCAAACGGTTGTTGCGGTTAATCACTCGGCGATATAAATCATTCAAATCGCTCGTCGCAAATCGTCCGCCGTCCAACTGCACCATTGGGCGCAAGTCTGGGGGAATAACGGGGATCACAGCCATAACCATCCACTCAGGTTTAGACCCGGTGGCGATGAAGTTGTCAATCACCCGTAACCGCTTAATCAGCTTCGCCCGCTTTTGACCTTTGGCGGTCGTAATTTCTTCGCGCAAGGATTCAGCTGCTTCTTCTAAGTTGATATCGGCGAGCAATCGCAACAACGCTTCTGCACCAATACCGACCTCTACCCCAGCAAGCGTGGAATCTTCTGAGTAAATTTGGTCTTCGATTTCCAGCCACTGGTCTTCACTCAGTAACTGTTTGTAAGTTAAGGTTTCAGCATTGCCAGGACTGAGAACAACATAGGAATTGAAATAAACAATTTGCTCTACATCCCGCAAAGGCATATCTAGCAGGATAGAGATATAGCTGGGAATGCCTTTGAGATACCAAACATGAGCGACTGGTGCGGCGAGTTTAATGTAACCCATGCGGTGGCGGCGCACTCGTGATTCAGTCACTTCCACGCCACAGCGTTCGCACACAATACCTCTATGACGCACTCTCTTGTATTTGCCACAATGGCATTCCCAATCTTTAGCTGGACCAAAGATGCGCTCGCAGAACAAGCCATCCATCTCCGGTTTTAAAGTACGGTAATTTATCGTCTCTGGCTTTGTGACTTCACCAACTACTTGACCATTCGGTAAAGTTCTCTCACCCCAAATCCGAATGCGTTCTGGTGATGCCAAGCCGATTTTAACGTAGTCAAACTGATTATTTTGGGCTACTCTCATCTTTCGTCTAAACTGTGTTCTAAGTTATTACTTCTGAGAAACACGGGTGAGCAACTCCCCCGTTGGTGTGAGTATTCAGTTGTTAGTTATCAGTTTTCAGTTATTACTGTTGACTAATAACAATTTACCCTCCGGGTTTGCCTTTAGCACATACGGCACAGTTGGGCTGTATGTGCTAAGGGTGCCGTAGGCATACACGTTGGGTGTCCGGTCGGTGCGAGTATCTCCTTATGCCTACGCTACGAACAGCGGTGTCGCCGTGGCGTAGGCATAGGGCTTAGGAACATGCTACGCATGAACAGTACTCGTCTCACTGTTGAGTGATTACCCTATGGCTAACGCCACGCCTTACGGCTATCGGGGAGAACCTCCGGTTCCGCTGCGAAGAGCGCAGTCGCCTAGGTCGGGAGACCCTCATCAAGCGCTGTCTCACCACATGCCTAGGTCGGGAAACCCTCATCAAGCACGCTTACTCACTGTTCACTATTTATTCCTCGTCTTCCATCGACTCGCGCGACAAGGATTCATAGGTTGGACGTGGAGGTGTACGGCGATTTCCTTGGTCGGTCATCAAATCGACTTCAACATCCAAAGAACTACCGTCTGTCTGCGTCTCTACCTTGTGTACGGCAATATCTAAGCCTAGTGATTGCAGTTCTCGCATCAACACTTTAAAGGATTCTGGTGTTCCAGGTCGAGGAATTGCCTTGCCTTTAACGATCGCATTGAGGGCTTCATTTCGTCCTTGCATATCGTCTGATTTGACGGTGAGCAACTCCTGCAAGGTGTAAGCAGCACCGAAGGCTTCCAATGCCCACACTTCCATTTCACCGAACCGCTGACCACCTTGTTGTGCTTTACCACCCAAGGGTTGCTGGGTCACTAGCGAGTATGGACCTGTTGAACGGGCGTGGATCTTGTCGTCCACCAAGTGAACCAGTTTCAGCATATATGCCACACCGATAGTAATTGCTCGGTCAAAGGGTTCGCCGGTGCGACCGTCATACACCAAGATTTTTCCAGGATCATCTGGGTTAAAAACCCAGTTTCTGCCTGTTTCGTCCCGTGCTTCTTGCAATTTGCCATGTACTATGGTTCGAGATGATTCTTCGCCATACATTTCGTCAAAGGGGGTGAGTTTAAACCGCACTCCCAGGTTTTGACCAGCCCAACCCAACAGACATTCAAACACTTGTCCAACGTTCATCCGGCTGGGTACGCCCAAAGGATTAAGGACAATGTCTACTGGTGAGCCATCTGGCAAGTACGGCATGTCTTCTATTGGCAAGATTTTGGAAATAATTCCTTTGTTACCGTGACGTCCTGCCATTTTGTCGCCGACTTGAATTTTACGCTTCTGCGCCACATAAACCCGAACGACCATGTTTGCCCCTGGTGGCAGTTCATCGCCTTGTTCGCGTGTAAACAAGCGTACGTCTACGACGCGTCCTTTTTCACCGTTGGGGACTCGTAGGGAATTGTCTCTGACATCCCGCGCTTTTTCACCGAAAATTGCCCGCAGCAACTTTTCTTCTGGTGGCTGGTCGGATTCACCTTTTGGTGTTACTTTTCCGACCAGGATGTCACCAGATTCTACCCATGCCCCTATGCGAATGATCCCCTGTTCATCCAACTGACGCAAAGCATCTTCACCTACGTTGGGAATTTCTCTAGTTATTTCTTCTGGTCCCAACTTGGTTTGTCTTGCCTCAATTTCATATTTTTCAATGTGAATTGAGGTGTAGATATCATCCTGCACCAGACGTTCCGAAATCAAAATCGCGTCTTCGTAGTTATACCCTTCCCAAGGCATATAGGCGACGACGATGTTTTGCCCCAGTGCCAGTTCGCCTCCTTCGGTAGAAGAACCATCCGCCAGCACTTGACCTGCGACAACACGTTCACCCATGTACACTAACGGTTTTTGGTTGAGACAGGTATCTTGGTTGGAGCGATGATATTTGGAAATGGGGTATCTAAGGTCTGAGGTATTAGATTTGGAAGAATGGTCGCGTGCGGATGAGCCAGTGCCCTGGTGACTCAGCGCGGCAGTTGGCTTTCCATCAGTTGAGGCAACCCGTGGACGCACACGAATTTCTGTTGCGTCTACATATACTACTTCTCCGTCGGTACGCGATACGATCACCATACCAGAGTCTCTTGCTGCTTGAGCTTCTAAGCCTGTTCCTACTAAAGGACGCTCTGGTTTAAGTAGGGGGACTGCTTGCCGTTGCATATTCGATCCCATCAGGGCGCGGTTAGCGTCGTCATGCTCCAAAAATGGAATCATACTAGTAGCAACAGACACGATTTGCACAGGCGATATTGCTACGTAGTCCACTTGCTCTGGCGTGGTTGTGGAGAATTCCTGACGATAACGTACTGTGACTTGCGGTCCGATGATCTCAGCATTTTCATCTACTGGCAAGTCGCCTGCAGCAACGCGCAGGTCGTCTTCTTCATCTGCAGTCATGTAAACAGGTGGTAAATCAAACCGCACCCGTCCATTTTCTACTGCTCGATAGGGTGTTTCTAGAAAACCATACTGGTTAACGCGAGCATGAGTTGCTAAGGAACCAATCAAACCTGCGTTGGGACCTTCTGGAGTTTCCACTGGGCAAATGCGTCCGTAGTGGGATGGGTGAATATCCCGTACCGCAAAACCTGCACGTTCGCGGGTTAGACCTCCTGGACCTAGTGCGGATAAACGGCGTTTGTGGGTCAGTTCTGCCAGAGGATTTGTCTGATCCATGAACTGCGACAATTGGCTAGACCCAAAGAATTCTTTAATGGCTGCAACCAAGGGTTTCGGGTTCACTAAGGAAGCAGGAGTCAGCACTTCAGCATCAGATACGGTCATTCTTTCGCGAATGATACGTTCTAAGCGGTTTAAACCGACTCTTACCTGGTTTTGCAGCAATTCGCCCACGCTTCTGACTCGGCGGTTACCCAAGTGGTCAATGTCGTCAGTGTTCCCAATATCAAACTCAAGATTGATCAGGTAATCCACTGCTGCCAAGATGTCTTGGGGAGTTAAGACGCGCATCGTTTCTGGCACTTGCAAGCGCAGTTTCTTGTTCAGCTTGTAACGTCCAACGCGGCCAAGGTCGTAGCGTTTGGGATCAAAGAAGCGCGAGTCGAGAAGTTGTTGTCCTCCTAACACTGTGGGCGGTTCACCAGGACGCAGCTTACGATACAACTCCATTAGGGCTTCTTCTTCAGAAAATTGCCCTTCTTTCTCAATGGTTTTTTGGAAGTATTCTGGGTGGCGTAAAGCGTCAAAGATTTCGTTGTCTGACAACCCAAGCGCCTTCAGAAGCACTTGCGCTGACAGTTTGCGAGTTTTGTCAATACGTACCCAGACTAAGTCGTTACGGTCTGTTTCAAATTTCAGCCAGGCTCCTCGGTTTGGGATTAAACTAGCTGAATAGGTACGCCGCCCGTTTTTGTCAATTTCTGATTTGTAGTACACTCCTGGCGATCGCACTATCTGGTTGACAATCACCCGCTCAGCACCGTTAATGATAAACGTGCCTCGGTCAGTCATCAGAGGCAAATCCCCAATAAAAACTTCCTGTTCTTTTATTTCTCCGGTTTCTTTATTAATTAAACGAGTCGGGACATACATTTGTACAGCGTAGGTACTATCCCGCCGTTTTGCTTCGTCTACACTGTACTTTGGCTCTTTTAGTCTGTAGTTTTGACCCAAAAAATGCAGTTCTAGTTTGCCAGTGTAGTCTGTGATCGGACTAAAGGAGTTGAGTTCTTCTATTAGCCCTTCTTCTAGAAACCAACGGAAGCTGGAACGCTGAATTTCTATCAAGTCGGGCAACAAAAAGGCGGGTTCCATAATTGTTTCGTTCGTCATGCCTCTACCTTTGTCAACCTAAGTTTTACTTAATTGTGTGTGGGAATGGTGTGTGGAAACTTCTCCTGACACCGCCTACTCACGAGCAGGTGTGGGCAAACGGAGCAATTAAAGCCGCTAATAAGAATTTTGGCAAGGGGATAATTACCCATTTTGCCGCTAAAAGTTGCCAATTTCCATTAGCTACTAACTTCTTTACTGAATTCAAATGGTATAACTTTTTGTTACTTTGTCTTGTTTTCTTCACTTCCCCCTCCAAAAAGCGCATTCTACCTAAGCAGCGTTACATTGTTTTGGCTTGTACGTAACTACCTGGGTTGAAACCCAGAGGGATAATATCCTTATGCTCAGAGGACAATACTCCCCTGAGCCTAATTTTTGTATGGATAGCTTGCCTTAGCGGGTAGTGACCACACGGTAATTTGTTTAACAATTCTCTATATGGAAAATATGAAACTACTGTTTACAGAGCAGGTCTAGATGACCAATAGTTGAAAGTTATAGTCATCATGGAATTCGAGCATCCAGTTGTAGAGATTAAAAGGATGATTAATAAGCTTAGCTTGACTCAAGTGTCAAATTCAATAGTTGCTTCTTTAACCATTATGGCTTACACAAGTCGGTTTTGGAGGAAATAATAATACCATATTTTAGTCCTCCTAAAGTTTGAGTTTTCCATTTTCTAAGTTTATGCACTAGGGGGGATGTTCTATATTGTTATGCCAAACAATTCACAGGCATTTCGGGTTGTCAGAGTTGCGATCGCATCAACAGTTTCTCCCCGCATTGCTGCGACTTGTTCTGCAACATAGCGGACGTACGCTGGTTCATTGCGTCGTTCACCCCGTTTTGGGACGGGTGAGAGAAAAGGACAATCTGTTTCGATTAACAGGCGATCGCTCCTCACCATAGCAGCTGATTGTTGAATTTGTTTGGCGTTTTTAAATGTCACTGTTCCGCTAAAGCTGATGTAGAAGTCCAAGTCAACAAACCATTGGGTTTCTTCTGGGCTTCCACCCCAGCAGTGCATGACACCCCGCACACTTTTTCCTTTGAGGTTTATCCATTTTTGCAGTACTTGCTTTACCTGTGCCGCTGCATCACGACAGTGGATAATGACGGGTTTATTGAGTTGGGCGGCGATCGCTAACTGTGTCTCAAAAACCTTCTGCTGTTGCTCTTCGTTATCTGCTTTATAGAAATCCAGCCCAGTTTCCCCAATTGCTACGACTTTAGAGTCAGAATTAGCGAAACTTATGATTTCATCTGCTGTTTGTTCATTCCATTTTGCTGCATCTAAAGGATGTAACCCTACAGCAAAGCTCATTTCTGGAAAACGGTGAGCAAGATCTTGAATGCCTTTAAACTCAGATGGTTCTACACAGGAGTGTACCAGATGTACGACGCCTGCTTGTTGCCATCGCGATCGCACTGCTTCTAAATCTGATTGGAAAACATCAAAGTTGACGTGAACGTGAGTGTCTATCAGCTGCATTGCTTATCCTTTGTCTTTTGCCTTTAGTCCTTGATACCGACTCGTACCACTTCGCACTCATTCAAAATTCAAAAAGCTTACAACATCATAAGCTTTTCAATCATTCTGTAGACGTGCAGCTGCTTCCTTTTGGGTATGGCTGCTTTCTTTTCGCACTCATGTACTAGGGACTCAAGACTACAGACTATTGACTACTGTGCGCTTGCTGCTGGTTGTGTGTGCACTTTTAGCCTTTGAGCCAATTTTGACTTCTTCCTGGCTCCATTGTTAGGATGAAGTACACCTTTTTTCACCGCTCTATCGATTTTGCTGTAAGCTTCCGACATTCGGCTCATGACTTCTTGTTTTGATTCCGGGCTTTGATTTGCCCCATAGGCATCTAAAGCAGCGAAGTATTTTTTCATCAGGGTTTTCACTGCCGATTTATATGCTTTGTTACGCAGTCGGTTACGTTCTGCGATTTCGGCACGCTTGAGAGCAGACTTTGTATTCGCCACAGTCAGTTCCAGAAAGACTATTGATTTATAAACACACTACTAGGATTACTAGTTTAACATTATTTTTACAACTTTTAAGGTAGTAGAGAAAATTTTCACCAAAAAAGAATTCAGAACTCACGGATCAAGAGCCAAAATATGTCTGGTGCGACTGGTTGATGAATTGTTTGTGAGTGAGTTTGTTTGACCCCTGCTTTATTAAGCGCAGCGAAATCGAGCGATTTCTTCGGTTCATCTGCTTTGCGAAGCCTCTATATCAGGATAATTTACGACCGTAGTTGTACACTACTTCTTCGCCTGATCGGTCGATAATCGCCCAATGTACTGTATTGAGTTCAGGAATTTGTAACATAAATATCCAGTTAGCTTCTATGGTTTCCCCTTCTGTTGGGAGCATCGGTGTCTCTGACGTACACAGGGTAATTTTAGTGGTGGGTTTGTCCATATAGAAGTAAGACGAGGGTTCATGATCGCCATTAAAATAAGCGTATGGCACACCCACAGCAGCAGCATTAGCAGCGATCACCTCTGTAAGCGAGCCTTCTCTCTCGTCACCTGCGAAGCCTACAAAGCTATAGAATGCTTCGTGCAATGCTTCCTCAAAAGTTACCTGACCGCCTAAAGCTTTCTGTGCCTTTATCGCTTCTAGATCTGCTTCTAGGATGAGATTGTCTAAGCCAAGGGACTTTGTCAGATCGGATAACTTCTGACTGTGCTCAGTATAAGCATAGCTAGACATCAAATTTCCCTGAGTATCATACAGTCGTCCCTCATCTGCTTTGTTATTCCAAACAGAGCGTTTGCTACCGAAAGAGAACCCGCCTGAGTCTGGATGCACCGAGTTAGTATAAACTCGACACTCAGCTCCTTTTTTCAATACTGTCCCGGTGGGAAAAGAGAATTCTTGATTGCGATTTACGCTGTGAATTTTCCAGCCCGATATATCTATATCAACCAGCCCATCGTTGACAATAGCGATATATTCGTCCGCCTCCGTGGATTCAACACTTGGGTCCGAAAAAATCCTCGAAATCCTGACATGGGGTGTCGCTTTTGACAGATCGAGTATTGCATACAGCCCTTCTCCATCAGGACTGGAGACGAGAATTTGATTGGCTTGCTCGTCCGGTTGGAAATCTATAATCGAACTGCCATTGCGTTGATAGAGAGATTTAACTCCAGCAAAAATCGGATGATCGCTATTAATGGGTTGATTTCCTGAAATCCCGTTATAGCCCTCTTTAAACTGTAAACCAACTTCCCAAAGAAACCAATTAAAGTCATATCCTGAAGCATAGTCATCATATTCCGTCTCGGCAGCTAAGTAAAAGTTCATTCCAGCTTCAAACAAATCTGTGAGTTCATCCCAAGAAGAAGAGTCATGTGAAAAAATCGCATCCACATCTTCTGGGATATCGTATCCAACAGTCCATGTATGACCAGCTTTAGTCATTGTCTGTGCTAAAGCCGATTCAGATTCAGCTAAATCCGGGTTCAAGTAAGAATGAAACTTGCCTGGACGACCGCCCGTGAACCAATTAGCAATATTTTTGGCAAAAATTGCCGTGTCAGGAGAGTTTTGAAATCCGACGTTCCTTAAAGTTGAAGCATTATTAGCGAGAATTATTTTGCCTAATTTTTTGTTCATTTCAGCGGCTCCTAAGTTTCAAGTAATAAAAATTGACAAATGAACTGTTCTGTTGTTGTACGGAAAATATATGCTTTGGACCTCCCCTGCTTCCGAATTATCGGTTCCCGTCAGTTCCTTTATCTTAGCGATCGCCCTGAGTGAGTCTCTCGTATGGGCGATCGCGTCCTTTGAGTGCGCCCCACCTAACGGCACGCTTCCCCTATCGGCGCTAGCGCTGCTGCCAAAGGCAGATCGCATCCTTCATCAAATGTCCCTTTGACCATATATTTTGGTCACTTTGTCAATGCGTAAGTTCTATTGGCTTTAGTCATAATTTTGATTCAAAATCAATATACATATTCACTGAATATTAAAAGTCACAGCGCTTCGCGCGGGGTGTAGGGCTAATTGGTGGGAGCAAGAAAAGCGCCACCAATTAAAGACCACGCTTGTTGAAAATTTAGTGGGGGCTTGGATCCCTTCCGCTTCGGGGGTAGAGTGTACTAAAAACACAATCTATCTTTCCTCCCCACACCCCACACCCTACCCCCTACACCCTAGTTCTGGTCACACAAAATACATTTGTTTAAAAACTTTGTAATCTCTACAAAAAAAATAATTGTTGAAGCAAAAGCGCCACATAGATTTAGGATATACTATGGCTCTCAAAACACTTATAAATTTAAGTGAGTGAGAAACTCAGGCGCTTTTTTTCAATATCGAATATGAGCAGGTTTCAAGGGTGCTTTGGTTTGTCTGAGTGTCGTTGGTTATCGTAAAAATTCAGAAGATTTCAAGGGAGCGTTAGTTTGTCTGAATTTCGCTGATCGCAGGAAAGAAGCGTTTGAACTCAAAGTAGAGGCTTGGAGGATTTCAGGTGGATTTCCCAAGGTATTATTCAAATCTTCTGGTTGTTCGAGAGGAGGTGTTGTTTTGCCTGCAGGTAGAGATATCGGTAAAGTTTGATGTGCTTGTAAGTAAGGTTCGCCTTCGTTTGTAAAGCGAACCTGTTGAGCATCAAGTTGCAACTTTGATTTTTTTAACTGATCAGCAGGCTCAAAAGTAGCAACAAAGGTGACGTTGCTATCTGGACGTAATTTCATTTGTGTTTGATAAATTTGCCAAGGTTCCTGAAAACGACCGTCAGCTGCAACTTGCCAAAGATTAAGGTTTGTTTGCCACTGTCCCTGCTTAACTTCAACAACTTGGCGAGCGAGAATTGAACGATTATTGTTCGCATCATCATTCAAAACTCCTGCTTGTTGTCCTGCTATTGAAACTAAGTTGCGAACTGCGACTACTGCAATTTTGCTCGAATCAGGTAGATTTGTACTACCTACCAGGTTGTATATCCCATTACTTCCTGCGGGTTCTACAGTTTTGATTTCTAGTTGCACTTGTTCTTGTGCTTTTTTACCACAGCTAGAAATGACGGTTAGTAGCAGCAAATAAATACCTATTAGGGTGAGATTCAGCGAGAAATTGGAAAGATTTGGCAAAGATAGCCGTAAATGTGATTTTTGCATAGATTAATGAGGCTTTTTCTCATGAAAAACAACATAGATTATATTTTCCCTTATTTTTTATACAGATACTAAAACAAAGAAAGGTTTTACCATCTTTTTATCAAGTTAATGAACAGTCAAAAAGTTGTAGAATTTCGTTAAAATACTCACACTTTCTGATAAAGTGGCGACATCTTGTAACAAATGAATCTTAGTTGTTTATCAGCTAGACCAATGAGACCCACAGTATTGGATTGTCATAAATGTACTCGACCAAAACAGTGGAATAGGGCTTATTTTCTGCTTCTGAGTGCCTCAATCTCCATTTTTTGGATAATGGCAGTGAAAGATGCGTGTTTGGCTCAACAAAATCCACACAATCAACAGTCGAGCAATGTCCAGTTTGGGGAAGTATTACAAGTACCCAAACCACCTGTATCTAGCAAACGACAAAAATTAAAGCCCCAGACAGTGCCTCCACCACCTGGGATATCAAGCCAAGCAACGGACGTAGCTGTTGCATCAAGAGGAAAACCTTCGTCTGAAAGTGTAAAGACACCTACAGATGACATTAAACAGTTGGAGAGTGGCTTTATCCAACAGCAAAAGCCTGCAAAAGTCCCAAAAGCACCAGCGAAGTCAGTTCCACCTCTCAAGAATGTGGTGGCACAAAATGCCCAAGAACAAATTCGTCAAATTTCTGGAGCTACCAGTCTAGGACAACCAAACATCCAAGTAGCGCCACTCCCACCACCCTTTGGTACAACAGTTACACAAGAGTTCACTGCACCATCGGCACCATCGGCACCATCGGTACCCACTTTCAACCAGGTACTACTCAACTCTCAACCACAACAAGCTCCTTTACCACCACTTCCAGGTACTCCGACACCTACGTTCAATCAACCCATTAACTCTCAAACAACAACACCGTATACTCCTAGTCTAACTCCTCAACTCCTTAATCCTCAAGCGATAACACAGTCATCAGTTCCAACGACTCCTACAACACAAACTTCCAACCAACTTCTCAACTGCCAAGTCGTATCGTCACCAACAGTTTCAGGTACCGGTGCACCTACCTTTAATCAACTCTTAAACTGCCAAGCGACAACACAGTCAGCGGTTCCTAATACTCCTGCGTCTACCTTCAATCAACTCTTAAACTGCCAAGTCGCAACACCTCCATCAGGGATTTCTACATCAACCAATCAGTACCTGAACTGTCAAGTTGTCTCCTCGTTACCAGTTGCCCAAACGGTACCACCGCCACAAACGCAAGCGCAGACAACTCCCACAGTTCCAACACCGCCATCGATAATACCGCCATCAGCAACACCGCCATCGCTAACACCGCCATCAGCAACACCAAATACTCCACAACCAGTGGATAGAAGTCGCCCCTTACTAAGAAGTACAGCTTTGCAGGAACCTTCTTTACAGGTTCAAGGAGTTTACATAACTCAAGGAGGTGATTCTGCAGCACGGGGGCGACTCTCAGGAGTGTATCCAATCACCCCTCAACTATTGGTTGGGGCTACTTTGGATTTGGTGACTGGAGAAAACCTTCTTGTTGACTCCCGTGGAGAAGGCTTGAACATCAACGAGCTTTATCTTGCCACTTCCGTAGGAGGAGCGCCCAATCTGCGTTTCGTCTTGGGGCAGTTAGATTTGACGTCTTATTTTGACCGGAACAGCTTTGCTAAAGATGGGGCAAGTCAATTCTTTAATCCGATTTTCCAGACAAACCCGGCGTTGTCAGCAACCGGAATTGCTTCTCGCACAGGGTTACTTGTGAACTGGAGTGTGACTGATAATATCGAAGCCAAAGCAGCAGTTTTCTCGTCGTCAAATAAAATAAGTGACTTTGCTTTGGATGGATTTGCTGGAGAAGTAGCAGTCCGTTACGGTAATGCGATTATTCGCGGGACTTATTCCACCGATCGCGATGCTGGTATTCGTGATACTTTCCCTGAAAGCTTTGGGATTGCCAGAAATATAGAACGCACAAGCTTTGGACCTCAAAAAAATGACCGCGAAGAAGCATACGGTTTGAATACTGAAGTTTTTGTACCCAACTTGAAACTAGGTCTTTTTGGACGTTACGGGCGTTACGAAAACCGTGATTTGGGCAAAGGGGCAGATACTTACTCATTTGGACTCAGCTTTTTGGATTTGTTTACCCCAGATGACCGTTTGGGTTTGGCTTACGGACGTGCTTTATCAAACGACAGCTTACGCCGTGGCGGAGATTATCCAGACGTGTTAGAGCTTTTCTACGATTTTCAATTGCTTCCTAATCTGCGGTTAGGTTTTACACTTCAAGGACGAGATGGTTTTGAGGATACAGTACTCGGTGTCAGGGTGCGTACAGAATTTGATGTGACTCCAAGGAGAAGGTCTCAATGAGTCAAAAACACAAACGCAAAACTAATCCCTGCTCAAATGTGGGAACGAGTGTCCAAGACATCAGAACAAAAAGTCTTTCTGGTTTGATCGTGATCACTGCTTCATTTTCTGTTTTGAGCTATGTCTTCAATGTTCCATTGTTAAACAACATTGCTCCTGCTCAAGCGCAAAAGTCCTCGTCAGCAGTGCAACGAGGTTACAATCTGCTTAAAAAAGGGTGGGTTAATGATGCCATCAAAGCTTTTGGGCAAGCTATAAAGCAAAATCCGCAATCTTCACAAGCCAAGATCGGGTTAGCAATCTCTTATAACCGCGCTGGACGTATTACTGAAGCTTGGAATGCTTATCAACAGGTGCTAGCGCAAGACCCGAACAACCAAAGTGCACTCAAAATTGTTGGTATCATGGGCACTTATCGCCCAGAGTGGCAAGTACGAGGAATTGAAGCTCTCAATACTTTGTTAAATGCCAATCCCAACGATGTACAAGCCCGTTCTTACCGCGCCTTGTTGTACAGCTACCAAGGAAAGGTCAACGAGTCGCTGGCAGATTATCAAATAGTCTTGGAAAAGAATCCTACCTCAGAAACTATCCTTGGTGCTGCTCAAGCTTACAGTTATAGCCGCAATTACCAAAAAGCTTTGGAGTTGTTCAACCGCTATCGAGTGGCTGGCAAACCGATCACTGGATTTGCTGCGGTAGCCTACGCTAGTACCTTGCGAGAAACTGGCAATCCAAAAGCAGCAGTACAAGTTTTGCAAGGACAGTTACAGCGTTCCAAAACTCTCGACAAATTAGCGATTGAAACGCGTTCTGAACTTGCCAAGGCGTATGTTGCCAATCAACAGTCACAGCAAGCATTTGCGGTATTGGAGCCAATACAAAATAGACCAGAGGCGATTTTACCTTTAGCACGTTCTCTCAATGAGATTCGCTCCTCAAGCAATAACCCTGCTATAGCACAGCAAGTTGCAACTTTGTACCGTCAGGCGATCGCCAACTCTCCCAACCCCTCGCCCGCCTTGTTGCGAGAAACCGCTGATGTTTTCACCGGCTTACCTCAAGGAGAGCAAACAGCACTACAACTTTATCGCCAAGTGGCTCCACAGTTCCCAAATGATAAAAGTTTGGTGGTGCGACAGTTAGTCCTAGAGAATAAATTGGGACAACTTGGCAAAAGTGACTTAAAAAGGCGTCTGGTCGCTGAAGTTAACCCCCTACCCTCAAATCCGGCGCAATTGCAACAGATCGCTCTTGCTCTATCAGACGTTGATGCCCCTGATCCAGAATTGTTGCCTTTATACCAAACTCTTTCACCAAGGGTAAACGTACCATTTTTAAATTTCCGCATCGCTCAGATTTATCTACAACAGAATGACACAAGTAACGCAAGACAAGCTTTGGCAGCTTATACAGCAACCCCAGAAGGAGCCAAAAGCCTTGCACCCCAATTGCTAGCAGCTGAAATCGAGCGACGGGAGGGCAACTTAGAAGCCAGTGCTCAACGTTTCCAAGCTGTATTGACAACTAAGTCAGGAGGTGATGATATTACTGATGGAGCTTTACGTGGATTGGCAGGCGTACGAATACAACAAAAACGGTTTGATGAAGCTTTGGCAGCTTATGACCAATTGATAATCCGTCAACCACAAAATTTGACAACTCAGTTGGGACGAACCAGTATCGCCTATCAAGCCAAGAAGATTTCTGAGCAGGAGGCGAATGCTGTCCTCAATAATTGGTTAGCTACACAACCTGCGACGAATGCACCTCCAGAACTTTTTAGTTTAGTAGGAACATTGCCGGCTCAACCACAGCGTGAACCTCTCTATAATTATTTAGCTCAAGTTGATCCAAGTTACTTGCCAGTGCAACTGCGTCTGGTACAAGTTATCGCAAAACGCAATCCCACTGAAGCGCAAGCACGGGTGAAACAGTTGATTGCTCGTCTCCCTAAAGATGCGAACACGTATCAGTTGCAGGGAGATTTGGGGCGAGCGATTGGTGATTTGGATTTGGCTGGCAAAGCGTACGAAAATATCTTGGCACAGCAACCAGATAATATAGATGCCCTTGCTGCTTTAGGAGGAATTCGTTTTGAACAGCGGCGCTTTGAGTCAGCACGGCAAATTTACTCTCAAGTTGTAGCACAGAAGCCACAAGATAAGGATGCACGTCGCGCCCTTGCTGGCTTAAGTGCTATTGCTGATCAGCCCTTAACAGCGCTGACACAGCTTGAGCAACTCGAAGTAGAACAAATTTCCCAAGGCGCAAGCGATGCTGAAGTTTCTCGTCAAAGGCAGCAAATACAAGAAGATTTCTTGCAACGACGTGGCTTTCAACCCTCTTGGGAGAACTATGAGCGCAGAGGGAAATGAGGAAGGAAGGAGGGAAGGTAGGTAGGAGGGAGGGTATGAAATTGTTCCTCACTCTCTCCCTCTCTCCCTCTTTCTCTCTCCCTCTCTCACTTTCTCACTTCCTTTGTTCTCTATTAAAGAATGCGGCACTCAGTGAAATTGACAGTTATTGTTAGCATGATTGTTCTCAACTCCTGTAACTTAGGTTACTCAGTGATAAAGACGAAAGTATCGGATGACAGGACTCCGCTAGAAACAGCTCTGCCATTGAATGGTAGGGAAAGCGAAAGTAGCTCTAAGTATGTCGCGGCTTTACCGAAATCCATTCCTAACCGGGACTTACTGGCTCAAAGCTGGGAAGTCTATCGCCGGAGATTTATTCAGGGTGATGGTAGAGTTATCGATTATGAAGCGGGCGATCGCTCTACAAGTGAAGGTCAGGCATATGCCATGCTACGAGCAGTCCTGATTGATGATCCTGCCACTTTTGCTACTACCTTGAACTGGGGAGAAAATAACCTCCAACGACAAACGAATGGCAAACGGACAGACAACTTGTGGGCTTGGCAATGGGGACGAAATGCAGATGGAAAGTGGGGTGCGATCGATGGTAACTTTGCCACTGATGGCGATATTGATGCGATTACCGCTTTGATTCTTGCCTCCAGGCGTTGGAATCGTCCTGAATACCTTAATTTAGCAAAAGCAAAACTGCAAGATTTGTGGAATCTTTCCATTGTAGTAGGACACCAAGGTAAACTCTATTTGCTGCCTGGTCCTGCACCAGCATTTGTTCCGAATGCTTCTACCCTTTATCTCAACCCCTCTTACTTCGCTCCCTATGCTTTTCGGCTATTTGCCCAAGTCGATCCAGAACATGATTGGTTGAGTTTGGTCAATACAAGTTACGAAGTTCTAGAAAAATCAGCACCACTTTCTGCTGTCGGGTTGCCGAGTGATTGGGTGGCTCAAGATACCAAAACAGGAAAATACCAACTTTTACCACAGACAAGCCAACTTCAGAGTTTGTATGGCTTTGATGCTTATCGAATTTGGTGGCGCTTGTCGCTGGATGTGGCATGGTTCAATTCACCCCAAGCGCGACGTTATCTCCAGACAAATAGTAAGTATCTCCAACAGCAGTGGCGTGTGCGATCGCGTTTACCAGCACGCATCGATCTACAAGGCAAAGGATTGGTGGATTATGAAGCGACAGCACAATACGCGATGCTTTACGCCGCTTGGCAGTTCGTAGAACCACAACTAGCGAAGGAGTTACTTGAGAAAAAAGTGCTACTTCAATACAAACAAGGCATTTGGGATGATAAATCCGCTTACTATACACAGAATTTGGCTTGGTTAGGTCTGTTGTCTCCTTCTGTAGTTCCCCAGCAACTACTCAAGAAGTAGCAAAAGATTTTTCTTGATTAATTTTCTTATCAAAAATAGTGTTCCCTTTTATAGTGTTCTTTTTTATAGTGTTCCCTTTTGAGTTCAATAAATAACAAGTTTTCAGTTGGTACATCTCCAAGAGCAAACCACAAAACCAAAAAAAATCCTACTATCCCTGAAGTGACACCGTCATATGAAGCCGTTGTTTCATCCTTCCAAAATCAGCACAAAAGCAATTATTTTTACTTTTTGCTTGTTACTGTTTCCTACTTCATTAACAAACGCTCAAGCTCGTAGCGAAGAAGGTTTACTAGACGATAATTCACAACAAGTTAGTGAAATTTCTCAGCGGCAAAAGTCTTTTGACAAAAAGCAAACTATTTTGCTGGCTCAAGCAAAAAAACCCAAAGTCGATAGCCTAGACGAAGAAGAAAAAGAAGACACAAGCGAAAAGAAAAAAGAGGCTGATGATGCAAAGAATTTAATAACGTACAACCTGGAATTTAACCGCAGTCCGATTGTTGGCAACCGTCTACGCTTACGAGGACTGAATCCGGAAGGTCGCCTTGGCTTTAACCGTCCTCGTGGCTGGAAAATCGGAAAGCTTCAAGCTTTAATTAAGTTCCAGCACTCACCATCACTGTATGCCAACCGTTCTAACCTAACGGTATTTATCAATGACACTGCCGTAGGCAGCATATCGCTCAACCGTAAACAGTCCCAAGTCGGTCAGGTGCTGATCAATAATATTGATCCTAAGCTGCTTCAGGACTACAACGAAATCAAGTTTGTTGCTCAGCAAAATACATCACAACAATGTACTGACCCTCATGATCCTAATTTGTGGACGGATATTCTGCCAGATTCCAAATTAATTTTCGGTTTCAAAAGGCAGCCAATTCCTCTCAACTTTAGCCGCTATCCCTATCCTTTCTTTGATCAACTCGGCTTAGAAACTAACAATATTGTTTACGTCCAACCAAGTCAGGTCAATCAATATTGGTTGACAACAACCGCTCGTTTGCAAGCGGCATTTGGTAGATTTGCAGATTTTCGCCCCATAAAGACGAGCTTGGTATCTGATATAAAGAGTGTAAAACCTGAACAGCGGTTAGTGATCATTGGGACTCCGAGTGAGCAGCCAGCTTTAACCTCTTTGAAATTACCTCTTTCTATAGCTGGTACTGAAATTCTCGATATCAATCAAAAGCCTGTACCAGAAGATACAGGAGTGCTGATCGCAGCGACGACAAAAGAAAAAGATGGTACACCTGTCTTAATTGCGACTGGTAACGGACCAAAGGGTGTGGCAAACGCAGTACAGTTTTTGGTGCAGCCAGACTTGCGAAAAACGGGAACAGGTTCAATCATTTTTGTCAATAAAGTTAAAGAAGCGACAACACCTGAACCTCGACAATGGCCTCGTTATACTCCAGAAGAAAATAGTTTTAGACTTAGCGACCTGAGAACTCCACTCAATAATGAAGGTTTTGGTGATGTGAGTGTACATGGTTCAGCAGCACCACCTATTACAATTGATTTCCGCACTTTACCGGATGATAGATTTTTGCGTGGCAGTACCATGAACCTAGTTTACAGCTATGGTCCACAGCTGAACACAAGAACCTCTGCGCTTGAAGTGTTACTCGACGGTAGATATATTGGTGGTGCACGTCTGAGTTCAGATTCTGGAGAAACCCGCCAAACCTTGAGTGTTGATTTACCAGCAAGCTTGTTGCACTCCAGTGCTCAACTCCAAGTGTTCTTCCGGATGAATCCCAAAGAACCATTTGACAAGCAAAAATGTCTGAGCGCGGCAGATCAACAGTTAATAGGTACACTTCATGCTGATACAAGCTTCGATTTAAAACGGGAAACCTCTGTACAACTTCCAGATTTAAAGTTGTTGCAATTTGGTTTTCCGTTTGCTGCACCTCAGGATTTATCTAGAACGGCGATCGTCTTGCCACAAAACCCATCTAATACAGATATACTCACCTTGCTCGCATTGAGCGAGCGTTTGGGACGGCTGAGTCAAGCAGAGTCTATCAAATTCCAGGTTTATACGCCAGAATCAATTCCTGACTCAGTTCGCAAGAATGACCATCTTGTGGGAATTGGTACGCGGGATAAATTTCCTTTTCCGGAAGTCTTTAGATCCACTGGCTTTAACTTGAGTCAAGGATTCTCTCGCGTATTAGCTCAAGGTACGATTCAAACTCCACAGGATTCACAAGGCTTGATTAAGCAAATTGTTTCCCCGTGGAGTAACGAGCACGTCATTTTGGCTTTAACAGCTCAGACAGAAACCGGTTTAGACCGAGTGCGGCAAGTCGTTGAGCAAGATCCATTGTTCTTCCAATTAAAACAGGATACAGTGCTAGTTGGTAGCGATAATAACAATCCATCTCCCTACGATCCAGGCGATTATCAACTAGAGTTTATCCGTAGTGCTCCCTCCAAAACTCGTGTAGAAAATACCAATTTACTAAGTAAGACATCGCGCTTGCTGCAAGAAAATTGGCTCCTGCTACCTATCGGTATTGTAGGTGTCTCGCTTTTACTTTATGGAATTGTTCAGTTGTATCTCAAGCGCCTTGCTGGTGCTGATAGAAATTAATTGTCACCGCCGATGCACGCGGATATAACAAATAATTCTCTGCATTTATCTGCGGTTCAAATCCCAATTTGAAAATCTAAAATCCAAAACTGAAAAATGTCTTCTTCATCAAATTCCCCTCCCAGAGGGCGTTTCAACTTAAGTCGATGGCTCATTGATCTCACGCCCCGATTTTTTGACCGCGCTTTAGAAAATGTCGGTGCCAAACAGTTTAAGTGGCTTGTTTTGCTGCTTCTGGTTCTTTCAGTTCCACTCATTATTGCCCCCCTACGAATCTGGCAGCAAGCAGTCATTGGCTTGTTTTTGGTAATACTTGGTCAATTGATCATGCGAGCCGAGGATCAAGAGTCTTCTGCGGAAACTAGCCAGTATTATCACTTATTTATGGTGTGGCTGAGTTTGGTAACAACGCTGCGTTATTTGTTTTATCGCACAAGTTACACTCTTAACTTTGATGGCTTGCTTAACAGCATTGTTTGCTTATTTCTGTACGCTGCTGAACTGTACGCTGTTCTCACCTTGGTGCTGGCTTATTTTCAAACTCTAAAAATCAAAGAGCGTCAGGCGGTTGACCTTTCCAACATTCCTCAAGAAGAATGGTTCAATGTCGATATTTACATTCCCACCTTCAACGAAGATGTTGAAATTGTTCGCAAGACTGCTTTATCAGCAATCACTTGCGATTATGCCCCTGGTAAAAAAATGATTTATGTCTTAGATGATGGTCGTCCAGAAAGGTACCAAGAAAACGACCCGCGCCGAGAGAAGTTCCGGGCAAGACGAGAACAGATACGGCTAATGTGTGAAGAAATTGGTTGTATCCACATGACGCGGGACAACAACAAGCATGCTAAGGCGGGTAATATCAACAATGCCTTTAACAAAACTGATGGTGACTTAGTTTTGATTTTAGACTGCGACCATATCCCCTCGCGTCAATTTCTGCTGAATGCAGTAGGCTTTTTCTATGATCCAAAGGTATCGTTTGTCCAAACTCCCCACTGGTTCTATAATCCCGACCCCTTTGAGCGCAATTTGCTCACTCGTGGTAGCATCCCCGTAGGTAATGAACTGTTTTATAAAGTGCTGCAAAAAGGCAATGATTTTTGGAATGCTGCCTTTTTCTGCGGTTCAGCAGCTATAATTCGCAAGTCCCACGCCTTGGAAGTTGGGGGAATTGCGGTTGAAACTGTGACAGAGGATTGTCACACAGCACTACGGTTGCACTCTCGCGGTTACAAGTCTGTTTATTACGACAAAATCATGGTCGCTGGGTTAGCGCCAGATACGTTCTCTTCCTATGTCGGTCAACAAGTGCGCTGGGCTAGGGGTATGGCGCAGATTCTGCGACTGGAAAACCCTCTGTTTAATCCCTGGCTGAAATTAACGATTCCTCAACGGATTTGTTATTTCAGTGCAACTTCGCACTTCTTGTATGGGTATCCTCGACTGGTGTATGCAGTTGTTCCCACCTTGTTCTTATTGTTTGGTATCAATCCCATCCGAGGTCTAGGTTTGGAAACTCTGGCATACGCCGTACCACACATTCTTCTGGCTTTATTCACCAACCATATCATTTACAAAAACGTCCGTTTTTCTTTTTGGAACGAAATTTTTGAATTTGTTATGGCTTTCCAAGCGGGGTGGGTGACGATGTTGGCGCTGATCAACCCCAAACTTGGTTCATTTAACGTGACTGACAAAGGAGTGAATATTAGCAAACGTACTTTTGACTGGCAGTCAATGCGTGGTTTGATAGTGGTCACTGTGTTTGTTAGCGCTTCCTTGTTTGCTGTTCCCTACTGGTTGCTACTTCGTCCAGAGGATTGGCAAGCAGTTTTAGTCAATACCTTGTGGTCAGGTTTTAATTTGATTCTGCTGATCGCAGCATTGCTGGTTGGCTTTGAACAGCCCCAAGTGCGTGCTTCTCACCGTTTGCAGCGACGCCTTAATGTCGTTATTACTAGTGGTAACTACACATTTAGGGGCGAAACAGTCAATATCTCAGAAACAGGAGCGTTGATTTCTTTAGAATCTTGGCCTAATTTACCAGATGAAGTTGATGTTGAGATCATGGGAGATTTTACTGCTCGCGTCTCCCTCACCGCGCGGGTTGTGCGAGTTTCTCCTGTAAGTGATGAAAAGACGCTTTTGGCAATTGACTTTGTCAGTCCTAGCCGTGCCCAAATGGATAATTTAATCCTGATTTTGTATTCTGATGTGCGAGAGTGGTATTCCCAAAAGCGGGAGTCTGTAGACCAACCAATCAGTTCCCTTGGCTTCCTTGCTACTAGTCTGACTCGCTCTTTTCGGGATCTCAAACCCATCATCCGTAACCAGGTACGCAAACGGGTGAGTGCCGTTAGTGAACTTTACTGGGATGGTCATTTCTTCCCTGGAATTGCCACAGAACTAGGGGTAACAGGTTTACGGCTGGAAATGCGGAGTAAAAAATCCAAATCAGGTAATAGACTGCTTGGACAAGAGGACTTGCACAAGATGCGAAATCTCAAACCACTTGTTGGTTTGCTCTTGAGTCGAGAGGAGGGGAACCCCTCACCTAGTAAGTTGGTTGCTGAAATTTCTGTGGTGAAAGAAGAGATAGATGACAGGATTGTCATTGATTTAAATTTTCCGACAGAATTCAAGCAACGCCAAGGTACTAAAATTAAACAGCTTTTGCAAGTGTTGTAGAACAGGTTATTGTGAAGTGCCTACACTGCATACTTTCTGTACAGTGTAGGCTTCCGATTTCACCCACCCTCCGGGTATGCCTGCCTTCGCCTGACGGAAGAGCGGCAGTCGCCTGCCGAGGAGCCAGTACGCCCAGGAGGCTCTCCCGACCTACTAGGTATCTGGTGAGCCCTGTCTCACCGTTGTCGCTTTTAAGTAATTTTGTGGCAAGAAGGGAGTAGAATGTCTTCAATACTCCATCTTTTTTCAGTTCTTAACAAATCATTGCACATCAAATACGTTTATGCAATTTCTAGAAAAGTTATTATTACTTATGAGTTTTGTCAGCAAGCATGACTACTAAACCTAACTAATAACCGTTTTGAACTTTCTTTATGACAACAGAAATAAATATTCCTTCTTTAGCCAATATCGAGTACATTCCATATATTGACGATGACGGTCAATTACCTGAACAATTGCAAGGTAAAATTGGAGTCTACGCAATTTTTGATCAAGAAAAAGTGTTGCAATTTGTTGGATATTCCCGTGATGTTTATCTCAGCTTAAAGCAGCACTTAGTACGTCAACCACAAAATTGTTATTGGGTGAAAGCTGAAACAATTGAACGTCCTAATCGTACGATTTTAGAAAAGATAGAGCAAACTTGGATTGCTGAAAATGGCACTGTTCCTACTGGAAATCAAGAGAAAAAAGACAAGTGGACGCAACCGATAGATGCGAAAGCAACCATGACGCCTGAAGAACAGGCAAATTATAACAATCCTGCGAATGATGAAATAGCGCAAACTAAAATCATTAAAAATGTGGCACGTAGGGTAGAGGCTGAAATCATAGCAATTTTAGAATTACGTGGTTTACAAACACAAATTCGCTTTCATCCTAAGTTGAAAGAAAACGGCTTGTTGGATTTGAAATAAGACCGTTGCATATTTACTGTAACTGACAGTAGAGGTATCGGGTATAGGGGGTCATTACCCACATTTTATAAGATTTCTGGTCTGATGTTTCGGTCGCCTAATTTGGCATTTTGGCAACCATATTGATTTTGTGAGCAGTATCGTAGCTGTTAATAGGTTATTGCACCAAAAAGCAATCAGAAAGCTAAAACTCCTCTTTTCGATTAACGACCAGTCTGGTACTGTACGATACTAAATCAGTACAAATCGTTATGCTTTCATGGTTTGCATCCTCCCCAGGCTTGTCACCTGGGGATTTCTTTGGTCAATTTAACTTGCACAAGATTTAACTAGTAATGATGTTAAATTTTTTCATCTAGTTTCTTTTTTCCTGTTCTTCTTTTTTAGGGATGTAAATGTGAACAAGAAAATTCAAATCATCGGGGAGCATCATGTGAATATGGACGATGAACGCGGTAGTGGTAGATTTTGCTCAGAGATGTTGACATTAGCTAATCTGTACTTCTTTGTAGCAATTCCCGTTCTGTTTACAAATAATTTCGGGATTTCGGCATTGGTTGCGGAGTTTTTCCAAAAAAGGGTTCAAACCCCTCTCTCTGATATGAGCAATATGGGTCTAATATCAATTTAGAGAGTTTATTGGAGAGTTTGTTTTTGCAGGTAGTTACAAAATCTATAATCTATCACTAGCCAGAAAGTACCTTTGGCGGTGGGTTTCGAGTTCCGTTTGGTTTGATGCAAGTATACTAGTCTGTCGCAAGACACCATCTTGATAGTGGCTTGTCGAAAATGCTCTTAATATTTAGTTGAGAAGCTCTAATAAGGGTTTTTAAAGAAACTCCTAACTCAGGAGGCACATAGTTGCGTTATCAAATCGTCGGACTTTTTCCAGTTAGCAATAGTTAATAACAAGAAAACTTAGATTCAACCAATGCCTCTAGTTTTTCTAGACTAGATTGCTGTTTTTGTCTGAAGTTTTTAAGGTTGATTCTGGTTGCTTGTTGACGTACATATTAGCACGTTCAAAGACAAAATTATCAACACGTCTTCGTGTGAGTTGGAAGATAATTATCAGGCAAGCACTACCAACTAGCGCCTTGCATAAATATTTGCCTTTTCCTTAAATCAGTGCCACCCGTCTGCCACACTCGCTGCATGCGTATGGTGAGACAACCTGCTGCTTTGAGAGAAACCTTAAAACTAGGCAAGTGACTTAGAACTGCTACCACTGACCGAAACCTTACGTGATAACTGTTAAAGTGACATGTTCATCGCTTCATTCATGCAAGTATGAATTGTGTGAATAGAGGTAAGCTTTTGTCTGGCACTACGTGTTGTCAGTGCTGGTGCAGAAATTATGCTTGTAAAAAATCTGAGCATCTGCTGATTATAACAACAGTATCTATCGATTACAAAATAAGCAGACATAAATCTGTTGATGAGAACTGTATCAATTAATGTCTTATGGATGTCATAGGAGGTTTTCTTGTTAAAGCGACAAACCAAAACATACCGCACAGCACTTGCTCCGTGGGCTGTTGTTCACTGGGTTTCACCAACTGAGCGAATTGTGATAAATCGATTCCGCAGCCGCAGTGATGCTGATGGTCATCTTACAATTTTGCAGCGGCTGATGCCACAAGCTGATTTACGAGTGATTGTTGAGGTAGAGCAAGACAATTAAAAAATTTCGACATTACTTACAGATCTGGGAACGGATACCTAAACGCTGTATAATCCAATCATGAAAAAACTGCCATCTTCCGTAATTCCCTCTTGCACTTGGAGTCGTCCCATCGGTTTAGGTTGGGACAAACCTTACACAGTCCGTTATGCCAGCAATATTGATGATGGTTCTTGGCACGGTATGCCTTTGGGCGGTTTTGGTGCAGGTTGTATTGGTCGTTCCTCGCGGGGAGATTTTAATTTGTGGCACATTGATGGCGGTGAACATGTATTCAAAAACATCCCCGCGTGTCAATTCAGTGTCTTTGAATCTTTTGGCTCATCCTCGCAAGCCTGCGCTTTGTGTACTGAACCTCCTGAAGACGGAAGCCTTAGAACATGGCAGTGGTATCCGGAAAGTAAGAAAGTAGAAGAAGCAGGGGAAGCAGCAGGAGAAATAACTCCCTCACTCCCTCACTCCCTCACTCCCTTATCTCCCTCATCTCCCTCATCTCCCTCATCAGCCCAATCCCAAACGGGAACTTATCACGCCCTATACCCTCGTAGCTGGTTTGTTTATCAAGGGGTGTTTCAAGCAGAATTAACCTGCGAGCAGTTCTCTCCTATTTGGGCAGAAAATTATCAACAAGCAAGCTATCCAGTCGCGGTGTTTCTGTGGACTGCACACAACCCGACTCATGCACCTATTAGTCTTAGTATCATGCTGACTTGGGAAAATATGGTTGGCTGGTTTACTAATGCTGTGAAATCTCCTTTGGTTCGGGTGCGGGATGATGGAAGCCCAGTTTATGAGTATCAGCCACGTTTAGGCGAAAGTCTGGATAACTTTAATCAGCTCGTTGAAAACAGTGAAAGTATTGGATTGTTGTTGGAGCGGGTTAATATGACTGAACCTCCTCAAGAAGGAGAGGGACAGTGGTGCATTGCTACTCGCAAACAACCGAATGTTGAAGTCCAGTACCACACGCGTTGGAATCCAGTTGGGACTGGGGAAGAAATCTGGCAAAGCTTCGCCCAGGATGGCTCTTTGCCTAATCACGTGGATGATACTCCAGCAGCAGAAGGTGAACAGATAGGAGTGGCTCTTGCTGTACGCTTCACTCTTCAACCGGGCGAAACTCTGGAAATTCCCTTCGCGCTGACTTGGGATTTGCCGATCACAGAATTTGCAGCCGGGATTACATATTACCGCAGATACACGGACTTTTTTGATAGAAGTGGAAAGAATGCTTGGACAATAGCATCCACCGCTTTAGCAGAATATCATGTTTGGCAACAACAGATTCAATCTTGGCAACAGCCAATTATTGAGCGCCAAGACTTGCCAGACTGGTTCAAAATGGCTCTGTTTAATGAGCTTTATGATCTGACGAGTGGTGGAACTCTCTGGAGTGCGGCAAGCGATCGCGACCCTGTAGGTCAGTTTGCCTCTTTAGAGTGCTTAGATTACCGCTGGTATGAAAGTTTGGATGTGCGGCTTTACGGTTCTTTCGCCCTGTTGATGCTGTTTCCAGAACTGGAGAAGGCGGTGATACGTGCCTTTGCACGAGCAATTCCCAGTTGTGATGAGACACACCGTATTATTGGCTACTATTACGTGATTGGTGCGGAAAGTCCAATGGCAGTTCGTAAAGCAGCAGGAGCAACACCTCACGACTTAGGTGCACCAAACGAACACGTCTGGGAAAAAACAAATTATACAAGTTATCAAGATTGCAATCTTTGGAAAGATTTAGGTTGTGATTTTGTATTGCAAGTGTACCGAGACTTCCTGCTGACAGGTGCTGACGATGTGGAATTCCTGGCAGAGTGTTGGAATCCTGTTGTGCAAACTCTAGACTACCTGAAAAGGTTTGACAAAGATTGTGATGGTATTCCGGAAAATTCTGGCGCACCGGACCAAACTTTTGATGACTGGCGCTTGGTAGGAGTCAGCGCTTATTGTGGTGGGTTGTGGTTGGCGGCAATGGAGGCGGCGATCGCCATTTGCGATATTTTATTAAACTCCATAGACCAAAAGGAAAACACCTCTACACAGGAGTGCGATCGCCCTTGGAAAGCATCCATTGACATAAAGGAATTGGTTCAACAAAAGTCTATCTACGAAACTTGGCTTGCACAATCTCGCCCTATTTACCAAGAAAAACTCTGGAATGGGCAATACTATCGACTGGATAGTGAAAGTGGATCTGATGTGGTTATGGCAGACCAGTTATGTGGGCAATTCTATGCTCGTTTGTTGGGTCTACCGGATATTGTACCTGTTGAGTGCGCCCTCTCTGCTTTGAAAACTGTTTACGATGCTTGTTTCCTCAAGTTTTACGATGGGAAGTTCGGTGCTGCTAACGGTGTTCGTCCTGATGGTTCTCCGGAGAACCCCAATGCAACTCATCCCTTGGAGATTTGGACGGGAATAAATTTTGGGTTGGCGGCTTTTTTGGTGCAAATGGAAATGAAGGATGAAGCTTTTAGGATTGCATACGCTGTGGTGCAGCAAATTTACGAGAATGGGCTACAATTCCGCACACCTGAAGCTATCACTGTTGTTGGTACTTTCCGTGCTAGTACTTATCTTCGTGCTATGGCAATTTGGGCAATTTATTTGCTCATTGATTAGCCATAGGTTACAGGTTAGGGATTTTTACCTGGTGCCTATTTTCTATGCAAAATTAACATTTTATACCTAAGAATTCAAGTCGTTTTTATCTGTCAGACAATATTTTTTCACCTCTTTCCGGACTTGAGCTACTAACTCCAGAAGTATTATTTAGGACTGCTCTTATAATATGTCGATTCACGCCGAGTTTTAAGGGCTTAGAAGTAGGAGTTACTGTTGAACAATCTAAAAACTAGTAGCTTGAAATACATGAAAAACTAGTAATGTAGAGAAATGTTTACAGATGACAAGTTTCCGGGTAGGGAGTTTCTTTCAATTCAAAATTGCTGTAAATCTTTTTTGAAAGGCTTCTCAATCTTTTCGCTTCAACACCAAACAACATTGTCCAGTTTTTCTAAACACACAGATGAAACGATGAACATATTTTCGTCGTGAACAGTTCACTGAGAACAGAAATTTATAGGTAAACAGCAGTTCTTTCCAAGCTTCAGAGTTCAAAAGCTACTGAAACCATAGCAAATATTGATTTTTACCAACAGGTAATTCATCTGTGCCCTTGAATGATCCGGTTATGGCGTCGCTATCTTTTTATTCAACAACAGAGTTCATTAGATTGTGGTGCAGATTATCTGGCGATGATTAGCTGTTGTAGTGGTAAATGTTAGTCGCGATCGTTGCTTGATACGCCACTTGCTACCCTGAAGGCTAGCCACCGCCAGTACGTCTGTGTAATTCCTGCAGACAGACTACGCCAAAGTGTAGGCTGTCATAAACATACTTCAAGGGTTTCAAGGATAGCAAATGGCGTGTGATTGGTGTGAAATAGTTTCCCTTCTACACGGCTTCGTTACATCCTACTCAGTACTAAGAAACAACTGAACTGTGTAGCGTCAAAATTCCAAAGAAATACAAGTATTTTTGAAATTTACTGAGCAGCATATTGTACTACTTCTCCTTTTTGACTGAAAAATTCAAGAAATCTACACAGTCGCAGTATGCTACTTTTGCTTTCTCAAATACCTTAGACAGTGTTTGGTTGTAATTAAGACTGTCTATCTCTGAAAAGTCTTAAAATTTTACCATGAATATGTCATTTCATAAGTAGAGATCAGCATTAATTTAAGATTTTTTGTGCCAAGTCCATAACAAACTCATCGTAGATTTGCATTTGCCTCTGAAAATTAAAATTTGACTATGTGGTGGATCTTAAGTGAGATAACGAGATCTACATATTTTCCGGTAATTGTAAAAAAAAATATCACGATTTCTCTCTAGTAAAGATTGTCTAAATGCTACTTTTACTGATATATTTTGAAAGTGTTAGAACATTTACTCACATCTCAAATCTAGATACTTCTTGAGGATATAAAAGCTTTCTCTTCATTGTGTATGAGGGGTATTACCCCCTAATATCTAACACTTAAGACAGAAAACGTAAAGTTGATAAAATTGAGTTAATCTAGAAACATAATCGAAAGAACGTTGAAAAAAAAATAATTTAGGAGATGACATTTACGCCAAAAAATAGTATAAATACGAATATGGGGATTAAGGATTAGGGATGCTTGATTTTTTTGATAAACCCTAAAAAGTATGCGATTTTACTTAACGGATCCTAATTATTTGGTATAAAAATGGAAGTTAGTTGTAACAGAAACAAATAACTTAATTAGGGGGGAGTAAAATTTTAAAAAGATAAAATTGCATCTACTGAAAGCCACTAGAAAATTTGTCAGAGCAGATATATAACATGGATATGGTAAATTAATTTCTCTGGTAAAGTAAGCAAAAGTTACAGTCGATAACTCACCAGCAACTGAGTGGTCAGGAAATCAAAATTGTAAGTTTAATAACCCTCTATTGTATTGTGTCCGTCTGTAGAAATTGCTTTTTTACAAACTAGCTGCTGAATTTCATCGAGACATAACATCATTCCGGCTTAGCAGCAAAAAGACTTGAATAGAAAGTCAGGTTTGGGATCATCAGGACAGATCATGAACAGTATCATCAGGTCAAATGCAGTGGAAACCTTAAGCACAACAGAGAATACAGGAATAAATTTTAATAAGTTGTATCCCTGCTGTGATTCGGTTTCACAAACAGCATTCATCTACGGAAATCATTTAACTTCAATAAAAGAGGCTTTACCAAAAGCACCTATAGAGTCACGCTTCCCGACGGTTACAAAGCCTCAGATAGCAAATAAAAATGCAGGATATTGGTCTACATCCTTAGAGACATTGCTTGATCAACTACCTTTAACCGTTGCTCATTTAGTCACGTTGAGGAGCATAACTTTTTTTACAACGGTTGTTGTTTGGGCGTGGACAGGAAAGATTCAACAGGTCAGTCATGTTCGAGAAAAATTTGTAGCACTAGATTCGCCTCACAAACTTCAGCTACAAGATCTGAGCAAAATCCTTAATACTGGAGTTAAAGAAGTTCAAGAGTTCAAAACAGGTCAGGTTGTTGCAGAATTTGACACAGAGCCTTTGCTTTCAAAAGTTGAAGTGCAAAACCAAGATTTAGCACCCGACCAAACACACTTCAACCACATCAAAGATTTGATGGCTCGAACTCGAATACTTGCCCAAACTCGTGCATTAGCCAGAGCAGAAGAGAACAAAGCTGGCTTAAGAGCATCAGATAAACTTGAACCACAAAACGCAGAAATGCCAACACAGCCTACAGAACGACTAAACCAAAGGCAGATTCAGCAATTGGTTATGGGAATGACTCACTTGCAAAATAAAAAAGTGCAAATCAATCTTGATGCATTTAGAAAGGTCGATTTCAGTACCAGTTAAAAAAAGCTACATCTGTTTTCTCAACAGCAAAACTCCCAGCCACTGCAAAATAGTTCCCTATCGCCCTATCACTGATATTTCCCTTAAAGCAATGCAATATCTGCAAACAGGCAAGAACAGTTGATATACCTTCAATTGAACACAAATAACCAAAGAAACTGATCAGCTAATTCACTTTCACAACAACACAAACACTATGAATCAAAATATGTCTTGCAGTCACCACTTAGATAAAAAACTTCCTCCAGAACAATTCGACCAAGTCGTTGAGGCAATTCTTGCTGGTAAGTATTCCTGGGCTTGTGTTCTTATGCTACGTTTTGCAGGCTACAATCCTCTACATTACATTCCCTACCGTACCTACAACCGATTGCTCAAAGAAAATTCTCATGTCAGTAGGTCAAATCAACAGCAAAACGAAAATCTCAAAGTTGCTAATATCTCCTCTGACAAAAGATCCCAAAGCCAGATTACATCAACTAGCTGCCTCAGCAAAATTAAAGATAGACCATTACTTGAGGTGGTTGGTAAGAAATAAACAGAAATCCGTGGTGGTAATTTGGAGCAGTGCTTAACGACATAAGTTCACGAATATGAATCCACCAGTCCTGAAATGGCTTCAGAACAAGTTAATCTTTTCCCTTAAAATTCTGTGAATTCAATTACACAATTGCTGGAGTCAATAGATTCTCAAAGACACTCGATTGAGTTGTTTAGTATCTGCCATGCTGATTTAATATCTACAGCATGGCGGTTTTTTGAGTTAAGAACCCAAATTGCGGATCAAAAACCTCACCCCTGTCCCCTAATACCCAACTCTCTATGCCCGTAGGGCATGCTACTTTGCGAACGTGGAAACCCCGAGTACCCTTCTTCTTGGCTAACACAGGGGTGTGCGTGAGGGCGGGGTAAGCTGATACGTACTTGGTTAAAAATCTAGAGTTTCTCTAAGTTTTAGACTATAACTGATCCATATTGTGCTATGCATAACTTGATGAGTAAGTACACAATTTAGATAATTGACAGTTTTTTCTTTAAAATATGCCACTTTGGCAGATTGATACAACCTATTTTGTATAAATTATAAATAACATCAAAGAAATCGATTGATGCTTAAAATTTATTCTAAAGGAGAGAAGAAATGATTATAAATAATTTTTCTTGACTGTTAAATATGTCGAATCTGTTGCCGAAATCGTCAGCATCTTCTATAGGACTCATATTTGATTTTTGACGAAGCTAAGTACACTTTCTGTTAAGCGTTAAGCGTTAAGCGTTCCCTACCTCTACGAGTCAATTCAGAAATCAAACCGGATTCCTATAGAGTATATAACTTCTACACGTAGACCAACAGATCCAAAGTTGCTAATGGTGGTTCTTTTTCACAAAAAGTCTCAGCAAAGAGAAATTGGAGTGGTATCTTCCCCCAATCCAAAGATCTAAGGCTGCTACCTAATTTATTCTAGGTTGTAGCAAAGCTGACAGAACTTTTAGTGTGAAAAATGAAATAGCAACACCAGACTGTTGTCAAGGCTTGTAGAACTTATAGTTTTTTCTTACTTGTGCGTGAGTAAGTGTCATCCTACTCCTCCCAAAATAGGACTGTCACTGCGCAAGTTTACTTGTAATTTATGCAGAAATCACTGGAAGCTCAAACGATAAGTCAGCTTCCAGTTTTTGTTTTAATACGGTTCGGTTAAAGCTAAAAACTCTGCGCACAGCGCAGCAGCGAAGCTATCGCCCCCACTACTCCCGCTTTGTTCGGCTTGTTTTGATTGGTGTGTTTGATGGCGCTACACTTATCTGATTCAATTAGTTTGCAACCAAATCAGGCTATTTGGTATTAAAAAAAACAAACTACTAATTATTACGTACTGGCATTTGTCAGACGGCATTTGTGGCAAGCAAAATATTTCAGCAACTCCACTGTGCAACCTGAGTGTATTTTATTTTCATCAAAACAGTGGGAGATGCTTTTAAATCAACTTGCTAATGCTGCCTAGTTGCCTAAAGTCGATTCTAAATAGTTGTACTGATCGGACTTTACAGAAATTTTAAAGTCAATAATGTATCCAGCCTAGTAAATATTTTACTTTGGTTATTAAATATTTCCTTTGTCAATCCTACTAAAGTAGGAAACTGTATTCAGACTTTAGATAGTTGTATTAAAAATACTTGTTTTTTTGTGTTTAATTTGACCGTTACAACTTTTTCTTTTTCACTTTTTCCGTAAAATGTGTGTTTTATATTACAATTTTATTCTTTCTTATTATTTAAATTTATTAAAAAACAATATGAATCTTGTACATCGTTACATAAAAATATTTTTTGATACAAAAATTAATTGAAGAATTGATAAGTTTCATATAAAGTTCTTGAAAAGAAAAGCTCAAAAATGAATTTTTTATAAAGGACTCTTGACAAGAGGTACGAAAATTTACTAATAAATTGTTTGGTAGTTTCATTGGAGAAGTGTGCTAGATTAATTCCTGAAGTTGTTTTTATCACTTCCAAGTCTGATAACTCATATTCCTGATTGAAGAGCAAACTAGCAGCGCTTTAGCCGGCAGGTAAGAGTTGTAGTCTTGCCTGTAGTCAGCAAATTCTAGTTAGCCCAGCGAAAAAACGAATTTATACTGTTTTGAAACCAAAGTTAACTGTTTTTCGATTCTGAAGTTAGCTATAAGTTCCTTGTAAACAGAATTCACGCTCAGCCAGACAGGCTAACAACTTCGCTCAGCCATATCTTCATGAGTTCTTAGGTTTCGGTAGGTTCTTGATTTCATTTAAAATACAGCGGTTATCTTGCAGGATACTTAAAAAGGAGTCCTTATACTCATGGCAACGTGAGTGGTTGTATACTGTCAAACAGAATGTTAACAACATACTGTTTTTTGTAAAGGATCTAACACCCATGCTTTTCAGTTGGTTGACTCAGGGATGCTTACTGCCATTTACTAATAAAATTTATTCTCGCTTTGTTAGTCAGTGCGTCTTTATAGCTTTCTCTTTAAATTCATATAAATTTGATGTGTTTGCAACTCTTTGATTACTCTATTCGTTCCGGTTACCCCAGAAACCGGAATATAGGAGAATCAAAGTATATATAAACCTGGGGATAGCCCCCCTAAACCCCATAACAGTAGAGGAGCGGCTCCCAAGGTTAGCTATACGTCAAACACACAATTAATTAGCTTCCCAGGACTAATTAAGTATGTGGCTGTCAACCCTTTGCGCGGGAACTTGCAACAGCTGCAGCGGATTCATCTGCCCACTTTTTTGACGTTAACTAATATTATGTTACACCAGATAACTCAACGGCAAGCTTTTGCAAGCTTAAATAGCACTATTGATAGATGGGTTTATGCTGCTCTGCAACTGCTCGCTCAACGAGAGTGTAGTTTACGGTCAACCAGTTTAGTTGAGACCAAAGACTGAATTGTTGTGGAGGAAGAAACGAAATGTCATCAGAATTTTTGCAGCAACTGTGTCAACAACTTGCTGGTGCTTTTGAGCAGGTTGTTTCACAACAGGAACTAGCAGGGTGTATTGCACAGGCAGAAATCCTGGAACCAGCACCCACAAAGCAGTTTTGGCAAACAACAGACAGTATTGCCGGAATTTATATAGTTCTTCGTGGCAAAGTCAGACTATTAGATAGCGCCGAGAACTTAATCACAACCTTAGGTACAGGTTCTTGCTTTGGAGAAGCCACCTTGTTTCCAGAACAAGACTTCTTACCATATATTGCCAAAGCTTCAACGAACCTCAAGCTTTGCTATCTCAAACCAGAGATATTAAAAGCTTTGATAGATAATAATCCCAACTTTGGCGATCGCCTACTGCAACGCGCTCAATTATGGGACTTACTACTGCGATGTCGGCAAAATTCGCAAATCGAGTGCCCGCCACAAGATGTACCAGAAATACTAAAAGGCTTATCTTATTTTTCTCAACACTCCTTGGATAGCAATCAAAAAATATCGCTACCCAAAGATAGTAAATTGTGGCTGGTGTACAAAGGAGAACTGCGACATACAAATGGTCAAAGTCTGACACCAGGGAAAATTATTACACACTCAGATCAGGGAGATTGGCAAACAATTGAGCCAACGATCGCCTACGATCTCAAAGAAGCACAATGGCAAACAGTCAGTGAACATTGGCAGCAATTAGCACAGTTGGTAGAACCCGAACAAGGTTCACCCGCACCTCAAGAACAGAAGGTACGTCCTCGCAAATCAAAACTAGAACAAATTACTCCTTCTGGAAACGTCATCCCTTTTCCCCAAAAGGAGTCAGCTACAACAAAACAAGAGCCACCAAAAAAATCACGCCCCTACTTTCCAACTCCCAAAGTCAAGGTCGGGCAAGCATGGGGACAAATAACCAAAAGCTACCCATTTTTTGCACAGCAAAGTGCTGCCGACTGTGGTGCCGCGTGCCTGGTAATGATAGCACGCTATTGGGGCAAACGCTTAAATCTGAATCGACTGCGGGAGTCAGCTAACGTCAACAAGTCTGGTGCAACACTCAGTGCTTTAGCCGCCACCGCCGAAAATGTTGGCTTTGCAACGCGTCCCGTCAAAGCTAGCTTTGATAAACTAGCACAACAATCCCTACCAGCGATTGTCCATTGGGAAGGCAAACACTACATCGTCCTCTATGAAATTACCTCAAAGCAAGTGATTGTGGGTGACCCTGCGATTGGTCAACGCATTCTCACCCCAAAGGAATTTCAGGCAGGTTGGACTGGATATGCCTTATTGCTGCAACCCACAACTCAACTAAAAGAAACAGAAGAAGACAGCACAGGCATTTGGAGGTTTTTTGAGCTACTCAAACCCCACACTTGGGTACTACTGGAAGTCTTCTTTGCTTCAATACTGATTCAGGCGTTTGGGCTAATCACGCCCTTATTTACCCAACTGCTTTTTGATAGAGTCATTGTTCAGGGTAGCACCTCTACATTAAACGCCGTCTGTATTGGGTTGATCATATTTGGTTTGTTCAGCATCGCTGTGAATGGCTTAAGGCAATATCTTTTAGCGCACACAGCAAACCGTGTCAGCATTGCACTGTTGGTAGGTTTTATCAAACATACCCTACGCTTACCTTTATCGTTCTTCGAGTCCCGCTACGTCGGAGATATTGTCTCTCGCATCCAGGAAAACCAAAAAATTCAACACTTCCTGACTGGCGAAACGCTGTCAATCATTCTGGATTTGTTGACGGTGGTTATTTATGCAGGATTGATGTTTTGGTATAACTGGCGGATGGCACTTCTGGGGTTAATGACTGTACCGCCATTTTTTATCCTGACACTAGCTTCCACAAACATCTTGCGTCGGATGTCCAGAGAGATTTTCAATGCAGGCGCTGAACAAAGCAGTTACCTGATTCAAGCCCTCACCGGTATTCGTTCTGTGCGTTCAATGGCAATTGAACACACAGTCCGCTGGCGTTGGGAAGAATTGCTGAATACTTTGATCAAAAAATCTTTTAGCGCACAGATTATTGGCAATAACCTGCAAATTATTAGTGCTGCCATCGACACTGTGATGCATACGGCATTGCTATGGTACGGGGCATCACTAGTGATTCATCAAGAACTCACCATTGGACAACTGATTGCTTTTAATATGTTATTGGGCAATGTCCTTAGCCCTTTCAAGCGACTGAGCGTGGTGTGGAATCAATTCCAAGAAATTGTGATTTCTGTGGAACGCATCAACGATGTCCTGGATGCAGAACCAGAAGAAGACTTGCAAACTAAACCCCGCAAGCCTTTGCGTCAGATGCGCGGTCACATTCGCTTTGATAATATCACTTTCCGCTATCACTCAGAAAGCCAGACAAACGTCCTGGAAAATCTCAGCTTTGAAATTAAGCCGGAACAAACAGTTGCCGTGGTGGGACGCAGTGGTTCAGGAAAAACAACCTTGTCAAAGTTAATGTTGGGTCTATATCCTGCAAGCGAAGGCAAGGTCTTAGTCGATGGTCACGATGTCAGTAGTATCACTCTTAAATCCCTGCGACAGCAAATGGGTGTGGTAGACCAAGATACTTTCTTGTTTGGTGGTACAATTCGAGAAAACATTGGTATCGCCCATCCAGAAGCATCTTTAGAAGACATTATTGAAGCAGCACGTTTGGCTGGAGCAGATGAATTTATTCAACAGCTGGCAATGGGTTACGACACCGAAATTGGTGAAGGTGGTGGGATGCTTTCTGGCGGACAACGCCAACGTCTGGCGATCGCCCGCGCCTTGCTAGGTAATCCTCGATTTTTAATTTTCGATGAAGCCACCAGTAGCCTGGATGCGGAATCCGAACGAATCATTCAGAACAACTTGAAAACTATTCTTCAAGGACGGACGAGTCTGATTATTGCCCATCGCCTTTCCACTGTCCGCAACGCTGATTTAATTCTGGTGTTAGATCGGGGTATCTTGATCGAAAGTGGGACACACGACGAATTAATCGTTAAAAAAGGACATTATTACTACCTGAATCAACAACAGCTTGCTCATGTAGGTTAAGTTTCTACAGTTAGCAGTGATCACCTAAGTGATCACTGCAAATCGCGAACCTCCAACCAAAATTATGCCAAACACATCTCGTGATCCCTCATCTGGAGTTCCGCCCCAGTCAGATCCGCAGAAAAACTACATTCCTTCAGCAAAAAGTGCGGAATCTACTGAGTCAGTTAAGCAGACACAAACAACAGATGATACACAAAATTGGTTTTCCGGAACCGAAGAACTGTTAGATGCTTTACCTAAAGTTTGGACGCGTTCTTCGCTGTACTTGTTGACAGCTTTTGCACTGATTGTCTTACCTTGGGCGATGTTCTCAAAGGTTGATGAGACAGAGAGTGCTAGAGGACGTGTTGAACCCAAAGGTGCAACCCAAAAATTAGATAGTCCAGTGGGTGGAAGTGTAACTGCTGTTAAGGTCAAAGAAGGCGAAACTGTAAAATCAGGTCAGGTTTTATTGGAACTGGACTCACAGGTTCTCAAAACTGAAGTTAACCAGATTCAAACAAAGTTGGACGGACTGCAAAATCGGCGAAAGAGCTCAGAGCTACTCAAAAATCAATTAACGCTTTCTGTGCATACTCAGCAACAACAAAACCAAGCTCAACTCTTAGCAAAGCAGTCTCAAGTGGACCAGGCGCGACGGAATTTAGATGCTCTCAAATCCGTTTATAACTTACAGAAAGAGGAAAAACTGGCGAAAGTAGCCCAAGTGCAGCAAGCTCTTGATTCTAGTAAGTCAGCTTATAAGTTAGCAGAAGTTCGTCTTCAGGCCTCTCAAGAAAAAGTCCCACGCTATAAAAAAGCCTATCAAGATGGTGTCATGCCACAAGAGCGTTTTGAGGAAATCCAACAGTCCGCAAAGGAAAACTACGAATACCTTCTGCGAGCGAAATCTGATATTGCTCAGACTCAGTCGAGCTTAAAAGAACAACAAAGCAGTTATCAAAGAACCATTCAGCAAGCTCAGTCTGAAATCCAGCAAGCACAACTCAAAGCGGAGGAAGAACAACGCAATTATCAAAGCCTGGTTCATACAGGTGAACTAGCACAACTCAAAGCAGACGAACAACTCAAAGAACTGCAAGCACAAATTGACTCTGTCCAATCGGAAATTTCCCAAACTCAAAGCCAATTAACAGCCTCAAATATTCAGTTGCAGCAACGAGTGGTGCGATCGCCTATTGATGGTGTGATTTTTGAATTTCCCACTACCAAGCCGGGAGCCGTACTACAACCAGGTCAGAGAGTTGCTCAAATTGCACCATTACAAGTTGGTGTAGTACTCAAGGCTGTGATACCAAACCAGCACAGTGGCTTCTTAAAAGCGGGTATGCCTGCCAAAGTCAAGTTTGATGCTTATCCTTTCCAGGAGTATGGGATTGTGTCAGGAAAAGTTAATTGGATTTCTCCAGACTCCAAAGTTACCCAAACGCCTCAAGGGAATGTAGAAAACTTTGAGTTAGAAATTACTTTGGATAAACAGTATATCCAGAATGGCAACAAACGTATTCAATTCATTCCTGGACAGACTGCAACCGCTGAGGTGGTTATCCGCCGCCGGCGTATCATGGACTTCATCCTAGATCCATTTAAGAAATTGCACAAAGGTGGTTTAAACGTTTAGTCAAAAGTCAACTTCAACAGTGAACAGTAAACAGTGAACAATGATCAAGCAATTGATGACTGATAACTGATAACTGATAACTGGTAACTGGTAACTGGTAACTGTTTTAAATTCCCAGGAGAATCGTCTCGTGTCAGAACCTTTGACCATTTCGTCCTCAGACCTGATTCAGAGTCTGAAGCTTTCTTGTCAAATCCCTGATGTTGTGGAAGCGATCGCAACCCAAAAAATTATTGCATCGGCAGCCCAAGAAGCAGGTATTCAAGTCTTGGAACAAGAAGTTCAACAGGAAGGAGATAGATTACGCTTTGCAAAAAAACTTGTCAAAGCTCAAGACACTTGGAACTGGCTCAAAAAACATCATCTGTCTCTGCCTGAGTTTGAACAATTGATCCATAACAAGGTACTAGCCACTAAGTTAGCTCATCACCTGTTTGCTGCACATGTAGAACGCTTCTTTTATGAAAACCAACTCAATTACGTTGGTGCTGCCACCTATGAAGTCATCTTAGATGACACAGACTTAGCTCTAGAACTGTTTTATTCTCTGCAATCAAACGAAATCATTTTCCAAGAAATAGCTCGTGAATATATTCAACAGCCTGAACTTCGACGTGCTGGAGGATATAAAGGAATACGACGTCGTAAAGATTTTCGACCAGAGATTGCAGCGGCTGTGTTTGCTGCTACTCCACCGTCCCCTCTCAAGCCGATTTCAACCTCCAAGGGAGTTTATTTGATTTGGGTAGAGGAAATTGTTCAACCTATCTTGGATCAGCAGTTGCGTGACCAAATTCAGCAGGAATTGTTTGATCATTGGTTGAAGGAACAAATTACATCGATGGAAATCGTTACTGATTTTGATTTAGATGTAGGTTTTCAAGCATCAACAGAACTACCTAAGCAAGCTTGATTTCCTTATTCAGTAAAAAATTTCTAACTTTCTAACCAATTTGCTAGCGACTTATCCTACTTTTATGTAGCAGGACATAAGGGTTTCTTTTTTAGAAAAAAGAGCTAAAAGTCTTTTATGAGCATAACAAACAAGAGCATGAGCGATTAAAAACATTACAAAAGGGAAAAAACTTAACATTACTGACTTGAAATTGGAGTGAGAAATTAACTTTATTAAAAACAAAATGTATTTATTTTTAAAGTCGATACGACTAGTTGTGTGTTGGCTATTTTGTTATTTTTAGCCATATAAAAAATATAAATAAGACCAATTGAAACAAGAATATTCTTTACAAATACATAAGAAATAAATATCAAATTAATTCATAAAAAGAGTTGACTTCTAAATTGAATATTGTATATTTATAAATGTAAGCAAAAAAACGCTTACACAAATTCCCAGAACAAAAATAAAAAACATAACTTCCCAGGAGGAACCCCATGATTATCTCTGATTTGAATCTTTTGGAAACCGTTGAAGGTGCTGAAGTTGTTGGTGGTTTAGGCCTCAGCAAAAACGTTAACCTGTTCACAGGTTCGACACAAACTTTTAGCTCTACTATTAATCTGACTGCGCTAAAGAACATCAGTTCTACTGTCAATGTCGCTACGACTGTTACAGGTAACCAATCTGTCAACATTTATGACAACACTGCTCAAGGTAACAACTCATATACTGAATCTAATGTCACCAACACTGTGATTGGGGGTGCAGGTTCTGAATCTGCTGGTACCTTAACAGCTGCTGCCACCAGATAGTCTCTACTCCATAAGGGGGTATAAAATGTTGACACTTTTGGGTCAATAAAATTATGAAACATGCTGAAAGCTTTATCATTTTCTAGATAAAACTTTCAGTATCTTTCTATTTGAGAGGAAAACTGTCCAACTGCTATTTATTGATGAAGTCAGTCAAAAGTGAATTAAAAAGATAGAAAAGCAATGTTGATCTTGGATCTCGATTATTTAGACTCTGTTTCTGAAGAAAATACCATGCATTTACATGGTGGTGGGAACGCTTTAGCAATTACTGCATATTTGGCACGTGCCTTTGGTTCTTCAACCTACACTGGTACTCTTGCTGTAAATCAAGCAGTTGCTGGCACTGGTAGTCCTTCGGCTAGCAGTTATGTTCAAGCTACTGCAGTTTCTGGCGGTAGTTCTGCGAGTAGCTCTGCTACTAGCGTTTTTTCTCTTTCTTCTGTTTCAACTTAATTCAACTTGTCATTATCGAACCTACCAAAAGTATCTAAGTTTCAACGATTTGGAGAATGTGTAAAATGGGTAATTTACAAATTTCTGACTTGGACTTTAGTGAAGTAGTAACTGAGGAAGATATTCAGATCACAGGAGGATTGAAATTCGCTGATTTGTTGAATTTCTTTCCACAATTGCAAGGTTACGAAGTAACAGAGGTAAGTTCTGATAACAATTCTGTTGTGAAAAAAATCAGTAAACCTGGAGTTGTCGGATATGAAGTCTCAACAGATGATGGCAAATCTAAATCTCGTTCTGTTACGTTAGTTGCAAACAATCCTCAGGCAAAAACTGTTGGCTCTTTCATAATAAATTTTTCGTCAACATAACAGACTCATGATTGAGACTATCACAACTAAGACGTAAAAGGTGAGTTATCAGAGGCGATCGCAAGGGAGCGCAAACGCGCCAAGGGCGTATCGCTAACTAAAAGCACATTTGCAAGAAGTCTAAGAAACAACAAACGGTTGGTATAATTATGGAACAGCATGAGCAAGTTGTCGTTAAACGGATAGTCTCACCAGATGGCAAAGTTGTTGCCGAAGTAAAACATTTTGTTAAAGCATCTGGTGATGGTCAAACTCAGATAACTCAAAGCGTTTCAGTCAAAGTTTCATCTGATAAGAATTCCAGCAGTTCTTCACAATCTGGTTATAGTTCTATTTCTTGTGGTAATTAACAGGGAATAAGAACAGTTTGCACTTTAACTTTGTGCAATTTTGAGCTATTAACAACATCTTTACGTAAGCGCAAAGCGCACGCAATCATGCGTTAGCCGTAAGGCGTGCCGTAGGCATACAAACCAGCGTGTCCCCTTGGGACTTACACGTAGCGTGCCCGTAGGGGTTATGATTTAGGACTGCTATTTTCTGGAATCTTTACAGCAAAAATCGCCAGGGAGCATCTGCACTCAGCTATCGCTGTTATTTCGCAGACAAACTTTACAATTGGAGAAAAGTTGAAGTTCATGGCATCAGAAACTGTATTTTTACAACCAATCAATACAACTCCTAATCCCAACCCTAATTTTGCTAACGCTACAGGGCTTCTTGCTCTGTTCAACTATAGTCAACCTTCAGCATCTTTTTTGACTGCCTCCCAAGCGGACACATTGGTTCGCGGTGGGGTAGCTACTGCTATTGGTGACGCTAAAGCTATTTTCAACAATGACCCAACTTTCTCTGTGCTCTTCAATGACAGTACTGGGATTGGTTTAGATGGTCCGTATTCAGGAAGTTCCAACAGTCAAACTAAAGTCGTTGCTAATTTTGCAGTTAAGGCAAATCTTGCTTTCCGTTTCGATTTTTCAGCAGATGTCGCACTGACAGCTAAAGAAATTGAAAATCCTAATGCTGAATATAACGAGGCTAAATCGAAAACTGCTTTCGTGGTGTTAGACACCAAAGATCCCAGTAAACCCAAAGTCTTAGATTATTTTGGCATCACTGGTAACTTAATTTCCTCTAAAAAAGTTGGCGAACTGAAGTTTGGCGGTAGTAGCAATGTCAAGATTGCCACTCCTAATCAAACTCGTGATGTTAATGGCAACAATGGGCAAGACTCCCTCACAGGCAAGTATGGTGGAACTTACCAGCAGACGTTTAAGCAGGATACCAACATAACTATAGTGGAAGTTGAGGCCACTGCCGTTACCTTTTTGGGGGATACTTTAATCGGCAATCTGGGAAAAGATGTCACATATGGTACGATTGGAGACGATAAACTGAGTGGCAGCAATGGTCCTAATAAAATATATGGCAGCCTAGGAAATGATTCGCTGGATGGAAACAAAGGTGATGATATCCTCGAAGGAGGTCCAGGCAATGACCGGCTATATGGGGATGAGGGTAATGATAAACTCAGTGGTGGTTCCGGCGATGACATCCTGATTGGTGGTCGTGGTAGTGATGTGTTGGTTGGTGGCGACGGCTCTGACCAATTTGTTTTCAAAGGTGGCGATAATTCAAGTAGTGACTACGACATCATCAAAGACTTCCAGGTTGGTACCGATAAGCTAGTATTCCAAAACTGGACTCTTCTAAGTCCTGAGAAATGGTTAAAAGATATGTTTTCTCAAGGTAACATAACCGATACCAAGGATGGTCTTCTCTTCGATTTTGAGCGTGGATGGACTGAAGGAAAATTACTGCTTGCGGGTGTAAATTCCAGTCAGATTAACTCTCAATCAATAGTGTTTACTTGGGGTTTTTAGCGACTAATTGTCCTCTCAAACATAGATTTAGTATTAAAAATTGCTGTAGTGAATTGCCATTATCGGAAAATTTTGAGACTATAAGCCAATAGAGTTCAGTTAAGGCAAAAAATATAGAACTTGTAGGTTGGTTGAAAAACGTTCGCGTAGCGTGTCCACAAGACATAAATCAGCACTGATTTTTGTTCTGTTGGGTTGCGTGATCCTTGATCCAACCTATTGTCTTCTTAATTAGGAAATTTGAGGCTATAAGCGCGATCTGCCGAAGGCAGCAGCGAAGCTATCGCCCGTATATGCGCAGAGGGCAGGCGAAGCCATCGCTTTTTAAATAGCTCGATATCATCTGGGTACAGCCATGAATACTGAAAAGATTTTAGAATCTAACATTAAATCTTTGATCGTAATCGCGACGCAGAAGCATCAGTCAGGTCAATTGGATGAAGCTGAATCGCTATATAAACAAATATTACAATTTCAACCCCAATTAGAAAGCCAATATTACGCGATCGCAAGTTGCAATTTAGGAAGTTTATTTGAGCAGCAGGGCAAGTTAGACGCAGCGTTGAAGTCCTATCAAGAAGCATTAAACATTAAACCTGACTATGCTGATGTTCATTACAATTTAGGAAATGTCTTCCTGCAACAAGGCAAGTTAGAAACAGCGTCGAAGTCTTACCAGCAAGCATTAAACATTAAACCTGACTATGCTGAAGCTCATAATAATTTGGGAAGTGTCTTCCTACAACAGGACAACCTAGACGCAGCATTAAAGTCCTATCAACAAGCATTGAACATTAAACCTGACTATGCTGAGGCTCATTACAATTTAGGAAATGTCTTGCTGCAACAAGGCGAGTTAGAAAGAGCGTTGAAGTCTTATCAGCAAGCATTAAGCCTTAAACCCAACTATGCTCAAGCAAAATTTGGCATTTGTACGGTTCAGCTACCAATTATTTATTCCAATGTTGACGACATTCAGTTGAGGCGAAATAATTATCAGCAATGTCTCCAAAATCTGGCTTACCATTATCAAGCCGCTACTCCCGAAGAAAGGACAGAGGGGGCTAAAGCGGTCGGTTTTGTACAGCCTTTTTATCTGGCTTATCAAGGTTTCAATAATCGTTTTTTACAGCAAATATATGGGGAAATGATTGCTGGGCTGATATCGAATCGCTATCCCCAATACAGCCAAGCTATTCCTCTACCAGATTTGCAACCGAACGAAAAAATTCGCATCGGTTTTGTTTCCAGATTTTTTTACAATCATTCTAATTGGAAAATCCCGATTAAGGGTTGGGTAGAAAACCTGGATAGAAGTGAGTTTGAATTATTTGGATATCATACTGGTTCCAAACAAGATCACCAAACTCTAATAGCAGCGAAAGTTTTTGACAAATTTACTCAAAAACGATTGTTGTTAGAACAATGGTGTGAAACCATTCAAAAAGACAAGTTACACATCCTAATTTTTCCAGAATTTGGGATGGATCCGCTGACAGTGAAGTTGGGTTGCTTAAGACTAGCTCCCATTCAAATCACATCTTGGGGACACCCGGATACAAGTGGGTTACCAACAATAGACTACTACTTGAGCAGTGAGTTAATGGAACCAGAAAATGCTCAAGAACACTATACAGAAAAGTTAGTTAGGTTGCCCAATCTATCGATTCATTACACGCCGTTGGCGATTCAACATCAAGTCATAAACAAAAAAGAAATAGGCATCAAAAATGACGAATTAATGTTCTGGTGCTGTCAAGCATTATTCAAGTATTTACCGCAACATGATGATGTCTTTCCTCGAATTGCTAAAGATTTAGGTAGTTGCAAGTTTGTATTTATTCAAAATAACAGAGGCGAATGTGTGACCGAAACCTTTCAGCAGCGGTTAAGCCGTGCTTTTGAAGAATTCGGACTCAATTATCAAGACTACTGCATCTTTTTGCCTCATATGGATAGCAGCAGGTTTGCCGGAATGACAGCTATCGCCGATGTCTTCCTAGATAGCATTGGTTGGTCGGGATGTAATTCGACTATGGACGCGATCGCCCATAATATTCCCGTCGTGACATTACCAGGAGATTTGATGCGGGGACGGCATACCCTAGCAATACTCAAAATGATGGGCATAGAAGAAACCATTGCTACAACTAAAGAAGATTATGTAAAAATTGCAGTTCGTCTCGGGCAAGATCCTGAATATCGTCACTATATTAAGAAGCAAGTTGCTGAGCAAAAATATAAGTTATATCATGATTTAAAACCAGTTAGAGCACTGGAAAATTTTCTTTTAAATTTAGTTGGAAAAGAATCCAGAGTCCATCAATTTAATCGGGATAATGATTCCGAATCAGATGTTCAATATCTCATCAACAAAGCTATTGATAAACATCAGTGTCAAAATTTTTATGAAGCAGAATCTCTCTACAAGCATATCTTAAAAATTCAGCCCACTTATGTTCTCGCTCAAATATCCTTAGCACAAGTATTGCAAGCGCAAAATAAATTATGTGAGGCGACCGAAGCTTACCAAAAAGTTTTAAATCTCTACCCAAATCCCCTAATAGCCTCTATCGCACTGAACAACTTAGGAAATATCCTTAAGGAACAAGGCAAGTTAGAAGCAGCGATCGAGTCTTACCAGAAAGCTTTACAAATCGACCCTAACGATACCTTGTTTTATTACAACTTGGCAACAGCACTCTGCGACCAGGGTAAGTTAGAAGAAGCCGTAGAGTATTACCAGCAAGCCTTAAACATCCAACCTGATTTGGCTGCAGCCAAACTTGGTATTTGTATGGCTCAGCTACCGATTATTTATTCCAATTTTGACGACATTGAATTGAGACGAAAGAATTATCAGCAATGTCTCCAAAAATTAGCTGAGCACTATCAAGTAGCGACTCCCGAAGAAAGAATAGAGGCGGCTAAATTTGTCGGTTTTCTACAGCCTTTTTATCTGGCTTATCAAGGGTTAAATGATCGTTGTTTGCAGCACAAATACGGACAAATGATTGCTGGGCTGATGTCGGATTGCTATCCCCAATGGAGCCAGCTTATCTCTGTTCCAAAACTACAACCTAGCGAAAAAGTTCGCGTTGGATTTTTGACCGGATTTTTTCGCAATCATTCTTGTTGGAAGTTAATTAGGGGTTGGGTAGAAAACCTAGATAGGAGTGAGTTTGAATTATTTGGGTATCACACTGATCCAACACGAGATCACCATACTCAAACAGCGGCGAAAGTGTTTGACAAATTTACGAGTGGATCACTTCTGCTTGAACAATGGTGTGAAACCATTCAAAAAGACAAGTTACATATTTTGATTTTTCCGGAATTCGGGATGGATCCGATGACAGTGAAGTTGGGTTGCTTAAGACTAGCTCCCATTCAAATAGGATCTTGGATTCACCCTGAAACCAGTGGGCTACCGACAATTGACTATTACTTGAGCAGTGATTTAATGGAACCCGAAAATGCTCAAAACCATTACACTGAGCAGTTAGTCAGATTGCCCAATTTATCTATCCATTACACCCCTTTAGAAATTCAACCTCAAGCAATCAGTAAACAGGATATCGGTATCGCCGATGATGAAATCATGTTCTGGTGCTGTCAATCCTTATTCAAGTATTTACCACAGCATGATGATGTCTTTCCTCGAATTGCTAAAGAGTTACCTAAGTGTAAGTTTGTCTTTCTTGAAGCACCACAAGGCAAATATATTACTGAAGTCTTTCGCCAACGGTTAGATGATGCTTTTAATGACTGTGGGCTAAATTATCAAGACCATTGTATCTTTTTGCCTCGCTTAGATTCCGACGCGTTTGCGGGAACAGCAGCCATAGCAGATGTCTTCTTGGATAGCATGGGTTGGTCTGGAGGTAATACTACCCTGGAAGCGATCGCCCATAATATTCCCGTCGTCACCTTGCCAGGAGATTTGATGCGGGGACGGCATACCCTAGCAATACTCAAAATGATGGGCATAGAAGAAACCATTGCTGCAACTAAAGAAGATTATGTGAAAATTGCAGTTCGTCTTGGGCAAGATCCTGAATATCGTCAATATATTAAAAAGCAAGTTGCTGAAAATAAGCACAAGTTATATGGCGACTTAAAACCAGTTAGAGCACTGGAAGATTTTCTCCTCAAGGTGGTCAATAAACCAAGACGATTTGACGCGCAAGAAGTGGCCCAAACCTTCCAACTCGCAGTTCAACACCATCGAGCCAATCGCTTAGACGACGCACAAAAGCTATATCATCAAGTTCTGGAAAAACAACCTAACCATCCAGAAGCTTTATACAGTTTGGGTATGCTGGCTATTCAGTTGGGGCAGCCTCAAAGCGCCGAACAGTGGCTGAGTGCTGCTTCGCAAGCTCAGCCTGATTCTGTCAAGACGTGGTTTAGTTTAGGTAATTTGCGTTTAGGTCACGGGCAGTTTGCCGAAGCAGCGATCGCCTACCATCAAGCTCTCGCCTTACGACCAGACTCACTACCAATTTACAACAACTTGGGCTATGCTCTGCAACAACAAGGACTATTTGAGGAAGCAATTAACTGCTATCAAAAAGCCCTAGAATTAAAGCCGGACTTTACAGAAGCAGAGGCAAATTTGGGCAATACACTTCAAGCCCAAGGCAAGCTGTCTGGCGAAAAACAACTCTACTATGCACAATTAAATCACAAATTGGGTGTTGCCCGGAAAAAAGCAGGCGATTTAAAGACTGCTGTTGCTTATTACAAGCAAGCTTTAGCCCTACAACCCGATTTGGTTGAAGCTCATTACAATTTGGGGGTTGTACTGCATGAACTTGGGGAGTTAGAAGAGGCTAAAGCTTACTATCAAAAAGTTCCAGAACTTAATCCTAACTACCCGGAAGTTTATCAAAACTTAGACAAGATTTCCCAAAAGCAGAACCAACTCAAAGACGCGATTTCTACTTAACAGCCTCCCAGATTCCAACCTTCATATCAACAGGAGATTTAGTATGAAGATTAATCCAGCAGCAATCGTTGACTTGACAAATCAGGTGGCGATCATCACTGGCGGTGGTCGAGGTTTGGGTCAAGCATATGCCATTGCTCTGGCTGCTGCTGGGGCGTCAGTGGCTGTGATCGCGCGTTCTGCGGATCAGCTTGAGGAGACCGTATCATATATTACAAAAGCGGGTGGCAGAGCGATCGCACTGACGGTGGATGTGACTGATCAAGCAGCAGTAGAGCAGGTTGTAAACCAAATCGAAGAGCAACTCGGATCTGTTGATTTGCTGATCAATAATGCAGGCGTTTTGTCCCCACTTGGACCAGTCTGGGAGATTGATCCTCAAGAGTGGTGGCGAAATATGGAAGTGAATTTACACGGATCATTGCTGTGCACAAGATATGTCTTGCCGAACATGATCGCCCAAAGACGAGGGAGGATCATTAATATCGCAAGTGAAGCTGCGTTGGTAGGTTGCGCTTATCTCTCGCCTTATGTGGTCAGCAAAACCGCCTTAATCCGGTTTAGTGAAAACTTGGCTCTTGAGACAAAACAGTATGGGGTGAGTGTGTTTGCTATCTGCCCTGGGGCGGTTCGGACGGGAATGATAGACGTGGCATTCTCTGCCGAAGGACAGAAGTGGATTCCCTGGTCTAGTAAAATATTTGAAAAAGGTCTAGACGTACCGCCGGAGTTAGCGGTGGAGCTTGTTCTGCGATTGGCATCTGGTAGGTATGACGAGTTGTCCGGGCAATACATCCAGGTCAGCGACGACCTGAATGAGATGCAAAAACGCAATCGGGAACTCAGAGAAAAAAGCTTGTATGCACTTAGATTGAACCGATTGCAGAGGGTTGCAGAAATTAATATGAGCAGAATTTCTGCAATCCTGCAACTTGCTGTTGAGCATCATCGAGCTAATCGCCTAGCCCAGGCTGAGGAAAGTTACCGTCAGGTGCTGGCAGAACAGCCCAACCATCCTGAGGCATTATACGGGTTAGGTGCGCTAGCGCTGCAGAGCGGTCATCTCCAGTCGGCGGAACAGTTTCTGAGTGCTGCTGTTGGTGTGCAGCCAGATTCTGTCAAGAGTTGGTTCAGTTTAGGGAATTTGCGTTTAGCTCAAGAGCAATTTCCAGAAGCAGCGATCGCTTACCATCAAGCTCTTGCCCTACGACCAAACTCACTAGCAATTTACAACAACTTGGGCTATGCTCTGCAACAACAAGAACTGTTTGAGGAAGCAATTACCTGCTATCAAAAAGCCCTAGAATTAAAGCCGGACTTTACAGAAGCAGAGGCAAATTTGGGCAATACACTTCACGCCCAAGGCAAGCTGTCTGGCGAAAAACAACTCTACTATGCACAATTAAATCACAAATTGGGTGTTGCCCGGAAAAAAGCAGGCGATTTAAAGACTGCTGTTGCTTATTACAAGCAAGCTTTAGCCCTACAACCCGATTTGGTTGAAGCTCATTACAATTTGGGGGTTGTGCTGCATGAACTTGGGGAGTTAGAAGAGGCTAGAGCTTGCTATCAAAAAGTTCCAGAACTTAATCCCAACTACCCGGAAGTTTATCAAAACTTAGGCAAGATTTACCAACAGCAAAACCAGTTACAAAAGGCAGCTGCTGCTTACCGACAATGGTTAAAGCTGATTAATCCCCACTACGCCAAAGCTGTAGAAGCTTACCAGGATACTGAAACGACGAAGGAGGCTTCAGTAACACCATCAATTTCCCAAACAGAGGTCACTGTCGGAGCTTATCAGTTTCCAGCGATTCCACCCGTTTGTGACAGTGAGAAACCGCGACCTTTTTGGAGTGTGGTTATTCCAGTATATAACCGCACTGACTATCTGTTTGAATGTCTTACTAGCGTATTAGCACAATGGCCAGGAGAAGAGGAGATGGAAATTCTGGTTATGGATAATGCTAGTCAGACACCTGTGTTTGAAATGGTAAACAGTATCGGCAAAGGAGTCGTGCGCTACTACCGCAATCCAGAGAATATTGGCCCCATCAAAAATATGAACGCAGGTATTGCTCTCGGTCGCGGTCAGTGGATTCATGTTATTCCCGACGATGACTATGTTCTCCCTGGTTTTTATTCCCAGTTAAAGCAGAGTCTAGAAGGGTGTTCAGAGTCTATTGGAGCAGCTTTTACAGGTTATGAAAATATTAATGAGAAAGAAAAAGTGATTTGCTTTCGCCAAGTGTGTGGAGAATATAAAGGCGTAACTCAAGATTGGCTGTGGAAAATTGGAGTGGCTAATCCATTAAATATGTCGGCAGTTGTCATTCGTCGGTTAGCTCATGAACGCCTAGGAGGCTATCTTCCTGAGTTGAGTTTCACTTCTGACTGGGAACTGTATAAACGCATTGCCGCTTCTTATGATTGGTGGTGTGAGCCTGGTATTTTGGCGCGTTTCCGTGAGCATTCTAACAGTATAACTAGCGATCTTTTATTATCTGGGACTCAGATTATATCTATCCGCCGTGCGATCGAAATCTCCCAGAGTTATCTGCCATCTGAACTGTGTACCGAGATTACGGCAAAATCCCGTAGCCATTACTTTAACTATTGCCTGCAATCCACAATAATTCCACTGCAAGCTGGGAATGTAGCCCGGGCCTGGCAGATGCTTGAGGAAGTTCTCAAAATTGATCGCTCTTCTATTGCGATGGCGAAGTTATTTACCTGGCTAACCCAAGATAAAGTGTCTTTGCTACGGAATGAGATTGCCCAAAGGTGTAATCTCACTCCCCCTAAATGACAGTGTGGCAAAAGTTTAAATGTGTTTATCACTAAAACAAACTTGATATCCCAACCATCACTGAGATCCCAATTCCGGAAGTTAACATTTAGGCTTAACTAAGATAAGCTAACTGATTTTTTAATTGTGTTAAAAACGGTAAAAAATGAAATTCGTTTAATTTTGTAGTGAAGTTCTAAAGAGAAGAATAAACTCTTAAAAAGGAAAAAAATGTAATTTTTTTAAACAATGTTGATTCTTTTCAGCAATTCAGATATAGTATCAAAGTGAACAAAAAAGGCTATAAAGAAAATAACCAAATAAAAGTGAGCAGGCTTTTGGGGAAATATTTCGTGATGTTTTCTGCTTGATACTACAACAAGAAAAAGCAAGATATTTGACAAAAGTTAGCTTATTTGTCTTGACTATAATTATACGAAAATTATCAGGATAATCGGTGGTAGTATTAAGAACGGCAAACAACTTGTAGCCAGACGGAGAATCTAAACTAATAGCAAGATTATTGCCTAATGAAAAAGTTTTTCCAGGACATCTGGCCAGAGTCAAAGTCAGATTAGTCAAAAGTTTCAATCAGGGTTGCATCTAAATAATAAATCCAGCAGTTCATCACAATTTTGTTGTCATTCTATTTATTGTGATAATTAGCAAGAAAGAATAATTGACCTATTGCAAAAGTCAATCTTATGAATTGAAAAACAGATAAATTCTCTGCGTTTATCTGCTATTATAAACACCAATAAATTGTATTTTTGCAATAAATTTCATGTATAGATTTCATCCAATTCACATTTACAAATCCAAAGGAGCAACATATGTCTGACAATGATCAGCAAACTTCAAATGACAAAGCGGTGCCATTTTTCGCCCGCTATTTAGAAGGACAATTCTGTGAAGACTTGTCTGAAGAAGAAATGGAAACAGTTCATGGTGGTTATGGGAAAATTTCTAAGCCTGCCAAAGATGAAATATTTACTACTTTGAAATTTCCATCTGATAATGAAGACGGTGTTACTAAGAAGGCTCCATCAGATAGTGATGAAGCTATGACGAACAAGTATCCATCAGATGGTGATGACGACATAAATAGATAACGTAAAATAAAGCCTTAAGGCTGTCTTTGTATGCACCAACCACGTGATGTTGTTTTATTAATCATCCACAGCGGTGATTATTTCACAATTGATAGAGTTGAACAAGCCCTATTAAAAAAGGGAGTGCAACCGTTCCGCTTCGACACAGATAAATTTCCACTTGCTGTGCAACTCAAAGCTCAACTCAGCAATTCTGGGAGTGATTATAGGCTGGAATATGGTAATAACTCTATCAGCACAAAGCAGGTGCAAGCTGTTTGGATGCGTCGCATTTGGCAACCTTATTTAGGTGAAGAATTGGCTCCACAGTTGAAAGCAGCGTGTGCTAAAGAGTCATTAGCCACTTTAGATGGCTTTTGGGACAGTCTTAAGCAGGCTCGTTGGGTGGATGATTTGCAGCGGATAATTGTCCGATGGTATTTCAAGAAGAAATTTCCAAACACAAAAGCGAGATTTTGGCTATCCAATTTCTGAGGCGATCTGCCGAACGCTCATGCTGAGCGCTTTGCGCTTAACCAATAGCACTAGCCCCAAAAGGGGCGCTACGCAAACGCTATCGCAGACGCCCTGATCACAAAATCATAAAAAATTTTTCCAACTTAATAAATAAGTAGGTCGGTGTTGAAAATTGTCGTTATGACAAGGCAGGAGGCAGAGGGCAGAAGGCAGAAGAGAAGAGCTTTTTGGGCAACTTTACTTTCCGTTACATACTTTGGTTTTTTTGCGCCGTTCTACTTAAGACTTTTTTAATCAGGATTTATATGACAGTTTTAATCATTACTCATAGCCAAGACAACGAAAGCATTCCTCTGGTGATGAACGCAATAAAAGCTCAAGGAGGAAAAGCATTTCGTTTTGACACAGACAGATTTCCCACAGAAGTTCAGCTAGATGCTTACCATACCAAAGAATGTGAAAAACTGATTCTGACAACTGACGAACAAAAGTTAGACTTAAGTGAAGTTTCCGCAGTTTGGTATCGGCGAATTGCCATTGGATCAAGAATTCCTGGTAAGATGGACGCGCAATTGAGACAAGCCTCACTTCAAGAATCTCGTGCCACCATTCAGGGAATGATTGCTAGTATCAAAGGGTTTCACCTTGATCCCCTGCAAAATATCCGTTTAGCCGAAAACAAGCAATTACAGTTACAAGTCGCACGGGGACTTGGTTTAGATACCCCACGCACCTTAACAACAAATAATCCAGAAACAGTAAAGCAATTTGCTCAGGAGTGTGAGCAAGGAATGATTGCGAAAATGCTTTCTTCTTTCGCTATCTACGATGATAAAGGCGAAGAACAGGTTGTTTTTACGAACCTAGTCAAAGATCAGGATTTAGAAAATCTTCAGGGACTGCGTTTCTGCCCAATGACGTTTCAAGAGAAACTGCCAAAGGCGCTAGAGTTGCGGACAACAATTGTCGGACAGCATATTTTCACTGCGGCTATCGACTCCCAACGCAATCAAAAAGCTCAATATGACTGGCGACGACAAGGACTTGCTTTAATCAACGCTTGGGAGTCCTACAATTTGCCAGAAGATGTGCAGAAGAAACTTCTCGAACTGATGAGTTACTTCGGCTTAAATTATGGGGCGATTGATATTATCTTAACACCTGACGGACGCCACGTATTCCTGGAAATTAACCCTGTTGGGGAATTTTTCTGGCTGGAACGCTGTCCTGGCTTACCAATTTCGCAAGCAATTGCTGAAGTTCTACTTACTTACCAGAAAGCACCGCATTCTACTGATGTTGATATTTTTCCTACCTTAACCTCACTTCGTACTCGCACTTGCGAGAAGCAAGCTACAGTTTGAAGGTAGGAATTGTTGTTTATGACGAGCAAACGAGTTGCATCAATACGTTGTTACTCAGACTTTTTAATGCGATTAATTTCCGTTTGCAATTCTTCAATTTGTCGGCGCAAAGTTTCTACTTCTTTATTTTGAGCGGTCTGTGATTCTACATTGACTGCACCTGCAGCCGTTGCTCGCTGATAATTACCTTTCTTAATTTGCTGATATTCTTCTGATTGTGCCCACTGTCGCAGGTAGTGTATCCGTTCTACAGCGAAAGGATGACCAAGCATTGTACCACCAGCGCCATTGTAAATCAAAAATTTGTATATTTGATTCAGTCCATCTGCATCGAGTGCTTGGTAGTCTTCTGACTGACGGATAAATTCTTGCAAACTGCATTCATTAGCATATTTGATACTGCCTCCGGAGACTTTCATCATAGAAGTCATGACAGAGTTTAAGTCATCCGTCACTAACAATGCCGCACGATCTGCCGATAACTCGGCTTTACGCCGCCATTCATAAAAAGCGTAAATCAAACCTTGAGTGACAAAATTACCTATACCGAAGGTCAACTCCCCTATGGCAGAAGCAGCACTCATTGCCCACATCGCCATTTGAATTAGAATAGTATGACCACATTTAATATGTCCCAGCTCATGGGCTAGCACCGCCCTAATTTCGGCTTCGCTTAGCAAGTCCAATGTCCCTGTATTTATCACTATATAAGGATGCTCTTGCCCCAGCGCGTAGCTGTTTGCTTGGGGATTTTGCTCAACAAAGAGTGCAGGTTCTGGATAAATATCCAAATCCCGCACACATTCCCGAAAGATCTGGTAAACAGTGGAATATTGGCGTGGCCCGACTTGGATGGTGTTGCCCATTAAATAGACTAACTGGGGGCGTTCGACAAAAAATTCCACAAATTTACGGGCGATAAAATCAAATCCTGGTAAATTACGCAACGCTTGTTCAGCTTGGCGATCCAGAGGATGTCTAAAAGCTTCGCTGGAGATTCCTGTGTAAGTTGGCATAATTAGTGGGTTATTTGGATACTAGTTAGTGGTTAATGGTTACCATAACAATCAGCAATGGACAACCGACAATTAACACATAACAATTCACTCCTGAAACTGACAACATAATAGTAATGGGGCTAAAAGCAACTCAAAAATCACTTTACTTTGTATGGGATTAAAAGCGTGTGATTGAAGCAGAAGTTCATTTGTCATTACATAACTTCCTGCGATCGCAGGCAGGTTTCCCTTCGTGGCCACATCATTTGACAATGGCACGGTTAGTGGCCCGCGCCTTGCGCGTAGGACGTAGCGCCCTTATTCAAGTTGGCGCAGCTTGCGGCTATCAGGGGCGGTATCGCACGAGCTTTGTGGCTTCGGCATTAATGTGGCACGGTCCTGTGATTATTGTTGCCCCTGAAGATGTACAGCAACGACTGACGAAAGTAGAAATACCCCGCCTACAACAGTGGCTGCAAGTTAATAAAGCAATCAGAACAGGTGACACTTGGCCTGGTGGTGAGTTCCAAGGAGTCTTTTTGATTTCTCCCTCCGCTTGGTTAAAAGCACAACTGAGTAAGAATAATAATTTTCCTAGTGACATCCCCACAATTATTGATGGAGTGGACGATTTAGAAGATTGGGTACGTTCTGAACTGACTGTGAGCTTAGAAGCACAAGATTGGGAGCAACTCATGCTGGCTCAGCCAGCCCAAGCTGAAGTTATTCGTTCTGCACGGGCGCAACTCACACACGAACTGTTTAAGCACCCTGCAAATCCCTACGAATGTTATCTGATTTCTACGGCGGAAGAAGAGATTTTGATGCGTCTGTATTCGGTTTTAGATACATCCAGCCTACCGGATACCTGGAAACAATTCGCTCAGCAATTTCAACACAGAAACGAAAATCTTTCTCCCTCATCTTTCCCATCCCTACTCTGGGCAACTATTGCCCGTCGCCAAGGTTTATTTTCTTTGCACTGTGTCCCCATTGAATTAGGAAAAATACTATCACCCATTTGGCAGCGCCAGCCTGTGGTGTTTATTGGCAGTGCTGTAGAACCAGAAACTGAAGCCCCCATATTTCGCCAGCGCTTCGGGTTGGAAGATGAGTTAACTTGCCTCAAGTTTTCCTCAGACAATCAAACAGAAGCGATTCAATTGTACATACCCTACCAGTTACCCCTACCCAACACGCCAGAGTTTCAGCCAGCCTTTCTTCATAAAGTTATGACGCTGGTTTGCTTAAGTGCGACAGCACCAGGATTGACAGTTGTGCTTGTGGGGGATGTACCGCTGAAATCCCAAGTGGGGACAATTCTTGCCTCTGAGTTTGGTTCACGGGTACAGGTGGAAAAAACTTGTTTGGATGAAAATGGTATTTTGGTGAGTGGCTGGGAATTTTGGCGTGAGCATCAAAAGGTTTTGCCTGCTCCCCAGCTTTTGGCGATCGCGACTTTACCCTTGCCATCTCTAGAAAATCCCTTAGTGGCAGGTCGAGTGGCGCACTACAAGGGCTTGCATCAAGATTGGTTTCGTTTGTACTTATTGCCAATTGCTATGAATGAATTGCAACGGGCGATCGCGCCATTGCGCGAAAGTAAAGGGATCGTTGCTTTGCTAGATAGTCGCGTGATTATCCGTAGTTATGGTGCTCAAGTTTTGGCTGCCCTCAGTCCCCTTGCACGTATTAACTACCTTGATCCCAATCTGTTTTCCTCTGTCACAGACGAAGATTGAGCTTAAGTCGTCTAAATTATTCAGTATTTTTTAGTTATTGCTTCAAGCAAGGGCTATTATCAGCTTTAGCAGGGATTAATTTTTAGATTATGGGTGAAGCAAAGCGTCGTAAAACTACACTGGGAGAAAAATACGGTCAAGATACAACTAGAATCTTGCCGTGGCTTCCGATCTCCAAAAGCGAAGCAGAAAAATTCGTCACATGGTCAACTCGACTTACCTGGATTGGCATTGGCGGTTTAGTAGCCGCTTGGGTGACAGTTCGTTTTATCGGTCCAGCTTTCGGTTGGTGGGAAGTTGTCTAAACCCTAACTTGGATAATTTTCTGACAACGATTGAAAGTATCAACACAACAGCTAGGTTTTCCTGGCTGTGTTATTTTTTTCTTTGTGAATTTATTTACTATAAATTAACCTACTCTAGTATATAGAGTATACTGAGAAAAGTTATGAAAGTAAATTTTATGTGAAAAACCTATTCATCTTAATATATCTCGAATCTCAAAAGAGCATACACTTTTTAAAAAGCTACTCGTTCTTCTCTCGAATGGCTCTTTTAAAAAGTATAAATAGCAACTCAAAAGACAGTAACAAAAATATCTGCCGAAATGGCAACATCGTTATCTTGAGTTCAGTTATTGTCAGTGTTAAGTCAAACGATTTAGGTTTTACACTTGGGATTGTGGATCAGGGTATTTCCTTTTACAGATAGTCACCCTCCGGGTTAGCAGTTCCCTGCAGAGCTTGATCTGCTCAACAACTCTTGACAAAGCACTGCTGAGAGCAACGAAGTGGCTGATATACCGTATACCTGACTATTAAGTACTTACCCCAAGCGAGAATCAAAAAACAGCTACGAGCATCTACCAGTTTCCTCAGATTCTATGGAGAAGTTGCTACCAATAGCTTAAAATCTTTACATTGCTTAACAACTGTATAGGCGTTTGACGAGATAATCACCTCTTGAAACAGGCTGATAAGACGTATGTCTGCCTTGTTGGGACAAAGGGTAACTAGTACACCTAAAAATAGCGGATCAAAGTACAAGTTCGGCATTTTCTCGACTTGACTTGTACCAAATATGAGTTAATCTTATAGCGGAATTGTTTAGACTTACCATCTACTTTGATGTGAATCTGTAAAAACAAGACAAAGTTAGCAATTCAATCCGATATTTCAGATCTACAAACTGAATACTTTGATACGGCACACCAAACTGAAATCGACTACCCTAAACTAGGTAGCCAATTCATAAATATATATCTGTGAATTGTAATGGATAGTTTACAATACCAATTGGTGCAAGAATCTAAAGAAAATATAAAAGGAAGCAAATAACTGTGGTGTTTGGAGGGAAAAATGTTTTTGAGACTAGCACAACAACATCGGCAATTCGTCCAAGACTTAGTGATGAACTTGCAAGCTTTAGCAATTGTCTTAGAGAGGCGAGGATATCCTGCCTCCTGCTACACCTGTGGTGACCAGATGAATAGTGCTTCATTTATGGTTAGCCTGGGAGAAAACCATCTGATTCGGTTTTTAGTCTCTGATTACGGGATCACTTGGACGGAAATGCGGGATGACCGCGAATTAATGAAGTTAGAAGGTGCAGAGGCTGTCAACCAATTGCAGGAACTTGCCAATATAGTCAAGCATCCTGTACCAAGCAGCGTAGGTAATAAACTTTTAGCTAAGCGGTGTTAGACAGTAAAAAGTTAAGAGTTGAGAGTTAAAAGTTAACAGTTAAAAAATCGTAACAGTGGCTAATAACTCGTAACTCATAACTTTCATACCTTATCTCAGAGCTTTATTGACATTGCTGCCACTGTTATTGTGACATTGGGGCGTAATGTGTGTTGAGTATTGTAAAAATTAATTGCCATACTAATAATTGCCCGCAGCGTATGAATGTCAATCAGCAAGCCATCTCAAACAATGACAAACCGTTTGGGATAAAAACGAGTAGTCCCCAATAGTAGGAGTGACTAAGGCTGTCACCCAAGCCTAATATTAATTGTGCGTAAATTTTGATTTCGTAAAAGTAATTTATCGTTATTGTAAAGCTTGAGCTTTTTTGGTCAACTTGCCTAAGAATAGTAAGGTATAAAAAGAACTTATAAAAAACTGAGTCCTGCCATCATCTACAACCCACAACGAAGCCATAATAGATAGAGCGCCAGTTTTTTAACATCTGATAACCAAAGTCTAAAATTTCCTCACCTAAAGAAATACCGGAGTCCAAAACCCACCAAGTTTGAGGTTTGACATAGAACTTTAAAGGAATCTGGAGCAGTAATGTCAGTTAGCTTATGAATAAATTGCACTATATGCGTGTAATTTTATGCTATTCCAGATTTGGAAAATCTATCTTTGTCTCCAAAAAATTTGATATGTCAGAGGAAAAATCACAACAACCACAACTGCAATCAACCACTGCAATTGACACTCCAGCAAGCAGTTCCTTTGGAAATTGGTTTGAATATTCTATAAGAGTCTACCCGCATCATACAGACTATGCAGGTATTGTCTGGCACGGTTCCTACATAGCTTGGTTTGAAGAAGCACGAGTAGCATGCTTGCGAGCGATCGGTATCGAATATGCTGATTTGGTCGCTTTGGGCTGTGATTTACCAGTTGTAGAACTCTCGATCCGCTATCACCGTCCGCTTCAGTTGGGTGCAACAGCGGTTGTAAGAACGCGGATGGCTGAGGTGACTGGCGTCCGTATTAACTGGGATTATGCAATTGAATCATCAGATAGGCAAGAATTATACGTTACTGCTCAGGTGACTTTAGTGGCAGTAGATCGAGAAAGAGGTAAGATTATGCGTCAGTTACCTAGTACTGTTATGGATGCCCTGGCACGGCTTTCAGGATCAAAAAATAATTAACTCATCCGTTTGATTAAAGGACGGAAAAATCCGGTTTTCATGAAACGGTAGCCTGATTCCTAAAGGACGCGTGTTCTGTGCGTGCGGTTACGCTTCGCGTATCCAAACAGCCATACGCGTCCCTTGCGCGTGTCCCCTTGGGACTCAGCGTCTCCAAAGGAGATATGAGAACGTGGTTGAACACAGGACAAAAAACTAATGACTAATAACGGGCAATATCCAAAAGTGATATTACCTAACCCTAAGGACTTGAGAGAACGCTTGAAGTAGCTGTATAATCTGATGCCAAATATCTTGAGGGCTAATTCCCAGACCAGCATGCAAAATAACAACAGTAGTAGCACTAATAAACGCAGTTCTCACTGTCGTCCTCACCACATTTCTTAATACTGTGTAGACAATCCAAGACACAATCAGGGTAGCAAACATAGATACACCTATTTCAAATAGAGTCTTACCAATGAAGGTATTAGAACAGAAAAAATTTCATGAGTGTAACCGTGACAGACATAAAGTCTCTCTTCAGGAATTCAGTAGTGCTGAGCGTTAAGGAGCCACTGCGTTGCACAGGTTTTCCCTGTTGTCCCCAGTGGCATTTTTGAGTAGAACTCCACAACGATAGTCTGCAGTGTCGGATCAACTTACTGCTGAAAGACTACAGATGTGAAAACCTTAAATTCAGTATTCAGCAACCCCAGTCGGCACCAAAAAAGTAGCAACTGACGTGGAACCTCCACAGACAAAAAGCTCATCATTGCTCAGTACTGTTTTGCTGAGAATGTTGAGTTTACTTGAGCTTTTTGCTGTAGTTGTTCTGCGCTTACTATACAATAAAAAATTTTAAAATTTAGTATGCCGGAAAACCTTATTTTAAAAAATATATTAAGTTTTGATTCTTGGTGTATATAGGTTTTTCGCAAAGTCTATACAGAAAACTTATGCAAGAAAAATAATTTACTTTTTTCGTATAATAAAATATAAATGAATAACTAAATGACGAAAGTCACTAAGCAACAACACAACTATATGTTTATACTCTTATACATCGCTATAAGGTAAAAATTACGAATAAAAAAAATAGCGCTCAGGAGTAAGCTGAACGCTGAACAGAAATACAATGAAAACCTAGGGTTGTAAGTCGTTTTTTATCGCAAAGATATTATACGCGGACGATTTTCCAAGTGTTGAGTTACTTTTAAAACTTCCTGCCTTGCCCATTTATCTGCGGTCAAAATGTCATCTAAAGAAGGATTTGCCCGATTATTGGCTTCGTGGCGATCGCACACCCATTCAATACACTGAGGAATATCTAAAAACTGAATTTTTTCTTCTAAAAACAAAGCTACAGCTTGCTCATTCGCTGCATTTAACACAGCAGGCATAGAACCACCAGCCCGACCTACCGCATAAGCTAGTTTCATGCAAGGATACTTTTGATGATCTGGTTCACAGAAGGTAAAACTGCCGATTTTGACTAAATCTAGTCGTTCCCAATTGGTGTAGATACGTTCAGGCCAAGACAAAGCATATAGTAAAGGTAAGCGCATATCAGGCCAACCAAGTTGGGCGAGAACAGAAGTATCTTGTAGTTCAATGAGCGAGTGAATAATACTTTGGGGATGAATCACAATCTCGATATTCTCGTAATCCAACCCAAAGAGGAAATGAGCCTCAATCACTTCCAAACCTTTGTTCATTAAAGTCGCAGAATCAACAGTAATTTTACGTCCCATCGACCAGTTAGGATGTTTGATCGCATCAGCAACTGTAACTTCTGCTAACTTCTCTACTGCCCAGTCACGAAAAGCACCACCAGATGCAGTTAATAAAATTCGTCGTAAACCTCCATCTGGAACACCTTGTAAGCATTGAAATATCGCAGAATGTTCCGAATCTGCTGGCAGTAATTTCACACCGTGTTTTTTAATCAGAGGTAAAACAACCGGGCCTCCAGCAATTAAGGTTTCCTTGTTTGCCAAGGCGATATCTTTACCAGCTTCAATGGCTGCGATTGTGGGTAACAACCCAGCACAACCAACGATACCCGTAACAACGATTTGAGCATCTCCGTAGCGGGCAACTTCAATGACTCCAGCATCACCAGCCATTAAAATCGGCTGGGGAGCAACGTCTTTGATTGCTTCTTTGAGTGCTGGCAACTTTTCTTCTGAACAGATAGCTACTATACTTGGTCGAAACTGCCGAATCTGAGAAGCCAACAAATCTACATTATTCCCAGCTGCTAACCCCACAATCCGGAATTGATCGGGGTATTGAGCGACAATGTCTAAAGTCTGAGTACCGATAGAACCAGTAGAACCAAGAAGAGTTATTGCTTTCACAATTGTTTCAGGATTGACAGACAACATTAATATAGATTGCTTGGGATACACAAATAAATTGATTTATCCTATATCCTTATACTCTGACACCTTACACAAGACGACAGGAAACCCCATTCTTTCTAAAAATGGGATCAACCGTCGCTCGTGTAAAGGACTGTAATCAACAAGTGTGCTTAAGTGCCTCAACAAAGCGAATGCATTTGCTAAGCATACCCAAGGTGCGTTGATTTGCGTTGGCTCAAAAATCAGTTCGATTTGCTACTAAGCTTAACGGGATATTGTCAGTGCTAACGGCTGATGGGGAGTGAGTTATCAAGAGGCGAAGTTGCTGGGGAATCTTTCAAAAAGTGTGAAAACGAACCAACTTCACCCTACCTAATGTTTTATTGCCAATCTTGAGTTCTACTGCTATGCACTATAAACCAGAAGATGAGTTAAACATCTCTCCAGAGCAACTTTTCTTTGCAAAAAAAAATGTTGTATAGAAAGACTATATAGTTAAATCTAACTGCCTAGGTTCATAGCGATATCTGCTAAATTTTAACTACTGATAGTAAATAGCTGGAAACTTTGTCAGCTATGTTTCTTATCATGTAATAACTCATGTTGGTGGAGGAGTGAAATGTGTGAAATGTTACTAAATAAACACCAAATTACAGCTATAGGCATGTGAATACACAGAGGAGTTTGAAAAACACTCAAGCTTATGGCTGAAATTCAAATATTTATCAAAAAAGTTTTCTGGAAAAATGATTTTCTTTTTCCTACGGTAATCTGGCTTGTCAGCCGATTATTTATTTGGGCTACTATGTTGCTGGTTGTTCCACATCTGAGCGCACCATCGCAAGGAATTACCCCTCAATTTGGCTGGGGAGTGTTTGATGCATGGGATAGTGTACACTACCATTCGATCGCAACATCTGGTTATGAATTTAGCGATGATGGGAAACAACACAATCTTGCGTTTTTTCCCTTATTTCCCCTAGCTATTTGGGTTTTCATGCGCCTTGGCTTGTCATTTGAAGTGGCAGGCACGCTGATAAATAACTTGGCATTTTTTGCAGCGCTTTATTGTATCTATTTTTGGGTGGAGGATCATTGTGGCACAAAGGAGGCGCGTTGGGCAACAGCTGTAGTGGCTTGGTGTCCACTGTCGATGTTTGGTACGGTTATTTACACTGAGGGGCTATACTTATTCTTGAGCACTGCGGCTTTGCGAGCCTTTGATCAAAAGCAATACCACTGGACTATCCTTTGGGGCGCAATGGCAACGGCAACCCGTCCCACAGGGTTAGCACTTATACCTGCATTTTTGTTAGCAGCATGGAGACAGCGTAGACCCTTGATGGCTTACGTTGCTGGGTGTGGCAGTGCAATCGGAGTGCTTTTGTTTAGCCTGTACTGTGCAATTCAATTTGGCAATCCCTTTGGATTTATCCATGCACAACGCGGATGGCGACCCTCCCTAGGATTTGATGGACAGGGTTGGTTAAATATGCTATTACAAATCACTGCTGGCACATCCCATTGGAAAGTTTTCTCAATAAATAACTACCTGCATCTCCTACTTCTTGGGGTTGTTGTCAGCTATGGTTATTGTTTGTGGCGCTTCCGTAAGCAACTTAATTCTCTTGCTGTCTGCGGCTTTTATGGTTTATCAATCTGCTTGTTAATACTAGCAAATGATTGGTTCATCTATAACTTTCTGAACGCAGTTATGGTTTGTGGTGGCACTTATATGTTGTGGCATTCACGCACTCAATTAACCCCAGTCACTGTGATCTATGGTTTGTGCGGGATCAGTTTGCTGCTTGCCTCCGGAGGTACGATATCCTTGGGTCGTTTGGCTTACGGTATTGTGTCACTGAGTGTAGCTTTTGGTGTATTCCTATCGCGCTATCCTCGCCAAGGATACTTAAGTCTGGGTTTGTTTGCTATCTTACTCGTCAGACTGTCTCTTAAATTTGCCCAAAAACTTTGGGTAGGGTAAAACTTGAATGCGCGGTTACAAATAGGACACAGATTTAAACGCTTGTCTTAATTAGGAAAAATATACCCGGAAGGCTAGACCGGGACTGGACACCCCACAACCGAATAAAACGTCAAAAACTAGGGGTGTAAGGGTGTAGGGGACATAACTAGTAGTCCCCCACATTAATGCTGTACTGGCTCACGCCACATGCCTCAACGCGCTTAACCCGCGCACGGTAAGACAGCGCTCTTTGGAGGTGACGACAACCGGCTGCGGGAGGGTTTCCCGACAGCCAGGCATCTGGCGTATGTGCAGCGAGACCGGAGGTATTCCCCGAAGGGGTCTCCCTATTAGTCTGAATTTAATCAAAACCCTTCTTTATTCGCAAGGGTTTTCTCTTTATACCCAAATTTGGAGCGACCAACCACCCCTTTTCACAGTCCTGCTATCACAGTGGTTTAGTTTATTCGGGCAATCAGTCTTTGCTGCACGCTTTCTGAGCGTAGTGCTTTTGATTGTCTTAGTGGTTGCGACTCCTCCAAATCCAAAGGGAAGACCCCCTAAGAACTTAGAAGTCATGCAGCTTGTATTAAAATACAAAGGTTCTACCCAATGGGTATTTACAGATCGCCCCATCTACGCGTTTTACGCTGGTTTACGCGTTCCTCCAGAAATGGCGGTAATGTCGTACAAACGACTCAACTCAGGAGATTTGACATTAGAAGAACTACTTGCTGTCTTACAGAACTATCGTCCTGAGCAAATCATTCTTGATAGGTGGACTGGACAAATCAAAAGTGATAGTCAACTCACAGCTTATATCAATAAAAATTACTCAAAAACTTATACAGACGAAAATGGTATAACAGAACATTACATATTATCAGCCCTGAATATGTAGGAACTTGAAAGGAAGGAGCAGTTTCTAGAAACACTCAAGCTTATGGCTAAAGGTCTAATATCTGCAAGCAAAGTTTTATGGGTAAATCCCTTACTGTTTCCAGCAACGACATGGCTTGTGAGTCGATTATTCATCTGGACTGCGATGTTGTTGATTGCGCCATTATTACCAACACCACCTGGAGGCATAACCCCCACTTTTGGTTGGGAGGTGTTTGATGCATGGGATAGTGGAAATTACCACGCCATTGCCACCACCGGATATGAATTTGTTAATGATGGCAAGTCACACATCCTTGCCTTCTTTCCCCTGTTTCCCTTAATCATCCGAGTTTTAATGAACTTGGGCTTGCCGTTTGAAGTGGCAGGAACATTACTCAACAATTTGGCTTTTTTGGCGGCGCTTTACTTTTTATACTTTTGGGTTAAGGAACAAGCTGGTGAAAGTGCAGCGCGGTGGACAACAGCTGTCGTTGCTTGGTGTCCATTATCGCTATTTGCAGGAGTCATTTACACTGAAGGGCTATACTTACTGTTGAGTACAGCAGCTTTGGCAGCTTTTGATAAACAACAGTATGGCTGGACTGCCTTTTGGGGTGCAATGGCAACAGCAACGCGTCCGACAGGGATGGCATTGATCCCGGCGTTTGCCTTGGCAGCTTGGAAACAACGCAAACCTCCTATTGCTTTTGTTGCCTCTTTTGCCACCGCTGCTGGACTAGTTCTTTTCAGCATATACTGTGCGATTCAATTTGGTGACCCTTTGGGATTTCTCCATGCACAAAAGGGATGGCGACCAACGCTTGGGTTTAATTGGCAGGGTTGGTGGAAAATGCTGATGCAAGTGACTATCGGGACATTGAATTGGAAGCATGGCGGGATCAAAGACCCCCTGCATCCTCTATTGTTTACGATGATTATTGCCATCGGTTCTTGTTTATGCTACTTCCGTAAACAGTTAAGTTCTGCAAAACTTGATTATGGCTTTGCCGCTTTAGTCTTTCTTTTGTGGATACTAGCAGGCGATCCATTGATTAACATAGTTGCTGTTTTCGGTAGTGCCTACTTATTATGGCAATTGCGCGCTCAATTGACTCCAGTCACTGTTATCTATGGCTTCTGCGGTATAGGTTTGTTACTAGCATCTGGTGGTACTATCTCTTTAAGTCGTCTGGTCTACGGTATTGTGTCTCCAAGTGTCGCTCTCGGTGTATTATTATCTCGCTACCCTCGCTGGGGTTACCTAACGCTGTTGTTTTTTACTATCCTACTTGCAAGCTTTGCTGTTCGATTTGCCCAAAAACTTTGGGTAGGGTAGATGGAAAGTAGAGTGATGATGAAAAAACTGATTTCGCCTAGTCCTATAAATTGGATGATTGGCGTGAGTGCGTTCGTTTTTTTTGGGTGCAGCATTTTAAGACATGAATTATTCCAGTCAAATGCTTATGACTTAGGAATTTTTGACCAGGCAGTTTACTTAATTAGCCAAGGCCAATCACCTATTTCTTCTTTTCTTGGTTTCCATATTCTTGGTGATCATGCCGCTTTGATTTTTTATGTCTTAGCGTTATTTTACAAAATATACCCTAGTGTTTACTGGTTGTTTGCAGTACAAGCAGTAGCATTAGCATTAGCTATCTTACCTACATGGCATCTAGCGCGTCATGCTGGTCTTAGAACTGGGCAAACCATAGCAGTTGCTACAGTGTACCTACTGTATCCATTAGTGTTCAATATTAATCTCTTTGATTTTCACCCAGAAGTGATAGCTGTGCCAGCATTGTTAGGGGCAGTTTTAGCCGCTAGACTGGAACGCACTGCCTGGTTTTGTTTATGTATCTTCCTGACGCTGGCATGTAAAGCTGTATTATCTATAACAGTTGCAGCAATGGGAGTCTGGCTATTGGTGTTTGAAAAGAAGCGACGATGCGGTGCGATCGCTCTTGTAAGCGGTATATGTTGGTTTGCGATCGCAACCAAAATTGTCATCCCTTTTTTTGGTACCCAAGCGGCGTCTGTGGAACGTCATATTGGTCGGTATGCTTATTTGGGAAACTCTTTTTCAGAAATTGCTAAAAATTTACTACTCAATCCAGGACTTGTGTTGGGACAGGTTTTTTCATTAGATAACCTAGAATATCTGCTGTTTTTAGTAGCACCTGTGATTTGGGGACTTTCTGTGCAAGCAATGCAGCCTTTGATTGCTGCGGTTCCCACTTTGGGGATCAATCTTCTGAGTCAGTTCTCAACGCAAAAAAACTTGATCAACCAGTATTCTCTTCCAGCAGTTCCATTTCTTGTGTTAGCTGTTATTTCCAGCCTTGCGATAGGTCAGGGATGGTTACGCAACAAACGAAAAATCATATTATGGTCAATTGTCGCATTCTTAGCTTTAGCCAAATACGGATACTTCTGGTCTATTTACTTAAATTCACTGGACACTTGGCAAGCCACACGACAAGCAGTTGCCCTAGTGCAAACAAAAGGATCTGTTTTGACAACTGCTGAGATTGCCCCACATTTAACACATAGACCAGTTGTCGAGTTGACAAGCGCTAACTCACCACCTACTAATTTGGCAGAGTTTGACTATATACTATTGAATGTAAATCATCCTGGCTGGCTAAGTGATCGAGAGTTTGCGACTAACTTGGTAGAGTCTCTCAAGAAAACTCAGTTATTTGAGCTGCGCTACCACCAGGACGGCGTACATTTGTTTGTTAAATAAGTTTTCCGTAATCAGGTTTAACTAAGGCAGTAGAGGTGATTTCACCCTTACTGGCATTATCCTTGAGTTAACTGCGGTATTTGTGCCAACCCTAGCTCTATCTAAACTTAGCTTCATAGAATTTTCTCAAAGATTTTTTCAGACAACAAATGTTGCTTCAGTATATGTTATCACATCGTATTCACCACATAATATGCTTTAATAAGTACAGATTTTTTGATTGTTAAACATAATTTAGTTGTATCAGTTTTCACATTTTCCGTACTTTTACTGAAAACATAAATTTGAAAGTCGAATAACAATGAAGTAACAATCCAAACGATTCCGTAACTGTAGATTCACTATTAAAATGACTTAATAATGATTGAGAACTGATAAATTACCTAGCCCAAACATGAGTATTTCCATAGCTGTACTGAGAAAAATATGATTCTCAGCAAACTCTGCGTTAAGGGAAAATATATATTTGACAATAAGAAACTTTATTTTGTTTCGGGCGTCTAGTATTTTTCATCGGGCTAATGATTGATAACAGAGAATATACTAAAAAATTAAGATTTTTTTCTGTCTTCAATAAGCTTTAGCAGTAGAATATACAGTATTCTCTATGTAACTGATACTTCAAAATAGACAACGCAAAACATTATTTATGCAAAAGAATCATCATACTTATAATTATTACCAGATATGTTAGTTTAAAGCGAGATCATCCTGGTTTCCTCTAAAGCTGTATCATTTATCGGCTTAATCTTTATATTTCTGTTAATCTATATTTAAATTTTTCGGATTATCAGAAAACACCTACGTATCTCTGATTGAGATAAAATGTGCTGTCGCACACCCTTAAACACATAACTCATGATTCCACCCCGAGGAGCTTTGACGTGGAAACTAACAAATCGTATGTTTGGTCACATGGAGTACTAATTGCCCTAGTTTGTTTTTGCGCCAGTTTAAGTGTTGGTTTGGTAATGCCTGTCAATTCTAACACTTCTGATACTCAGAAAAAACAAGCTACGAATGTGAAGGATACAGGAGCGAAAGTAGAAACTCAACAGCGCATGGAGACATTCAAGGCGGGAATGCTAACAAGTTGGCAGGAAGAGGCAAAAACAAAGGGATTTTCCTATGATGTACCATCGCGCTTTAAAGGTGCAGTTGTTGAGAATGCAAAACTGAAGAAAGGGGAAAAAGTTATTGCACTTACCTTCGATGATGGTCCTTGGGCTACATCTACTCCAGAGGTGCTGGATATCCTGAAAAAAAACAATATAAAGGGTACATTCTTCGTTATTGGACAGAACCTAAAGACCCATCCAGAATTAGCGAAGCGAATTGTGGCTGAAGGTCACGTTATAGGCAATCATACCTGGCATCATTGGTATCACTATTTTAATCCACAGGCAGCTGCCTATGAAATTGAAAGCACAACAGACTTAATTTATCAAATCACAGGTGCGAGAACCACTTTGTTTAGACCACCTGGTGGAATTATGCATAATGGGGTGGCTGCTTATGCTAAAAACAAAAATTACACCCTGATTATGTGGTCTGCTGACTCCGTTGACTACAGTCGTCCTCCTGTACCAAAATTAATTAGGAACGTTATGAAAGAATCTAAACCAGGTGGAATTGTATTGATGCATGATGGTGGTGGGAATCGCTCCAGAACTGTCGAAGCTTTACCACAAATTATTAGCGACTTTAGGAAACAGGGCTATCGCTTTGTCACTATACCAGAACTATTAGAAATCCAAGACCAAGAACTACAGTTAACAGCATCACAAAAGAATAATACTAAATAATTATTAGCCATTACTAACCACTAATAATAAGAAAGTCAGTAGAAAGATAAAACTCGTTAGAAAACAACGTGTTCTTTGAATTTGGGTTCGGGTGAAAGTCCCTCCGCAAAAGCGCATTAGATACTCAAGACAATTAAACTCGCGGCTGGTGAGTTGTATTGCCAGTTGATTGCAATTGACTTATCGAGTTATCTGATCGAGTTTGAGCTGTTCAACCGAAAAGCAGATTTTTGCGTAGACGCTTGCGGCTTGCTTGCGGGATCGCTTAGCGCGTCTTACTGCGCAAAGTCGGTCACCACAGCCCCGAATCGGAGATTCGGGGTAGCTTGTTCTGAAAGAACAGGCTTAGCAGTATGGCGATCAGCAATGCTAGCGCTCCCTGCTGGAGCATCGCCTACACTCCGGGGCACAAGCGCATGAATTCAAACTGCTAACTCGATTTTAAATTCATTATCCTTTGGCTAACATTACAAAAATGTAATCCAGAAAACAGGCGGGCTGTTATTTTGAGGGGGTTTAATCACAAATATAAACATTTGGAGCCAGACAGGGGCAGGTAGAAGCCAGAGAGTATGAAAAACGACGATCATCAAGTTGGTCGGATGACGAAGTGCGGGGCTTAGCCGAAATTTTTAGGGGACAATACCTCAGCCCAAAAAGGGGGTTGCACACAGAAACTTTTTTGGGGTTCTGTGTGCAAGTGGTGGACTTGGGCCTTCAATCACTCTAAACTGAACTAAGCTGTTTTTCCTCCACAGCTTGAGGATTAGCTTGTGGACTATCCGCTTCAGAAGGCGGAACTAATTGCCAGAACTTAGGCAAGAACTCCTGCCAATTCTCTAGAATCATCTTCGCTTTTTGTGAACCGGTGCGTTCAGCATGAGCTTTGATTAACTCCTGTAGTTGTTTCTCGCCAGTAGGGGTAATAACTCGTTGGAGTTTAACTATATCTCTGTTGACTAACTCAGGGAACAAACCATCTTCATCCAAGAAGTACGCTAATCCGCCAGTCATCCCGGCTGCAACATTGCGTCCCACCATCCCGAGAACGACAACCACACCACCAGTCATGTACTCACAGCAGTGATCCCCAGCTCCTTCAATCACTGCTGTTCCATTGGAGTTACGGACAGCAAAACGTTCTCCAGCTAAACCTCTGGCAAATAAGACACCACCAGTCGCACCGTAAAGGCAAGTATTGCCAATGATCACGTTTTGTGCTGAGTTATAAGTGGCATTTGCTGGGGGTTTGATGATGATCTCACCACCGTTCATTCCCTTACCAACATAGTCGTTTGCCTCTCCTTCAAGGGTGAGAATCATACTGGGAAGATTGAAAGCACCAAAACTTTGCCCAACACTACCTTTAAAATTCAGGTGAATTTGTCCTTCAAAACCATTGTCACCATACTTAGAAGCAATGAACCCAGCTAAGCGTGTGCCAACAGTTCTGTCGGTGTTAACCACCGTCACTGTTTTGCTAACAGAAGATTGCTTGCGGATGGCAGCTTGAATATCTGAATCAGCAAGCAATTGGTCATCCAAAACCACGCCATTGCTATGGACTTGCTCATGTACGAGCCAACTACGATTTTCTCTGGTGTTTGGTAATTGAAGTAAGCAATCTAAATTCAGCGCATTTGTCTTATTTATATGTACGTCTTCTCGAACCTTCAACAAGTCAGCACGTCCAGTAAGTTCTGACAACGAACGGTAGCCAAGTTTTGCTAGGAGGCTACGGACTTCTTCAGCAATAAAGTAGAAGAAGTTGACAACGTGTTCTGGCATTCCGGTAAACCGCTTGCGCAGTTCTTCTTTTTGGGTGGCAACGCCCACAGGGCACGTGTTCAAGTGACAAATCCGCGCCATAACGCAGCCTTCCGCAATCATGGCGATCGAACCAAAGCCAAATTCTTCTGCGCCCATCAATGCGCCCATCAGTACGTCCCAGCCACTTTTTAAGCCACCATCTACACGCAAAATCACTCTGTCACGCAAGCTATTGTCCATTAACACACGATGGACTTCAGTTAAACCGAGTTCCCACGGGGAACCTGCGTGTTTAATAGAACTTAGTGGAGAAGCTCCTGTACCGCCATCGTGACCAGAAATTTGAATGATATCAGCATTTGCCTTCGCCACACCAGCAGCGATGGTACCGATACCAATTTCTGCAACTAACTTCACCGATACTTGAGCTTTCGGGTTAATTTGGTGCAAGTCAAAAATCAGCTGCGCCAAGTCTTCGATGGAATAGATGTCGTGGTGCGGTGGTGGTGAAATCAGCGTCACTCCAGGCTTAGAACGCCGTAACATCGCAATGTAGGGGCTGACTTTTGGTCCTGGAAGCTGTCCACCTTCCCCTGGTTTTGCACCTTGGGCGATTTTGATTTCAATTTGTTTGGCGCTCATCAGGTACTCTGGCGTCACACCAAAGCGTCCTGACGCGACTTGCTTAATCGCACTTGTCGCGGTGTCACCGTTGTGCAATCCTTTTAAGTGCGGTAGGGTTGACGAGTGACCTGTTTGGTCTACGTCATCCAGAACTTTGTAACGCACTGGATCTTCCCCACCTTCCCCAGAGTTGGATTTACCACCAAGGCGATTCATGGCGATCGCCAAAGTTTCATGGGCTTCCCGTGACAATGCTCCCAACGACATCCCACCAGTACAGAAGCGTTTAACAATGTCACTGACAGACTCGACTTCTTCAATGGAAATGGAGCAGCGATCGCTTTGGAAATCCAGCAAGTCACGCAACGCAGTTAGTGGTCTGTTTTGCAAGTACTTCTTATAAACTTCGTAGTGGTCGTATTTCTTGCCATCAACCGCTTTGTGCAGTGCTTTTGCCAATTCTGGGCTGTTCATATGGTACTCACCGTTAGGACGGTATTTGACAAACCCCAGATTCTCTAGCTTTTTAGTTGTCAGTTCAGGGAAAGCTTTGCTGTGGAACGCCAGCACTTCTTGAGCGAGTTCACCAACGCTAATTCCACCGATGCGGGAAGTTGTCCCATTGAATCCCAACTCTAATAAATCCTGCCCAATGCCAATTGCTTCAAAAATTTGCGCTGCTTGATAGCTAGAGAGCAAGGAAATCCCCATTTTGGAGAGAATCTTGAGCAAACCACCTTCTACTGCTTTGCGATAGTTGGCGATCGCCTGTTCCAAACTCATCTCAGTGATTTTACCCCCTTTCATAAACTGTTGGGTTTTCGGGTCAAACCACCAATCACGCACAGTCTCCAAAGCCATATACGGACAAACAGCACCTGCTCCGTAGCCAATCAGACACGCAAAGTGATGTGTACTCCAGCACTGCGCTGTCTCAATGACGAGGGATGTTTTCATCCGCAGTCCCTCACGGATCAGGTGATGGTGTACTGCACCCACCGCAAGTAGAGGCGGAATATAGGTGTATTCAGTATCAATGCCATTACTTATCCTGTCGCTGAGGATAAGTATTTTAGCTCCTGCTCGCACCGATTCAGCGGCTTGTGCTTGCAAAGATTGCACTGCTGCTTTTAATCCTTCTGGACCTGCAGCTATTTCAAAAATGGTAGATAATTCTGCTGTCGCAAATCCCGACAACTTAATAGCCTCCAATTCTGCCTCAAGCAGCACTGGTGAATCCAGCTTGATTCTGCGCGCATATTCTGGTTTTGGCTGTAGTATGTTACCTCGCTCACCCAGTTCTACTTTCAACGACATAACCAAGCTTTCTCTAAGGGGATCAATCGCAGGGTTCGTCACCTGAGCAAAGCGCTGTTTGAAATAGTCATAAAGCAAGTGGGGTTTTTGAGACAATACTGCTAAGGGAATATCGTCCCCCATACAGAAAGTTGGCTCTTTACCTTCGATCGCCATTGGCTGAATCACCAATTCCACATCTTCTGTGGTGTAACCAAAGGCAATTTGGTGTCGCAGCAAGGGAAGTCTTTCGATTTTGTTTGTGGAATGTCCATTACCATTGACGCCATTACCATTAACTGCTGACGACTTACCATTGACTAAAGATTTGAGTTCTTGGCGGTATTGGCGTATCCATTCGCCGTATGGTTTGTTTTTGGCAATGCGCGCCTTTATCTCCCAATTCTTCAGCACCTCTTGAGTTTCTAAATCCACAGCAATCATTTGCCCAGGACCAAGTCTACCTTTTTCCAGGATGTTGGCTTCATCTATATTCACGACTCCTGCTTCAGAAGCCACAACTATGTAGTCATCCTTGGTAATGCAGTAACGAGCTGGTCTTAAGCCATTACGATCCAGTGTTGCACCAACTTTGCACCCATCGCTAAACACCAACAATGCTGGTCCATCCCATGCTTCTTGCAGACCGCTGTAGTATTCGTAGAAATCAATAATCTCTGGGTAATTACGCAACTGGGGCTGATTTTGATAAGCCTCTGGAACCATAATCATCAAGGCTTCCAATGGGCTACGTTCAGAACGCACCAGCAACTCGAACACGTTGTCTAAAGTGGCTGAGTCGCTATTGTCTATGTAGACAAATGGCTTGAGTTCATTGATGCGAGTCTCCTTCGGAGAGGCTGCGCCAACGCTCCACACTGGATGATACAAACTCGCTTCTCGCGCCATCATCCAGTTGATGTTACCTAAGAGAGTATTAATTTCGCCGTTATGTCCCAAAAGCCGCATCGGTTGAGCTAAGGGCCATTTGGGCATGGTATTGGTACTAAAGCGGCGGTGATAAACAGCAAAAGCGCTTGTGTATGACGGATTTTTTAAATCGTGATAAAAGTCTCCCAATACTGCTGAACGCACCATGCCTTTGTAAACAATTGTGCGGCTAGACAAGGAACAGATATAAAAGTCTTCTGACCAGTTGCTGTTGATAGTATTGCGAATGGTTTGACCTACTCGGCGACGGGTGATGTAGAGTTGACGTTCCAGTTCATCACCGCTTTTGTCTTGGGAGGCTAAGAAAATCTGTTCAATTTGAGGTTGATTTTCTCTTGCTTGTACCCCTAGTAATTTTGGTTGCACTGGGACTACTCGCCAGCCCAGTACAGTTAATTTTTCCGACTCTGCGATTTCCTCAACAACTGTACGCGCTGTTTGCGCTGCTTGTGGATCTTGCGGTAAAAATATCATCCCCACAGCAGTATTTTCAGTAGAGGGAACTTGTATCCCGCGCGTAGCAAAATCTTGTTGGAACAACGTCCAAGGTATCGCAGTTAATATTCCCGCACCGTCACCAGAGTCTTGATCTGCACTACAACCGCCTCGGTGTTCCAAGCAAGTCAAAGCAGCCAACGCTTTTTCTAGTATTTCATGATTGGCATAGTTTTGGCGATGGGCAATAAAACCCACACCACAAGCATCTCGCTCTTCTACGAGCCATCTTTGTCCTTGATAGTTACACCCTGAGGAAGCATTTGATGTCATTTCTTGATTCATCCGTTTTTTATTCATAGACTGTCCCTGAGGCCTTGGTTACGAGTTTTACAACTTCATTTGTTGGGAAAATTTTGCTAAATCAGAATGAAGAGATATGGAGAAAAACAGAATGACTGAAAATTAGGGAAAAAAAATTTTAACTTCGGGTTCCATTTTGCTTATCCCGTGTTAAAATCATCTCGTTATTTTTGTGTTGATGCTGAGTAAAGGAGACTATTTTTGCCCCAGCAGTTTTTTGTTTATAGTTCTATTCCTCAAATTTTCAGATTTAAGGGCGAAGGCTAGTTTCCAGGTCTAGCCTTGTGTCGCTTGCCTGAAACACATTTCAACATATGTCTTCACGACTTTTAAATCTAGAATTATCGTTATTTGGTAACAAAATCAGCGTATTACACTATAGACTAATTTGACAATGTCCTATCCTTCCTATCCTATATATTCTGAGGTTTTCTAAATTTTTGAGGTTCTTGTTGTCAATTGTGTTGCTAGCAGCATGACAATACTGGCATTGCTACTCTTAGCGCTCATGGGCAATTCCATCACTTTAGTTTTGGCAACTAAAGCTGCTGTCATAGATCACGAGCACTGATCTCACTTAGCGCTTGTCCTGATTAATAGTTGTACTTAAACAAATTTTTTGATTGTTTTCAAGAGATAAAAAGCCCATATATACAATATCACATCCCGTTCGAGAGCAAAACTCATGTCATTCTTTTTTGATTTTGACAACTGAAGTACTTAGCTTCTTTGTTAAAAGTGGGTGACGAGTACGAGGTAGTGGGTATATTAAGTTCTACAAAGTTTTCCCGATACTCAAAAGCAACACCGTTACAATGCTGTGCCTTGTAACGAGAGCGAAAGCTATACCCTGAATTTAATACTTTAAGGAATTGTTTCCACCAAGTAAATTCCGAATTATGGGAGAAATACCAACTTCAAAATGCCAACAACATTGCAGTGCTATTGTCAATAAAAGCAATGGCAGGTATGTCATGGTTTTCGTGTTACCAATACTTGTGACACTACTGTGCTTAATAGCTACAGGTATGAATGCAAAAGCGCAGTTCTTGTTAAAAACTGACAAGGGGACAGACAAACACAGGGACATAGAGACTTCTCCTCGTTTCCTCGTCTCTCAACAGCAGTTTGTTCAAAAAAAGCAACTTCAACAGGGTGCTACTTCCTCTGTGAGTTCTTTTGAGCAACCATTACCTCCACCTCCTGCTTTAAGCGGGGTAATTTCCTATGGTAACGAAATTTCTCTCAATGGTCGCATTTTTTCTGGAGCCTGGTTGCAGCAACGCGAAAAAACAGGCTCGTTGAGTATTCATCTGAGTGACGCAGCAGTTCGGCAATTATTCGGGGTAGATTTCTTAGATAGCAGCAATCCAAACAAGCAACCAATACAGTGGTTTTCATCTGATACGAAACCACTAGTGTTAAGTAGTGTATTAACCAGTGGATATCGATATTTAGACGTTACGAATTTTGCAAAAACTGCCCAATGGCAGATGCAAGTCGTCAATAACACGTTAATAGTTACAACACCAAGCGCGAAAGTCACAAATATTTCTCAGGATAAGCAACTGTCGCGCGATCGCGATCGCGAAGCACGCCCTACTGCCAACCCTGTTCTTCCAGAACAGGGTTCCCCGAATCGGAGATTCGGGGCAACCAGGCGTAGCCTGGTTGGGCAGTATACAGGCGCTCGCATTATCGTAGCTTTAGATCGCCCAACTCTTTGGCAAATCACACAAGGGCTACCAATCAAAAAACCTCAACCTCAAATAGAGGAAGAAGGAAATTCTTCTACACAACTTTCTTCATCACCTCCACGTTCTACCTCGCCACCAAATAGAGAGTGGATCATTACCCTTGATGGAATAGCCAATCCAGTGTTGGCACAACGTTACACTCCTTCAAATACAGTAGGGCAAGTAGGGCAAGACAAATTAACAACTCCCTCATCTCCAGGATTAATACAACAGGTAGAGGTAGTCAACAATCAAACGATCATCCATCTGGGGGTTCCCTTGGGTTTAACTCCTCGGATCAGCACTGTAGCTAACCCCAATCGTCTGATTATTGAAATTCGACCTGATGCGATGGTGGAAAGAAATATTACATGGGCACCAGGGTTGAATTGGCGACAGCGGTTTGTCAACTTAGGTAAAGAACGCTTTCCTGTTGTGTGGTTAGAAATAAATCCTCGTACCTCCGGGATCAAAGTGAAACCTATCTCGACAACGACTAACAGCTTGATAGGTACCGCTCCTTTGATTCAAACTGCACAACAGTACTCAGCAGTTGCAGCAATTAACGGCGGTTATTTTAACCGTAATAATCAATTACCTCTGGGTGCAATTCGTCGGGATGGTGTGTGGTTATCAAGTCCAATTCTTAACCGAGGAGCGATCGCCTGGAATGATTCTGGGCAATTTTACATTGGTCGTCTCAACTTGTTGGAAACTTTGGTAGGTAACAACAATCTACAGTTGCCGATTTTAACTCTCAATAGTGGCTACGTTCAAAGCGGTATTGCTCGTTATACTGCTGCATGGGGAGCAAACTACACTCCCTTAACTGACAATGAAATCATTTTTGTTGTCCAGAAAAACCAAATTATCAATCAGCTAACAGGAGGTAAAGGTGGTGAAATTGCCGTCCCAATACCACAAGATGGCTATTTACTAACATTACGCGGTAACACTACGAGCAATGCTGCTACCTTACCTGTTGGCTCCTCTATAACAATAACGAGTTCCACTGCTCCTGTAGCTTTTAGCCGTTACTCCCAGATTGTAGGAGCAGGACCACTGCTACTGCAAAATCGTCAAATAGTCCTTGATGGCAAGAGCGAAAAATTTAGCAACGCCTTTATGACTCAAAAGGCTATTCGCAGTGGTATCTGTACAACAACCACAGGAAATTTGATTATTGCGGCTATACACAACCGTGTTGACGGTGGAGGAGGACCTACCCTAGCAGAACATGCCCAACTCATGCAGTTCTTGGGCTGTGTCGATGCTCTTAATTTGGACGGTGGCAGTTCTACTAGTCTTTACTTGGGAGGACAATTGCTTGATCGTTCCCCTAATACTGTTGCTCGCGTTCACAACGGTATTGGTATATTCTTCTCGCCGCCTGGAGTCCAGAGGAAGTAGTGCATTGGGGGATTTCCCTATTCCCTGTTAAGCGTTAAGCGTTCCCTATTCCCTGTTAATCTTGCTCCTTAACTTTAAAGTTGAGAATAAGTTGCCATGTGACTTGATGAAGACTTGGTGTAGACACACTAGTTTCAGAGGTGATCGATAACACTCCTCCACCTGATGCGTGTTATCTTTGCCAGAGGTGGCGTGGATTGCTCATCTCCACCAAAGCAACGTCACGCCTTGTCTTTTTCAATGATTCAAGAGTACTGAAAGTCTGTTGTGTCATAACATGAGGTAAATATGGCTCAAATTCAAGAAGCAACACAAACTAACACATTGCCCCTTCCGCCATCTGTCACGCCAAGAGGTGTCGCTGCAACTGAGCTTCGTCCTTGGGGTTCATTTACCGTCTTAGAAGAAGGCCGTGGATATAAAATTAAGCGTATTGAAGTTAAGCCTGGACACCGCCTCAGCTTGCAAATGCACCACCACCGTAGCGAACATTGGATTGTCGTTTGTGGTACAGCCAAGGTTGTCTGCGGTGATAATGAAGTTTTCCTCAGCAATAATCAGTCAACCTATGTACCCCAGTGTACAGCCCATCGATTAGAGAATCCTGGTGTGATTCCTTTGGTGTTAATTGAAGTTCAAAATGGGGAATATTTAGGAGAAGATGACATTGTCCGTTACCAGGATGACTATGCTCGGGCTGAACAAAAAAATCAACAATAGCCCTTCAAAGCACGAATTTAAAATCTGCTTGTTAGGCAGTTTAGGCTGAAATAAGCAGCAAGCGAAAGTCAGACAAAATATGCTATTTTGAAAAAACTCGGTTTCTTTAAGAAACCGAGTTTCTCATTAATAGGTTTTTAAATTGCTTTGCCGCTTCTATGATCCAATTGAGTCCATCTGCCGCCAATGAAATCAGGCGATTAAAATCAAAACAACAGCCAAATGTCTTGTTTCGTTTGGCTGTTAAACCTGGAGGTTGCTCTGGATGGTACTATGATATGTCCTTTGAAGAAGCGCTACAAGTAGGTGATGAGCCAGAATGCAGCGCTTCTTCGGGTGACACTGCTTTGGTGCCGTCCCAAAGCAACGAACGCATTTTTGAGTGTTATGATATTGCGATTGTCATAGATGCCGAAAGCTTAAAACACGTCAACGATTTGACTGTAGACTATTCAGAGGATTTGATGGGCGGTGGCTTTCGCTTCTACAACCCTATAGCAAATGCGACTTGTGAATGTGGTAACTCTTTTTCTACAACTCAATAACTAATTCCCCAACAAGTTTGACACAAAAGCACAAAAAAAGATATAATTAGGATTTGTAAAAACTTAGACTAAAGGCAGCTTCTCGCGCTGTAACTCATGCCAACCATACAGCAGCTAATACGTAACGAACGCGAACAAGCGCGTCAGAAAACCAAGTCCCCAGCTCTAAAGCAGTGCCCTCAACGTCGGGGCGTTTGTACTAGAGTATATACGACCACACCGAAAAAGCCAAACTCAGCTCTACGTAAAGTCGCAAGGGTAAGGTTAACCTCTGGATTTGAAGTCACAGCTTACATTCCAGGAATTGGTCATAACTTGCAAGAACACTCTGTTGTGATGATTCGTGGCGGTCGCGTTAAGGACTTACCAGGCGTGAGATACCACATTGTCCGTGGAACTTTAGATACAGCCGGAGTCAAAGACCGCAAGCAAGGTCGTTCCAAGTATGGAACTAAGCGCGTTAAGGCTAAATAGAATAGCTATGAGTCATCAATGCTCTAAACACCAACAACACTTTTCCAAACTTGGATAACCTCTAAGTCTATAAGTGCTTTTTGTCGGATTGCTTCTTCTTAACGCTAGCTTTCCCAATGGTTCGAGGAGTCAAAATATTGCCCATAGCGCAGGACATAGCAATTGGCTTTGCTAAGTGAAATCAAGCACTATGTTCTGTTTAACAGTTTCTCATTTAGAACAGAGAGCTTTTTGACACAAATTAGAGTAAGATTTCGTTGCTTGAGCAGGAAGGCTTGTTCTTAAAAATGAGTTTGTGTTTGCGCCAAACTTGGCCCAGAGTCGCGATAAAAGCGCGATAAAATTTTCTGGTAACACCCATCGGTCGGTCAGGCAGACGAGGCGTGAAACTAGTACACAAAGTCTAGCAGGACTGTAAACGGTATCTGCCGATGTAAAGCTCAAAGTACGCGCTACTCCATATCCTCTGTCTTAAGGCAGTTGGTGGAGGTTAAATCAAAAGACCTGCTAAATCGATCTGGGGGTGACGGGTAAAAATGCTAGTTTTGCTCGTCGAGTTTTCAGAGGATAAAGCAGGAAACTCCAGGAGGTAACTCTTGGAATCGTTAACTAAACCTTCGGCACGTCTTTGACGAATAGCCTTCAATCTGTTGAGAAAAGATCTAAAAAATAACACTCAAAGCAATCGTGTATTGCTTGTGGGAGTTGAATAAGTAGGGTCAGTCGCAGTATATAATTTTGTCGCTTCCTCTTGTTAAGGACAGCATTTTTTGTCAGTCAGTGTAGCTGCAATTGCAGTTACACTTCTGAATAAAATTGAACGACGGGATTTAGCGTTGAAAAATGCCGGTGTTCGATAACGTATAGCATGTAGTCTCCCGATTCAGAATTAAAGGTTTAAGTATGTCTCGTCGTGGTGTTATTAAAAAGCGTCCGGTTCCACCGGACTCTGTATACAACAGTCGCCTCATCAGCATGATGACTAGGCGAATCATGCGTCATGGTAAAAAATCTCTGGCCTCACGCATTGTTTATGCTGCTATGAAAACAATACAGGAACGGACTGGTGGCGATCCGTTGGAAACCTTTGAAAAAGCTGTGCGTAATGCGACGCCTTTAGTAGAAGTCAAAGCTCGTCGCGTTGGTGGGGCAACCTACCAAGTCCCAATGGAAGTGCGTGCGGAACGCGGTACAAGCTTAGCACTACGTTGGTTAGTACAGTTTTCAAGGGCAAGACCAGGTCGCACAATGGCAAGCAAACTGGCAAATGAATTAATGGATGCTGCAAACGAAAGCGGAAATGCGATTCGCAAACGTGAAGAAACGCACCGGATGGCAGAAGCAAACAAAGCCTTTGCTCATTATCGCTACTAATGCAAAGACGCGCTTTGGCGCGTCTAACATCGGGTGATATATCGTGACTGTAGCGCAATAAGAATGTATATTTACTTAGGAAAAGACGGTTTTCCGTAAGAGTATAATATCTTAACAAAGTGTAATATACAAGATATCATGAGGCGAAAACTATAGGAGGCAGCTGTGGCACGTACGAACCCGCTAGAGAAAGTACGCAATATAGGTATTGCGGCGCATATAGATGCGGGCAAAACAACGACGACAGAGAGAATATTATTTTACTCTGGGATAATTCATAAAATAGGTGAGGTTCATGAAGGAACCGCTGTAACTGACTGGATGGAACAAGAGCGAGAGCGGGGAATTACCATCACTGCTGCTGCTATTAGTACCACTTGGAAAAATCATCAAATTAACATTATTGATACTCCAGGACACGTGGACTTCACGATTGAAGTGGAACGTTCCATGCGGGTACTGGATGGTGTGATTACAGTTTTATGTTCTGTAGGTGGCGTGCAGCCGCAAACAGAAACCGTGTGGCGTCAGGCAGATCGCTATAAAGTGCCTCGCATTGTTTTTATCAACAAGATGGATCGTACTGGCGCTAACTTCTACAGGGTTTACGATCAAGTGCGCGATCGCCTGCGGGCAAATGCGATTCCTATTCAGTTGCCTATTGGCAGTGAAATCGACTTCAAGGGTATTGTTGACCTGGTGCGGATGCGTGCATACATTTACAACAATGACCAGGGAACGGATATTCAGGAAACAGATATCCCCGAAGATATGGTCGGTCAGGTTGAAGAGTTCCGCTCCAAATTGATTGAAGCAGTAGCGGAAACTAGTGATGACTTGATGACCAAGTACTTCGACGGCGAAGAACTGACCGAAGACGAAATCCGTACTGCTCTGCGTAAAGGCACCGTCACAGGTAAGATTGTGCCAATGCTTTGCGGCTCGGCATTCAAAAACAAAGGCGTACAGCTGCTATTGGATGCGGTAGTAGATTATCTGCCAGCACCAATTGATGTACCACCAATTCAAGGTACACTGCCAAATGGTGAACCCGTCGAGCGCCATGCCGACGACAATGAACCACTATCAGCTCTTGCCTTCAAGATTATGGCTGACCCCTACGGTCGCCTAACCTTCGTTCGCGTCTATTCTGGTGTTCTCAAGAAAGGCAGCTATGTCCTCAATGCTACTAAGAACAAGAAAGAACGGATTTCTCGCTTAGTAATTTTGAGAGCAGATGACAGAATGGACGTAGAAGAACTGCGAGCAGGTGATTTGGGAGCCGCCTTGGGATTGAAAGATACCTTGACAGGTGACACACTTTCTGCTGATGCTTCACCAGTGATTCTGGAATCCCTGTTCATTCCTGAGCCTGTGATCTCGGTGGCGGTTGAACCCAAAACCAAGAATGACATGGACAAGTTGTCCAAAGCTCTGCAATCTCTTTCGGAAGAAGACCCCACCTTCCGTGTGAATGTCGATCCGGAAACCAACCAAACCGTGATTGCAGGGATGGGAGAGCTACACCTGGAAATTCTGGTAGACCGGATGTTACGTGAATTCAAAGTGGAAGCAAACGTTGGTGCGCCACAAGTTGCTTACCGCGAAACAATTCGCAAGCCTGTTAACAGAATTGAAGGTAAGTTCATCCGCCAAAGCGGTGGTAAAGGTCAGTACGGTCACGTTGTAATTGACTTGGAGCCAGGACAACCAGGAACCGGCTTTGAATTCGTCTCCAAAATTGTTGGCGGTACCGTACCCAAAGAGTACATTGGACCCGCAGAACAGGGAATGAAAGAAAGCTGCGAATCGGGTGTTCTTGCTGGATATCCGCTGATTGATGTCAAAGCAACGCTGATTGATGGATCGTACCACGATGTGGACTCTTCAGAAATGGCTTTCAAAATCGCTGGCTCAATGGCGATGAAGGAAGCTGTGATGAAAGCAGCACCCGTCCTGTTAGAGCCTATGATGAAAGTTGAGGTAGAAGTTCCCGAAAACTTCCTTGGGGATGTGATGGGCGACCTCAATTCCCGTCGTGGGCAAATTGAGGGGATGGGATCTGAGCAGGGTCTTGCTAAAGTAACTGCTAAAGTTCCATTAGCAGAAATGTTTGGCTACGCCACTGATATCAGATCAAAGACCCAAGGTCGGGGCATCTTTTCAATGGAGTTTAGCAACTATGAAGAAGTGCCTCGCAACGTGGCTGAGGCAATCATAGCTAAAAGCAAAGGGAACGGTTAGTTAGTAAAGGAAATTAGCATTAATGGCACGCGCAAAGTTTGAAAGGAATAAACCCCACGTTAACATCGGTACTATTGGACACGTTGACCACGGTAAAACCACGTTAACGGCAGCCATCACCATGACCTTGGCAGCTATGGGTCAAGCTGTGGCAAAAGGCTACGACCAAATCGATAACGCACCAGAAGAAAAAGCACGGGGTATTACCATCAATACCGCTCACGTTGAGTATGAAACACAGAAGCGGCACTATGCTCACGTAGATTGTCCTGGGCACGCTGACTATGTGAAAAACATGATCACTGGTGCTGCTCAGATGGATGGAGCCATTCTTGTAGTTGCTGCTACGGATGGTCCTATGCCCCAAACCCGCGAACACATCCTGCTGGCAAAACAGGTTGGTGTTCCCAATCTGGTTGTCTTCTTGAATAAAGAAGACTTGATGGATGATCCAGAACTCCTGGAACTTGTAGAACTAGAACTTCGAGAATTGCTATCTGACTACGATTTCGCTGGTGACGATATTCCTATTATCAAAGGCTCTGGTCTACAGGCGTTGGAAGTAATGACTAAGAATCCCAAGACACAGAAAGGTGAAAATGATTGGGTAGATAAAATCTACGAACTGATGGATGCCGTAGATGCTTCTATCCCCACTCCTGAACGCGACGTAGATAAGCCCTTCTTGATGGCAGTAGAAGACGTGTTCTCCATCACAGGTCGTGGTACCGTAGCTACCGGACGTATTGAACGGGGTAAAGTCAAAATCGGCGACAACGTAGAGCTAGTGGGTATTAGAAATACTCGCAGCACCACCGTAACCGGTATCGAGATGTTTAAGAAGAGTCTCGAAGAAGGTATGGCTGGTGATAACGCCGGAATACTGTTGCGCGGTATACAGAAAGCTGATATAGAACGGGGCATGGTTCTGGCTAAGCCTGGTTCGATTACCCCGCACACACAATTTGAAGGTGAAGTATACGTCTTAACAGAAAAAGAAGGCGGTCGCAAAACTCCATTTTTCCCAGGCTACCGTCCTCAGTTCTATGTGCGGACAACCGATGTGACTGGCACAATCAAACAGTTCACTGCTGACGATGGTAGTGCTGCCGAAATGGTGATGCCTGGTGACCGTGTCAAGGTGACTGTGGAACTTATCAACCCGATCGCTATTGAGCAAGGAATGCGCTTCGCAATTCGTGAAGGTGGTCGTACCATCGGTGCTGGTGTTGTTTCCAAAATCGTCAAGTAACACCTTTGCACCTTAACTAAAAAAGGAGCAGAGATGGTATAATAACCGCTCTGCTCTTTTCGTGTCCATGAACGCGTTACAACAATCGCATACTCCAGACGCACTCCTTCAAGGGGTATTGGAAAGCTTGTTTACTAATCGTTCGTCTCTAGTCCCTAATACCAAAATCACAACTCATCAGAACCTGGAAAATTTAAGATGGCAACTCTACAGCAGCAAAAGATTAGAATTCGTTTACAGGCTTTTGACCGCCGCTTGCTGGACACATCTTGCGAGAAGATTGTAGACACAGCAAACCGCACCAACGCGACAGCTATAGGACCAATTCCTTTACCTACGAAACGCCGAATCTACTGTGTGTTGCGATCGCCCCACGTAGATAAAGACTCACGAGAACATTTTGAAACCCGTACTCATCGTCGAATTATCGATATCTACCAACCTTCTTCTAAAACCATTGATGCCTTGATGAAACTAGATCTACCATCCGGTGTAGACATCGAAGTTAAGCTCTAATGTCAATTGATTATTTGCTAGTGCTTAGTTTACTTTGTATAGCAGGGAACGCTTAACGCTTAATAGGCGTGTGAAAGTCTGGTGGTTTCCGTATTTTCTCATTAGTTCATGTCCTAATCTACCTGGCAACTGCTATAAAAACTAACAACCCTTCCGGGTATGCCCAGTAGAAACGCACTAGCTTACTAACAACTAACAGAAAAATTTTTGTATTAATTATAACAAAGCCCTGAAAAAATATATTTCGGGGCTTTTTATTAGCATTAAAATCAAAATGATAGAATATAGAAAAAGTGCGGGAAAAAGCAGAGAATAAAAGCTTTTTAAGATTAAATTTATACCAAGGTAACAATGACATCCTCTTCTAAAATTGCAGTTTGCGAACTACCTCTGTTCCCGTTACCAGAGGTAGTTCTATTTCCAACAAGACCCTTACCCCTGCACATTTTTGAATTTCGCTACCGAATTATGATGAATACAATTTTGGAGAGCGATCGCAGGTTCGGGGTTTTGATGGTAGATCCTATGAAAGGCACAATTGCTAACGTTGGCTGTTGTGCAGAAATTGTTCATTATGAGAGACTACCAGATGACCGAATAAAGATGTGGACATTGGGTCAACAAAGATTTCGCCTTTTAAAGTATGTCCGTGAAAAGCCGTATCGAGTTGGCTTGGTTGAGTGGATTTCAGACAACCCTCCAACAACAAATTTGCGACCTTTGGCTACTGATGTTGAACAATTACTCACAGATGTTGTGCGTCTGTCAGCTAAGTTAACTGAGCAAAACATTGAACTGCCAGAAGATTTGCCAAATTTACCAACAGAGTTATCTTACTGGGTAGCAAGTAACCTTTATGGTGTTGCTACAGAGCAGCAGACATTGTTAGAAATGCAGGATACTGCTGCTCGTTTAGAACGGGAAGCAGAAATTCTCACTTCTACTCGTAACCACTTGGCAGCTCGTACCGTTCTCAAGGACACCTTTAATCAGAAGTTGTGAGTTGTAAATGGTTAGTCGTTAGTGGTTATTAGTCGTTTCATAACAACTAAATATTAACCACTAACTGCTTTACTAAGAGCGTTAATTGGTAAAACATTGTAACTACCAAAAATTTTTAATATCTCTGTATAAGAAGATATTTCTGCTAAAGCAGATTGTACGTGTGGTTGAGATGCGTCTGCTTCCAAATCAATAAAAAATAGGTATTCCCCAAGAGAACGTTTTGTTGGGCGAGATTCAATTTTACTGAGATTAATACTTAGACGAGCTAATACCTGTAGAGGTTTCGCTAACGCTCCTGGTATGTTAGCAGGAACACTAAAAGCAATGGATGTGTGACGAGGACATTCTAAAATAGTGGGATGGGAGATTGGTAAATGATTTTGACTGACAACCCAAAAACGAGTACAGTTTCCGGGATAGTCGTTAATCCCGCTAGCTATTATTGGCAAGTTGTAGAGTTGCGCTGCCCGTTGGGATGAAATAGCTGCAGCAGTTAAGTCTTGCTTGAGTTGCAGTAGCGCCTCAGTGGTGGAATTCGTTGGAATCAGCTCTACACTGGGGAGAAACCTCTCCAACCATACTTGACATTGTGCTAAGCCTTGTGGATGAGAATAAACTGTTTTGATATTTTCTAAGCTTTGAGCACAAGAAATTAATGTATGAGAAATGGGCATAACCACAGCCAACTGAACTTGCAAACTATCTAGTTGCCATAATGTATCCAGTGTCATGGTCACACTGCCTTCAATAGAATTTTCCACAGGTACAACAGCCAATTGTGCCTCTTTTTGGGCAACGGCTCGTAATGTCTGAGCATTACTGGGATAAGGGCATAACATAGCCTCAACTTCCGTATTTTTCGTCAACCAATTGAGATAAAAAAGAGCGGCTTGTTCTGTGTAAGTACCTGGAGGTCCTAAGTGTGCAATCGATAGATTCATAAAGTTTAGTTTTGTGTGGATAGTTGACCACTCGCGTGAAGTCAGTTGACGTTAGCAATCAAGTGGATGGAGGGAATTTTATTTATATTGAGTGTTGTGACTTGTTATCAGACATAATAAACTTCTTTCCACACAAATGAGTAATGAACGGAGCGCGTTGCAAGAGCGCCAAAGTCTGCTGGGGCGCTTCGTACCGAAGGTTGCTTTGCATGCATAGGCTGGTTTATATGTCAATAAGTACAAGTAATTGAGAATCAACCGCGCTCCCTCCTAATGGCTTATGACTTATGACGAACACAAATGTTTAAGAAAATATTACAATTATTTAACAGATATTTTAAAAAACTCATGTCTACTCGATTTACTGCCTATCAATCAATCGAAATTGCTATTCCAGAACAGCCCATTCCAATTCAGCACTACTTACGTCAACCTCAACGCTTGGTTAACGCTTTAGTTGACCCTAGCCGTATCCAACAGCTTTCCGATGAAGTCTTTCGGTTGAAAATGCGTCCTCTGAACTTTATGTCACTAAGTATTCAACCAACTGTAGACATGAGAGTCTGGGCTGAATCAAATGGAACGATTTATCTACGCTCGCTAAATTGTGAAATCCTTGGTGTAGAGTATATTAACCAGCGCTTTACATTGAATTTGAAAGGGTATCTATTGCCAGAACCGCAAGTTACTAGCACCGTGATCAAAGGAAGAGCCGATTTAGAAGTGTTGGTAGACTTCCCCCCACCATTTTGCTATACGCCTAAGCCAATACTAGAAGCAACAGGCAATGGTTTGCTCAAAAGTGTTTTGCTAACAATTAAGCAAAGATTACTACATCAACTTCTAGGAGATTACTGCCGTTGGGTGACATTGCAAACGCGAGAAAAAGCGCTTGAGGATAAAAGTATGCCGCTCTTCAAACCAGAGCAATTATGAAAAAGTTTTAGTGTTTATGAACACACAATTATCATCAACTACAGATGTACAGAGACTTATGCAGATGTCACACTGTTGACTGAAATCAATAGACATCTTTGAAAACTAATTTCAAACCCTTGTGCTGTCTAGGTTAATGTTTAATTTATGGAGAGATCTAATACATTCGTAGGATCGACTAGCTCCAAATATACGTTTGCGGGGAAATAAAAGGTGTTTGTGTTGATAGAAGCACCAAAGTACATAAAGTAGTTGTGATCAACAACTATGGATAAGTTCTATTTAGCACAACTAAGTATCGTTATTTGACAAGGACGAAAGGACTTGCGATGTAATGGTGAGGGTCCGTGCTGTTGCAGTGCAATCAGATGTCGTTGACTTCCATAACCCTTGTTACGTTCTAAGTCATACATGGAATACTTAGAAGCGAGGCGAAGTATAAGGTCATCACGCCAAACTTTTGCAATAATACTAGCAGAGGCAATAGCAATAGAGCGCTCATCTCCCTTGATTATCGTTTGTTGTGTCAGTGGCAAGTCTTTTACTAACTGATTGCCATCAATTAAACACAAAGAAGGCTGCACCTTTAATTTGAGAACAGCCCGCTTCATTGCTAGCATTGTTGCTTGAAGAATATTCATCTGGTCAATTTCAGCTGTTGAAGCAAAACCGATTTTCCAGTCTATAGCCAGCGCACAGATTTGTTGCGCTAGCCGCACTCTTCGAGAACTGGATAGCTTTTTACTATCTTTAATTTCAGCTGTAATGAGTTGTGATAAAGCGCTATCTGGTAGTATCACTGCTGCTGCTACCACAGGACCAAACAGGGCACCTCGTCCCACTTCATCCACACCTGCAATCAGCCCTTGAGTGGTTGACAGCATGGAAAAATCTAGCCACTTCATCTGTGTGTTGGGTGCTGACAACCCAGTAGAAGTGACAGTTTGCTCCGTCTTAATCATAAGTTTCTTAACTTTCAGATTCAGTTGATGTATCAGTCTCCACAGAGGAAGAACGACGGCGACGGCGGCGCTTATCACTTAGGCTGCTGGTTACTTCACTTTCATCTTCTCTCATTACGGGAAGATCCGATACATTACCCGATACATCACCCGATACATCACCCGATACATCACCCGATACATCAGATGTCGTTTCTGGAATTGATTCGGTTGGTAGCTCGGGTGTGACTACAGCAGTGACTCTACTAGATACAGGTGATTCTGAGGTTGATTCAGTTGCTGTTGCAGGACTGTGCCCAGGCAGGGTGACGTTGATAATAACAGATTTGGGATTTCTGACCTCCCGACTCAATTTTTCCAATGGAGAAACTCCCATCTGGGCGTAGACATCCTGTTCTTGAGACGACATTTCTACAGTTACAATCTCCGGTGGTTCTACCACTGGCTTGATTGGCTCTACCTTTGTCACTACTTTATGGCTACGTTCGATGACTCTGTCACTACCCCAAGAAGGTTTGCTAATGCTGGGTGAGGAAACTTCTGATGGGGTGGGAAGTTCGGGCTCATCATCTATTTCCAAGTCTGTCTCGTTCAGAAACGCCAGAGGGTTATTAGCCCCAACCCGTGGTTCATCTTTGCCATTTCCCCCATTTAGCCTTTCTATGCGAGTACTACGGCGGGTACGACGCTTTCTGCTATCAGTCATTTCTTGGTAGCTGGGATGATTGACTAGATTCAAAGTAGCCAAATCATTGTCACTCTCGTATGCTTCCCCATATCCTTCCAAGGTTTCTCGTGGTTCAGTCGGTCGAGTAACTGGCAGACGTGGTTCTTTATAAGGCAAGGAGGATGCAAAGCGGTCTGGTAATTCTGTTGGTGCGAGGGGTCGGCTTTCAGTTTCTCCTGGTAAATGGACAATGTGCCCTAAACCGCCGCAGGTGGAACAAACTGCACCAAACAATTCGTAAATATTTTGACCTTGACGTTTGCGAGTGAGTTCTACTAAACCTAACTCAGTGAGTTGGGCAATCTGGGGACGAGCTTTGTCTGCTTTTAGTGATTTGTTGAAATGTTCTAGAACATGCAGTTGGTCACGCCGCGATTCCATATCAATAAAATCAACGACAATCACTCCTGCAACATTTCGCAACCGCAGCTGACGAGCAATTTCTGTGGCGGCTTCGCAGTTGGTCCATAAAACAGTTTCTCTCGCTGTTGCTGATCGCGTGAATGAACCAGAGTTGACATCTATCACTGTTAATGCTTCTGTCGGCTCGATAATAATGTAGCCTCCAGAAGGTAAGTCTACTCTGGGCTTGAGAGCTTCTTTAATTGCAGCATTAATGCGGAAGTACTCTAAAATGGGTGCGCGATCGCGGTGATGATCTATTAACACCCCTTGCGGTGTTTGTCCACCACTCCAGTTTTGCAAGTACTGCTTCACTCGCTTCAAACCAGTACTGGAGTCTACCACAATTCTGTTTACATCTGCGCCATACATATCTCGCAGTACGCGCTGGATAAAATCATCATCCCGATTTAAGAGCGCTGGGGGACGCGTTGATTGTGCTTCTTGCTGAATTGCTTCCCATTGCTTTTGCAGCAATTCTAAATCTTCGATAATCGCTTCTTCTGGTTTGCCTTCGGCTTCGGTACGAACTAACAAACCCATCCCTGCTGGTTTAATCAAAATTGCTAGCGCACGCAAACGGTTACGCTCGCTTTCACTCCTAATTCGCCGTGATAAATTGACTCCCCGACCGTATGGCATTAGTACAACGTAGCGTCCTGGCAAGGTAATGTTCCCGGTGAGCCTTGGTCCTTTAGTACCTGTTGGCTCTTTCATCACTTGTACTAATACTTTTTGCTGCGGTGTTAATAATTCTGTAATAGCCGCTGCTGTACGTCTCAGTCGTAGGGGCCCTAAGTCAGTGACATGAATAAACCCATTGCGCTCTGGATCGCCTATATTAACAAAAGCCGCATCTATCCCAGGTAGTACATTTTCCACTACTCCTAGGTAGATATCACCTATTTGGTGATGTCCTGTGGCTACTACGAGTTCTTGTATCTGGTCTTCAGAAAATACTGCAGCAATTTGATGCTGTTCCGCGATGATAATTTGTTTTGGCATTCAATTATTGTCCTCAAAAACTGGCAGCATTAATAGACTTGGCAGTTTGTTATACCTCTGGCCGCTACAAGCCTGCTTATGCGCTGCTGGTAAAAGTTGCGCTCACAAAAAACTTAGAAAGCTACTTAGGCGCTTGACTGCGTTCACAAGCCTGATCCATCCAGAACGGTTGCATATTATTTAAGCAATTTAATGAACCGTCTGTGGTTAATTTTTGATGCAATACCCAATCGCTGGAAAGTGCGGAGTTCTGAGTTATGAGTTTTGAGAAGCCACTACGCCTTTGGGGAGCTAATGAAAGTGCGAGGGTTTCCCCCACCCTTGGAAACTGGCTTGCCTCAAGCGGTTATAGCAAGCGGCGTTTTGTGAGTTACTTGCGGCTGTGCGCCTTTGGGGAGCCAGTCCACCCTTGCGGGTTCCTAAGCCACTGCGCCCTTGCGGCTGTACCGATACTCGGTACATGTGGCGTCCGGTTAAAGGAACTAGCTTGGTTCCCCTGGTCATAACACTTGGCGCGTAAGCGCAGCGTATTCCTTTGGGACTTACAAACTAGCGTCTGATGGAGAAGATACCTGAAGGGTTAGTACTGGGTTATTTACACTCAGCACTCGCCACTCGTGACTCAACACTCGGTACTCGTTACTCGGACTACCTAAATTGTAGATTGGGCATTCAATTAATTTTAAAAATCATAGAATCAGAGAAGCCAGCGAGCCTACTGTTGGGGAAAAGCTAATTCACGAGCCGAGCTCAAAGAGAGTGTTATTAATCTGCCTGGTGTTTGTCTTAGATAAAAAACCCGCTAATCGTTTCACTCTAATATCTTTGCTTTTGCGCCCTGAGTATCAGGGTAGTGAATCAGTCCACTCAATGCAGCGCCAGAAAATTTCTCTTGATTCCATTCTAACGCAACCTTGTTAAAAATCAATTACCCAAAGGTACTACAACAGGGCAATTACTAGCAAATTGCCCCCAAAAAACTAAACTGCCAAAATCAGCCGATTCCGGTGAATTTGCAGCAGATTGAATTCTGTATCTGCTACTTGTTCCAGCATAAACAGGACTTGTTCGGGACGCAACAGCACCCCATCATGCCGACAGCTACCTACATATCGCAGGATAACTACAGGTTCATCCTGATGATCTCGGTGTTTTGGCAACTCTACTAATTCTAACTCAAATAAGCGATCGCGCAGATTTACCAACTGAGTTTTGCCTGACTTAGTTGTGTGTTCCCACCAAAACTCATCTTTGGCTTTGATGGTTTCGACCCAACCTTGCCATTGTACTGGTGTGGCCTCAATAAGGCAAGCCACGGTTATGAGATACTCACTAGCTTCTAGAGCTTGGTTTGCAGCACTTGCTTTTAAATCTAGCTCTTGCACCTGATATATGGGAATATCTAATGGCAGAGCATCAGCTAATTTTTGGCGAAAACTTTCCAAGTCAACTAGCTGTGTTAGCTCAAAATCTACAATTTCACCACTGCTGGTGGTTCCCAAAGGCAAAGCATGGGCTATAGAAATGCGAGGGGTTGGATGAAACCCACCAGTAAAAGAAATTGGCAATCCGGCGCGTCGCACAGATCTATCAAATAAGCGCATCAAATCTAAGTGTCCGACTAAAGCCAAACCCCCTTGCTTACCAAACCAGACACGCAGCCGTTGTACTTTGGTCGTATTTGGGACAAACTCACCCGCAAATTCTGGGATAGAAGGCGGCTCTATCACAACATTATGACCAAAGTCAGTGCCACACACGCCACAGTGAGAACAACTTTCAAAAGAGCAATCTGGCACAGTTGCTGCTTCTAGAGCGCGTTGCAAATCTTCCTTAAGCCATTTTTTCTCTATACCAGTGTTAATGTGGTCCCAAGGCAGGGGTGAATCAAGGCAGGGGATCCAGGCAGTCAATGCTTGGTTTTCTTTTTTGCTCGTTTCCTCCTTTTCTTTCTCCTTGTCTGCTGTTGTTGCAAACAAGTTCCACTCACCCTTCTCCACTAGGCGATATTTCCAATCTAAACCAGCTTCCGAGATGGCTTGTTCCCAAGCCCTGAATGCTTTTTCTACACTTTCAAACCAAGAATCCATGCCTGCACCTAATTCCCAAGCACGGCGCAATACCGGGGCTAGGCGGCGATCGCCTCGTCCGATAAAATCTTCCATTGCTGAAATACGGACATCAGTGAAATTTACCTTCACGCCTTTGATGCGGCGGAATGCTTGGCGCAGTAAGTCTTGCTTGCGCTTAAACTCAGCAGTAGAAACAGAGTGCCACTGAAAAGGTGTATGGGGCTTGGGCGTAAAGTTAGAGATTGTTAAGTTAAATGACAGTGATCTTCTGTTTTTGGCTCGACACTCCCTTTGTAACCAGCTTACCGTTTCTGCGATCCCTAACACATCAGTATCAGTTTCACCTGGCAAGCCAATCATAAAATAAAGCTTAATTTTGTCCCATCCTTGTTCCCAAGCTGTTTTTACACCCCGCAGCAGTTCTTCATTCGTCAAACCTTTGTTGATAATATCTCGCATCCTTTGACTTCCTGCTTCTGGAGCAAAAGTCAGCCCTCCTTGCCTTACACCACCAAGGATGTTGGCAATATTTTCATCAAATCTATCAACTCGTTGGCTTGGTAAAGAAAGAGAAATATTCTCATCTTTTAGCCTATTTTTAATTTCCATCCCCACTGCTGGTAAGGATAAATAATCAGAACAACTTAGGGATAGTAAAGAGAATTCATTGTAACCTGTTTGCCGCATTCCCGAATCTATTACTTCCACCACCTTTTGCGGTTCCACATCTCGTGCTGGTCGAGTCAGCATTCCTGGTTGGCAGAAGCGACACCCACGAGTACAACCACGCCTAATTTCAATTGTCAGGCGGTCATGCACTGGCTCGATATAGGGAACTAACCCTATAGAATAAGCTGGCATTGGGCTTGCTATGCGCCGCACAACTTGTTTTGGGACATCTGGGTTGTTAGGATGAACTGACCCATCCTCTGCCATATCATAAAACAGAGGAACATAGACGCCTGGTATCTGCGCTAAATCCAGCAACAATTCTTTACGATTCAGTCCTGCTTTTTTACCTTCTTCCAAGACTAAGCCGATTTCTGGCAACAGTTCCTCACCATCTCCTAAGGCGAAGAAGTCGAAGAAGTCAGCGTATGGTTCCGGATTGGATGTCGCTGTCTGTCCCCCTGCAAAAATCAGGGGGTAACTAGAGGATGAAGAAATATTGTTTTCCTCTGCGCCCCCTGCTTCATTTGTCTTGACTTCCAGGCGTTCTTGCCAAGTTAAGGGAATTCCAGCTAAGTCCAACATTTCTAAAATGTTGGTTGCTCCGAGTTCATAACTGAGGCTAAAGCCTATAATGTCAAATTCGCTTAGTGTTCGCCTAGATTCTACGGCGAACAATGGTGTCTTTGTTGCCCGTAGTTTTCTTGCTAGATCTGATCCTGGTAGGTAAGCGCGATCGCACAACTGACGCGGTTGGGCATTCAGTATATTATAAAGGATAATGTGTCCTAAATTGGATGCGCCCACTTCATAAATTTCCGGGTATGTTAGAACCCAATGGATTTCTGCCGTATACCAAGGCTTATGAATTGCTAAGAGCTCGTTACCTAAGTAACGAGCTGGTTTTACTATATCCGATGTGATTAACTTTTCAACTGCAACACTCACTGTGCTATCTTTTAGCTACCTTAATTACAGCTACTCACTTTTAACTTTAGCATTTCTTAGGTGTTTCAACAGAGCCACTTATTTTTCCTTAAGACTTTTTTAGACATGAGTTCACTCTCATTTATTGCATCGGGAAGCAAGCTGCTTCAAATGCCGCTTTCCCTTCAAATATCTCAAAAACCCTATCTAACTGAGTCATTTCAAATATAATTCTCAAGCAGGGTGAAACTGAGCACAGGCTGAAGCGCCGTTCTAGTTTCTGAGATAGCTTGAGCGCAGACACTAATGCCATTAAACCCGCACTGTCTAGGGATTCCACATACTCTAAGTCTACGAGTAACAAAGAAATACCATCTTGTGATAGTGCTTTTGTGATATTTGTTTCGAATTCTAAAGCGTTTGTGGCATTTAGGCAACCTTGAGGACTAATAACAGTTATTTTTGGATAGTCTAGTACTACTTGCATCGTTAGATCCTATTAAAGTTATTGAACTTTAAGGTTAGATGTATTTGACCATAAACTTTTTTTTCTCACATCGACCATTCGTCTTAGTTCTCTTTGCTGAATCTTTATTGCTATAGAGTTATTGTTTAAAGATTGTCAAAAACCCTAGTGTAACTGTGTTTCAATATACTTTTTTTTTAGATTTAGGAAAATATAATCTTCACAAATTGCCGTAGAGGCGAGGATAAACAGCTAATTACACCTAAAATTTTTATTTATCATACTTCGATTGAATTGCTAGAGGAAGCGTTAACCTTACAACAGTCACTTCGTTGATAAACCTATCTCAAAAATAAGACACACAAACCCCCGCAGTGAGCGAATAGTTCCTTTATGGAATATCCAAACCCTCGCGTTGTTCAAAGCAGCATCTTTACATGAGGTGTGCAACTGTTGTGGTACAACAGATCAGGATTTTTATCCGCCTCATCACTCGTACTGAACAACTGCGGTGCCTTTTTACTTTCTTAACTGCTTTGACGTCACGATTAGTCGCGTTAAAATGCCCCCATGACCGGATTTTGCCGTGTGGGTTAAAACGTAGACGTGTACAACCCTACTTACTTGCCTCTTTCCCATTTGAGCAATAAGTCTGTTGATAATTGGCAGATAGTTGAAGCAGCAATGAGCTATTAGTCCACCAAGCTAACTTTGCTAGGTATATTTTTTGTAAAACTCTTTAAGAGTAAGCATTCCAAAAATTTTTCACCTAGCAAAGTTTCTTTGGTCAAGCACTATGTTTCCAGATTTTTGTGATCTTGATCGCTTACACAGACAGTTTAAGATCACTCTTTATATCAAATGATACCATAGATAATGATTACCTATAAACTGGGTGTAATCAGAATGACAACAAAATACTCTATTCGTCGATTAGTAGAAAAAGCTCTTGATATAAAAAAGTTGACTCCTGAAATAGAAAATGAAATCAACTCAGAATTGACACAACTGGGTTATATTTCAGACGTTGACTATGAAGCTTTAGAACTCTTAATGGCAGAGATGGATGCTGGTCGTGTTCAGTTGGTTCCAAGTGCAGGTTGTTTATTCTAAGTGCTTGGATTGATAGCTTTTTACTGAAATTAAGTAAAGACTATAGTAGTCACCGAACTTCAATAGGAGATAAAATAAAAACTACAGTAACGGTAGTACCAATACTCAAGCTTGAATATTGTCACTACTGATACTTTTTCTAAAGGTTAAGTCTATGGCTGATGGCAAAGCGTAAACTGAAAAGAAACTGAAAAGAGAGTGCTTTCACATTTGCATTAGTCAGAAATCATTGCCATACAGTTTGCTCGAAGTTTAGAAAAAATTCCTCCTTACCTGCCAAAATTGAGCACACACACAACCAACTGATTGCTCAGGGAGTTGACATCATTCATATAGCAAAGGCAGACCCCAATACGCTTGGGATAAGAAATTTGCTCGTGTTAGCGCTTTGCGCGGCGAGAAAGCTGGAGCAAGGCAAGCAGGGAGCACGCTACGCTCGGGAGCAGGGGGAGGGGGAGAAACGCTCTTCATGTGGATCGGTTTTCTCCCTGCTCCCTACTCCTGGTGCCGCCTCAACAAATAAATGTCTTAACTGAACCGTATTGAGGCAGACCCAAATAAACCAACGCCTGCTCACATCACTCAAGCAATGCATGAAGCGATAGATCAGCCGTCAACTCACGACTACGCACCTGAGCAAAGCACTTTTGCACCTCAAGACTCAGAACTTTCTTTTTGTGCTTGCCAAATGTCGTGAAGAAACTGATTTCGTTGTTGCTTAGCTTCTGTTGTCTCTCCAGGTTTTGGTTCTTTTGCTAAAACCTGACTCAAAAAACCGATCACTTCTGTGTCTAAAGCAGGCTGAAATACATTCACATACCAAAGCAGATCAGAGGTATCTCGCAGGTCAATGATCTGCGGCATTTCTTGAGTGAAGGCGACCAGCAGCAAAGGACGTACCCAACACAACTGACGGGAAACGACTACTTGAATGACTTCTGCGTACAGCCTCCTGTCGCTATGCTCTAAGTACACAATTTGTCCTGCTTGAAACTCCACAGTCATGTTCATGCAGTTTAGGCGACAACTATATTTTCATTAATTTTAAGAGAATAAGGTGTCAACGCACACGAAAGCCATGCACTTATCAACCCAGAAGCGCAAAAATTTTGACTAACCCCACATTTGTATGAGTATGCTATAAAATAGATAAATAAGTGTTAAGCAATATTTTGACAAATATTGTGCTGTACTAATTCAGCCAAAAAAGAGTAAAGAGCCGTGTCTGTCGAAACTTTACAGAAGAATTCAACATCCCGCAAGCTAGCGCCTCGGTATCGCGTTTTGCTTCATAACGATAACCACAACTCTATGGAGCATGTGGTAGAAGTTCTATTAACCACAGTGCCAAATCTTACTCAGCCTCAGGCTGTCAGCATTATGATGGAAGCGCATAGCAATGGGTTTGCCTTAGTGATTACTTGCGCTCAAGAACACGCTGAGTTCTATTGCGAAACATTGAAAACTCATGGTTTGACCAGCACAATTGAGCCTGAGGAATAGTTGGGCTATTTGAATTGAAAAAAGTTTTACTCCGTTTACGCCAACGCCCTGCCCCAATAAGGCTGGGCGCTTTTATATTAACTTTGGTGGGAATATGGTTGCCCATAGCCGTACCTATTTATTTGTTGGTAGATGATTCCAATTTAGTCACTATCTTGACTATGGTACCGCTGGCAATTGGATTTTTCGTGCTTCTTCCTATATGGAACAAATATGTATACCAGCAGCGACAGATATTTCGGCACTATGGTTTAGAAAGAACACGCCTCAATGGAGTGGAACTGCTGCGTGGCTTGGCTATTGGGCTGATTACCATTCTGATTCTATTTAGTTTAGAAGGACTCCTGGGTTGGTTGGTGTGGCAAAAACCTAATATTTTTTTGCTCAGAGTTGTTTTAGAAGGGTTAATTACCAGTTTGGGTGTGGCGTTTGCAGAGGAATTGTTTTTCCGGGGGTGGATATTGGATGAACTGCAGCGGGATTATACCCCCCCTGTCGTACTTTGGACAGATGCCACCATTTTTGCGATCGCCCACTTTATTAAACCACTGCCAGAAGTCATTCGCACCTCCCCGCAATTTTTTGGCTTATTGTTGCTAGGGTTAACACTGGTATGGGCGAAGTGGGGTTCCAGGGGACGCCTAGGTTTATCGATTGGTTTACATGGTGGTTTAGTTTGGGGATACTACATTATTAATGTTGGGGGATTGATGAAATATTCTCGTCAAGTTCCCGACTGGGTAACGGGAGTGAATGATAATCCTTTGGCAGCGGTAATAGGGTTGGTGTTTTTGGGTGGGCTGGCGTTGTGGATGAGGGGGCGGGTAGTGAAAATTTGAATAATCAAAAATGGAGTTTTGCTGGGTTACAGACAAAGTACTCCATCACCAAATAGTGTTAATGCTGGATAGTTTAATTTTGCTGTCCCGACTAATCACTGGCACTCCCAGATGCAAGGCTGTAGCAGCGACAATACGATCTGGTAAATCTGGCACTTGTGTGCGCTCAACTAAACGCAAAGCTTGGGCTATATGTCGATCAAATGGAACTTCTGCTAGTACAGCATGGGAAGTTAGCCCATTCCTGAGTGCGGGCTGCATCAATTTCAGATTGTGAAGGTGCTTGTCCCAAATCGGCACATAAACCCCACAATGATTTACGGGGCGTAGACGGGTTGTCGATTAACTCGCGTTCTATTTCAGGAGCAATTTGCTCAATCAAACGCACCTTGTCCACTGTTGAAAGCTGCAATGCTTGCTTAAGAACTTCCTGTAGACTCATAACTTTTTCCTCACGAAACTCTCTCAACCGATGTCCCTACCAAACACGCCCTCTCCAAATTCACGCCACTCAAATTAGCACCGTCTAATTCAGCACAAAGTAAATTAGCACCCGTCAAATTCGCACCAGCAAGATTGGCTTTGCGCAAGTCAGTTTCTTCCAAATTCGCCTCACTCAACAACGCACCTTGTAAATCAGCGCGACTCAAGTCTGCACCTTTAAGATTCGCCCCAGTCAAATTAGCCCCTCGCAAGTCAGCACCTCGAAAGTCAACACCTTGCAAGTTAACATTCATCAAATTGGCACCACTCAAGAAAGCACCGATAAACGATACTTGACTCAGTCTTGCTCCCATTAAATTAGCACCACGCAAATTCCCACCTCGTAAGTCAGCGCCTGTCAAATCTGCTTGCATCAAGTTCGCTCCCATAAGGTTCGCGCGCAAATCAGTTTCTACGAGGTTGGCTCCCATCAAATTAGCACCTTCTAAATGTCCACCTTCGAGTTTGGAACGTGTAAAAATTGTGCCAACAAGGTGAGCACCAGCAAGATTAACGCGACTTAAATCAGCATTTGATAAATCTTCGTCCTCTAAATTTGTTCCTGGCAGATTTTTGAGTTTTCCTAATCGAATTTCTTCTATGTTCATATAAATTATGGATTATCAAGATCATTAAATTTTGCACACAGACACAAAGGTACAAAGAGTTTCTCAGCGTCTGTGAGCTTTTGTATCAAATGATTATTTGCCGTAACTGCGAATCTGCTCACTAGTTTTGCTTTCGCTATCTAACCTGCTATTGAGTAGCCACATACTAGTGCTAGCTTTGGGTGTCATCACAGGTACATCCAGTCCTTGTTGTAAACCCATGACTAATAAAGCCAATGTATCTACAAGTTTAGGATCAAAGCGATGGGATTGCAGTTGCCTGCACTCTTCTAAAGCTTGAGCAAATATCTCCTCGCGATTATCTAAAGAATTTTCTTTCTGATTCAGCCGCCATTGGAAATCCGCGACTAATGCGAGAATTCTCGACTCCAAAGGAATTTCATCTCCAGCTAACCCGGCTGGTTCACCTGTACCATCCCAGTACTCAGTTTGATGTGTAATAATTTGGGCGATCGCTCGCAATTGTGGCATAGTTCGCAGAACTTGCGCTCCTGGTACCAAAGGACAACTCAAGGCACAAGTGGGTGTATCTTCTTGGTAGCGTGTAGAAGTTCCAGGAGAAAGAACGCTTTCTACTCTTTGCAATGGATCTATACGGTGCAGCAAAGCTGCAAAACGCAAACGTTTCATCTGCCATGCAGGAATATCCAAAAGTTGCCCCATTGTTTCTGCTAGCGCTACCACTTGTGCCGCTGCCATTGGATTGGTAGTATCAGTAGCATCAATAATTTGCGCCATCCGTAAAAATGCTTGGATTTCGTTGGAAACCAGGTTACCATCCAACGCTTGATGGCGAGTTGCTGTAGGCACGGAAATGTTCACTTGCCCTGTTTGGAGGTAATCTACTACCCGAGAAACCACTGCACTCAAGTCTTCTGCTGTTGCAAGACGCGACTGAATTGCCTGTTTATGTGCCTTGAGTTTTTGTGCCAGTTCTGGGTTATATTCTCCGATGTGGGAAATTGCCAATTCTGCTGTTTCTTTGACTAACTCTGGCTCAAATGTCCACAAGCCGTAGAATTTCCGCTCTACATCTGATGCAGGTACTCCGCTAGAACCATAATCAGCAACTGAAAGTTCTTGACAAATTACCATTGCTGTGTATCCTGGGGCGAGAATAATCAAGTGCCATTCCTGCGCCACTGGATCAGTTGAATCTAATCCTACCAGGTTCACATTAGGCAACTGGCTTGTGGGATGTTCAGCAAAGCCTGTATCCAGGGAAGCCATGATCGCGATTTGACCGGATTTTTTAGCAATATCTGCATATCTTTCGGCTTCTTGCAAATACCATTTCCCTTGTTGGAAGGCTGTGATGACTAAAGGTGTACTGTCGTCAGTCAAAATGTGGTCTTCCAGAGCATGACACAAGGAAACCAAGGTATTTTTGTAGTAAACACCGTATTGAATTGGTCTTTTACTATGGCGATGAGCTGCTTCTAGCTTTTGTAAAATTGAGCCTTGTAACATGGTATTTAATCAAATGAAACGCAAAGACGCTAAGCAACGACAAAGGAGAAAGTTTTGAGTTTTGAATTTGATCTGAAGTTTGCGCCAATTATTTTTTAGTTTACTGTTTAAAGGCTACGCTACGCCAATGCACTGAGGACTACAATGGTGATTTTGTGATCAGTGTGCCGCAAGCCGTAGGCATAGGGATTGGTATGCGCTGTGCGCTTACAAAAAACAGGATTGAAGACAACTGAGGATAGTGTATTACTATTGACAAGTTTATCACCATAAAAAATACGAAAATTCCTAATGAAATTCGTCCAAAAAATACTAAGACTAAATATTACTTTAATTTACGGCATATTCTTAAGTATAGTGCCTATGAAAGCCTATGGCACTGAGGTTAGACAGCTTTTAAGTTCCCAAACTCCTAACGGGAAGGTTCAAACTCCAGTTCAAACAGCAGGTACTACCACGGAAAAACAGCCAACCACTCCAGCAGCTAAACCAGTGGTTGAAAATGCCAGAATGGACAACTATGAGAATCACTACCAGGTCAATCTAGACTACACCTATACAGAAGTGATTGCCCAACGGATGACTTTGCTAACTCCACAGGGAATTGAAGATTGGCAGCGGGCAAGCCAGAGTTATTCTCCTGACACTCAATCATTGGAATTAGTTGAGGCTTATGTGATTCAACCGAATGGGGAAAAAGTCAAAGTCACTGAAGAAAATATTTTCACCCGCCCAAGCCAGGAGTCACAGGATGCACCCGGATTTTCCAACAGTATGACAACAACTGTGGTGTTTCCAAAACTGATGGTAGGTAGCCAAACCTTCGTTAAATGGAAACTGACTCAGAAAAAGCCATCAATTGACTTTAGCGACATGGAGACTCCATCATTTCGAGAGTCATCGGTTAAGGAAACCGTGCAAATCTCCATACCAACTTCACTCAAACTGCGCTGGAAAAAGCGGGGTGCTTATGTGGTGAGTGATAAAATTCAAGGCGATCGCAGGATAATTACGGCTGTGATTGCCAACCAGCCAGCCCGTCAGTCTGAAAATGACATGGTTGATCCTACAGATGTTGATTCTATCTTTGTGTTTTCCAATCTTGATAGTTGGGAGGAACTGGGTAAAATCGTTTGGCGGAATTGGCACGACAAGGCTGTGGTGACACCAGAAATTAAAAAGCTGGCAGACAAAATTACAGGAGACAAACAAGGCATTGAAGCGACACGATTAATCTATAACTGGGTTGCTCAAAATATTAAATATGTTGCCGTTTACCTGACAGAATCTGCAGGCTACATACCCCATACTTCTACAGCAATTTTGCGAAATGGTTATGGAGATTGTAAAGATTATGTGCTTTTAATGCAGACCTTACTAAAAGCGAAAGGTATTAATTCTGTGCCTGTGTTAGTTAACTGGGGTTCGATATATCAAACAGTTCCATTACCAACAAGTTCTCAGTTTAATCATGCAATCATTTATCTACCTGATTACAAGATTTTTGCAAATCCGACTGATAATTATGCATCTTTTGGACAACTGGATGTTTCTTTACACAATAAATTTGTAGTGATGGCAACACAAAAAGGTCTGACTGCATACACGCCAAAATCCATTGCTAATCAAAATCGCTATTTCATGACTAGTACAATCACAATTGCTAACGATGGAAGCATCAACGGGCAAAGTGAAGTGCAATACTTCGGAAGTATTAACAGTTTGTATAGGCGCTACTTTGCTTCCGATAAACTAGACCAAATTGTCAATAAACTTCTTGCTGCAACTCCTGAAGGGGGCAGTGGTAGCCTAGAAACTAGTGATCTCAATAATCTAGATCAACCTGTGACACTCAAGGGCAAATGGCTTAGCCCTTATGCCGTCAGTATAGACAAACAAATTTATTTCAGTACGCCCTTTGGGATTAGTACGATAAATCCACAATCGCTGCGCGGATTTATCAGATTTAATAAGCGTTCGTATCCCCTGATTGTGGGAGCAGGGAATGGAAGTTGGGAGTACAAAATTATACTACCTACTGGATATAAAATCAGTCATTTACCTGAAAATAGAAGCTTCTCAAATGCCGCTGGAGAATACAAAAGCCGTTATGAAGTAGGCAACGGATACATTCGCGTTCAGCGCAATTTAATGTTCCAAAAGGATATTTATAGTGCTGAAGAATATCCAGCGTTCCAAGATTTAATTTACAAGACAATTAATGATGCACGCAGTGTGATGGTTTTAGAAAAATTTGAAAGACAGTATGTTCCCCCGCAAGCTGGAGATAGGAAGAGTTGACGGGGGACAAAGGTTATGATACTGCAAGCAACTTTTTCTCTTTCACCTCAACGGGGGCACAAAGTGCTTCCTCTAAATCAGCACAGCCGACTCTTTCCTCTAAAATTTTCATAACTTCGCGTCCGAAGTCGTTGGGGTTGCGTCGCCATGCTTCTAAGCAGACTTCACCAAAGAAGGAACCGAGAGGTTCGGGATTCCAGAGAAGTTTTCTAGCGTTCCAGGGCATATGGCTCATTGGATTGTACCCCTGTTTAACGATTCCTTCTTTAAAGGCATACTCTTCTAAATGGGTATGAGGTTGTAGCCCGATGAAGAAGATCGCAGGTTCAACTTTGTCCGCACCAAAAATTTTTTCTAATTCGCGGTGGTAGGCGATCGTTTGGCGAATAGTTTCGGGGCGTTCGTCAATAACGTTAAAGGAGTAGTTGACAGAGACTAACTCATTAAATCCAGCAGCTTTTAAGTCGCGACAGTTTTGTAAGACTGTTCGCAGGTTATAGCCCATGCGCATCTTACGAACAAGTTCTTGAGAACCACTGGTAATACCAATTTCAAAGTAGTTCATCCCAGTTTTCACCATCAACTCACACGTCTTTGGTGTGAGGTTGTCAGCGCGGATGTATGCTGCCCAGTGAATATCTGTCATTCCGGAATCGATGATTTTCTGTAGCAGTTCCTCTGCATCTTCGATAAATTTTCGGGCGGGGATGAATTGGGCATCGGTAAACCAGAAGTTACGTATGCCCCGATTGTAAAGTTGTCGCATTTCGGCAACAACTTCATCCGCAGGATTGATACGTACCTGTTTACCTTCTACAACCGTGTAAACGCAATAGCAGCAGTTATGGGGACAACCACGTTTGGTTTGCACACCGATGTAGAAATCTCCTTCCTGTAGGTAATAACTAAACTCGGACCAGATGCTTTCGATATAGTCGTAGTTACAAGCGGTTTTTTGTACTGGAGTGGGTTGTTCGTGGATCAGGCGTGTACGTGGTTGAGATTCTCCCACTATGTAGCAACGTTCCGAACTAAACTCTGTTCCAGTTAAAAGTTTTTCTAGCAAGGTTTCGCCCTCACCCACAGAAACAATTGTCCCCTTTGGTAGACTTTTACCAAGCTGTTCGTAAAATACACTCACAGCACCACCACCCACAACGACGCGGATATCTGGATGATATTTTTGGGCACGTTTCAAACCACGTTTGATTAATCCGAGGTTACGCCACAGTTCCCCATAGTAACTTGTCAGCATCCGTAAGCCGCCAAAAGCACCGTGTAATTTCACTAGGGGGTTTTTGGCATAGAAAATTTCAAAGGAATATTGTAATGGGTTACCACCACGTCCACCCACAGGAGCATAAATTTGGATATCTCGCCATGAATACACTAGTAGTGTGGGTTTGAATTCATCGATACACTGATCCAGAGCGGATGCGTAATCTAAAGGCGGTACTGTCCCCAAATCAAAAATCCGCTGTTCAATTGTAGGAAACAGCTTGTGAACGTGATCTGCAAGATAAACTACCCCAATAGGAAAGATGGGGTTACAAGGAAGGCGAACATAGAGAATTCGATTGTCCATCACAAATTTTCTAACTTCTATCTTGCTGTTTTCAACGGAAGGCGAGAACAATATCTTTTAAAGAAGTGTTTATTTTGTTTTTTGTCCTATATCTTAATTTTACTTGACATTCACCCAGATTATTGATTAGTCTATTGTGTTTATTAAAAGCACCACATTCTTAGGCGCACCGCCCGTTATGAATCAAAGAAACACTCTTTCGGTGTTAAGCGTTCCTTGTTCCCTATTAAGCGTGTTTCTTAAGAGCAGGGGCACTATAACGGCGCACCACCCGCTATGAATCAAAGAAACACCTTTTTCACGCCCTATGGCTTACGCCACGCCTTACGGTGAGTCCAGCGCTGCGGGAGGGTCTCCCTCCGGAGCCACTTCTGTGCGGGGGTTCCCCCCGTTGAAGAATGTGGCGTCAGGCGACTGGCGTTAGCGAAGCGGAACCGAAGGTTCTCCCCGGAGGGCTATCGGGGAGAACCTGAGCCCTATGGCTTACGCCACGGCTGCGCCTAACGGGCACGGCCCCGTACCGAACGGTTCCGCTAGCCCCTAAGGGGGCCGGAGCTAACGCGCTCCGCCAGTCGCCTAGGTCGGGAAAGCCGTCATTCGCGCTGGTCTCACCAGATACCTAGGTCGAGAGACCCTCATCAAGTACTGGCTCACGCCACATGCCTCAACGCGCTTAACCCGCGCACGGTGAGACGGCGCTGCAGGAGGGTCTCCCGACCTAGGCGACTGCGAACCCGAAGGGCACTGGCTCCCCTATACCCCTACACCCCTGTGTTTCTTGAAAGCAGTGAAAATTAGATAAGCACACTTTGCCGTCAGATTTCTAGTCTCTCTGGCGAGATTATATAAATAATTTTCATAGATCATATAGCTTTACGATAACACCAATTATCTTTGCCAAGGGATGATCCACATACTTTATTTGTGGTTTAGAAGATTAGGGAGGACACGTCAATCACAATTTTTGTGATTTTTTTGTGAACCAGGGAACATTATATTTGTGGGAGCATAATGTACAATTGCGTAAAAGGCATAGATTTTTACAAATTTTTCATATACTCGCACATCTTAAGATAGAAATAATCTAGAAAACTTCAGTTGGTAGTCGGGGTTACAGCAACTGGGGATCAGCCAGTGCTAGGTTTGCTGGTGTAATATAAAATAGTGGCGTAAAACTCCTCAGCAGTTATGGCTCAAATATTAGATCCTCTACCTCCTGAGCAATCGGGAAAACTGTTCTGTTGTTACGTAAATGCCACAAGTAAAATACAGGTGGCTCGCATCTCCAATATTCCCAACTGGTACTTTGAACGGGTTGTTTTTCCTGGACAAAGGTTAGTGTTTGAAGCTCCAAGACAAGCTCAACTAGAAATTCACACCGGCATGATGGCAAGTGCAATTTTATCGGATACAATTCCGTGCGATCGCCTTGCAATCAGTGAACCTAACAGTTTTGTGTTTGACACAGATTCAGGACTAGTTATGGACCCTATCAATAAAAAACCAATTGTGCAAATTAATACAATAACCGGAGATTTCATAAAATCCTTACAAGTCGCTGGTTTAGTATCCATTGATTAAAAAAACAAATTTTGCTTAGTTAGAGGGTTACTGAACTTAGTAACCCTCTTTTGTTTTGTGTTTAATAATGTCCTCATCGCCTCCATCACTACACTGTCCCATCTACAATGTTTACTATGAACCTACCTTCTTTTCTTTGGCTATGGAAAATAGCAGCATGGTCGATGGGTTTATCGCTACTAGCTTATTTACTGTTAGTGATAACGGGTGTTTGGATGTTTCGTGCCAGAACACTACAGCAAGAAGGACTTAGCTGGCTGCATTCTTTTCACTATATGATCGGCAGTTGCATGGTAAGTTTAGTGCTGCTTTTGTTATTGATTGGCATTATTGGCACTTTAGGTCACTTTGGTTCTTTGGGACACTCACCACATCTGATAGCTGGTTTGACAGCAGTGGTGCTAGTTTTGCTATCTGCTGGAAGTGCATTGCTCATCAATGCTAGACGACTTTGGGCTAGACGTATCCACATAAGTGCTAATATTGTCCTGTTTTTTGGCTTTGCTTGGGTATCGTTAACAGGCTGGAGTGTCGTACAAAAGTACTTACCATGATCAATCACGATTCAGTTCGCTAATTAAATGGCCATGAAAAATTGCTCTCACGTTATTAGCAGCTAATATTAATTTAAAGTACAACGATCATGATGGAGCCGTGACAGCAAACTCAGCCGATACTTCATCTTCTGTTTTTCGACTATCTCCTTTAATTAGGATCACACTTTTGTGTCTATATGTGGCACTTACCACACCCTTACCTTTCCTCTCGCAGGTAACAGCAGCGCCAGTACCACCAGCGTTGTTATGGGTGGGTATTATCATCGGTTTTATTGGTCTGTATGCAGCGTTGAGTGAACGTGTAATTGTAGATGACCAAGGAATTCAGCTAACTTATCCTCAGTGGGTGCCACGTTTTTTCCGCAAAGGCTGGTCTTTACCTTGGTCTCAAGTAAAAGAGTTAAAACCCCGCACAACTGGTCAAGGAGGAATCGTTTACTACTTCCTGACTCACGAAGGAAAAGCTTACTTGCTACCAATGCGTGTGGTTGGGTTTGCCCGTTTGGTGAAATTTGTGCAACAGAAGACACAGGTAGATACGACAGATGTCTATCCCTTAGCACAACCGTGGATGTATTTAATTTTACTTTTTTTGACGCTATTGCTGCTATTAGTTGATGGTTGGACAATCACCACAGCGTTAGCACAAGGCAACATAAATTAGAGTTTCACCTAAAGTAGGCAATCGAGAATCTACAGTACGGCGGATGTAACGAATAAGTTATTAAGGGCATAACCCAAACACTAACTATTTGCTACATCCGTTATCTGCGGCTTGCTAAATTGGAGTGAGACTAAAAGGACAATTACCACAACAAAGGTTAAATTTGGAAATTCAACAAGACACGCAGATAGGGAAACTTGCCCTCAAAACACAACTGCGACTAGAACAAGTCAGTCTTTTTGCCAGCCTGAAAACCCAGAGTCAGGATAACCAATTGGGATATCCAATATTACAGGATATTTCCTTTGAGGTATTTGAGGGAGAACGCGTTGCTATTGTTGGACTATCTGGTGCAGGAAAAACTTATTTATTGCGCTTGCTGAACCGTTTGAGTGAACCTACAAGCGGTAAAATTTATCTGGAGAATCAGGAGTATTCCGAAATTCCTGTATTGCAGCTACGCTCCATAGTGACACTGGTATCCCAAGAGCCGAAGCTATTAGGAATGACAGTAAAAGAAGCTTTGGCTTATCCCCTGGTTTTGCGTGGTTTACCCAAACAAACAATTCAGCAACGCGTGAGTCACTGGATAGAACAGTTGCAAATTCCAGATGAATGGTTAACGCGGACTGAGGTGCAGCTTTCTTTAGGTCAACGACAGCTTGTGGCGATCGCCCGTGCTTTAGTTATTCAACCAAAAATTTTATTGTTAGATGAACCGACTTCTGCCCTAGATGTAAATCAGGCTAACCATCTGGTGGAAATTTTGAGCCAGTTGACTCAAAATTATCAAACAACGGTTGTTATGATCAATCACCAGCTAGAGGTAGCTTATAAGTTTTGTACACGGCTTTTATGTTTACAACAAGGTCGCTTACTTGTCAATCAAGAAGCGTCTGAAATAAGTTGGGCTAACTTAAGAGAAAAGTTAACGCAAGCAAAAGTCCAAAACGAATTTGAATTTTGAGAGAAGTTTGAGCAAAGAGCAGCCCCTTGCGGAGCCAGTGCAGCAGGAGGGTTTCCCGACAGAGGGATCTGGCGTTGGGGTTCTTGAGCCACTGCGTTGGGGAGGCAGTGCGTTGGAGAGCCAGCGCTACAGGAGGGTCTCCCTCCGTAGGCGTCTGGCGTCCGGGTTTCCCGGCTTGAAGCATCTGCCGTCGGCTGTGCCGACTTGTAGCATGTGGCGTCCCGTTGTGGCGACTGCGGGAGGTTTCCTCCGTTCGCGCAGCGTCTGGTGGAGGAGACTCAAATCTATGCCCTATGGCTAACGCCACGGCTGCGCCTAACGGGCACGCTAGTCCCTAAGAGGGACGCTGCGCAAACGCTATCGGTGATGAGCGAATTATTTACTCTTCTTGTTCCTCTGTCTCAACGCTGAGTACTGAGTATAGAACGTTGATTACTGAATCTTTCTTTAGGTAACTTTGTTGACGAGTTTGGAATATTAGCATTTAAAATTTCCGTGTTAAATCTGTATCCTACATTGCGGATAGTTTGAATAAAACTAGGTTGGCGGGGATCTAATTCTACTTTTTTCCGTAATGATAAAACATGAGTATCAATGGTGCGTGGATTATCTATAGCATCAGGCCAAGCACGGCGTAACAGTTCTGATCGACTTAAAGGAACTCCTCCAGCTTGTGCCAAAACGTAAAGTAAACTGAATTCCTGAGGAGTTAAGTCGATAAACTCCCCGAGGATGCGAACGCGACGCTGTACCAAATCAATTTGCAAAGCACCATAATCTAAATAAGCTGGTGCAACAGGTGTGCGCTTACGGCGAATAAGTGCCTCAACCCGTGCAAGAAATTCCTGCATCCCAAAAGGTTTGCAGAGGTAGTCATCTGCTCCCGCTTTTAAACCACCCACAATATCAGCCTCATTATTACGGGCAGATAGCATTAGAATCAAAGGCTGTTGTTGACGATGTAACCAACGGCAGAACTCAATACCGTCACCATCAGGTAAGTCGGCATCCAGAATAACCAGTGTCGGTTGATGGCTTAAAAACACTTCTCTAGCTTGGTAAATACTTGCGGCTTGATGCACCCGATAGTCCAGTTGTTGCAAGTGCCAGCCAAGCAATGACCTCAGATGGGGATTTCCCTCAATGATTTCAATACAAACCGAACCCACGGTGGCAAGACCCCTTAGCGTGCATAAATTTCAAGGTAACAAAGCCTATGTCTTAGGTTTTGTAATCCTTGTTACCTCAATTGTTATTAGATTCATATTTACTAATATCAATACAGGAAAAGCGTTTAATTAACGCGTTGTCCAAAGCCAAGTTAGTAATAATCTTAAATTTTTGTTAGACTTAGTGAAAACGCTTTTGATTACAAACTCTGCTCTCGATATGGGTGCCATTTACCAAGGAAGTCTCACTAAATAAGCTAACCTTTGCCAAAAAAGTTTTTCAGCTTTGCGGTGGAAGCATATTTGATGTAGCGCTACAGATTGGTACTCATGCTCTCGAAGTCAGTTAAGTTATTGCTTGAGGCAATTATAACAATAGCTTACCTGATAATCATATTTCCTGTTTTATGGAATAGGATCGAGATAGTCTGTAGCCGATCGAGATTTTTCCATTAGGGGAGATATCGTCTTTTAGTTAATGCCAAACTGAAAGTGAGACTTTCCTTAGGTACTCGAATAAATTACAATCCTCTATTCCAGACAGTTTTCCAACAGCAGTTATGCTCCAAGACACACAAACCATCCGCTATTACCAAAGACTAACTGACGCCTTCGTCGAGTTATGGAATCGCGGTTATCGCATGGATGATATGCGGATGTATTTGGATGGCTATATAGCCGCACTGCAACACGGTAACGCTATTGAACCGTATCTGATTCATCGCTTAGAAGAGGAGGCTAATCGCTACTTGCACGATGTTTCAAACTTCACAATGACGCAACCAGAACTGGATTACTATTAATATCTTGCTTTTTTTAGCAATAGTACCAGTACCTCAACGCAGGTAATTATAGCATACGTGATTATCTGCGTGGCCGTGATGAGAACTTTTGGAAATACTTCTTTACAATTGCGAACAAAACAGTTCTAAGTAATCGGTTGTGAATAATGAGTGAACTGATGGGTCAGATCACTCATTACTCAACACTCAGCACCTAGGACTGTCTTTATTAAGAACTAACTGCAATATGCTTGATTTCAGGAAGCAAGTGCTACTTCCACTATTTGCTGCAATTCGCCTTTCTGGTACTGTTCAATGAGGACGTCCGAACCACCAACGAATTCACCGTTGATATAGACTTGGGGAATTGTTGGCCAGTTGGAATACTCTTTAATTCCTTGACGGATTTCGTAGTCAGCCAAAACATCCACCGTCTCGAAAGGAACTCCCAACGTATTTAGGATTTGTACCACGTTGTTAGAAAAACCACATTGGGGCATTAACTTGGTTCCTTTCATGAAAACCAAAATCTTGTTTTGTTTTACTAAATGATCAATTCGCTCTTTAAGTTCTGGCGTCATGGTCTTTTTGTTTCCTGATTTGCTTTTAGTCTAGTTCCTGGTGTTGTCTTTCGCCTTGCATCATTAGTTTTAACTAATGATTATTTTCCCAAGCATCGGGAGTATATGTTTTTAGTGCTAAGGCATGGATCGCTTCACTTGACATAGCTTGCTTAAGCGCACCATAAACTAATTGGTGCTGTTGTACTAGTCCTTTATTTGCAAACTGCGATGAAACGACTGTCACTTGATAGTGATCACCGCCTCCAGTCAAGTCCTGGACTTGAACTAGAGCGTCTGGCAGTTGTATCTTTATCATTTCTTCCACTTGCTGCGGATTCATCATCGCAATTCCTAATCATTTCAAAGCTTAATAGGGATTGTAACTCCCGCATTTGGGCAATTTAAAATCTATCTTAATAGAGACTTATAGTAAGTTGCAGTCAAAGAGGTAACTTGTCGTGACAAGCGAACGAAATACAGTTAAGCGTGCCTTATGAGGAGAAACTACCGCTGAACGTGCACGTTAGCGCTTGGCCTGCGGCGATATTCTAAGGCTTGGTCAAAGAATAACATCGTCAGAACCCAACTCGGTATCAAACATCAAAACTTCTCACCATCGCCAATAATCTCATCTTATCATTTCGATGAATGACAAGTGGGGATTAGGGGCAGTGGTGAGCAAAGGACAGAGGTAATTCGATTATTTCTTTTGAGGGTTCTTTTGAGGGATCTTTTGAGGGTTCTTTTGAGGGGAAGAAGAGGAAGCACCAGAGGGCGAGGAGGAAGCGCTACCTGCCCCTGTAGAAAACGGAGCATCCACAAAGCCTAATTCCAATAACTGCTGATATGCTTTCTTACCTAAATCACGTGTGGGGTTTTGACTCTTAACTATTTGAACAAGTAACGGTACAGCTAATTCTGGCTTATTTTGCGCTCTATGTACCAATGCTAGCTGGTAGGTAGCTTCATCTCGCATTTGGGCAGTTTCTAGCGCTTTTTTTCGTTGAGCATCAGCAACTTTATTGTCAATTCCAGAAAAACTAGAATTTAATTCTTGATAGAAATTAGACAGCTGATTAAACACGGCTCGTGCTTCTTGAAGTTTTTTTGCTGCGGTGTCGTAGTTTTGGGAAGAAACTGCATTACTTGCCTCTGCCATGAGACGCTTCCCTCCGTCAAGGCTCAAAAGGCTGTTATTTTGTGCTGTGGGACGAAGGTTATTTGGATTGTTCGGATCAATGGGTTGTTGTTGGCTAGACCCGGTGGGTAACTGTACTTGAGCATGAACAGGTGATAACAGACCCAGGGTTGCTATCACTGCTAAGGAAGTGAAGCGAAATATAAGAATGGTTGCAGACGAGTTCATGAGGTCATTTAAAGAGGTAACTAAAAAAACAGTTATGGAAACTTGGGGTATCTTAACTCTGTTTTGAACTTTGGCAAAACAAAGTCTCATATTCGGTTTCCCTGATTTAGACTGAACATCCATGAAATCAGGTTCCCATTGCTTCTAGATAGTACCTAAATTGCCCCTATGAACAAACGCAAAAATTCCTCTGGTTTTTCAACTAAGAATGCTAATTGCTTGATCGGACTAAAATATGATTTAGAAATTGACTCAATTCCCTTTCACAATCAGCAGGTATTGTTACAAAAGTGTACGTGTTTGTTAAGTATTTGCAATTTCTGCAAAAGCACGAGGAATGATTTGTGATTCCTGATGGCTTAATTTTTGAAGAGCCATTGTTAAATCACCTGTAAGACGCTTAGCATCCTGTTTCAAGGAAAAACTAGTGTAATCTGCTACATCGATTGCGGTTCCAATGTGAATACTCACATCCGTACCCCATGTAGGGTAAGGTTCGCTGTAATGGATGCCGATGGGTATAATTTTTATGCCTAACCCAGGATGACTAGATTCAGCACTCAAAGCCAGACGAGCAATTCCTGGCTTTAACGGGTGAACATTCGTGTCGCGAAAAATATTTCCCTCTGGGAAAATCACTAACATTTCGCCCTCCTCAAGAAGTTCAATACTATAACGGAGAGTTGTGATTGAGGGGCGTTGAGGATCTACAGAGAACCCCCCTAAACGTCGAACAAACCAGCCTTGCAACCCTTGGCATTCAGTAATCGTGACCATGAATCGCAAATCTCGTCCAGTTACGCAGCGACCGGCTGCATACGATAATACCAGTGAATCCCAACGTGTTCGATGTGTGGGAGCTAGAATAACAGGACCAGTTTGAGGAAGATTTTCTTGTCCAGTGACTTTAATTTCTCCAAAGAAAAATGGAAGAACAACATGACCTCCCAAGAAATACATTAAGGGACTTAACCAAGGAGAAATCTGAGAAGTTGTTATTTCAGCCACCTTAGCACTTTCTGGCGTAGTAGCAGGATGATCACACGGAGTATCAGAGCAAGAGTTTAAGGAAATCATGACGGTGGCTACTGGCTGTTAGGTTGAATACATTCAAGACTTTGCTAGTTACACCGTAGATTTTCTTCCGTGACTTGTGTAGCACCCCGTGGACAGTTTTATCTCTGTCCGTTAGTTAGAAATTTGTCGCCGTCTTGCAAACCAAACTTGCAATTGCTGACGACAGGAGTATTCTAAAATACCCCCAATCACACGCAAGCGGTGATTGGAAGCAGCGCTATCGGGGATATTGGCAACGGTACGAATTGCACCAGTTTTGGGGTCGTCCACTCCATAGACTAAAAGTTTTATACGTGCCTGTACAATTGCACCTGCACACATCGGACACGGTTCCAGAGTGACGTAAAGGGTGCATTGGTTAAGACGCCAAGTTCGTAACTTTTGAGCCGCTGCTCTAATTGCAATAATTTCTGCGTGAGCGGTAGGATCATTGTCACGTTCTTTTCTGTTTTCTCCTTCTGCAATCAAACTTCCAGACGAATCAATAACAACAGCACCTACAGGAACTTCATCTGCATCACCCGCTATTTGTGCTAAGTCTAAGGCGCGACTCATCCACTGCCGATGTACAAGATATTCTGAGTAATCGAGAGACATATTCTGATTGCGGAACCAGCTAAACAGCCGACTGACTAAGAATGGGGTCTAATTGAGCTTGCGTATCTAGCTGATAAAGGTCATCACAACCACCGATGTGCTGATTGTTAATAAAAATTTGCGGTACACTACGGCGTCCATTGGCACGTTCTGCCATGTTTACTCTGGCTGCTTCGTTACCATCAATTTTGTATTCCGTGAATTTTACTCCTTTCCACCACAACAGCATCTTAGCGCGAATGCAATATGGGCAAGTTTGCCAGGTGTAGATTTCAACATTGGCTTTTATACGCTCAGGATGGCGACCTAGTACAGTGTTAAGAGAATTCAGCATAATGTTTTTAAAGTTTTTTGTGAATCATTACCATCTATTATTTAGCCTAATTCATGGTTGGCACAACAGAGCGCTTGGGTGCAGGGGGATAGGGGTGTAGGGGTGTAGGGGCAAAACAAGTTAAAAGTATCAAGTCAAAAGGAGCCAGTGCGGTGGACGGGTCTCCCGGCATAAAGCACCTGGCGTTCAAAAGTATTAATTTTGACTTTTGAATGAGCGAATTTTGAATTCCCCGTTCGCGTTCGCGCAGCGTGTCCCCTTGGGACTCAGCGTGCCCGCAGGGCTTAGGGGGTGGGGGTGTAGGAAAGCAGGAGCTTTTTATATTGCCTAGCGTTACAGAGTTTTTTTTACTTCGTTTCGTTTTTTTCTAAGATAAGTTCATTCTCTAAAATCAAACTATAAGGCCAGGTCAAAGCTTCCAGAAAGCAAGCAATCATTGTGACTTTTTTTGCTGCCCAAATTATGGGAAAATTTGCGTATTCGTCTAATTCTCTGAATTTTGGTCTAAATCCAACCCATTGAATAATAACACCCAAAAGATAAGAAAATAATGCGATTGATATTTCAATTGACATATAAATTTTTCTCCGTTCTTCAAAATGGTTCTATTTCAGAAATCTTTTTTAGTATTTTGTTTGACAGTAAGAGTGTAAAAATACGTTTGAATCCAATTTGCAACCAAGTTTGTTGCAAAAGTCAAGTCAGACCATGACAAACAGTAAAATGCTCCTCAGTTTACAGACTTTCACTCCTAGGTCAGAAAATTAGTTGGCGATATGTAGATACAACCAAAGTCAGCTAAATTTAGGTAAAGTTCAAAAGAAAGTTGCGATGAAATATTGCACGATTCTCAACAAGAGGCTGAGCCTGGTAACGAGCGCTCTTTGTTACAGCAGAGCCTTCCCTGTAATAGGGTTAACTTAAGAAGTTTATGCATTGAGGCAGGCAGTTATTGAGTGCTTGGGTTAGAGAGCGAGAGAAAAAAGACTGATCACCAACTGTATTGGTCTAGAGATACCTTTGACTGCAACTTGACATAAACTTCATTGCAAAAGTCAAGTGAAATTATTAAAAAAACATAATTTTGTGTAAACTTTTTGGTATATGATCTGAGTAAGAAAATGTGTCGTTTAGTGCTATGGCAAGTCAAAAGAAGCAAAACTTAACATAGCGGATAGTGATACTATTTTCCATAAGTATCCCCACAGGTATCCGCCCTTTGGTAGACTTGAAAACTGAAACAGGTTTCTAGAACGACGCAAAATCAAGCAACCGAGAGGGCAGAGTTTGTGGAAAATACACTTGGGTTAGAAATTATTGAAGTTGTTGAGCAAGCCGCGATCGCATCCGCACGCTGGATGGGAAAAGGCGAAAAAAATACCGCTGACGAAGTGGCTGTAGAAGCCATGCGGGAACGGATGAATAAAATTTATATGCGTGGTCGCATCGTGATTGGGGAAGGCGAACGCGATGACGCGCCCATGCTTTATATCGGGGAAGAAGTTGGTATTTGTAGCCAGCCAGATGCCAAAAATTTCTGTAACCCCGATGAACTGATTGAAATTGATATTGCTGTTGACCCTTGTGAGGGTACTAACCTTGTAGCTTACGGTCAACCAGGGTCAATGGCTGTTTTGGCAATTTCCCAAAAAGGTGGTTTGTTTGCTGCGCCAGACTTCTACATGAAGAAGATCGCAGCTCCCCCAGCTGCCAAGGGCAAGGTGGACATCAACAAATCTGCCACTGAAAACCTGAAGATTCTCTCTGAGTGTCTAGATAGAGGCATCGACGAACTTGTTGTCGTGGTGATGAAGCGTGAACGCCATAACGACTTGATCAAAGAAATTCGGGACGCAGGAGCAAGAGTCCAGCTGATTTCTGATGGTGACGTAGGCGCAGCTATATCTTGTGGTTTTTCTGGAACCAACATTCATGCCCTGATGGGAATTGGTGCTGCCCCAGAAGGCGTTATTTCCGCCGCCGCAATGCGTGCTTTGGGTGGTCACTTCCAAGGTCAACTCATTTACGATCCAGCCATCGTCAAGACTGGTTTGATTGGCGAAAGCAAGGAAGCTAACCTTGACCGGCTGAAGTCTATGAATATCAATGACCCCGATAAGGTCTACGATGCTCATGAACTAGCATCTGGTGAAACCGTCTTATTCGCCGCTTGTGGAATTACCACTGGTAACCTCATGCAAGGTGTCCGCTTCTTCCCAGGAGGCGCAAGAACTCAAAGCTTGGTAATTTCTAACCAATCCCGTACTGCCCGATTCGTGGACACTATCCACATGCTTTCTCGCCAACCCAAGGAATTGCAATTGCACTAATTTTTGAAAAAGGGAAAAGGGGTTACCCTTTTCCCTTTACGCTATTCCCAATTCTCAATTAGTAACTAAGATTTAGCAAATGAATATAGCAGTGGTGGGGTTAAGCCATAAAACAGCCCCGGTAGAAGTTCGGGAAAAACTGAGTGTTCCAGAACCACAAATTGAAGGTGCGATCGCGCACTTGCTCAGCTATCCTCATATTGAAGAAGTCGCAATACTAAGCACTTGTAACCGCCTGGAAATTTACGTTGTTGCCCAAGAAACCGAACAGGGAATTCGGGAAGTGACTCAGTTTCTTTCTGAACACAGTAAATTACCAGTCATATCTTTACGGCAAGATTTGTTTGTTTTACTCCATCAAGATGCAGTCATGCACTTGATGCGTGTTGCTTCTGGTTTAGATAGCCTGGTTTTGGGAGAAGGTCAAATTCTCGCTCAAGTGAAACACACTCACAAACTAGGACAGCAGTTCAACGGTATAAAAACAGTTTTAAATCGCTTATTTAAACAAGCCATTACAGCAGGCAAACGGGTTCGCACCGAAACCAGCATTGGCACTGGCGCTGTCTCCATCAGTTCGGCGGCTGTGGAGTTAGCGCAGATGAAATTAGTAAATTTAACGGCATCTCGGGTGGCAATTTTAGGTGCTGGCAAAATGTCACGCTTGCTAGTACAACACCTACTATCCAAAGGCGCTGATCAAATTTGTATCTTAAATCGCTCTCTGGGGCGGGCGCAGGAATTGGCAAAGCACTTCCCCGGACAACCGATCAAAACTTGCTTGCTTTCGGAAATGATGAGCGTAATTACCGAAAGTGATTTAGTATTTACAAGCACATCTTCTCTAGAGCCGATTCTTGACCGCACTAAATTAGAGATGGTTTTGGAACCCAGTCAACCTTTGATGTTGATTGATATTTCGGTACCACGTAACGTTCATGCTGATGTTAACGGATTGGCAAACGTACAGGCGTTTAATGTGGATGATTTAAAGGCAGTCGTTGCACAAAACCAAGAAAGTCGCCGCAAAATGGCGCAGGAAGCAGAAGGACTCTTAGAACAGGAGACGGAAGCTTTTGATGTTTGGTGGCGATCGCTCGAAACAGTCACCACAATTAGTTGTTTGCGAAATAAAGTTGAAACTATCCGCGAACAAGAACTAGAAAAAGCATTGTCGAGATTGGGTTCAGAATTTGGCGAAAAACATCAAGAAGTCATCGAAGCCTTGACACGAGGCATTGTTAACAAAATTTTACACGACCCAATGGTGCAGCTGCGAGCTCAGCAAGATGTTGAAGCAAGACGCCTGTGTATGCAAACTTTACAAATGTTATTTAACTTAGAGGCGGGCGAACAGTTTAGCTAGCAGTAGCTGGTAAAGGGTGATAGTACTGATAATTTTCTATTTTGCAGCCAACTTGTGCACTCAATAGCTTGCCCGTTTCGGCGTCAAAGATATGAGACGCGATATCGCATTTTTCAAACAACGCCTACCTTCAGTTGGCACTGCTTCGGGGAAGATGGCGGTTACTTAGTAAATTTGGCGATCAGGACTTATGGTATGGATAATTTCATCCGTGAACTACCCCACCGCATAAGCAGGTGAGGAATTCCACCGAACTGGGTTAAAGAGTGCATAACACCAGTTCACCCATCCCTAAGTAAATAAAGATGGCACGCATGTACCCGCTATCCTTGGGCGGGAATTCCTCGCACATCTTGTTCATAGTAGTTGTAAGCCCCTACAATCGATATGGTTGTGGGGGTTTTTTTGTATCCATCTTGTGCCAAGCAGCAGCCAATAAAGCAATATTCCGATGAGTTGAGGTCACAAACCCATACAGGTGCTAAGTATTTCAGATCGTAGCTTTCTTTTCGCTCTCACATCTAGTAACTATTTGCTATTTGTTTCGTTTTAGACTCCATTAAAGTGCGATTGAAAGTAGCAGCCAAACCAATTGTTGCAAGCACACCTATGGCAAACAGAGGAGAGGGTTCAGGAATAGGTTTTGCTGCAGTAGCAGTATAGCAATTTGCGGACAAGGAACCTCCATCAGGTACATTGCCATCAAAAACAAATGAAACACCTGGAGTTCTTGTATTTTCTATAAAAGCTTGTGTGGCACCACCTGGGTAGCAAACATTAGGAGGTTGAGGACCAGCAATACCAATGTAGACATCTAAACCAGCTGGTAAAGTTACTGTTTCTCTCAATTGCGCTAAATTAGGAGGAGGTCCGAAGTATTGAGCTAAAGCCAACTCTTGAATGACATCTAATGTCGTTTTACCATTACTACTGTCATAAAAATTACTTGTTAAATATCTACCAAATTTATAGGTGTTATCATTATTGTAATAGCGATAATAAGTTGTTTCTTGGCTTAGGGTTTGTTTTGTACATTCAGAGTTCAAGAACGACGCAATAACGGTAGCTTGATCTGAAATGGAGTCTGGAAGCGGACAAGCCGCCGATGCGCGAGTCTGTCCAGCCACAAGAACTAAGGGGGAAAGACTGATAAATGCGACCCCACCTAACCAAACACCACACTTTTGCTTTTTCATCAATAAAAATGTTTTTCAATTTTCCAGAAATTCTATCAATCTTGTTCCTTTTGTGTCAATGAAAGTGTGAGATGATAGCAATTCTACGTTCCAGAAAATTAAGATTTATTAACAGCATCAAGTATAGTTTTTATACGCTTAAAGAAAATTTTATCAAAATTAAATATGTTAATTGACTATATGCACGTTCCTAGTGAAGACGACAGGCAGAACCTCTCGCTTCAAAACAGGCAATAAAAAGTGCAAAGAAACTAATCTTAAAATCTACTAACTACTATATCTATCGCTGAACAGTGGGATCTAATATGATCTTAAATGAGTTTGGCGATGCGTTGGTCATAGATTAATGGTTGGTGGCTTATTCAAACGAGGGTATCGACTGATTATCGTGCTGTTGGGGCTATGGCTGTTTTTTGATTTAACTTGCCACCTAGGAGCAGAAATTTTCTGGTTTAGTGAAGTTGGATATTTACGAGAATTTTTATTGCGCTTGTTAACGCAACTAATTGTGTGGGCAGTTGTCTTTTTCAGCTCAGTGGGTTTTTTATTCAGCAATTTTCTTGTTACCTCAAGGTTGAAGTATTCCCCAAGCAGACAAAGGGACGAAACAATTCAAAATGGACTGCGTTCCACTGCGCTAACAAAATTTCAAATTCAAAATCTAAAAATTCCGACTTCGCACCCCGCCACTGAGAAGTCACAACTCGGATTGCGCTTGCTCTTGCCAGTGGTGATCACATTGAGTTTGCTGGTGGGATTAGTGTTTATTTACTATGCTCAGCAAGCGTTAAATTTGTGGTTTCCAAATATTCAATTACCCACCACTAAGTTGCCATTGACACCTTCGTTACAACAGGTGTTGCAGCAAATGCAAATACAGCAGATTAATATCCCAATTGTGCAGTCAATTGTGCTCTTGGTGTTGACAATTACGATTGTGATTAATTATGAGTTTTGCTTGAGGGCGATCGCACTCCTCATCTGTTTGCTGCTGAGTTTTCTGTTATCAACACATTGGGTAACCGTTCTAGAGTATTTTCATAGCACTAGTTTTAACCGCACAGAGCCGCTATTTCACAAAGATATTAGCTTTTATGTATTTGTTTTGCCAATTTGGGAATCGTTGGCATTTTGGCTAGTGGGACTGTTTCTCTTTGCTGTCTGCGCAGTAACGCTCATTTACTTGTGTTCGGCAAATAGTCTTAGTGAAGGAAGATTTACAGGGTTTTCTACACCGCAGCGACTCCACTTAAACGCTTTAACTAGCTTATTCATGTTAGCAGTTGCCCTGCATTATTGGCTTGCACACTATAAACTTTTGTATTCCACTCGTGGGGTGATCTATGGTGCTAGTTACACCGATGTTAAGGTGTTGTTGCCAATGTATAGTGGGTTGAGTTTTTTGGCAGTGGCGATCGCCATATATCTCCTACTGCGAATAATTCTTTTATCTAGAACAAAGAAAACAAGTTTTAAACTCATTCTCTATCCACCTCAACTCATTTACGCACTAGGATTATATATATTTGTCGCGGCAGTTTCTGGAGAAATTTTACCCTCAGCAGTACAACGCTTTGTTGTCCAGCCAAATGAATTGAGTCGTGAACGCCCATACATTGAGCGTACTATCACCCTCACCAGAGAAGCTTTTAATTTAGATGCTATAGAAGCAAAAATTTTTGATCCGCGAGGTCAACTAACTGCAACAAATTTGCAAGAAAATGATTTGACAATTCGCAACATTCGGTTGTGGGATACACGCCCTCTTCTAGAAACTAACCGTCAGTTGCAACAAATTCGACCTTACTACAAGTTTCCTGGCGCTGACATTGATCGCTACAACCTCAAACCACAACAAACAGCTCAAAAGCAACAGACAATCATCGCAGCGCGAGAACTAGACTACGGTGATGTACCAGATGTCGCACAAACTTGGGTAAATCAACATCTGATCTACACTCACGGCTACGGTTTTACACTCAGCCCCGTAAATGTTGTCGCACCTGGCGGATTACCTGACTACTACGTCAAAGATATTGGACTTAATAATACAGGTAACGAGAGTTCCTTGCTGATATCGAATGAATCAGTTCGCTCAAGTATTCCTATTAATCAACCCCGCATTTACTATGGCGAAATCACCAATAATTATGTGATGACGGGGACAAAAACTCAGGAATTAGACTTTCCGAGCGAAAATGATAACGTTTATAACGTTTACGATGGACGTGGAGGAATCTCAATTGGTGCAATATGGCGGCGCTTGGTGTTTGCGGAATATCTTAAAGATTGGCAGATGCTGTTGACGCGCAATTTTACACCGCAAACAAAGCTGCTGTTTCGTCGCAATATCAAAGAACGAGTGCAGGCGATCGCTCCTTTTTTACGCTACGACAGTGATCCTTATTTAGTTACTGCAGATGGCGAAGGAACAAATATCAAAGGTAACAAGACTTATCTTTACTGGATGATTGATGCTTACACCACGAGCGATCGCTATCCATATTCTGATCCAGGCAAAAATAAATTTAACTATATTCGTAATTCTGTAAAAGTTGTCATTGATGCCTACAATGGCAGTGTGAATTTCTATGTTGCCGATCCAACAGATCCAATTGTTCATACTTTAGAGGCTATCTTCCCCAAATTACTAAAACCCTTGGACAAGATGCCAGTTGCTCTTCGCAACCATATTCGGTATCCACAAGACTTTTTTAGTATTCAATCTGAGCGATTATTAACATATCACATGACAGATCCACAGGTTTTCTACAATCAAGAAGACTTGTGGCAAATTCCTAATGAGATTTACGGTAGCAAACAGCAGCAGGTACAGCCTTACTACCTGATTATGAAACTGCCTCAAGCACAATCGGAAGAATTCATTCTACTACTACCTTTCAAGCCTGTACAACGCGCAAATTTAATTGCTTGGTTAGCAGCACGTTCTGATAAACAAGAATACGGCAAGATGTTGCTTTACGAGTTTCCCAAGCAGCAGTTAGTTTACGGAACAGAGCAAATTGAAGCTTTGATTAATCAAGATCCAGTGATTTCGCAGCAAATTTCTCTGTGGAATCGCCAAGGTTCCAAAGCAATTCAAGGCAATTTGTTGGTGATTCCGATAGAACGTTCTCTTTTGTATGTTGAACCTCTTTATTTAGAAGCTGAACAAAACAGCTTGCCAACACTTGTAAGGGTGGTTGTTGCTTACAATAACCGGATTGTCATGGCAGAAACTCTGGAACAAGCACTTGCTGCAATCTTTAAAAAAAATCAACCTACAACTCCCCCAATTGTGCGTCCTGTACAGTAGACATCTGGTGAAAATTCATCTTAAACGTTTGCACTATCTGGATTAATATCTAATTTATGGAAAGGTCTAATGTTGCTGAAATGAAGAACCAGATCCAAAACTGGGACAATTTCTGCCAGTATCATCTAGGCGACTGGCATGGTATCTGGACTAAATATTCACCACAAGGACACTCAATCAACTCCTTCAAGTGTGTTCGATCATTTCACCTCAGTGAAGATGGTAGCCAGATAACTCAACAAAACTACTACACTTATCCTGATGGAAAGACTAAACTACAAAATGCTGGTCCTTATACTAGTACAGGTCTATCTTTTAATGGGCATCACTTTACCATTTTGTTTCTAGACAACAGCTTTTCCTGGGGAAGTACAACAATCACAGCTGATGCTCCCTTCTTTGAAACAGGTTTCACGCATGACAACAGGAGGACGAGCCTTACCGCTGTTTACAAACAAAGTGGTGAGTTGCAGCACATGACAGTGATCTCTGAGCAATTAGGCAGCTTTCTAGAAGCGCTTCCAGATCCTGGTGTGATTCAACCTGACGGCGTTTGGCAGGGGACTGTCAAACAGATAACCCCCGATCTAGTCACATCCTCTCCAGAGGAAATTGGATGGCAACCCCTGGAGAACGAATGTGGCAATAATCAGATATTTCACTTGCCAGGAGGCTCGATTAGTTGTCCCTTGAGGATTGAAAGCAACAGCGTCATGGATCTGATTGTCGATTGGCAGGCGGCTTCAAACAAGTTGTTCCGTGGAATTCGCCACTTTGACAATTCCGAATTTAGTCGCTTTTTGCTTCAAGTGTACGAATCCTAATCAGATGGAGACAATAGTTCGGAATTGGCTCCCCAATTTAAAATCTAAAATTTAAAATCTAAAATTGTTTCGGTCAATCGCAGATTTAAGCATACAGAAACTTTCGCTACTCGCCTCATCCTGAACAATTGGGCGAACTACGTATGCATAAAGCGCACGTCGTAGACGTGGCGTAGGCATAGGACATACCTGTAGGGCTTTGCGCTTTCTCAAGAATTGGCGTTATCTTTTCTATATCAGTGTTTTATGATATTTTTGATACTTGAATACGTATTTATAAGGACTTAGAAGAATTGCCATACAAAAAATTCATAAAATCAGAGTATACTTTATCAAAATTTTATAAACATATAGACCATAAATTTACTAACTTTGGATGAGAACCTAAGTATAATCCGTATCGCTCTGTTACTTTGATTTCGGATTTTGAAATTTTTTTAGGTAGCAGGTACAGCCTTTGAGCACGGCTACGGGTTTTTGATTAAGTTGTTTTGACACGTTGATACCAGTAGGCTTTCGTTATGCTTAAAAAAATCTTACTCCCGACCGTAGTGATATCAGGCACGCTTTTTGCCTCTTTTATGTTACTTTTAGCCCTACAAGGGTCTAAGCCTGTGAAAGTCCAACTAGGGGAGCAAGAACTTTTCTATGGGGAACTAAAGGATTTTGTTTCTCCAGGAGTGGGAGCTGCATTCAGTTTTGGACTAGGACTTGCGGGTGCTGTATTGTGGACATGGCAAAATTCTTTACGTCAATCTTCTGAGTTAGAAAACCAGTTGTCCAATCTCCAAAAGCAAATTTCGGAAAAAGACTCTCAAATTCACACGCTGAAAGTTTCACCATCCAGTCCGATGCTTTCTCAACTCAGATGGTTCCTAGACGAAGACGAGAGTAAAGTTCAAACAGCAGTATCTACTGCAAATACAAGTCCTAAACAGACTGCACCACGCATTTCCACAAAAAATCCAGAGGAAGCCACATTTTCTCAAGCCGTTACCACACCGCTGGTGATTACTAGCACGGAGTATGAGACTCAACCAATAACAGTGAGTCAATTAACTGCACAAACAGCGACTTCTACATTACCCTCTGCTCAATCTGCTTTGGGATTCACTCAAAGATATGGTAAGCGCGTTGATGCTTGAAGAATCACAGTGATTCAAGGCTTAAGCCGACGAGTTACACACAGAAACCCAAAAAAAGTTTCTGTGTGTAATACCATTTCTGTGAACGACCTACACCTCGGTTCGAGTAGATGTGGGCTTCCGGTTTAATTGACAAGTATCTGTCAATTAAACCGATGAATATTTACAAGCTTTTGGATAAGTTCCTGCTCTTCAGATGCAGCTTTATAGACACGCTCAATCATATAGCAGGCAGTATTCTTGTTAACTCCCACTTCTTTAGCCAGTTTACGGACACTGATACCTTCTGGCGAATTTAGGATAAGGCGAATTGCTAAAAACCATTTTTCCAAACTGACATGAGTTTTATGAAATAGCGTACCGACGCTAATACTGTATGAAGTATAACAAGTATTACAGTGGTATCTCCGTTCCCCCTTATATGGTGTCGCATTTGTTGATTCGCAATAAGGACACTTAGGCTTTGCACCCCAGCGAATTTGTTCAAGAAGGGTAAGATACTTATCGTTATTGTTTCTCATCTTAAAGCTCAGTGTTTTGAGCTTTAAGATTCGTTAAGATTTCTAGCTAATGGCAAGATGGTCTGATGACAGTCTCTTGCGTATTTGATTTTGCTATATCACCACAGTCTACATTTTAAAAGAGTATTATTTTATACTATAAAAAAGTGATTCAGATACCGTTTATCTCCTTTTAGCATCAAAAGTCAATTTGAAAAAAGTGAACATTTATCTCATATAGCAATCCTATTTGATTTGTGAAAATAGCGCATGCTCAGATTGCCGACTTTTTAAAGAAGTCGGCAATCTTGTTGTTCACGGATGATTTAGGACTGCTATATATTTATTGGTATTAGTTTTTCTTGACTAAATTTCTTAGTTTTTGACTTAAAAATTCTGTTAGTGAATGACTGTCCTAGTTAGCGGTAGTGACTTCTCCCAAAGGAACTATTAATCTGAAATATGAGTTGGTAAATAGGTCAATAATTTTCAAGATTTATTATGAAAATAAAAAAAATGACAATTAATATATTTACTCATATATAGTTTTAAAAACATGACAGTAAAAGATTACTTAACTCAATTTATAGAAACTTTGGAGAGAATTCGTTCAAGATTAATTAGTTTGCAGTCTTCAGAAGTACAACAAACTGTATTGTACTTAGGATTAGCAATAGAAAGCCTCAAAACTTATCAAGCTAGTAATAAACAATTTGAACCAAAACCTCCTCCTCAAACAAATATTTATTCTCAAAAAAAATCAACAATAAAAGAATCATCCGAAGAATTGCAACTAAGCCAGCAATTTAGTTATAACGGTAGAGACGGTTATAGCTGGGTTAAACAACATTATAGAAACGGAAGATTAGTAATAGGTCATTGGAGGAAAAAATCATATAAACGAAAAAAAATATGGTAACTCATTTCTTCAACAACATTTTTTATATTTATCTCATTTTAGTGATTTTATCTATAAGGATATCAACATATAAATGTATGACACTAATCACACTTCTGTCATCAACAAAATCTTCTGATGCAGTATTTTTAAAAAGATTCAGAGCATCAATATAAAGTTTACAAGGAAACTCAATCAAATAGGAGTAAAAGTTATCTATTTCTTTAGCTTGCCAAGTTTTAAATGCCTCTAAAAGCCAATTTAGACAATTATACAAGTTAACTTGATACCGATATTTTGCTTGCTTTTTAGCTTCTGAACTTTTGTAAATTCTTAAATTTTCTACTTTTAAAGTTTTCTTTGCGAGTTTAGATGCTAACTCCCATCTAAAATTTTCATCCTCCAACCATATTTCTGCTCGATTAAGGAATTGAGTTGGTTTTATTACAGATTCTACTACTTCATCTACCGCATTACTCAACTCTACAGAAACTTCCGTAGATATTACAGAATCTCGTTGATTAGCTAAATATTGAATGACTTGCTGCTCTATTTGATGTGGTGAGACGGATGCTGACGACTCAGTAAAAAGTTTTCCGCCTTCGTTATCCTTCCAACGTAGGTAGAGTACTGGGCGATACCATTGATTACTATCAAAACCCATTGCCTCACGAGCATGACTTACTGCGGTAGCCAAAAGATTTCGTTGACCTAAAGAGCGATAAAACTGCTCCGCAAAAGCAGTCGCAGCAGGTACGCTGATAAGATATTGCATCGCCACGACTGCAGGTACTTGCCGACTAATCAAATTTTGAGCAATACCATTAAAATTTGAATCACCAGCCAACGCCATCCCAGATTTGCAAGCGCTAAGTACTACTAAGAATACACCCCGTTGCTTTTCATTACCAAAACTAGTTTGCTGTATTAAATCGCCAAACTTGCTAGCACTGACGTAATCAGCTTGGCCTTCATCATCCTCGAAAACTAAATATCCTTCAGGACTAGTTAGAGAAGAACCGCACCATTTGCACTTTTCTCTTTTGATGCCGGGATTAATTTTTTTACATTTATCAGAAGTACAACGCTTTCCATATATACCATGTCCATCAAAATGGATCGCATGAGGAGCTTTATTATCCCGATTCTCAGTTAAATAAACACGTAATTCATTGAACTTAGCCACCTTAAGTTTTGTGAGAGAAACTAATTTTTTTCGCTTAGCTTTATCAATACCTTTGCGTATTGCTTCTTGTTCATTGCTAGAGAACGGCTTTAGTTTATTTTCTAAATCAAAAGCTACCGACGAGATTAGTAGTACATTAATCTTATCAACAGGTAATAAATTAGGTTGTGTAGTGCGATGAGCAATATACCGCGAAAAAGTAACACGCTCCTGTGCTAAAAATTTTTGACCATTATGCACTAACTCCCAAGGATAACTTGACTTGTTCAATTAGCTCTGCTAGTCCAATGCGGCTTTCTTCTGGCATGACAGTATCCTTTAAAAATTAGCTTGTTTATTAACAAATTTTCCTTTAAGTTGTATAAACAATAGCACAGATTCTGCTTATGCTCCCCGAACTGAAGTTGCGAAGCTTTCACACTCCCGGAGATTTTTAGATGAGAGGCTTGTGCCCGATTTAGCAAAATAGCGGCTATAAATCATTTTATCCCTTGCAAAGCGGATCGGCTGCCCATTTGTAGCAACCTTAAAGTGACTTGGTAAGACATCCTTATACAATCGTTCCCAAGCAAAGCGCCTGGGAACGATCGCACTTTGCTACTTGTGCTCCTATTCTGACTTACCCAGATAAGCCTCCAAAACTTTTGGATGATTTTGAATTTCTTGTGCTGTTCCGTCAGCGAGATTTTGTCCTTCGGCTAGCACCCAAACGCGATCGCACAACGACATGATCACATCCATATTGTGCTCGATGATTAAAAAAGTCATACCACTGTTGTTCCAGCCAGTAATGCGATCGCATATCTCATCAATCAGTCTCGGATTTACCCCAGCGGCTGGTTCATCCAATAAGATTAACTTAGGCTCAGTCATCAGTGCTCTTCCCATTTCCAGCAACTTGCGCTGTCCCCCTGATAACCCTCCAGCGTAATCATATGCTTTGTGTGCCAATCCTACTGACTCTAAGAGGAAAAGTGCTCGTTCTTGGAATTCTTTTTGTTCTTTGGCAATTTTGGGTTGTTGGAATTGGACTTGCCAAAATTTCTCGCCTGTTTGCTTTTGTCCTGCTAGCAGCATATTTTCTAGCACTGACAACCGCGAGAGAGTTCGCGCTACCTGAAAGGTACGTACCATTCCCTTCTGGGCAATTTGGTATGGCTGCAAGTTCTGTATCGGTTCACCATTAAAAGTGACTCGTCCCTTGTCTGGACGGATGAAACTTGAGAGTAAGTTAAATAATGTTGTTTTGCCTGCACCGTTAGGCCCAATCAATCCAGTGATGCTACCACTTGGTACTTGAATTTCGGCGTTTTCTACAGCCTTAAGACCACCAAAGTTTTTACAAAGTCCAGTTGCAGCCAACAGAGGAAATTGGGATGACTCGTTATTTACCAAGGGTGAGTTCCTCCTTTTTCCCTAAGATACCTTGAGGACGCCAAATCATCAGTACCATCAAGATAAGACCGATGATCATGATCCGCAACGCACTTAAACGATCTGAATCAATAGGGAGAATTTTATCCAAGTTGCGCGTACCTTCATAGTACATAAAGTAAAGCACTGCACCCAAGACTGTGCCGAGATTACTACCAGAACCACCTAAAATGACGATAATCCAAGCAGTGAAAGTTTCTATCGGCTCAAAATTATTTGGGTAAATTGCGCTAAGTTGCCATGCGATAAAAGCACCTGCAAGACCTGCGATCGCACCTCCGAGCATCAGTGATTGTAGTTTATACCAAAAGACGTTTTTTCCTAAAGCTTTGGGAATCTCTTCATCTTCGCGGATAGCTTTAAGAACTCGACCCCAAGGCGATCGCACTAAAATTTCCAACCGCCAGAAGACAAAAGCCAATACTATAAGTGATACCAACATCAAACCTGTTGTGGGCTTGTAGTCATACAAGCCCATAACACCAGATATATAAATTGCCACTGTTAACAGTGCTAAAAAAACTCCTATAACTAGGTGTGATATAAATTCTTGCTTACTACCGACTTTCTTGTGTGACTTCGCAGAATTTGACACTCTAGAAACACCAACCCACCGCCATAACTGCCATAAAGTAATCAGCGCAAGTAGCGTCAACAGCCCAATCAACAAAAGTTTGATGAACAGATTAGGGACAAGAGTTGCCAACGGTATAGGATAACTTTGGACACCAAATGCTCCAGCTTTCCACTCATTACCAACAGGCAAATCCTGGTTATTCACCACCAGACGAATCAGTTCGCCAACACCAATAGTCACAATTCCTAGGTAGTCTTCTCGCAAGCGCAAAGTCGAGAAACCAATGAGCAATCCTAATAATGCTGCCATAACTGCACCAATGATTGCTGACAGCACCAAAGGAACTCCTTTTAAGGTTAATAATACAGTGGTGTATGCGCCCAGCGTCATAAAGGCAACATGACCAAAGTTAATCAAACCCGTAAAGCCCCACTGTAAGTTCAGCCCCAAACCAAACAATGCAAAAATTGAAGTAGAAATCGTTAAGAAAATGAGATATTCAGCCATACGTCATGAGTCAGACAATTTTGGATTTTAGATTTTAGATTTTGGATTTATTCCACGGACAGATCCCTTTTTTGGGAATTTTGGATCTTAACTTATGGATTAGTTCCAAAGAATTTATCCGGCAGCTTGTACCATCAAGGAATGATGAGTCATTAATCATTCCTTGACATTATGCATTGATAAATGTATAATTACACATTAATAATTATCTTTATAAAAAATTGTAAAAGTAAGCGTAATAATATTTACAAAAGCCTAAGAGTGTCAAATAAAATACGTTTCATGGCACTACTAAATGGTTAAGCTTGTTACAATCAACATCTTGTACGACATGGCAGACTGGGAGCAACGGCGAACCCTGTTAGTTGATGGACTTCAGGCAGAGCAAGCTGACCTGATTGCTTTACAGGAAGTTAAGCTGCCAGAAAACACAGCTACTTGGCTTGCAAGTGAACTTAATATGCCATACGTGCACCTAATTCCAGACAGTCGTTCAACAGGTATCAACGACATGGGGGTGGGAAATGCGATTCTCAGTCGCCACCCATTTGTGGAAGAAGCAGTTCTGGATTTACAAACTCAGGGACGAGTTGCTCAATATGTGCAAGTTAATTTGGATGGTCAGCCATTGGTGTTTTGCAACGGACATTATTACTGGTATCCGGGTGATCATCTAGAACGTACTAAACAAGTGCAGTTACTCATTGACTGGTTAGGTAAGTTTCCATCGTCCATACCAATCGTCGCAGTGGGTGATTTTAATGGCACACCCCAAACTCCAGCTATCATGCTGATGAAACAACATTTTACATCAGCTTATGCTGAGTACCACGGACAAGAACCAGAATACACCTGTCCTACACCTCTTGCTCGCCGTAGCTGGAAAAAGGCATTGCGCCAACTTGTACGGGACTTAATATCTAATCGCACTTTACGACCCTGGCGCGGTACCTTAGACTACATCTTCATCAATCAACATTTACGGGTACGTTCGTGCAAAGTCATTCTTAACCAGCCTGCACGGGAAAGCCGCACTTTGTACCCTTCCGACCACTTTGGCATTGCTGCTGACTTAGAATTAGTTTAAAAAACTCTGGGTAGGCAAGAATTATCGGGAACAATCACAATGGTGAAATCAGCGCCCAAACTTTTAACTGTTGATGAATTTATTACCTACTACGGCGATCGCGATCGCTATGAGTTAATCGATGGTGAATTAATCGAGATAGAACCTACTGGACCACACGAGCAGGTATCCGCCTTTATTGGACGAAAACTGAATGTAGAAATTGACCGCCAGAATGCAACCTATTTTATTCCCCATCGATGCCTGATTCAATTGTTAGGGACAGATACCGCATTTCGTCCCGATCTCATTGTGTTAGACCAAACTCGACTGATAAATGAGCCGTTGTGGCAAAAAGAACCTGTTATTACATTAGGAAACTCAATTAAACTCATTGCTGAAGTCGTCAGTACAAACTGGCAAAACGACTACGCCCGTAAAGTTGAAGATTACGCCACCTTCGGGGTAGCAGAGTATTGGATTGTCGATTATCTGGGCATTGGTGGTAAAGAATATATTGGTAAACCTAAGCAGCCAACGGTGACAATTTGTACCCTAGTAGAGGATGAGTATCAAAAACAGTTATTTCAAAATAACGACCAACTTGTTTCCTTAACCTTTCCCAACTTGCAACTCACGGCAAAACAAGTCTTTACAGCAGGACAATCTGTTCCCATGTAGTTTATTTGGCAAGTAGCCATGATGAACTGCTTATACCAGCCAGTGAAAATTTTCTCATCTTCTCCTACTCCCTTCTCCCTTGTGCTCATCTGCCTTTGTCTCATGAGAAAATTCTGGTGAGGTCATACTTATGCCAGATGTTTAAGGTCAAGAATTCAGCCAACACTTAAAACTGTATAAGGTAGACAGGGATTGTTAGCACCTTGGCTTAAACTTGTTTTTGAAAATCACTTTACCTGAGATTCCCCTATGGACGCTACGGCACTTTGGCAACGATACCAGAAATGGTTATATTTCCATAAAGGATTGGGACTATACCTAGATGTGAGCCGGATGCGGTTTGACGACGCCTTTGTAGAGAAATTGCAGCCGAAGTTTGAAAAAGCTTTTGCAGATATGGCGGAACTTGAGAAGGGGGCGATCGCCAATCCAGATGAAGACCGCATGGTTGGACACTACTGGCTACGAAATCCTGATTTAGCCCCTACGCCAGAACTCACACAAGAAATCGTAGACAGCATAGAGCAAATCGAAGTATTTGCCGAAAAAGTCCACACCGGTGGAATTCATCCTCCAAAAGCGCCTCGCTTCACTGATCTTATCTCTATTGGTATTGGTGGTTCTGCCTTAGGTCCCCAATTTGTTGCGGAAGCGTTAGCCTCAGACTTCCCCCCGCTGGGAATTCACTTCATTGACAATTCCGATCCAGCAGGAATTGACCGCGTTATAAATCATTTGAGAAACCGTCTTGCCAGCACTTTGGTATTGGTGATTTCCAAGTCTGGCGGAACGCCAGAACCGCGTAATGGCATGATTGAAGTTAAAAAGGCTTACGCTCGACAGAATTTGGACTTTGCTAATTATGCGATCGCCATTACCATGCCAGGTAGTAAGCTGGACGAACAAGCAAAATCCGAAAGCTGGCTCGCAAGATTTCCCATGTTTGACTGGGTGGGAGGACGCACCTCAGAATTATCTGCTGTCGGGTTACTACCAGCGGCGTTGCAAGGCGTTGATATTCTCGCCATGCTAGACGGTGCAAAACAGATGGATGACGCCACCCGCGTAGCTGATATCAAACAAAACCCAGCCGCATTGTTAGCTTTGTCTTGGTATTATGCTGGCAATGGACGAGGCGAAAAAGACATGGTTGTCCTACCCTACAAAGACAGCTTACTTCTTTTCAGTCGGTATTTGCAACAGCTGGTGATGGAATCCTTGGGTAAGGAGAAAGACTTAGAAGGCAACGTCGTTCACCAAGGTATCGCCGTTTATGGCAACAAAGGCTCAACCGACCAACACGCTTATGTTCAGCAGTTGCGTGAGGGTGTGCCAAATTTCTTTGCCACATTCATTGAAGTTTTAGAAGACCGCAACGAACCATCTTCAGAAATTGAACCTGGAGTTACAATAGGCGACTATCTCTCTGGTTTTTTGCAAGGAACCCGACAAGCGCTTTATGAAAACCAGCGCGACTCGATTACTGTGACTATTCCCCAAGTGAATTCCCGGACAGTTGGTGCGCTTATTGCTTTATACGATCGCGCTGTAGGCTTATATGCCAGCTTAGTGAACATCAACGCCTACCACCAACCAGGCGTAGAAGCTGGTAAAAAAGCTGCAGCTGCAATTCTGGACTTGCAAAAACAAGTCGTCAAAGTTTTGCAAACAGAAAAAACAGCCCTCTCCATAGAGGAAATTGCTCAAAAAGCAGGTGCAACAGACAAAATCGAAGCTATTTACAAGATTGTGCGTCATTTATACGCAAATCAGCGCGGAGTCGTGTTGCAAGGAGATCTAGCAGAACCCAGCAGTTTGAAGATTTCTGTTAGCTGATTAAAACAGTGAACAGTTATCAGTAAACAGTGAACAGTGAACAGTGAGTAAGAAACAGTGAAACTGATAACTGATAACTGGTAACTGGTAACTGGTAACTGGTAACTGATGTAGACCCCATATCATACTTTTGCGCCATTTTGTTGCTGAAGTAACAATTTCTTATAAGAGAGCATCTAATATTGAAGGTAAAGCTTCAATTATTACGATGCTCTTTTAGGATACTGATATGAGTAAAACTAAATTCAGGGGAATTGAAATCCGTAGGCTGGAATCTAGTAAGGGAGGGATGGTAGAGTTCTTTACAGCTCAAGCCAGTCATGAAACAATGCTGGTACAAATTCCACCCAACACAATAGATGATTTATTTGTTCACAAAACACATACAGACCAATTGCTAGTTGTTAAAGGACACTTTGTCCTTGCGACATTGCTGGATAAACAATACCAGTATATCCCTTTAAGTGAAGACCATTCTGTAGTCGTGACAATTCCGCCGGGAGTTTTGCACGGGGCGATTAATTTGAGTTCAGAACCGTGTGTTTTGGTGAATGCAGTGCTGCGTCACAAACCACCTCAACCACGGGATTACATTCCCCATAAACGACCATTTCCTTATGACTTAGAAGCAGCCCAAGCGGCGTTAAAGAATTTGGAAATCACAAATCAAGTCAAGAATTATGGGGCGACTCCAGTATAGATTGTTTGAGTTAAGTTGCATTGAGGGTGGGTTAAGTAGTCCACCTTAATTTTTTTTGTTTTTCATACTAACCTTTGGGATAGTAAATTTTAAGAGAAAGGAACCGCCAAGACGCAAAGAACGCCAAGGAAAGAATATAGAGCTAATTTTGAGGAGTTGGTAAGTCGCGTAGGAAGTAAAAGCGATCGCCTTTCCAATCATTACCTTTAATTCTTCCCAAGTAGCCAGTTAAAGGTGAGGAAAGCTCAACAAGAATTTCGTGCATTTCTTGAGGCTGTAATTTATTAAGTGAAGTGGCGCTGAACGCACCATGAAGGGAATCAACACTGGCTCTTTCAAAACCTGTATTTTCTAGATATTTTTTTACAAGCTGCACTAAATGCGATCGCAATTGAATTTGTCTTTTAACTTTTTCAATATATTCATCAATATTGTAGTCAATCTGTCCAGGAGCAAGATATTTTTGTAGTTCAATTAAGTCAACCGAACCAGGATATTTTGCTTGTAGTTCAACTAACTTCTGTAAAGTCATAGCATTGATGATACTGATTTTAGATATTACAGCCGATGCTTGAAGTTGTTTAGTCGGTTTACCAGGACCAATAATCAACCGAACAGTGTTAATATAATTTTCTTTAAGATGTCTTTTGCCAATTCTGTCTAATTCCTCAACTGTACGATCAGGAATACTTTTACCTGCCTTACATTCGCAAACTAAGGAATACGGTTTTGAACAAAATAAATCTAAGCCTCCAGCACCGCCTTTGTAATCAGATTCAACCTTAAATCCTAAAAACTCAAGACTGCGGCGTGCTATATCTTCAAAGTCTGTACCAGCTTGGTAGTTGCTTTTGCCTTTATCTTGTTCTATGCTGCGATAGCCTAACGCTGCTATGCAATTTATCCAAGCTAAATCTGGATCGCTTTGCTGGATAAGTTGCTCAGTAGTCCAGCCTAAAAATGCTTTGATATCTTGATCTAATTGTTTAGCGGCTGGGTTGGTGATGGCAAGGGAGGCTAAAGCACTTTGCAAGTTTTCTAATTCTGGGTGCGGTGGCGGTTGACGTGTTTCTAGTTGGTGTTTGCGGATGCCGAAGGTGCGATCGCTCAACACGGGGTTTGCTTGAGAAACTGTCAGAGGATAAGGTAAAGCAATGAATTGACTGTTTTTCTTGACAGGAACTTCAATTGCTTCAGGCAGGTAATAGACGCGCAGGTAAGCGAGAAAAATGTTTTGCCGTTGCTTGAGTATTTCTTGTAAAGCTTCTTGTGTCCAAATCGTTAGCAAAGATAAAGCAGCTAAAGATTTGGCATCATCCATAGGTTGGCAGACTTCGCATCTCGCCCAGGCTTTAATCAAAGCTGTTTCAGTACTCACCTCAGCAACAGAGGTTTGGGCTATCGGCAAAAAACCTGAGTGATAGTACTGCTCAATTGACAACAGATTTATTGAAGCATCAGCTGGACATAGTGCAAACTGCCGTCCTGGATATATAAACATCTGGAGTATTGCTGCAATCATTTGTCCTCGCAACAAAGCCTCAATGTCTGGTGCAGCCAAGCGCAAAGCGGTATTGATTAAAACATCATTACTCATTATTCTTCAAGCAATCTTGTATACCCACACCTACGATATCCGTGACTTCTGGTAGATTTACCTTGTCTTTTCAAATATCTTCATCAATTGCTTCGTCAGGAATCTGTCCGGATGGATCGCTGAGGATTTCACGAATTAGATAATTGTCCAACGCTATCCGCTTCTGCTCGATGAAATCAATGATTTGCTCTTTGCTTAATTCATAATCTTCACGAGCATTCATGACAGAATTAATTGCTAAAAGTGGCTGAATGTCCTCCTTCTTCAACATCACCCATTCTCCACCCAGCTGAGGAGATAAAAGTTGAGTCAAATACTGTTTAGCTTTAGCAGCATTACGGCTAAATTGCTTAGAACGAACTAAGCAACCACGAGTAAAATCAAATTTTTTGTAGTCGATTAACCGTTTCAATGTTGCCTGGACAAACATTCCCCCTGATTCCTGAAGAACCGCTACCCCAATTTTGACAACCTTGCCGTTTTCTTTTCCACAAATTTTGAAGTCAAAGTATCCTTTGTCTGCACTTTTAACTTTAACTTCTGCGATGTCCTCAATTTGTACCTTTTCTACAATTTGTCCTATGAGGCTTGAGATGCTTAAACGGAGCGCTTCAGCCAGTTTAGTTTTATTCTCCATATAATCTTCTATGCTGTTCTCAAGATCTGCAAGTTCCTTGTTGTAAGCAGCTTCCACCGGGGGTTTAGATGGGGCATTCCAGTTTTCTTTACACCATTGCAGAACTTTTCTTACAATTGGTCTTTCTTTTCCCAGTTCCCTCAGTTTACCTTCATCAAAGGGATAAACTTTATGAGGCGGTGTTAGATCCTTTTCATCATAGAAATCCTTTAACCATTGGGAGACTAAAGCAACAACATCATCGGAATTAAGATATGTCAACTCCAGAAATTTTTCACCTATCCTATCTGTGACTGATTCAGCATAAGGCAAGGCTTTTACCTGATGATTCCAGGTTTCAGGAAACATAGCCGTTAGGAGAACACCACGTTTAATACTGTTATATAAGTCTTTAGCCAAGCCAGCAGCAACTTGTGCTTTAGTGAAGCCTGCATCACTACATTCTGGGACATCTAATTCGTCAAAACAAACTACTATCGGTTTGTAATCACTAATTAAGTCGAGAATTTGACGAATCGTGCTGAAGGAGTCTGCTTCTTTATCTTCGGTACTGGGGTTTGATAAACCCATTGCATCCGCTTTTGACTGCGGTAAGCTTTTTCCAGCAAGCCAGTTTATGGCAAAAAGTTCATAACCCGGCTCAGAGGAAAGTGTCCAAAAAATCGCGGTGATAATGTCAGGGTTTTCGATGTCAGGCTTAATAGCAAGCACTCTATCCCTCATATGCTCAGCTACCTTGGAATTTCGTGTCAATGCTTCACCAAATCTACTAACCATGCTTTTAGGAGTGTAGCTTTGATTAAAAGCTTCATTATGAAGAGCTGTTGCCAATTCCCGCCACTGGCTTACTCCTTTGCTACCAATTTGTTTGAGGCTAATTGCTAAGGTTCGCAAAAATTCAGCTTTAATTCGATTTAAATCTCCACACTCACTCATATAGACAAACAAAGCACTACCATCGCTTTGCAAGCGGTGGCGAATGCGACTAATGAGGTGGCTTTTTCCTAGCCCTTTTTCAGCAGTGATCGTAATGCCAACAACTTGTCGCTGTCGGGTGCGAACTTTTTCAATTGCCTCAAAAACACCGTCTGAAGCATGAGCATTTAAGGCGGAAACGTCAGGAAAACCTTTTGTCCATACATCTTGGCTCCTAACTACTAAAGGTCTGTCAAACGGGTTTTGACTTTTAATGGCGTTGATGAGATCATCATTTGAAGATGGTGAGCTAGACATGAAGTGGTGTGAAGTAAATATTGATCAAGAGGGAGTAGAGAATTAAAAGCAGTTAGACAATAAGCTTCATGAGTTTAAACGCTTGGCATAGCAGCGTAGTCCACTGACTTCAGTAGTGATGGAGTCTTCGAGTTTGGCTGGATCATTATCTGGTAAGCTGCCACCTTGCAGTTGCAAAACATCATTAGCCTGCATTTCCAACAGCCAATCACTGAATTCAGAACGACTAACGCGATCGCCCACTTCCCTCCTGATCCGATAAATCTCGACTAAATCATTCAGGTTATAGTCCCGGTTCAGTTTGTCGTAAACTTCCAACGCGACTTGTTTAAACTCGTCATAAGATTTCATCTCACTCTTCACCCCATTCGCCGATACAGATGCAGCTACCGCACCATTCATCTGACTTATCCACTTCAGCAACGCATTAGCTGCCCAAGTTCCGATAATACTTCCTTCAAACCTAAACTCTGGACTTGTCAAACCCTCACCCAGTACTTCTAAACCCACAGGAGATACCAGAGAGTAGCCTTTTTTGGAGATGGCGATCGCCCCTTGTTTCTCCAATTCCTTAAAGATGCTGTGATAATACGCTACCTTCTTGTCCTTAGTAACAATTCGCTTATTGAGTTCACCTTTCTTCACTTCCTGCTTTGTTCCTCCCAAATCCCACAAAGCCAGAAGAAGACGAGTTTTCAGTTGAGTCTCAATTATATGTAAATTTTCTGACATTACTTTCACGGTTTTTCTCTATAGAATAACTAGTATCATTGTGGCTCAAATATCGGAAATTACGTAAAAAAGCGGTAAAGTTTCCAGTTAGTATTTGAAGATCACCTGAACTGAATGTCTTAAACTTTTCCTTGCACGTAAATGTTTCTAGTCAGGTTTCCACCTGCTGTGATACTCTCTCTAGAAAATACCCGTATAACTCTAATAAATTTCTTTTCAGTCGAGATATATTTTGGTAATCTATATTTCATCCAAAATAAGCTTCGTTAACAGCTTTACTCGTAAACCAGAGTATAAGTCTGGCATTGCCTGCGCCAGAAAAATCTGGAATTTTACGGTGTAGACCATATCCTAACTGATAGTACAGTTGGACTAATTGATTCAACTGACGTTTTGCAGCATTATCAACAAGGCAACCACGCGATAAGGCGGAGGCTGATCGCATGTGCGTATCGCCTAGAACTGAAGTTCTTCGCTTACAGCACAAGTCCATTAAAATGGACTAAAAGCCTTGCTCAGTAAGTATTTAGTCTGATGCTTGAAGACTTTAACTATTAGCCATAGGTTTCTAACTTATGGCGGTTGTTGGCAGGAGTGCAAAATATGAGTTCAACCAACTCGGTGACTTTGTCCATTGTTAACATTCCATCACAAAACACTTGTTAAGGGAGAGTTAACTTTTCTTAGTTTGGTAGCTTTAACTATAACCTGACCAGTTTTTCAGTCGGGAGTCTCCAGTCCCCCACTTTATAGAAGTGGTCGGTACAAAATGGAGTTTAAATCCCCATCCTGTGATAACCCTTCGGGTTCGCCAATCGCCTACGGAGGGAGACCCTCCTGCAGCGCTGGCTCACTGATAACTGATAACTGATCACTGTTTTAACCGTTTCCAACCTCGCACAACTTTATTATTCGTTGTTGAATGTATGAAGTCTTATCTAGCCGCCGCGATTCAAATGACCAGTGTGTCCAATTTACAAAAAAACTTGGCACAGGCAGAGGAATTGATTGATTTAGCCGTGCGTCAAGGTGCTGAATTAATTGGTTTGCCAGAAAACTTTGCCTTTATGGGTGAGGAAAATGAAAAAATGGCTCAAGCTAGTGCGATCGCCCAAGAAACAGAAAAATTTCTCAAAACAATGGCGCAGCGTTTTCAAATCACCATTTTGGGCGGCGGCTTTCCTGTTCCTGTAGATGACACCAGTACTAGAGTCTACAACACAGCCTTGCTTCTTGAGCCTAATGGTCAAGAAGTTGCACGTTACCAAAAGGTACACCTGTTTGATGTCAACGTCCCAGATGGCAATACTTATCGAGAATCCACAACAGTTATGGCAGGTAAGGAATTACCAGCTGTCCACTACTCGCGAGAACTTGGCAATATAGCACTTTCGGTTTGCTACGATGTTCGCTTTCCTGAACTTTACCGATACATGGCTCACAAGGGTGCAGATATCATCTTTGTGCCTGCTGCCTTTACTGCCTTTACTGGAAAAGACCATTGGCAAGTCCTTCTGCAAGCACGTGCTATTGAAAATACTTCCTATGTAATAGCTCCAGCACAAACTGGCATCAACTACGCCCGTCGTCAAACACACGGACACGCGATGATTATAGATCCTTGGGGAGTGATATTAGCAGATGCTGGTGAGCAGCCAGGAGTGGCGATCGCCGAAATCAACCCAGCCAGACTAGAACAAGTTCGTCGGCAAATGCCTAGCCTACAACACCGTGTCTTTGTGTAATTTCACTTTTCGCTTCGCTAAAATTTTTCCCTCTCCTTTATAAGGAGAGGGATGCCCGACAGGGCAGGGTGAGGTTCCGAGTTTTGAGTCATTCGATGATTTGTGTGTACACCGTAGCCTTTATCTGGGGGAAGGTGCCGTTTGCCGTTCGGCGATCACCGTGGCGTTAGCCATAGGCATAGGCGCATAGGGATAAACCAGGAACTTCACTGGCATCAAAATCAGTCTAACCAACAGAAAAGTTTCGATATTGACTGAGCGTAAAGCTTAATCAGTCCTTATATTTTTATTAATATTTCTTTATATTTTCATCTCTTATCTTTATAACGAATAGGGAATAAAGTGTAAGCGTTACTCGAACCGACGCCAACGCAGCCCTTACAGAACCCAGGTATTCTAAAAATTAAGTATGAAGCTGATTCCTAATAATCCTATTCTGAATTACATATTTTTGAATTTCCGTTCCCGAAGCATATTTCATACCCTTCTTTGTGGATTACTTGCAGTCTCAATCTTTTTACCGCAACTGGCTGTTGCTCGTCGTCGTCCTATTTCAAAACCTGCTGAACCTGAGAATGCTCCAACAACAACTGAAGCTTGTAGTAACAATAACAATAACGATATCAGCCTAAATAACCAAGTTTCTCGTGCAGCGAGCAATTTTGTTTTGGCATCTACTTGGGTGACTAAGCCTAATTGGGGACTAGAAAATATTGTGGAAGCTGTTGGTCCCTATGTCTATGCCTTCCTCAATCGTACTTCCTGGCCCAACATTAACCAAGCGGCGAAGGAGGCAAGAGTGCCCATTCTCATGTATCACGACATCTTACCAGAAAAACAAGTCTTTTTTGATGTCACCCCAGAAGAATTAGAACAACATTTCCAAACCCTGAAAGACAATGGCATGACTCCCATTAGTCTTGACCAGCTGATGACGCATTTGCAAACGGGAATGCCACTCCCAGAAAAGCCTGTTGTCTTAACGTTTGATGATGGTTACGGGGGACATTATCAGTATGTCTATCCATTGCTCAAAAAATACGGTTACCCCGCTGTATTTTCTATTTACACCAATGGTGTCGGCAACAACACCGGTCGAACTCATGTCAGCTGGGAACAACTCAAGGAGATGGCGGCTAATCCTTTGGTAACCATCGCATCTCATAGCGTTAGTCACCCACCAGATTTAACAGTTTTCCCACCGAAACAAATCCAAATAGAAGTTGTTGAGTCTAAAGCAATTTTAGAGGCAAAGTTAGGAATTCCTATTCGCTACTTCACCTATCCTGCTGGAAAATATAACGAGCAAGTTGCAAGTTCGGTGCAAGCAGCCGGATATGACCTAGCACTGACGATGAGTGATGTGGATGAACGCTTTGCTGGTGCATCAGACAGTTTATTGGCTGTTTCCCGCTTTGGTCAATCCAAGCTACAAGACGTGATCAAGCAAGCTTGGGGAGGTGCCAAATTACCAAGCTGGAAAACAGGCTTTGACTTTGCAAGCCCAGTTCAAAAAACTGACATGACGATCAATAAAATTCCTCTGATTCTAGTTTCGGGTGGTAAACCGATAACTATTCATGCTGATAGTCGTTATACGGTCAAAGAGATTTTAGCTAGAAGTAATACAAATGCTGTTGCTGCTGTAGACGGGGGTTTCTTCTCCCTAAAATTATTAAATTCCAATGTAATGATTGGACCAGTATACAGCCAGGTGACAAAACAATTCATTCCTGGTAGCGCTTGGGACATCCAGAAAATTGCTGCACGTCCTCTGGTATTGATTAGTCCTCATGAAGTGCGCTTCATTCCCTTCGATCCACTCAAGCACAACACTTTAGAGGGAATACAAGCTGAAATGCCCGAGGTGACTGATGCTTTTGTGGCGGCGGCTTGGTTAGTCAAAGATGGTCAACCTCGTGAACCAAGCAGCTTTAACGGGTTGTATGGTTTTGACATAGCACGTTATCGGGCTTTTTGGGGCATTAACCAAAAGAAACAAGCTACCGTCGGCGTTTCTCTAGAATCTGTTGACTCTATATCTTTGGGAAAGGCGCTGGTTAAGGCTGGGTTACAAGATGCCGTAATGGTTGATTCCGGTCAAAGTACTTCTTTGGTTTATCAAGGAGAATCTCTTGTACGTTACCAACCTCGTCCTGTCCCTCATGCAGTTGCACTCTTAGGATCTCCATCCACGACGAATACCCCATCCTGTGTTTTGGTGGAAAATAAAACAAAACACCGGAGAAGCTGAATACGAAATTTAAGGTTTTTGGCTCTAACTGAACTGTATTGAACTCAAATGACTCGCACCAAGAGAAATTTGCAACCAGGATTTTCCTACCACGTCACAACTCGCTGCGCTCAAAGTCAAAAGTCAAAAGTGAACCCGTCCACCGCACTGGCTCACTTTTGACTTTTGACTTCCCCAAAGGGGCGGCTGCTGGCTGGTCATAAAATAAGTCGGAATAAGGCTAAGCACAAATGCTCACCAGGTCAGTTGGCACTTTGGGAGCAGTTCCAGGTATTGGAGTGCCCGCAAGTGGCTCAAGTGGTAAAGAAGTTTGTCCATGCGAATAAAGCCTTTGACGGAAGTTGCACGAGTGAGATATGATGTCACGATTAAATAACCCTTAATCTAACACGACCTAACCTACTGACCGACCGTCTAAATCAATACCAATCCCTCCATACGACCTAGCCTTCGTCCCGTCTGGGTCATACTGCAGAGTAAATGACGCATAACCAGAAAATCCTCCCACGATGGCAAGCAACTCGATTTGCGTCAACTCTTCGATCTCCCCTCTTGCGGCGTCGTCGGAGATTTTTTGTGATTGTGTTGCTGTTTGTGTTTTCATTTTTACCTTGAGTTTCGTAAGATGCAAAGAGATAGTACGAAATAAATCCGAATCCGCGCTTCTACCTTTGGTAAGATAATGAATAGAATACTACGTACGTGATAATAGTTCTCGTTACTAAGATAGTTCTTGTTACTTCCGCGCTGTGTATAGGGACACAGCATTGCTGTGTCCCTATTTATTTGTTCTCAAACTTAGACAGCAGCAGTTTTCTTAATCACAGCGTTGAGTTCGCCCTTAGCATACCTAGCAGCAAAGTCTTCGAGTGAAATCTGCTTGATCTTGCTACCATTACCAGCAGTACCAAATTGCTGATAGCGATCAATACAAACCTTCTGCATGTATTTAATAGAAGGCTTGAGGAAGTGACGGGGGTCAAATTCTTTGGGATTTGCAGCCAAAGCTTCACGCACAGCAGCGGTAATAGCCAAACGATTATCGGTGTCAATATTTACCTTACGCACACCGCTCTTGATACCTTTTTGGATTTCTTCTACTGGTACACCGTAGGTTTCAGGAATTTTTCCGCCATACTGGTTAATCAGGGCGAGCAAATCTTCGGGTACAGAGGAGGAACCGTGCATCACCAAGTGAGTGTTAGGCAAACGACGGTTAATTTCTTCAATGCGGCTGATTGCCAAGATTTCCCCAGTTGGTTTGCGGGTAAACTTGTAAGCACCGTGGCTGGTACCGATCGCAACAGCCAAAGCATCTACTTGAGTTTGCTCCACAAAGTCCACTGCTTGGTCTGGATCAGTCAGCAGTTGGTCGTGGGAAAGAACGCCTTCCGCACCGTGACCATCTTCTGCTTCACCCATACCAGTTTCCAGAGAACCCAAGCAACCTAGTTCACCTTCAACGCTGACACCCAGCGCGTGAGCCACTTTCACCACTTCACGGGTCGTGTTAACGTTGTACTCGTAGCTAGCAGGGGTTTTGGCATCGGCTTCGAGTGAACCATCCATCATCACGCTGGTAAAGCCGTTTTTAATTGCTGAATAGCAGGTAGCAGGTTCATTACCATGATCTTGGTGCATGGTAATGGGAATATTGGGGTAGGTTTCTACCGCTGCCAAAATTAGGTGACGCAGGAAGTTTTCACCAGCATACTTACGAGCGCCACGAGAGGCTTGTAAAATCACAGGGCTATCTGTTTCCTGGGCAGCCTGAACAATAGCTTGAATCTGCTCCAAGTTATTAACGTTGAAAGCAGGGATGCCGTAACCGTTTTCTGCTGCGTGATCCAACAGCAGCCGCAAAGGTACGAGCGCCATAAGTAGTCCTCCTAATATGGTTGTCGGCTAGTCAATCTGAGACAAGCGTAATGGGTACGCTATTCTTAATATTATTTTAAGCTTATAGGAAATTATAACTACTCTTGTGTCCTTTCTGTCGAAAAACTTTAAGCAAAGTAGGGTGGACACTACCAACCCTACTCTATCATTCCAATCTGTTAGTTTTGTACCTTGAGTTACGAAGCAAAATATAGCTGCTGATTACTTAATACTTCGTACTCTAAACTTTATCTATGGGTCGCCCGGGATTCGAACCCGGAACTAATCGGTTAAAAGCCGAGTACTCTACCGTTGAGTTAGCGACCCGTTATTTGTATTTGCAAAACCTAACCAATCATAGCATAACTTTAGAAAGATTTGTAAAGGGGTTTAGAAAAAATTTGCCGTCAAGCGTATAGTTGCTGCATGGGTAGCTTCTGGTTCTAACACACTCAGGCGTTCACCAGTGTTGATAGCATTACGAGCAGCGCTCCAAGGTTCCAAGCAGTAATAGTCTTTGCCTTTAACCGTCCAAAAGACGAGGGTAGAATATGTATCATCGTATTCCAGCGTTAATTTCAGCTTGCGAGCATAATCTGTAACTGTAGCTGATTTAGCGCTTAGTTGTTTAAAAGCGACATCAATTTCATCGCGGTTATAGTCAAAATCACCGTTAAATGAGTGAAATTCTTTGGTGATTTGGTCTTGGTACTCTCGCGAGGGTATTTCAACCTTGAGTTGATTTTTATCCACTGTTAAAAAGTAAGGATGGAAGCCTGCAGAAAAAGGCATTTGTTCAGTGGAAAGATTAGTGTATTTTTGTTTGATTTCTAATGTATTGCCCTGTATTTGATAAGTAAAAGCCACTTTAAAGTCAAAAGGATAAACTGCGCGTGTTTGCTCGTTACTGCTTAAGACCAAAGTCAAGCTGGCTGTTTCTGAAGTTACGTAATCATCTGTAAATTTCCAAGGCAAATCACGAGCAAAGCCGTGTTGTTTGAGGGTGTACTGCTTGTTGTTAAGAGTATAAGTGTTATTAGGTAAGTTGCCGCAGATAGGAAACAAAATTGGAATTCCACCTCTAACACTCAACTCAGGATTAGCAAAACGTTCCTGATCCAGATAAAGAATTTCTTGACCTTGTACGCGCCAGCTCGTGATAATACCACCTCTTTCTGGTACAACCTCAAGCTGGGACTGATTTGTTTGAATGTGGAGTTTACTCATTAGTATTAATATGATTGGAGTCCGTTTGCAAACACGTTTTGAGTCTGAAGTATTCAAGTGGTGAGTATTTTCTTTCTACTTGAATACTCCAGACTGGTGCACTTTTTATTCGTCTTCGGCAAACACAAAGCGATACAACTCGCTGGCGTTGGGTTCGGGGCTACTTTCGGCGAATTTCACTGCTTCGTCGATTTCTTGCTGGATTTTTCGGTCAATTGCCTTAAGTTCTTCACTAGAAGCCAAGTTTTGCTCAACCAGATAAGCAGCAAGTTTCTTAATTGGATCACGAGCAAACCAAAACTCTTTCTCAGCCTTGGTTCGTAATTCATCTGGATCAGCCAGAGAGTGACCCCGGAAACGGTAAGTGAGTGCTTCAATTAGGGTAGGACCTTCCCCAGCACGCGCACGGGCTACAGCTTCCTGGGCGACTGCTCGCACCGCCAAGATATCCATACCGTCTACTTCCACACCTGCCATGTTAAAGACACTGGCTTTTCGATAAATCTCTGGTTGGGAAGTCGCCCGTTCGTGAGCCATGCCGATCGCCCACTTGTTGTTTTCTACTACAAAGATAATCGGTAGTTTCCACAGCGCTGCCATATTCAACGTCTCGAAAAACTGACCGTTATTTGCAGCACCATCACCAAAAAAACAAGCGCTCACTTGGTCTGCTTTTGGATCGCCTAACACTTCGCGGCGGTATTTCGCTTGAAAAGCCGCACCAGCAGCAACGGGAATACCCTCAGCCACAAAAGCATAACCACCTAGCATGCGATGTTCGCTAGAGAACATATGCATTGAGCCACCACGCCCCTTGCTACACCCTGTGGCTTTACCAAATAACTCTGCCATCACCTCTTTTGCAGGAACTCCTGCGCTCAGAGCATGAACGTGGTCGCGATAAGTGCTGGATACGAAATCTTCACCTGGTCGCATCGCTCCCTTAATCACACCGCTAGATACAGCTTCCTGACCGTTGTATAAATGGACAAAACCAAACATTTTGCCCCTGTAGTACATTTCGGCACACTTGTCTTCAAAGGTGCGCCCTAGTACCATGTCCTCGTACAACAGCAATCCTTCTTCTTTGGTTATTTGTACGTTAGCCGCATCAAATTTGGGTAATGTGCGTTCTTGAACCATCTCTTTCTAAGTATTCCTGTTGTAAAACTTAAAGTTACGATTTGAGATCAGTTGCGCTCATGCAGCGTAAGCTTTTAAAAAGATAGCGTTTAAAGCAGTCAATAATCAAATTCACCTCAACTGCTGTCGTTCATTTTGTGCCACAGCAATCGGTAGTATGCCAACCTTGGTTTATAGATTACCTACCAAAATAACAAGTTTTCTGCATATTTATTAACAATTTCGGCTTTATTTCCCGAAATTAAGTATTTTTATGTAGATTATTGTACTCAAAGAAGAATTTGTGATAAACTGTAAGTCGCTGTATACTAGCAAACCTTAAAAGTGGTGCTTTTCTCATCATATGGTGGGAATGGTTCCTCTGAATCAATTGCAGGGAACATCAAGCCATACCTATTCCATAAACAGAAGGAAAAAATATTCCTGCAAAGAAACGATCATGTATGCTGTTATCCAAAATACTATAGTCAATTCTTTGTTTGTCAAAAAGGCTGGAATTTAGAAAAGCTAAAAAGAATACAAATCTTCTTAAAAAGATTGGATACTTATCATAATCGACAAAACACTACTACCATAACAAGATTATACCATTGTGATGTGAAAACACGCTCTAAGTTGTAACAAAACATACTTGTAGTCTGAAATTAATAAGTTATTGTTATGGCAGTTTTTTACAAGCCTGGAATGCTTTAGAAAAATTATGTTGATCGTGCTGCAGGGGAAATGAGCCGTGCGAATTCCGCTAGATTACTACAGAATTTTAGGGACACCAATGGCGGCAAGTGAGGAACAGTTGCGGCAGGCATATGGCGATCGCGTTGTGCAATTGCCACGCCGTGAGTATTCCCAAGCAGCAATTACTTCTCGAAAAAACTTAATAGAAAAAGCTTACATTGTTCTGTCTAATCCAAAACAGCGTAAAACATACGACCAGCTTTATCTTGCTCATGCTTATGGTTCTGACAGCACTGAAGGTGGGGGAGTCGCTGTTGAAAGTCGCCACCAAGGTCATATTGGTGAGCTTGATTCTCAAGCCCTTAGTATCGATATTTCCCAAGATGAATTCGTTGGTGCTTTATTGATTTTGCAGGAACTTGGGGAATATGAACTTGTTCTAAAACTGGGTCGTCCACACCTAGTAAATAGAAATGGTATAAGCAGTATTCAAAGCGATAGAGAGAATATAGAGGAAGTTCCTTTTTCTAGTGAACGTCCAGACGTTGTACTTACGGTTTCTCTGGCTTGTTTAGAACTCGGTCGCGAGGCATGGCAGCAAGCTCACTACGAAAATGCCGCGATTTCTTTAGAAACTGGAGAGGAATTTCTCGCACATGAAGCGTTATTCCCCAGCGTTCGCTCTGAAATTCAGTTTGACTTATATAGATTGCGACCCTATCGTATCTTAGAATTACTGGCGCTACCTGAAGAACAGACCACCGAACGAAAACAAGGGTTGCAATTATTGCATGATATTTTAGATGAGCGTGGTGGCATAGATGGTACAGGAAACGACAAATCTGGTCTGAGTACAGATGATTTTCTGAGATTTATTCAGCAACTGCGTAACTACCTGACAGTTACTGAGCAGCACCAACTATTTGAAGTAGAAAGCAAGCGCCCCTCAGCAGTCGCCACCTATTTAGCAGTCTATGCTTTGATCGCACGGGGGTTCGCTCAACGCCAACCCGCATTAATTCGTCAAGCCAAGCAAATGCTGCTTCGCCTGGGTAGACGTCAAGATGTCCATCTAGAACAGTCGCTGTGTGCGCTTCTGTTGGGGCAAACAGAAGAAGCAAGTCGTGCATTAGAACTCTCCCAGGAGTACGAGGCTCTAGCTTTTATTCGGGAAAGTTCTCAAGACTCTCCAGACCTCTTACCAGGACTGTGTTTATACGAGGAACGCTGGTTGGAAAATGAAGTGTTTCCAAACTTTCGAGATTTGATAGATAGGCCCGCTTCCCTGAAAGATTATTTTGCTAATCAACAGGTGCAAGCTTATTTAGAAGCTTTGTCCACAGAAGCAGAACCCACAGATTTAGCAACTGGAATCAACAGACAGTCTTTGCAAACACACCAAATCACTCGTGAGACTCGCCGCAATAATTCCCCAAATAATTCCAAAGTGGTTGAGGGGAAATTTGCAACTCAAAATACTCCCAATTCAGAAACACCAGCCACATCGACCTTTTCCTCTTCCTCACCCAGTTATACAACATCGTCTTCTTCATTAAATACTTGGAGTTCACAACCCGAAACACCTGTAGCACCTGTAGCACCAGTTCACAGCATAGACGCCACTCCCAGAGGAACTTACCACAACTCGAATCGGCGATCCAAACATCCCACCGCACCTCCTCAAAAACAAACCCAAAGGAAGCATAAACGCACTGTATCTGCTAGCGAAGGACGTGGATCTGCTTATCCTCAACGAATTTTTGCCCGTATTTCTCCACCACAAATGCGGTTGGTGCGGATTGTGTTTGTTTCGTCGGTGAGTCTATTGGTGCTGTGGTTTTTGATAACAGGAACTTTCGGATTGTTGAAAAATTTGTTTTTCCCTGGACCTTCGTTGAAAGGAGAACAGGTATCAGTTGAGCTAAATCAGCTCCTAGTCCCAATTCCTGACCAAAACAGTAAACCACAATTACCACCAGGAAAACTCACTGAAGCGACAGCAGAAGAAATGATTCAGGCTTGGCTAGATACTAAAGCTGCAGCTTTTGGACCTAACCACGAGATTGATGGTTTGAAGTATATTTTAATGGGTTCAACCTTGACAAAATGGCAGCGATGGGCGCAACAGGAAAAAACTGATAACCAGTATCGAAAATACGAACATAGCGTGAAGGTAGAATCTTTAGAGGCAAATGCCGCTGACCAGTATCATGCTGCGATAGAAGCTTCGGTGAGTGAAGCTACACAGTATTATACGAATGGTCAGATGAAAAAATCTGATAAAGAAAAATTACGAGTTAGGTATCAACTGGTTCGCGTAGAGGGTTCATGGCGCATCCAGGATATGTCAGTTCTCAACAAAATAGGTATGATTTTTTAGATCGTAATTTTTACTGGTTCTGGATAGCACTAGAGATTTTTGGTTGCCAGCAATAAGCTTTTGTTATCCTTTTACGAAAATCTTCATACATTTCACTCAACGACTGCTGTGAATTTTAGTCTTTGGTGAATTCCAATGTTAGTTAAGTAGCTCAACCTAATTAAATGTAAAACGCTCGACTTGGTACTGACCTTGTATAGCTCTATTTTCTATACCATCAATAATGGCGATTGCCTACGGCAGAGCTTCGCTTAACGCCAAATCGTACTC